>ERZ791671.39-NODE-39-length-148505-cov-14.3344_pt1 | contig 148505 bp, 138 predicted proteins | sample MGYA00510052_ERZ791671 | MGnify/ENA primary metagenome ERZ791671 (study PRJEB30046, sample SAMN00715231) | human gut metagenome | study: EMG produced TPA metagenomics assembly of the A metagenome-wide association study of gut microbiota in type 2... | reverse complement strand
TAGCTAGCGTTCATCCTGAGCCAGGATCAAACTCTTCATTGTAAAAGTATTGTTATATATCCCAATAAGGGAAAATATTAGCTCTGTTCAGGATGTCGAAAATTTATTGACGGTCACTTTTATATACCTATATAATAAGTATTGACGGTTCTAAATTTGACTTGTACTACTTGTATTGTTTATCAATTTTTCAAAGAACTCTTCTTTTTTAAATTCTGCTTCGTTTCAAAAGCGGGTGCAAAGGTAAGGGGTTTATTTTAAACTGCCAAATGTTTTGGGAAGTTTTTTTCTCAATGCCCGTCTTTTATTTCCAAGCCTCTCTGTGCGAAAGGGAAAGAAAAGACAACCAAAGGCCCTCGCTCTGCGAATCGGACTGCAAAGATAACAACTTTTATAATAATGATCCAAATAAAAAGGAAATTATTTTTGTTATTCTGTAAGGCAAATCCTACGCCGTTGCAACATGTCAAAATTAAATGCTGTCCGTCTCTTGGAAAGCGGATGCAAAAGTAAGGCATTAGGAGATAAGAGACAAATATAAAAGGGGATTTTTTTGAAAATATTTTGAATAAAAACGTAAAGGGCTGAGGGAGAGGAAGGTTCTGATAATTGATTATGGAAAAGGGAAAGGTCGGGGAAGGAAAGGGACACATTATTATATTATATAGGGGAAATTTATCGGAGAGAGGGAAAAGGGGATTTGCCGAGAAAGGGAGAAGGAGAAGTGTTTGCGGGAGGAAATTGAGGAGAAAATAGCGAATTTAACGGGAAGTAAACAGAAAATACGACGGGATTGTGACAAGGATTGAACGGGAATCAAACGGAAGTCAGATAAGAGTCAGATGGTAGTCAAACAGGGTTAAACTGAAAAGTCGGTAGGAATCAGGCGAGGATTGGACCGGAATCAAATGGAGAGTGAACGGAAATTAAACGAAAATCAGACGGGGAGTGAATGGAAATTGAGCAGAAATCAGCCAAGGATCAAATAAGAATCAGACGGGAATTGAACGGGAATTGAACGGAATCCTGCGTTAACATTGTTAATGCGGTTGGGGAAACATTTATTTCCAGGACGAAAATAACAAGGCTTCTGCTTCTAAAAGCCTTGTTATTTGGAGACAAAAGACTTGATTTAACAGGGGGTTAAATCAAGTAATAGGAAGAGAAGAAAAGAAAGGAAGAAAAGAATTGAAGATGAATACAATAGAGAGACAAAGGAGTGTTTACTGGGAGAAGGGATAAGTGCCGGACCGAAAGGGATAGTTGCGATTAGGGTAAGTATGGGGGCAGGGGATTTTAAAAGCAAGGTTGGGAATGGAAGCGGGAGGAGCTTACTATTAAAACCCACAGGACATTGGGTAGTGTAAAATGAAGTAAGTATAGTTGTGATCAGAGCAGGTATGGATGCAATCAGAGCAGGTATAGGTGCAATTAAAGCAAGTGCCAATGCAATCAGGAAGAATACATTTGCGATCAGGAAAGCCTAGTTATACAATATTTTCACAAGCAAAATTTGGGACGGAAACGGGAAAAGCCTACCTTTTAAACCAAAGGCTCGCTGATTTTAAACCAAGGAAGCGTTGGTTTTAAAGGTAAAGGGTCTTGATTTTAAAAGTAAAAGGGTGGCCGTGTAAGGAGGCTGTAGGGGTGCTTTTCAGGAAATAGAGAGGCGATCAGAGAAAAAGGGAGAATAAGGAGATATACCGATTTTAAAAGAGACGAAGTTGAAAATTAACGGTAATTGAACTATGGCACTGTCCATCATTTTGTGTAAATAGAAAACTACAGGATTCAGGTTTTATACTTGAATCCTGTTTTCAAATATAGTAATAAATTGGTTAAATAAGGACTATCCATCTGATTAAAGTGAGTCGTCACTATTCTTCCCCTCCTTCCCTTCCATTTATAAGAATAGAATAAGAATAGTAACGACACTAACAATTTCTATTGAAAGCCCTTCTTACAAATAACATACATAAGAGGACTACAGTAAATTTATATAATCCGCAGTGCACTATTTACGACTCTTTCACCAACTGCCCCATAGCCCATACCGCCTTGACGTTCAGATCACGATCCAGAATCAGAATATCCGCATCTTTATCCTTCTGGAGAGATCCTTTACGGTCATAAACTCCCATAATACGGGCAGGAGTCTCAGAAGCCATACGTATGGCATCTGCCAGGGGAATATCAGCCTTCACCATCGTACGTACCAACTGATCCATGGTAGCAATACTACCTGCCAAGGCCGAACGGTCGGCAAGCTTGCACACACCGTCTTCTATAATAATACGGGGATCGTCGATCGCCTTACCTTCAGCAGCCGCATATGAAAGCGCGTCGGTCACCAGACAAGTATGCTCCACACCCTTCAGCTTATAAGCCAGTTTCAAAATAGTGGAAGGCAAATGAATGCCGTCAGCAATCAGCTCGATAGTCATGCCATCGGTCAGGTAGACGCTCTCAACCGTTCCCTCGTATTTATATTCGCGACGCTTATGAAAGCCCGGCATTGCATTGTAGAAGTGCGCAGCATGTGTAAATCCCGCCTCGTATGCTTCCTTTATGCCATCATATTCGGCTTCCGTATGCGAAACAGCTCCTACAATTCCCTTCGACTTCAGATAACGTGCAAAGTCAAGTGCTCCGGGCAGTTCGGGAGAGGCATCCCAACGCTTGATGCAATCGGTGCTTTCAAGCAAAGAGGTGTATTCTGCCACATCGACTTCTTTCACTTGGTTTGCAAACTGTTCTCCCGCCATCTTACGGTTCAGGTAAGGGCCTTCCACATGTAAGCCGAGTATCGGGCTATCGGGTTCGGCCATCAGTTTTTCGCATATATCTACAGCTTTGCGTATTTCGGAGAACGGAGAAGAAGAAAGTGTCGGGAAAAAGCTGGTGGCACCGTGCTTCATGTGTGCAGCTATCGCCGTACGGAAAGCCTCTTCGGTACATTCTGTAAAATCGTGTCCTCCCCCACCATGGGCATGCATACAAACAAAGCCGGGAACAATATACATTCCTCTGGCATCCACCAGATTGGCACCGATCAGCGCCAGGTCGCAATTAGTTACTTCCAGAATTTTTCCATCTCTCATCAACACAGAACCTTCGTTCAACCAACCTTGCGGAGTAAATATGCGTCCATTGATAATTTGAGTCAACATGATAAATTATAGTATTAGAGATTTATACTCGTGTTATTTTTGTTTATTGGAAACAAAATTAGACACTTCTGTTGAGATAGAAAAATAAAATAGCTTTTCTTTTCAGTTTTATTTCAGAAATAAGCCTTTTCTTTGCAGGTAGAAATAAAAAGCCCTATGAAAATATTAATAATCGAAGACGAACCCTCACTGAGGGAACTTATCCAGCGTTCGCTCGAAAAAGAACGCTATGTAGTGGAAGCTGCCGCAGACTTCCAGTCGGGATTACGCAAGATAGAGGACTACGATTACGACTGTGTCTTGCTGGACATTATGTTGCCTGACGGCAATGGGCTGAACCTGCTGGAGCAACTGAAAAAGATGCGTAAACGGGAAAACGTAATTATCATATCGGCCAAAGACTCCCTGGACGATAAAGTACTGGGACTGGAACTGGGTGCCGACGACTATCTGCCCAAACCCTTTCACCTGGCCGAATTAAATGCCCGCATCAAAAGTGTGATCCGACGCCAGCGCCGCGACGGAGAAATGGACATACGCCTGGCCAACATACGTATTGTCCCCGATACATTCCAGGTATTCGTAGATGACAAGGAAATAGAATTAAACCGCAAAGAGTATGATATCCTTCTCTACTTTGCCAACCGTCCCGGACGACTGGTAAACAAAAACACGCTTGCCGAATCGGTGTGGGGAGATCATATCGACCAGGTAGACAATTTTGATTTCATCTATGCGCAAATCAAGAACCTGAGAAAGAAACTCAAAGATGCCGGTGCCTTGGCAGAACTGAAGGCTGTATATGGATTCGGCTACAAAATGACTGTTGAATAAAAAAAGACCCTACCTCCATGAAGTTGATATACCGCATTATCATCCGCATCGCACTCATGCTGACAGTTGTTCTCGGGGCATGGGCTGTATTTTTCTATATAGCCGTAATAGATGAAGTGAACGACGAAGTAGACGACTCTCTGGAGGATTACTCGGAAACCATCATTATCCGTGCCCTGGCCGGAGAAGAACTGCCCTCGAAAAACAATGGGTCGAACAATCAATACTATCTTAGAAAAGTAAGCAAAGAGTATGCCGACGAACGCGAAGATATCTGCTACAAAGACTCCATGGTCTACATTGTGGAGAAGGAAGAGACCGAACCGGCACGCATACTGACCACCTTATTCAAAGATGACGAAGGACAATATTACGAGCTTACCGTATCGACACCGACGATCGAGAAGGACGACCTGAAAGACGCCATGCTGGGATGGATTATTTTTCTGTACATCGTCCTGCTGCTCACCATCCTGATTGTCTGCATCTGGATATTTCACCGCAGCATGAAGCCACTTTACAACCTGCTGCGCTGGCTGGATGCCTACAGGATAGGTCGTCCCAATCGCCCTTTGAAGAATGAAACGCAAATTACGGAGTTCAGGAAGCTGAACGAGGCAGCCATCCGCAACGCGGAACGAAGCGAGCACATCTTTGAACAGCAAAAGCAATTCATCGGCAATGCTTCACACGAAATGCAAACACCGTTGGCCATCTGTCGGAATCGCCTGGAAATGCTGATGGAAGACGACTCCTTGTCTGAAGCACAGTTGGAAGAGCTGATAAAAACGCACCAGACCCTGGAGCATATCACTAAGCTCAATAAATCGCTGCTGTTACTGTCCAAAATAGATAACGGACAATTCTCCGATACCCGAACGGTGGAGTTCAACAGCATGCTCAAGCGATATATAGAAGATTATAAAGAAGTATACGGCTATCGGGAAATTGAGCTGACGCTGAATGAACAGGGAATATTCCGGGCGGAGATGAATGAATCGCTGGCAGTAGCCCTGATAACGAACCTGCTCAAAAATGCGTTTGTACACAACGTAGACGGTGGGCATATCCGGATTGAAATAACCGGTCATAGCATGACCTTCAGGAATAGCGGCGCAGGCCGCCCCCTGGATGCGACCCATATCTTTGAACGATTCTATCAGGGAAGCAAAAAGGAAGGTTCGACCGGACTGGGACTTGCCATAGCCGACTCCATCTGCAAATTACAGCATCTCACACTCAGGTATTATTTTGAGAAAGATGAACACTGTTTCGAATTGCGGAAGAACAATTTCACCACAGATTACGCAGATTAACACAGAACGAATTTAATCCACTGAGAACCGGCGACATTCATCTGCGCAAACACGTGTAATCTGTGGTGGATACGACTCCCCGGCACACCTGCCTGTACAAATCATTTTCATACCTGTTGCGAGAAGGACTTCCCGCTCTGCGTTAAATATTGTGTAAATATACAGTATAAGTCCAACCGGATGAACAAGAGTAATCAAACTTTTATTTAGAAAAAAGTATCAAAATGGAGAGAATTCCCAATTCTTTTCAGAATCGACCTCCATCTTTGCATTATAAATTAATTGCTAAAAATAAAAACCAATAAAAAAAGACGATTATGAAAAAGTTACTTCTTTTATTCGTATGCCTGTTCACTCTGCAAACCATCGCAAGAGCGGACGATGATAAACCGATTCAAGTAAGCCAGATGCCGCAGAAGGCACAGCAGTTCATCAAACAACACTTTGCCGGCAGCAACATTGCCATGGCCAAAGTTGAAAGCGACTTCTTACAGAAAAGCTACGATGTCATCTTCACCGACGGCAACAAAGTAGAGTTCGACAAGAAAGGAAACTGGACTGAAGTAAATTGCAAATTCAGTGTAGTGCCACAGGGCATCATCCCCTCTCCTATCCAAAAATATACAGCCACTAATTATCCGGACGCTAAAGTTCTGAAAATAGAACGCGATAAAACGGATTATGAAGTGAAACTATCCAATGGTTGGGAACTAAAATTTGACTCTAAATTTAATTTAATCGATATTGATAACTAAAAAAGTATAGTAGATATGAAATTGAAAATGTATTTTCTTCTTCTAGCACTGGGTGCCCTGGGATTACAAAGCTGTAATGACGATGACGATCATCTGTCTTCCGTGCCCACGGAACTGAAAAACGCATTTACCGAAAAGTATCCGTCTGTCAGCAACGAAAAGTGGGAAACAAAAGGCAACTATTACATAGCGGAATTCCGTCAACAGAACTACGAAACCTCGGCCTGGTTTACTCCGAACGGAATATGGCAAATGACAGAGACCGACCTCCCTTATCAGGCTCTGCCGGCAGCTGTGAAGAGTGCATTCGAAAGCAGTGAATACGCCAAGTGGAAAGTAGACGATGTGGACATGTTGGAACGTCCGGACATGGAGAAGGTATACGTCATCGAGGTAGAGTCCGGAAAGCAGGAATTCGACCTGTATTACTCGGAAGAGGGTATCTTGGTGAAAAGCGTTGCGGATACGGACAACGATTCAGAGAACTATCTGCCTGCCGAGATTCCGGCAGCCATTGAGACCTTTATCAAAAAGCAATATCCAAACGCACGCCTGGTAGAGATCGAAGTGGAGCACGGGATGACTGAGGTAGACATCATCGACGGTAATATCAGTAAAGAAATTGTATTCAACAGCTCTAACGAATGGATATCTACTTCTTGGGACGTACGCCGCAACGAACTACCGGAAACAGTGACCCATGCGATCGCTTCTTCAGAGAAATATGCGGGATATCAAATCGATGACGCAGACTTTGTTGAAACACCCGACGAAGGAGAATATTATCTGGTTGAACTGGAAAAAGGAGAATTGGAAGTGAAAGTAAAGGTGAACGCTGAAGGAGAGTTTATCTGATAAACAAAGAGGTGTGTCATCTGTGGTGAATGATGACACACCTCTTTGCTTTTTCTAATTCTTATACCAACCGGTATCCGCCCAACCGGATACCTTATACCATTCAGTCTGCTGGTAAGAAGTATTCAACGACGGAGCGGACATACGGGGAATATAGGTAGAAAGCCCTTTCGCATCCTGATTCATCGTGAACATGCCGGCGTAGGCAGAATAGTTGCGGGGAGTGGATTTCCAGTAAACCATTACCTTATCGAACGCCTCCCGCCAACTATCATAATCGCCGTTCCCTGCAGTTATCTGATAGATGAACCGGTCTAAATCATAATAATATTGCTTATCAGTGCGGCGATCATAACACATCACTCCGGAAAGATCAAAATTCTGTTTCCCGGTGATATACCTGGGCAGCACTTTGGACGTTGCAACAGCCAGATTCTCAAGTTCACTCATCTTGGCAACCCCAACAGAAACACCACCGGTCCAATCTTCATTGGACATACCGATTCCGTCATTATATCTGCTTTGATAGTAATCATAATAGCAGGAAGCGATCTTCAAAGCTGCATTTTCGGCAGAAAACATCGCGGGAACCACTGTCTGATAAGGAGCGCCCGGCCCCGGAATCTCGGTAGGCGAACTGATCAGGTAACTTCCGCAGTCGCGCAACGCATACGCCACCTCTACAGCTTCCATAAAACATGCATCGAAAAACAAGAAGTCGAGGTCGGGCGCCACCTGTAAGGCTGCGTGCAAATCAGCTATATCCATATAGTTATTGCCGTCCTGACCAAACCAACGTGTCTTTGCCGGAGAAGGTATCCATCCCTCACCGTGCGACCAGAAGACCATGCCATACTTCTCCGCTTTATATTGATTGAAGGCAGTAGATATAACCTTTTTCATCACATTTGCATCGGCCGAATTTTGCTCCGGGTAATTTTCAATGGTCTCTTCCACCACTTTTCCTTTTTTGTCTTTTCCCAGACGAATCAGCCGGGGAGCCGAATAATCGTCTATATACACCAGCAGATTACCGGATGTGGCATCAACCTGCCGCATTCCCTCTTTCATCTCTTCAATATCGGCCGAGGCCAACGGTGCCAAAGAGTTCTGGGCTATCATATACACTAACACGGTACGCGAACCTACACTCGGTTCAGGTGTCGGCCCATCCTGCTGACAGGCAGCAAGCAGCATAAGCAGACATACGGAATACAAGGTTATTTTCAGTTTCATGAATTAATATTATCCAGAGATATTATAATAAAGAAAAAAAGAGATGCAAACAAACGGCATCTCTTTGCTATATTTTATATAACGTATAAGTTACTCTTCTGGTTTACTGAACCGGAAATTCTGAGGATCGATTTTCTCGACAGCCACCGTTTTATTCTTCTTGAATTTCCCCACAACCTTGGCGGCCTCTTTTCCTAATTTCTTTTTATTTTCCGAGAAATAGATCATACAAGTACGGTTAGGAAGTCCTTTATCGAATTCCAGATAATTCTTCAACTGATAACTGTACAGTTCTCTATGCGGCAGGAATCCGTTTTTATCCAGCGCCACGCTGTCAAGCATCTGAATTTCGGTGTAGTATATCACCGTATCGGTAAATGAAGCCGATACCCCAAAGGCATAAACGGGTTTATGTCCCCCTTTTTTCAACGAAAACGCCGAGCACAATGTAAACACCAATGCCACAGCAAACAGTATTTTTACGTATTTCATATTCTGTTATATTTTTAACTTCGCAAAGATAACAAAAAAAAACGCCCACCAAAAGATGAAGCGTTTTTTAAATACTTTTTCGGAAACTGATATACCTTGCTTATCCCAAGTAAGATTTGAGCAATTTACTACGATTACTTTGTCTTAATCTTCTGATTGCTTTTTCCTTAATCTGGCGGACACGCTCACGTGTGAGACCGAATTTGTCGCCGATTTCCTCTAATGTCATTTCCTGCTGTCCGATACCGAAAAACATCTGTATGATTTCTTTTTCCCTATCGGTTAACGTAGAAAGAGCTCTATCAATTTCCCTCGCAAGAGACTCATTAACCAGAGAACGGTCTGCCATGGGCGAATCATCGTTCACCAACACATCGAGCAGGCTGTTGTCTTCTCCTTCAACGAAAGGAGCGTCCACCGAGATATGGCGGCCGGATACTTTCAGCGTATCGGAGATCTTGTCGACCGGAATATCCAGTTCACCTGCCAACTCTTCGGGCGACGGACGACGCTCGTTTTCCTGTTCAAACTTAGAGAAGGCTTTGCTGATCTTATTCAACGAACCGACCTGGTTCAACGGAAGGCGAACGATACGGGACTGCTCTGCCAATGCCTGCAAAATAGATTGGCGAATCCACCATACAGCATAACTGATAAACTTGAAGCCACGTGTTTCATCAAACTTCTCGGCAGCTTTGATCAGTCCTAAATTGCCTTCATTAATCAAGTCGGGCAAACTCAAGCCTTGGTTCTGGTACTGCTTAGCTACGGATACGACGAAACGAAGATTGGCGCGTGTCAGTTTCTCTAATGCCACACGGTCACCCTTACGAATGCGTTGAGCGAGTTCTACTTCCTCCTCTACAGTAATGAGGTCCTCGCGACCGATTTCCTGCAAATACTTGTCAAGAGAAGCGCTCTCTCTGTTAGTGATACTTTTGGTAATCTTTAGTTGTCTCATTCTTATAAAACAGATTTGGAGTGCAAAGTTACGACTATTTATTTGTTAACGTATAAATTTTCACAACTTTTTCACCATTATTATCTACTAATATAAACAAAAAGAGTACCGACTGGTTGATTGCCGGTACCCTCTTTTCGATTTCCTTAGCTATTATTAAGCTACCGAATACTTTTTCGGCAGGCGATTCGCTGGTATGGCCATACTCACCACAGAGCACACAGAGTAACACAGAGACGATTTTAAGTTGTTGATTCGTAGTAAAAAACTCTGTGATACTCTGCTCTGTGCCGCTCTGTGGTGAGTTCCGGCACAGCACCTTTCAGCTAAATCACTCCTGAGTCAAGTCTACAGCGTAATAGCCGCGTTTTCCAGAAGGGAATACTCCTGTGAGGAAGAGTACCTGGTTCGGTGACTTCACAGCAGCTTTCATCACTTCTTCAAGGTCGCTGACTTTGCGCATAGGCTGATCGTTGGCTTTCAGGATGATGAAGCCCTTCCGCACACCGGCATCCGCCATCTTGCCCGAAGTGACTCCGGTAACCTGCAAGCCGTATCCGAGATTGAGTTGTTTCTTCAAGTCGTCCGGCAACTCCTTGAAGGCAGCGCCCAGAATCTCCATACCCGCATCCTTCACAATCTTTGTTGTACCTTGTTCGTTTTTCAATGTTATATTGATATTCTTTTCTTTCTTGTCACGCATCACCTTCACGGTCACTTTATCGCCCGGACGATGCTGTGCAATGGCTTCCTGCAGGTCGGCAAAGTTCTGCACTTTCTTGCCATCGATACCGATGATGACATCATCTACCTTGATATCGGAACCGGCAGCAGAACCTCCATCTACGATTTCGCGTACCCAAACGCCATCCACTACGCCGAACTCTTTGCGCTTATCGGACAGTGTGGCTCCCGATTTGTCGATCGGCTGATCGGACATCATATCACCGTCACCCGCAAGCGAAGTACCCTTGATACCCAGCAACGCACGTTGTACGGTTCCGTATTGTTTCAGGTCGCTGACCACTTTGGTCATCACACTGGTCGGAATGGCAAAACCGTATCCGGCATAAGCGCCTGTGGGCGAAGAAAGCACGGCATTGATACCTACCAATTCACCTTTTGCATTCACCAAAGCTCCACCGCTGTTTCCCTGATTGATGGCAGCATCTGTCTGGATGAACGATTCTACTCCCCCGATGCCGTACACACCGAGCGTACGCGCCTTGGCACTGACGATACCGGCAGTTACAGTCGAGGTAAGATTGAACGGGTTACCTACCGCCAATACCCACTCTCCTACTTTCAAGGCATCAGAATCGCCCACGGGGATGGTCGGGAAATCGTCTCCCTCGATCTTGACCAGAGCCAAATCCGAATTCGGGTCGGTACCGATCATGCGACCTTTGAACTCGCGGTTGTCATTCAGCTTAACGATAATTTCGTCCGCACCGTCGATCACGTGATTATTGGTGACGATGTAACCGTCTTTGGAAATGATGACACCGGAACCGAAGCCGACACGCGGCTGGGTCTGTACGCGGCGCTGCTGTCTGCCACCATTACCGAAAATATCCCCGAATATCTCTGCAAACGGGTCGCGTACGGTCACAGTTTGTTCTTTAGCCTGTTGAGTCGATTTTATATGTACTACAGCATGAAGCGAATTTTCCGCCGCCTGCGTCAGATCTACAGGCTGGGCATTAATGGCGTCATAAGCAGCCAAGCGAGCACCGGGATTCTGACGGAACTGTTCATTAAACGACAGGCTGTCTCTGTTCTCCGGCTTCAACATCGTATAGGTTGTCACTCCGGCAACTCCTGCACTGAGAAGAACTACTGCTCCTATCCCGAGAATGTTTTTTGTTGTCTGTTTCATACTATTCTTTTTATTCATTTAATTGTTAATATTCTACTTTCATTTAACATTTACGACGTTAAAATAACGACAAAAATCATTCTGTTATTCTCCTTGTCACTCTTTTTTGTTCTCTTTTAACAGTGAGTCTGCGGAGCTTAACAGCGGTTAACGGCAGAGACTGACAAATTAGCATTCGTTGCATGACACACAAGGATTTAGAAGACAGAAAAAAGACTTAAACGTTTCCCTCGAAAGACTAAAGTCTTTTTGAGAAACGCTTAAGTCTTTCCGGAAAACGCTTAAGTCTTTTATGGAAAACGAACTTAATAATTCAGATAGTCTATATCCATGTGATAACTCCACTGCGGGAAGTACAGGTTGCCCCCTTCCCACTCCACCTCGCCACGCTGGAAATCAACGGTTTCACTACGCGGATATTTCTTCTCCGGCACCAGCGGCATGGAATAATCGCTGTTGACTATCATGCGCCAGGAGTCGATACCTCCCATAAAGAACATCTTTTCTTCGGGATTGTCAGCAAATGTGGGAATACCGAACGATTGGTCTACCGGCACCCAGCCTGCGCCTTCGAAATAGACTTCCGCCCAGTCGTGCAGGTTCCAGGCACGCGGATGCATCATAAAGCCGCTCTGGAAACGGGCGGGAATGCCACTGCAACGGCAGAGGGTGATAAACAGCAGGCTCACCTGACCGCAATCGCCGTGACGATTGTCGAGCACATATTCCGGAATATTCTCAATAGTGGAATATTCGCGGGCCGAAGCCCAGGGGAAATGATCGTTTATCCAACGGAAAATGCGCTGTGCCTTCAACAAAGGATTGGTTTCACCGACTGTCAGATTGGCAGCCAGCTCCTTGATGCGGGGGGTGAAGCGGATATGGGTTTCCCGTTCGGCAGTATACTCCTTATAAAGAGCACCGGCAGTGTCATAAGGCAGAATATTCCCGGGCTTCAACGGATGCCATTCGGCACACGAGGTGTACTCAAAGGTTTCCGAAAAGACCGTCGGCTCACCGGGGATGGCTTGTTTCTCCATATAGAGGGTGCTGTGCCAGCATGAAGGCGGGGACAATGTGTAACGGGGTTCGCTGACATGGAGCAATTTTACATTTTGCTGGCGGGGCTGGTCTGTCCGGGGATAAGGCAACCAACAACGAATCATTTTTCCGGCAGGTACGGCATTGCTGTCCACCGTCAGCGTGTAAGTGACCCGCATGCGTTTGGGCTGCACCACAGGAGTTTTTTCTTTCCTGACAGCAGCCATCACTTCGGGCAGATGTTCTTTATTGACCTGTTCGCTCGTGCTCAGTGAAGTACCCTCTTTCTCTATTTTGACGGCACAGCAGGCAGAGTCTATCCGGAACAGGTTGGGACCGGCATTGCGGAAATAACGTTTCTCTCCGTCGATCACCCGGCATTCAAGCGCCTTGCTCTCTTCCCATTGGCGCATCTGTTCGTCCGTCACGTCGGGAATGTATTTGCGGATATAGTCTTTCACCTGGGATTCGGTCAGGCAGAAATCCGCCAGCAATCGTTGATGCAGGTCGTCGTCCCAGTCGTAAGGCTTGGACTCCTGCCGGGAGGTGCAGGCGGAGACGCCGATGAATATCATCACAATATAAAGCAATTTTCTCATATCCAAATAAGTTTCAAAAGTTTACCTGTGTTCATATTTTAACCACCCCGATCCCCGGAAGGTCGTTGAGGGTGATCTTACCTTTTACAACTTCCATCCCTTTGAAGCGGTCGTTCGCTATCAGCAGGTTTCCGTCCAGATCGGCAAAGTCGACGGCCGGAGAGAATTGTGCGGCGGCAGAGACCGCACACGAAGTTTCCGTCATACAGCCTACCATCACTTTCATTCCCAATGCACGCGCCAACGTCACCATCTTCCAGGCTTCCCGCATACCGGTGCACTTCATCAGTTTGATATTTATTCCGGTAAAAGCTCCCTTCAGCCCGGCCACATCGCTCAACCGCTGCAAAGATTCATCGGCAAAAACCGGCAACGGACTATGCTGGGTCACCCACGCAATATCGTCCAACTGTGTTTTGGGCATGGGCTGTTCAATCATCACGATCCCTTTCTCCTTCAGCCACTGAATCATGTCCAATGCATATTTCTTATCCGTCCATCCCTGATTGGCATCGACCGCGATAGGCAGATCGCTCACCGAACGGATCGTTTCAATCATCTGTTTGTCATTCTCACGCCCCAGCTTCACTTTGAGGATATTGAACTGCCCGGCCACTTCAAGCGTCTTTTCACGTACCACTTCCGGTGTATCGATGCCTATCGTGAAGGTGGTCGAAGGTGCTTTCGCCTTATCCAACCCCCAGATCCTGTACCAGGGTGCTCCCAAAAGTTTACCCACCAGGTCGTGCAATGCAATGTCGATGGCAGCTTTGGCAGCCGTATCTCCCGGAGTGAGACCATCTACATAAGCCAGTATATCTTCCAGTCGGAACGGATCGTCGAACTGTTCCAGATCGACTTTCTTCAGAAACCCCATCACCGAGTCTACCGTCTGTCCCAGATAAGGAGGCATCGAAGCCTCACCGTAGCCGATGACTCCGTCATACTCTATCTCTACCTGCACATCGGGAGTGGTGGTGCGCGAATAAGTGGCCACGGTAAATACATGCTTCAACTTCAGTTCGTAAGGGAAAAAACGCAATTTCATCTTTGCCCCCAGGCCGAGTTGATTGATCGCGAACGAAACAGGAGCTTTCTCTCCGGCAAAAGCTCCTTGCAATGACAGTCCCGAACCGATAGCGGCAAAGGCAGCCGTCTTGAGAAAATCTCTTCGGTTTTGCATACCTATTTTGAGTTTAGTTATAATACGGATTCGTAACGGTGGTATTTAAAGTTTCCTCCTTATCTATAGATGGCAACACACGGACCGCATACAGCAGGCGGTTCAGATTGTACTCATCAAAATCGGCATCTGCCGGATCGAAACTGCTGACATGCACATCGCCTTGCGAATGGATGAACTTCTTATCACCCAGATAAATGGCTACATGAACCACACGCTCCCTCTTTTCGGCAGTAGCCTTCCGCCCGAAGAAAATCAAATCTCCCGGCTGAACATTGCCGAAGTCCGGAGCAATGTCGATATGCTCGCCCACATAAGCCTGTTGAGAGGCGTCACGGGGAATGATGATATCGTGCATGAATAAGACGGTACGTACAAAGCCGCTGCAATCGACTCCCTTCGAAGAAGTACCCGCCCAGAGATAAGGAATCCCCATCATGGTATAAGCGGTTCGGATGATGCTTGAAGCGTCTTGCTTCAAAGAGGCACGCCACTCCTTTTCGGGCATCGATATCGATTGTGAGATATAAGCCTGCCGACCGTCCGGATAAGAGACTTTATAGAATCCTCCTTGCTTACCTTCGTACTTCAGACGGTTTCCGGCTACCACGTCCGACACGGATTGAGACTTTTCATCCGGCTGCTGATAAGTGAACCCGTAATGCGACGTCACTACAATTTTATCTGCCTTGTTCCAGGCATCCAGCCCGGCTTTGGTGACCGGATGGATTCCCACCCGGTGTACCCATGCGATATAATTATCGGGCGTCTGGATGCGATACCAGTTACGATGTTGCAACACTTTAACGGGCATTCCCATCAATGCCTGAGTGGTCATTTCCGAAGAAAAATCATCCTCTACACGCATATTACATACGGAAAGATTGACAATGCCGTACATCTTTCCTTCCAGAGCCGCACTGTCCGGAACCAATTGCAGGCTGTCCTTTACTTCATAAGCCTTCTCTTCCAGCCCCGATAACAAAGCCGCCTTAGCTTCCGGCGAAGTAGTTGCCCCCTTTACGGTAATCGTCTTTCCGGATACATCGTAATCCACATCCCAAAGGATGACACGCTTATCGGGAATGAAGCGGTCGCGGACTTCACCGGACAATCGTTCTACATCTTGAGGGAGGGCATTTTTCTTGTTTTCAGGAATACCCGTACAGGCGGACACTGCCAAAAGCAGCGATACAAAAGGAATCATATTCTTCATGAAAGAAAGATTTGGGGGTTACATTTTTAGCAAAGATAGAAACTCTTTCCATTTTAGATATATATTTTCAGAAACATTAAGAATAAGAACTGAAATCGAGTCATACGATGTTTACCACAGAGTAACACAGAGTTCCACAGAGTTTTGAGTTCACCACAGATTACACGGATTAACACAGATATTTTAATTTAACTCTCAGTAAAATAAATTATTAATCTGTGATAATCTGCGTAATCTGTGGTGAATTTATGTCATTCGTGAAACTCTGTGGAACTCTGTGCTACTCTGTGGTGAACCGAACTAATCCTCCCTTCCGTTTGCTCAAACAAAATAATTCTTGTACTTTTGCTGACCAAAGCAGTTGGCCGGTCTGTCGCGTGTACTTCGGTGCAGGAGGAAAGTCCGGGCAACACAGAGCATCCTACTTCCTAACAGAAAGCTGTCCGTGAGGGTAGAGTAACGTAGAAGAAAAGAACCGCCCCTCCCTCCGGGGAGAGGTAAGGGTGAGAAGGTGGAGTAAGAGCCCACCAGCCGTATGGTGACATATCGGGCTGTACGTCTTAGGAGTTGTAAGGTCATGTAAACCGGCGCTATGAGAGCTGCTCGCTCCATGTCGGAGGGTAGACCGCTAAAGTGGTGTGGTGACACCCCACTCAGATAAATGACAGGCACCTTGATTTATTCAGGGTACAGAACTCGGCTTATAGGCTGACTGCTTTTCTTTTTTTTAATTTCAAATACCAGACCTATGAATCAGCGTCTCTCCGATATATGGAAATTCATTACCTATGATATCTGGCGGATCACGGAAAGCGAAGTCACCCGCACCAAGTTCTCGATATACAATATCATCAAAACGATCTATCTCTGCGTCAACCGCTTCAACAAAGACCGCATTGTCAATAAAGCCTCAGCGCTGACCTACAGCACCCTGCTCGCCATTGTGCCCATACTCGCCATCGTCTTTGCCATCGCGCGCGGATTCGGGGTCTCCACTTTGATGGAAAGCCAGTTTCGTGATGGCTTCGGAGGGTCCACCGAGGCGACGGATATTATCCTGCAATTCGTAGACTCGTATCTGTCACAGACCAAAAACGGTATTTTTATCGGAGTCGGCCTGGTCATGTTGCTGTGGACCGTACTCAACCTGGTCAGTAACATTGAAATCACCTTCAACCGCATCTGGCAGGTAAAGAAAGGGCGCAGCATGTACCGCAAAATCACCGATTACTTTTCAATGTTCCTATTGATGCCGATCCTGATCGTAGTATCGGGCGGTCTTTCCATCTTTGTAGGCACAATGCTGAAGAGTATGGCGGATTTTGTTTTACTTGCCCCTATCCTGAAATTCCTGATCCGTCTGATTCCGTTCGTGCTGACCTGGCTGATGTTTACGGGACTCTATATCTTCATGCCCAATACCAAGGTGAAATTCAAGCATGCACTGATCTCCGGCATCCTGGCCGGTTCGGCTTATCAGGCATTTCAGTTCCTGTACATCAGCAGTCAGTTGTGGGTGTCCAAATACAATGCCATTTACGGTAGTTTCGCCGCTCTCCCGATGTTCTTGTTATGGTTGCAGATATCATGGACCATCTGCCTGTTCGGTGCCGAGCTGACGTATGCCGGCCAGAACATCCGCAACTTCAGTTTCGACAGAGATACGCAGAACATCAGTCGCCGTTACCGCGATTTCATATCTATCTTAATCATGTCTCTTATAGCCAAACGTTTCGAAAACAACGAAACGCCTTACACCGCCGAAGAGATATCCGAAGAACATCGCATCCCGATTCGGCTGACCAATCAGATACTTTACCAACTGCAGGAGATACACCTGATTCACGAAGTAGTCACCGATCAAAAAAGCGAGGATATCGCATACCAGCCTTCCATCGACATTAATCAACTGAATGTAGCGCTATTGCTCGACCGGCTGGACACATACGGCTCAGAAGATTTTAAAGTCGATAAAGACGAGGAATTCAGCGAGCAATGGAAGGTTTTGCTTGACTCCAGGGAAGAATATTATAAAAAGGCAAGCAAAGTATTGCTGAAGGACTTGTAGTTCAGCACGGGAAACGGTATCCAAACTCTTTCCACCACAGAGCGACACGGAGTCTCACGGAGGGTTTTCACCACAGATTACGCAGATTGACACAGATTAATAATTTCTTCCACCGAGAACCGGATGATATAATCCGTGAAAATCGGTGTAATCTGTGGTGAAATAAATTCCGTTTCCGATAAGAGCGATATGGGTTTTCTTTATGTCTCCTATCCGCAGAACCCATTCTGTATCACTCAGATCATTAATAGCTGTTATAAGAAATAATTTTCCCGCTTTCTTTCCGGATCTTCTTTCGTTTCTCTTTCACCGGATATCCGATCAGGATATCCAGCAATACACGTTTGGAAGAGGGAATACCGGTCAGGCTCTTTATCTCTTTTTCATCGAACCAGCCGAGTATACATGATCCCAGCCCTTCGCTTTCGGCAGCCAGCACCATGTGTGCAGCCACAATACCGATATCGATCAACGGAAAATGTTTTCCCTTCAGTTTTCCGCCCAGCCGCGAAGTAATGTTGGCAGACTCTTCTACAACGAGGATATGCACCGGAGCATCCTTGGCAAATTTATTCATTCCCAAGCCCGCAGCAGCCTTACCGACCTTCTCCGCCAATGACAGATCGGTCACTACCACGAACCTCCAAGGCTGGGCATTGCAGGCAGAAGGTGCCAGCCGTCCCGCTTCAAGGATGCGTTCCAGCTTATCCGCCTCCACAAGACGCGATTTATCGTAAGCCCTGTCACTTTGCCGGGCATTTACCAATTGCAGAAAGTCGTTCATACTTTTTTCACCTCTACTCCCCGGTCCACCTTATTTGTACTGGATCATCCGGCTGATATACTTGCCGATAATATCAAATTCCAGGTTGACAACACTGCCCTTCCCGAAAGTATGGAAATTGGTATGCTCGTAGGTATATGGGATAATCGCCACCTGAAAAGTATCGTCAGTCGGGTTGCATACCGTCAGGCTGACACCGTTGACCGTAACCGAACCCTTATCGACCGTAATATAGCCGCGCTTGGCCATCTCCTTGTCGAAAGCATATTTAAACGTAAAATACCAGCTTCCGTCTGCATCTTTGATATCGATACATTCGGCGGTCTGATCCACATGTCCCTGCACAATATGGCCGTCCAGACGTCCGTTCATCATCATGCTGCGTTCCACGTTCACCTTGTCCCCCACTTTCAGCAGACGAAGGTTCGACCGGTCCAGTGTCTCTTTCATGGCAGTCACAGTGTAGGTATCTTCAGTCATGCTGACCACGGTCAGGCAGACCCCATTGTGAGAGATACTCTGATCTATCTTCAATTCATTTACAAACGAACACTTCAGTGTGAAATGTATATTCTCCTGGTCTTTCACCAGTGCCACAACGGTAGCATACTCTTCTACGATTCCGGAAAACATAGTTCTATTTTTAATTTAGGATTCACAATTAAAACGGAGGTGTGACGCGACTCACATTCGCCCACCCCCTCACAGGGGTCAAAGATACAAAGAAAATGGGATTGGATAAAGAATCAACATAAAAAAGCGGGGCTTTTCACAAAGCCCCGCTTTTCAGTTTTCAATAGGTATTAGTTTTTTTTTAAGGTAAAAAGATTGTTTTCAGGATAACGATGCAAATATAGGTGCTTTTCTCGTTATGAACCAAATATAAAAACATGTCATATAACATCTTTTTGATTTTTCTTTGGATTTATTATCATTTCAAAAAAAACTCCTGTAACCGAACCGTTACAGGAGACAAATATATGACATTTTTTTAAGTAGCACTAATTTTTGTTTAAAAATTTGCGATTTATTATTTAGCAGGATAATGCTCTTCTACCTTGCCACTATGCTTCAAGACTTTAGCATCGATGAAAAAGACTATCTCTTCTGCAATATTCGTTATATGGTCGCCGGAACGTTCCAATTTACGGAATACTCCCACCAGATTGAGGCACGAGAGAGTGCTTTCCGGATGCTCTTTGATATATTCTGCCAAAACAGCCGTAGCCTCCGCATTGATCTCGTCCAATAAATTATCTTTAGCGAATACGGAGGTTGCCAGCTCCAGGCTCTCTTCGTTCAATGCGCGTTTTGCCACTTCAAGCATCGAAAGCACCTGTTTCTGCATCTCTTCCAGACGGAGTCGTTTCAGTAACTCTTCATCCAGAACCGGCTCTTCACTCTTCACTACAAAACGTGCGATTCCTTCTGCAAAGTCGCCCAGACGCTCCAGGTTGGTGTTGATTTTCAACATGGCCAACACAAAGCGAAGGTCGATAGCTACCGGATTATATAAAGCGATCACGTCTTCCACATCACTGTCTATCTTCAATTCGAAAGCATTCACCCTGCGTTCACGGACAATCACCTGCTGGGCCAGTTCCTTATCCAGGGTCAACACTGCCTCCCCTGCCCTGTCCAACTGGTTGTAAACCAATGTCCACATCTCGTCTATTTCCTTTTTCAGCAGAACAAGTTCTGATTCTATAAACTTCACCATATTCTATTAAATTTATTATTAAGCAAATATACAATATTAAATGATACATCGAGCTGCATGCCGATCAATCGTATGTCATCCGAAACGTCCGGTTATATAGTTTTGTGTCGCTTCCTTCTCCGGGTTCGTAAAGATCTTCTTCGTGTCGCCAAACTCCACCATCTGCCCCATATAGAAAAACGCCGTCTTATCACTGACACGTGCAGCCTGCTGCATATTGTGCGTCACAATCACAATGGTATACCGTTCTTTCAACTCGTGTATCAACTCTTCCACCTTTGCCGTCGAAATAGGGTCGAGCGCCGAAGCAGGTTCGTCCATCAACAACACCGAAGGCGATACAGCCATTGCGCGTGCGATACAAAGACGCTGCTGCTGTCCGCCGGACAAGGCAAAAGCCGATTCTTTCAGTTTGTCCTTCACTTCATCCCAAAGCGCGGCACCCTTCAGGGTCTCCTCCACCCGCTGACGGATAAAAGCATTATCTTTCACTCCGTTCACTCTCAACCCGTAAGCCACGTTTTCAAAAATGCTTTTCGGAAAAGGATTGGGACGCTGGAACACCATGCCTACATTTTTACGCAGCTCGTCCACCTGCACTCCCTTGTCATAGATGTTTTCGCCGTCTATGCGGATCTCTCCCGTCAGGCGGGTTGCAGGAATCAAGTCGTTCATCCGATTAAAAAGGCGTAGAAAAGTAGATTTCCCACATCCGGAAGGACCTATAAACGCGACTACCGATTTTTCTTCAATCTCCATACTGATCCCCTTCAGTGCATGGAAGTCACCATACCAGAAGTTCACGTCACGCGCATCAATTTTTACTGTTGTATCCATATCTTTTGTTGTACTCCGTCACTAAGAAACAGTTTCTAATTCATTTTTACTTTCTTCTCAAAATACTTTCGCAAGGCATTGGCCAGCAGGTTCACCAGGAGTATGATTACAATCAGTACCAAGGCCGTTCCATAAGCCAGAGGCAACTGCGCCTCCATATCCGTTCCGCTGGTCGATATCACATACAAGTGATAGGGCAATGCCATACATTGATCTAAGATGCTTGTGGGCAATTGCGGGAGGAAATACGCCGCACAAGTGAACAGGATCGGAGCCGTTTCTCCCGACACACGTCCCAAGGCCAGAATCAATCCGGTGATGATATTCGGCATTCCCATAGGCAGAATCACGTGCCAGATGGTCTGAAGCTTGGTAGCTCCCAGTGCACGGCTTCCCTCGCGCATGCTGTCCGGTATTGCCTTCAATGCCTCTTCCGTAGTACGGATCACCAAAGGTACGCAAAGCAGCCCCAACGTCAGCGAACCCGCCAGAATACTATCGCCGAAATCCATATAGTTAACAAACAGCGCCATACCGAAGAGACCGAAAACAATCGATGGAATACCGCTCAGGTTATTGGTCATCACCCGGATAAAGCGTACCAGTTTGCCCTTCGGCGCATACTCGTTCATGTAAATACCACTCATCACACCCACCGGAAAGGCAAACAGCGCACTGCCCACCATCAGGTAGAATGTACCCACGATAGCCGGCCAGATGCCTCCTCCCGTCATCCCGTCAGTAGGAGCGGTGGTCAGAAAATCCCAGCTGATCACGCCGATACCCTTATAGATGATGAATCCCAGAATCGCGAACAAAATCAGCACAATGCATAAACTCAGCAGCCGGAATATGCCGAAAGCGATCCCCTGCGAACGTCTTTTAGCTTTTGTATTATTCAGTATTTCCATATTACTTACTACGTTTTACGCCCTTAGATGAAATGTACTCCACACTAAAGTTGATGATTAATGTAATGAAGAACAGCACTACCCCCAGCAGGAACAGAGCCTGATAGTGTGGTCCCCCTGCCGGTGCTTCTCCGAGTTCGGCCGCAATGGTTGCCGGGATTGTGCGCAAAGGTTCGAGAATGGTAGTGGGAATCACGGCGGCATTTCCGGTCACCATCAAAACCGCCATCGTCTCGCCGATAGCGCGTCCGATACCCAACACCACCCCCGAGGTAATGCCCGAGATCGAATAAGGGATCACTACTTTATAAATGGTCTGCCACTGCGAAGCTCCGAGTGCCAGGCTGGCTTCACGCATGGCACGGGGACAGTTGCGCATGGCGTCTTCAGTCACCGTTATGATGGTGGGCAATGCCATGATGGCAAGCACAATACTTCCCGCAAGTCCGCTCTCCCCCACCGGCAAATCAAATACTTTCTGAATCAAAGGTACAATCACGATCAAGCCGAAAAAGCCATATACCACCGAAGGAATACCGCTCAGCAACTCTATCACCGGCTTCAGCCAACTACGTACTTTCGAATCGGCCACCTCTGACATATAGATCGATACCGAAAGTCCGAACGGCAAAGCAATCAATATGGCAAACAGGCTCACCCAAAGCGTACCGGTTATCAGCGGCAGAAAGCCGAACAAAGGTGCGGGAGTAGCCGTCGGAAACCATTCCGCTCCGGCAAAGACCTCCTTCACAGAAATGGTGTTATCCTTTATGAAATGTACCGCATCCGGCCGTACCACAAACTTCTGAGGAATAAAAGCAACGATACCGGGTGTTTTCTGAATCAGCTCCATAATCTTTTCCCCTGCATTCTCGTAGGCTTCTCCCAGTTCTTCTTCCGAGTAGTAGTGCGTGATGTCTTCCAGACGGAACACCCGGATCGGGAGATCTTCACCCCCCAACTCTTTCCAGTTGGTGATCTCTTCATCAAAGACATCTTTAATTTGCATCGGTGTCAGTTCGCTTACCTTATTATCTTTGTTCAGCGCCAGCACATATCCCTCTTCAATAACCTTGCTGCTGAACAGGCCGAATGCCTCGGTAAAAAGGAAAAGCACAATCAGCAGAATCGTAATACTCGTTACAAAACTGCTACAGGTCAATATTCCTTCTATAATTCTTTCAAAAACCTTCTTCATACCTTTTGATTTTCATGATGCAAAGAAACGGAGTAAGTATTAAGGAGGTGTGAATACGGTTTGAAGGAACTGTTTCAAACCTGTTACGTTTCTGTTACAAGACAAGATGCAGCACGTTTTGAAACAGGAATGTAACACGCTATTGCTTTATTTGCACATAAAATAGAATCCACCACAGGATTCACCACAGAGTACACAGAGTCTCGCAGAGAACACAGACTCTCGCAGAGAAATTCGTTTTCTCTAAAATACTGTAACAAAAGATTAAAGACCTGTGGAACTCTGTGTTACTCTGTGGTGAATCAAACTCAAAACTTAATCATATGAAAGTTAGAACTATCTTATTCGCCGCCCTCTCACTCGCAGCATTGCATGCCAACGCTCAGCGCATCAAAGGCAGTGACACCGTACTGCCCGTAGCCCAGCAAACCGCCGAACGCTTCATGAACCGTGAACCCGACGCCCGTGTCACAGTCACCGGAGGCGGTACAGGGGTAGGCATCTCCGCCCTGATGGACAACACCACTGACATCGCCATGGCTTCACGCCCCATCAAATTCAGCGAAAAGATGAAAGCCAAAGCCGCCAAACGGGATATAGACGAAGTGATCGTCGCTTACGATGCACTGGCTGTCGTTGTACACCCGTCCAATCCGGTGAAAAAACTCACCCGCCGGCAACTGGAAGACATCTTCCGCGGAAAAATAACCAACTGGAAACAAGTGGGAGGCGACGACCGCAAGATCGTGGTTTACTCTCGCGAGACCTCTTCCGGCACCTACGAGTTCTTCAAAGAGAGCGTCCTCAAGAACAAGAATTATATGAGCAGCAGTCTCTCCATGCCCGCCACCGGAGCTATTATCCAATCTGTCAGCCAGACCAAAGGGGCAATCGGCTATGTAGGGCTCGCTTATGTGTCGCCGCGCATCAAGACTCTGTCCATCTCGTATGATGGCGAGCACTATGCCACCCCGACCGTAGAGAACGCCACCAACAAGACTTATCCCATCGTCCGCCCCCTCTACTACTATTATGATGCAAAGAACAAAACACAAATCGCTCCCCTGCTCGAGTTTATTCTCTCTCCCGAAGGACAGGATATTATAAAAAAGAGTGGATATATACCCGTGAAATAAGGATATACAAAAAAAATATCCTACTTTTGCAGCAACTTATTAGCTACGAGCTTTTATAATAATGACAGATATGACAGATATAAAAAACGAAGAAGCAGGCGAAAAGAAAAGCCTCAATTTCATTGAACAGGCAATAGAAAATGATTTGAAAGCTGGAAAGAACGGGGGAAAAGTACAAACACGCTTCCCGCCGGAACCAAACGGTTACCTGCACATCGGGCACGCTAAAGCCATTTGTCTCGACTTCGGCATCGCTGCCGCACACGGCGGTGTGTGCAACCTTCGTTTCGACGACACTAACCCGACGAAAGAGGATATGGAATATGTAGAAGCCATCCAGGAAGATATCCGGTGGCTGGGATTCCAATGGGGCAACGTATATTATGCCTCAGATTATTTCCAACAATTATGGGACTTTGCCGTCACTCTGATTAAAGAAGGCAAGGCCTACGTAGACGAGCAGACTTCAGAACAGATAGCGCAACAGAAAGGCACTCCCACCCAACCCGGTGTCGAGAGTCCGTACCGCAACCGTCCGATCGAAGAGAGCCTTGCCCTGTTCGAAAAGATGAATAGCGACGAAGCCAAGGAAGGTTCCATGGTGCTTCGTGCCAAAATAGACATGGCAAGCCCCAACATGCACTTCCGCGACCCGATCATGTACCGCATCCTGCATGTGGCACACCACCGCACCGGAACCCAATGGAAAGCCTACCCGATGTATGACTTTGCACACGGTCAGAGCGACTATTTCGAAGGAGTCACCCACTCACTCTGTACACTCGAGTTCGTGCCTCACCGTCCTCTTTACGATCTGTTCATCGACTGGCTGAAAGAAGGCAAGGACCTGGACGACAACCGTCCCCGTCAGACGGAGTTCAACAAACTGAACCTGAACTACACGCTGATGAGTAAACGCAACCTGCTGATCCTGGTGAAGGAAGGACTGGTGAACGACTGGGACGATCCCCGTATGCCGACTCTCTGCGGATTCCGCCGTCGCGGCTATTCTCCCGAATCCATCCGTAAGTTCATCGATAAAATAGGTTACACCACTTACGATGCACTCAACGACTTCGCCCTGCTCGAAAGCGCCGTACGCGAAGACCTGAATGCCCGTGCCACCCGTGTATCTGCCGTACTGAACCCGGTGAAACTGATCATCACCAACTATCCCGAAGGACAAGTTGAGGAACTGGAAGCCATCAACAACCCCGAAGATCCGACAGCCGGAAGCCATACCATCGAGTTCAGCCGCGAACTGTGGATGGAACGCGATGACTTCATGGAAGATGCCCCGAAGAAATATTTCCGCATGACTCCGGGACAGGAAGTGCGTCTGAAGAACGCCTACATCGTGAAATGTACAGGCTGCAAGAAAGACGAGAACGGCACCGTGACCGAGGTATACTGCGAATACGATCCCAACACCAGAAGCGGCATGCCCGACGCCAACCGCAAAGTGAAAGGCACCCTCCATTGGCTCAGCTGCAACCATTGCCTGCCGGCAGAGGTGCGTCTGTACGACCGTCTCTGGAAAGTGGAAAACCCGCGCGACGAAATGGCAGCCATCCGTGAAGCCAAAGGTTGCGACGCCCTCGAAGCCATGAAGGAAATGATCAATCCGGATTCACTGACCGTACTGCCCCATTGCTATATAGAGAAGTACGTGGCCGACATGCCCGCGCTCTCTTATCTGCAATTCCAGCGTATCGGTTATTTCAATATCGACAAAGATTCCACCCCCGGACATCTGGTATTCAACCGCACCGTAGGACTGAAAGATACCTGGGGAAAGATCAATAAATAATTTTTGGGCAAGGGAGCGTGTGTCGGAACTCACCACAGGGGACACACCTCCCCCTCCGTCGAATCGAATGATTATTAACTGTATAATTGCTAATTAAATTGGGCAGAAAAAACTCCCCGTCCGAAAGAGAGCGGGAATTACAGAACCTTATCGCACAATACGAAGCGGTAAAAGCCAAAAACGAATCGCTATACCTGGACGGTGACCAATTGGCTGATATTGCCGATCTATATGCCTCCGAACGTAAGTTTAAGGAAGCCCAGGAGGTCATAACATACGGACTCGGACTCCATCCGGGACACACCGACCTCATGGTCGAACAGGCTTACCTGTTCCTGGATCTCAATCAACCCCAAAAGGCCAAAGAGGTGGCCGAACTCATCACCGACACTTACTCCTCCAACGTAAAACTACTCCTGGCCGAACTGCTGCTGAACGAAGGTAAACTGGATGCCGCCGACCAAATGCTCGACAGCATAGAAGAGGAAGAGAAAAACGACCTGGGCATCCTAGTCGATATTGTCTACCTGTACACCGACTTAGGTTATCCGGAGAAAGGCGTACAATGGCTCAAACGGGGCACGGAGATGTACAAAGATGACGAAGACTTCCTGGCAGCCACTGCCGATTGCTACGGTGCGGCCGGAGCAGAATACATAGAGCAAGCCATCGTTGTCTTCAACAAGCTGATCGACAAGAATCCCTATAACCCGGCTTATTGGGTAGGCCTGGCCAAATGCCAGTTTGCCACCAAAGATTTCGATAAAGCCATCGAGTCCTGTGACTTTGCCATCGCAGCCGACGAAGAATTCGGCGAAGCCCACATCATCAAGGCACACAGCCTCTTTCATCTTGAGAACATCGAGGGAGCCATCGTTGAATACCGGAAAGCCCTGAAGTATAAAACGCTCTCCCCCGAATTTACATATATGTTCATCGGACTGGCCTACACCCAGCAGGAAAATTGGGCTGAAGCCAACGAAAGTTACAGCATGGCTCTCCGGGCGATCGAAGAAAACGGTAACGGTTCTTCCCCGCTATTGTCCGATATCTATTCAAACAAAGCACTCTGCGCTTCCCGCCAAGGCGACTCGGAAGAAGCCCATCGGCTTTGCCGACTGGCAAAAGAGCTCGCCCCCCAGGATGCAGAACCCTACCTGCTCGAGGGACGCATCTATATGGAAGAGGATAATTTCGACCTGGCCCGTGCAGAGTGGGCATTAGCTCTCCGCTATGCTCCCGAAGCAGATACCTGGATGGAAATAGGCAACTACAGCCTCGAGTTCCGCATGCTCGAGAACGCACGCTTCTGCTTCGAGCAGGTGCTGGAAGAAGATCCCGAGTACCCCAAGATCTGCGAACAACTGGCCGCCGTATGCCTCGTCCTTCAGGATCATGAAGGATTCAAGAAATACAACGCGATGTCCGGCGATTCCATCAATCTCGACTCCCTCCGGGATACGATACTGGAAATGGGTGTCGACGGAGAACAGATGCTTCGCGAACTGGACGATTTTTTAAAAGACGAAAAATAATCAAGTTCACCACAGAGTTCCACAGAGATTATTTTCTCTTCATATCTTATCAACAAGAGATTAAAAAACTCTGTGGTACTCTGTGGTAAATCAAAAAAAACAAAACTATATCAATTCAATCTAAATTAAACAAATGGAATCTGTAGCCTTCATTCAGTGGTGCTTAGACCACCTCAATTACTGGACCATTACTTTATTAATGACCATTGAAAGTTCTTTCATTCCTTTTCCATCCGAAGTAGTCGTTCCTCCGGCAGCCTACAAAGCGGCAGTCAACGAAGAGCTGAACATCTATCTGGTAGTGCTCTTCGCCACCCTGGGAGCCAACCTCGGTGCTATTATCAATTACTATCTGGCCCGCTGGCTGGGACGTCCCATCGTCTACAAGTTCGCCAACAGCCGTTTCGGACACATGTGCCTGATCGATGAAGCCAAAGTGCAGCATGCCGAAGAATATTTCGACAAGCACGGAGCACTCTCCACTTTTATCGGTCGCCTGATTCCCGCTGTCCGCCAGTTGATCTCCATCCCTGCAGGACTTGCCCGCATGAAGCTGCACACGTTCCTGATCTACACCACTCTGGGTGCCGGATTATGGAACACTATCCTCGCTGCCATCGGTTATTACCTTTCCACCGTACCCGGCATCGAAAGCGAAGAGCAACTGCTTGCCAAAGTAACAGAATACAGCCATGAACTGGGCTACTGCTTCATCGTCATCGGAGTCTTCATCGTAGGTTTCCTTGTCTACAAAGGAATGAAGAAAAAGAAATAGTGCCTCCACAGCAAGAATCAGCATTCACCACAGAGTAACACAGAGCAACACAGAGTGAACTTAATCTATCGATAACGAATGGTAGTGAACTCTAAGAACTTTGTATTACTCTGTATTACTCTCTACTCTCTATTACTCCGTGAGACTCTGTGGTACTCCGTGGTAAAACTCCGCCTTCATCCCTCCCTCAAAAAAAATCTTTCTTTTTTTTCGTCCTCCATGCAGTACCTTTATATTTTCTGCATTTACTTATTGTACGTACACCAAACCAGTTATTGACAATTCATCAAAAAAACAAATCCTAGGCCTTACAGTTGTTTGATGAAAAAGCAATTTATGTAACAAATTTAATGTTTAAAAAAATGAAAAAAGATTTCAACTTAACCAAGCTTTTTTATTCTTTTGCGATTGCTTTCTCAGTGGTAACCTTGTCTTCTTGCAACAACGATGACAATTCTCCGCTTCCTCCTCCATCCACCAACGATGTGGCAGGCACCTATAACGGAAAAGTACTGATAACCCAGGTGACTCCCGCCACTGCAAAAGAAAATGCCGGAGAAGCTCCCCAGGGACAAGACGTAAACGCTACGGTGAAAAATGACACGGTGTTCTTCGACAAATTGCCGGTAACCGAACTTATTACCTCCATTGTAGGCGATAAAGACAAAGCGGAAGCCATTGTCAAAGCCATCGGTGACGTAAAATACAAAGTAGGCTACAAGCCGGCTCTCAATACAGAGAAGGACAGCATCTACCTTGCTTTCGATCCGAAACCGTTGACCCTTCAACTGCCTGCAGCCGTAGAAGGCCAGGAAGGACAGACTGTTACCGTAACCATTTCGTCTCCGGACAAAGGCAGCTTTGCTTACAAGAAAAATCAGTTGAAGTTGAAGCTCAGCGCCGATAAAGTGGAACTGGCAGGCGTAGCGGTACCTGTTCCTCAGACACTGTTCGACTTCGATATGACCAAAAAGAAGTGATTGCCTGTTCAACACACGTAACAAGCAGTAGTCATAGGGGGTAGAGCCTGTAAAGACAGGCTTTATACCCGCATGAAAAAGTCCGTGCTCTCCCCCCCCCGGAGTGAACACGGACTTTCTGTTCCTTGAAACCATTCAAAAAAAAAGATTATTTCACAGCAGCCAATGCCTTTTCATAATCCGGCTCCTGAGTAATCTCCGGCACAAGCTCTGTATAAGCTACTTTCCCGTCTTTCCCAATCACCACTACCGCACGCGCCAGCAGTCCGGCCAGCGGTCCGTCAGCCATCCTCACGCCATAGCTCTCGTCGAAGTCCGAAAAGCGGAAATCCGACAACGGAATCACGTTTTCGATACCCTCTGTCGTGCAGAAGCGTCCCTGCGCAAACGGCAAGTCTTTCGAAATGGCCAATACCACGGTATCCTTCATTCCGGCTGCCATTTTATTGAATTTACGCACCGAAGTGGCGCACACACCGGTATCCAGACTCGGGAAAATATTCAGAACAATATTCTTACCTTTCAGATCTTTTAGTGCGAAAGAAGATAAATCACTTTTCACCAGCTCGAAATCGGGAGCCACCTTTCCAACCTGTATAAATTCGCCAATCAGCTTTACCGGTTGTCCTTTGAAATTTGTTGTTGCCATAATTGATAACTCTAAGTTTTATTTACTATATTCTAAACAATCGGTGCAAGAACTTTGTTCACGATGGACAATAATCTAAAAAATAAAATTGATATGAAAACTTTATTCGACGAGATGGAACACGCAGTCAAAAACTGGTGGTTATCTCTTATTCTGGGTATTCTGTACATCATCGTGGCTCTCTGTCTGCTATTCGCACCGGGAAGCAGCTACATTGCCCTCAGCGTCATCTTCAGCATTTCGATGCTGATAAGTGGTATCATCGAAATCATCTTCTCCATCAGTAACCGGCGAGGCATCTCGTCCTGGGGATGGTACCTCGCAGGCGGTATCATCGATCTGATCTTAGGCATCTACCTGGTAGCCTATCCGCTGCTCAGCATGGAAGTCATACCGTTCATAGTCGCCTTCTGGATGATGTTCCGCGGTTTCTCTGCCACAGGCTATTCTATGGACCTGAAGCGTTATGGCACCCGTGAGTGGGGATGGTACATGGGATTCGGCATCCTCGCCATCATTTGTTCGCTGATCATCCTGTGGCAGCCGGCCGTAGGTGCCCTCTACGTTATATATATGCTGGCATTCACTTTCCTGATCATCGGATTCTTCCGTGTCATGTTGTCCTTCGAACTGAAAAGCCTTCATAAACGATCAACGGTGATGAACGGTAAATGATAAACAGTGAATGAACCCCTATTCACCACAGATTACACAGATTAACACAGATATTTTAATTAAACTCTCAGTAAAATAAATTATTAATCTGTGAGAATCCGTGTAATCTGCGGTGAATTATGACTCCCCTAACCGTTACTAATACATCGTTTTCATAAACCGGAACAGGGTTGTTCTGGATACCCCCATCTTCTCCGCCAATTCCGAGTAAGTAGTTCCTTTGTCAAGTTCTTTGGTAAGTACGCGCTTATTGGCACGCAGCAATTTTATTTTAGGCGTATCCCCTTTCTTTCGGCCTAAAGTCATTCCTTCCTGCTTTCTGCGTGCGAGAGCTTCTTTGGTACGCATCGAAATCAGGTTCCTTTCTATTTCCGCCATCAGTCCGAACGCGAATCCCAGCACCTTGCTGTTGATGTCGTCCTGAAACACATAGCCCTCTTTGGTGCTATAGAGCACTACCTGCTTCTTAATACAAAAATTCAGGATAGTCATAATCTCGAGCAGTGTACGGCTCAATCTCGAAATCTCCGTTACAATCAGTGTATCCCCGGGATGCATTCTCTTCAATAACTCTGATAACTTTCTGTCTTTTGTGCTCACGCTTCCGCTTACGGTCTCTGTGTACCACTTGTCAATCGACAACCCATTCTTCTCTGCAAATCGCATAATCTCTTCCTTCTGATTAGCCAAAAACTGTTTTTCCGTACTTACTCTCAAATAAGCTATTACCATAATTCATGTTTTTAAATGATTAATACACCACGAAAAAACGGCTATTCATTCAAATACGGGACACTTTTTTACGTTCCTTTTTTCTCATGCCACTTGGGTATTTCTGAAACTTTCATTCGTCTATACATTTATGCTATTGATTTTTTACTAATTTCCAGCATATTTTCCAATCTGTCACTCAAAATCTTTTTTATTATAAACCGTGTTCTTGAACACACTAAAAAGAACAAGAAAATGGAAATAGAAAAATTCATTAAATCTTTAGCAAGAAAAGCGAAGTTAGGCGGGCGTTACAGCACAGCCAATACCTACCTCTACACTTTGCACAGTTTTCAGAAGTTTGCGGGAAAAGCCTCACTGACTTTTGAAGAGATCACTCCCGAGAGCATCAAGGAGTACGAGCAATACTTAATCCTCAACGGGAAACGGTACAACACGATCTCGCTCTACATGCGCATGTTGCGTTCCATCTGCAATCAGGCATCGGAGCAGAACATAGCTTCGCTCAACACCCGCGAGCTGTTTGAGAATGTTTTCATCGGCAACGAACCCACTGCCAAGCGTGCCATCTCACCCGCCATCATTTCCCGCCTGCTCGAAGCAGATTTCAGCAAGAACAGCCGGCTCGATTTTGCCCGCGACCTCTTCTTGCTAAGCTTCTACCTGAGGGGAATCCCGTTTGTCGACCTGGTACATCTCCGCAAGACCGATGTGCAGGGAAACATGCTCGTTTATTTCCGCCAGAAAACGGGACAGCAACTTACGGTAATCATAGAAAACTGCGCCAAAGTGATCTTGCGTAAGTATGCCTCGCTTTGCAAAGAATCCGTCTATCTGCTGCCCGTCATCAGCGCAGCCGGAGAGGAGGGGCACAAGCAGTACCGAAGTGCATTGAGGGTATACAACAAACGCCTCAACCAGATATCCGGAATACTGAAATTGAAGACTCCGCTGACCTCTTATGTGGCACGCCACAGTTGGGCGACCACGGCCCTGCAGAAAGGGGTTCCGGTTTCGGTGATCAGTGCGGGAATGGGGCATGCTTCAGAGAAGGTGACATACATTTATCTGGCATCTTTTGATAACAAAACGCTCAGTAACGCAAATAAAAAAGTGATTGCCGCCGTGAGATTTAAGAAAGAGGAGGAGGAGTGATAATAACTGTTCTCTTACTTATTAGGTAATAGAACATATTCATTTGTTTTATCGCTGCAAAAATAGAGATAATAATTGAAACTCCACAAACAAAATGATAATTTCTTTTCTATAAAAGTGGATTATAACCAGTTGAAGTATCAGTTTGAAATAATTTATTCACTTAATAGAAATATTAGTCATAATTCCTGTTTGATGTAATTACTCAAACAGGAGTTTACAATTTGCAATAATTTGACATCAGAATTATATAATCCAGCCCCTGTTTTATGTTTAGTTAACCTCTAAAAGTTATATTTCATATCTTTTCGCTATTCCGCATTCTATTACCTAATAAGTAAGGGAACAAATTGCAATGCACACAGCAAGATGGTAGTTATTCAAACATTAACGACAACTATCGCAAACATTTCTAAAAGTACAGTATGAAACAGGTATTGCGGTTCAATAAAGTCATTAAAAGGATTGTATTCACCGGAGATCTCATTCTCTTGAATGGCACCTTTCTGTCCTTGTACACCCTATTGGGGAGCAAATTTTTTGCAGATCCATTCATTCACTCACTTCCCCAAGTACTGGTATTGCTCAACTTATGCTACCTGGTTAGCAACATGTCTTCAGGTATCATATTGCACCGCCGTGTAGTACGTCCCGAGCAAATCGTATGGCGTGCCTTACGCAACAGTGCGGGACACGCCTTGTTTTTTTCCTGCGCGCTCACCTTTGGAAACTTCGGCATCCTTTCCGCCCGCTTTTTCTTACTGTTCTACATTGCGTTCACTCTGCTGTTGGTTTGTTACCGGTTATTGTTCCGCAAGATCCTGAAGTCCTATCGTAAGCATGGAGGCAACTCCCGCAGCATCATTCTGGTGGGAAGCAATAGCAATATAATCGAACTCTACCATCAAATGACGGACGACGTCACTTCCGGATTCCGTGTCATCGGCTACTTTGACGACCAGCCCGGCAGCCGCTTCCCCGAAAAGGTGAACTATCTGGGAAAACCCGGTAAGATTGTGGACCGCCTGAAGCAGGGAGGAGTCGAGCAGGTTTATTGTTGCCTGCCTTCGGCCCGCAGCGAAGAGATTCTCCCCATCATCGACTATTGCGAAAATCACCTGATACGCTTTTTCAGTGTCCCCAACGTGCGCAGCTATCTGAAGCGGCGCATGTACTTCGAGCTCCTGGGCAACGTGCCCGTACTCTGCATCCGCCAGGAGCCGCTCAGTTTTGCCGAAAACCGATTCAGGAAGCGTGTGTTCGACATCGCTTTCTCGCTCTTGTTTCTTTGCACCCTCTTCCCCATTATCTATGTCATTGTCGGGCTGACCATCAAAATCACCTCGCCGGGTCCCATCTTCTTCAAGCAAAAGCGCAGTGGAGAAGACGGACGGGAATTCTGGTGCTACAAGTTCCGCTCCATGAAGGTGAACACGCAGAGCGACACCCTGCAGGCCACCTTGCACGATCCCCGCAAAACGCGCTTCGGCAACTTCCTGCGTAAAAGCAGCATCGACGAACTCCCGCAGTTCATCAACGTACTGATGGGCGACATGTCGGTAGTAGGCCCTCGCCCCCACATGCTGAAACACACGGAACAATACTCACAACTGATCAACAAATACATGGTCCGCCATTTCGTAAAACCGGGTGTCACCGGCTGGGCGCAAGTCACCGGCTTCCGCGGAGAGACTCACGAACTATGGCAAATGGAAGGACGTGTGCAACGCGACATCTGGTACATCGAGCACTGGACCTTCATGCTCGATCTATATATTATATATAAAACCGTAAGAAATGCGTTAGAAGGAGAAAAAGAAGCTTATTAAAATAAAGAAAATGAATAAAAGAGATTACACCACAGAGGAACACAGAGTTTCACAGAGAATTTTTTTCCCCCATCACACAAAAGATGAAAACTCTGTGTACTCTGTGGTGAGCCACCCCATAGTAATATTCTAAAATTAAGATAAATGACAAAAAGACTACTTTTTTTCACGTTAACCTGTATTTTGCTGGCTTCCTGCCAGTCCTACAAGAAAGTACCCTACTTGCAAGACCCGGGAGAGGCGCAACGTGCCGTTGCAGAGGCCAAGCTCTATGATGCCCGCATCCTGCCGAAGGATCTGCTCACCATCGTTGTATCGTGCAGCGATCCGGAATTGGCAGAACCGTTCAACCTGACCGTATCCACCCCTGTCAGCAATACACAAAAAAGCCTGACCAGCCAACCGGCCCTTCAACAATATCTGGTCGACAACCGGGGCAACATCGACTTCCCCGTGTTGGGCACCCTCCATATCGGCGGACTGACCAAGGGCGAAGCGGAAAGTCTGATCAGGGAAAAGCTGAAAGGATACATCAAAGAAAACACCATTGTGACGGTTCGCATGGCCAATTATAAAATTTCCGTCATCGGCGAAGTGAACAGGCCGGGCACGTTTACCATCAGCAACGAAAAGGTCAACCTCTTCGAAGCCCTTGCCATGGCAGGCGACATGACCGTGTACGGACTGCGCGACAATGTCCGCCTGATCCGCGAGGACGCCGACGGACACCAGCACATCATCACGCTGAACATGAACCGGGCAGACATCATCCAATCGCCCTACTACTATCTGCAACAGAACGACATCCTCTATGTCACCCCCAATAAGACCAAGGCAAAGACAGCCGACATCAGCGCCAGCACCACCATCTGGTTCTCCGTGGTAAGCACGCTCGTGTCGCTTGCCAGTTTAATTATCACCATCGCCAAATAAAGAAACCCCGACAATGAAAGAAGACTTATACGACGATCTATACGAAGAGAAAGAAGAAAAAATAGACTTCCATGCCCTCCTGTTCCGCTACGTCATCCGGTGGCCCTGGTTTGTAGCCTCGGTCATCATCTGCCTGGCCGGAGCATGGCTACACCTCCGGCAGACCACTCCGGTCTACAACATCTCGGCCTCGGTCATCATCAAGGACGATAAGAAAGGGGGCAACAGTGGCGGAAATCTCGCCGCGCTCGAGGGCCTGGGGCTGGTCAACTCGGTATCGAACATCGACAACGAGATTGAAATACTACGTTCCAAAACGCTGGTCAAGCATGTGGTCAGCGAGCTGAACCTCTACACCACCTACTCTGTCAAAGGCAGTTTCAACGAAGTAGAGCTTTATAAAAGTTCGCCGGTACTGGTGGGCCTCACCCCGCAAGAAGCAGACAGGCTGCCGGGTCCGGCCGTATTCGAACTCACCCTGTCGCCCGGCAACCGGCTCGACGTGAAAGCCACCGTCGGGGAAACCTCCTACAACAAAAAATTCTCCAAACTGCCGGGCCTGCTCGTCACTCCGGCCGGAACGTTCACCTTCACTCTTGCCGGCGACTCCGCCGGAGTAAGTGAACCGCAGACACTCACCGCCGTTGTAAGCAACCCCATGCAGACGGCAAAGAGGTATGCGGCGGCGCTCAGCGTAGAGCCTACCTCCAAAACCACCTCCATCGTCATCGTCTCGCTCAAAAACACCAACAAGCGTCGGGGCGAGGACTTCATCAACCGGCTGATCGAAGTCTACAACCGGAACACCAACAACGACAAAAACGAAGTGGCGGAGAAAACGGAAGAGTTCATCGCCGGACGTATCCGCATCATCAACGACGAGTTGTTCAGTACCGAGAAGGAGCTGGAAACCTTCAAACGGGATGCCGGACTGACGGACCTTGCCAGCGACGCCCAACTGGCTGTGAGCGAAAATTCCGCCTACGAGAAACAACGGGTCGAGAACGGCACCCAGCTCAACCTCGTACGCTACCTCGCCGAATATATCTCCGCCCCGGACAAGATCAACGCCGTGCTGCCCGTCAACGTCGGCCTGACCGACCAGTCACTCTCCTCCCTGATCGGGCAATACAACGAAATGGTGCTTCAGCGCAACCGCCTGCTACGCAACTCCTCGGAAAGCAACCCGGTGATCGTGAACCTGGATAGCGGCATCCGTGCCATGCGCGAAAACATCCTGACCACCATCCACAGCGTTCAGAAAGGATTGCTGATCACCAAGGCCGACCTCGACCGTCAGGCCAGCAAGTTCAACCGCCGCATCAGCAATGCGCCCGCGCAGGAACGCCAGTTCGTCAGCATCTCCCGGCAGCAGGAGATCAAAGCCGGACTCTACCTGATGCTGTTGCAGAAACGGGAAGAAAACTCCATCGCACTGGCCGCCACTGCCAACAACGCCAAGATCGTAGACGAGGCCATGGCGGACAACGGTCCCGTTTCTCCCAAGACCAAAACGATCTATATGATAGCCCTCGTCATGGGGATGGGCATCCCCGTAGCCATCATCTACGTCATGGGGCTGCTCCAGTTCCGGATAGAAGGACGGGCCGATGTGGAAAAGCTGACCTCCGCCCCCATCATCGGAGACATCCCCCTGGCCGAAGAGGGTAACGGGAAAGCGGGAGGCATCGCTGTCCGCGAAAACGAAAACAGCCTAATGGCGGAAACCTTCCGGGGCATCCGCACCAACCTGCAGTTTATGCTGGGCGAAGAGAATAAAGTCATCCTGGTCACCTCTACCATCAGCGGCGAAGGAAAAACATTTGTAGCCACCAACCTCGCCATCAGCCTCTCGCTGCTGGGCAAAAGAGTAGTCATCGTAGGGCTCGACATCCGCAAGCCGGGACTCAACAAGGTCTTCAACCTCTCGCAGAAAGAAAAAGGAATCACCCAGTTCCTGGCCGGCCCGCAGACCACCGACCTGATGTCTATGGTGCAGCCCTCCGGGATATCCCGCACCCTGAGCATCCTCCCCGGCGGAACCGTACCGCCCAACCCGACCGAACTGCTGGCACGCCAGGCATTGGTGGAAGCCATCGATATCCTGAAAAAGCACTTCGACTATATCGTGCTCGACACCGCTCCCATCGGAATGGTGACCGACACACAGATCATCGCACGGGTGGCCGACCTATCGGTTTATGTCTGCCGCGCCGACTATACTCACAAAGCCGACTATACCCTGCTCGAAGATCTCCGCCTGGGCAACAAGCTCCCCAACCTGTGTACCGTAATCAACGGCTTGGACATGAAAAAGCGGAAATACGGCTATTACTATGGATACGGAAAATACGGCCGCTATTACGGATACGGAAAGAAGTACGGTTATGGCTACGGCTACGGACAAAAGCATAATTAGAAAAGCATCTCTATGATTTTATAAAATATAATGAATTAATTATTTGTTACACTTATTCCATGAAAAGCAAACCGCCAAAAGAGTTAATTTAATTAACCCTTTTGGCGATTCATAATCAATTCTAAAACATCAATGTAATTTTTTATCTTCAATCACATTAAAACACGGACACTGCTTTATCCATTCCTCGGGCTCGATCTCCCCATTGGCGTTCAGGTCCGGACTCAGATCCCGGTGGCCACACACACGGCTGCCGGGATACTGTTTCAATAACGTTTTCACCAACACCCGCATCGAATGTACCTGCCACTCCGTCCGGGTATCCTTGGGACGGCCCCTCGCGTCCAGCCCGCCTTCATAACAGATACCGATACTCGTCGCATTGTGCCCCTTGGCATGCGCCCCGATCTTCTCCACCGGACGGGTAGACACAATCCGCCCGTCCTTCCGGATATAGAAGTGGTATCCCGGCCCGTTGAATCCCCGCCTGCGATGGCAGACATCCAGATCGAACTCCGTAAAACACCGGTCTTCTCTCGTTGCCGAGCAATGAATCACAATCAAATCGATTTTCCTCATACTTCCCCCTTCATTTTTCGACATTCCTCCCACTGAGAAACATCAGGAATGCAATCACCCATTCCAAGATTCTTTGTAGCTTCTTCATCGTTGTTTTGCTATATTAAGTTGTTTTACGTTTACACCACAGAGGACACAGAGCAACACAGAGTCTTTATTTTCAAGCTGATATAGAATCTTAATCCCCGGGACTATAGTATAGAGAATTTTAATTTCCGGATTTACAGAAAGGTCGTTGAAATTCCTCCTCTGTGAGACTCTGTGTCACTCTGTGGTCGGGTCATGCTGTCGGGTCATCCACAATATCCCCATCCCCGCCGCCATCGCCTTTCTGCGCCGCCCGCGTACTCACCTTACTGAAATTGAGCGTCTTCATCGCATCCGCCAGCACAGGCCCCGGACGGAAGTTCACTCTCGCCTTGCTGATATTCGCCGCTTTGAAATCCTCCGCCTTCTCCGCTCCCCTGCTTCGCAGGCCCACCTGGAAGGTGCCGATATTCCCCAGCCTGACAATCTCTCCCCTCGACAGGCCATCCACCATTTCATCCTCCAGCGCCTTCAGCACTGCCACGACATCCGCCGAATGTACCGTACAGGCCTTTTCCACCCGGGTCGAGATCTCGTCCAGCCCCACATCGCCGCTGGCCTGTGCCTGGGCATAATACTTGGCGGGATCATCCTTCTTCAGCATGTTCTTGCGCGCCACTACCGAATACGTAACTTCTTTACTCATAATCGTACTTTCTTTTTAGAGTTAAACATCTGTTTTTCAATCACATTTCAAAGATACGACACCCCCGATGCGCCAATGACAAAGAAAGAGGACCGATGACAAAGTTTGAGGAAAAAAGAATATAAAAACACACTGCATTCCGGATATTTTTCCGTACATTTACAGTATGTAACAATCAGATAATCAAAGCCATGAATCAAAGAAAAGAAGAAAACACAACCGAAGCCGATTTCATCATCCGCTCGTACACCAAAGCCGAACTTGCACAGCTTTACTGCCCGGGACTCAACCCCGTGCTCGCCCTGCAGAAACTCTACCGCTGGATGCGTAAAAACACCGCCCTGACACAGGCACTGTCCGATGTCAATTACAACAAATACCGCCACAGCTTCCTTAAACGGGAAGTCCGGCTGATCGTGTATTACCTGGGAGAACCTTGAATTCACCACAGAGGGACACAGAGTCTCACAGAGTTTTTTTTCTAAAAGCATATCCAATGAAAATATAGATTCTCTGTGAGACTCTGTGTCCTCTGTGGTGAAAAACACGAAAAAGACTTAGACGTTTCCCTCGAAACATCCAAGTCTTTTCCTCTAAACTCTTAAGTCTTTTCGGAAAAGGCTTAAGAGTTTTTTCATACATTCATTCGTTTGCTCCGGTGTTTTCCGAGGGCCAAAAGTCCAAGGGCCACTCTATGCGTCAGTCTCCCGCCAGCCCCGCCGCGTTCTGATATACACATCTCCCTCTTTATCAATAATTTTAAGCTCTATCGTCTTCCTGAATAGCCGTTTAAAAGTGGTTACCGGAATCCCCATCTCTACCGCCCGATCCATCGCATCCTTATAAGTAAAAGTTCCTGAAAAAGTCTGTAACACCGGACGCAACCTGAAATAAGGCTTCAGGGGCCCGGACTTACTCTCGCTCTTCCGCACACTGGTGGACAGCAGCAAGCTATGCTCCAACAACACATCCGTCATCAACATAGCGGTATGGAAATCCTCGTCCGAACATACATACTGCGGCATCGCCCAGGCGCACTCTCCCTTGCGAAGGGCAGTGAGCACCCCTGCTATCCGGCTCGCCATCAGCCCGTGACGAAGCACGATCGCTCCCGGCGAATCATCCCGCTCGTTCACCACCTCGGACAAGTGTGAAGAGAAACGAGACGTATGTTCCTCCCATTGTGCAGCCGTAAACGTAACCTCCGTGGGAGACTGAAGCAAGAACTGGTGCAACTCCAACAACCGGCCGCTCAGGCGGGCAAACATCGCCCGATGATCTTCACCTCCCTCCCGCGGGGCAGCCGAACGCCAACACCAATCGCTCTGGCCCGTATACACCAGGAAACGGCTGTACAAACCGTTCTCCAACGAAGGAATGAAACGCACCAGCTGGTTGGGAGTGCCGGCAAGGCACAACGCCAAATGCGGATTATGGGCCACCACCTGACGGCCGTTCACCTTGAAATCGGCCGAAACCACTTCGTGTTGAAAAGCCGCCCGAAACACATCATCGTGCTTTCCGTAATCATTCCGGATAGCTCCCGACACCATGTCCAGCTCCGTAGCATTGATGCAGCACCCCAGCTTGCCACTCTCCTCCAATGCACTGATCAGCATACTCTTCGACACATTGGGCGAAAGCGTCAACAGCTTACGGACAGGCTCTTTGGGACGTAGCGAAAAATCCGGCGAACGCTTTTCCGCCTGCGCCTTTTTCAACTCCAGCTCCCACTCAAAAAAGGCCTTATCATACACCAGGCGCATCTCCTCGTTCTGCTTCTCATAATAGCGGTGAATCTCTCCGGGCAACAAGCCGGCCAGAGACACCACCCCCTTTCCGCCTCCCGCATGGGCTATCACCATGTAATACAGATGCGGCGAGTAATACACCTGATCGTACAATACACGCACCTCGGGCAGGCAGGCGCTGATATTGGTGATCATCGCCATCAGCAACATATCGCGTTCCCGATAATTGCCGGCCGCCTTCACCCCCTGCGCAAGCAGATCAGGCAAATGCTCAAACACCTCTTCGGGAAAATAAGGAGCCACCCGACGAAATTCTTCACTTTTTCCGAACAACACATCCTCCATATCCTCTTCACTCTCCCCCTCCTCTGGCGCATAGAGTGGCCCTTGGACTTTTGGCCCCTGACTCGCCATGACAGCGTCCGCCCTCCTGGCAGAAACATACTGATAACCAGATGATAATGTTTTCTCTATTTCTCCGCTCCCGAAATCAGCCTGCGCGTATTTCTCAACCACTGCTTTTTGCAACAGCCGCATTTCTTCCGGCGAAAAACCTTTATACCGGGCAACACGTCCCAGCTTCAGCACAAACGCATGGCGCCCTCCCGCCACAAACGGATTCCGGGCATCAAAATCATTCAGGAAAACCTGCATAAAGCCATCCCCCGCTTCGGAAGCAACGCCCGCCGGACAAGCCTTGCCCACCGACTGCGCGGAACACTCCCCTTCCGCCTGCAACAGCCCGTCCACCTGCTCCCGCCACGGAAACACCCCCGCACCGGGATTATAGTACGCCTCCGGATCATACGAAGCGTAGCACGCCCGTCCCAGATCGCGGCACGACATATCGCAAGGATGCCCCAGCACCCGCTCCAACTCACGGGCAACGACAGGATAAGCCACCGCATATTGCCCGGCATTCTCGGCATCGATGCGCACAATCAGCTTCAACCCTTCACCCGAGATACTGACAAAAGCCCCCACCACATAAGGCAGCGCCCCGGCCTTCTCCTTCATCCCGGCCAGCATCTCGAGGCAATGATCAAAGTCGAACAGCGCCAGTCCGTTCAGCTCGGTCACCTGGTTCGCCGCATGTCCGCCCCGGCACTTGCCGGCCACTACCACCGCATTCAGCGCCCCTTTCAGCCTCTTGCCCTCCTCGGTCATGCCCGTCCGCATCCACCGCCGGTACGACTCGGCAAGCACCTTCCAGCGTGCTCCCCTGAGGTCATTATGAAACTCTTCCAGCGAAATCTCTTCCGCTTTCTTTTCCCACACATGGAGGAAAAAGGAAATTTTAAACTCTCTCTTTTTCATTGAGTATTAAATTTTAATGTTTTTAATCCCGATCCGCCGCCAAGCGCACAAAGCAAACCCCTTGCCACTGCGCATCCTCTGCAATGAACCATGATGCAAAAGAACAACAAACTTTTTACACTTCCGAATGTTAAAACCGCCGTAAAAGTCTCTTCGGAAAGCCTCCACACCCACCCGCACCCCACTTTCGCCATCCGTTTCCCGGTTCTTTTTAACACCCGGATTTATTTTCTCACCTCCTGTTTCCGCTCCTGATCCTTCACCGTATTGTTCAGGAAGCGGCACAACCGTTTCAACTCCCGCATCTCTTCTCTCGAAAGCGGTTTGGGAAGCTCACGCACCAGGGCAAACACCTGTCCGGACAACTCTTTAAGCAATTCGTTCGGACTCTTAAACTTGTCGTTTTTTTTCCATAATTATTAAAATTAAAAGATATGTTAATTATTAAAACTTACAAAAGTAACACCTAAAGATTAAAAATTCATTATTTTTTCTATTTCATAAACAATTTGTTGTATTTAGTAAAATTATATCTATCTTTGCAGCAAAATCAAACGTAAGATTCGGTTTACCCCAGCAGGCAACTGTGACAGGTAACCGCGTAGCGTATCCGGGAGCGACCCTCCCTCCCCTTTCTCAAACCATACTCCCAATCAGACATGAAATCCTGGCTTGCCGCCTATGTCCGTCTCTATCACGAAAAGAAAACCCGTGACCGCCTGACGGCAATGGGCATCGAAAGTTTCCTCCCCGTGCAGGAAGAAATCCATCAATGGAGCGACCGCCGCAAAAAGATCGAGCGCGTAGTCATCCCGATGATGATCTTCGTACACGTCGACCCGGCAGAACGTGCCGAAGTGTTGACCCTTTCGTCCGTCAGCCGCTACATGGTGTTGCGCGGACAAAGCACCCCCGCCGTCATCCCCGACGAGCAGATGGAGCGCTTCCGCTTCATGCTCGACTACTCCGAAGAAGCCATCGAAGTGTGCTCCTCCCCCCTCGCCCCCGGCGAACAGGTGCGAGTCATCAAAGGCCCCCTCGCCGGACTGGAAGGCGAGCTGGTGACCATCGACGGCAAAAGCAAGGTGGCGGTAAGGCTGGATATGCTGGGCTGCGCCCATGTGGATATGCCGGTGGGGTTCGTGGAGAGAGTGGGAAAGATGGAGGCGGTGAGATGAAGGATATGAACAGATAAAAGAAACGATAAGACAATGAAAGGAATTGTTTTAGCCGGTGGTTCAGGTACACGCCTCTACCCCATTACTAAGGGAGTCAGCAAACAACTACTGCCTATTTTCGACAAGCCTATGATTTATTATCCTATCTCAGTACTCATGCTATCGGGTATTCGAGAGATACTAATCATTTCCACCCCCATCGATTTACCCGGATTCAAAAGGCTGTTAGGCGATGGCTCGGATTTTGGCGTTCATTTCGAATACGCAGAACAACCCTCACCTGACGGCTTAGCACAGGCATTTATCATCGGGCAGGAATTCATTGGAAACGATTCGGTATGTTTAGTGCTGGGAGATAACATCTTTCATGGTCCCGGATTTACCCAATTACTAAAAGAAGCAGTGCGTACAGCCGAAGAAGACAAAAAGGCAACTATCTTAGGATATTGGGTAAGCGATCCCGAACGATACGGAGTCGCAGAATTCGATAAATCGGGCAACGTTCTTCATATAGAAGAGAAGCCTGAAAGTCCCAAGTCTAATTATGCAGTAGTAGGACTCTACTTCTATCCCAACAAAGTGGTTAAAGTTGCACAGAACATCCAACCTTCCCCTCGTGGAGAATTAGAAATAACGACCGTTAATCAGCATTTTCTTGATGACAAGGAGTTAAAGATGCAACTTTTAGGGCGTGGTTTTGCCTGGCTGGATACCGGCACACACGACTCCCTATCCGAAGCTTCAACATTCATCGAAGTTATCGAAAAACGCCAAGGTTTAAAAATAGCCTGTCTTGAAGGGATCGCCTTAAGACAAGGATGGATTACACCGGATAAAATACGCCGACTGGCGGAGCCGATGCTAAAAAACCAATATGGACAATACTTGCTAAAAGTGATAGACGAACTAGACAAACTAGACCAACAGAAATGAATATCATAAAAACAGCCATCGAAGGATTAGTAATCATCGAGCCCCGGCTTTTTAAGGATGATCGGGGATACTTTTTCGAATCATTTTCCCAGAAAGAATTTAATGAAAAGGTGACTCCTGTGACTTTTGTACAAGACAACGAGTCCCAATCCTGCTATGGAGTCATTCGGGGACTACATTTCCAGAAACCACCCTACACACAAAGTAAATTGGTGCGTGTCATTAAAGGCTGTGTACTTGATGTAGCAGTAGACATCCGTAAGAACTCCCCTACTTTCGGGCAGCATGTAGCAGTAGAATTGACCGGTGAAAACCATCTTCAGTTTTTTATTCCGAAGGGATTTGCACACGGCTTTGCAGTATTAAGTGAAGAAGCTGTGTTCCAATATAAATGTGATGAGTTTTATCATCCGGAAAGCGAAGGAGCTGTAGCGTGGGATGATCCGGATTTAGGGATCGATTGGAGAATTCCAAGAGAGAAAGTAGCACTTAGTGAAAAGGATAAGGGGCACAAAAGACTGAAAGAGATAGAAATATTGTTTTAATGCAGCAAATACTAAAATTTTTGTTTCGTATCAGTAATCAAATAAAGGCAGAAATAGAGAAAAGATCACATCCCCCATTATACGAAATAAATATTTCCATTAGCCTTTCTTATAAGACAATTAATATCACCATTTATTTTTAAATATTAATAAGCATTTCTACAAAATCTCAATAAAGGGAAGTTGCACCTCTTATATTCCTATCTATCAACATACAAAGAAACTTTATATTTAAACCGATAAAAAAAGTCTGATGTGAGCAACATTATAAAAAGATGTTCACATATAAGCACTTACACAATGAATTCACAAATAAACAAAATTTGTAAAAACACAGTTTACTTATATGGAAATACAGCGTTCTCCATGCTTTTTTCTTTAATAAGTACTCGATTAATTCTTAATGCTTTAGGCAGCTCTGACTTCGGTATATTTTGCATTGTTGGTGGTGCTATAGGGATGTTAGGATTCATAAACGGAGCAATGGGGGGATCTACTCAACGTTTTATAAACTATGCAGAAGGGTCTGGTCAGTTAAGTGAAAAGAAAAAAATAGTAAATGCTAGCATAATCATACACCTTTTCATTTCATTGATTGCATTAGTTGTATTTGAAATTGCATATTTTATTTTTTTCAATGGTGTTCTTAATATACCCGAAGGAAGAATATATGCAGCTAAGTGGATTTACCAATTCACAGTTATTTCAACCTTGCTAACTATACAAACAACACCATACAATGCACTCATAAACGCACATGAGGATCTGAAGTTTTATTCGATAGTAGGTGCTGTTTTCACTCTGATAAAATTAACAATAGCCATTATCATCATATATTCAAATTATGACAAGCTAATAATGTATGGATTTCTTATTACAATATCTTCTTTATTAAACATTATCATAGTAAGAATCTACTGTCATAAAAAATATGTAGAATGCACATTTAATCCCAAAAGATATTTTGAAAAACAGAAGGCTAAGGAAATGTTTTCTTTTGCAGGATATACATTGCTCACAACCGCAACTTCCATGTTCTCCGTTTACGGAGGTAATATTGTAATAAATAATTTTTTCGGTACTACAATCAACGCTGCCCAAGGAGTTGCGAGTCAAATATCTGGTCAGCTAATGATTTTCTCCAATAATATGTTAATGGCTATTAATCCTGTAATAGGTAAAAGAGCTGGTTCAAAAGATTACAATTCTATGATAAAATATGCCCTGACAAGCAGCAAACTTTCTTATTTAATACTTCTCTTTTTTGCAGCTCCTTTCATCTTGGAAGCAAACTGGATAATGACACTTTGGCTAAAGAATGTACCAGCATGGGCTGTTATTTTCTGCCAATTAGAAATTACAAGAAAACTATTAGACCAATTTCTAATCGGATTACGCAATGCTATTATAGCAGAAGGTAACATAAAAAGATACACAAGGATACAAAGTTTTTTATATATTTCCCCATTACCTGTTACTTACTTGTTCTTCGCTTGGAACTTCTCCCCAATATGGTTATACATTATCTGGATTTTATGCCTCAACATATTTGCAGGATATAACATCCTCAAACAAGCAAAACTGCACTGTAAATTGAAAATCAACGACTTCTTCAACCAATTATTTTTTAGGTGTATGGCAACTACCATCATCATATTTGTTATTGGTATAATTCCCCATTTTTTATTTACAGATTCATTTATTCGATTAATTACAGTTTGTCTCTTAACTACCATAGTCTTCTGTATTACAGGGTGGTATATAGTACTAACAAAAGATGAAAAAGCTATTATTAAAAATACAATTCCTCAAATCAAAGCAAAATTCAACCATAAATGAAAAGCGTTATCATATTTTTAAGAAAACAATTACGACCACTAAAAAAATGGTATAAAAATGTTCTTTCAACTATACATGTAAAAAGAGAAACCAAAAGATTATACAAAATAGCAGACACTCCACCAACCAATAAAAGAGTTTACTATCTAGGAACATGTGAAAATTCAAATTATGGAGATAATGCACAATATTACTGTATTTTAAAATGGATCAAAGAGTATTTACCAAATTATGATTTAATCCAATTTGATGCTACTACAGTTGTAGATAAACGATATCGATTCATCGAAACTTTTATTTCCATCTTTAGAACAAAATGCGACTTAATCATATTTCAAAGTGGATATGCTATTCAGGATTATGGAGGCAATCACCACATAATGCACAAGCTTATTTTAAGTAAGATACCTAATGCTATGGCTATTATAATGCCTCAAACAATTTTTTTTCAACATCAATCAGCAATAGAAGCAACAGCAGCATTGTTCAACAAATGTCCCAATTTACTATTGATAGCACGAGATAAAACAAGTTTTGACACTGCAACAAAATGGTTTCATGAAATACACCTATTATGCAAACCTGATATAGTAACATCACTGATAGGACACTACAATTTTAACACACCCAAAGAAGGAATATTAATACTACACCGCAATGACTTAGAACAATACTATAGCCGTAACGACATAAGAGAATTGAAAACAAAGCTATCTATTTTTACCCAAGTAACCGAAAGTGATACTACAGTAAAAATATCCGGCACAAAAATCAGAAGAAATCTTAAAGAAAATATTGACAAACAGATCCAAAGCTATTCAAAATACAAAGTTATCATAACAGATCGTTTTCATGGAACCATTTTTAGTCTATGTGCAAATACCCCAGTAATTGTACTAAAATCTGCAGATCACAAAGTCACATGTGGTGCAACCTGGCTTGAAGGCATTTACAAAGACTATATTAAAGTAGCAAATACAATTGAGGATGCGATACAATATTCAAAAGAGTTCTATTATAATTATCCACAAACTAAACTAGATCCATACTTTGAAACAAAATATTTTAGTAAAGCTCTATATGATGAAATAAAACATATTTACAACAAAGCTATCAAATGATATTTTCAAATCTGAAAGGATGAAAAAAAAATTATATATATATCAAGTATGGCAATATATCCTTATCTACACAGCCATATCTTTTGGAGGTATGGCAATGCCTATTATTATAGGTAAGGAGCTCTTTGTTATATTGACATTCATCATCGGATTAGCTTATTGCTTATATAAAGGAGACGTATTGAATAACAAATATTTACTATTTGTTTTAATCCTTACGAGTTCCCTGTTTACCACACTCTTTGCATCCAATTTGAGTATAGGAAGTACCTTATCCATCACAAGCACTCTATTATTCACTTATGCGGTTATCGTAGCAGACAGTAAGAACTTTCTAAAAAGATACTTAACCATTATGTTCATTATAGCCACAACAAGTATAGTACTATACACACTAACACGCTTATTTGGTACATCTTTTTTCTCTCCTATCTTTCCATATTTGCTCAAAGGATTAAATGAAAATAATCCCAATGGAATATATAGTTTCGGAGGCTTTCTATATAGATGGACTTTTATACATAGTGAACGAAATTGTGGTCCTTTTGGTGAACCAGGACAATATCAGGGAGTTTTATCGGTTGCATTGTATTTTGCTTTATACAATAAGAGGATATTTAATACAATAAAAGAGCAAATGACATACATTGTTGTTTTTACAATTGCCATGATAACCACTCTATCTACAAATGGATACATTGCACTTTCTATTATTTATATAGGCTATTTCTTACAACCCCATCATAGAAATAGAATCAAAAAACAGGTTATAAAATTACTTTATACCATATTAGCCCTGTTATTGTTTACAGAATTAGGCAAGAACTTTTTAAAAATTGCTATATATGACAAATTTTTCGACAGCAATCAATTATCCATAACCACAAATACTACTGGTGCACGAACCCATGGTATCATCGAAATGTATCATTATGTATTAAATAACCCAATAGCTATCTGGGGACTAGGATACGATTCTTTACATGACTTAAATTTTGACACAGTGTCTGGTTTGCCTCTTTTGCTATTGGCTATTGGTATTATTCCTTTTACAACCCTATTCATAGGAATTTTGCAGTTATCTAAATATTCAGCCCAAAGCACCTTCGAATACATCATAAAAATTTTACTTTTTTTATCTATGGGATTTGGTCAACCTCATATCATAAACCCAAGCCTTTTCTTTATGTTGTTCTATGAATATATAAGAAGAATAGACTGGCAAACCCTATGTCATAAAACAAATAAAAATTAATTATGAAAATTCTATTCTTTACACGCATGCCCTATTTAGGTTCCGAAGCCTCAAAAGCTATTGGAGGTGGGTGGGTAAACGAACTACTAACTGCTTTTAAAAATTATGCCCCCCAGCATAAATTAGGATATTCATATGTTACTTCTCAAATGGAAACTTGTAGAGAAGAAGATGATATTAGCCTTTATCCACTATATGATAAAGCTTTAAATAGATTACAACGTTTATATCACAATTGGTTAGGCTATTCACTAAAAAAAGAATTACCCTATCTTGACCAAATGCAGGAAACGATAAGAAAATTTAACCCTGACATAATTTATATTTTTGGAATAGAGACTGATCTGCCTGAAATAATACCTCTCACTCAAGTCCCATGTACAGTGCACATTCAAGGAATACTTGCGCCCTGCCTAAATGCCTATTTTCCACCAAGCATAAATTTACATTCTATATTTCGATATAACTGTAATGTAGGTGAATATATATTCAACAATCAATTTAGATTAGCGTATAAAGGATTCATAGCCCATACTAAGAAAGAGCAAATACTATGTAAAAAACTAACTTATATAATGGGACGGACAGAATGGGATAAATTAGTATTTAGGATATTGGCTCCACAAGCAAAGTACTATCAGGCAGGTGAACTTTTACGCAGCACTTTCTATCAAAGTGAAAAGTGGACATATGAAGAAAAGAATAAGATTATTCTTACATCAACAATCTCTCCCGTTATGTACAAAGGATTGGACCTAATTTTCAAAACTGCCAAATTACTCAAACAGAATCTAGAAAATAAATTTGAGTGGCGAATAATCGGTATCTCTCCAAAGAGTTACTATGTGAATTTTATTGAAAAAATAATGAAGACAAAATCAAGAGATATAAATATATATTATAAAGGATCTCAAAAAGCAGATGAAGTCATCAAACATTTATTATCATCGAACTTCTATATACATCCCTCTTACATCGATAATAGTCCCAATTCTTTATGTGAAGCACAAATACTGGGTGTACCTTGCATAGCATGTTACTGTGGCGGAATATCTTCATTGATATCACACCAGATCAATGGACTTGTCGTACCTGCCAATGACCCCTACGAATTAGCAGCTTTAATCAGCTTTTATTCCAAAGATATATTTTTTTTACAATCCATTTCACAAAAGGCAATTCAAACAGCTGAAGTAAGACATAACCCCAAACGAGTAATAGAAGAGATTACAGATTCTCTTCAAGCAATTATTAAAGATGCAAAATCAAATGAAACAATTATTAGACAATAATCCACTGATAACTATCATCATACCAATCTATAATAGCAGCAAATATTTAAAAAGATGCCTAGACTCAGTCATTAACCAAAGTTACCTACATTTTGAATGCTTCCTATTGAACGATGGCAGCAAAGATGAATCTGGTACTATTTGTGACATGTATGCCGCCAAGGATAAAAGGTTTGTTGTATTTCATAAACCTAACGAAGGTCCATCTATCACACGAAATTTCGGTTTAGAAAAAGCCAAAGGAGAATGGATAGCAATAATAGACAGTGACGATTATATTGACCAAGATTATATCTTAGAATATTTAAAAGCTCCCATTGAAACAGAATTAGTGATTCAATCCATTAGTGACTATTTAAAAGATGATCCTAATATTGACTTTCACATAGAGTACCATTTCCCAAATAAGCTATATAAAAATAAAGAAATAGGTCAATTTTATTCAACAGAACATATATATAAATATGGTACGACATGGTCTAGACTTTATAAAAGAAGTATCATAATTGAGAACAAGCTCCTATTCAATAAAAATTATTCTGCAAAAGAAGACGTTGAGTTTGCAATCAATTATTTACAATACTGTAATCTAATCTATACAACCTCTTATGAAGGATATCATTATCTCTATTACCCTTCATCATTAAGTAAAAAGAATAAAATGACATATATAGATTTCCATAATGTAGCTTATGATATCTATAAAAGTTCAATGGCCAATAGAAACCTTACATGTAATGAACAATGTCTTAAACTTATAAAATCAGTTTTTATAGGATCCTTATTTACAACACTACGGCTTTTAAAACAGATGAATTTTGATCGACGAACAAGAATAACATATATCCAAGAGATCAAACATCTTATCCAAAAAGAAAAACTATCTCCATATATAAAAGGGAAACTTTTAATTTTGACGTTTCCACCTTCTATAATTGATAAATTAAACATCCTTATCTAAATAAGAAAATAGATGAAAGTATTACTTTTTGATACAACAAATGCATTTCTCACACCAGGAGGAAAAGCCGTACATGCCATTAAACTACAACAGGAGTTATCAAAAATCGGTGTAGAGATAGAATTCTCTCGATGGTGGGATAAAAGCCAAGAGAACTGTGACCTCATTCATTTCCTAACGCCTAATACCACCATCGCCAAATATGCAAAATTAAAAGGAAAAAAAACATTTCTTAGTATGATTTTTGACTTTGAAAGTAGCAAAACTGCTGTCGAACAAAAAAAAACCATTTTCAAAAACAGGTTTATTGATAAGCTTCCAGGTGTATTATCAAGTAACGCTTACTGGAAATCCTTTCCTTATATGGATACAATCCAGTTCATGCACAAATACGACAGAAATACTGCTCTAAAATATTTTCCTAAATTACTTCCGGAAAGTAAAACCATTATTATACCTCATGCATACGACCCTACGGATATGAATATATCCAATCACCTTAATATAAAAGATTTGAACTATCCATCTAAATATTTAATATCTTGTGCAAATATATCCGAACGCAAACAAAGTATATTACTAGCTAAATATGCAAAAAAAGCAAAAGTACCTGTCGTATTCTTGGGTAGTGCTTCGGTCAATGACCCATACTACAAACGATTTCAAACAGAAATCGATAATCAGTATGTATTTTACCCAGGTTACGTAAGCAAAGAATGGAAAGATTGCATAGAAAGCCAAGCCTCAGGATATGTACTCTTATCAACAAGTGAAAGTGGATGTATCGCCGTGTATGAAGCAGCCGCCTATAAAATACCATTACTTTTGTCTGATCTTCCTTGGGCTTGGGGATACGATTCTCCTACAGATATTTCTTTTTGTGATTATAAACAAGAAGAGAAAGCCATCAGACAACTAGAAGAATTCTATTACAAATCTGAAAAAATGAATCATACCCCATTCCACATAATGACATGGAGTGAAGTTGCTTCACTTTATAAACAAGAATATTACAAGCTACTGAAATGAAAAAGCAAAAACCAATAAAAGTACTCTATATAACAACGATGACGAGGGAACAAATATTGGAAAAGCCTTCCAACTATTGTTTTTATATCAAAAACATGATTCAAGACAATCGTATTAATGTAATATTATTCAACGCATCAAACTACAATAAAAAAAATAAAATAAGGCAAGTATGGCTTCTTTTGAAAAAAATCCGAGAGATAAATGCAGATGTGCTTTATCTACCAAAGATGACAGGATTTTATACTCTTGTTATATTAAAAAAAATAGGACTGTTCAGATGTAAAATCATAGCTTGGAAATACACACGATTTAACAAATATAATAATTTTCTGCTGCAATATTTAATTCAACACCTAGTATGGAATGGAATAGATAAACTCTACATGATGTCAGAAACCCACGTGCAGCAAGCAAATAAATTAGGGATAATGGCCCCTAATAAATGTGTATCATTGAAATGGGGCGTTGAACAAGAATGGTATGACCATTTTATAAAACCACATACAGATAATGAATTTACAGTTATTGCTACAGGCAAAGATAGTCGTGATTATGAAACACTCTGTAGAGCTTGTGATGAAACACAAACAAAATGTATTATCATAACTAGACGACACGAAAGCAATATCAAAGTAGCCCAAAAATGGAAAAGCAGCAAATGGTGTAGTATTTCTTTTATTGAAGATTTGAATTTAGAACACATTTACGAATATGAATACATCATGGAACAAACTAGCAAAGCTTCAATACTTGCCATACCATGTGAGCAACGTTCTTATGGTGTCGGTTATACAAATCTAATTGAAGGACTCCCCTACTGCATACCTATCTTACTAACCAATAATCCCGATGTACCCGTCAATACAGAGGAGTATGATATAGGCTATATGATTGAGCCACATGATGTAGAAAATTGGAAAAAGCATATATTATTTCTAAAAGAACATATAGAAGAAAGGATACGCATCGCCAATAATATCCAAAAAATGACAAAAAATGAATACAATCATCAAGTAACTGCAAACTACATTATCAATGACATACTTACTATTACAAAAGAATATAAAATATTTCAAAGTCTAAAAAACAAATAACGAATATAATGGAAAGAATAGCAATTTTAATCACCTGCTATAATAGAAAGGATAAAACTTTAAAATGCTTATCTGAAATATATGCAAACTACAACAAGGATTTATATTCATTTGAAATATTTATTGTAGATGGAGGTTCTTCTGATAACACCCCGTCATTTATTAAAGAAAAGTTCCCAGAAGTCCACCTAAAGATATGCAATGGCTTATTTTGGGCTGAGGGTATGAGAGAAGCATGGAAATTATCTGAAACATATGGAATATTTGATTATTTCTTACTACTAAATGACGATACCAATCTATATCCTATTGCCATTGACGAACTAATTAAAGCAGACAAATATTCACTTGAGACAAAAGGGAAAAGTGGTATATATGTTGGAAGTACCTGTGACCCAGAAACCAAAAAGTACACTTATGGTGGTATCAAATTGAAACAATGGGGCAAAAGGGCAGGTACTATACTTGTACCCAATGGAACATACCAACAGTGTGATTTAGCAAATGCCAATATTTTAATGATAAGCAGAACAGTGTATAATGTACTTGGAAGCTTTTCAAACGAATACACACATGGTATAGCTGATTTTGATTATTCTCTTTCGGCAGTAAAAGCAGGCTTTCCAGTTTGGGTACTACCATTTTACTGCGGTGAATGTCAAAATGATCATGGACCTTCATGGCTACCTCAAGGAAGTACCTTAAAACAAAGAATAAAATATCTATATAGTCCCAAAGGGCTAGCTTACAAACAACAGTTACATTATATTCGTAAGTTCTTCCCTTCTGAATATAACGAAATGAAAATTAAATTATGGCTGAAGACCTTATTTCCATTTATATGGACATACTTAAAAAAATAAATTCAATTAATTTATAATAAAATGGATACTATAAAAATTTGTGTAGTAGGACTTGGCTATGTAGGATTACCCTTAGCTCGTTTGTTTTCAACGAAGTATAACACAATAGGGTTCGATATGAACCAAACTCGTGTCAACGCATTAAACGGAGGACATGATGAAACGTTTGAAGTTAGTGACGAGCAGCTTCAAACTGCATTAAAGAATGGATTCTATTGTACAACAAACCTTGAAAAAATTCGCGATTATAATTTTTATATCATAGCAGTTCCAACCCCTGTTGATGAAAACAATCGTCCAGATCTCCTCCCTCTTTTGAAAGCCAGTGAAACCGTAGGTAAAGTAATATCCAAAGGAGATATAGTGGTATATGAATCTACCGTTTATCCTGGGGTGACCGAAGAAGAATGTTTGCCTGTTGTCGAAAAGGTAAGTGGATTGAAATTTAACAAAGATTTCTTTGCTGGATATTCCCCTGAACGTATCAATCCTGGGGACAAACTTCATACAGTAGATAAAATTAAAAAAGTTACTTCTGGATCGACACCTGAAATTGCAGATATCATAGACAATATATATAACTCAGTACTTATTAATGGAACTCATAAAGCATCTTCGATCAAAGTGGCCGAGGCTTCAAAAATCATTGAGAACTCACAACGTGATGTTAATATTGCATTTATGAACGAATTAGCCAAAATATTTAATGCCATGGGTATTGATACTCATGAAGCGATTGAAGCTGCATCTTCAAAATGGAATTTCATAAAATTAAATCCTGGCCTTGTAGGAGGGCACTGTATCAGTGTCGATCCATATTATCTAATACAAAAAGCACAGATATATGGTGTCTTGCCTCGGATTATGTTTGCTGCACGACGTCTTAATGACGGTATGGGGGATTATGTAGCTAACCAAACCATAAAGTGTATGAATAAAAAAGGTGTTATAGTGAAAAATGCAAAAATTCTTATTTTAGGAATTACATTTAAAGAAAATTGTCCTGATATACGCAATACTAAAATTATAGATATTTATCATACTCTCAAAGAATACACTAATAATATTACGGTTTATGATCCTTGGGCAAATGCTGAAACTGTTTTTCGTGAATATAAAATTGAACTTGCCAAATCGAACTTAAATAACCTCAAGGGACAATTTGATGCAATTATTCTTGCAGTAGCTCATAACGAGTTTAAAAATATTAATATACGTTCTTTATTGAATAAGGAAACTGGGGTTATATATGATGTAAAAGGTATACTTCCCAAAGAAATGATTGACGCAAGATTATAACTTATGAGAATCGTACATGTATGTATAAATAACCCATTCGTAGAAGGGATGGGTTATCAAGAAAATATGATAAGTAATTATCAAGTCCAAGATGGAAATGAAGTATTTGTCATTTCAATAAACTTAATCTATAATGATAAATATTGGAAACATGTACCAACAGGCATAACAAAGTATGAAGGTGTAAATGTTATAAGATTATCCCATCATAGATTAACATGGGGACTAATTTTCCCACATGGACTATATAAATCCTTAAAGAATATACAACCACACGTCATCATGCATCATAATGTAAACTGTACCTCACTAGTAATCTGCGAATGGTATTGCATGTTCAACAAAAATTGCAAATTAATTGCAGACAACCATGCTGACTATATTAATTGTAATCAAAACAAAAAAATACAATGGGGATTATACAAAATTTTAATTGGAGGTAGTCAAAAAATATTAGGCAGATATACCAAATTCTATTATGGCGTATCTTATATGCGATGCGACTTTCTAAAAGATATGTTTAAGTTACCTTCTAAGAAAATCAAATTTCTTCCTATCGGCACAGATGTGACCTTTGCAAACACAATAGCAGATAAACACGTCTTAAAAGAAAAATATAATGTCAGTAAATCAGCCTCCATCATTGTGTCTGGTGGTAAAATGGGAAAACAAAAAGGTACGGATGTCTTAATTCTAGCAATAGAAGAAATGAGGAAGCAAGGAGGTAATTATGAGCTTTATTTATTTGGAAAATTTGAAGACAAAGAAACTCAAGAATTAATACAATCTAAAGAGTTTGTCCATTTTACAGGTTGGTGTAATCGACAAAAGACTCTGGAATTACTCAAACTAAGTGATATAGCTATATGGGCAATACACCACACCACTTTAGTAGAGGATGCTGTTTCTGTAGAAACTCCATTGATCCTTCGTAAAACGAGAACAACAGAACATCTTATTGACGGCAATGGGATTTTCATTCAAAAAGGTACTAAAGAAGAAATAATGGAAGCCATTTCCACGATGATGAAATCAATTAATGATAATACAACAAAAGAAGCATGTAAAAGATTAAAAAATTCTCTTAATTACAGAAATATATCATCATCTATCTTAACAGACATCGCATAAAATTATAAAATAGAAAATATCATATACAATATTTTGTTAATTCCCAAACACCGACTAAAAATAAAAAATATTAATAGAATTATAGGAAAATTATTTTCATAGAGATCTGAAATTAACCAATACAGAAGCTTGGAGTTTAAATTGGAAGTAACTGTAACTTTTATAGTGTTTTTATCGATAGATGTTTTAGCCATTTTATCACTAATAGGTAATAATGTAACTATAACCTACTCTACACTTATAGCCCATGACGCTAGTACACAAGTACCATATAGCTTTATAATTTTAGGAAATACCTCCATAGGGAATAAAGTTATTATAGGAGTAGGAAGTGTTGTATGCAAAAATATTCCAGAAAATTCAGTTGTATGTGGAAATCCCGTACGTATCATCTGTACTTATGATGAATATATAAAAAAAGAACAAAAATTTATTACAAACAAGCCCAGTTTCCAATATTCTATTCTCTCAAAAATTATCTAAAGACAAAGAAGAACAGGCAGGACTTCTCCTCAACAAATGGGGATACTACTTATTATCAACAAGATACCAATAAGATGAATACTCTTACAATTCCTAAAACGATACACTATTGCTGGTTTGGCAAAAATGATCTTCCTCCCTTAGTAAAGAAATGCATAAAATCATGGCACAAATACCTACCCGATTATGAGTTTAAATTATGGGACGAACAATCTTTTGATATTACTTCAAATAAATGGTGTCAAGAAGCGTACAAACAGAAAAAGTATGCATTTGTAGCTGACTATGTACGCCTCAAAGTTTTATATGAGCAAGGTGGCATTTATTTAGACACAGATATTCAATTATACAAAAGTTTGAATCCCTTTTTATCGAATGAAGCTTTTATGGGATTCGAAAGAGATGAAATATTATCTATGGGGGTCATGGGATTCAAAAAGAATAATAAAATCATTAAAGAGCTTTTAGACTATTATGATCAAGAGTTCAACCTTAATATTGTGAACAAGTTGGAGTCTAACGCCAATATAACAACTCAATTTCTATCAGAGAAATATGGTCTAAGCCGAAATAACGCCAAGCAAATAATAGAAAATATAAATATTTACCCTAAGACTTTCTTCAATCCAATGGACTATTTCGGAAATTGGGATAAATCTCCGGAAACGGTATGCGTTCACCTATACATGGGTTCTTGGTTACCGGAACAGGAACAGAAAAAATTAAAACGGCGCAAAACATTTATTTTTAAGCTAACAAAATATATATGGGACCGAAGTAAAAACAATCCATTATTTAAAAGAATAAGACTATACTTGAAAAACAAAAATATTATCTAAACAAAAATTAGTTACCCTACTGATCACTAAAATTCGAATGAAAAATATCCTGATAACATTTCTTTTCAAAGAAGGAGCCGGCCCAGTATTCACACTGGAAATGGCACGAGGGCTGGCATTGAACGGATGTAATATATATGTCATTTTATCTCATAAAATATCAAATAGAATAGATTGGGAAACAGAAAAACTCTTTAAAGAAGTATACTTTATTGATACAGGTACACGAAAAACAGCCATACAAGCAAGCTTTAAATTCTTTTTGAAGGAAAAATTTAAAATCAAATCGAAATATAAAAGTCTCCAATTTGATTACGCCATAAGCACTTTTTATCATCCATGGGCCAGTAGTGTTTTAAAGTGTGTAAAAGCCAAAAGAATAACAATTTGCCACGACCCAATACACCATTCTGGAGTAAAAACATTAGAAAAGATATTGACATTTCACTATATAAAATCCTCCGATGAAATCATTGTTCTAACTCGCAGTTTTATTCCATTGGTTTCCAAAAACTTTGGATTCTCAGAAAAACACATCCACTATATGCCACATGGGCGCATGAGTGAATATAGGAAAAAAGAAACGTTTCTTCCATCTGACCACAGCTATATGAATGAGGAGACTATTAACTTTTTATTCTTTGGACGCATTGAAAAATACAAAGGAATACAGCTTTTAGCAAAAGCTTATAAAGAACTCGTCCAGACACCTCACCTTGATATAACCCTAACCATAGCAGGTAGTGGAAACTTTGCAGAATATATAGAAGAATTCAGAAATATCCCCAATGTAACGGTCATCAACAGGTATATACCGGATAACGAAATCGGTCAATATTTCAGCATACCCAACACGATCGTCGTACTTCCATATATTGACGCAAGCCAATCAGGAGTAATTCCGATAGCTTTGGAATATAACACGCCAATCATAGCAAGTGAAACGGGAGGACTAAAAGAACAATTAAATAATGGAGAGATAGGGATATTCTGCAAAGTGAACGATATCAACTCACTAAAAGAAAAAATGGCATGGTGCATACACAATCCGGGAAAACTTAAAGAAGAACGAAAAAAGATGGCGTCGTATTTACATGAATTAGACTGGGAAGTAATCACCCGAATAATAATCAATATTTAATCTTCAACAACTTTAACAAGTATATGAGAATAGGTTATATTCATTTAGATTATGGAGAATGGACTAACGGCACATACAATGCACAAGAAATAGGATTGGCCCAAGCATTTGAAAGTTTAGGTCACAAAGTATACATCTTTTATTGGCTAAACAAACATGATTCTAAGTGTTTCTCAGAGGTAAATCTCACCTCTAACATAAAAAAAATATACCTACCCTATCGTTTTAGGATAGCCCATCACGCCATAGTTGACCTTGATTTACTCAGGTCTTATAAATTAGACATTTTACATCTGCAAACAGACAATCTACTATATGTGCCTGAAGCAATATATTATTGTATCAAAAAAAATATAAAGTATTATTGTTATATTGGTACAATCAAGAGTAGCAACCCTAATCCTATTATAAGAAAAATATTAGATAGAATCACCCTTAGAAATATCAAAGCATTAAAAAGAAGTTGTGTCTTCGCAAAAACTCCGGCTATGGCAAAAGAATTAATAGCACTTGGAGTTAAAAATACAATAGTTGCTCCTGTAGGTCTGGATCAAACAGTAATTCCCAAGGAAGAAAAGAGTAAAAACGATTTAATAAGTGATTTAAAGATATCCCAAAACAAAACATACATTCTGTGTGTGTGCGCATTAAGACATGACAAACATCCATTCGATATATTTAAACTGGCAGAGTTGCTGGATGAAAAATTTTGCATTATTTATATAGGAGGAAACGAACCTTTGAGAGAGAACTTTATAAATAAGTTATCAGAGAAAGAAAGCTATAATAAAATTAAATATGTGGGGGCTATTCCCAATGCACTAATTCATTCGTACTATAGAATAGCAGATTATGTAGTAAACTTCAATCCTAATGAAATATTCGGAATGGCCATTTTGGAGGCAATGTATCATAATTGCAATGTTATAGCCATAAAAGCTCCTGGACCGGAATGTATTATAGAAAATAAGGTTTCAGGATTCATTGTTAATTCTGTAGAAGAAATGAGTAAGATCATTATCAATAGACAGAAGGTAGAAAATGCACGGCAAAGAGTCATGACTAACTTTACTTGGAAAAAGACTGCCTCAACAATTTTAGAGCAACTATAATTCTAACTTTTCGACAGCATGATTGTATTTCAAGTTATTTCATCTTTTGATCTCGGAGGTGCCGAAAGAGTAGCAATCAATATTACAAAATCCCCAAATCCAAACTTTAAATACCACCTGTTTGAAGTTGTAAAAGGACACTCCGATTTCTCTACCTCTCTTAAAAAAGAGTTTAAAGAAAATGGTATACCATATCATTGCTCTCCTTTCAAAAACAAAAAAATAGCAATCTGTTTCTTTTGGATATGGTTCATCTGGTACTATATAAAATACTCTCCAAACATCATACACGCACACACGGAAACACCGGATCTCTCACTTTGGATATTTAGGAAAATAGCATGGCTTTGCTTTTGGATTAGCCCCAGCTACATAAGAACAATACACAATACAAAGCTATGGAATGAATGGGAAAAAATTGGGAATATAGTAGAAAAATATTATATAAAGCACCAGAGTAATATTGCAATCTCTACTTCCACGAGAGACTGCTATACTCGCTGTTACGGGGGAGAACAACCACCAATCATTTATAATGGTATAGATGAAATACCTCAAAAAAAGTTTCAAGTAATCAAACCAACTCAGATTAATATTTTATTTGCCGGAAGATTTGAATACCAAAAGGGAGTAGACCAAATGATTGCAGTAGTCAGTGCACTCAAGGATGATTCAAGATTTTACTTTCATGTGGTAGGGAGCGGATCTATGGAACCTAAAGTAATAACAGCTTTTAAAGGATTAACCAATGTAACAGTATATCAAAAAGTATTCGGACTAGCTCAGTACATCGGTTCATTTGATTACTTATTTATGCCTTCTAACCACGAAGGTCTAGCTCTTATGCCTATAGAAGCCAGCCTAGCATATACCCCCACAATCATAAATAACTGCCCTGGACTAAAAGATACACTACCGGAAGATTGGCCATTAAGTGTAAATAATAACTCCATTCCAGACTTTATTGAACTTATCTCCAAGAAACTGAATAAACAAAATTACGGGGAACTGGCAAAAAATGCCCATAGATTTGCTATCGAACGTTTTTCTTTAAATATGATGCAAAAGAAATATGAAGAACTCTACAGAAACCGGCAAAAGAAATAAAATACTTTTCATCATGCACATGCCTCCCCCGGTCCATGGTGCATCAATGATGGGAAAATATATCCATGACAGCAAACTGATCGACCAAACATTTGACTGCCGATATATCAATCTGACATTGGCAAAAGATTTATCGGATATTGGGAAAGGAGGTTTCTCTAAATTATGGAGTTTTCTGAAACAGATGAATCATATAGCATCTACAATTCACATGGAAAAACCCCAACTATGCTACGTAACCCCCAATACCAAAGGAGGTGCTTTCTACAAAGATTTTATAGTGGTGATGTTACTCAAAGCTATGGGACAAAACGTAATTGCGCATTATCATAATAAAGGAGTAGCGACACGGCAAGACAGGGTATTGGATAACTTTTTATACAACCATTTTTTTAAGAATCAAAAAGTTATATTGCTGGCAAAAGCTTTATACAAAGATATAGAGAAATATGTAGCCCGAAAAGATGTGTATATATGTCCGAATGGAATCCCGGAAAGTTATTCTCTACCGAAACCACCCTCTAAGAAACAAGAGTCTTTCAAGATACTCTTCTTATCGAATATGATGATAGAAAAAGGAGTATGGGACTTACTGGAGGCGTGCAGAATACTTAAAGAAAAAGAAAAGGCATTTCATTGTGACTTCGTCGGGAAATGGAGTGATATCAGTTTTCAAACATTTCATGACAGAATACGGGAATATGGACTAGAAGATTACATAACAGCCCATGGTTCAAAATATGGAACTGAAAAAGAGAAGTATCTACGAGAAGCAGATTTATTTGTTTTCCCGACTTACTACAATAATGAATGTTTTCCTCTTGTCCTGCTTGAAGCAATGGAATATAGTTTACCATGTATCAGTACCAACGAAGGAGGAATCACTGACATCATAGAAGAAAGTAAAACTGGCTATATTGTTGAGAAACAAAATCCCAAAATTTTGGCTCAACAAATAGAATATTTATTAGATCATCCGGAATTGCGAAAACAAATGGGGCAAGCCGGAAAAAATAAGTTTCAAAAAGAGTTCACACTAGAAAAATTTGAAGAAAGAATGAAAACTATTTTAGAAGAAGTAATTTAGATTCAATAATAAGATATTATATCCGAATATCTTTTTTAATAAATACTTTCCTCTTTATCGGAAAAAGCATACCTTTGCAAAGAAATTCTTACCCCATAATTCCAAAGCCTGCTCTTTGTGACAGGTAGCAGCGTAGCGTACTTATAACTACCCATTCCATCTCAGAAACATGTTGAAGCTCAAAACAGTTTCACTCCTGAAGCACAGGAGCGACTTATCTATATTGCCCGAAGGTAAATTATTGATAAACACAATTAACGCCCATTCATATAATACAGCCTTGAAAGATGCCGGGTTTGCAGAAGCCTTACTCAAAGGCGGAGCACTGATTCCTGACGGAGCAAGCATGGTATTGGCGTTTAGATGGCTCCGAAAAGAGAGCATAGAACGTACTGCCGGATGGGATCTCTTTGAATATGAAATGGAACGGCTGAACCGGAAAGGAGGTATTTGCTACTTTCTGGGAAGCAGCAAAAATACACTTAAACTGATCAAAGAAAAAGCTAAAACCGTATATCCGAATATTCGAATAGAGACTTACTCCCCACCCTACAAACCGGAATTTACAGAAGAAGAAAATCAAATGATGATAGATGCCATAAATGCGGTAAAGCCGGACTTATTGTGGATAGGCATGACGGCTCCCAAACAAGAGAAATGGGCGTATACGCATCTGGATGCACTGGAGGTGAACGGACATATAGGAACTATCGGAGCGGTATTCGACTTCTTTGCGGGTACGGTGGAACGTGCTCCGGTCCGGTGGCAAGAGCACGGACTGGAATGGCTGTATCGCTTGATCAAAGAGCCTAGGCGCATGTGGCGCCGGTATATCATCGGGAATGCCTTGTTCCTGTGGAACATCACCAAAGAAAAATTCTCTATATAACATCAATCAATGAGGCTAAAAAAAGCAGTATTAACGGTCTGTGTAATGATGATAACATCAGGAATCAAGGCACAGTATACCATGGGGACAACAGGAATGATGAACATTCCGACCGCCGAGATGCAACAGACAGGTACCTTCATGATCGGCGGTAACTATTTGCCTGAAGAACTGAATCCTTTTAAATACAACTCCGGAAACTATTTCGTGAACATCACCTTCTTTTCATTCCTGGAATTGAATTACCGTTGCATCTTGCTGAAAAGTGACTACATGGCTAAAAAGCCTAAATTCAATCAGCAAGACAGATCGTTATCTGTAAGGCTCCGACCGCTGAAAGAGGGTAAATACTGGCCGGCAATTGTCATTGGCAGTAACGATCCGTTCAAAGATAAAGGATACAATTATTTCGCATCCGTATATGGAGTGGCCACAAAAAGTTTCATGATAGGCGAACACCGGCTGGCAGCAACCGCAGGATATTATTATCCATTAAGTAAAGACAAGTATACCTTGCAGGACGGCATATTCGGCGGCCTCAGCTATACTCCCTCTTTTTGCAAGCCACTGTCCATCATGGTCGAATATGACTCCGACGGATTCAATGTAGGAGCAGCCGCAAAGTTGTGGAAACATCTCTCACTGAACGTGTTTACCCGCGAATTTAAATGTATCTCCGGAGGGATACGATATGAATGTGTCTTAATCCATTAAGCTGTATGAAGAAACAATTGACAATAATAATCGGCCTGCTCCTCTCCTCCTCTATCACTGTCCATGCACAGGTCGCCCAAAAGCTCAGGGAGCTGGGTATGGAAAATATCCGGACCATTGAAACGGGAGGAACGACTGTTGCCGCCTTTGAGGACAATGTATACAGAGGAACCTACCGCGGAGTGGGAAAAGCAATCATCGCAGGAATGGAAGGAATGGGCAACGGCAACCTGGAACTGGTGGCACTGGACGGAAACGGTATTCCGCAACTCAGCATCAGCCTGCCGGATACGTTGATAGCGGGCTATAAATCCGGTGAGATTTCATTGAAAGAGGTGTACGAACGGATGGAGATGAGTTATGATACCGACCGCCCTATGGGACTATTGAAAGGAAGCACAGGGGTGATCAACCGCTCGGCATGGAAAGCGGACATCGTCCTGTATCCGGAAGTGTCACTGGAAAACTCCACTTTCGATAAACTGTATTCGTACAGAGTCAATCTGTCGCCGGCTGTAGAAATGGACTTGTGGAAAGGAGCGAAAGCAACGGCACAGGTGGTCTTCCCCATCGCAACCAATATGAAGGGCGAATACAAAAAGATACGTCCGGGGGTAATGACGATTTCACAGGAAATAAGGTTCCGGAATAATTTTCTGGCCCGCATCGTGGCAGGCAACTTCACCAATCATCGGATCGGAGCACAGGCTGAAGTGAAATATCGTACCGGCAACGGACGGGTGGAGCTGGGAGCGCAGATAGGCACAACCGGATACTCGGCCATCACGGACGATGGATGGTATATCGGTACCCGTCAACGAATCAATGCAGCCGTGAAAGGTTCGCTCTATGTACCGCAATTCAATACTCAACTCGACCTACAGGCCGGAAGATATTTGTATGGAGACTATGGGCTGAGAGGAGACTGCACACGCCACTTCGGAGAGTATGCCGTAGGAGTGTATGCCATGTATGTGGAAGGAGAAGTTAACGGAGGATTTCATTTTGCCATCCCCCTGCCCGGTAAGAAATGGAACCGGAATCATGCTGTCAGGATGAAGCCGGCTGAGTTTTTTGCCGCCGAATATAGCATGGTGTCGTGGGGCGAGTATGCCGATAGGAAAATGGGATATACCTATCAGACACGACCGGCAGAAAACCGGAGCAACGGATTCTTTCAGCCGGAATATATACGGCATTTCCTGATAAAAAGTATCGAAAAAGAGAGAAACAAAAAACAGTTTTAATATTTTCTTAATGACAAAAATGATTATGAAAAAGAGTGACTTATTTAAGATAGGTGTGTTGCTGATGGCAACGACCTTGGGAACAACCGGATGCTCTTTCGGAGAAGACGAGAAGAAACCGGAAATTGTAGTGGATCCTGCCGAAAAAACAATAGAATACTACATTGCAGGTAAAGTGACGGAAGGAACGACCGCGCTGTCCGGTGTAGAAGTGAAAGCCGGTGAAGTAACGGCTACGACGGATGCGGAAGGGGCTTATAAACTGACAGTGGACAGCAAGAAGGTGTACACCGTGACATTCAGCAAAGAAGGGTATATGAGCATAGACAATGCAACGGCAACCATCGCAGACAATGCGGCAAACCGCAGTATGGTGAGTCTGAGTGTGAAATTAAGCAAGAAAGCTCCGGAAAAAGAAGTGAAGTCCGATGCGGAAGAAGAAGTGGTGGTAACCGATAAAGGAGACAGCAATATCTCTCAGGCAGAAGCAGCTGTAATTATTCCTCCCAAAGCCATAGAAACAACTACAACCGTAAGCGTGACTCCGTATGAAGAACCGGCTGCCGTGACAACAACCGTAACACCGGGAAATAATGTGGAGACTCCGGTAGCGATCGCAAACATCGAAGTGGAAACAGCCAAAGAGGTCACTCTGGCCAAACCGGTAACACTGGCAATCATAAACAAAGCTTCGGAACATACAACGTTCGAAAATGTGGAAGTGTACAATCAGAAAACAACCACAAGGGCCGGAGAAAACTGGAACAAAGTGGCAGATGCCATTTATGACTCGGAAACGAACAGCTATAAATTCACATTGCCCGCAGGCGCATCACTGTCCGGAAAATATTCGATGCGTGTCAAGAGTAGCAAGACCACAGGAAAAGAACTGGTAGGCGAGACAAACAAGGAAGAGAAAAAAAGCAATGAAGGCAATATGACTGCCATTCCGGAATACAAAATCAACTTTGAGGCTACGGCCGGATGGGAATATACTGTCAGTCCGGAAAAGGCGCTGATGAATGCAGGCGTAGACGCTGCGGATGCCCAAGGCATGGCCACGACGATCAACAGTGCCATTGAAGCGCAGGAAGGAACGACGGGAACTTATAAAGTGGCTCACGAACTGATAGCGGGTATCAGCGGTAACCATATCCTTTATTACCTGAATCAGGCTAAATATTGCGAAAAGACATATACATTCAAAATCAGTGGCGGAAGAACAGTGACCATCACCCTGAAATTCTATACAGGAATGCAGATTACTTACACCAACGTGGAAGCAAGCCAGCACTCGGGAGGTAAGATTTAAAAGTTGTCCGATAAACACTAACTAAAAAACAAATAAATCATGAAGCTGAATAATATAAAAACAGGATTGCTGTTGGCCGGATTGCTGCTGCTATTCGGAAATGTAAAGGCACAGGATAATCCATTCAAACCGGAATGGTTTGTATCGGGAGGTATTAACGGGGTCACAGCTTTAAATGGTTCGGCAAACAACATATTGGGAGGGAAAGTCTCCGGAGGCGTGTGGTTAAACAAGATCATCGGTCTGCGCGTCGATGCAGAAGCCGGCAACGTATGGCTGAAAGGCGGATACAATGCCGTGACAGTCGGTGCCGGAGCGGATATCCTGGTGAACCTGATGAAGAATTATACCGACGAAAACAGAAAATTCCGGTTGAACGCCATTTTCGGATTGGGGTATAACTACTATTCGTTTGGTGATGATTATCCCAGACTGTCAAAGACGAATACCATGAGCGGTAACTTCTCTCTGCAAGCTGCTTTCAGGCTGAATTCGCATCTGAGCATCTTTGCTGAACCGGGAATCAAAATCAGTACCAAGTTCTATGACATCGAAAACAAAGATGATGTGTTTGCCGGCGGAATGATGACCGTAGGTGTGATATACAAATTCTAATAGCATAAAATTGACCACAGATTAGCACAGATCATTCCACGAGATTAATCCGTGAAACGATCTGTGTAAACTCCGTGGGGAAATCAAAAAAAACGGATTGACTACAATGAAATTAAGTAAATTCTTATCGAGCAGAACAGGAAAACGTTTCTATAACCTCTGTTATTGCTGGGGAGCCTGTCTGGTTATTTTGGGAGCCGTATTCAAAATCGCTCACATGCCTTATGATAATCTGTTTTTAATGATCGGATTATTTACGGAGGTATTCATCTTCTTCATCTCCGGATTTGACGAACCGGCTAGAGAGTACAAATGGGAAAGGGTGTTTCCGCTATTGAATGATAAAAACGCAAACATAAATCCCCATACAGGAGTATCGGATACACTGATGACAGAAAAGTACATACAGCAGCTGAAAAGACTGGAAAACAACGTGTGTAAACTCAATGAAACGTACGAAGCGCAAATAAAGGGAATGACGGAACATGCTAAGTCGTTGAACGAGATGAATTCGGAGGAACTGAAAAAGGAGACAGAAAAAATGGCAGCATACATAGAATTACTGAACAAGCAATATAGTCAGATGCTGAATGCCATGAATGTAAAAACCGGGAAATAAGACGAAGAGACATGGCTAAATATACATTGCCGCCAAGGCAAAAGATGATTAACCTGCTGTACGTGGTATTGATTGCTATGCTGGCCATCAATATATCGTCGGATGTCTTAGAGGGGTATGGACAAATGAACAACGACTACCTTCCACAAATAAAAAAGCTGGAAGAATATAACCGGACTTTACTGGAAAGAATTAACAGCCGAAATGATAAAGCGGCTTTATCTGCACAGAACATAGATGCGGCGGCAGGAAAACTAATGGATACACTGGAGGAACTGAAAGAAGATATCGCCCGGAAAGCGGACAAAGAGAAATATGAAGCCGGCAAGCTAAAGGCAAAAGATGACTTGAACGCTGTGCCGGAGGTATTTCTGTCGGTCACCGGGGGGAAAGGGAAAGCACTCAGGCTCTCACTGGATACATTCAAAGAAGACGCTTTATCGCTGATCAAGAATGATGCACACAGACAACTGGTAGGCACTTACCTCAATACGGAAAGTCCGGGTACCGGAATATCCTGGGAAAAGGAAACCTTTTCTTATCTTCCTGCCATCGGTGGAGTGACATTTATCAATAAAATGCAGGAAGAGGTGTTGCTGTGTGTGAATGAAGTATATCGGTCACTGCTGTACGAAGAGGCAGAAGATGGAAAAGGCGGAGCTTTTGTATTCATCAATGAAGACCAGATGATAGTAAATAAAGATGGAACGGTGGACCTGCCCGTAGTACAGATCACACCCGCCTTAACAAGTATCTTGTATACCGACTATGAAAACCCGCTAAATATACTGACTGCGGGAATACCGTTCAACGAGGTGACATTCCGGATGACGAACGGAAAGATACTCAAAAGAGGAAACCATTGCATAGCCGTTCCCGACGAAAAAGCACAGACAGCGACAGTTACCGCCACACAGATAAAAAACGGGGTGGCAAGGCAACTGGCCGAATACCGGTATACCGTAAAGGCACTGCCCGATCCGACACCTTATATACTCTGCACGGATGAAAACGGGAGAACGGTGCAATACCGGGGAAATGTGCCCATTAACAAACGGCTGGTATCCAACATGACACAGCTGGGAGCTTCAATCAGCGATGGTCCGAAAGCCAACTACGAGATCAGCAGCTTTGAAATGGTATTGATCAAAGGAAGCAGTAAAGCGGTAACTTCAATACCCAACACCGGGAACAAATTCTCGGCCAAGCAAATGGAACTGATCAGACAACTGGAGAAAGGAGATAAATTCTATATCACTTCGATTGTTGTGACCGGTCCGGGAAACAAAAAGAAACAGATTGCATCAATCAATGTCGTATTAATATAACACAACCATGACAAATATATTGGGATTGAAACAAAACAGATGGATCGTTGGGGCAGTACTGCTGCTGACAACCTGTAACTTACAGGCACAGGAACAGCCAAACGCCAGGGAAAAGTTTGAAAGAGGAAATTGGTTTGTATCCGGTGCCCTGAATGGAGAATGGCTGACCAAGACAATCGGTAACGTATATGCAGGCGGCAAAATCTCCGGAGGTGTATATCTGACGCCTCTTTCGGGATTCAGAGCCACTGCGGAGATCGGTAAGAACCGGATAGGGAATGACACAGAAGCCACGCAACTCAGCGCAAACCTGGATTATATGTTGACTCTGATAGGAAACAATGGATTCAAAAGATTTAATCTGGCGGCTATTCTGGGTGCCGGTTTCAACTATTATGACTTTGGGGACAATGATCCGAAATATACAAGAGTCAACACCATTTCGGGTAACTTCTCGATTCAGGCTTCGTACAATGTAAACAGAAAATTCAGCGTATTTATAGAACCGGGATTGAAGGTTTTACCCAAATACTACAGCAAAGAACTGAACAACAAAATTTATATGCAAAGCAACCTCACAATAGGACTTGCATATACTTTCAGAGATAAATATCGGAAGAGCGTGGACAACAGCATCCACCCCCTCTATCTACCGGAAGCGGATCTGCTGGAGATAAAGGAGAAAATAGGGATACTCTGTGAAGAGGTAATGCAAATGAAGCAGGAATTAAAGGAACGCCGGAAAATAACAGACGGGCAAAACCTGATGATTGTTCCGCAAAAGGATGCACTCTCCATCGATATTATGTTCGACGAATTCAGTTCGTTCGTTAGCGAAGAGCAGGGACAGAAAATAGACGGAATTGGCGAATGGATGAAGAATAATAACGCAAGTATCCGGATCATTGCTTTCAGTGATAACCTGACCGACAAAAAAGCGGATCAGGAGCTGCGTAAACGTCGTTCGGAAGCCATCCGGAAGATATTGATAGAGAAATATCACATCTCTCCCGAACGCATTTCGGAATCGACACCGGAAGCGATGGGATATGAAAACAAAACGGGATGTAATGCAATGATTGTATACATTCCTGAAAACAAATAATAATCACAATTCACACACACTAATCACATGACGATTGCTGTTGATTTTGATGGTACCATCGTAGAACACCGCTATCCGAAGATCGGAGAAGAAATTCCATTCGCAACAGAAACCCTGAAAATATTGGCTCAGGAGCGACATAAGCTTATCTTATGGACCGTACGCGAAGGAGAATTGCTTGAAGAAGCGATTGAATGGTGCCGCCAACGGGGAGTCTTTTTCTATTCTGTCAACAAGGACTATCCGGAAGAAGAAAAGAGTCATAACGGATTCTCCCGTAAACTGAAAGCAGACCTGTTTATTGATGACCGGAACCTGGGAGGTTTGCCTGACTGGGGAACCATCTACCAGATGATCCATGAACAAAAGCCATACGAACCTGTTCTATGTGACAGGCAGAAACCGACCGGCGATTTAAGCTGGATAGAGAAACTGCTCGGCAAACGTAACAAATAAAGAAAGAGGTTAACAATGAACAATCATGTAGTAATTATGGCCGGTGGCATAGGAAGTCGATTTTGGCCCATGAGTACACCGGAATGTCCCAAACAATTCATAGATATATTGGGATGTGGAAAAACACTGATTCAGCTAACTGTAGAGAGATTCGGTAATGTTTGTCCACAGGAGAACATGTGGGTGGTCACTTCGGAAAAGTATATAGATACTATTCGGGAGCAACTGCCGGGTATCCCGGAAAGTAATATACTGGCAGAACCCTGTCCCAGAAACACAGCTCCCTGCATTGCGTATGCCTGCTGGAAAATAAAAAAGAAATATCCGGAAGCCAACATTGTCGTGACTCCTTCCGATCAAGTGGTAATCGATACCACTGAATTTCGCAGGGTGATTGAGAAAGCGCTTTTGTTCACTGATAAAAGCAGTGCCATCATCACATTGGGAATAAAACCTGCCCGTCCGGAAACCGGATATGGATATATCGCCGCAGGTGAACCGATAACGAGAGACAAAGAAATATTCCACGTAGAAGCATTCAAGGAAAAACCTGATAAAGAAACTGCTGAAAAATATCTGGCAGCAGGCAACTACTTCTGGAATGCAGGAATATTCGTTTGGAATGTGAGAACGATCACAGCCGTAATGCGGGTATATGCACCGGGGATAGCTCAGATTTTCGACCGGATATATCCCGACTTTTATACAGAACGCGAGGAAGAAAGCGTGAAGAAGCTATTCCCCACTGCCGAAAGTATCTCGATAGATTATGCAGTGATGGAAAAAGTGGAAGAGATTTATGTATTACCTGCCCAAATAGGGTGGTCGGACTTAGGTACTTGGGGAGCATTACACACTTTGTTGCCAAAAGATAAAGAAGGCAATGCAACAGTAGGACCGGATATCCGGATGTATGAAAGCCGAAACTGCATGGTGCATGCCTCACAGGAAAAACGAGTAGTCATACAAGGGCTGAACGATTACATCATAGCCGAAAAAGACAATATATTATTAATATGCCAGTTATCAGAAGAGCAACGAATTAAAGATTTCTCAAAAGAATAAATGTTGATCCCTTTCAATATTTATAAATCCCGGTTATAATACCGGGTGTAGGGGCGTCCCGATGCGAATCGTGACTGCTTTTATTTGTTTTGTTTGTGTGTGTTCCTCCGGCCAGGCGTGGTCGGAGGAACATTTTTTTATGCCCGTATTCTACAACTTGTGATTCAAGATCCAATCCGAAAATTTCTTTAAAGACTATCTCGTCCAAGTCACCAATCTCAACCTTAAAATGAAAGATTCATACCAAATGTTTCAACGATAAAGTATAAAAAAAGCTTCCGGTCCTTCTTTTAAAAAAAGGAACCGGAAGCTTTTATACAAATTAATTATGCAGATTCCTATTTAAGATTCAGCCTGATCTGTTATGGTCCAGGAAATAAAGGCCAACAGAATATAGCCAAACAAAATAGCAACCGGTCAGCCCGGATTAAGACAGAAAAGAGATCAGCACCCCTGCCGCTACGGCAGACCCGATCACTCCCGAAATATTGCTGGCCATGCAATATTGCAATACATGATTTTTAGGATCATATTTCAAAGCAATGTCATTGGCTACACGGCTGGCCATAGGAACCGCACTAAGTCCCGTAGCACCAATCAGCGGATTAATCTTTTTCTTCGTAAACAGATTCACCAGTTTCACAAAGAAGATACCTCCTGCTATCGACAAAGCAAAAGCCAGGAATCCTCCTACCACAATACCGATAGTCGTCCAGTTCAGGAAAGCTTCACTTGTCATCGTGGCTCCTACCGACAAACCCAGGAAAATGGTTGCCGCATTCATGATACTATTCGAAGCTGCGTCAAACAGACGGAAGGTATTGGCACCGATCTCTTTCACCAGGTTACCGAACATCAGCATACCGATCAAGGGCACTGCACTCGGTACAAACAGAGCCACGACCGTAGTCACCACAATCGGGAAAATAATTTTCAATACACGGAGGTTTTTAATTTCCGTTTTCGATGGATATTTCTTCTCCTGCTCTTTCATATTGATACTCAGTTCCTTCTTGGTACACAAAAGACGAACGACCAGTGGAATGATAACCGGAACCAATGCCATATAAGAATAGGCGGCAATCGCGATCGGGCCCAATAGATGCGGAGCCAACTTGATGGTGGTAAAGATGGCCGTAGGTCCGTCCGCACCACCGATAATTCCCAAAGAAGCTGCTTCACTGGGTGTAAATCCCATCAGGATAGCTACCAACAACACAGTAAAGATACCCAATTGAGCGGCAGCCCCGAATATAGACAGACGCAGATTGCGAAGCATCGGTCCGAAGTCCGTCAAGGCCCCCACTCCCATAAAAATGATCGGGGGAAGGAACCCTGTCTTTATAAGCATATAATACACAAAGTTCATCAGTCCCAATTCATGAGCAATATCATGGAGAGGCATCTCCCAGATATTCTTCATTACTCCGTTCACCAGGATCATGCCATTCTCGTCAGCCTGTATCACTCCCATTCCTCCACCGGGGAAGTTAGCCAACAGCACTCCAAAGGCAATCGGCACCAATAAAAGAGGCTCGTATTGTTTCTTTATACCCAGATACAAGAGAACGAAGGCAATGACATACATCACCAGAAACTGCGGTTCGGCAACAATATTGCTGAAGGCAGTCATATCATATAATTTTTCAAATATTCCGTTCATCATCCTATCTTCATTAATACATCATCTTCAGAAACCGTATCACCGGGATTTGCAGAAATAGCTGTTACCGTTCCACCAAATTCGGCGCGGATGGCATTATAGGTTTTCATTGCTTCCACGTAGCAAAGCACATCACCTTCTTTCACCGCATCACCTACCTTGAGCGGAGTCTCTTGCGCATTCTTTACCAGGAAGAATTTTCCTTCGAGCGGAGAAAGTACCTCTTTCCCTTCACCTGCAGCAGCAGACGGTTGTGAAGCCGGTGCAACAGGCAGTTCCGTGTCTCCGTAAGCAACTGTCACCCGGTAAGCTTGCCCGTCTACCTGTACCGTAAGTGTTTTAGGTTTCGCTTCTTCCGTAGGCACCTGCTCTTTCTCAACCCTGCGTTTTGCTACATCAGCCAAGAAATCCTCTTTCGCTTTTCCGCTCTTATAAGCTTCATATTGAGCCGGATGCATCGCATATTCAAAGAGTTCTTCATCGTCCTCGCCTGTCTCCCACTTCTTTTCTTTCATTAGTTTGCGATATTTCTCAAGATCATCCGGATAGTTATCCTGCGGATTTCCCTCAAAGAATTTCCGTCCTTCTCTCTCGGCTTTCTCTATAATTTCAGGAGCAAGCTTGCCCGGCAGACGTCCGGCTTTGCCCAGAATCATATCCCAAATATCATCAGCGATCATTCCCCAACGCTCTTTTCCTTTCTCCATCGCGATAACGTTCATCATCGAAAGATTTTTCACATACTGGCTGAAAGGAGTAACCAAAGGAGGATATCCGACGCGGGGCCATACATAAGCCACTTCATTGAACAACTTGATCAGAAGCTGATCTTGTGTCATAAAAGGAAGATTGTGTTTTGCCTTATACTTATTAATAGATTCCAGGTTCGTTTCCAAATCTGCCATCAGGCTTCCCATCATTCCACCCGGAAGTCCCGGAGCTATCAACAATGAATTCATCAACCGGTTTTTCGGACTGATATACAGTCCCAGAAAGTCGTCCATGAATTCCTGAATCAGGGCACGCACCTTCATATAGGCCTCCATATTAATCTCAGGTACCTGGAATCCCGCATCTTTCAACATGGCCTGTACACTCAATAAATCGGCATGTCCTGTGCCCCACGACAACGGTTCCATTCCGACATCTACATAATCACACCCGGCTTCACATACTTCCAAAATGCTGGCCATGTTAAAGCCCGGTCCTGCATGGCTGTGATATTGAATAGGAATATCGGGATGCGCAGCTTTGATATTTGCCACAATCTTGCCCAAAGAAACGGGGCGTCCGATACCTGCCATGTCTTTAATGCAAATCTCGTCCGCCCCCAGTTTTATCAGTTCCAGTGCCATATTGGTGTAATATTCCACCGTATGGATTGGCGAATGGGTGATACAAAGCGAACATTGCGAAATCATTCCTGCATCTTTGGCATAAGTGATAGAAGGAGCGATATTGCGTACATCATTCAGCCCACAGAATGTACGGGTGATATCCGTCCCCTGTGCTTTCTTTACTTTATAAAACAACTTACGCACATCGGCCGGAACAGGACTCATACGAAGCCCGTTGAGAGCACGATCCAACATGTGTGTCTGTATCCCGGCTTCATGGAAAGGCTTTGTCCATGCACGCACCGATTTATTCGGGTTTTCACCAAACAATAAATTTACCTGTTCAAAACCACCGCCGTTTGTTTCTACCCGGGCAAAACATCCCATTTCAACAATAGCAGGTGCTACCTTCACCAACTGGTCTACCCGAGGCACATATTTACCGGCAGACTGCCACATGTCTCTAAAAACCAGACTAAATTTTACTTCTCTTTTCATTTCCGTTTTCGGTATTATTCTATAAGATTAATTTTCAGATTTTCTCGATTTTAGCCACTTTCCCTTTTCCCTGAGTCACCACATTAAACCGGCCGCCGTAATGGCTGCAACAATATTTCCGGGAATAGGAACCGGTGATTGGGCACCTTGCTTTGCAGGAAGCTGTTCTTCAGGAGCATATTTATTAACCAACGAGATAAGTAACTTTCCTAAATAGATCACAATGAGGAGGATAGCAAAGACAGTTGCCATCCCGACTACCATCAGTAGAAGCGCTGTTTCCAAATTTTCCATATAATTAAATTATTAGTAAACAATGTCGATTTGCAAAAAATCGTTCGAATTTAGCAATAATTTATTAATAAGTGAAAGATAAAAAACTTAAAAAACACAAAAGCAACCAGTCGGCTTAAAATGTAATTATACATTTTGAGCTGCCTGATCGCTTTTGTCTTAGCCCTGATTTTTTACTTTTGTACTATGGGTATCGGCGCAGCCTCAGAGGAAACAAACCCTTTCAGACTCTTCAAATAATCAATAAAAGCCACAGTTGTTTCAAGATTCTGACTATTAAAATCTCCTATTTCATAACCTGAAAATAATTTGCTGTCATAACCGTCGCCACCCGAGGTGATGAAAGCATCCAATACAACGATACATTTATCGTTATCACGGATTATCTTATTGGTACGGCAGTCGGTTATCGTTTCAACATTTCCTTTCGAATTCAAATGTAGTTTTAAATAAGAAGTTTGCAGAAAACCGTTTTTATTCCTGCGTCCATCGTCCAATAATTGCTTCAACCGTTCACCCGTAAATTCATAAGCCACCACGTTACCACCGAATGGAAGCACATTGCCGGCACGCAACCTTGTGACCTCACCCGCCGGAATACCGGCACGTAAACCACCAAAATGATTTACCCCAATGACGGGCAACACTTTCAATTCGGCAGGCACTTTTTCATTCTCTAAGAAACTCCGGACGTAGGCAGCTGTCACATAAGCTCCCACCGGAGTGTACTCCCATTTATTAATGGTACGATCGTGGATCAGGGCATCTTTTGCCAAAATCAGCTTTTCCGACAGTCCGTATACCGCCAATACTTTATCGACCAACGAATCGATATGTGCATTAGACGGCCCCTCTGTCCGAATTGTATCACCTCCTATATAAGAGATACGATTGCCGCCCTCTTCTTTCACTACTCTAAAATCCAACTTACCGATATGAGTACCGTTTACCCCTGCCTGGATAATGGGTACATCGTTCACCTTACTAAGAACAACTTCGTGAGAATGCCCGGAAATGATTGCGTCCACTCCTTTCAGGAAAGGCAGCAATTTAGCATTCTCCTCTTCTATAATATCTCTATTCTTCATGTTAGTGCCGATATGCATCAAGAGTACTACCATATCCACTTTGCCTTCTTTCTTCAACCGACAGGCAGTCTCGACACGGGCTGCATATACAGGATGCACAAAAGCCAGTCCCTTTATATTTTCCGGACTCGTTTTATGTGCCGTATCAGTCGTTGTCAACCCTACGAAAGCCACCCGCACCGTTCCTCCATTCTTCAAATTCAGAGTCACAATCCGGTAAGGTTTAGCCCACTCCAACGTATCTCCCCGATCCGTTATAATATTGGCTGCCACAAAATTCATATATACCTTCGCCGTATCCGTCAGATAGGGTAATCCCCAATCAAACTCGTGATTGCCTACAGCGGACATTTTTACATCCATTTCCTGAAACATTTCCGGTAACGGATTGCCTCTGGTTATTCTTGAGAAATAACTTCCGCTGAAATTATCTCCGACAGAAAGCACGATGGTATTTTTATTTTTCTCTTTCTGTGTCAACACTGTTTGTACCAGTTGGCCGGCTCCGGGAACACCCTTATCGCAGGCAAAGGCTCCATGAAAATCGTTAAATGATACAAGTGACAAGGTATCTGTCACATTTCCCTTGACAACAGGTATTACAGTATTCGATTTATGCTCTTTCCTTTTTTCCACTTTGACAGGTGTCTGTGCTCCTCCCACCGTAAAAAAGCAAAGCATCAACCCCAATGAAGCAATCTTCCGGATATGCAATTTTTCCATAAGTATATTCTTTTATTTATTTTCCACAAAGGTAAAAAAAATATATCCAAAAGCAACGCACCACAAATAAAAGTTATACGAGCAAACAACCGGAACAGTAAACTGAATACAAAAAATCGGCTGAAACATTTAGAACATTCCAGCCGATTCTCTTTGCAATGAATATTATAGTTTCACTACATCTTCCTGATCGTATCCACCACTCTCCTGATATCCTCATCTGTCAATGTAGGTCCCGAAGGCAGACACAGACCGATATTAAATAAACGTTCACTCGTACCATTCCCATAGAACGGAGCATCCGTAACTACAGTTCCCCCCGAGGGGAAAGAGGATTCTGTTCCTCTACCGATACCAGGATACGCCTTTAATACAATGGCCCACAATTATCTGGATTTGGTAGATATCCTGAAAAGATTAGGCATTAACGAGGTGAACGAAGTAAATGCCATTCTCAGACTGTCAGATTATGAAAGAAAGGGAACAGTACAGGCCCTCTTTTCATAGTTGACAAAAAAGCAAGTATATCGGTTCCAGCCTGCAGAGATCTTCAGTAGGCCTAAGAAGTAAAGATCAGACTTAACAAGCTGAAATACAGACTATTCAAAGTTCAAAACATCTGTCAGTAAAAGCTTTGTTTTAACACAGAGTTAAAGTTTATTCTTTGGATGCAAATAACAAGTGTTTTAAATGCAAAAGGCTTGTTATTTGCACACAAGAATAAAAATGGCTGAGAAAGGGAGTTAACAATGTTAATTATAAGGATAACAAACTGTATTTACAAAAATACTTTCTTGTATCAGAGAGACCACTCTATTTTAACGAAATCTTCCAATCTATATAGTAAAGCATATAAAGGTTTATTCCATGGCTCAACACAAGTAGAGAATCTAGCTTGAAATCATTAAAAGTTAAAACGGATACCGGAATTCCAAACCCATTCCCAACGCTTATAAACAACATTGTACTGATACTCTATCCCTGTTTTTAACTGTAATTTCTTATTGAGACTATAAGAAAAACCTGTACCCACATAATATGGAGTAGCTGTAGTTGGCAATATTACTGTTCGGTTCTTATCAATAGTATAGCCACCATAAACACGATACGCCAAATGGTCTGTAAACTTAAACTGTATATCAGTTTTCCTCTTTATCAATACTCGGGGATCCCCTATATCCAACTGGGATTTTACAAATAACTGTTTATTGCCCAACATGTGGACATTCATGAAGAGCGAATCTTGCCTGATATTCAACTCATTAACTTTAAAAGTGGATATATGGTATTTACCTGTAAAGACGTTAGGTCTGTACAATAGGAAATCTTTGATTAGTAAAATGGCAGAACGAGATTGAGATTTAAATAAGCGTCGTGGAGAAGAAAAAACTCTGTCGAGTTCTCTTAATGCCTCCCGGTTAATTCGGATTTCAGCTTGTCCTGCTAATATTTTCTTTAACTTCAAAGAGTCATTTTGTGTCCACACATTTTGTTCTTGTCCTTGCATGACCAAAGGCAAACATAAAGAAAATATGATAAATAAAATGAATCTCATCAACACTTTGCCATTAATTAAGAATAATCAATCATGTATTGCATTTCCTTACTTTCATACAATAAATAAACAAGTAACCATATATTATAATTAAGAACATGAAACTTCGATTTGTCCCTACGCACCCCATAATATTTAACACCATTAAGTATTACTTTACAAGTGTATGTTATTTCATAAAAACACTGGTAAACTGGTCTATTTTATAAGAGGCTGGCATATTGAAATCAGTAGGTATTTGATATTATTATCCAAGTAAAAAAATACATAAAAATATCACCAAACCACATCTATAATTAAAGATGTAGAGAGATAACATTTTATTCTTATTCACATGGAAAATATATTTTTAGTTGTTTTTGCCTACAATCACCACATTCCTTTTAAAATCCTTATTCACAATTATCTTTCTCCATTTTCTCAACCTTTCAGATTTTCTCTTTATCTTTGTAGTAGAATAGATTAGCATATAGGCAGATCTATATAGAAAATCATATATTAACTACTTAAAAATCAAAAGAGAATATGTCAATGCATACTTGGTTTGAGTGTAAGATCCGTTACGAGAAGTTGATGGAAAACGGAATGAACAAGAAAGTTACTGAACCTTATCTCGTAGATGCACTCAGCTTTACAGAAGCAGAAGCACGCATTATTGAGGAGATGACTCCGTTCATTACAGGAGAATTTACCGTATCGGATATCAAACGAGCCAACTATAGTGAACTTTTCCCCAGCGAAGAAGAAGCTGCTGACCGCTGGTTTAAGTGTAAACTGATTTTTATCACACTAGACGAAAAAAGTGGTGCTGAGAAAAAAACGTCGACACAAGTTCTGGTACAGGCAGCCGACCTGCGCGATGCTGTAAAAAAGCTGGACGAAGGCATGAAAGGTACAATGGCTGATTATCAGATAGGTTCTGTTGCTGAAACAGCAATCATGGATGTATATCCATATAGTTCTGAGCCTAATGATAAACCGGAAGTATAATATTATATAAGGAAATGAACTAAGTTCACCACAGATTGACACAGATTAACACAGATGTTTTAATCTAATTTTCAATGAAATAAAAAATTATCAATCTGTGAAAATCCGTGTAATCTGTGGTGAAATGAACTCAAAACAGTATAAAAATGAATGTTACTGATAACTTAAAGCAGGTCCTGGCCGAATTGCCATCCGGCGTTCGACTGGTTGCAGTCTCGAAATTCCATCCGAACGAAGCCATTGAAGAAGCCTATCGCGCGGGACAGAGAATTTTCGGAGAAAGCAAAGTGCAGGAGATGACAGGCAAGTATGAAAGCCTGCCCAAAGACATTGAGTGGCATTTTATCGGGCACTTGCAGACAAACAAGATCAAGTATATGGCGCCTTATGTGTCCATGATACACGGAATCGACTCTTACAAACTGCTGGCAGAAGTGAACAAACAAGCCATAAAGGCAGAAAGAGTTATTCGCTGTTTACTGCAAATACACATCGCTCAAGAAGAAACCAAGTTTGGTTTCAGTTTTGACGAATGCAAAGAGATGTTGAATGCCGCCGAATGGAAAGCATTGGCAAACATACAGATATGCGGACTGATGGGAATGGCTACCAACACAGATTCGAAAGAACAAATCGAACGGGAATTCCGTTCTTTAAATTGTTTTTTCCATGAGGTGAAAAAACAATATTTTGCCAACGAACCGACTTTTTGCGAACTTTCAATAGGAATGTCCCATGACTATCATCTGGCCATTAAAGAGGGCAGTACATTGGTAAGAGTAGGAAGTAAAATCTTCGGGGAAAGAGTTTATTAATAATTGAATCAATGAAGTAACAGATTCATTGAAAAAACCATTAACAATAATTACCATGGCCGACTTAAAAACAACTTTTGCGGGATTGACTTTGAAAAATCCTGTAATTATCAGTAGTTCGGGACTTACTAACAGTGCCGCTAAAAACGCAAAGCTGGAAGCTGCCGGTGCAGGAGCCATTGTCCTGAAATCACTATTTGAAGAACAAATTATGATGGAAGCTGACCGTCTGAGGAATCCATCATACTATCCGGAAGGAAGTGATTATCTGGCTGAATATATCCGTAATCATAAATTGGCAGAATATCTGGAACTGATTAAAGAAAGCAAGAAGATATGCACCATTCCTGTTATTGCAAGTATAAACTGCTATACCGACGCTGAATGGGTAGACTTTGCAAAGCAAATAGAAGAAGCCGGTGCAGACGCACTGGAAATAAATATTCTTGCTCTACAATCGGACATCCAATATAAATACGGCTCATTTGAACAACGTCACATCGATATTCTGAGCCACATCAAGAAAACAATTCGCATCCCGGTTATTATGAAATTGGGCAGTAACTTTACCAATCCGGTAGCCTTGATCGATCAACTTTATGCCAACGGTGCAGCAGCTGTTGTCCTTTTCAACCGTTTCTACCAACCGGATATTGACGTAGAGAAGATGGAGCATACTTCAGGAGACGTGTTCAGCAACGCATCCGACCTTTCGACAACCCTGCGTTGGATAGGTATCTCTTCTTCACTGGTATCTAAAATTGATTATGCCGCTTCAGGAGGAATTCATAAACCGGACGGAATTGTAAAAGCTATTTTAGCAGGAGCATCGGCCATCGAAATATGTAGTGCCATCTACCAGAACACCAATCTGTTTGTAGGAGAAATGAACCGCTTCCTTAGCGCATGGATGGAGCGGAAAGGATTTAAGCACATCTCTCAATTCAAAGGTAAGCTGAACGCTAAAGATGTGGAAGGCATCAACATGTTTGAACGTACCCAGTTCTTAAAATACTTCTCTGAGAAATAAGATGATAATAGCGAGTGGTGAACAAGCTTCACAGTTTGTTCACCACTCTTTTTTAATCCACAGTTCTCTTTTAATTCAAATTTTATTGAGATGGTTCAAAGGTTATAATTGTCCTACGAAAATTTCTGGTAAGCCGCTGCTAATTTTTTATCATATTGATTCTGCTCATAAGCAGGACCATTATAACGTTTGGCAAACTCTGCCCAGTCTTTGGCTTGCAAAGCGGAAAGCATTCCGGATTGTTTGATAAAGCGGGCGGACAGCACCAATTGTCGACATTCACTCATACACATAGCTTTTACAAAGCTGTCGACACTCTTCTCTCCACAGGCTGCATAGTTGAAACCCATAATCTGGAACATCCCCCAGCTGGCAGAAGCATCCGCTGCTTCATGATTGATCTTACGGGCTTGTTCCAAACGATCGTATTCACCCATACCGCCTTTATAATGTCCCTTCTCCCATTTGGGATAGAGAATGTTTTCATTCCCCTTCACATGCGATTCAGGATTGATATTCCGCTTTTTCAATTGATTCCAGAAAATATGACCTTCGAAAAGGATGGCGGGCTTACCGGGAGCAAAAAATCCTCCTCTCCCTCCTGTTTCTACTTGCTGTACCGCTTTTAAAGCAGCCACTTCCACATCGAGCAACCGGGCCACAAGAATAAAATCTTCTTCAGTCAAACGTTCGGTAATGGGATGCCCTGTAAAGAACAGAACTTCCCAAGTGCGATATCCCACGATTCCATCAGCATCCAACTTGTTTTTCTGTTGAAAATCAATAACTGCCTCTTTCATTTCTTGTGTAAAAGTCCGGCTTTCCTTTACTGAATAACCATTGCGTTTCAACTCCCGACACAGCAAGAGAGCTTCTTCACCTTCATAACCTAATTTAATAGTCTTCATATTACAATTATTTTTTATTTATCATCTCATTTGTGAAGCCTTTTCCAGTTCATAAAGCGCCTTGTAGGCACGATAAATAAACTGGAAAAATTCATAACCGGTAAAACAACCGTCTGTACCAATACCACTATTACCGGACGACGTGCCACAGAAAAATTTACCGTCCAACAAAATATCCGTCTGAACAAGTTTCGGAAAATAAACTTCCTTCCACAGCTTCATATCTTCTCCGGAGAATGAAGCACATCCCTTTTCTGCCGGAAATCTGTTCACATACTTTTCAAGCATTGACACACACTCCATCAAAAGTTTTTTCTGTTCATTGGCATTTGCGCCCATTTTATTCAATATAGGATTCATACTCTTTCATTTTTTAATATTTAATTCAAATCTAATTTCAGTGATTTTTGGCTTAAGGCCAACATAATCAATTTTCAGGACCGCAACAGTATTTTCCTTGTTACGGCAAGTCACTTTATTCGTGAAATACAAATTACCGCTTTCATCCGGAAAAACGGCTGTACAATGCAGATATTCTCCGGTCTGGCGATAGGTCAACAGACGCTGATCGCACATACGCAAGAAAAATAAAAAGGCATTTACAAAACTACCGACATGAACGATCCGTATCTCGGGATGATAATAACTGAAAGGTTTACCAACCGGCTTGTTATTTCTTAGTAAAAAATAACGTGCCTGTTCCCCACATTGATCTGCCGATCTTATGACGGAAGATTCTTCTGCCGTTGCTTCGGTTGCATTATCCGCTGCCGGCTGAGGGGCAGTTTCTACAACGGGAATTGTTTTCGGAATTTCCTTTCGGAACGGATGGCGGATCTTCTCCCCCATCCGCTTGAAAAAAGTCAATTTCATGCCTCGTCCGTTTAACCGTTGAACTTGCTTTTTCTCTCCAAATTCTCCTGCGCATTCTGAACTTTCCGCAATGCGTCAAAAGCTGCTTTCGACTTCATGCGGTCTATGTTCAAACGCAAGTGACAGGATGGACACTGCAAGGCATTGGATGTCAATAATTCAAAGATCGATGTCTCAATAAATGCTCCGCATTGCGGGCACTTCATCCCGGCTTTCTGTTCACGGGCATGTTCGGCTACATTATTCATTTATTTCCTCCTTCCGTTATTTCTTCAGCTTCAGTTTCTTCTACTTGCATATTGCTCGCCGTCAGATGTAACAGATTAGACAACCCCGCAGGCATATCTGCCTGACGCATCTTCACTTTCACTTTCATATTTGCCGACAAGCTCTGCTGCACATTCGAAGTGCTGCTGCCTTCTCCTTGTTTGGGAGCCAGTGAAGCCCGGAGTTTAAATCCCCCTCCACTTTGCGGCTCATTCACGCTTTTACCTTCTTCCAGTGAAAATTTCTCTTCAGCTGTTTCCGACAGTGCATCCAGAATTTTAATATCGAAATCGAAATCTGCTTCCTGTACTTGCAACAGTGGCAGAGGTACCAATGTCAGTATCGGTATACTTACACTTTGCGTTCTTCCCCCACCGGCATCCTGACTCTGATAGTTGAACGTAAGCATACGTATCTTACCGGTCCGTCCTGTCACAGGATCATAGGATTCAAATGCGATTTTCATCAGATAATCCAGATATCTTTGTGAAGATAATGAATCCGCTTCAATAGTTGCAATCAAAGGACCGGCAATCAATTGCTGAAGTTCCATTACCTGGCTACTAGTGCTCCTAACTTTCTTATTATCCATATTATATCATTTGATTTTATCGCATCACAAAATCTTCCAGTAACGAATCATCATCCGTTTGACTGACTGAATAATTGCGAGGGCTGAACTTGATCTTAAAACTGTGTATCGCTTCTTCAGGCATATTCATCAGTTCATCAGCCGTGATGGCCACATCCAGCTGTGGAAATGAATGAAGACTTTTAAAGTTGGCATCTACCGACAGCTTTTTTACAATAGCTTCCATCGCTTTTATAATATTCTTTTCAGCGGTATCACGAAGTTTTTCTCCATCTTCTCCGGCAAAAAGATCATCAAGATCTGTATCGTAAAGAAATTTTTTACGTACGACATCTGTCAGTCTGCTAATCACAACATCGTTATTCACAGAACCATTACTACTGTCTACGGCATCATAGAGATTATTTCGGAAAGAGTTTCTCATATTACGGCTCAGAAAAGTGCAGAATTCCTGATGAAGTTTGTTTTCTTTTTTAAGCCGTTCAAAGAAGTGTTTCTCTCCTTCATTTCTCTCTATATCCGAAGTCATCACTGTGGTGACAGCACTGCTAATGGCTACCCTGGCAACTTGTTCGCACAGTTCTTTAAGGAACTGACGGAACTTATCATACTTGATATTAAACTGTTGCTGACTTTCCGATGCACTTTTCACACCATATTTCAAATCCAGTTCCATATCGCTTACCATAACATTAGGCAATTGAAAATCTTTCGCCTTTCCGTCTTTTCCGTAAGAGTCGCCAAGCGACAACGAATAAAGATTTGCTTCGTGTTGTGCCGAAACGATATCACGCAATATAGAGCCGATTACTGAACTTAACTGAGCCATAATATGATTTTTTAAGTTTTAATTAACGTTATTCCGTTACCTCTTCCTGGGGAGTTGCCGTATCTTTTTTCACTTCGACAATCACTTCCTTCTTGCTTCCCTCTGCTTTGATAGTATATGTACCTTCCGGCAAGTCGATAATCTTACTGTCACCACTTACCTTAAAGTCGGCCGCATTGGCTCCGGTTCCTGTAATAGTCAGTTTGTCAGGAGCCAACAGACCGCTTCCATCCTTATAGGTGGCAATCAACCGTACTGTTTCTTTACCATTTTCAATAAGCAGCAAGTTGCTGTTCACTTCCAGTGTACCGGCAGGATCGGAAACATCCAGTGAGTTACCCAGCAATTCCAGAATTTTAGAAAGACCTGCGGGCATACTGTCTTGTCCGGCTTTTACAGCCACGTCCATGGTATACTCTACACTGTACTTAGAATCGGAAGTTGCTTTAGAATCCTTCTTCGATGAATAGCTTGCATTCATATCCGCATTCATTTTGAAGCATCCGAATCTCATACTGGCCGAAGCCTTCAAAGCCGCATCCTTAGATACAGATTCATTCGTCTCTGCCGTTGTTGAAGAGGAAGCACTGATATTAGCCTTAAAATTAATATCCACTTCACGGATTGCAATATAAGGGATAGGAACAATGGTCAACAACGGAATATTCAACTGGACCAAACGTCCGCCTTGAATGAAAGAGAAAGAAACATTGACTGCTGTCTTCTCACCGGTTTCGGGATTAACATTTATACCTACATTCTGAATAAATTCCCAAGTTGTTTTTGCTGCCAAAGCCTGTGCTTCCACACATGCTTTCAACGGACCACCAATAATAGAACCGAACGGAATCGCCTGCAACGCACTGGTTGCAACCTGCGACGGTGTTTTGTCAACTGCCATAATAATTGTTTTTTTAAATTGTTACTTAATTGTTTTTCTCTTTTGTAAGCTTACGATGCAAAGGTAGTGCACATCCCTTGCGTAGTAAATTTTTAATTTTAAACGAAACTGGTTTTCTTTTTAGTTACCTCCATTATTTTCCCAATGCACGCTTTGAGTAAATTTTATGGAAACAAGCTAAAAAATTCTTTTTGTGAGATTCGCTGACCGGCAACATCTTCTTTCCTATATGTACATAGTTACCTGCAAATCCGGTCACCTTGAACACATTGATAGCGTAAGAACGATGAATTCTCTGAAACTTGCCGCGAGGAAGGTCATTATTGAAGATCCGATCCAAAGGATAGCTGACTGTTATCTCTGCACCGTTCTCCATACAGAGTACACAATAACTGCCGGATGCTTCCAGCCATAAGATTTCATCCAGAAGTACTCTTCTGTATTCATCACCAAAATAAACAAAAATAGCATTATCGACCAATGAGCTTTCTGACTCACCACAATAACAATACGGTTTGATTGAATTCTCTTTCATAAATTATTTATTGTTAGTTAACTGAAGTGTTTGCATGTAATTATTGTGTATAATCACCTCCGGGAGAGAAGTATAAAACACATTTCAAACTGTCATAATAAAACAGGATGCAACCTTCTGCACGGATATACCCTTTAGTAGGTGAATTAAGATGAAGCGGATAACGGACAGGACAAATTTTTCCGTCATAAATACGGTGGTGAACTATAGCGAAGCTCCCTATGCTGTCTGTCCCTAATGTAATATCCGGACGGCCTGCAGAAGATTTCCATCTTCCATACATTCCGTCCGGCATCTGTACCCGGACAGGTCGACAACCCAAAAGCACAAATATGATAAAGACAAAATACAAAAAAAAGCTGTAATGATTCCTATTTTTACCCATATATAAAACTTTTAAATTTCATTTAGTGCAAAAATAGGATTTTATTAATCTATGGAAATTTTACATTCTGACTAGATCTCTTTTTTTTCCGAATACCGGATTATTTTTTCTAAAACTATTCCTATATAAAAGATAAATCAAGTTTAAAGTAACTTTTCATCCAAATAAAAACAAATATAAATTCATTTTTAATACTGAAATAAAAAAATACCATATTATATTAATATATGTCAATTCATTTCTCTCTCAGGTTTATGCAGAATAGAGTTTATACGGTTCTCTTCATAAATAATTAATTGATGCGTAGCCTCTGCAAGATCTGACTTCAGGTGATACAAATAGGTACGCCCGGTTAATCTTTCTTCCATTATCCGTTCTAGTTCTTTCCGTATATCATCAGATGGATCGATTTCCATAACACGCGGTATGATGGCTCCCGAAGCTGTAGACTCCCCTTCCTGACCTTGCAAATAATCATATTGGGACAAAGTATAGTCCATCAGCTGATCATAGTTTAGTTTTTTCCTGGAAGATATCGTTTCTGCCAAAGGAATATAGTAAAGAATATCCTTGATAAAAGAGCTATATTCAGTCTGTACGCGGCGTACCAGATTCATATACTTTTTTTCTTCGGATGATAAATGCGTAGAAGTGAAAGAAAAGGATGCGGCAACCATCTGATATTCGAGCCCTTTATTGATTTCTGTCAACACCTCTTTGGCATATGCATAGTTTTTCATGGATATAGACGAAACAACCGTATTCAACACATACAAATCAATAGATTTGAGATTCTCTGCCAGTTCTTGTTTGAAACCGGTAAACCAATCTTGTTGCTGAGTATAAATTATGGTATCTAACTGCAGGAGTTTCAAATCGTGATGAAGTACACCTGTCTGCTGAAGTGTCTTGTTCAGAATCATAATCGAGATGACCCCTCCGATGATTCCTCCAATATAACTGCCGCCGAAACCAATCCAGGTGGGCACATCGTCTGCACCCGCCATCAGAGTCAACGGATTCAGTTCGATTAATGCCCAATTGATTGGAAAAGGCAGTACAAGAGTCAAGCCAAGCAAAATAAGAAGCTCTTTCTTACCTAAAGTGAAGTTTTCAGTCTGCATAAATCTACTTCAAAAACACAGTTATTAATTGTTCCAATGATTCCCCTTCTAAAAAGTGCCAATGATCTGCCGGCAATCGCAAAACAGGAGCGTTCGGATAATATTTATTCCATAATCTTTCGCAATTGTCATATTCTGTCCGGAATATACGATAATTTTCCTCCGTCCACGACTCTTCAGGAGACAATCCCGCCTGTTGATGGAACAATCCGGACAGCAAAACAATAACCTCTCCCTGATAAATCAGATTAGGAGTGGTTCGAAAATAAATATTTATGATTTCGTTCCGTTCACGTACCATTTCATCGGTATCTCCGGGAAATACCAACAAAGGATAATTTTGACAGAGAGCCGGATTTTGCCAAGCCTGTCCATCCAGAGCAAAAACTTTTGGCATTATCCCCATGGAGCGATGTAACATTTCGGCCAGGCCGACAGCCAGTTCAGCTCCCATACAGAAGCCGGTAAGCGCATAGACGGTACGCTCCCGGATCATTGGCTGAACCGTCCGGACATAATATTCCAACAGTTCCGGAATATCCGTGGCCACTTTATTAAAATGATCGTAGATAGCATCTACAACTAGAAAGTCATATTTGGGATAAAGGCGGTCGGCCAAATTAAAGTACAAATGATTAAAATAGGCAGATCCACAAACCAGAATGATTACGGGTTTCTTCAGGTTTTGCTGCCTGTACCAATAGATAGGTTCATGCCGCGGAACGAGCAATAATCGGCGCAGATTACGGGCAGTATAAACTGCAGATACGTTGATGGGACATCCTTTTTTATTGGCCTCGGTAACAAGCCTCAACATATCCAGCGAAGTTAATCCCAGATCATCAATCAAATCGGCCTCAACACTGACTTGAGGCAAACCTAACATTTCCTTCAAAATTCCACATAAGATAACCTCCCCCGGATGAACAGGAGGAACATACTTCAACTCCAATGAAGTAAAAGCCGGGAGCGCCCGGACATCAATCTTATCATTTATAGTACGCTGAAAATGATCTACCACCTGCCATAAATTGGGTATCATGTAGTAAGGAAGTTCTGCACGCAAACGTTCTTTGACCTCTTCCGGATGAAAGTTACCGGAGACTGAGGGTTGCAAATAAGCTCCCAATAATTGACGCCCATTCCGCTCAACAACTACTACGTGGGCTCTCTCCACGTCCGGATCTCTATTCAATCGTTCTGCTATTTCAGTCAATTCGATACGAAAGCCACGTATTTTGACCTGAGTATCTTTTCGCCCGATAAACCGTATTGAACCGTCCGGTTGCTGCTGTACCAAGTCACCTGTCCTGTACAACCGTTCTCCATCGTACGAGATGAATGATTTTTCATTCAGCTGAACACTCCCAATATATCCCAGCGAAACCTGAGGTCCTCCCAAGCAAAGTTCTCCTGTAGCCCCAAGAGTTGTCTGTTGGAGGTTTTCAGACAAAACATAACAGACAGTTCCCTTGAGCGGATAGCCAATATCGTCATACGACGTATCTTTGCCTACAATCCGTATGGTACTGAGTACGGTATTCTCTGTCGGTCCATATACATTCATCAACCGGTAAGGCTGCTGTTTCAGCCTGTTAAATAACTTTTCACCAATAGCCTCCGCACCAAAGAGCAGAGTCTTAAAGGATGGAAAGTCAAGGTCGGCAAACATGCCCAGCAACGAAGGAGGAAAAAAAGCAATATTCACCTTCTCGCGCCTAATCAGTTCGTCTAGTAAAGAAATATCTCTGCGTTCGTCCTCACCGGCCAGGATCAATGTTCCTCCGGCCGGAATACACATCATCAGTTCTAATATGGAAGCATCAAAACTGATACTCGCAAACGCCAGGTACCTGTTTGCCGGATCAGACAAATGATACAATTTCTTATCTATCAGATTCCTCGTAAATGTATCCAGATTCCGATAACTAATACGTACACCTTTAGGATTGCCTGTTGTTCCGGAAGTATATATAATATAGGCGCAATCATCGGGAAGAACTTCAGTATAGTCACCAACAACCGGTTCGGATAGTTGCTCCCCATTCAGGTAAAGTTGGCGGACGGACGGAATTCCACCTACTTCATTCGATGAATCGGTCAACAACAAAACCATATCCGCATTTTCAGCCATATACCGTTTACGATTATCCGGCAGCGAGGGATCTATCGGTAAATAAGTTGCCCCTAACCGGAAAATAGCCAGAATGGCAGGTACTAAAGTTTTGTTTCGTTCCATACAAACTCCGATACAGATATTCCGAAGTCCGGACGGATCAGTTACCGATAAACGTTGACGGATAGATTGTGCTATATTGGCAGAGTAACGTTCCAGCATTTGATAAGAGACGGTACCGTCTTTTGCAACGACCGCCGGTTTGTCACCCCAGGTAGAGAGTGATCGAGAAAGATTTTTTTGAATGTTTGTTTTCATTATTAGTTTGATTTAGAAATTATACAATATACTGGCGGAAATCCACCTTCCTTTCTGGCGGATAGGAACAGTCGCTCCTCCGCATTCATATCGGTTATTGAAAAGATTCTCAATGCCCAGACTGCCTTCTATCCTTTTATACTTATATCTGGTAGTGAAAGAAAAGACAGCATAACCGGGCAAACGGACTGTGTAATTCGTCGCATCTCCATTGAGTCCATCTTCCAATACACTTACCTGAGTGTAGCAGTGGCTACTGCAATTCAATTTTAAATGGGCAGACCAGCTCTGTACTTTCTTTTTAAGTAAAAAGTAGTTTGCTACAAGATTCATAGAAAAGCCGGGTACGTTATTCACAGATCCATCGGTAACAAAAAAATTGGTATAATTCAATACTTTCTGAAAACACAGGTTTCCATCCAGGCTCAGTCGGTCTGCCTTATAACGGGCAACAACCTCGACACCTCCCATATCCAGAGAACCGGCATTTTCATAAACACGTGTTTCCGGCTGTGTGAACAGGAAATGGGACGCCCGATTATAAAATAAATTACACTCTACATCTATATGTGAAGGTGAATGATGATAAGCACAAGTCACCTGATATGAACTTAGATATTCAGCTTGCAGATTTTCGCCACCCGAATAGGTATCCGTTTCATTGTTTCTGTAATAATAGGGCGCATCGACAAATGCTCTGGAATAACTGGCTTTGATATTTAATCCGTTCCTGAGATAAATTAGTGACAGACGGGGAGAAAAAGCCTGTAATGTTCGCTTATTACTTCGCCGTTTATAGTCATACCTGATGCCGGCATTGACAATCCAATTTTTATGCAGGTTGTGTTTAATCTGAAGAAAGGCATCCGTGTTCATCTCGTGTCCCGTGTAAAGTCGTTTTTCGATCCACGTCCTGACGATCTCTTTAAAATTCATACCTTCCAAATACTCGGAATCATAAAGCGTATACCGATTCCATTCCACACCGCCAAGCATATTGCCTTTCCCCAGCTTCCCCCAATCATAGGCATAGTTTACACGCCCATTAAAGCCTACGTTAAAATCCATCCAGCGGATGTATTGAAATGCTCCGCGAGTCGGATAAATAATAGGTTGATAATCATAGTTAGGAAAAATAGGATAGTCTTGTAAAGTATCTCCCGAGGTTTCATAATGTACGTTTTTATTCCAATCGGTATAAAATGCGGTACTGAAAGTGATCCGCTGCCACGTGCGGCTATAAACAGCCTGTTCTCTTGCCGACCACCTGGAATATCCCGGGCCGGAACCGTCAAAAGTACGAAACCGCTCATAAGAATATGGAGAAGAAAAGAGCCACATGCTATAAGGTTGCCTTTTCTTCGCGTAATTCATACTGAAACTAAAAAGCAAATTTCCACGTTGCAATTTAATTCCTCCATCCATGGCAGGAAATCCCGAATAATTGTCCAGACGGATGAATCCGTCCCTGGGGTAAAGAGCATATTGTTTTTCGGCCGGGACAAAAACCGATTCTCCCGTTGCACGGTACAAGGAGAACCATGCCATAAAGTCCATGTTCATGTCGTGCTTTCCCAATAGCAGGTCAGCAGCCAACTGGCCCCGATTACCGGCGCTGACAGATATGGAACCATTACGAACATCCACCCCGTCTTTAGTAACTATATTAATCACGGCTGTCAAAGCCACACTGCCATAAAGCGAAGAAGCCGGTCCGCGCAGCACCTCTATTTGTTTGACTTTTGCCAGACTAATACCATAATCCGGCGAAACAGCATTAGTAATATAACTGTTCAGACGTTGTCCATCCTGCATAATCAATATGTTCTCCTGTTCGGGAGAATATACCCCGCGCATAGCCAGATTCATCTCTTCATTGGAAGACAAACCGGATATACCGGGCACATAAGCTATCAGTACATCCCGCAGGCACCGGGCATGGATAGCCCGTATCATCTCCTCCGTAATTAAAGTAACAGGCACCGGAGCTTCTTCCGGGGTCTCTACCTGTTGTGAGGCTGTGACCAGAGTTACTTTAGTCTCCCTGTGTTTCCTTACCATATCCGCAAAGCGTTCCGGATCTTGAAGCGAGATATAATAATAAGGTTCGTCTTTCAATAACAGCGAAACATACTTTTCCGCTTCCGGGAAGCGGTCTAAAGCTAAACAGCATAATGCAGCCAAACGGCACGCCTCGGTATGCATCGTACCTTGAAAAGACGACAGATTCTCCTCCAAGATACGACAAGCTTCATCGATATCTCCGCTCTTATAAAATGTTTCCGCCTTTACAAACGAATTACGGATGTTATCCGCCGGCTGAGCTGACAGTTGCACAACCCCAAAGCAGCAAAGAATATATAGCAGACAGCGTTTCATGCGATAGGAATGATAAACCGGAAACAAGTATATTCATGCAGGACCGAATCAAACAATACTTTTCCATGGTGTTTGTTTTCTATAATATCACGAACGATTGCCATACCAAGTGTCCCCTGCCCCACCGGTTTTGTTGTGAAAAAAGAGTCAAATAGTTTTCGTTTGACCTCCGGACCCATGCCCTCTCCGTTATCACGAATAGAAAGTACAATTCTTTTATCCAACTTTTCTAAGGTCACCATTATCTCGGGGGAATATCCTTCGGGAGCATTCTGCCATTTTTTCCATACTGCATAGCAGGCATTATTCATCACATTCAAGACTGCCCGACTGAAATCCTGCGGGATCAGCCGGATCGAGGGGATATCTTTAGCATAATCTTCACGGATAGCAATATTGAAATTCTTATAATTGGCCCGCATGGCATGATAAGCCAGCCACACATATTCTTTAGTCAATTTTTGTATTTGTGTAGGCATGAATTCGTCTTCTTTCCCCCTGGAGTAAAGCAAAATACCACGGATAATGCTGATAGCCCGATCACCATGCTCTTTGATTTTGTCCACATTCTCTCTCAGCCCGGAAAGTATATCTTTGATATCTTCCAGTTCCGCTTCCGGAATACGAGCTTTTGCTTCATCCACCCTATCGGCCAGGTCGGCCAACAATTGACCGGACAGTTTACTGAAATTGATGACAAAATTCAAAGGATTCTGTATCTCGTGTGCAATGCCTGCACTCAACAAACCCAATGATCCCAGCTTTTCCTGCTCTTTGAGCCGTGCTTCCAACTCTTCAATTCGTTTCTCTTGTGAAATGTTTTTTTCCATAATCAATCTGTTCTATGTTTATTTATACTGACTTTTCCTCCCACAATGGCAGAGTGATAGTGAATTCTGTCAATTCATCTTTTTCAGAACGTACTGCTATCTGCCCATGGTGATTTAATATGATTTCCTTACTCAGATACAAACCGATACCTGCTGCCTCTCCGGTTGTTTTGGTAGTAAAGAACGGATCGAAGATTTTATCCAGAATACTCTGCTCGATCCCCACTCCATTGTCATATAGGCGAATGACTGCCTGTCCGTCCTTACTTTCCAATGCCAGGCCAATCTCTGCCGGATAGGCTTTCTTACCGTATTTTTTGGCTATGGCATACATACCATTGTTAAGAAGACTCATAATGGTTTTTCCCAGTTGTTCGGCATTCCCGTCAATAAACAACGGATTATCGGGCAAGGAAGTACGAACCGCAATGTGCATAGCCGTAATCTCCTTCTGATAATAACTGCTCAATAGCTCCATGTCTTTCCGGCATAAACCGATTAATTCTGTTTTTTCCAGTTGCCTGTTACGGTCTCTCAGGATTTCTTCCATGGCCTTCAGTACACGAGTGGTGTTACTTCCATGTTCCTCAATCTTTTCCAGATTATCTCTCATCATGTTGATGACATCTACCGAATCCAAGTAGGTATCTTCATCCAAAAGTTCTTTTACACTCTCCAGATTCTGATATAGGTCCTTCAGTAATCCTGAGGTCAGGTGGGAAAAATTATTAATGTAATTCAACGGATTCAGAATACGGTCAATCAACCCTTGAGTCAGTTTACCTACAGTAGCCATTTTTTCTTGTCGAACCAATTCATCTTGTGCCTGGCCCAGCTCCTTCAATGCTTTTTCCAATTTTAAGGACTTTTCCTCAATTTCATTTTTTTGTTGTACCAACTGTTTGGTACGTTGGCCGACAAGGGCCTCTAACCTCTCCTTCTCTTTCAGCAAACTGCGCATTCTCCATTTAAACAATACGAACAACAGCATCCCAAAAGCAACGGCATATAGAATCAGACAATACCATTGCAAATAAAAAGGAGGCAATAACGAAAAGCGGAATTGTTTCATTTCACTCTCTGTACCGTAAATATCACGGGCCCGGACACAAAACGTATACGTACCCGACGAAAGGTTGGCATACTCTTTCACAGTCCCGGAATCCCACGAACTCCATTCCGGATCATAACCGACCAGGCGATATCTATACTCATTGGAACCGGTGAAACAGGGCGCATCGGTAGCAAATGAAAAACGAATGGAACGTACATCATTCCCCAAACGAGGTACTGTACTATTTATCTGCCAGTCCGCTCCCCCAGACTCTTCCGGCAAATCTCCTCCCCAATAGACAGAATCACGGTTCAGACAAACTTCACGAAGATAGATGCGGGGAACAACCGGAGTAAATGTCCGGGCCTTTTCAAGGTCCATCCGAATTAAACCAAAATCACCGCCAAACCATGCCGCCCTGTCTTCTTCAATATAAATCACCCTCACGACATAATTCCGAATGGCATACAGGCATTGGTTGAATTTCTCCGTATCAATTTGCGAATGATGTACCTGTACCTCTTTTCCTTTCAGATTTGTCTGCCAATGACAGCCATCGTTGTCCGTATACTCGGTCATTATTTCTTCACTCTCTCTGTCTTGAAGTACAAAAGAGCTTTTGCCCTCTTCCCGCAAATAGATTTCTCCGTACAACGTTTTAGCCCATACAGAACGATCTTTCTTCACTTCCAGACGAACGACTTTTTCGACATCGGAAATTTTCTTTATCCGTTCCTCATCTGCCGAATATTGATAAATCCCATCCATAGTGCCCATCAGAAGGTTCGTATGCCCAATGAATGCCAATGAATAAGCTGCCATATCTGTGAGTTTTTCCGAATGATTATAATCCCGGATCACATACACACCATCGCCGGACGCTGCATATAATTCTCCTTGTGGAGAAAGACACAGTTGCCAACACGCTTGCGAAATTCCCTGAACAGGAACAAAAGTGTTTTGCTTCAATACGTATAATCCCTGTAAGGTCCCGGTATATATCATTCCTTTGTAAGAGACAGCCGATATTACCTCTCCCTTCAGACCTTCACCAGAGGTATAACGGCTGAACAAAGAGGGAATAAAAACATGAAACACACCGTTATCCGTAGCTCCCCAGAGATTGCCACGCCCATCGGCCGCAATACCCGAAACAGCGTTACTGCATAAGCCATTTCTCTCAGTTACGGAAAACCGTTCTTTTTTCCCACTGTCATCCATTATTAATCCATGGGCAGAGTTTATCGAGATTGTTTCTCCTCCGGGTAGAGAAAACGCCCGATTCATTGAGACTGAGGATTGATTTCTCCACCTTTCCTGCAATTGGGCCGGAAGTACCTGAACCGGTGCCAAAATGGAATCTGACTGAACCGTATAATATCCTCCTGATGTAGCTTTCAGATAAATGCGTTTATCTATTTCTGCCATATCTTCCAATTCGCCCAAAAAGTTTGTGTCCAGATCGGAAAGAAGGGTTCTCAACGTAATACATCCGCGTCCATCACGCTCTATCCGTCCGAACACGTTATATCCTCCCACCCATATCCTACCTTCCGAATCACGAAACAAACGGGTGACACGGGAAAAGCCCGGTGTATAAATAGTTTCCCAACGGCTATAGTCATAATGAAGGATACCTTCGAAATTAGCAAAATAGACATTTCCACAACTGTCGCAAACGACATCGAAATTACGATTGTGCGCCTGATAAACCGAAGCCGGATAGTTTACAAAAAACGGGATACCTTCTTGTGAATTTGCATATACCGAGCAAAGACACATTATCAAAGAGACTATCTTTTTCATGGCTGATACGTTTTTAGGTAATAGGATTCAAATGGAATTTGCTTACCGATATAATACTCCCATTCTTCTCGAGTAAAATCACGCTGTAACCCCTGACGGACAACAGCAGCCATGTGATCGGGTGAAATAGGTACCCGATACAACCGCCCCTGTTCGTCTCCCATAAAGACAGATGTACCGTCCGGATGAAAGCAAAAAGTATGGATCCAACCGGGGCTTGTCACAATAACAGCCGACTCGGTCTTTCCTTTACGAAGATCCCACAGACGCAGTGTACAATCGTAACTACTCGAAAACAGTTTGTTCCCTTTCCGGGAAATAGCAGTAACCGCAGCCTGATGCCCTATCAACTTCTGCCGGATATTTCCATTCTTATCACAAATCAGGATGACTCCTTCACGACAGCCAATGGCATATCTTTCATTGGTAAGAGGACAGAATGCAGTAACCACACTATTCTCGGGCAAGCTGTCTATAAATCTGAGAAATGTACCATCCGACGAAAGTAAAGCTACTGTCCCATTCTTAAAAAAAACATAGAGATAGCCTTCCATTTGACCGACACAAGTTATCGAATGTTCCGGCTGAAAATAAGGTTGTATCTCATGGTTGACACAGTCAAAAGAATAAATACCTGTTGTGGAAACCGCCAATACCAAGTTAGAGGCAATCGAAATCAATTGCCGATATTCTCCTTTAGGCAAAAAGCGGGTAACGATACCGGCGGAATCCGTGGAGATAAGCTGCCCGCAGTATGACAAGGCATACATCTGTGAATCGGACCGCAACAGCACATCCCGAAAATCATAACAGGGATCATTCAACAGTAATTCGGAGGTATAGGTCTGCCCATTTTCCGATTTCCAACGTATCATCTCACCGTACTTGCCGACAGTGACCAATCCCGGCAGAGGATTCCGACCGGCTCTTGCTTTTTCCTCGCCTCCGGATAACAGTTTGATCCCGGTAACAGCTCCTTTATGCCCGAACCAAAGCTGATCTTGCCTGCAAGACAAAGACAATGCATTGAAAACAGCCGGATGATATACATCGCCATCATATCGCTTGGTAAACCACCAGGCGGTATATGCCAATAGAGAAGCTAATTCCATGTTGCCCGACCGATATTGAGTAACAGAGAGTGTCCCCAATGAACGTCCCAAAGCCAGAAAAGCCAATGTATCGGCAACCCTCTTCGACTGTTCGGCCTGTAGTTGCCGTTCCATCGCCAGATTCTTTTGTTCATCTGCCATCCGATACGCTTTCTCAGCCTCCAATTGTGCAGCAAGCGCTCTTTCCCGTGCCAACTCTGCCTGCTGTTGCATTCGGTTGGCCTTTTGAGTTTGCGCAACGGCCTCCTGTCTTCTCTTTTCGGAAATATCCTTTTGTTGATAAGCAATCTCCTCCATTTGTTGACTGACCCGTTGTATAAGAACCGATTTCTTTTCTTTATCCCGGAATTCCTCCAGAGACAGAGCAAGACGCTCCCTGTCCGATGCCGAATGACGATATGCCCGGTATAGAACCAGACATACTGTCAAAAGTATACAAGGAACGGCAATGATCCAACGGATGATATTTTCGTTTAACTTGATCATGATACAGGTTCATCAGTGGGTTGCAGATATTTCTTTTTAATGGTCAACCGATTCTCCTTATTCACGTACGTATACGCTACGTCATCCATCATTTCACGTACCAGGAAAATGCCCAATCCTCCTATTTCACGTTGTTCTAACGGTAATGAAATATCAGGATCGGCTTTATCCAAAGGATTGAATGGAATACCACCATCTATAAACTCCAAAGTAATCTCTCCGTCTTCATCCCATAAGCACAGAGTCAGATAACCTTCTGCCTGCTGCGGATAAGCGTAATTGAGAATATTGACAATGATCTCCTCACTGACCAAACGGATGGCATAAGACAGGGAAGGATGTGAAGCAACTTCACGACTATGCATCAGCATACTAAGAATTTCATCTAACCTCCCATCGACAGGGCGAAACTGAAGTAACGTCATTGCTCAGGTAATTTTTAGGGTTGTGATAATTCATCGAGAGTCTGATAAAAACGAAAGAATTTATCGAATCCGGTCATGTGCATCACGTCTTTAACCTCTTGTGACACACCGACAAGGCAAACATCTCTACTTTTAGCTTTCGCCAGCTTAAAGGCATAAAGCATGACTCTCAATCCGGCACTGGATACATAAGAACAGCCGCTGAGATTTAATGCAACAGAATGTCCTTGCTCGATAAGAGCTACAATTTTTGCTTGTTCGTCACCGCTTGTATTTGAATCCAAGACAGAACCTACAAAATGAATTTCATACTTTTCCATCGTTCTTTTATTTTAATATTATTTGATTCGTTGAAGAGAAAGCAGGGTTATGTCATCGGACTGAGGATAGTCTCCGGAGAAAGTCTTAACAGACTGCAATACACTCGTAACAACCTCTTTTGCGGAACTACTTTCGTGCATAGACGCCAATATATCCTGTAAGTTACTTTCCGAGAATTGTTCCCGCTTGTCGTTAAAAGCCTCTGTGACACCATCCGTATACAGAAGTAAAGTGTCACCGATGCCGAACGTCAATGTATTACTCTCAAATTCAATATCATCGAACACGCCTACCACAAAATTAGAAGCGACAGGCAAGCATTCAACAGTCCGTCCGCCGCGAAGGAGATAAGGGGGATTATGCCCAGCATTGGTATAGTCCATCATGCCGGTTTTATAATGATAAATCCCATAAAAGACCGTAACAAACATAGAGTCCAGGCTCTCTTTACACAGTAACTTATTGGCATAAGTAAGGCATTCTGCCGATGAAACACCCCGAAGAGCAGTTGCACGGAGCAGGGTTCGACTAACCGCCATGAACAAGGATGCCGGCACCCCTTTCCCGGATACGTCAGCAATCACCAGCCCGATACGTTCATCGTCAATCTGGAAGAAATCATAAAAATCGCCACCTACATCTTTTGCCGGAGTCATGGAAGCATAAATATCAACCACTTCCGTCAGTTCCGGAAAAGGAGGAAAGGAACGGGGAAGAATCGTTTGCTGGATTTCTCCCGCAATGGCCAGGTCATTTTTGATAGATTCCAGTTGGTTGTGCTCCTGCTGTGACTCACGGATATAGCGAACCTGTTCGATCGCCTTTTCAATAGTCCGCGACAGATCATCCAAATCGATCGGTTTGGTTGCAAAATCAAACGCTCCCTTGTTCATAGCAGAACGTATGTTATCCATGTCTCCATAAGCAGAGACCATTATACACTTCATTGCCGGATTTTTCAGTTCATTGACCTTAGCCAATAGGGTCAACCCATCCATCTCCGGCATATTAATATCACTTAGGATGATATCGAAATCGGGAGTTTCCAGAAGTTTCTGTAAAGCTTCCAACCCGTTATGGGCAAAAGCGAACTCGTATTCACCTTTTCGTATTTGTCGCCTGAAGTACTGGGTAAGTAATACTTCTAAATCAAGTTCATCATCTACACTCAATATTTTTACTGCCATATCTATTGTTATTTATGAATTTCAACCGTTTGTTCTGACGTTTATGATGGCAAAAATAGAACGTGACCGCCCCGGTTACAATTTTATATTTTAAACAGGAAGAATGTTTTTCTGAATGGACGATATTGTCTTATAAGCATACAGGTATATTGCTTTCGTGGCTTAGAAGACAGCACCTGAAAGATTGATTTACACTCCTGAAAGAAACTATTCCGTATTCAGAATTTATATTTTTAAGATGGAACTTTTCTTCTCACTTTTGTCACCGTAAGCTTACAAAGAATAAATAGAAACGGCGGATTCCGAAAAGCCGAAGAAAGAGTAGGAACTTTTTACGAATCACTATTATGCTTATTATTTTAAAACAAGATGATAGTTGTCAAGTTGCACAAACGACATGTACAACAAACTCTTTAGAAATCCGATACAAAGATTATAGTGTACTGAAAAAAACTCTGGATTTGAACACAAAATCTATTAATAGCGATAGCTGTATAGAGTTAATTATTTACGGAACACACGGAAATGAAAAGGAAATTTGCAAACTAACCAAACCAGACATAAAAGATCTGACCTATTTCTTCAAAGGAAAAGTTTGTAGATTAGTTCTTGATGCTTGCCATAGCGCCTGCCATATTCCACATTTCAAAGAGATGTTAACAGATGATGGAATCATATTATGTCATGTAGGTATCTGCCAAGTAAACAGCATCGAAACTAAAACAGGTAAAGACACCTATGAACGGTGGATAAATGGCAATAAGGAAGGATTAAAAGTATGGTCGGATGGAATCGTTCCAGCTATCTATACTCAAAAGAATAACACTTTAACTTACTACGAATGTAGCAAATTCGAAGTAGATATTAATCACCCTTTTACCGGAACTGAATTTAAGACTTATTGTCTGAATTTAAAATCAAAAGGAATTAAAATGGTAATTAAAAATCATTCTGATTTCGACAAAATCTAACTATCTTATATAAATCATATAACAATTAATATATCATGTGGGAATTAGAAAAAGCAGGCGGTAAGTTTGATAACTTTAACAGTAAGCAACAAAAAGCAATTCATGAATTAATAGATGGTTTAACAGAGATTCCAACTAAACCTAACAAAGACCAATATCGTGTCGACAATCAAAGTCAATACACTAAAATCGTAGGACGTACATATTATAATGGAGAATATGCGCTATATGCAATACAAAAGGGAAAAACAATGTATGCATCAATTGCATGTCCAGCTATTGGTCCGGACATATCCATTGATAACATTAAAGAAGGATTTAAATTAAGTTTAAAAGAAGGGAAAAGAGCCGTATGGACAAAAGTAAAGTAAATTTCTCAAAACCGATGCTGATTCAATCAGTAGCTTTCAAAGATGTATTCCTTCGCATGGATGGGAAGGGAATTAGCACAGCCTGTGGTGCCGGTGCAGGTAAAGTAAACTGTCAGAGAAGCATGGCTCCCAACGGAGCCTTTAAAGTACAAAAACAGACCGATGGTACATTTACTATCGAATCTTCAAAGTATCCCGGAGTATTTCTCCGTATGGACGGAAATGGCATTCACGCATTCGCAGGATCGGGTAGCGGTCGTGTAAACTGTCAGTTCGGAGCAAGTGCCTGGGAACGTTTCAAGTTACACGAACAAAGTGATGGTTCATATACAATCAAATCAGCAGCTTTTCCGAATGTATTTCTCCGCATGGACGGAAATAATCCATCCCGTAAAGAAGAAGATTTCGGAACGGTTAACTGCCAATATGGAGCAGGAGCCTACGAAAAGTTTTATCTGCAAAATATGCCTGAAATAAAAAATGTAAAGGACATGTTTAATAAGATTACGAAGTAACGAAAAGCATGAATACATAAAAAAATCCGAAGCTATAGTTGAATCTATAGTTTCGGATTATATAAATAAGATCAGGATATTCCTATACGATCAGTCTTTCTTATCCAACGCCTCAAAACAAGAATTCTTGCTGACAAACTCAGGGACAATATCTTTCATGGCAGCTACGATCTTCATCTGATCATAAGTATAGCTTACATCAATTAATTTCTGGATTCTCTCTTTCACTTCGTCATAATCATACTCACGCACAGTGGCAATCATAATCTTTTCGTGATAAGTAGGTTTGGTCAGCTCCTTCACATTGAGCAACTCTTCGTACAGTTTCTCACCATGACGCAAACCGGTAAACTCAATTTTCACATCCGTACGTCCCGAAAGACTGATCATCCGTTTTGCCAGATCGACAATCTTAACCGGTTTACCCATATCGAAGATGTAGATTTCCCCACCATTACCCATACTTCCTGCTTCCAGTACCAGACGACAAGCCTCCGGAATGGTCATGAAATAACGGATTATTTCGGGATGGGTCACTGTGACAGGTCCTCCACGCTGAATCTGATCGCGGAAACGGGGAATAACCGAACCGTTAGATCCTAATACATTACCGAAACGAGTGGTGATGAACTGTACCGAACGTGTGCCTTCCTTCTGTAATTTCTTGGCTAAGGACTGTACATAGATCTCACAAATACGCTTTGAACAACCCATAACATTTGTCGGATTAACGGCTTTATCCGTAGAAATCATTACGAATTTCTCTGAACCGAATTTAACAGCCAGATCGGCAAGCGTACGTGTACCCGATACATTAATCTGAATAGACTCCGAAACATTGTCTTCCATCATCGGCACATGCTTATAGGCAGCTGCATGGAATATATACTGAGGTTTGTATTCACGGAAAATGGCCTCCATACGAGTTGCGTTCGAAATATCAGCTACAATCGTTTCAGCATCAATGTCACGCCAACGATCCTGCAATTCCAGACGAATGTCATGCAACGGAGTTTCAGCCTGATCAATCAGGATCAACTTATATGGATTGAAAGAAGCGACCTGTCGCATGATTTCGCTACCAATAGAACCGGCGGCTCCTGTAATCATTACACGTTTACCTTCCAGGTGAGAAGCTATCTTATGGATGTCCACCTCAATCGGTTCGCGTTGCAAAAGGTCCTCAATCTGTATTTCCTTCAACTGAGTTTTATTCAGTGCCTGCCCACCCCATTCACTCAAAGGGGGAGCAGTAAGCAACTTCACGTTATTGGAAAGCAGAGTATCAATCATATCTGATTTCTTCAGCTTTTCCATCTTAGCCGGAGAAACAATGATGGTATGCACATCACGGTCATTCATGTTTTCAATCAATGCTTCATCATTCGGGAAAACTTTCGCCCCCATCATCACCTTACCAATCAGTTCGGGTTCATCGGCAATGAAACCACGAAGACGATAATGATTACGCAAATTGACACGCAGGGATTTGGCGATGTTTACTCCGGCTTCTTTAGCACCATAAATAAAGACGTTGGTCGTGTGGCTACCGTCAAAATTGAGTACCTCGAAGAACATTTTGACCACAATACGCGAACAGGCCATCATAGCAAAATTGATCACATATGCCATAAACAGTACACTGATGGCACCAATCCGAATGCCCAGGTAAGCATCCAGCAGAAGACTCAGAATCATCAATACCCCATAGGAGACCGTAAGCGACACAAATATGCGCATAATGTCTACAAACGAAGAAAAGCGAAGCACATTTGAATAGGTACGGAATACCCGGAAGAAGATTAAGTTAGCCACTACCGTCCAAAGAATGGTCTTATCTATTGTCGACGAATCCAAGAAAATGCTGCGAAAATCGTAACGAAGCGAGTAAGCGAGCAAGCAGGATGCGACGATAATAAATATATCAATCAATAGAATAGTCCAAATGGGCAGTACCTTCGCAGAAAGATACCGATGAAAAAAATTCTGTTTCATTTGTTTTACAGTTTTTGTTTTAGGCGGTGCAAAGATACACTATTTTCACTAACACGTGCGTTTTTATTTGACAAAATAAAGTTTTTAACACAATAAAAGTAGAATAACAGTGCAAAAAGGGGGTGGAATCCTTCTCTTCCACCCCCTTCAAGATATAGATATCACATCAGGTTACTTGCCAATTCGCTCAATTCACTACGTTCGCCTTTCACCAAGTTGACATGCGCAAAGAGGTTCTGATCTTTCATGCGATCAATCATGTACACCAAGCCATTGGACTGACTATCCAGATAAGGTTGGTCGATCTGCTGAATATCTCCGGTAAATACCATCTTGGTACCTTCTCCGGCACGGGTGATAATGGTTTTAATCTCGTGTGGAGTCAAATTTTGTGCTTCATCGATGATACAATAGGTCTCGCTCAGGCTTCGTCCGCGAATGAATGCCAATGCCTCGATAACCAGTTGCTCACTCTTCTGCATATCTTCCAGCCGCTTCACTTCGGTAGAGTTAGAAGCAAATTGGCGTTTGATGACATTCAGGTTGTCGAACAGAGGTTGCATATAAGGAGCTACCTTTTCTGTTGCATCTCCCGGAAGGAATCCTAAATCTTTATTGGAAAGAGCCACGATAGGACGGGCCAACAGGATCTGCTTGTATTCCGTGAGTTTACCCAAGGCTGCCGCCAGTGCAAGCAAGGTTTTACCTGTTCCGGCTTTACCTGTCAAGGCCACCAGCTTGATATCCGGATCGTTCAGAATTTCGAAAGCAAAACTCTGTTCCGCATTGCGAGGTTCGATACCGTAATTCTTGGTTTTATTCACCCGGCAGACCGTATGTGTAAAAGGATTGTAGCGGGCAAGCACACTGCTGCGATCGCTCTTCAGAATAAAACATTCGTTGGGACGGATGATGTCTTTAAAGTCAAATTCACTGATATCCAACCCCTCTCTGGACGAATAAATACGGTCGATCAGATCCGGTTCTATATTTTCGAACACCTCGTTCGACTTTTCAAAAATATCGACATTCACCACCTTATCGGTTATGTAGTCCTCACAAAGTATACCGATGGAACGGGCTTTCATCCTAAGGTTGACATCCTTGGTCACCAGAATATTTTTCATCTTCGGATATTTCCGGGCCAAATATTCGGCTACCGCCAATATCTGATGATCCGGTTTACGGGCCGGAAACGATTCATGTACCTTGGGAGCCTCCGAATCGCCAGTGACAATAAACAACTTACCCAACCCCTCACCTAAAGGAGCACCATGGGTAAACAGACTGTCGTCGGTTATCAAATCGAGTTCGCGTACAAACTCACGTGCATTGTAATTGATTTGTTCATTTCCCTTCTTGAACTTATCCAATTCTTCCAAAACAACAATCGGAAGATAAATATCATTCTCCTGAAAATTCTTCAGGCAATTGTAGTCGTGAAGAATAACATTCGTGTCGAGCACAAAATTTTTCTTTGTTCCCATGATTCTTAGATTTAAATGTTGATATTTGCAATCAAAAAGCCAATTGACCACCACTGTGATGAATTGTTGCAACTAAGATAACAAATAAAAAGGCAAACAAAGGAAGTTGCCCGTTAAATATTATAAAACATGAATTATCAGGAGACTTTAGACTACCTATACAACAGCGTTCCCATGTTTCAGCAGGTAGGAAGCAGCGCGTACAAAGAGGGACTGGAAAACACCTATGCATTAGATGAATATTTGGGACATCCCCACACAGCATTTCAAAGCATTCACATTGCAGGGACCAACGGAAAAGGTTCCTGCTCACATACATTGGCTGCCATTCTGCAATCGGCCGGATATAGGGTCGGGCTCTACACTTCGCCCCATTTAGTAGATTTTCGAGAGCGTATCCGCATCAATGGCGAGCCCATCCCGCAAGAATACATCATCCGCTTTGTGGAAGACCATCGTCTGTTTTTTGAACCTCTGCATCCTTCATTCTTTGAATTGACCACCTCAATGGCATTCCGATACTTTGCCGATCAACATATAGACGTGGCTGTCATTGAAGTCGGATTGGGAGGGCGACTGGACTGTACCAACATCATCCGTCCGGACTTAAGCATCATCACCAACATCAGTTTCGATCACATGCAGTTTTTAGGTAATACGCTGGCCAAAATAGCAACGGAGAAAGCGGGTATCATCAAAAGGGGCATACCGGTCGTTGTCGGTGAGACGACAGAAGAGACCAAGCCTGTATTTTATCGGAAAGCACAAGAGATGGAGGCACCTGTCACCTTTGCAGAAGAAGAACAACGACTAAAAGGAGCAACTAAATTCAAAACTCGCGCGGATCGAAAACCGGGACAGTATACAGATCATCAGCCGAATACCACAGCAGAAAAAGATACAGAGTATATTACCGGCTGGATCTACGAAAATGATGCATATCCCGGGTTGGAAGGAGTATTGGGAGGCTCGTACCAATTAAAAAATACAAATACACTACTGTCGGCTCTCCCTGTTCTGAAAAGCCTGGGTTATAAGATAGAAGATCATGACGTGAGAAACGGATTCCTGCAAGTAGATAAAATGACCGGTTTGCAAGGACGCTGGCAAAAATTGAGTGACTCTCCCACTGTCATTTGCGATACGGGACACAATGTAGCAGGGATTTCTTATATCGTGGAGCAACTGAAACAAATGAAATACAATCGCCTGCACATGGTCATCGGCATGGTGAACGACAAAGACGTAAGTGGAGTATTGTCCATACTTCCTGAAAACGCAGTGTACTATTTCACAAAAGCGAGCGTCAAAAGAGCATTACCGGAGGCTCAGTTACAACAGATCGGAGCTTCTGCCGGACTGCAAGGAAAGGCTTATCCCGATGTTCAGTCTGCCGTAAAGGCCGCACAAGAAAAAAGCCTCCCGGAAGACCTGATCTTCGTAGGAGGCAGTAGCTTTATTGTAGCCGACTTATTATCGTGCCGCGATGCACTCGATCTCGACTAAGGCATCTTTAGGCAAGGCTTTCACGGCAACAGCCGAACGAGCGGGAAATGCACCGTCAAAATAAGTTGCGTATACTCCGTTCATTCCGGCAAACAGAGACATATCCTGGAGGAAAACTGTTGTTTTTACAATGTCTGCCATTGTCAGACCGGCAGCCTCAAGGATATGTTTTATATTCTCGAGTGACTGGCGGGCTTGCGCCTCCACACCATCAGGCATCACACCCGTAGCCGCATCAATAGGAAGCTGACCAGAGACAAATACCATTCCATTAGCTTCAATAGCTTGACTGTAAGGCCCGATAGCTCCCGGTGCCTTCTCACTGCAAATTACTTTTTTCATCTTATTTGATTCATTAATAATTAATATTTATAGCAAAGTTAGTATCCTGAAGATGCTAAAAGCATCCATCAAAAATACTCTTAGGTGAACAAAGATAAGAAAAATATGGAAGAGCTATGCAGTATTTGGCAAACAAACGCATTTATATATATGAATACACAAAAGAACCAGATATAACTTTAACTCAATAAGACCTAAACTTTACAGAACGGAGGAAGTCACAATGACGCTCTCCATAAAAAGAAAGAGGCTATCGCAATGGCGACAGCCTCTTCTTTTTTAGATTTCGGGGATAGTTTATTTACAATGTTTTTTAATCAGTTCGTCTACATTGGGGTCTCCAAGTTCTTTTGCCTTGGCAAAGCTTGCGCAAGCCGCTTTCTCTTGCTTTAACTGAATCTGGCAGATTCCCAGCAAACGATACCCTTCAGCATATTTCGGATCGATAGCTAATGCGTCTTTCAATACTTTCTCAGCCTCTTCGTAACGGCCTACACGGAGATTTACCACAGCCTGTTCTGCACGATAAGTGAGATCTTCCGGATTAAGTTCGATCGCCTTTGCTATATCATCCAACGCACGCTGGAACTGCTTAGCCTTGAAGGCAGCCTGCTCACGGTAATAATAGAACAGGTCATTGACACTACCTTTCACTGCATTGAAATAGGCATCATAATCTGCCAGTGCCAAACGATACTTCTCTACATTCATATACATCTGGGCACGTTCCAACAGGTAAGGAGCCAAATCGGAAGTTATAGGTGTCTGGCAACGGGCTATACAACTGTCCAACAAAGCAATTACTTCTTCAGGAGCAGCTTTACTCAACTCCTTCGCTTTGGCAGCGCTGAAGAAAGAGGCAGGAGATGCCAGTTCGGTCTGATTCACTTTGTCATAGCTGGCAAATGCACCTGCATAATCCTGCTTGGCAAAAAGAATATCTCCTTCCAACTGCTGGTAGACGGGTAAACTCTGAATGGCAATCGCACTCCGTACATTCTCCAGAGCCTTATCATACGTCCAGTCTTTATAAACAGTTTCGGGTTTACTCAATTGATAATTGTATATCAGCTTGGCTATGTTATAATAGGTATCGTCTTTCTTCTGTGCAACCTTCAGCGCATGTTCCAGGTCGGCAGCCGCTTTATCCATGTGGTTTTCATCCTTGTCTGCAAAAACATAGTTTCCGGCACGGCGAAGATAACCGTCGGCAGTGTTCGGGAAAGTCTTTATAAAATCGTCAAGGGCGATGGCATAAGCCTCAGGTGTGGATTGTGTTGAAGCAATAAAGAGATAGACCAGAGCCTGATCTTCATCTTCGGGCAACCCCTTCTTTATACCGATAGCATTCAGGGCAGGGTCGCTCAGCGCAAGTGCACTGATATTTTGAGACATGGCGAAAGCCGCACCGGCCGCATAGCTGATAGAGGCAGTATCTTGTCCCGAGGATTTCTGTGCCACTCCAAACACTTTACCGTCCGCCGTAGTGACCGGACAACTGACCATTTTATCTTTCAATACCATGTCCAGCGTATAGTAATGATATTTATCACCACCGATATTATCTACCTTTTTCACTTTACCACGGGTCACGTTGCCGCCTTTCTGAGTGGAATAAGGCAATAAATAAACTTCAGCACCCACAGCCGGAGCAAGAGCAGCCACTTGTAAAGCCGGTACTTTCTTCACTGTAATGCCCACACGAAACTTAATGATATCATACATATCATTGGCTCCCAGAATACACTCAACAGGCATCTTTTCACCTTCTGAGTTAATAATAACAGCACGCTGGGCACCTTTAAACAGTGAATAGTCAGACAGAGCCACTCCGTCTTCGGTTACAAAGAATCCGTTACCGGTATTCTGAATTTTGTCGTCTTTATCATACGTAACGATGGAAAAAACCGATCGTTTCGCTTTCTCAACCCACTTAGGGGCTTGTGCTACACTCCATTGTGACAGGAGGCAAAGCACAAATGTGAATAGTATGCTCTTTTTCATGTATTTGAATGTTGTTTCTTTTAATTTGTACGTTGTTTCACGCCTTCATAAATCAGGATACCTGCGGCTACAGATACATTGAGTGATTCAATGCTGCCCAGCATCGGAATCTTGACCCATTCGTCGCATAGTGCAAGATTATCATAGGAAACACCGGTATCCTCAGCCCCCATAATGATACACATCGGGCCGGTATAATCTGCCTTCGTATAATCATAATCTCCTTTTTCGGTAGCAGCCACAATACGGAAGCCGCTATCTTTGAGATATTGCAAGGTTGTTTTCAGATTCTGTTCACGGCAAACCGGCAAAGTGTGCAATGCACCGGCCGAAGTCTTCATCGCATCCGCATTGACCGTAACGCTTCCTTTTGCAGGAATAATGACGGCATCTACTCCGGCACATTCGCAAGTACGGGCTATGGCACCAAAATTACGCACATCCGTAATTCCATCAAGCATGACAAAGAAAGGATTCTTACCTTCTTCGAAAAGGAAAGGCACCAAATCTTCCGTCTTCTGATACGTTACCGAAGAGATGAACGCAACCACCCCCTGATGATTCTTACGGGTGATACGGTTGATACGTTCCACCGGGACACGCTGAACAGGAATCAGCGTACCTTTCAGAGCAGTAAACAGCTCTTTTGACAAGTCACTCTGAATGTCTTTTTTCACCAAAATCTTGTCTATCTCTTTACCAGCCTGAATGGCTTCAATCACGGCACGAACGCCGAAAATCATTTCGCTTTTATCAATCATGTAATTGTCTGCATTTTAGGACATACAACTCGTTATCACTTATTGTACACCACCATATACTTATTTTATTATTTTTCTTTCTTTCAAAGATGGTTCCAGCAACGCCCTCGCATTACTCAGCGCCGCCTCCGTCAGGGTGGCACCACTCAACATGTGAGCCAGTTCCTCTACCCGTTCTTCATCGGTCAAACGACGGATATGACTGTTAGTCTCCGTATCATTATCCCGCTTATACACTTTATAATGGGCACGTCCACGGGCTGCAATCTGCGGCAAATGCGTAATACTGATTACCTGCCGGTTTTGTTCGCCCATCTCTTGCATAATATCCGCCATACGATCTGCTATCTCACCGGATACACCGGTGTCGATCTCGTCGAATACAATTGTGGGAAGTTTCACAGCTCCTGCAATCATAGCCTTAATAGATAACATAACACGAGCTATCTCACCACCCGACGCAACAGAAGACACGCTTTGCAGCGTTCCGTTTTTGTTGGCTGAGAACAAGAAATTAACAGTATCCGCGCCCTGTGGACCCGGTTCTTTTTTCAACCCCATCTCCACTTGAAAGCGGACATTGGGTATTCCCAAAGGAATCAAACGGGCAGCCATCTGTTGCTCCACTTCACGGGCAATCTCTGTACGGGCCTTTGTCAAGACAGCGGCTTGCTTCTTTACCTTATTATATTGTGCATCGCGCCGTTCCGTCAGTTTAACGATCCGGTCGTCATACGAAGTAATGGCAGCAAGTCTTGTTGCATATTGCTCCGAAAGAGCAATCAACTCTTCGACGGTCTGCACACGATGTTTTTGTTCTAAAGAGTAGATCAAGTTCAACCGGTCATTTACTTCCTCCAGTCGTAATGGATTAAATTCAATGCCTTCGCCCTGATCTGATATCTCCTGAGCTATATCTTTCAACTCGATGTAAGTGCTCTCCATCCGTTCGACCAACTCACCAGCAGGTTGATATACTTTCTGCAGACCACTCAAAGTGCCAAGACTTTCTTTCAATACAGGCAGCAGCCCTCCTTCATCTGAAGCAAGAGTTTGCCCCACCCGGTACAGTCCGGCCTTGATGTCTTCGGCGTGTGCCAATGTCTCGGCCTCTTGTTCCAACTCTTCCTGTTCTCCGGCCGTAAGATGCGCCTCCTCCAGTTGTTCCAACTGAAAACGAATATAATCCTCATCCGTCTTACTTTGTTCAGCCAGAACAATCAGTTCATCGAGTTCCTTACAGAGTTTTTTCCAATCCTGATATAAATGATGGTATACATCCAAAGCCTCTTCGTTATGGGAAAGAATATCGAGCACATTAAGCTGGAAGCCCTCCTTATTGAGCAATAGGTTCTGATGTTGAGAGTGTACATCGATCAATTGCTCACCCAGTTCTTTCATTTGTGTGAGCGAAGCAGGTGTATCATTGATAAATGCCCTACTTTTACCGGATGACTGTACTTCACGACGAAGTATGCATTCGGGCTCATACTCTAACTCGTTCTCTTCAAAAAAGGCTTCCATGTGATAGGCCGATATATCGAATCGTGCCTCGATAACACATTTAGAAGCGCCTTGCCGGATAGCTTTCACATCGGCACGTTGTCCGAGTAAAAGTCCGATTGCGCCCAGAATAATGGATTTTCCGGCACCGGTCTCTCCGGTGATTACAGAAAATCCGGTTTCGAAACGAATATCGAGTTTCTCAATCAGAGCATAATTCTGGATGTATAATGAACGTAACATAAATCACATTTCTTTTATCATTCTATCAATAATATCTCTGGCTACTTCCGTCTTCGATTTTAACGGATAATCGGTTCTGCCCCTGCAACTAAGAATGCTTATCTTATTGGTATCGTAACGGAATCCCGCACCAGCATCATTCAACGAATTCAGCACAATGAAATCAAAGTTCTTCCGGATCAGCTTTCCCTCGGCATTGCGCTGCTCATCATTCGTTTCAAGAGCAAAACCAATTAACTTCTGTCCCGGAGTTTTTATCTTGCCCAATGCAGCAGCAATATCGTGAGTGGGTTTAAGATGCAGCAACAACTCGTCTCCTTCCCGTTTTATCTTCTTGTCAGCAACAGCGTCCGGAGTAAAATCCGCTACCGCTGCACACAGTATTCCGGCATCGACCAAGGGGTATTGCGCCATGGCTGCTTCATACATGTCCTGAGCGGACTCCACATCAATGCGGGTAATATGTGAATGATATGTTTTCTGTTGTACCGGCCCTGCAATCAGTACCACATCGGCTCCGCGACGGGCACACTCCTCAGCCAAGGCAAACCCCATTTTACCGGAAGAATAATTGCCGATGAAGCGCACCGGATCAATCTTTTCATAAGTCGGTCCGGCCGTGATCAGCACTTTTTTCCCCGCCAGTTCGCCCGTTGATGAAAAGAATTCATCAAGTACCCGGATTATATTCTCCGGTTCTTCCATACGGCCTTTTCCTACCAGATGACTGGCCAATTCACCCGAAGCCGGCTCAATGATATGATTGCCATACGAACGAAGCGTATCCAGGTTCTTTTGAGTACTGGGATGGGCAAACATATCCAGGTCCATAGCCGGAGCAACAAAAACCGGCGCTTTAGCAGAAAGATAAGTCGTAATCAACATATTATCGGCTATGCCGTTCGCCATTTTTCCGATGGTAGAAGCCGTGGCAGGGGCTATCAACATAGCATCCGCCCACAATCCCAGGTCTACATGGCTATTCCACGTACCGTCACGTTGAGCAAAGAATTCACTGATGACAGGTTTGCCGGTCAACGCAGAGAGAGTTATCGGAGTGATAAATTCTTTTCCGGCGGGAGTAATTACGACTTGTACCTCAGCTCCCTGTTTGATCAGGCCACGTATGATGTAACAAGCTTTATAGGCAGCTATGCTACCGGTAATACCGAGTATAATTTTCTTTCCGTTCAGCATAATTATTTTCCGGTTAACTCACGTAGACGAATCTTGGTCAACATGGCTTTTGTATTCAACGTGAAATCACTGTTCAGAATCCAACTGTAATATCCCGGATCTTTTTTCAGTACTTCACTCACCGACTGTCCTTTGTATTTACCAAAGTTGAAAACCTCTACCCCATTGTCGTCATATACCATACGTCCTGCAAAATCCACATTCTTGTTATAGCTTGAATAATCGGCCAGGAAAGACATATCATTCTGCAACTCTTCCGGATAACGATCGAGTTGAGCCATCAGTACCTCGTACGTGGCACGGGTATCAGCTTCCGCTGTGTGCGCATCTTCCAGATTACGGCCACAATAGAACTTATAAGCAGCCGTAAGGGTACGCTGTTCCATCTTATGGAAAATCACCTGTACATCGACAAATTTGCGCTTACTCATATCGATATCCACACCCGCACGCAGAAATTCTTCTGCCAACACGGGAATATCAAAACGGTTGGAATTGAAACCAGCCAGATCACAACCCTCGATATCATTGGCAATACTCTTTGCCACTTCCTTAAAAGTAGGACAATCGGCTACATCAGCATCATAAATACCGTGAACAGCAGATGATTCGGCAGGGATAGGCATTTCGGGATTGATACGGAGAGTTTTCGACTCTTCATTCCCATTGGGATACACTTTAAGATAACAGATTTCTACGATTCGGTCTGAGTTGATATTTGTCCCGGTCGTTTCCAGATCAAAAAAGACGATAGGATTCTTTAGGTTGAGTTTCATTGTTTATACGGTTTTGTTTTAATTCACTACAAAGGACACTGAGGGCACAGAGTTTCAATTCAAAAAAGAATGATGTCCCTGTGATCTTTGTGTCCTCTGTAATGAATCCGATTTTATTTCTGTTCCGCGATTAATCGTTCAGCATCATCGGCATCAGCAACATCAGCAAGTCTTCATTTTCTTCCTGTTCTACCGGGATAATGACACCGGCCCTTGACGGATCAGCCAATTCGATAACCACTTCGTCCGCCGAGATATTATTCAGGATATCGATCAGGAAAGTAGATTTGAAACCGATACTCATGGCTGCACCGGCATATTGGCATACCTGTGTTTCCTCTGCAGAGGTAGAGAAGTCAATATCCTGAGCCGAAACCACGATCTGGTTTTCCTGCATGCGGAGTTTTATAAGGCTGCTTGCCTGCGAAGAAAAAATAGATACACGACGCAAGGCGCCCATCAGTTGCATACGGTCCACCGTAACTTTATGCGGATTATTTTGCGGAATTACTGAATTATAATTAGGATAGCGTCCCTCTATCAGACGGCATACCATACGATAACTTTCAAGCGTGAAGACAGCGTTGCGTTCGTCAAACTCGATCACTACCATACCCGATTCCTTAGGCAAAAGGTTCTTCAACAGAGTCGCCGGTTTTTTGGGTAAAATAAATGCGGCACGTTCGTTTCCGCGCGCAGCCAATGTTTTACAACGCACCAACTTGTGTCCGTCCGAAGCCACCATCGTAATGTCTTCCGTCGTAATGTCAAAATAGATACCGTTCATCACCGGACGAAGTTCATCATCAGCCGTAGCAAATACCGAACGGTTAATGCCTCCCAGCAGAATCTGTGCTTCCATCTCTACACGAACTGCATTATCGCCAAGTGTAGCCGATTGCGGGAATTCATCGGCATTCTGTCCCATCAGGCTATATTTACCATTCTGGTACTGTACCGTAATTTCATAAGTATCCGGTTTGATATCGAATGTCAACGGTTGTTCCGGTATCTCCTTCAATGCATCGAGCAATGTTTTTGCAGCTACAGCAAATTTTCCGTTAGAATCACTCTCGTTCACCTCAACCGAGGTTACCATTGTAGTTTCACTATCAGAGACAGTCACAGACAGTGTTCCGTCCTCCAACTGAAAGAGAAAACAATCTAAAATAGGCAGTGCATTTTTTGAGTTTATCACACGGCTAACAGCCTGTAAATGGCTGAAAAGTGCAGTACTTGAAACGATAAATTTCATATAATCTGTGATTTTAAATTTTATATTTTTGCAAAGCACAAAGTTACAAAAAAGATCGAGGCAGCACAATAAAAGAGAAGAAAAAACAGGGGAATATTCGTCGGATATCCCTAAAAAATTGTAACTTCGCCGCACAATTTAAAATTATCGCAATGGAATTTACAGGAAAAATTATCGCTATACTCCAGCCCAGAGGTGGAGTTTCTAAAACCAGCGGCAACGAATGGAAGGCCCAGGAGTATGTAATCGAAAATCATGACCAATACCCTAAGAAAATGTGTTTCGACATTTTCGGAGCAGACAAAATAGAACAATTCAACATCCAAATGGGTGAAGAGTTGACCGTGTCATTCGATATCGATGCACGTCAATGGCAGGATCGCTGGTTCAACAGTATCCGCGCATGGAAAGTAGAACGCGTAGGCGCAGGCGCACCCATGGCTCCGGGAGCTCCGGTTCCTCCTCCGGCACCCTCTTCGGCACCCGAATTTATTGCCGGTGACGCAAAAGACGATCTACCTTTCTAAGCAAACAAGCTTTGGCAAAAGGCATAAAACCCCGAAAGTTCTTCAAGATCTTTCGGGGTTTTATACCTTTTATGGGGTCAGGAAACGTCATCAGACTCACCTTTGTAAATCAATACCACATTGGGATATACAATTCCGTCCGTACAAGTAAATTGTGCAGAAAGAATAAAGTGGCGGAAAAACTCCTGATTACGAAAGAAAAATGCAGGTATCAGCCTCACATAATTCTCCGGTTGTGAGAAAGTCTCTCCCAAATCAGCAACCATCATAAAGTTGTACGACGGAGAAAGATTGACCACCGCCTCTTCATATCCGGGAGTATCATCCAGAATTTCTTTTTTATCCAGATGACGGAGATATGCGGTAAGGCTTTCCACATCCGGGGCCAGAACCAGTCTTCCCTCGTAGAAGCAAGCGTAAATGTATAAAGCCGACTCTGTTATCCCGGTCAATTGCGTAAACAACGTATTACGAGGCAGTACATAGAGCGTATAAGCCCTTAAAGGAGTTTTACAGAAAGTAGTACGTGGTTTCGGAGGACCGTCTACCTCCTTCGGAGCAGTGCGAAGCATTCCCTGCAACACACGCTCAGCCTGCTGCCCATCCCTCAATGGAATACTCATCACCGCACAAGGATTTGAAAGAGTATCTGTCGAATGAAACAGACAAGTCACAATCTCACCCCCGGCATTCTCTTTAAGATATGCGAGCAACTCCCCATCCCGATCTCTGATATAGTCGGAATAAGTCGATGTCGTATACTCCTGCCTGGCAGTGAAATCAAGCATAGCCTGCATATCGGTTACCGACCGTTTATTGAAGAAAAAAGTAGAAGCCGGCAGGATATCTCCCGGGAAATCCTCCACCGGTTGTTGTTGGCGCAACACATTCATAAATGTCAGACAAGTATCCGTATCATGGCTGACACCGGAGAAATAAATGGCATCTCCATTCATTTTCATATCAAATTCGGTCCATCCGCCCAACTGTGTACACGAACGAATCCCGTCGGTAGCCTTTCCCATACTCAACGGTTGCATACGGGCATAAATAGTAGCTGCCACACGGGCACGTTTATCCTCGTGTACTTTGGCAAACGAGGCATCGGTCAGCAAAGATTTCTTGGACAAACGGGCATCGATCACTTGCTCAATCAGTTTTTTCTGATAACTCACAACCAGAAAGTCGGAAGTGAAATAACAAGCCAGGAAACTGTCATCCGGCATCGGATAAATACGAATCTCTTCCCCTTTATAGTCAAACAGCTTTGACGGGAAACTACTCGAACAGTATTTACGTATAAACTTTTCCACCAACTCGTAATCGCCGTTTCCCAAGCTGCAATACAACACCTGGTTGCGATCATTGTCGGGTTCATGGAAACTCAACAACACTTTATTCATCTGCTTGCTCAACCCGTGCGGCGTATCTTCCAACAACGTATACAGATGGAGCTTCAGATAAGAAAATAATTTGGAAACATAAAGAAAATGTCGGTCTTTACTGCAACTCAACTCATTGATCCCCTGTATCATTCCGGCAATATCATCCGTCTCGAGGACTACAGTGGCCGAACCCGGAACAAGCGTGTAGAGATTAAAATCCTTGCGTCCTTCCACCGCCGACAACCTGAAGAAAGAAAACATGGCAAAGCCTGTACACAGCAGTACAACAGACGAGATTACGGCTATTTTCACTATCGTACGGAGTTTCATGGCATTCGTTGTTTATCGGCTCAGTGCAAAAATAATAATTTCTCCAAATAAAACAAAATATACTTAAAGAAAGAATTATAAAGCATCAATCACTAACATTCTAATTCAAGCCCGTCGAATGCAAAATGCACATGCGGAGGAAGTTGCTTCTCTACATCTGCCTGAAGTCCGATATGGTGACTCATGTGAATCAGCCAGGTTTCCTTCGCTCCGATGCGTTTCACAGCCTCCAATGCTTCAGACAGGCTCTGATGGGTGTTGTGTGGCGCTATGCGCAATGCATTCATCACCAGCACCTCTATTCCTTGCAACTGCTCAAACGATTCATCGGGCATGGTCAGCATATCTGTTATATATCCAAGCTTTCCGATCCGATATCCCAAAATGGGCAGTTTGCCATGCATTACCCTTAAGGGTAACACTTCGGTATGATTAACAAGAAAAGGGCGATTGGGTTCAATCTCACGCAAAGGAATATTCGGAACTCCCGGATAGGAATGTTCCACAAAGCAATAGGGCATCCGGCTGCGCAAACGTTCGACTGTATAAGTTTCGGCATAGATGGGCACTTCCCCGAAACGGCAGAAAGGGCGAAGATCATCCAACCCTCCCACATGATCATAATGTTCATGCGAAATCAACACAGCATCGATCTTTCCAAACGGAACGCGCAACATCTGTTCCCTAAAATCCGGACCGCAATCCAGCAGTATAGTAGCGTCATCAGTATACACCAATGCTGAGGTGCGAAGACGGCAATCTCTCGGATCTCTTGAAGTACAAACCGCACAAGTACATCCTATTTCGGGCACTCCGGTAGAAGTCCCGCTACCAAGTATTCTTATTTTCATTTCTTTCAATTATCAATCTGTCATTCCTGAAAGCCGGCATGCCCTGCAGCCCCATCGTAATCAGATAAAATTCACTTCCGGATGAATGTCTATGCCAAACTTCGCACGGACCGAAGCACGCACGGCATCGGACAATGCGATGACATCCGCTCCTTTTGCGCCTCCGCGATTCACCAGCACCAACGCTTGCTTATCGTGTACCGCCGCAGGACCTAATGCTTTACCCTTCCAGCCACACTGATCAATCATCCATCCGGCCGGAATCTTCACCCGGTCAGTATCGATCTCGTAAAAAGGCATTTGAGGATATTCTGCCTGTAAGGCTTCGAACTGCTCACGACCCACAATCGGATTCATAAAGAAACTTCCCGCATTCCCCATTACCCGGGGATCAGGCAACTTCTCTTCACGGATAGCGATAATCACCCGGCGCACCACATCCAATGTCACTCCGGGATACTTCTCCAGCTCCCGGCGGATAGTACCGTAATCTAATGTATAATGTTCCCTCTTGCTCAGCCTGAAACTGACATAGGTAACAAAAACGCTCTTATTCTCAGGGCGCTTGAAGATGCTGTCCCGGTAAGAATATCCACACTCCGTTACATCATAAACATGCTCTTTCCCTTCAATGTTCAGGGTTTCCACCCGGACAATCAGATCTTTAACTTCAACCCCGTAGGCCCCGATGTTCTGCACCGCACTGGCTCCCACCTCTCCGGGGATCAGTGAAAGATTCTCCACGCCGTACCAATGCCGTTGCACGCAATAGTCCACGAAGTCGTCCCAGACCACACCTGCCCCCACACGCACAACAATATCGTCATCCGTTTCGGCCACAACCTCTACGCCCCCGATGCGTGAATGCAGGATAGTACCTTCGTAGTCTTTAGTAAACAATAAGTTGCTCCCCCCTCCGATATGCAGATAAGGAGAGGTAACCCGTCCGGACCCGATCAACCCGCGTAATTCATCCACCGAAGCATACTCCAGGAAACAAGCCGCAGACACATCGATACCAAAAGTGTTATGTGATAAAAGAGAGTATTTCTGTTCCATAATCCTATAAAAGCAATCTCTAAATACTTGTATCCTCAAACTTGTACAACTCCCAGCCACTGTCTTTGCGCTGGAAATAGAGGATATTGGAGAACCCGTTGCCAATGCCTTTCAGTGCCAATATTTTATGTGAGGCATTGTCATCATTTTGCTGCCCGTAGTTGATATTCGAAAGTTTATCGGCAGGCAATGCCGGCTTAAAGGCAAACCATTGGTTCAAGTCAAGTGTAGTTTCGAGTATCGAGAAGTCATCATCCGGATCGGTTGTCACAAAGACAAGCGGTTGGCGGATTCGCCGGCTCTGGAAAATACTATCCGTCGCAAAATGACCGAAGAATTCAACAAAGTCCTCGTTCTCGTTTTCCTCAATCGGACGCAGATTGATTGCTTCGAGCATCCACGCCCCTTTAATTCTTTCAAAATAATATTTCTTCACCATTCGTTTTTTCACGAAAATCCATTCCACCTGAACGGATGTGAGTGAAGTGTCTCCTACCAGATCCATATCCTCTTCCCGGTCGAAGAGTAAGGTATAATAACTTTGTTTGGCAAACAAGTCATCATGCTTCCAGTACTTCCTGTCGATTTTCGAAGCCCGTTCTCCGTTGTAGTAGGGCAACGGAAACACCACGCGCTGCCTTTGCAGAGCGTCATCAGAAGCAAAGTTGTAGATAAAGTCGTCAAACGATTCGTCAGCCTCAATCGGTTTAGGTTCGTCCGAAGTCTTTTCTCTGTCAATAGAATCGGTTTTGTTCACCATTGCCGAATCTACCAGATGTGTAATAGATGCAAAGGGGTCAGCGTCAGTCTTATTACTGTTGCCGCATGAAGCGAACAACACCAGGACGGTGACTCCCGCCATTATTGTTTTCATTTTAATAATTAGCAATGTGTCGATATCCCCACATGCCAACCGGTTTTCGAAACTCTTTCATACTCCGGTCGGCACATGGGATTTATATCATCACATTATTTTAATTTAGCTCTTAGTTTTTCAAGCATATCCACTGTCATACTTTCCAAATCGTAAGCCGGTTTCCAGCCCCACTCCTCACGGGCGCAAGAATCATCCATACTGTCGGGCCAGCTGTTGGCGATGCGTTGTTTCAGCGGGTCTACCTTATATTCCATCTCAAAGTCAGGAACATGTTTCTTGATAGCAGCATAAATGGTCTCCGGCGCAAAGCTCATAGAAGCGATGTTGAAAGCATTACGGTGCACCAGTTTCGTCGGATCGGCCTCCATCAGCGAGATAGCTGCATTCAGCGCGTCCGGCATATACATCATATCCATCAGTGTTCCTTCCGGAATCGGACAGATAAACTTCTCTCCTTTAACGGCAGAGTAGTAGATATCTACCGCATAGTCAGTCGTACCACCTCCCGGAGGAGTTACATTCGAAATGATTCCCGGGAAACGCACGGCACGGGTATCTACGCCATACTTATTAAAATAGTAGTCGCTCAGCAACTCAGTGGTCACCTTGCTGATACCATACATGGTACGCGGACGCTGAATAGTGTCCTGCGGTGTCTGCACATGCGGAGTGCTTTCACCAAACGAACCGATCGAACTCGGAGTGAATACGGCACATTTGTTTTCGCGAGCCACTTCAAGTACATTCCACAAACCGTCGATACCGATTTTCCAAGCCAGCTTCGGCTTCGACTCGGCTACAACAGACAGCAGGGCGGCGAGGTTGTAGATTGTGTCGATATTATACTCTCTCACTACAGAGGCAATCATATCCTGATCTGTTACATCGACTACAGCCGACGGACCTGATTCTTTCAATTCCCCTTTGGGCTCTGCCCCGTGAATATAACCTGCTACTACATGTGTGTTTCCGTAGCGTTTACGTAGTTCCATCGTGAGCTCCGAACCAATCTGTCCGGTCGCTCCAATTACCAAAATATTTTTCATTATCTTTACTAATAAGGTGTATTAAGCTAAATGGTGCGCAAAGTAAGCACTTTTTTTTCATTTTTATACCAAATATATGTTGTTTATTCCAAGAAAAATTGTGTCCTTTGCAAAAGAAACTAAAACCCCAAACACTATGTACGGTAAAATGAAAGAACACCTCAGCAATACGATTGCTGAAATCAAAGAAGCAGGCCTCTACAAAGAGGAACGCTTAATCGAAAGTGCACAACAAGCTGCTATCACCGTTAAAGGCAAAGAAGTGCTGAATTTCTGTGCCAACAACTACCTTGGATTGTCTAACCATCCCCGCCTGATCGAAGGTGCAAAGAAGATGATGGACCGTCGTGGATACGGTATGTCTTCTGTACGTTTCATCTGCGGAACTCAAGATATACATAAGGAGCTGGAAGCCGCAATTTCAGACTATTTCAAAACCGAAGACACAATTTTGTACGCAGCCTGCTTTGACGCTAACGGCGGTGTATTCGAACCGTTGTTCACCGACGAAGATGCCATCATCTCCGACTCGCTGAACCACGCTTCCATCATCGACGGAGTACGTCTTTGCAAGGCAAAGCGCTACCGTTATGCCAATGCAGACATGGCCGACCTGGAACGTTGCCTGCAGGAAGCACAGGCTCAACGTTTCCGCATCATCGTCACCGACGGTGTATTCTCAATGGACGGAAACGTTGCTCCGATGGACAAAATCTGTGACCTGGCCGAAAAATACGATGCCCTGGTGATGGTAGACGAATCTCACTCAGCCGGTGTGGTTGGTGCAACCGGTCATGGAGTAAGCGAACAGTACAACACTTACGGACGTGTAGACATCTACACCGGTACTCTGGGCAAAGCTTTTGGCGGTGCTTTGGGCGGATTCACAACCGGCCGCAAAGAGATCATCGACCTGCTTCGCCAGCGCAGCCGTCCGTACCTGTTCTCCAACTCACTCGCTCCGGGCATTATCGGTGCCAGCCTCGAAGTATTCAAGATGCTGAAAGAAAGCAACGAAATCCATGACAAACTGGTAGACAACGTAAACTACTTCCGCGACAAGATGACTGCAGCCGGATTCGATATCAAGCCGACTCAGAGTGCTATCTGTGCCGTGATGCTTTACGATGCCAAACTGTCACAGATCTATGCAGCCCGCATGCAGGAAGAAGGTATCTACGTAACAGGCTTCTACTATCCGGTAGTTCCGAAAGACCAGGCACGTATCCGTGTACAGATTTCAGCCGGTCACGAAAAAGAACACCTCGATAAATGTATCGCTGCATTCATCAAAGTAGGTAAAGAATTAGGTGTACTGAAGTAAACCAATCTCCCACTTCCATTGTTATTGTATATAAAAAAATACGATAACAATGGAAGAACTTACACTCACGACACCTGCGCTGCTATTTTCAGCCGTTTCACTTATTCTTTTGGCATACACCAACCGCTTTCTCTCGTATGCCCAATTGGTCCGAATTCTTCGTGACCGCTATATGGAAGATCCTTCCGACATCAATGTTGCCCAAATTGAGAATCTGCGCAAACGCCTCAACCTGACCCGTATGATGCAGGTATTCGGCATTGCCAGTCTATTCTTCTGCGTAGTCACCATGTTTCTTATCTACATCGGATTGTTCCTGCTCTCAATCTATATCTTCGGGTTGGCATTGCTACTGCTGATCGCTTCTTTGGGGGTTTCCCTCCGCGAGATACAGATATCCACCCGTGCCCTGGACATCTACCTGAGTACGATGGAAGGCAAGTTAAAGCATTAACAGCCCATGTTCAGGATTCATACCACCCATACACAGAAAGTTCCGTCCTCTCCCCATCGGGATCGGGCGGAACTTTTACAAACAAAACAAACAAGGGGAAGTGTCTGTCACAGATGCCTCCACACTGTAGAATTTATGATTACTCTAAAACGATGTTGAATGTATAGTTATTGTTTCGGCGGAGGGAATAATCATGGATGTCACTTCTGCCCAAGTCAATGGCTTTTGTATATTCGGCCCCTCCTTTCTTTGCTTTGATTTGGAGCCGGGTGCGTTCACCGGAGTCGGTTCCCTCAGTCACATTCTCAGCCATATAATAGTAGCGGTAAAGGGGGGCTGTCCCCAATACTTTGTCGTCACCGATGACAACCTCTTCCGTATAATTCCCGCCTCCTTCCGGTGACAGATATACATCCGAAGGGAACAAATAGCCTTTGGTCTGCGCATTCTGCAACTGGATCCTCACGTTGCTGAATATCCCTGCCGTCTTGGCCGAAACAGCTATATTGAGCCTGCATACCAGACGTCCCAATACTACATTCACAGCTGTGGTGCCGGCAGCAATCTCGCCTTCGTAATAACCGAAGAGACACACATTCCGGTCCGTATTCCGTTCTTTCAGCCATCCCATATCCACCACCAGACTCTTGAAACCACTCAAGTTATCAGGCCACGCGGCAATCTCTCCATCCGCCAGATTGCCCACCACACAAACCGTACCGCGCCCGGTCCTCAACGCAATTCCTTCAAGCGTGGTGTTGAGCACCGGTGTGGGCAGCACTTTATGCTCGCTGCCTGTCAGGATACCTTCACGGTCAAACTGTAGAATCCACAAATTACTAATCAGGTTTTCATAATCAGGTGCCATCGGCTGCTCCGCACGGGTTGTCGCATCATCATCGGTGAAAGAAGCGGCAGTAAGTCCCATCGACACTTTCACTATTCCCTCCTCCTGATCCATCTGTTCATGGGGTGTGCAGGCACTCAGCGCAAACAGGCAAATACTAAAAACGATATATCCGAATCTTTTCATGGGATCATTATTATTCATTACTCTAATCTGTTTATTTCACCACAGGTTACACGGATTTTCACAGGACTTTTAATCTTAAAGACCACCGGGATTAATCATTAATCGGTGGTGATCGGTATAATCGGTGGTGAATTCTTATTTATCCATTACTACATTCTCCGTCCACGAACGGTTTTGCCAGGTCAGCACAGTGACGCCATTACTGATCTTCACCGTAGCCGTATAGTTGTACGAATGCCCTGCTGTCAGATACAAACCGGTAAGCAACATCTGATACTGAGTGGGGTTACCGTTCACCTTCAGGTTCAGCAACACACTGATAGAGTGAGAGCGTGCGTCTGTGGGCAATACGCCGGTATGCGCCACCAGGCTGTTATAGGCATTTTGGGTGGCATGTGTGATACGTACCGATGCACTCTGATCCCCCACTTTCACAGGCAGCACATCTCCATTTACCCAGTCGAAGCTGGTCGTATTGTCCAGTGGCTGCTGAATACCGCTGATTTCGATTCCTTCGGCAAGCATCTCCAAGGTGTGCACCCCTTCACCCGCCCTGACAGTAAACTGCATCCGCGCTGTCTGGTTGATGATGGGGGGCAGATACAGTGTCTGGACATTGTTCAATGTACCCCCTTCATCAATTTTCGTAATGGTCACTGCCGTCATGGCTGTTTGCGTATACCGGTCGTCGGTCGCAAGCAGGTATTCTCCGTTACCGATATTGACAAATCCCTTTGAGTTTAAGGCCTTGGCAGGTGACAGGATTCTGAAGTAATAAGTACCCGCCTTCATATAAAGAGGAGTGCTGCTTGAAGATATTACCGCTCCGTTGTCGTCTACCTCACAGGGATAGAGCAGACTGCTGCCTGACGTACCGGCGTTACGTACCAGATAAGCTTTGGAATACTCTTCCAATAGATTCTTGGCATCATCATATACCACCAGGCGTATCGTACTCCCGTCTTCCAGCAGAAAAATCGGTCTATCTTTCAACGTTTCGCCATCTGGTGTCGCCCCACGGGTCTGGGCCGAAGGAGAAATTGAAGGATAATATCCACCGGCAACGGGATCAATCCGTACCCGATCCTCCATATCTTCTTCGGGAGAGCCAGCGGCACATGCCGTACAAAGCAGAGCCATGATTACATACGAGCAACTTTTATAAACGATCATTCTTTTCATACATCATACTATTTTATTGTGAAGTGACATCCCGCACACAACGAATGGAAACACCCGCAGCCCTTCCCATCTGATATAGCGCAAAATAGCGATGCCCGGTATTACCTATATATTTAAACGAAGCGCCATACATATAGACACCGATAGGGGTCGACGTCGCATATACTACCTCAGCACCGGCATTATACAGTGCCGCTTGATCAGGATAAATATAACCGGAAATAGGAAGATTGATAAAATCACTGGGATGCTCCCAGTCATAATCCGTATGACAGGTATTTATATTCAGATCATCATCCTTACCACACGGAAACCTCGCTATTGTGACATAAGCACGATATCGCGTTCCATTAGCATCCGTTACAGACTGATTGTCCCCAACCATATTCAAAGCCCACATCAGGCGGTAAGCTTGTGGAGTTCCCTGGTACTTAATGGCATAAATAATCCCATACGTACTCGTATTTACCCGCTTACAGACATAAACCGTTTTTGCTCCTGTTTCCGGATCATTCTGAGCGGTTTCTTTCCAAGCCGTCCCGCTATGGCCGTTTATAAATGTCAAGTCGCCATATTTTTCTCCTATAGGCATAATCCCATCAAAATCTTTTTTAGTAGGTACACGCCAGCCCGTCGGACAGGGATCATTCTTTGTAGTCGCCCAATAAGTAGAGCTGATAGCAGCAGTATTATCCCAATCCCCACCGATCATAACGTAATTAAATGTCTTACTGGCATCTCCCGGATTAAGCGCTAAGGACGCCACCGCAGGCCGACTGACGGGAGCGTCGTTTTCATGTCCCACTACCTGTGGGTAAGGTTTTGCCCCTCCGTTTTGGTCAACACAACTTCTAGGTCTCAAATACTCCTTTCCGTCACTTCCCCTATATTTTATTGTTTTAGGCAAATAATACGGAATACTTCTTCCTAATTGATATACATTTCCTCTGGCCCCTTCCCATCCTTCGGCGGTTGTCATATCCGCACTGGTAGCTCCGAGATTCCGGTCCATCCACATGACACCGTTAAAAGTCAGGGGCTGCCCCATATACTGCGAATCGTCATTATGTTCGATCCAATCATACCGGCGGGGGATGATGGTAATAATCTGTACGTCGCTATTAGTAATCGTAATGGTAAGCGTATACTCGTAATTGGGCAGGAAGCGGAAAGGTTCCGTCACAGTCTTACCGTTTTCATCCTTCCGGACCTCTCCATCATCTCCGACAACCGGGACACGAATTTCATACGTATCCGTGCGGTCCGCACTGTTCGTCCCTTTCGTAGCTACTTTTATTTTAAGTCCCTCCGTGGTCCCGGAGAGAGTCGGGAATATCAGACATTCGGCAGCCGCACCGCCCGCCTGCCCATTCGTAGTTACCGGCAACACACTTTCCGTCACCGTTTGAGAGAACCCGCTACTGAGCAGCGTACGGTCACTTTTCCCTCCCGTATGGCTATATTCTCCGGTCGAGAGCAAGAGGCTGCCTTCACTGTAATCACTGACTGAGATCCCCTTCAGTTCGATACCCGCCAACACATCGACACCCGTCGAACCATTCTCCGTTTTTTGCTTCACCACCTCAAACTTCAGCTTAGCCAACGTATGCTTGAATGGTAAGGTAATCACTCCCGAATTGATGCCCGATTGCTTCGTCAGTACGGCACGGCGCAAGTCGGGCAGCACTCCCCCTACATCTGCATGGATGCCGCAGGCCGGTACGCCATCTACTCCGGAGCCGCATACTGGCAAGGTCGTATTGCCGTATGTCAGCGCATAAAAGTCAAGGGTTCTGCCTTCAAAACGGTCCTCGTCGGCACCGGCACTCAGGTAGTCTATCTGATGGGTGCCGTCCGCAGCCACAGCCTCCGTGCCTTCCTGTCCATTCATTGTAGGAAGTTTCTTGTCCCACGCACCTCCCACAAGTCCGTACAGCCGGTATTTAGTGCCACCCGTAAAATGACTCACCGACACATCTCCCGCACGGGTGATGACCTGTTCTTCACTCGAGGAGAGTGTGAAACTGTCACCACCCTGCACGGGCATATGTTCCTCTTCGGGAGTGCAGCCGGTAATCAGTGCAGCAGTCACGGCTACGGTTGAAAGAAAGAATCGTTTTATCGTTTTCATATATTCAGCTCTTTTTATTAAATTCACCATTCATCTATGGGCCCAGAGTCGGTTCCGGCACCACCACAGGGACAGTCATTTTTCCTCCGTCCTCCCACTCCTTCTCTTCGCCTTCCAGCGTGAAAGAGTCGATATCAAATTTGAGGGTCGTTTCATACGATTCTCCGCCTTTCAGCTGAGTTGCCGGACTTCCAAACTGATCCATAAAGTTCAGGTTGCCATCCAAGATAGGAAAACTTGCGTTTCGCGCTCCGGTCGTAAAGTTTATATCCTTAGCCACATCCGCCGTCAACGTAAGCCCCGGTGTACCACCTGTTCCAGTGAGATCGGTCAGCAAATCAGCCGGGCTGCAAGGTGTCAGATAAAACACGGCGACCTGCGTATCCTCCGTACTCAATATCTGTCCGGAATGATTGATAACCAAATCGGCGGCAGCCGGAGCCGCCAGATATTGTTTTGTCCCTGTATCCCATTTCAACCCTCCACACACCAATCTTGCAGGCATGGTCAACTTAAGGTTCTTGACATACAGCTTACCGACCGTGTTGTCCGTACGCCTCGCCTTGAGCACGATACGTACGGCAGCGTGTGCAAACTCCAATGCCCGTCCGAAAGGCTGCTTCCTGCTACCCGTAACCCCATTCGGAGTCACCAGTACATCGGTCAGCCCTGCTCTCGAAGGCAACGAATAGGTAGTATGACTGTCCGCCGTAGTCATCGCAGAAGGACAAAGCCCCATCACCACCACCCGGGAGTTATCAGCCGGATAATCCGTTTCCGTATTATAGGGTGCATCGGCGTAATCACCGATCCCCCCTGCCGGAGTGGAGGTTTTATAAGGAGAGCCCAATGTCCCCGTACTGAAATCCGTCTCTTTCCAGAACAGCAGTAACGGAGTGCTTTCGCTGCCTGCCACCCCATCCGTACGGGTGAGGGCTACCTCCATGGGTATCTCCTGTTCGTACTCTCCTTCTCCGGATACACACGAGGCAGACAGCAGACACAGGCAAAGCAGCAGGCATGCCCGGCAGAATCTACTCTTTTTTTCTTCTTTATTCATAGTTGTATACTTTCTTTCTCAGCTTTCACCACAGAGTAACACAGAGTTCCACAGAGATGATTTTCTCTTCATATCTCATAAACAAGAGATTAAGACTCCGTAAGACTCTGTGTTACTCTGTGGTGAATCGTATTTATTTTCCTTTCTACGTCGGCCTTACTATAATTTGATTACCGGAACTCGTCACCCAGTCCGTTACTTTCATCGTGGCACGCATCGGTTGCGGCAATGCGGCCGAAGGCAGGCTGAACCGGGTAATACGCAACAGATAATAACGGTTGCGCAAGATGCCGGAATCCGCACTGAAAGCGATTGTGCCGTCAGTAGCACTTGTGCCGTCTATATAAGTGTAATAATAGCCGATCCCGCCTTCGTAAGCGGTAAAATCAGTACGTTTCAGGGTACCCGCACCGATGGCGGCCTTCATGCCCGCATAGCTGTAATAGTCGCTCCCGTTGGTAAAGTAAGTGCCTGCCGCATGTGCTTCCGCATCGGCAGGTGTCGTCGTTGCGGGCAAGCAAGTAGCGGCATCGGCGGGAGATGTCAGGGTTTGCGTGGTTCCGGCCCCGGTAATAATCTGTTTGGGGACAAACTTCGCCGCTACCAGCAGATGGGTAGTCACCAGGCGGGGAATTTCCGCCTGAGTCGAATTAAGTGTTCCTGTCAGATCCAGTCCGCCCGCAAGAGAAGCGGTGGAAGTCGCAGTCGTGTTCTCCGGACAATACAGCCCACCGGTATAAGCACCGCTTTCCGGAGGAGTGGCTTTCGTCGCATTGAATTTGACCTCTTCATACGCTTCCGGAGCGATCCCTTCCGCCCATACACTGCCCAAAGTACGGTAAACGAATTGCTGTTCAGCCACATCGGGTGCCGATACATAATTGCCGCCATCATCTTTAACCACATACGGATCTACTTCATGATTAGGATCTTTCCCATCCGGGGGCGCATTCAGATACACCTTCCGGTTGACTGTGTTGAGGGCATACCGCACATCCGACAAACGTATCCAGCCCGGATCGGCTGGCGGAGCCGCATTACCGGACATCCGTACGTACGCTCCTCCGTCGTCTGTATAGGTATCGCACACCAACAGTACTTTGGCCACCACCCGTTCCAGTGTGATAGGCGATGCCGTGAGATCCACGTTCACATCGGTGCCCGCACTGACCGTTACGGAAGTCCCGGCTTTTCCGGTCATGGCGATCCCCTCCGTCCCGCGGGCAAACTGCCGGATCACCTCGTCATACCCCGCCCCGGTGGCGGTATACAATCCCTTGCCTTCTGCCTGCCCGCAGATGGCATGCACCTGACCGGGCAACAGATTGGCCCCCACATAGACCTTCTTCTCTCCGGGAGTGGTCGGTATGCGCGCCTGATACACGTCCGCCGCGCTACTGGTCGTGCCATACACCACTTCGTACTGCACATCATTCCAATCCTCCTTTCCACTCCCGTCGACCGACACCAGGAAAACGGCAACAGAAGAGATCTTCTCCTCCACCGTCGCATCCGCCTGTACCGCCGCCCGGGTAGTCTCCCCCACTACCCGTACCGAGAGCCGGACACACGCCGTCACCCGGTCCGCCCCTGCCGGAGGGGCAGGCATGCCGGCATCATCGGAGCATCCGCATGCCCACAGGCAGAGCAGAAACCGAAAGAATATGATCCATATGCTGCCTTTACAGTTGTGCATCGTTCAGTCTGATAATCCATCCGTTAATGTTCAGCGCCTCCAGCTTTCCCATCGGGGTAAGGTAGAAAATCACGTTGAACCGATCTTCGTAATCAAGGTAATCCTGGTCGCTGAGCTCCACACCGTTGCTCTCTTCAAACAGGGGGCGCGTCATCAGCAGATAACGCGTCAGGTCGACATCCACTACTTTCTGCCCCGAAGTGCGGTCCGTCACCACCAGACGGGCCTCCTGATCCGCCAGTAAGCGCAGTGTGTTCAAGCGGGCACGCGCCAGGCTGACTTCTCCCGTACGGGTGGGGGCCGGTTCCGTTTCGGAAGCGGACTCGGTATGATAGGCGGCATAAGTCACCCGGTCGCCCGTCATCACTTCGTTGTCAGCATTCATCCGGCCGTTATCCGCCAACAGAGTAAAGTCGTAATCATCGGCGTCCAGCCCCTGCCCCGACGTATCGTGCAAGGTAATGACGAACCGGTTGCTGTCCTTCAACATCGGCACACTGACCGATGTCAGTTCCGAAGGCTGTATCCGGCTCAACCGGAGATGACCGTACCACAAGTGTCCCAATTCGTCATCCTGACGTCCGTCTCCGTCACGTTCCAACCGGAGGGTCAGCTCGTCACGGGTCGAACTGCCCGGTGTGAGTTGCGGCATCCGGTAATGCCGGTTGTCCCCTCCCGCCCAGAACACCAGTTCGTAAACGTCTCCGTCTTTATATTCCAGCGGCAGGGTAATGATATAATCGTTTTCAGTCAGCGATTGCCTGTTCTCTGTGTGCAGGCAGACAAACTGTCCCTGTGCGTCGAACACGTAAAGGGACAGCGTGTCGATCTCGTCGGTGATGACGCCTGTCCCGCTGTCGGGCTGTATCTGTGCATGCAATGCAGGCTGAAGACGAATACGGAAACCACTGGGACAGTCGCTACGGTCGTCCCCGGTCCACGAGCAGGCAGATAAGCTCGCCAACAACGAAAGCCACAAGAACGGCAGAAACCAACTGCCGGAATGGGAAAAACAGAAAGTCTGAAACTTATCGGACATGGTTGGGAAAATTTTATGATTGAACGGGTGTTTCACCACAGAGTAACACAGAGTTCCACAGAGATCTTTTTCTCTTAAGATATCCTGATAAGCGAGAACTTAAAACTCTGTGAGACTCAGTGTTACTCCGTGGTGAAAACCCATCTCAAAGCAATTATTTTTTTAGAGAAAACAGTGGGTTAACGGCCCAATACGGCACTATTCGTACGCACTACCCAAGGTTTGATACTTAACTTCACATTCAGCAATACGGTAGTCGGATCATCGGTTTCGGTATCGGTAATGATATTTTCGGTTACACCGTCTTTGCCGACACCTTGAATACTGGCGACGGTTACTTGATAGACATTGTTGCGGACAATGCCGAACTCCATCACATCTTCTGCTGTATCCGAGGGGAGATGTTTGATCCAATACGGATAATAACAAATGAACTTGCCATCAGTACTTTCTTTCTTGAAACACTGGACGTCGTTCTTTTTCAGGTCGGCAGGGGCACCGTTGGCCGAACTGGAAGTAGTTCCGTCTGCCAGCAATACACCGGCTTCTTTCAGCGCTTCAATATCTTTGTAGAAGATGCCGGAATGGTAGAAGATCTCACCAATCGAACCAATTGTATTAGTTTCTTCCACACCACCGCCTGAAGACATTTTTTGCATCATTTTACTCGGAGCAATCTCTGCTTTAAATACGATGCCGGTTGTATATCCGTTCTTCTGTTTATCCTTCAGCATCGTGTTTTCATAGCAGTAAGCGGCGACTTTAGTTTCCACCGCCCCGGAAGAGTAGCCCGGCATATCCATATAAGTTCCGGAAAAAGTGCCGAAAGACGACAAGCCAAATGCGCTTGATCCTTGCAGATACCAGTCGCCATAGCTATTGGCTAAAGCAGGTGTAGAAGTATAAGTTTTATCATACGTCTTCGGATCTGTCACATACGGCAATGTAGCGCTTGAGTTACCATAATTTGCCTCAGTCAAAGGATTCGTTACAGAGCTTTCTTTATCCACATGACGGAAATAATATCCCTCTTTCCGTGCGTTGACTACATAATAGTTTTTTAGGGTGATATCCTTAATATTTCCGATAGCAGTCACTGTGGTAGAAAACGAAGTATATTTATTAGCAGTAGCAGCAGAAGACGCATTGGTTCCTCCCGCAGTCACCGTAATCTTTCCCATCACACGCTCCACTGTTGCCGCAATGGTCTGCTCCGGGTCTTTGGTTATCTCCTGGGCAATATAAGGAAGAGTATTCGAGTTATTACTGTTGGGAGAACGGCTCGCCATTACCAGTCCGTCACTCGGTACAGCAGCTATCACGCTCGTAGCGTCAGCCGTTGTCTTTGCGAGAAAAGCAGCTTCGGTCAGAGTTTCCTTGTCACTGTCACCCACCCCATTGACCGTACCGTTCACCACTATATAAATACGATAGTCTCCCGGGGTCAGGGCTGTTTTCTTACTGGTCCATACAATGGTCTTCTGGTCGGAAGTAGTAGTGGTGGTTTGCGTAAACTGGCTGATGGAAATAATCTCTGTCAACTTAGCGCTACCAAAGCTACTACCCGTTCCTCCCGGAAACAGATACAGATTGGCCTTCGTCACTTTGTATTCATCCGTTAAACCGATATCCATATTCGTATCGTCAGTATCCGCCGTCGGATCGGAGGCCCTTGTCTCCGCCACACCATTCGGTACGGCAATGGTCACTGTGGTATAAGCTCTCGCTTCTTCCGGATTCTCTCCGCCCGAAGCGTCCGTATCGTCGGAACAGGCGGCCCAGGTTGTCAGCAATAAAGCAGCCAACCCCATCATACTCATGTACTTTAGTTTTTTCATTTCTTTTTTACGTTATGTGATACATTTATTGCGTTATACCGATGGTAGCGGCCCGTCGTTCCGCATTCATCTTTTTAAGGTTTTCTTCCGCTTCCCGGTTTCCGGCTTTCACCGCTCTATGCAGCCATACCCCGGCTTCCTTGTCGTCTCCGCACAACAGATGGCAGACTCCCCGTACATTCCACGAGCGTTCGTCCGCCTCCACCGTCTTCAGCAACCGGAATGCCTCTTCATACTTCCGCCCCCGAATGGCGGCTATCGCACGGTTCACCGTATCCGCCACGCTGTCAGGGCGGTTGGCATACTGCACACGGATGTAGCAGGCATCGCGCAACTGCGGATAGAGCACATCCAGCACCGAACGATACGGACGCCCGCCAAGGCTTTCAGCCTGTCATTCCGCTCTTCCTCCGGATGACTGCGGAGAATAGCGAGCACTTCCTCCTTATATGTCATGTCACTCCCATTCACCAGTTCGGCCAGCCTGTCCCAGTCTACTCCTCCGGCATTCAGTTCAAACAACGATACAGGCAGGTTCATGCGCACCGAGAGAGCATGCCGCAGAGCTTCGGCACGTTTCGCCGATAATTTCCGGTTCAGTTCCGTCGTGCCCTCGGGCGAAGCATATCCGCTGATCGAGATACCTTGCAGGAATGCGCAACTGTCCGCACGCAGCAACCCGATGGCTTCCGTTATCCGGCGCAGGTTTCCGGCATTGGCGGAATACAGCGTATCCACCACTGCCGATGCCGCACGGAAGCGAATACCGATGCCGCTTTCATGCAGGGGGCGGCTGCCTGCCTCGCACAGGAACGGATAGTCATCCGCATGTTCCGCCACCGTCCGGCTCACCCTCGGAGTGAGCTCACTAACCGACGGACGATAGGGCAAAGCCACCCGAAAAGCGCCGGAGGAGACGATGCTTCCCACTGTCTGTACCCGGCAGCAACCTTCCCGGTCGATGTCGAGCCGCAGGTTCAAGCCATTCTCCATCCACGGGGCATAGCGCAACGTATCGGTATACAAGAAGGTGTCTCCATTGCGGGCGGTCCACCGATGATTGACGTCACGGTCCGGAAGGCCGGCCAATAGGCGCCGCTGATTTTCCTCGCGCGCCATGATGCGTCCCGTCACCACAAACGGGCCAAGCAACACACTATCCGAGGCGTTGCCCAGACAAGGGGTAATCACCCAGCGGTGACGGGCACGCACTGCACGGGGGGCTATCTTTACGGCAAACGAGACATATACCTGTCCACCCGCACGCTGCATTCGGACGGCGGTAAGGGCTACTCTTCCGGACGGATCTGCCGCACGGACAGACAGCGCACCGAAGCACAGCGCAAAGAGCGTCAGGAAGCAGACTGCCGGCGGCATCTTCCGAAAGCACATTCTTAAACGGGTCGATCGTATCTTCTCTTTCATAAGACTTTTTATTTTAACATATAAATCAGACTGATGCCCGCACGGGTCGGCGCCAGAAAATTTTTCTTGTTCGCTCCCCGATATTCACCACAGACCGGACAATTAAAACGTTTGTATTGGGCATGCACCCACCCTGCACCTATGGTAGCCTCCAGATTCCAGCGTTTGCCGAGCACCCACGAGTAACCGTATGAAAACCCCGCCATCAGCGCCCACCCCTCGTAGCGGTAAGAAGCCGAACGGGAAACAAAAGGAAGATGCACCCGGCTCAGGTTGTATTCTCCCCCACCGGCATGCACACCCAGAAAGTGTCCGTAGAATGACTGACAAAGCCAATAGCGTGCCTCACCCTGCATCATCCAGAATTTCCACTTCCGGTTGTCCGCAAAATTCCACGGACAGGCGCTTCCCGCAACATCGAGTGTCCAGCGGGAGGCAAACGCCCACTCGGCAGCAAGCGACGGTGCCGTCGCTGCATCGTGCAGCAAATTGGTTTTAACCGCTGCCCGTTGCGCCAGTACATTGCCCGAAACAAGCAAAAGCAATATGAATAGTTGTTTTTTCATTCTGTTAGTTTATCTGAAACATATCCGCCAATCCGCCTATAAATCTGTCAGAGGTATCTCCGACAGATAGGCACGGGTCATCTGGTTGACAATGCCCAGCTTATGGGCGGCATAATGATAACGTGCATACATTTTCTCACAATCCGGTTGATTACAGTTCAGATGCTGGTCCACGGCTTCCATCAAATCGAGCAGGGAGATACGGAAAAGAGGGCGGGTCAGTTCATAGGTTTTCGGAATGCCACTGCCGGATTGGTCTGTCCTGACACGTATCAACCCCGCGGATTCCAGTTGACCCAGGAGTTCGTCAAGAGGCTTACAACCACATTCCAAATCCTGGAGATTTCCTGTTTCGTGAGAGGAAATATGACGTAAGACAGATATGGCTGTCAAAGTTAACGGCGTAAGCATAAGCTATTTTGTTTTGTTGTGTGATCAACCGTTACTTTGTAGGTAACGGCATTTAACAGATAACGAATACAGAAAGCGTTCTGAACCCAATAATATGAATTAAATAATAAAATACATCCGATGATGACAATAAAATGTTCGTCCGCGTTAAATTACATCAACGTGGATAACCCTTTTTATTGCTTTTTTAAGAGAAAATAGGGAAAACTAATGCTAAGCATGCATCTTTTTTAAAATTAATTATCTTTTTATTGAGAAACTTGCCTTTTTATTTGTTTGTGTGAAAAATAATATCCAATTTTGCAGCAATTATTCATTGCCGTTACCTACAAAGTAACAGACTATTTATATCCCTGTATATAAGTGTAATACATTCAAATCATTTTATCTTTAAACCGCATTCAGCACATAGTTGAGTATCTTCCTGTTTGTCCGATCTACTTCCCTATCCCCGAAAGGTTTCAGGTAAGTTTCCGTAACTTTTACCGAAGAGTGTCCCAGTCCACGGCTGATCACTCCCACGGGCGTCTCCTGATGAAAGGCAATCGTGGCCCACGTGTGGCGCGCGGTGTATGAACTGAGCCTGCCGCCCAATCTCAAATCCACCGACACCCGTTCCAACCGGCGGTTCAGGTTACGCAACGCATATTGGTACTCCTGATAAGGAGTCAATGCCTTCTTTGTATGCCGCTTTCGGGTGCGGGGCTGCCCCAAAATAGGCAACAGATAACTCGGATGGCAGTTCTCAACCATCCTCCTATTGATAATTTCCATCGCCTCACGAGGCACGCTAATGCTGACCTCCTGCCCCGTTTTATGCCGGCAGTAGGTCAACACCCCCTTATCAAGATTGCTCCTGCGCAAGTGTGCCAGATCGACAAACGGGATGCCCCGCAGCATAAACATCAGTACAAACCAGTCCACAGCCTTCGCCGAGGCCGATTCATCCGGACACCCCGACATGCGGATCATACGCCCCACCGTGCGGGCATCCACGGCACGCTTCACGTCGGAGCGCGTACCGGTATATACCTTATCGAAAAGCCCGGTGACATATCCCGGACGCCCCTTCATCCCCCGGTTGTAGCCCGCACGCAGGGCACGCATATAAGTCGATACCGTGTTCCAGCTCAACCGCTTGCCCAGCAGCCAATGTTCATACTTGCCCAGAAACACCGGAGTCACCTCTTCAAATCCGATCTCCTCTTTTCCTGCACTCTCCCTGAGCGTACGCAGCATATTATGGTAGATACGCCGGGCCGGTTCACGTCCCTCTTCACGGAGCCTTTCAATCTCCGAAATCATAAATACTGTTAATGTTTCATTCATCTTATTCCTTGTTTTTAGTTTACAAATCTTCTTTAAATATAAATTGTGTAAATAGTCGGATAACCGAATCTATATCTTTACAAAAAACATCTAAAGAGACTTTGCAGAACAATCCCCAGGACGATATGCTATGCTCTTTTTGTATATCTTTGCCGATCCTAACGTCATTTTAACAAACATTGGCATCCAGCCATCCCATGCAAACCTCAAAGTAAGATGAAAAAGAGCATTCAAGACCTGAAAGAGTCACTAAGAAAGAAGGAAGAGAAACAACAAAGACTGCACGAACAAGAAGAAACGGTAAAAAAAGACATCCGTGTGCTGCGGTACTTGATAGCCAAGGAGGAAGAGGCTGCCCCACCACAAGCCCCCCGGAAACGAAAAATCCCCCAAAAGCAGATAAACGACTTTTTTACCCGGATCTCCATGTTTTACGAAGATCTGCAAAGGCGCCTGAACCTGCGCATCACTTATCGCTGCTTCTGCCGCTGGCTCTGCACCCGCTACGAGTTCGAATCACGCTATCACGACCGCCACAAACTGTCGCCTTGCACGATACTGGGGTATTTTAAGAGAGAAAGAGGAGGATAAAAGCCGTATACATAGAGACTAAACTAAAAACACTCTCTATGATTTATCCAGGATGAAAGATGCACACAGATTACTCTGCCATCCGACTTGCCGAAATCACCAGCGAGCACGAAGACTCTCCCAGAGCTATTGTGCTTCGTCACGGATCCATCGTCTCGCACATAGCATCCATCCTGACTGCTTTGTGTCAGTGTGTATGTTTCCTTGAAGAGGAATCATAAGGACGCATCATCCTCCTATCATCCACTCTCCAATATTCCGTTCCTCCTTCTCGAAGGCTACACCCACCTTCACTACTTTCCGTCCGTCCGCCTGATAGGACAGCAGATATCCCTTTTCATCAATCTGCCTCAAGGCAGCCTCGGCACTGTCGTTCAGCTTGAACTCAAACACGTAGATGTAATCCGGTGTCTTCACCACCGCATCGGCACGCCCCCGGGCACTCCGGACCTCCGTCTCCGTAAACTGCCCCATAAGCTGGAAGACGAGGTAGAACACCGTCTGATAATGCCGCTCCGTGCGGTCGTTCAGGTCGTAGGGGATACCGGCAAAGAAGCAGCGCAGGCGCGTGAGGAAAGCGTCCACATCACCGCTCTCCAACTCGCGGATGAACTTGCCGATATAGAACGAGGTGTCTGTCTGGGCTATAGGAGTGTAGAAGGGACTGACGAAGTTGAGGAAACCATATTTCACCTCCTCGTTGGGGAACCCCAGCGTGTACATCCGGAAGCGCTCGTCGTAGTCCTTAATCGTCAGATATCCACTTTGATAAATCATGGGTATCGGATTGTTTATATCCGCGCGGTCGTCGCTCAGCGAAGCCTCATTCACCTCAATACCCTCCATTTCCCTCAAGTCGAAATCGGTCTTCTGCAGCATCTCCACCAGGAAGGTGGGCGTGCCGCTGGCAAACCAGTAATTGCCATACGAACGCTTCTGCAAGGCACTCAACACGCTGAAGGGATTGTACATGGAGGTGAATTCCTCGTCTTTGGTGAACCGGTATCCGTCATATTGGCGAGTCAGCCGGTCCATCACCTGCCGGCAGGTCGCATTACTTTTCACTGCCAGGGCTTCCAATTCCGGAGAGAAGGTAGCTTCTATCTCCGCACGGGTCATGCCGCAAAGGGTGTTATAGTCGAGGTCGAAACTGATATCGTTCAGTTGGTTCAGATTACTGAAAATACCCATTTGCGCGAACTTGGTCACTCCGGTGATGAAGACGAACTGCAACCAGGGGTCGGCATCTTTGAGCACAGTATAGAAAGCGGTCAGCGTCTCCCTGAAGTCGTGTTGCAACTCCTGACTGTCGAACGAACGCAGCAAGGGTTTGTCATATTCGTCGATAAGCACCACCACGCGGCGCCCCGTCTGTTCGCAGGCGCGCCGGATGACGGTCATGAAACGTCCGGAGTGCGTAATACCTTCCCCTCCCGTCCGGTATAACTCTTCCCACTGCCGCAACTGCCGCTCAAGTATATCGATCAGCCCCTCACGACTGTCATACTTCTCCGCATTGAGGCTGAGATGCAGCACGGGATATTGTAGCCACTCTTTTTCCAATTTCTCGATAGCCAATCCGCGGAAGAGTTCCTTCTTACCTTGAAAGTACGCCTCGAAAGAAGAAAGCAACAGGCTTTTGCCAAAGCGGCGGGGACGGCTCAGGAAACAGGGATTGCCTGCTTGAGCCAGCCGATAAATCAATGCGGTCTTATCTACATAAAGGAAATTTTCGGAGCGCAGTTTCTCAAAACTCTGTATCCCTATCGGGAGTTTTCTAAGCGGGGCATTGATCGGTGTATCCATGGGGCATTGAAGTTAGTCTTTTGCAAATGTACACAATTATTTTTTAGATTCTCACACTTGGTTACAAAATGTAAGGGATGCAACAATTGGCACTCTTCTTTATTTTTCTTATACTCGTAAATACAAAGATAACATTTTCTTCTGTATTTTACGTGTTGTACTACCAAAGATACCACCCGGATCTAAATACCTATTATCAGTAAAAGGCCAAGTAGCACTTCGGTGACGATGACGGGCCGGGGCCCAAACGGCAACATACATGGACTTCAAAATTCGTGGTAAATTCCGGAGAATGCCCGGTGCGGCGGATCGGGTTCAAAAACTGTTCGCCGACCGCAAATTCGACTGATATATTTTATATATCTTTTGTTTATTATTTATTTATGTGCAGGTCTGCATGTTGGCGGCCTCGAATTTCGCTCGCACAGAAAGCTGAGCAACAGCGTATTACGAATACTAAAGCATGTTGGTATCCATGTTGGTGATTCAGAGGCTCCGAATGACGGAAACAGAGGGTCCGGAAGAGTCCGGACGAGGCTCGGTTTCACCCCGGCAGAGCGTGCATTGCCTTGCAGTGGACACTGTGACTTTTTGCGCCGTAATGCGGCACTCTGCATCACTTTCTTGCATCGCTGCCTTTCCATGCTTAACTTTGTCATACCGTTCGGGAAAGAACGGTACACTTAATAACCTGTAATATGAAATACTATGAATACATCGACTGAACCTATTCCGGGAAAAAACATAGATCTTGAATCCCCAATCCATAAATACGTGCTTCAGTCACCACAGGGACCTGACAAAGAGAGGATGTTTCATAACTCACCACAGATTACACTGATTTACACAAAATAATTTTTAATCTATTGATAACCAATACTATCTATCTGCGTAATCTATGGTAAATACGAGTTTTAACACATCCCCCATGAATAGAGAGGAAGACAGAATAAGACGGAGAAGACGGAATTTACAAGTTCTCTATCTCTCCAGCGGACAATCCTGTCACCTGGCAGATGGTTTCGACCGGCAGGTTCAATGCCTTCATCCTTCGGGCATTCGCCTGCTTCTCTTCCATACGACCTTCGGCAAGCCCCTCCTGGCGACCTTCGGCAAGACCTTCCTGGCGACCCTCCTGGCGGCCCTCCATAGCTGCCGTACTCAATACATCATTCTGAATCATAATCGCATTGATATGTTCATCATAAGCCAATTGTTCTGCCTTATTCATGTTATAATAGACAAGTTTACGACGCGCTTCCTCCAGTCCCGGAGCCTTGGTGTCGGGATGGATCACACCTGTCTTGAGATATTCAATCCACTCCTCAAGGGGCGTGACAGCCACTTTGTTGAACTCGTTCACACGAATAAGGAAATACTCAGGAAAGATCTCGGCAGGCAATTTACGGACGATGGCGTTCTTCTCTTTGGTGCTCACCTCCAGAAGGTCGCCCGTGTGGACACCCACGAAAGAGTTCTGACCGTGGTAAAGGTAATCAGTACCACGACCGATATCAAAGTAGAGGATACTGATGGAATACACCTTCTTAACCTCAGAGTAGAGCTGACCCAACTCGATATGCTCCGTGATCGCCTTGGCAACACCGAAAAGAATACGTTCCAGATAATAAATCTCACGGGTATTCTGAACCTCCACAATGATGATCTCGTCTTTGCTGTTACGCGCCTTTATGTCGACACGGTTGAATTTATCCGTTTCATTCAACTGATTGCCTTCACTCTCCAGAATCTCGACGATACGGATGGGCTCACCCAGCAAAACGGTGAGAAAACCCTCCAACACACCGAAATTGGCCTTGTTACGCAACAGGCGCTTCACCGCCCAATCAAAACGAATATACCTGTCTTTCTGTTCCATCATATACGAATAATATCTATCCTACAAATATAAGTTTTAAAAAAGAACTATCCAAGCATACGGCGGAAGAAATAAGATGAACCGCCTTTAAACCATAAACGATGAACAGGCCACGCTGCATCGCATAGCTTGTCCATCGTTTACTGTCCATCATTCAGGCTTGCGTCGGCCGGAACTTATCTCTGACCGAGCTGAGAATCGATAAAGAAGATACCGGCATCACCGGCTCTCTTAATCTTATCGACAATCCCTTGAGCGGTGGCTTCTTCTTCTACTTGTTCGCGAACGAATCCCCAAAGGAAATCCTGAGTCGCTTTATCTTTTTCGGCTGCGGCAATGTCAACCAAGGCATCTACCAGTTTAGAAACATGGCGTTCGTGCTCAAAGACGTGCTCAAACACTTCAAGAGGAGTACCCCAACCGGTGGGAACAACGTCAATCTTATCTACTTTGGCTATACCGCCGCGTTTGATAATATAATCGGCCATGGCATAAGCATGCCCCATCTCTTCCTGAGATTGCTTCTTCATCCAGTGTGCAAAACCGCTGAAACCTTCTCTTTCAAAATAGAAAGACATAGACAAATACAGATTAGAAGACCACATCTCGGCTGAAATCTGCTCGTTAATTGCATTCTGTAATTTTTCTGAAATCATGATCGTATTCATTTTAGGTTATTAAAATCACTACAAAAATAACAATTTTAAAAGAAAGGTTGTTCGGAGAAAGTGAAAAAAGAAGAGAAATCTTCCTTAAATCATCCGGACTACCGGACAGCCGGCCTATGACAGCATTACACCAACTCCTCTGAGATGTACCCTTTCGGCAGTTCACGGCAGTTATAGCCTGAAGCCATAATCTCGCCATAAGCACCGGCAGAACGCAGGGCTATCAGATCGCCACGCTTCACCTTATTCAGATCGACAGCCTTGCCGAATACATCGGACGACTCACAGATGGGGCCCACCACGTCATAAGTTTCGACCACAGGATCTTCGGAAGTAAGGTTCTCCATCTTGTGATGTGCCTGATAGAGGGCAGGACGAATCAAATCGGTCATGCCCGCATCGAGGATGGCAAATTGCTTGTTGGTACCTTGCTTGACATAAAGTACTTTTGAAATCAGCGAACCGCATTGTCCCGTGATGGCACGTCCCAGCTCAAAATGCAAAGTCTGATGCGGACGAAGCTTCAGGTGCTCGTCGTATGTACGGAAATAGTCGGCAAAATCCGGAATAGGCTGACGGTTGGGGTGATCATAATCGATGCCCAGCCCACCGCCTACGTTGATATGCTCCACAAGGATGTGACGGGCTTCGAGCTTATCCTGCAATTCGTTGACACGGTTGCATAGCGCTATGAAATCGCCCATATCGAGAATCTGAGAACCGATGTGGAAATGAAGACCGATGAACTTCACATGCTTCAGCTCCAAAGCCACGTCGATCACCTTATCCATATCGTGCATGCTGATACCGAATTTGTTTTCGGCCAATCCGGTAGTGATATTGGCATGGGTATGCGCACCTACATTGGGATTGATGCGGAAAGCTACATTGGCAACTTTACCTTTGGCGGCAGCCAGCTCGTTGATGACTTCCAACTCAGGCACCGACTCGACATTGAAACAGAAAATATCGTAATCGAGTCCCAGGTCGATTTCCCAATCAGCCTTACCGACTCCGGCAAAAACGATCTTCCCGGCAGGGAAACCGGCCTTGATGGCAGCGCGGATTTCACCTCCGCTGACACAATCGGCACCCAGTCCACTTTCGCGGATGATGGTCAGTACCTTAGGATTGGCATTGGCCTTGACGGCATAGTGTACACTGAAATTGTCGTAACGTGCCACCTCACGGTTGACGCACGCCAGCGTGTCGCGAAGCACTTTCGTATCATAATAATAGAAAGGAGTCGGCAACTCGCGAAATTTATGAATGGGGAATACAGTTTTCATTTTGAAAAGTTACTAATCAGTTTTGAGTTTGATCTACCACAGAGTCACACAGAGTCTCACAGGGAAAGTTTTTTCTCTTCATCATCCTATTATATTATCAAAAGATTAAAACTCTGTGAGACTCTGTGTCACTCTGTGGTGAACCTAATTCGGTTTCTATTTGCCGTTGAACAACATGTCGCTGAGCGACTGTAAAGCCACCTTCTTGTCGCACTCACGAATCAGGAAGGAGATATTATAGTTGCTACCGCCAAACGAAATCATACGCACGGGGATGTCACGCATGGCATCGAGCGCTTTGGCTTCGAAACCTACATTCTCCCATTCCAAGTCACCCACGACACAGATGATACACATATCCTTGTCGACGGTAACGGTTCCGTACTTCTTCAGGTCATCCAGGATCTCGTTGAGATGCTTGGTGTTATCGACAGATACGGAAACTCCTACCTCAGATGTACAGATCATATCGATGGAAGTCTGGTAGCTCTCGAAGATTTCGAATACCTTGCGGAGGAAACCGTGTGCCAGCAACATGCGGCTCGATTTAATCTTAATGGCAGTAATATTACCCTTGGCAGCAACAGCCTTGATCTTGCCCTTTTCGGTATCATTGGAAATCAATGTACCCGGGGCATGCGGATCCATCGTGTTCAGCAGGCGAACCGGTATGTTGGCATACTTAGCCGGCTGGATACAAGTCGGGTGTAGAATCTTGGCACCGAAATAAGCCAACTCGGCAGCCTCTTCAAAGTGCAGCTGACGCACCGGGGCCGTTTTGTCGACAATGCGCGGGTCGTTATTGTGCATACCGTCGATATCCGTCCAGATCTGAATTTCGGAAGCGTGAATGGCAGCACCGACCAATGAAGCGGTATAGTCGCTTCCGCCACGCTGCAAGTTATCAATCTCGCCATAAGCATTGCGGCAGATGAATCCCTGAGTGATATAAATTTCAGCATCCGGATAGAGATCCAATTGTGCCTGAAGTTTATCCTTAATATAAACAGGATCGGGTTCCGCATTCTTATCAGTACGCATATATTCCAAAGCCGGAAGCAACACGGACTTCACACCGCACTCCTGCAAGTAGTAGTTGACCATAGCGGTGGAGATCAGCTCGCCCTGTGCCAGCACCACTTTCTCTTCGAACAATGTAAAGAGGTCTTTGGTGTATGAACGGATGTAGTCGAAATGAGATTTTATGACCTCCAGGCCTTTCTGTTTATACTCCTCAGTAGCGTAAAGTTCGTCAACATGCTGTTTATATTTAGCCTCCAGCTTATTGATAATCTCGTTGGCACCTTCCGGATTCTTCTTGTACAGATAGTCGGAAATCTCCACCAATGTGTTTGTTGTGCCCGACATAGCCGAGAGGACAACAATCTTTCTTTCACCATCGGTAATCAATTTGGCCACTTCCTTCATCCGCTGTGCAGAACCTACGGAAGTTCCTCCAAACTTTAAAACTTTCATTTTCGTTACTGTGTTAAAATTAGTATGTATATTAATTATTTTCTTTCTTCACAAATTCGTCCGTCACATTGACAATGCGATGTTCGGCGCACCGGTATACCTGTCCGGGATATTCGGCTACCAACTGGAGGTTGTGAGTGGTCATCACTACCAGCGATCCGGCCTGACAGATGTTATGCAACAACTCTACAATGGCTTTTCCGGTCTCTACATCGAGGTTTCCGGTAGGTTCGTCCGCCAGGATAATCTCCGGAGAGTTGAGCATCGCACGCGCTATCACGATGCGCTGCTGCTCACCGCCCGAAAGCTCGTTTGGCAGTTTATAGCCCTTGTTCTCCATCCCGACAAGGTTGAGTACTTCGGCTATGCGTTCCTTGATTTCCTGTTTATTCTTCCATCCGGTGGCACGAAGCACAAACTCCAGATTATCGTTCACCGTACGATCGGTGAGCAGTTGGAAATCCTGAAAAACAATGCCCAGCTTGCGCCGCAACTGCGGAATGTGCTTGCGCTTGATGGATGTCATCCGATAACCGAGCACTTCGGCCTCACCGGCAGTCACATCGAGCTCGCCATAGAGGGTTTTGAGCAGGCTGGTCTTGCCGGAGCCCACTTTACCCACCAAATAAACGAACTCCCCCTTGTGCAGTTGCAAATTAACTTCGCTCAGCACACAGAGTTCCTGCTGATGTATCTCTACATCGGTATAGTGAATCAGTGTTTCGTCCATGAGTCGCTATGTCTTATCTGCAATTCGCGTGCCAGATCTTCGATGCGGTATCCTTTAGAGGTCAGCAATACAATCAGGTGGTAAATCAGGTCGGAACCTTCGTATATCAAACGGTCATCTGTACCGTTGGTAGCCTCGATCACTGTTTCCACCGCCTCTTCGCCTACTTTCTGCGCTATCTTGTTGATGCCGGACTGAAACAAGCTGGTGGTATACGACTTCTCGGGCATCTCTTCGTGACGTCTGTCGATGAAGTCCTGCAACAGTTTGAGGAACATGACCGGCTCTTCGTTCTTCTCGCCCCAGCAAGTATCGGTGCCGGTATGGCATACCGGGCCGACAGGATTTACCTGAATCAACAACGTGTCTTTGTCGCAATCTTCTTTAATAGAAACGACATTCAGGAAATTACCACTCTCTTCGCCTTTGGTCCACAAACGGTTCTTGGTACGGCTGAAAAAGGTTACTTTCCCGGTTTCAACAGTCTTCTCGTAAGCCTCTTTATTCATGAAGCCAAGCATCAGCACCTTGCGGGTGTCGTTGTCTTGTATGATGGCCGGAACGAGTCCGTTCATTTTATCAAAATCTAAATCCATGGTTCTTATTTATTATATTTTTGAGTTTGATTCACCACAAAGTAACATGGAGTCTCACAGCGTTTTAATCTCTTGTTTTTAGGATATTAAGAGAAAACCATCTCTGTGGAACCCTGTGCTACTCTGTGGTGAGTCTGATTCGTTTCCATTCTTTCTTTAATCTTCAGGCTAAGATTTGCTTACGCTTTCTACCTGACGGTAATTCCCTGGCCGCAAAGATACGATTTTAATTCGGGAATTTTAATTTCTCCGAAGTGAAAAACACTGGCTGCCAGTGCGGCATCTGCTTTACCGAGCGTAAAAGCATCGCAGAAGTGCTCCATTTGTCCGGCCCCACCCGATGCAATAACGGGAATGGAGAGTTGAGAAGCCAACTCGGCCAGGGCTTCATTGGCATATCCGGTCTTCACACCATCGTGATTCATACTGGTGAACAACACTTCGCCGGCCCCACGCTCCTGAGCTTCTTTGGTCCATGCCGTCAATTCCTTGTCGGTTTCGATACGTCCGCCATTGAGATAGCACTTCCACCCGTTCTCAGTCTGCTTGGCATCTACCGCAAGCACACATACCTGCGACCCGAAATGCTTGGCAATATCATCGATCAACTGCGGATGACGGATAGCGGAAGAGTTGATGGAAATCTTGTCGGCACCGGCATTGAGCAGGCGGTCCACATCACTCAACTCGTTGATCCCCCCCCCGACAGTAAACGGAATACTGATATTGGCAGCTATCCGCCGAACAAGCTCGGCAAAAGTTTTGCGACCTTCGTGGCTGGCCGTAATGTCGAGAAAAACCAACTCGTCTGCCCCCTGCTCGCTATAAGCACGTCCCAACTCCACCGGATCACCGGCTTGGCGCAAGTTTACGAAATTCGTCCCCTTTACGGTCTGACCGTCTTTGATATCAAGACAAGGTATGATTCTTTTTGCTAACACAACTATATATTTACGATTTTACGTTTGACAAATGATTCACTACAACACACACCGGACTTTCGACAGGCATAAACACAACTCTGCCCCGCTATGCTGCCGTTAAAGAAATGCCTGAAGCTCTTTCAAAGTAATACGTCCTTCATAAAGGGCTTTACCGAAAATAACGGCAGGTACCCCGGCTTCGTGCAACGCTTCAATATCGGCTATACTGCTCACACCGCCACTGGCTATCAGATAAAGAGTGGGATGCTCTGCCAGAATCTCTTTGTATAAATCCAAAGATGGCCCCGCCAGCATGCCGTCACAACTGATGTCGGTACAGATCACTTTCTCAATTCCTTTCTGGGTATAATCCTTCAAGAAAGGGAAAAGTTCACAAGTACTTTCGTCTTTCCATCCGTTGACAGCTATTCTACGATCTTTAACATCGGCTCCCAAAATGATTTTCCCACTGCCATAACGGTCGATCCAACGGCAAAACAGGTCAGGGTTCCTGACGGCAATACTACCGCCGGTCACCATCTGCGCACCATTCTCAAAAGCAATTATCAGATCTTCATCACTCTTCAACCCACCGCCGAAATCGATAATCAACGATGTGCGACTGGCTATCAAGTCGAGTGTCCGGTAGTTGACCACATGATGCGAAGCGGCTCCATCCAGATCCACCACGTGCAAACGCCGGATACCGTTGGCCTCAAACTCTTTGGCAACTTCTACCGGATTTTCATTATATACCTTTTTACTGCCATAATCTCCCTGGGAGAGGCGTACGCACTTCCCGTCGATAATATCAATGGCCGGAATCAATTCTATCATCTGTCTGTTTTCAATTTACGGTTTAAAATCCCGGAGGGACTAAAGCTCCAGGAAATTCTTTATAATTCTTTCGCCCGCCTCACCGCTTTTTTCGGGATGAAACTGGGTGGCATAGAAATTATCTTTATGCAAAGCGGCACTGAAAGGCCGGATGTAATCGGTTTCGGCAGCGGTAAATTCACTGACGGGCACATAATAACTATGTACGAAATAGACAAATTCATCACGGGTGAATCCTTTGAACAGGTCACTCTTCAGGCGGCTGATGGTATTCCATCCCATGTGGGGAACTTTTTCCTCGTGCTTCCGAGGAGCAAAACGTTTCACATCGGTATCGAAAATACCCAGACAATCGACATTCCCCTCTTCGGAGAAGCGACACATCAGTTGCATGCCCAGACAAATGCCCAGCACCGGCTGACGGAGTTCTTTAATGAAACGATCCATGCCACTCTCCTTGAGATGAAGCATGGTAGTCTCGGCCTCTCCCACCCCGGGAAAGATCACTTTATCGGCAGCTTTCAGCACCTCTTTATCAGATGTAATCACTGCTTCCACCCCTAAGCGCTTCAAGGCATAGTCCACAGAACGGATGTTGCCTGCATTATATTTGATAACTGCTACTTTCATTTTAATGTTCTACATTTAGTTCGCAAAAATAACGAATTATTGCAAAACTACGAAAAATCAGAGCAGGAAGTTTGAATTAAAAGATAGATTTATAACAGATAGAAAGATTTTAGGCATATAAAATGAATAAGTATTATCCGAATGGAAAAACAGGAAGATAACCGAGACCTGATAAGACTATTATTTTTTCACACTTTTTTTCAAACTAAATACGTTCAGAATGAGGAACTAAGCCAAAACAGCTTCATTTTTTTCAAAAAACTTTTCGTTCAGCTATTGCAGGTTTCGGAAAAATGCCTACCTTTGCAACCGCAATCGAGAGAGATAGCAATTAAGAAATGAAATTCTGGTGCGTTAGTTCAGTTGGTTAGAATACATGCCTGTCACGCATGGGGTCACGGGTTCGAGTCCCGTACGCACCGCAT
>ERZ791671.3-NODE-3-length-352308-cov-36.1481_pt1 | contig 352308 bp, 284 predicted proteins | sample MGYA00510052_ERZ791671 | MGnify/ENA primary metagenome ERZ791671 (study PRJEB30046, sample SAMN00715231) | human gut metagenome | study: EMG produced TPA metagenomics assembly of the A metagenome-wide association study of gut microbiota in type 2... | reverse complement strand
ACATGTACAACTTTTTACTCATATTTATCAACTTAAATTAATTCCGCCAACGGGTATAATCAGTTCTTTTAAAGAGCGTAGGTCCTCGTTTTTTTCACGCAAAACTCCGACTGTTGCGGCTTTTGCATCATATTCATCGTGACTGCCTTTCCAATTTAACTCATCGGCTTCCGGCAGAGGAATATCCTTGGCAAAAGCTTGATGTTTAAGGTCATTACGTATTACTAATCCTTTGTCAATGCGTTTCATAATGCTTTCGTCGTCGAAATTGGCATTGGTAATGGTACAGAATAAGGCGTCTACAATAAAATTGTCCACATCTTTTTTAACGGGGAGGGAATGTTGGCGCAATTGATCTGCCACAACAGAAATTCCTCGTACTACAAAAAGCAATAAATCCATAGTACGTGCTGTAGTTGCATTTTTTCCACAAACACCTTTTAAGGTGCAACCGAAACCTTTGGCTGTTTCCTGACATTGGAAACAAAACATGTTATTCTCCATATCTTTTCTCATTTTAATGATTTCTATTACTTTTGTGCAAAAGTACATGGTTTTCGTCTTTTAAGTTGTACCATATGTTACAGCGGATACAAATAACAGTTAAAAGAAAGTAGGATGGAACTGACAGGATTATTGCAGATAGCTCCTTTTCAGGGAATGAAAGAAGAAGAATTGGTTGCTTTACTATTCGGACTTCCGAATAGTTTGAAACACTTTGAACCGGGTGATATCATTGCCCGGCAAGGTGACTTATGTAAAGGGCTGTACATTCTTGCATCGGGAAGGGTACGGGCGGGAATGATAAATGATGAAGGGAAAGAACTGACGGTAGAAGAAATTGGAGCTCCTAACTTGCTGGCCTCGGCTTTTATTTTTGCCACTGAAAATCGTTTTCCCGTTAATGTAGAAGCAATAGGACTTTGTGAGGTTTTTATAATAGGTAAAGAACGATTTTTAGAATTTATGCGTTTGCATCCATTGATGATGCAGAATTTTTTGAAGGATATTTCGGACAGGAGTGTCTTTTTAAGCAGGAAATTGAATGAGTTTGCTTTGTTGAATTTAAAGACTCGTTTGTTGAAATATCTAGAAACACATTCTGCTATTCATAATCAGCAGGAGGTGGCGCAGAAGCTGGGAGTTACTCGTCCGTCATTGGCTAGGGCGCTGTCTGAACTGGTGAATGAAGGGAAAATAAAGAAATAATTTGAGATTTCTTTTTTTAAGTGGAAAACGTGTCTTGTATCTTTGAGAGTTTTTATGTGTAACCCATTCTTGTGAAAGTGTTCAAGTTGTTTTCGGATAAAAACTTTGACTTTAAAGAAAGAAAAGGATCCTTGTCTATAAGGATTGGTTCTTTTGAAATGAGGACTATTTTGAAATTCTCTTGATTAAAAAAGAGGGTGAATTCAAGACCCTTTATGTGATTCTTTTGTCTTGATTCACCCTTTGGGAAATATTTGGTTGGTGTGTATTCAACATGTTACTTCATCTGAATACTTTTATCTCGTACTTTTCTTAATATTTGTTGTAATTCGAATACTTTTTCGGGATGTTCAGTCGCTAAATTCACTTTTTCCCCTGCTTGTTTCATATCATATAACTGGGGAATACCTAAATAACCAGTTTCAATTTTTGGCCCCCAAGGAATCATTTTAGGACCATCGCTGCCTTCAATAAATTTCCAATCTTTAGTACGCACGGATAGGGTGTGATTGGATGCCTGTTCAATAACCCATGGGCGGTCTGTTTTGTCTTGTCCTAATAAATTTGCTAACCGATTGTAGCTGTCGGGAGCACTTCCTTTCGGAATACGGGCATCTACCAAAGAAGCCAGTGATGCCAACCAGTCTATTTGTGAAATAAGCACATCGCTGACTTCCGGCTTGTTGATAGCTTTAGGCCAGTGTACAATTACAGGAACACGGGTACCCCCTTCAAATGCACTGTATTTTCCACCTCTCAGGTTACCGGCAGGTTCGTGCCCGTTCAGTAGCTCTTCTGCCTTGTCATCGTATCCGTCGTCTACTACCGGTCCATTGTCGCTGGAAAGAATAATTAATGTGTTCTGGGTCAATCCCATTTTATCGAGGGCCTCGAGTAACTGACCTACACTCCAGTCAAATTGTGCGATAGCATCACCGCGCAGTCCCATCTTGTTTTTACCACGGAAGCGATTGTGTGGAAAACGGGGAACATGCACATCATTAGTGGCGAAATACATAAAGAAAGGCTCGTCTTTATGTTGTTTGATAAAATCAACTGCATGTGCGGTAATGGAATCGGCTATATTTTCATCTTTCCATAATGCTTTGCCACCTCCTTTCATATAACCGATTCGGCTGATGCCGTTCACGATAGACATATCATGACCGTGGCTCGGCTTCAGATTATATAAAAGTTCAGGATTGTCTTTTCCGGTAGGTTCACCGGGGAAATTTTTTATATAGCTTACTTCTATCGGAGCTGAAGGATCATAATTGGCTACTTGACCATTCTCGATAAATACACAGGGAACCCGGTCGGCTGTGGCTGCCATGATATAGGAATAGTCAAACCCCAAATCACCTAGAGAAGCGGAGAGAGGGGCATTCCAGTCTTGTTGTGCAGTTTTATCACCTAATCCTAAATGCCATTTGCCAAATGCTCCTGTGGCATATCCGGAGCTTTTAAACATATCTGCCATAGTATACTGCTCGGGGCGTATAATCATTCCTGCATTGCCTGCAGCTACATCTGTTCCGGGTTTACGCCATGCATATTCTCCGGTCAGCATGGAATATCTGGATGGGGTACTGGTAGCGGCAGTGGCGTGTGCGTTGATAAATCGTATCCCTTCGGATGCCAGACGGTTGACATTTGGAGTTTGTACGTTTTTTGCTCCATAACACTCCAAGTCACCATATCCTAAATCATCAGCATAAATGAAGATGACATTGGGCTTGTCTGTGTTTTGATTTTTATTTTCCGCATGAACAGCCAAGCATGAAGTAAATGCCAATGAGAGCATTCCGTAATGTCTTTTTTTCATAGTAATTATATTGTTTAGTGAGTAATCAATTCTACAAAGATAAAGATATATTTTAAAAACGGGGATTAATTCTACAAAATTGTGGAATGAAATTGTGGTATTTCCACATAATGTGGAAAATAAAAAAATGATTATTCTGTTGATTTTTAGTGTATTGAATGATACTATGCCCCGTGGTATATTTTTTGTTATGTGAATTAACATAATACGCTAAAAACTAAACTTTTAAATATATAACCATTTACCTTAACAAAACAAGGGTGAAAAGCTGATAGAAAAGCCATGTTCCCCCTGAATGGGAAAATCTGTATATAACTCAGTTTTAAGCTTCCCGGTTCGTGACGAATCGGGAAGTTTCTATTTTTTTCTTAATGAATCTAGTTTTTCTACAAGTCTTTTACTGAAAATAAGTTAATATTAATGGATGAAATGCAGTATTTGATCTCTTTTTTACTTTTAAGAGTAGAAAATAGATTAATACATTATGGTTATGAAAAAATTGAACCTTTTATTATTAGCATTCCTAGTAGTTATGGGAGTCACTTTCCAATCATGTGATGATGGTGATGGCTACTCTCTTGGTGATGTGGCAGTGGATTGGGCTACTGTAAATGTGAAAGGTGCCCATGTATATGACTTTACCGGTGACAGATGGGGACAAATTTGGCCTGCAACTACTGATTATTTTTGGTATTCCCCGATAGATGGACAACGAGTTATTCTTTATTTCAATCCTCTGTATGATAATTATCCGGAAGGATATGATTGTTCAGTCAAAGTGTTGAATATAAAGGAAATTCTAACTAAACCTATAGAGGAGTTAACAGCAGAGAATGAAGAAACGTTTGGCAATGATCCTGTAGATATATTTGAAGGTAATATGTGGATTAGTGGTGGTTATTTAAATATTATTTTTAATCAGAATATGCCTTCTAAAATGAAACATTTGGTTAGTTTGGTAAAGAACACTACAATTACGCCCGACCAGGATGGCTATATTCATTTAGAATATCGTTACAATACGTATGCTGATACTACTGGTTATTGGAGAAACGGTGCGGTATCCTTTAATTTGAATTCTTTGGAAATAACATCGGAAACAAAGGGTATAAAGGTAAAAATAAACTCGGCTAAAAATGGTGAGAAGGAAGTCACTTTTGATTTAAAAGAAACACCGTCACCAGTAGGTTTGAGCCAAATGGATTTTTCTCAAATGGAAATCAAATAATTAGGGTTTGATTAGAGAGAGTTGTGTGTGGCCCCTTGCATCTTGTTGTGGTAGATGCAGGGGGCTGATTGTATTGTTGATAACGTTTTTCAGTTTGATATTTGTTGTTTATTGGTTGGTTGATGGAAAAAATTGTATGGTTACTTCGTTTTTTTTCTTATTTCAGTGTTTTTTCAGAATTATCTTGTTTCTTTGTCTTTAAGAACCAAAAGTTGGACTTATGAAAATACTATTAGTAGAAGACGATGCTAATTTGCGTGAAGTGACTCAGCGTTCATTGGAAAAGGAGCGTTATGTGGTGGAAATTGCTGCCGATTACCGTACTGCATTACAAAAGATAGAGGATTATGATTATGACTGTATTTTGCTGGATATTATGTTGCCGGATGGGAGTGGCTTGGATTTGTTGGAAAAGTTAAAAAAAATGCATAAACGGGAAAATGTTATCATTCTTTCAGCCAAAGATTCTATAGAAGACAAAGTGCTAGGATTGGATCTCGGAGCTGATGATTATCTGCCTAAACCTTTTCATTTGGTGGAACTGAATGCACGTATCAAAAGTGTGATACGCCGTCATCAGCAAGGTGGGAAAAATAGTATCAAATACGGAAATATAGAAATTTTTCCCGATAAATATGGGGTGACCGTAGCTGGAAAAAAGATTGAGCTGAACCGTAAGGAATATGATATTCTGGTTTATTTTATGAACCGTCCCGGCAGATTGGTTAATAAAAACACACTTGCCGAATCCGTATGGGGCGACCATATAGATCAAGTCGATAATTTTGATTTTATCTATGCCCAAATAAAGAATTTACGAAAGAGGTTGAAAGAGGCAGGAGCTACTCCTGAACTGAAGGCTGTTTATGGTTTTGGATATAAAATGGTAGTGGAATAAATGAAATTGATTTATTATGTCATTATCCGTATATCGTTAGTGTTGTCGGTTTTATTGACTGGCTGGGCCATCCTTTTCTATTTTACTGTAATGGATGAGGTGAATGATGAAGTGGATGACTCATTGGAAGATTATTCTGAAATTATCATCATACGTGCATTGGCGGGAGAGGAGCTTCCTTCTAAAAATACAGCTTCCAACAATCAGTATTTCCTGCGTGAAGTGACAAAGGAATATGCAGGATCTCGTGATGATATCCTTTATAAGGATTCTATGGTTTATATTCCCGAAAAAGATGAAACTGAACCTGCACGAATCCTTACTACCATTTTTAAGGATGATGGCGAAAAGTTTTTTGAATTGACGGTAGCGACCCCTTCTATAGAAAAAGATGATTTGAAAGATGCTATGGCAGGTTGGATGATTTTTCTTTATATAGCTTTATTACTGACTATAATTGTTATTAATGTGTGGGTGTTTTATCGAAATATGCGTCCTCTTTATGTATTGCTTCATTGGTTGGATAAATATCGTATCGGTAAAGGAAACGAGCCTTTACAAAATAATACCCGGGTTTCAGAATTCAGAAAATTGAATGAGGCGGCTGTTCGTTATGCAGAGCGCAGTGAGCAGATGTTCGAACAGCAAAAACAATTTATTGGTAATGCATCTCATGAGATGCAGACACCACTAGCTATTTGTCGTAATCGGTTGGAGATGCTGATGGAGGATGAAAATCTTTCAGAAAGCCAATTGGAGGAGTTGATGAAAACCCATCAGACTTTGGAGCATATAACGAAGCTGAACAAGTCTTTGTTATTGCTTTCGAAGATAGAGAACGGTCAATTTACGGATACTACCCAAGTAGAAGTGAATAAATTATTGAGGCAATATTTGGAGGACTATAAAGAAGTGTATCAATATCGTGAGATCATAAAAAGTGTAGAGGAAGAAGGTATTTTCTATCTTACGATAAATGAGACACTGGCAGTGGTGTTGCTTACCAATTTGTTGAAGAATGCTTTTGTACACAATATAGACGGTGGACACATCCGGATTGTCATTACTCCCCACAGTGTGATGTTTTGCAATACAGGGGCGGCACAACCACTGGATGCCCAGCGTATTTTTGAGCGTTTTTATCAAGGAAAGAAAAAAGAAGGCTCAACCGGTCTAGGCTTGGCAATAGCAGATACGATATGTAAAATGCAGGCTCTCAGGCTTTGCTATGAATATAAGAGTGGGGAGCATTGTTTTATACTTTATACATCCACTCATAATCAATGAAAAAAAATCGTGTTTTTTTCAGAATTTCAAATTCTTTTCAGAATCTCCCTTCATATTTGCATCAGAAAACAGAATGTAGAACCAAATAAAAAAAATGACGATTATGAAAAAGGTATTATTATTGTTAGTGTGCTTATTTACGTTGCAAACAGTGGTATGGGCGGATGATGACAAACCTATTCAAGTAAACCAATTGCCTCAGACTGCACAAACTTTTATCAAAACTCATTTCCCCAATAACAAGGTGGCGATGGCTAAAATGGAAACAGACTGGTTTGATAAAAGCTATGATGTGATTTTTACCAATGGAGACAAATTGGAATTCGATAAGAAAGGGGTTTGGACAGAAGTGAATTGCAAATACAGCGCTGTACCTGTCGCTGTGGTTCCTGACGCGATAAAGAAGTACGTCACTACGAATTATCCCGATGCCAAGATGCTCAAGATCGAGAGGGACAAGTATGATTATGAAGTGAAACTTTCTAATGGTTGGGAGATAAAGTTTGATATGCAGTTCAATGTGATTGATATTGACAATTAATTATTAGTTATAGATCTGAAGTGTGGTTTATGTGAATAAACTGAAGCTTTGCAGGCCGTTTCTTGTTCCATGAAGAAACGGCCTGTCTTTTTTATTGATTTTAATAGCATAGTAATTCTGCCGACACGATCTTGTAATAGATAACATGGATATTTGCATAGTTTTAATAATAAAGATATGCATCTAAGAACGTATTATCCTACAGTGGTTTTATCGGATATCCATCTGGGAACCTCTCATTCCAAAACAATTGAAGTCAGTAACTTTCTGAAATCTGTCAATTGTGACCGTCTGATATTGAACGGAGACATTATAGATGGTTGGCATTTGCGTAAGGCAGGTACTAAGAGGTGGCAAGCAAAACATACTGATTTCTTTAAGGTTATCATGAAGATGATGGAGAACTTCGGTACTGAAGTAATTTATGTGTGTGGCAACCACGATGATTTTCTGGACAGCTTGGTCCCTATGACATTCTATAACGTAAAAATCGTCAAAGAATACATCCTTGAAACACATGGAAAGCGTTATTATGTGACACATGGCGATATATTCGACCGGGTTACTACGCAGATGAAATGGTTAGCCCGGTTGGGCGATGCAGGTTATACATTCCTCTTATGGGTGAACCGCTTTTATAACCAATATCGTACTAAGCGGGGGAAACCGTATTATTCTCTGTCACAGGCCGTCAAACAAAAAGTAAAGTCGGCTGTTTCCTATATATCGGACTTTGAGAAAGTATTGGTGGAGTTTGCACGTGTACGTAAATGTGACGGAGTGATTTGTGGTCATATCCATCATCCGGCTAATACCTATTATGATGGTATTCATTATCTGAATTCGGGCGATTGGGTAGAAAGCCTTTCGGCACTGACTGAGGATGCGGACGGGAATTGGAATATCATGGAATACCATCATGTACTAGCTGATGAGAATGAAGAAAATAAAGAGTTTACCCTAATACATACAGCCTCATGAAATTTTTATTTATAGTACAGGGTGAGGGGAGAGGACATCTTACTCAAGCCATTACGTTGGAGGAAATATTGCGCCGGAACGGTCACGAAGTAGTGGAAGTACTGGTAGGTAAAAGTAGTTCGCGCCGCTTGCCGGGATTTTTCAATCGTAATATCCATGCTCCGGTAAAACGTTTTGTCAGTCCTAATTTTCTGCCTACACCAGCTAACAAACGGGTGAGTTTGATGCGGAGCGTGGCGTATAATCTAGTGAAACTTCCTGTGTATATCAATAGCATTAACTACATTCGTCAGCGTATCGAGGACAGTGGTGCGGATAGGGTTATCAATTTCTATGAATTGCTGACCGGACTGACTTATTTCCTGTTCCGTCCCTCTGTTCCGCAAATCTGTATAGGGCATCAATATCTGTTCTTGCATAAAAGTTTTGAATTTCCAAAGGCTGATAAAGTAAGCTTGGCTCTTTTGAAGTTTTTTACCGTATTGACCAGCTTGGGGGCGAAGGAACGTTTGGCTCTTTCTTTTCGTCACATGAACGATGATCCTCAGAATCATATCCGTGTGATTCCTCCCTTGTTGCGTAGGGAAGTGACTTTACATGAACCTTATTCCGGTGACTATATACATGGCTATATGGTTAATGCGGGTTTCAGTGAAAATGTAATGAAATGGCACAGGCAACATCCCGGGATACCGCTTCGTTTCTTTTGGGACAAGTGGGAGGAGGAACCGGTGAAGAGAGTGGACAATACATTGAGCTTTTATCAACTGGATGATGTGGAATTTTTGAGGCAGATGGCGGGATGTAAGGCTTATGCCAGTACTGCCGGATTTGAATCGGTGTGCGAGGCCATGTATTTAGGCAAACCTATTCTGATGGTTCCTGCTCATATAGAACAGGACTGTAATGCATATGATGCCGAAAAAAGCGGTGCGGGTATCATTTCCTCAGATTTTAATTTGCAACAGTTGCTGGAATTTGCGAAAGATTACCACCCCAATCGTGATTTTGTGTATTGGGTACGTGGAGCTGAATATACTTTGTTGAATTTGTTAGAGAGTGATTCTTCCAATTATCAACAAGTTTTATTTAATGAGATGTATTTGGTTGAAGAGTTTATTTGATTTTCTTATAAAAACTCTCTTTAAGTCATGGCTGTATGCGTCGGCTGTGACTTTTTTATTGTTATTGATTTGTAGTTATATTGACATGTTATTGTAATGTGTATGACGTATTTTTGCTAAAAATATTAAAACCGTATGGAGAAGAAGAAAAAGGAAGATAAATATTATCTGCCGAGAGATATCAGTTGGATGTATTTTAATCGTCGCATTTTGCAGGAAGCCATGAAAGAACGTGTTCCTATACTGGAACGGTTGAGCTTTTTAGGAATTTACTCTAATAATTTGGATGAATTTTTCAGGGTACGTGTAGCTACTCAAAGCCGGGTGGCCGAGTGCGAAGATAAAGCGGCGCATTCTGAACGGGAAGAAGCATTGAAACTGATTAGACAGATAAATAAACTGAACAACAGGTACTCTAAAGAATATGAAGGTGCGATCAAGCAGGTAACGGCAGAATTGGAGAAAGAGAATATTTGTTTAGTCAATCATGTACAACTGGATGAGGAACAACAGTTATTTGTCGATTCTTTTTATCAACAACGGCTGAATGGGTTTATTAGTCCTGTTTGGCTGAAATCAGTAAAACAACTGGGTAACGAAGCGGATGAAAATATCTTTTTGGCTGTAAAGATGAGGAAAGAAGGACATAAAGTTGGAGAATATGCAATTATAGAGCTGCCTGTAGCACAGGCAGGGCGTTTTATCCGTCTGCCGGATAAGGATGGTAAAAATTACCTGATGTATTTGGATGATGTGGTACGCTATTGTTTACCATTGATATTTCATGGTATGAACTATAAACATTTTGAAGCGTATGCTTTCAAGTTTACCAAAGATGCGGAGATGGAGATAGACAATGATCTGCGTAACGGAATGATGCAGAAAATTTCTAAAGGAGTAAAGAGTCGCAAACGAGGTGAGCCTTTACGGGTTATTTATGATGCCAGTATGCCTAAAGATCTTTTAAAACGTGTCATGAACAAGTTGAATCTGGATAAGTTGGATACAGTATTGGGCGGTGGAAAATATCATAACCATAAGGACCTGATGCGTTTTCCAGACTGTGGCCGGAAAGATTTGAAATACCCTGAATGGACTCCTGTTTTGAAAAATGAGCTTTCGGGTAACGTTGGTATGTTGGAGCTGATTCGTAGGAAAGATCGTTTTATTCATGTGCCTTATCATAGTTTCGATTCTTATATCCGTATATTGCAGGAAGCGGCGATTAATAAAGAAGTAAAAAGTATCAAGACAACCCTCTATCGTTTGGCTAAAGATTCGAAAGTGGTAAAAGCATTGATTAATGCGGCACGCAATGGAAAGAAAGTAACAGTAGTTATTGAATTGCTGGCACGTTTTGACGAGGCTTCCAATATAGATTGGTCAAAGAAAATGCAGGATGCCGGTATCCGTGTGATATTTGGGGTGGAGGGACTGAAGGTACACTCTAAGATTACCTATATATCCATGAAAACAGGTGCGGATATAGCTTGTATCAGTACAGGAAACTTTCATGAAGGTAACGCCCGTATGTACACTGATTATATGTTGATGACGGCTGCTAAGAATGTGACGCGTGACGTGAGTTTGGTCTTTGATTTTATAGAACGCCCTTATTCTCCCGTTCGCTTCAAAGAACTGTTGGTATCTCCTAATGAGATGAAGCAAAAATTTAGCCGTCTTATTAATGAAGAAATTAAGAACAAGCAGGCCGGAAAACCTGCTTACATTTTGATAAAGATTAATCATATTACTGATCCGGTAATGGTGAAGAAACTGTATGAAGCATCTTCGCATGGTGTTCGGATAGACTTGCTGGTTCGTGGTAATTGTTCACTGATTACGGGAGTGCCGGGAGTGAGTGATACAATTCGTATCAATGGCATCATAGACCGTTATCTGGAACATTCGCGTATTTTTATTTTTGCCAATGGTGGTGATGAGAAAATGTTCATTGGTTCGGCTGACTGGATGCCGCGCAATTTGGATAACAGGGTGGAAGTGATTGCTCCCGTTTACGATCCGGAAATAAAGGCAGACTTGAAGCGGGTAGTGGAATATGGTTTGAAAGATACTCTGCAAGGACGGGTGGTGGACGGAACAGGAGAGAATCGTCCTTGGATATCGGAAGATAAGACAGCTTTCCGTTCGCAGGAGGAATTATACAAATATTATTTAAATGAAAACAGAATAAAGGATTAAGATGGGAAAAGTGAATTATGCTGCTATTGATATTGGTTCTAACGCTGTGCGCCTTTTGATAAAAAGCATTGACAGGGAGGCTGTGCAGGAGAAAAAAATTAAAAAAGTGATGATGCTTCGCGTACCCCTACGACTAGGGTTCGATGTTTTCTCCATAGGTGAATTGTCCGAGAAGAAAGCGGATAAGCTGAGACGTTTGATGAAGGCTTTCCGTCAGTTGATGAAAATTTATGATGTGGATGATTACAGGGCATGTGCTACTTCGGCTATGCGGGACGCGCGTAACGGGAGGACGATAATCAAGAAAATCGAAAAGGATACAGGTATCCGCATTGAGATAATTGATGGTCAGGAAGAGGCTCGAATGATTTATAATAATCATATAGAGTGTATGGAAGACCGTCTGGGTAATTATATGTATGTGGATGTGGGTGGTGGCAGTACAGAGATTAATCTGTTGACTAACGGTGAGTTGGTATGGTCGGTGTCTTACAACATCGGTACGGTGCGTATGCTGAGTAATGCTGTTAAAGAAGGAACTTGGCAGCAAATGGAAGAAGAGCTTATGAAAGTGACGGAAGGTGTTGCTGCGATCAATATCATCGGATCGGGTGGGAATATTAATAAGTTGTTCCGCCTGGCAGATAAGAAGGATAAGAAGTTGCAACGTTTGCCGGTCAGTTCGTTGCAAACAGTCTATGATGTGTTGAAACCGCTGACTCCGGAGGAAAGGGTAGAGGCATTCAGTCTAAAGCAAGACCGTGCCGATGTAATTGTGCCTGCTGCGGAAATTTTTCTGAAAATTGCAGAAGTAGTGCATGCAGAATATATTTATGTTCCGGTCATTGGACTGTCTGATGGTATCATTGACAATCTGTATGCCAAAAGCCTTGAGAAAGAAATGAAAGCTGAATAAGCTTTCATTTTAATACTGTTTGTGTTGTACGGCTTCAAAAATATTCGCTTTTCTCTGATAAATTGTTGGAAATTAATAGTTGAAGTTCCAAAATTTGCTATATATTTGTAATCGTTAACAACTAACAAACAGAAATACCATGATGAACAAAATGTGCATGGCAGCTATAATAGCTGCTTCTTTGTATGCAGGGACTACTTTTGCCCAACCTGCCGCCGTAAAGAAAATCATTGAAACGGGTCAAACTGATAACCGGGTAATGCATCAGTTGGATATTCTCACCAATCGTTTTGGGGGAAGAGTTATTGGCTCGGATGCATATGAGAATGCAGCCGAGTGGATGATGCGTGAATATAAACGGTGGGGTATTGACGTACGCTTGGAAGAAGCTGGGGAACTGCCGGTAGGTTTTAACCGTGGTCCATGGTTCGGACGTTTAATCGGGGGAGATCAGGCGATGGATTTGCATTTTGTCACTCCATCCTACACTTCAGGTACTAAAGGTCTGCAACGCGGGCATGTTTTGATAGAGCCCCGTACTCAAGAAGAACTAGACCGCATGAAACATCAGTTGAAAGGCGCTTGGGTGTTGATTTCAGGTGAAAATGTAGGTTGGCCTGTTGACCGTTCTGCTAAAGGAGATTCGTTGAGAGCTGCTATCAAAGCTGAAAATATAGAAATAGAAAAGCAGAATGCTGCCTTGATGGAAGAGAATTGGAGCAAAGGAACCAAACATGCCATGAAGCCTTTGCGTGAAATGCCGGGACTATTTTATAAAGAAATGTGTGAGGCAGGAGCACTTGGCTTTATTCAGTCGGCACCTGTACCTTTACGTGCTTTGTATGATCGTGCTTTATTAAATGATCCCCATACTACGTTTGATAATTTGCCCGAAGTCTGTGACATCAAATTGGATGAACATCAATACAAAATCATCAAGCAGATGGTGAAAGAACGCCGGAACTTCTGGCTGGAATTTGATATTCGTAATCATTTCAAACTAGGTCCTGTGAAATATCATAATGTCGTAGCATCCATTAAAGGTACTAAATATCCGGATGAATATGTTATTATAAGCGGACATCTTGATTCTTATGATGTGGCAACCGGTGGTATAGACTGCGGTACAGGTATTGGTCCTATGATGGAGGCTGCCCGTATGATTGCACTTTCCGGTGCAAAACCTAAACGTACTATATTGTTTGTGGCTTTTGCTGGAGAGGAATTTGGTTTGTTGGGCGCAAAATCTTATGTCAAGACTCACGCTAAAGAGTTAGGAAAGATTGCTAATCTATTCAATCGGGACGGAGGACCGACTCCTCCGGTGGGAATCTCCGTTCCTCAGGCTATGTATGATGATTTTGTGGAAGTGTGCAAGCCTGTGAAAGAAATCCGTGCGGATTATCCGTTTGAAGTAAAGGTAGCGAAACCTTTTAAACGTCCTACTCAAAGCGGTGGTACGGATGCCAGTGTTTTTGCAGTGGAAGGAGTGCCTACTTTTGGTTTCAATACACAAGACATAAAAGGATATAATTTCTCTTATGGGGAAATATGGCATACGGAACGTGATCTTTATACGAAGAATATACCAGAATACCAAGAGCATGCAGCTACGGTAACAGCGGTGGTCGCCTTGGGAATTGCTAATTTAAGTAAACAGTTATCTCGTGAAGGAATGCACAAAAAGTAGCGCAAATGTTCTTTTTTTCTTCTTTTAGTGGAATTATGTCGTTTTGATGTGTAAAAAATGTTAGCTTAAGTTCAATCTACTGAGATAATCTTTACCTTTGCTGCGCATATAAAGCAAAATGTAGGTAAACAAAAAACCTGCGATATTTGTTAATATAGAAAAGGTAAATTATCAAATAAAAGTAAATAGAAGCTTATGTCACAGATTATTGGACATATTTCACAAGTTATCGGACCGGTAGTCGATGTGTATTTTGAGGGCAAAGGCATCGACACCGATCTGCTTCTTCCAAGCATTCATGATGCATTGACTATCAAACGCAATGACGGCAGAATTTTAGTCGTGGAAGTTCAACAACACATTGGTGAAGACACAGTGCGTACTGTAGCTATGGATAGTACGGACGGTTTGCAACGTGGTATGGAAGTAATTCCGACGGGACATCCTATTACTATGCCGGTTGGTAATCAGATTAAAGGCCGGTTGATGAACGTAGTAGGTGAGGCTGTGGACGGTATGCGCCCGCTGAGTAAGGAAGGGGCGTTTCCCATTCACCGTGAACCCCCTAAGTTTGATGAGCTGTCTACTGTGCAGGAAGTACTCTTCACAGGTATTAAGGTTATTGATTTGCTGGAACCTTATTCAAAGGGTGGTAAAATCGGATTGTTTGGGGGAGCCGGTGTAGGCAAGACCGTGCTTATTATGGAGCTGATTAATAACATTGCCAAGAAACATAACGGCTTTTCCGTTTTTGCCGGAGTCGGTGAACGTACACGTGAAGGTAACGACCTGTTGCGTGAAATGATTGAATCTGGTGTAATCCGCTACGGAGAAGAATTTAAGAAAAGTATGGAAGAAGGCCATTGGGACCTTTCCAAAGTAGACTATAATGAAGTTGAAAAGTCACAGGCTACATTGGTGTACGGACAGATGAACGAGCCTCCCGGCGCACGTTCTTCCATTGCTCTTTCGGGGTTGACCGTTGCCGAATCTTTCCGTGACCGCAAAAACGGTGACAGCAACGGACCACGTGATATTTTGTTCTTTATCGACAATATATTCCGTTTCACTCAGGCAGGTTCCGAGGTTTCGGCTTTATTGGGTCGTATGCCGTCAGCCGTGGGGTACCAACCAACACTGGCAACAGAAATGGGACAGATGCAGGAACGTATCACTTCTACCAAGAATGGTTCTATCACCTCGGTACAGGCTGTGTATGTACCTGCTGATGACTTGACAGACCCTGCGCCTGCTACTACATTTACTCACTTGGATGCAACAACCGTATTGAGCCGTAAAATTACCGAACTGGGTATTTATCCGGCTGTAGATCCGTTGGAATCAACCTCACGTATTCTTGACCCGCTGATTGTAGGGCAGGAGCACTATGATGTGGCTCAGCGTGTAAAGCAGATTTTGCAGCGTAACAAGGAGTTGCAAGATATCATTTCTATTCTGGGTATGGACGAATTGAGCGATGAAGATCGTCAGACTGTAAACCGTGCGCGTCGGGTGCAGCGTTTCCTGTCACAACCTTTTGCTGTGGCCGAACAGTTTACAGGTGTTCCAGGTGTCATGGTTTCTATTGAAGATACCATTAAGGGATTCAAGATGATTCTGGACGGTGAGGTGGATTACCTGCCCGAGCAGGCATTTCTGAATGTGGGAACGATAGAGGAAGCAATAGAAAAAGGAAAGAAGTTGCTGGATGCTGCCAGCCATAAGAAATAAGAGTAAGTATGGAACATCATGAAGATCTTCATTTGATAGTGGTTTCTCCGGAAAGTACATTGTTTGACGGTAAAGTGGACATTGTGATATTACCGGGAGAATCAGGCTCTTTCTCTGTCCTGCATGACCATGCTTCGTTGATATCGTCATTGATAAAGGGGGAGATAAAATATACAGAGGATGGATTAGAGAAATCAATTGGAATATCGAGTGGGTTCGTTGAGGTAAGGGACAATATAGTTTCGGCCTGTGTGGAAATCTAATACATAATTATGTCTTTGTTAGCCGTAAAGAGAAAATTTATCATATCGTTGACCATATTAATGGTTGTGTTGAGTTGGGGAGGAGCCTTGGTATTTCACACCTTGTTGCCTAGGTGTTATTTTGCCTGGTATCCCTCCATACCGATATTTTTTTATCTTTTCGGCCTTTTTTACATATTTATGTTCGGGTACTGTTATCGGGTAAGTCCGCAAAAAATGGTGGCGGTTTACTTGGTGGCGAAAGTGACGAAGATGATGTTGAGCATCTTGATTATGTCCGTCTATGCAGTGGCGGTGGCACATCAAGTTCTGTCATTTATAGGAACTTACATGGTATTCTATATTATCTTTCTGATTTTTGAAACCCGCTTCTTTTTTCATTTTGAGATAAAACATAAAAGTAATAGGTACAAGTATAAGTAATATGAGAAGTTTACGATATATAGGAACGGTTTTAATGTTGCTGATCGCTTTTCTGCAAGGAGCCAATGCCCGGGAAGAGTCGGATACTGACTATAAAGAGCAGCAGGTAGACGTAAATGAAATCGTTTTCGGACATATAGGTGATTCGTATGAATGGCATATCACTGACATAGGAGATACACCTATAGCTATACCACTGCCGGTAATCGTAAAAAGCAGTACAGGATGGCACGCTTTTCTTTCTTCTAAGTTTGAGGAAGGAAACGGAGAGTATGAAGGACTGTACATTGCTAAAGACGGTGAATATAAAGGTAAGATAGTGGAAAAGGATGCTAGCGGTAACGAAGTAAAACCTTTGGATATCTCTATTACAAAGAATGTTACCGGGTTGTTTGTCAATAGTACCATTCTGGTGATTCTAGTGTTGAGTTGTGCCCGTTGGTACAAAAAACATCCAGTAGAAAAGGAAGCTCCTAAAGGAATGGTGGGCATGATGGAAGCTTGTATCCTGGCAATCAATGATGATGTGATAAAGGGTTGTATCGGTAAGGATTATAAGCGTTATGCACCTTATCTGCTGACGGCTTTCTTCTTTATCCTGATCAATAATCTGATGGGATTGATTCCTTTCTTCCCCGGCGGTGCGAATATTACAGGTAATATTGCCGTTACCTTTGTGCTGGCTATCTGTACGTTCCTGGCTGTGAATCTATGGGGGAACAAGGAATATTGGAAAGAGATTCTATGGCCTGATGTTCCTTGGTGGTTAAAGGCTCCGTTCCCGATGATGCCGATTATTGAGATTTTCGGAATCTTTACGAAGCCATTTGCATTGATGATTCGTTTGTTTGCCAATATGATGGCCGGTCATGCTGCTATTCTCAGTTTGATATCCATCATTTTTATTACAGCGAATATGGGACCTCTGATTAATGGTTCCATGGGATTTGTTGCGGTGGCATTCGGAATCTTTATGACTGCGCTGGAATTATTGGTCGCATTTATTCAAGCATACGTATTTACCATGTTGTCCGCGGTCTTTATCGGGTTGTCCCGTACAGAAGAGATGCGTGAAGAAAAAGAAATAAAATAAATTAAATAATTAATTCAAAAAACAAACTATTATGTTACTAGCAGTTTTATTACAGTCCGCTGCTGCGGCAGGTTTAGGGAAATTAGGTGCTGCACTTGGAGCAGCTATTGCAGTAATCGGTGCAGGTATCGGTATCGGTAAAATCGGTGGTTCTGCCATGGAGGCAATTGCCCGTCAGCCGGAGGCGGCAGGAGATATCCGTATGAATATGATTATTATCGCCGCGCTGGTAGAAGGTGTGGCGCTGATCGCCATTATTGTTTGTTTATTAACTTTGTTCTTATAATTAATGTAGCATGTCATTATTAACACCTGATAGCGGTCTGTTATTCTGGATGGTCATCGTTTTCGGTATCGTTTTTGTCATTCTTGCAAAATACGGTTTTCCGGTGATCACCAGAATGGTGGATGAGCGAAAACAATATATAGACAAGTCACTGCTTGCTGCACGTGAAGCCAATGAGCAATTGGCTAATATTAAAGCAGACAGTGAAATGATATTGGCTAAGGCTCACGAGGAGCAGGCGCGCATCCTGAATGAAGCGGTCGCAACCCGCGAACGTATTCTGAAGGAAGCCAAAACACAGGCTCAGGTTGAAGGACAGAAACTGCTGGATGAAGCGAAAAAGCAGATTCAGGCAGAAAAAGACAGCGCTATCAGCGACATTCGCCGCCAAGTAGCTGTGCTGTCTGTCGACATTGCTGAGAAGGTTTTGCGCAAGAACCTCGATGATGAGAAAGAACAAATGGAAATGATTGACCGTTTGCTGGATGAATTAACTGTTTCTAAAGACTGATTGTTATGTATATAGGAGTCATTTCAATGCGTTATGCTAAGGCTTTGCTGGCCTATGCCGACGAAAAGGGGACAGAGGATACTGTTTATGAGGAAGCCGGAATATTGGCAGATAGTTTCTCGAGAATCCCCGAACTTCGACAGGCATTGGATAATCCTGTATTGCCTGCTGAAACAAAGTTGAAACTGATTTGCGAAGCTGCCGGAGGAGGTAAGGTGAGCGAAGAATTGAAACGCTTTGTGGAATTGGTACTGGAGGAACGAAGAGAGAAATTCTTGCAGTTTATGATTATGTCATACATTGACCTTTATCGGAAACAGAAGAATATCAGCGTCGGTAAAATCACGACTGTTTGTCCGGTGGCGGAAGAGGTAGTCAACCGCATACGGGCATTGGTCGTAGAGAAAACTCATGGAACTGTAGAGTTCAAAACCAAAATAGATCCGAAACTGGAAGGTGGTTTTATCTTTGAAATCGGAACTTACAGATTGGATGCGAGCGTAGCTAACCAGATAAAACGGGTAAAGCAACAGTTTATAGCTAAAAATAGAAGAATAGTATAAAATTAAAAATTATAAGTTAGAAAATAAAAGTAATATCAGTTTGTTTCTTTTAGTTTTTAACTTAAGGTTAATACCTGGTCGGGCTTTAATTTTTAATTTTCAATTTTTAATGTAAAAAGATTATGTCTGAAAATATAAAACCCAGCGAAGTATCCGAAGTTTTACTTCAGCAACTGAAAGGCATCAACACCCACCTGCAATTTGATGAGGTGGGGAATGTGCTGCAGGTGAGCGATGGTGTGGCACGTATTTACGGTTTGCGCAACGCGGAAGCTAATGAGTTGCTGGAGTTTGAAAACGGTATCATGGCTATCGTGATGAATCTGGAGGAGGACAATGTAGGTGCGGTATTGCTAGGTCCTACTGATCAGATTAAGGAAGGAATGGTGGTGAAACGTACCAAACGCATTGCTTCTATTAATGTGGGCGAAGGTATGTTAGGGCGTGTTATCGATCCGTTAGGCGTACCATTGGATGGCCGTGGACAAATTGGCGGGGAACTGTGCGAAATGCCTTTGGAACGTAAAGCTCCCGGAGTGATCTTCCGTCAGCCTGTGAACCAGCCTTTGCAGACAGGGCTGAAGTCTGTGGATGCTATGATTCCTATCGGGCGTGGACAACGTGAGTTGATTATCGGGGACCGTCAGACCGGAAAAACCTCTATCGCTATAGATACGATTTTGAATCAGAAATCCAACTATGAAGCGGGAAAACCTGTATATTGTATTTATGTAGCCATTGGTCAGAAGGGTTCCACTGTAGCAAGTCTGGTGAATACGCTGCGTGAACGCGGTGCGATGGATTATACCATAGTGGTAGCTGCCACTGCTGCCGATCCGGCTGCATTGCAGTATTTTGCTCCGTTTGCCGGAGCGGCTATCGGAGAGTATTTCCGTGACACAGGCCGGGATGCCTTGGTTGTGTATGATGACTTGTCAAAGCAAGCCGTAGCCTATCGTGAAGTATCCTTGATTCTGCGTCGTCCCTCCGGTCGTGAGGCATATCCGGGTGATATCTTCTATCTGCATTCACGATTGTTGGAGCGTGCGGCAAAGATTATCAACCAGCAGGAAGTGGCCGAACAAATGAATGACCTTCCACCCAGCTTGAAAGGCAAGGTAAAGGCAGGTGGTTCACTGACCGCATTGCCTATTATTGAAACACAGGCAGGTGATGTTTCCGCGTATATTCCAACCAATGTCATTTCCATTACAGACGGTCAGATATTCCTTGAAACCGATTTGTTCAACCAGGGTTTCCGTCCGGCTATCAATGTGGGTATTTCCGTATCCCGTGTGGGAGGTAGTGCCCAGATCAAGAGCATGAAGAAGGTGGCAGGTACATTGAAGATAGATCAGGCACAATATCGCGAACTGGAGGCTTTCTCCAAGTTCAGCAGTGATATGGATCCTGTAACGGCAATGGCTATCGACCGGGGACGTAAGAACAACCAGTTGCTGATACAGCCGCAGTACAGTCCGATGCCTGTCGGAGAACAAATAGCCATTCTTTATTGTGGTACACATAGTTTGCTGCGTGATGTACCCTTGCATAAGGTGCAGGATTTCCAGAAATCATTCCTAGAAATGATGCGTGCCGACCATCAGAAAGATGTACTTGATGTATTGTCAAGCGGTGTGATAAATGATGATGTAACTGCAATTATAGAGAAAGTAGCAGCTGATACGGCTCAACCATTTAAAGTGAACGAATAGTCATGGCATCACTGAAAGAAGTAAAAGGAAGAATAGCCTCAGTAAATAATACGCGGAAAATTACTTCGGCTATGAAGATGGTAGCCTCTGCCAAGTTGCATAAGGCGCAGGCTGCCATAGAAAACATGCTTCCTTACGAACGAAGGCTGAATCACATCCTGACCAATTTTCTGAGTGCGGGTAGTGAGGTGGAGTCTCCTTTCATTGTGAAACGTGAAGTGAAGCGTGTGGCTATCGTCGTGTTTGCCTCCAATACCAGTCTGTGTGGCGGGTTCAATGCAAATATCATCAGGCATCTGACGGTTATTCTGGATGAATACAAGTCCCTGGGTATGGAGAATGTGCTTTTGTATCCGGTAGGCAGAAAGGTAGCGGAAGGTGTGAAGAAATTGGGATTCAAGGCCGAAGGCGATTTCCAGCATATGGCGGATAAACCTTCTTATCAGGAAGCTTCCGCCTTGGCAGAGGACTTGATGAGGCGCTTTCTGCATCGTGACATAGACAAGGTGGAGTTGCTGTACAACCATTTTCGTTCTACAGCAGTACAGGTCCTGACGCGTGAAACTTATCTTCCGATAGACTTGACACAAGAGAAGAAAGAGAAGGACAAAGGCAGGATACCCGATTATATTGTGGAACCGTCTGTAGATGTGGTGATGGAGGAATTGCTCCCGAAGATGTTCTGTATGAAGATGTTCACGGTATTACTGGATTCGAATGCTTCCGAACATGCCGCCCGCACCATGGCTATGCAGATTGCTACAGACAATGCGAATGATTTGTTGCAGGATCTGACGGTGATGTACAACAAGAGTCGTCAGCAGGCTATTACCAATGAACTGTTGGATATAGTAGGCGGTTCAATGGCCTAATTTTTTTCTTGGGGCAAGATACGCAGCATCTTGCTCCAAGAATTTGAAAATCATACGACAAGTTTATCGGAATCCTTCTATAAGTGTCATCCCTTCCATCGAAGGCGGGTTAAATAATCATAGTGCTCCCCCTCTTTAATAAGCTCCGCCTCGAATCCATTCCCGGCAGCATACAGGCTGAGTGTCTGAAAATCGACATAAAGCCAGTCGAAAGAATCTCCTTTTATATTTTTGTATTGCATCCGGAAATCTATTTCACCATAATAATCTCCTGCCAGATCAATCAGGAAACTCCCGTCCTCATCTTCAAAAAGATAACGGAGATCACTGGAATCCATCAAGATACATCCCCCGGGGCGAAGCAGTTGTTTCATCTTTTGAAAGAAAGCTGCCATATTTTCCAACTTCCCGATAATGCCCGATCCGTTCATCAGCATGAGGATTGTATCGAATGTTTCTAGAAAATGTGTATCGAAAAGATTTATCTGACGGACATTCTTTATCCCTCTTTTTTCCATCACCTCTACTGAAAGCGGGGAAATATCGATAGCGCATACCTCTTTTCCCATCTCTTGCAAGGCCAGTGCATGGCAGCCGCTTCCGGCTCCTACGTCCAGAATATTTCCTTCGGCTATTTGTAAGGCAATCTGTTCCAGTTCCGGCATTTCGTCATAAGGGCGGAATAATTGATTCATGGGTATTTCGTCTTCCTCGAACTGTGAGGAAAATACACGTAACTTATCTGCTTTGCGGTGGTTGAAATAATCGGCGATGGCAGCTCCCATCGGGTCTTTATCGGGTGAAAGCAAGTTTGTTTTCATTTGGAATCATTGTTTGTTGTTGAAGTTGCAAAGGTAGGCAATTTAGTGGAGAAAATACTAAATGTTTGTGTAAGATATAAACCTTGTCACTGTAACTTATCCAATCTATCATGAAAAAAACAGTAATTCAGCAAAAGAAAAAATACATTCTAATAAGAAATACATCCTTTTTTCAGATCTTTGCATAAGAAACAAGGAGTGATTGGTGGTTAATACGCCACTAGTTGATCATCATTAGTCGATAATTTTTATGAATACATTGAAACCTCGTATAGCATCTCTGTTACAACAACTGAATGAAAGGGTTTTTGAGAAAGAACATATTGTCGCTCTTGCTCTGCTTTCGGCTGTGGCAGGAGAAAGTATTTTCCTTTTAGGCCCTCCGGGAGTAGCAAAAAGTATGGTAGGACGCCGGCTGAAACTGGCATTCCGCAACGCTTCCGCATTTGAATATCTGATGTCACGATTCAGTACGCCGGACGAAATATTCGGCCCTGTCTCCATTTCCAAACTGAAAGACGAAGATACGTATGAGCGTATTGTCGATGGCTATCTGCCTTCTGCCACCATTGCTTTCCTGGACGAGATATGGAAAGCTGGACCGGCCATTCAGAATGCATTGCTCACCATTATCAATGAAAAAATATACCGTAACGGACAGTTCTCCATTCATGTTCCACTGAAGGGGCTGGTTGCCGCTTCCAATGAACTGCCCGCCCAAGGACAAGGACTGGAGGCCTTGTGGGATCGTTTCCTGATTCGCTGTCTGGTGGGAGGCATTGAGGATATGGGAGAATTTGACCGGATGATTTCCTCTACGGATGAAACGGAACCGGTGGTGGACGAGCAACTGCAGATCACCGATGAGGAATACATCCGGTGGGAAAAGGAGATGGCTGCCATTAAAATCCATTACTCTATTTTCGAAGTGATTCATGCCTTGAAGGACCGGATAGAGCAATATAACCTCCAGATACAAAATGAGGGGGGTGTGTCGTCTCCTCTGTATGTGTCGGACCGTCGGTGGAAGAAAATGGTGAAGCTGCTGAAAGCTTCCGCTTTCCTGAATGGATCGGACACTATCCGCCTTTCGGACTGTACATTGCTGTCCTATTGCCTTTGGAGTGAGATGGATCAGATGGAGGCGGCAGAGGAGATGGTGAACGCTGCCATTCAGAAAAGTGCCGAAGGCTATCTGCTGAATATAAAAGGGCTGGAACAGGACATTGAAGAACTGAAAGACCGACAATCGTCCGAACACAGTTTGCGTGAAGTGAACGATCCGGGCATACAGGTCATTGATACTTACTATTACCAGGTAGAGGGCGTCCGGATGAAAGAGCGCCTCCTTATTTTTGCAGCCGACTATCAACATCTGGATCAGACCGGTAAATTATTTTATTTGCATAAGGATAAATATAAGGCCAACTGCTGTATTCTGAAGAAATATGATTCCATACTCCATGCCAAAGTTCCGCGTAATAAGATATATACGCTGAAAAAAGGGCTTCGTTCCATTTATATCAATAATTATGAATATCACTTGATGTGCTATGAGGATTGTCCTCCACCGCCACCCGAACCCGAGCAGGAGGATTTCGGAACCAAATATAAATCGGTGGCCGAAGCGTTGGACAGAGTGGAGAAGGATTGGTCCGGGCTGCTGGATGCGGAAACGGAATATTATGAGAAGCATTTATTTCTCAGCGAAAAGCAGCGGGCTTCCATGCGGAGGATGCTTCGCCACCAGAAGAATACCATAGACCGATATAAGAATGATTTGAACGAAATGGCAGATGCGTACCGAAAAGAGAACCAGGAATATAAGGTTGAGAGATCTGAAGATAATCTATTCTCAGGAACTGAAAGATAGGACATTCAAAGCATACGAGGAGGATGTAAGCAACGGGGTGGTGCGTCAACGCGAACTGGAAGAGAAAGTGTTGATGTACTATCGGCGTACCACACCTTCTTTGCAGGAATATTATTCCCGCTACACTCCGGAGTGGGAGGCTTTCTACTCTTCGGAACATCTGCCGGATATGGCATTTTTGCAATATTTGAAGCAGATGCGCGGTGCTTTCAAAAAGAGGTATGAACTGGCGGAACTGAATATTGACTATTATATCAGCCTGTTGGAGAATGCTTCTTTATGGAAAGGAGAGGGAACCCGGACCCAGGAGTTTTTTTTGGATAAATGGCATCAGTTGCTTACCCGCAAAGAGTATGACTATCAGTACATGCATATAAACAGTTTATGTGAAGGTTTTGATTTGTTGATCCGGAAACAAGGAAAGGAATCGGGTAACAAACTGTTGGGCTCGCGCATGGAGTGGCTGCTTCATAATTATCCTGATTTGTACCGGAGGATACTTCCGTATGAAACAGTGATGAAGCGCAATCCGGCTATCCAACAATTGGCGCGTTTGCTGGGCAAGAAGCATCGGGACCAACAAAAATACGATTCTTTGTCGGGGGTAGATAAAAAGAGGCTGATCAGACACTCTCCGCATAGTGATATCACAGGGGTGACTTTGGGAAATGACCTGAATAGTTTGTTGCCCATCGAGTATTGTTATCTGGCTGATGATGCGCTGCGTGCCGTATTTATGGAACGATATGCCGAAAAGAGATTGCAACTGTTCGATTACCAGTCCAAGGTAACGGAACAGGTAAAGGATGACAAGCATAAGGTTTCGGGACAAGGACCTTATATCATCTGTGTAGATACTTCCGGCTCCATGCAGGGAGACAGAGAGATCTTGTCCAAATCGGCTATTCTGGCTATAGCGCAACTGACGGAGAAAACCCATCGGAAATGTTATGTCATCAATTTCTCGGATGAGGCTGTGTCGTTATTGATTGAAGATTTGGGGCGGGATATGCCCAAGTTGGCGGAGTTTCTGAATAAACGTTTTGACGGTGGAACGGATATAGAGCCGGCTCTTCGGGAAGCTGCGCATATCATCAACGGAAATGACTTCCGTGAATCGGATATCGTATTGATCTCAGATTTCGAGATGCCGCCTTTATCCCGTGATTTAATGGAACAGGTAAAAGTGATTAAGTGGAGGAAGACTTCTTTCTTCGGATTGGTGTTTGGCAACAAGCCTGAAATGGAATATTTGAATCTTTGTGAACGTTATTGGGAAATGTAAGTTACATTCCTGTTACATAAATATGAAATGAATATTGCTGCTTGTGTGGACCTAATAACTTCATAATCAAATTAATGGTTATTCATTTTTAGTATAGGTCATTCCTTTTATTTTTGTTATAAAGTAAAAATAGAAGAAGAAAATGAAAAGAATGACTTATGTTAAAGCATTGATGTGCCTGTTATTCCCCTCTGCTGCTTTAGTTACCCGTGCGCAACACCCGGTTGCCGGGGATTTGAAATGTAAACTGACCGGACGTATGCTTATGGATGGTGGCGTTTATTTAAAGAATGACAACCTGTTTGGTAACGGTACGGAGTTTAATGACTTGCGGTTGGGGGTGAAAGCGACCTATCAGAACTGGAGTATGAAGATGGAGGTAGGTTATGTAGGGAATAAAGTTTCCATAAAGGATGCCTTTGCTGCTTATACTTCGGGCAAGCATATTATTCAGGTGGGACAATTCTATGAACCTTTTACATTGGACATGTTATGTAGTACGTACGACCTTCGTTTTCATCAGTCGCCGGGAATCGTGCTGGCTTTGACCAATAGCAGGAGGATGGGAACCTCCTATACCTACAATGGAAAACATTATTATGCTTCCGGCGGTTTCTTTACAGACAGTGACCTGGGTAATGTGAAAAATGTTTCACAAGGGTATGCCATAGACGGTCGTTTGGTATATCGCCCTGTAAACGAAGAGGGAAAATTGTTACACATAGGTGCAGCGGTGGTGTATCGTACTCCGGATAGCGCGTTGCCGGGAGATGAAGACGAGAATACGTTTATTTATAAATCTCCGGGGGTGAGCACTATTGATAACCGGAATCTTATTTACGCCAAGGTAGATCATGCAAAGTACCAGTTGAAACAAGGGTTGGAATTAATGATCGCTCATCAGAGGTTCTTTTTGCAAGGGGAGTATATACGAACTATGGTGAAGCGTGAACAGAATTTCACAAATTATGCAGGACATGGCGGATATGTGCAATGCTCCTGGTTGTTGACAGGCAGGCAATATGGGTATGATGAAGCATTGGCTTGTCCGGGCAGACCTGTGGGGCGGGCATTGGAGCTGTGTGGAAGGTTTAATATGCTTGATATGAATAATGAGGAAGCCGGTGTATGGGGAGGGGCTCAAAAGGATTTTTCATTGGGCATGAATTATTACATGAATAAGCATATAGGGATGAAGCTGGCTTATAGCTGGGTGATGCCGGGAAAGCATATAAAGGAGATTAGTGATAAGAATTTCAGTGTCTTGCAGCTCCGGTTCCAAATGATCTTGTAATGGAAGAAGGGTAAAAACAAATTCGGGCGCAATCATTGCGCCCGAGTCATAAAGCTATATTTATTTTTTATTTTGCGACGGTCTTGATAGCTTCAATCAATCTGCTGAAATCTTCGGGGAACACATCACCGATGTTTCCGATGCGGAAAGTATCTGCTTGAGAAATCTTTCCCGGATAGATAACGAATCCTTTTTCTTTCAATTGATGATAGAATTCCTTGAAATCGAACTCCTTGTCAGGATAAAGGAAGGAAGTGATGATAGGGGATTGGACTTCATCTTTCAGTAAGGTCTTGAATCCCAATGATCGCATACCTTCTACCAGCACATCATGATTACGGCAGTAGCGTGCATGCCGGGCTTCCACACCGCCTTCGGCTGCCAGTTCGTCCATGGCTTGTTTAAAGGCACGCACTACATGTGTAGGAGAGGTGAAGCGCCATTTTCCATGTCCTTTCTCCATCGCATCCCATTGGTCGTAGATGTCCAAAGAAAGACTCTTTGATACTCCTTTACAATATTGTAATTCGGATTTACGTGCAATGATGAAACCAAAGCCGGGAACTCCCTGAATACATTTGTTGGCACTACTGATCATAAAGTCGATACCTAATTCCTCTACATCCAATGGTACGCCGCCAAAGCTGCTCATTGCATCCACTATCAGCTTTTTACCATGCATCTTTACCATGTGGGCTATTTCCTTTAACGGGTTCAGGATACCGGTTGTAGTTTCGCAATGTACCACTGCCACATGAGTGATTTCTGCATTGTGTGCCAGATAATCATCCACATACTCCACAGATACTTGTTCTGTTTCATCAAAGGCTAGCATATCATAGTTCATTCCATGATATTCTGCAATGTTTCCCATGCGGTCTCCGTATGCACCGTTGCTCAGAATCAATAATTTGTGTTTGGGCGTAATCACACTTCCTAAGGTCGCCTCTACACAATAAGTACCGCTTCCCTGCATCAGGATGCTGGTGTAGTCATCTGTTTTTCGTGTAGCCAGTTGTACTAATCCTTTACGTATTTCCTCTACGATGTGAACATTGTAGTCTTCATCCCATGTGCACCAGTCGGTCATCATGGCTGTTTTTACGCTTTCAGAAGTGGTTAAAGGGCCGGGGGTTAAAAGTAAGTATGGTCTCATAATCATTTAATTCATTTTATGGTTAATAATTTCAATAATTTCGGGAAGTTCGGCAATGGTGTTTACTACATAATGCGCACCTGCCATATACATACGTTTTCTGACTGCTGCCATGCGTCTGTTCAATTCTTCTGCAGGCAGTTTTCTGGTTTCCTCTTGGGTGAGTCCCATTTCGTTGCTGCCCAGAATCACACCGACAGTCCATACACCGGCATTCACACCTTCTTTGATATCGGCTATCGTATCACCATATTTTATTACGCTTTGAACGGAAGGTATGGCCAGATCAATCATGTTCTGGTAAATCATGTAGGGTTGCGGGCGTCCTGCCGGAAGGTTGTTGGAAGTCACACAGTTGTCTGTGGTATAGCCATGGGCGGCGGCACCGGGCAGTACAATGTCCATCATGGCAGTAGTATATCCGGTGGTGGAACCTATCTTGATACCGTCCCTTTTCAGTTTCTCGATTACTTCGATTACACCGGGAATAGGAGTCGTATATTCTTCCAGGGAGGCGAACAAGTGTTTCTCGAATTCTTTGTATATGGATACCACATCTTCCTCAGTCCAGTTGCGGTTATAGTTTTGTTTGAATTGCTCCGTCACACTTGGTAACTTGAATAATTCACGGATATGGTCTATTTTGGTCATACCCATGGGGCCTCGTGCTTCTTCCATTGTCACTGTCAGTCCTTTCTCGGCAAAAGCTTTCAGGAAAGCGGCTACCGGAGCGAAGCATCCATAGTCTACAGCCGTTCCGGCCCAATCCATAATAATACACTCAATTTTCTTCATCTTCTTGTTTGTTGTTTATTTAGTTATACTTTTATTTTTATGTTATGGGTTACAGATGTTTTCTGCTGTTTCCTTTAAGTTGGTTAACGCCATCGGTGAAACGATGATCTTTTTATTTTTTTCTTCTTTTCTCAGCTGTTTTTCCAATTTATACCGTTGCATCAGATAGATGGCTGAACCGATGAATGCAATGCTGCACACAATGCCTACCCATCCTGAGAACTGATTATAAAACTCCATCCAATTGATATCCGGGCTGCAAAATTCCTTGAACAGCAGTACACAGACAGTTCCTGTATATCCGATAAAGTCGATGGTGGCAATGAAGAATCCCACATTTCCTTTAATCTTGAAGCAGGCAATGAAGCGCTCGAAGAACAGAGTTTGGAAACTAAGATAAACGATGTACAGGCTCAGACTTTGGAGGAACAGCCAGTAAAGGGTAGGCAGTTGCAATGCATCATAATTAAAAGCCAGATAGCTGATAGTGCCCGCTCCACCAATAACCATAGCCAGAAGCACCTGCAATACTCTGTAGTTGCTGTTTATTAACGACATCATGGCAAAGATTCCCAAAATAATCAGCGTCACCATACCGTCCACTTGTGCGAACAACCAAGAAGAAATAGTGCTGACATCAATGATATTGACCAGAAAATCTTCTTTTATATCACGTAAAATAGTGATAAACAGATTGGCGAAGAACAGCATGATCAGCAAGGGCATATAACTTTTGAACAGTTGTCTGCGTTGCTCTCCGTTCAAAGTGACGCGTTCCGAACGGAGAGCGCGGTCTTCATCTGTGGGTTGTGGCAACTTGTTGAGCGACCACCCCATGAGGATAAGGAGCGGGAAGGCTAAACCACCTATCAGGGCGGGCATCCAGAATTCTGTGACACCAAATGTATTGACTACAAACAATCCCATAGATTTAGCCATTCCTGAGCTCACCGCCATACTTACCCCCAGCAAGCTGGCCAATATATCGGTAACTTTGCGTCCTTCTATGAAACTGAAGATGACTCCCCACATGCATCCTAATGCCAGTCCGTTGAAGAATAGGGCAAACACATTAAAGGGTTGGGGGAGTAATCCGAAGAAGACTAAAGCGAGTTCTGCAAGGGCCACGGAGAATATCATGAATTTCAACCGGTTTTCGCGTTTCAATTCTGAAACAATCTTGATGGCAAAGAACTTTGAAATAAGGTAGCCGAAAATCTGCATGATGGTAGTGGCTACTTTATAATCCATCCCGAAGAAATCCATTCCGTCAAAGGTGGCAGCTGTAAAAGGTTTGCGCAGGGCATACACCAGTGAGTATGACAGTAGTGCCGCCCCTCCTGCCCACAGAATAAACAGGAAACTGGATATCTGTTTGTTTGTTTCGCTTTTTGCTTCCATTATAATAATTGATATTGACTAATTGTTTTGCTTCTTTTCTTTGTAGAAACCTCATTCCTCGTATCCTTGGATTGCTGTTTCCGGAAGCAAAAGTAGGAGCCTTTCGAGAGAGAAAAAATGAATCTTTATGATTAATATTTTTCATATTCCACCTGTTGTATGATGTAACATTAATGTAATGTATATGTCATTGTATGTTCATATAAAAACTTGTATTTTGCAAATTCAATAAAGAAGAAGAGAACAATGAATGATTTGATAGAAATATACCGAAGAATAGAATATCTCCGTAACAATGGTTTGAAAATGAAGGAGATAGCAGATTATGTAGATATGGCTCCCAGTGTCTTGTCTGCTCTTTATTCCAGCGTTCTGCCCACTTATGTAACCTCATTGAAACAAGGACATTCTGAAGAAGATTCATTAGATTTGGCTTTGGCGCAGGTCAATAATGTGTCAAAAAAACGTCTGTTGGGCAATTTGGCAAGTACCAAAGAGTTGCTTTTCAGTTTGGAACCTGCCAATGGTGAGGCAAAGACCAATCCTTTTATGGAGATGATGACTGCCGAGATGCAACGTTCCGTGCAGGAAGTTTATAATTATAGCGGAAGTTATCTGAGCTATAGTCTTTCTTCTTCGTGCCAATGCCTTAAAGTGGAGCCCTATCTGATAGAGGCTTCCGAAGATAATACGTATGTGAAGGTGACTCACATGAGTGCCTATAATACAACTCATCGGGGAGTGGGGTTATTCAATAATCATCAGAACGGGTATATTTTCTTTAATGAGCGTGAGTCACCGCAAATGGCTTTGTTCAGTATTTATCTGCAATTGCCGATGTATGATTTTCCGCCGTTCCTTAAAGGTTTGTATCTTAGTCTGGATTACAACAGGAATCCGATAGCGCGTCGTATCTTGTTTGTAAAGCAAGGGGATAGTACAGACATGGAGGAATTCTTGGAACTGAAAGGGGAGCTGGTTCCACTTGATAAGTTGACAGAATTACAAAAGAAGTATTATGGCTATACTTGTCAGGAGGGAGATTGTATCCGTACCTGCATGGTTCCGTCTCCCCAATTGAATGAAAATGATTTGGAAAGGGAAAAAAAGATTTTGTCTTTATGATTCGTACATTGGAAGCGGCTTGTAATAACAACATATTGCATCCAGTCCTGCTGCATAAACCTTTTCTCTCCCCTGATTAAGTCTTTTTATACGGATGTATTCTATCTCCATAGTCTTTGGAGTTATCTCCATAAGCTTTGGAGTTAACTCCCAAGGCTATGGAGTTAACTCCAAAGACTTGCGGAGATAAAACAAACAGGAAGAAAACCTTTAACCATACGGCAGGAAAGGTTTAGAGATATGGATAAGATCTTTTAAGGATGAATCAGATTACAAAGCTACGCGTTCCTTATGGAGGAATACCCTTTTGCAGACTTGCTCGTCCACTGTAGGGATGGATTTCATTCCATTCCTGCAATGGATGATGTTTTGACAATGCTTATGATAGAAATGTACTTATATTACCCGATGCGGAAATATAAAGTTTATGCATAGCACGAGTACAGGCTACATATAACATGCTGCGGTCTATTTCTGTTCTATAGTCTTTATCAGTTACAAATGGAACAATCACTTCGTCAAATTCCAGTCCCTTTGCCATGTGGGCTGTAGTAATGACCACCCCATTGACAAAAGCTACACTTTCTTCTGTCAGCAAACAGATCTTATCAGACAAATGATTGATGGCTGCATACAACTTGTCCGCTTGTTTTACGGTTTTGCATATTATACCCATGGATACATCAGCTCCTTTCAGGAAAGAGGTGATGAGGTTTTCTATCCATTCTATCTCTTTCTTTTCTGTGGGAAGCAAGGCGACTGCCGGTTCCTCTCCATGACGCTCTATAGCTTCCAGTTCCTCGTTCTTGGCAATGCGTTGGGCAAACTCTGTGATTTCATACGTGGAGCGATAACTTTTACAAAGCTTCATCACTTCCGAGCCGACTAATACACGTTGGATCTGTTCGCAGGTGGTGGAACTGTATGGATTTACTGATTGCTTTGCATCTCCCAATATTGTTTTCCGGCAAGGGAATAATTTAGCCAGAACTTTGTATTGTATCGGAGTATAGTCCTGCATTTCGTCTACCAGCAGATGCTTGATGCCATACATGGTTTTATTATCTTCCAGGGCCAGTTTCAAATAAAGTAATGGGGCTACATCCGCATATTCCAATTTCCGGTTTTTACCCTGTTTGAACATTTCCGGTTTTCCCAGCCAGTCATAAAATCCCTTGTACAAGTCAAGGTCTTTATTGTTGAACATCTTTTTCAGTTCATTACCCAACTGCCGTATCTGTATTTTTCCCATCGGCTCTTGGTGATAGGTGAAAGTCAGTTCGCGGGCAATTTCTTCTGCCATTGGTTGGAAACGGCTGCGCATGGGCAGGCGGTGCCATGCCGCGAAACGTTCTTTCAGGTACTCGGCAGGGATAGGGATACGTCCTGCTTTCAGGTCGGTTGGCCGAAATGCGTTTTGTTCTAAATATAGAATGTATTTATCCATCTGCTGGATAAACTCGGTGGTGGATTTGAATCGGATACGTTCTATAAAATTTTCTTCCTCTTTGTCCAGTATTTCGGCCACCTGGTCAAAGAAGGTTTGTATTTTATACTTGTTATCCAGTATTTTGAGCATTAATTCCTCAAAGCCGCATTCTTCAATTTTTTCTTCTCCCAATTCGGGAAGTACGTTCGAGATGTAATCGGCAAATACTTTATTGGGGGAAATGATCAGGATATCATTGGACGTGATTTCCCCTTTGTGCCGATATAGCAGATAGGCTACACGGTGCAAGGCGATGGATGTTTTTCCTGAACCGGCTACTCCCTGAATAATCAGGGTGTTCGATGTATCATTACGGATAATTTTATTCTGTTCCCGTTGGATGGTGGCGACTATATTCTTCATCCGGTCATCGGAGTTTCCACTCAATTCTTTCTGAAGGATGTCATCTTGAATATTCAGTGAACTTTCCAGCATGAATTCCATTTTTCCGTCACGGATGCGATACTGGCGTTTCAGACGGATGTTACCTTTCACTTCTCCCGAGGGGGCGTCGAAATGTGCTTCTCCTAATTCATAATCATAGAACATGCTGGAGATGGGGGCACGCCAGTCGTGTATCAGATTTTCATTGGTGGGAGGATTGAAAAATGAGTGGATACCTATATATAATGGCAGGACTTCAGGTTGCCCTTTTTCTTGAAAGTCGATGCGCCCGAAATAGGGAATGGCCATCATTTTGCGATAACGTTTCTTTTTCTCGGCCAAGGACTCACTGGCTGCTACTTGTTGGGTGACTATCTGCCGGACCGCACTTTTCTCGGCGCGGTCCAGTTCGGACAGATTTTCCCACAAGTAGAGTTTGTGCTCCATTACGTCTTTGGATTTATCTTCAATGGCCTTATCCATCTGTTCGATATTGGCAGCTAGTAAAGCAATAATATCCATGAGATAGGCTCTCTCTTCCTTTTCAGTCTGGTTAAATATCATAGCGCGTATTTGTTTGTCGTTTTATTGCTGGGCGAAATTACACAAATATGCTTAATGTTATTCTCTTTGTATGGAGAAATGTGGATGTAAATTTGTTCTTTGTCCGGTTGTTTGGATAACTCCAATATGAATATTGCAGGAATGAAAGCTGGTCTTTTCTTTGTGGAAAAAAGGTGGAAGACTTTCACAAGTTCCCCACCCCAACCGTAGCAGGTACATGTAAAATATACCTGAAATGATTTATTATTTTCTGCTTATAGGTTATTACAGATTGTTTTTACATAAATATAGGCGCCATATATTTCACCAGAAAGTATCCGCCGGCTATCAGCCATATATAGAGAATCGAGGCAAGGACAAAGGGCTTTGCTCCGGCCTTCCGGAATTTGTCGATACTGGTTTCCGCACCCAAGGCAGTCATGGCCATTGTCAGCAGGAAAGTATCTACATTGTTGATAAAGGCAGTCAGGCTTTGCGGCAGCAAATCGAAAGAATTGAAACCGATGACAGCCAGAAAACCGATAGCAAACCAAGGAATGGAGACTTTTTTCATACTTCCATTTTGTTCTCCGGCTTTAATTGCCGGTTGGGATACCATGAAGCTGGTAATGAGCAGAACGGGAACCAGCATCATTACACGAATCATTTTTACGATAATGGCGACATCGGAAATTTCTTTGCCCATTGCGTTGCCGGCACCTACTGTGTGCGCTACCTCATGCAAGGTCGCTCCGGTGAATATACCCATTTCATTGGCAGAAAGTACGAATGTGCCATTATGATATAATATAGGATAAATGAACATGGATATAGTTCCAAAAATAACAACAGTGGAAACAGCCACGGCTGTTTTATAGGGTTTGGTTTGAATGGTCGATTCAGCGCCTAGTATAGCTGCCGCACCGCAAATACCACTGCCGATGGAAGTGAGCAGTGCGATGCCCCGGTCCATTTTCAACATTCGTCCTATCAGGATACCCCCTAGAATAGTTGTTGTTACTATAATTGTGTCAATAAAAATAGCGGGCAAGCCCACTGCAAGCACATCTTGAAAAGTTAATCTGAAACCGTAAAGAATGATTCCGATACGCAAGATTCGTTTAGAACAAAACTGGATACCGGGGACCCATGTCTCAGGCAAATTATTCCGGAGGCTGTTAGCATATAACATACCTAAAATAATACCGACAATCATGGGACTGAATGATAACTCTTTTACAAAGTTCATTTCGCCTATATAAAAGGCCGCACATGAGAACAGGGTGATCAAGAGTACCCCATGGAGCATACTGCTTCTTTTTTCGCTTATCATAATTTATTTTTTTTATGGTGTTTAAAAGTGTCGTACAAAATAACAACTTTAGATTGGGATACACCGAATTAAAATTCTTATAGCCTATAACCTTTAATTATCAAAGAAGAAGAATGTTCACGGAAAAAGAATAATGCACAATTTTTTTTTGAGAGATTGTGCATTATAATATAGATATATACAGATCGTTGTTACTGGCTTTTATAGCTGTTTATCTGAGATTAATCGTGCAATGCGGGTCTTGTTCTGTGTTCCTTTGGTAAGCAGGTAAACGTGCTTATACGCATCACGGTTCAGTTCGGTAGGCGAACCGTTGATAAGGATAATGTTCCGGTCATTGGCAAATTTCAGGATGCCGCTGATGTTGTTGGGATGCAGTTTGCCTATTTCATCCATCATACAGTGTAACTTGAAATCTTTGAATTTGCGTGACGCCCCTTCCTTGAACACATTCAGCAACATGATGTTTATCATCGCTTTTACCAGAATGTCGGTTCCTTCCGACCCCACATTGGCTATCTTCTCGATAAATCCGGTATCATTGCCGTTCTCCACAATGCGGAAACGCAATTCGAAGGAATCATACAGGCGGATGCTGTCGTAGCGGTAGGCATGTATTTCCTTGATAAAGGTACGTAGCAAAGTGATCGCTTCTTCTTTTACCAATTGCTCCTTGGCAGAGGAAAACAGGTTGGTTTCCGGTGAGAGGTCATAGCCGTAATCATGGTAATATTTCTGTATCTCACGTAGAATATTCACTACGCGGTTGCTGCTCTCTTCCACTTTCATTTCAATGCGCTGGATAACTCCTACAAAGTTGCAGGTAGCGAAACCTTTATTGATTTCACGGATCACATCTTGAATATCATCTTCTGATGAAGTCAGCATGGAGGTATCCATACTGATACGTTTGAAGGTATCCCAATGTTCATTGTTAATGCGACGGATATACTCGTCTATGCGGTTCTCTTCCACAAAGTCGTGCAGCTCGTCGGCAAAGCGTACATATTCCCAATCCTCGTTGAACTTTACGCGGAACTTGAAAGTGTTGTCCTCATCAAAATGTCCGGTGAAAAGGTTCACTTCCTTGCGGAGCTTGCTTTGTACCTGTGTGAATTGGTTGGCTTGGCGGGTTAGTTCGTCAATCAGCTCCATACAAGTCTTGGTGGTTTGTATGGTCTGTGCGGTTTCAGAATGGAATATATCCTGATGCGGTTTGTACCAGTCGTATGCCGAAATCTTACTGTAGGCTTCCAAGTTCTTTTGCAATTCCCTTACATTTTCTTCCGCTTCTTCCAGTTCTTTGTTCAGAAGGTCTATTTTTTCTTGCAGGGAAGATGTTTCCGCTCTCAGCGTTTCCCGTTCCTGCTGGAGCAGACGTTTCTGTTCGTCGTGTTCCCGTTGCCATCCGGGGATACGGTCTATCAAGTCCCGTTTATCTTTCTGATATTCGATGACCAGTGTCGCGTTTTCCTTAATGAAAGAAAGTTCTTTATCCAGTTGAGCCAGTTGGTTGGCAATATCTTGCAAACGTTCGGTATCCGCCCCCTGCGAGTGAAGCTCTTTTTGCATATCTGCTTCATATTCAGCTTTGATGGAGGAGATTCTTCGTTGCTCTTCTTTTTCTTCCTTTCCGATAATTTCCGCCTGTGTCTTTTTTTCGGTGGCAAGCGTTTGCTGCTGCTGGTTCCATGCCTGTTTCAGATTATCCAGTTTTTCTGTTTTCTCCTTGTTCAGGTTTTTTAGTTTGTTGTTTATTCCTTCCAGTTCGGCAGCCCGTTTGCGCTTTTCGTTTTCCAATTGGTTTATTTTGGTGTTCCGTTCCTCATTGGCTTTCTTCTTCCATTCTTCCAAGTCGAGCATATCCTGCTGGTATTGGCGTTCCAATTGTTCCAGTTCATACTCTATTTGACTGATGAGATTTTTTTGCTCCTTTATCTGCGGTTGGTATTTGCGTTTCAGCTGCTCCTGCACTTCTTCCTTTTCAGTTTGCAGGCGTTGCATGGCGGCAGTGATTTCTTCCAGACGCTTTTCACCGTTTTCTTTCTCGGCTATGTAGTCGTCTATAGACTTGATGGGACGATGGATGCTGTCTAAATTTATGGAAATGCCATAGAATGAGTTCCCCCCTTCAATGGTACTTTGCGGGAAAAGTCCCCGTTGCCATAAAATACTTTCATCACACAGTTTGCCGATGTTCTCTTCCCATCCTTTTTTGTTTTCTTTCAGCCAGCCTTGCAAGGTGTCTTTGCTGTTGTCCAGAAAAGCTTGTAATTCGTCTATGCGAGGACGCAGTTGCAGCATTTCCTGTTGTAGTTTCTGAAAGGTCAAGTCTTTTTCTTTCAACAGTTTTTGCTGTTCCTCTTCCCAAGTCATGGTCAGTTCCTTGATGGTGAGCTGCGCTTGGGCGATACGGTTTTTTCGTTCCGTGTGAAAGTTGGCATAATTCTGGATGCGCGCTTTCAATTCCTGCTGCTCTTCCTCAAAGAAAATTTCCTTTCTGCATAGTTTTATCTGATAATCCATGGCATTCAGTTCACTCAGTTTCTCGGCTTTCAGCGGATGGAGCTGCTGTGACAGGGTTTCAAATTCCTGATAAAGGGAATCGGTGAAGCGCTGGTATTCCTTGCGAGCCTCTTCCAGACGCTCGTTGTACGTATTGTTTAACGTGTCCAGTTGCTTGATTTTTGCTTCATGAATCTTGTTCCATTGCTCGTCCAGGGTCTGAATCAGTGATTTATACTTGGTGGAGATTTCCATATATTGTGAGGTGAGGATGCGTTGTTCTTCCAGCAATCCCACCTGCCGGTTCTTCCATTCTTCTTTCTTGGAAGAACGTTCTATAATCTCTTCTATGTTCTTTTTCTGATAGTCCTTTTCTTTGCCTAATGCCTTTTGCAATTCGTTGTTCAGCACTGCCAGGGCTTCCTGTAACTTGTCGCTGCGCTTGCGCGATTCATCTTGAAGCTCCTGTTTCCGGCGTATCAGTTTTCCCTTGCCGGCATCTGCGCGGTCTTGTTTCTCTTTCCATTGGGGAAGGATACTTTCGGCTTTGCGAAAAGCGGTGACTAGTTCGCGGCAGTTCTGCACCAGTCCGCCTTGCAGTTGGGAGGTTTGTTGGGATAATAGCGTGATTTCCCTAGCTTGTTTCCGGGTTTCCCGTTTCTGAAATTCTTCGATGTCCTTCAGACGAGTCTCAAAGTTTTTCAGATGCTCCTTGTAACTGTTCAGGTCGATGGCTGTTTCGTCTTCGTTCAGAGAAGAAATGATTGTTTTTTTGATAAATTCAGCATCCAGTTTCGAATTCAGCAACACGTTTTGTATGGTACGCGGAATATTCTGGTATTGCTTGCTCTCCATCAGCGAGTACCGGCTGAACTCAGGACTTGTACTGTTTCCATACAGAATGTTCCGATATTCGTCGTAGGTATAGATGATGCGTGAATATTCTATTCCATGTTGGTCCAGCACAGCACGCACGCGGTCACTCTCGCTATAGGCCATCCGGTTCTCATCTATAAAGAATTCTTTACGGTAAGGAGAGTGGATGAAGCGGTAGCACACACGGTTCATCGACTTGAAACTCAGAATACAGAATGCATCGTTCTCTGTTGCCACTTCGTAAACAATGTACGAGTTGGAGTAGGGGAAATAGTAATCCGTGTAATTTTGCTTTTCCACCGAAATGCCCAGTCGTTGCGTGTCGGCATTATAAAAGAAAAGGATAGCACGCAGAATGGTACTTTTCCCTACTCCCTGCGTGCCGATGAAGTGAACGTTTCCGTCCAGATAAATATCGTCCGAATAAGGGATATTCGCACTATTGATAAAGATTATTCTACTCAGGTTTCTCATCTTCGGTTTCGTCGTAAATGTTGATACTTTCAATCAGTCTTTCCAGATAATGCCAGGCGCTCATCACCTTATACGTATTCGTTTTCTCGTTTTCTTGTTCCAGAAACGAGTCTTTGGTGAGCTGGCGTATCATGTTTTCCAGTACTTCCTTGCGGATGTCCTTGTCCGAGAAGTGTTTCCGCATACCGTCCAGTTTGTTCTGGAGCAGCATGTTAATGTTGGTTTCCACCAATATCTGTTCGGGCTGGAAGCGGAATCCGGGACCGAAAGTTTCATCGTAAGTTTTGAAAAAGTCGAGCACATCTATCCAGTAATAGGCACGCATGATTTTTTGTTCCAGTGTGGCTTTAGGTTCTATACGCGAGAAGAAGAAATATTCGTTTCCACGTTCCAGCGTATAGTTTATCTGTGAAAAATACTGATAGAGGGGCTCGTAATTCTCATCTATTTCATTATACATATCGCGTACTTCTTCACTGGTGCTGTTGGAACTGATGAACAGTCCTTTCTGCAGGTATTCAAAGATGGACGCGGTATTATCGGGTATTTGTATATTTAAATCCATAATTCTCAGAGTGGATATATTTTAGCGTATTCATATTGATTGTGGAGTCCGAACTCGTTCCGGATTTCCAGTTGGTTTTCGTAAAGTGAGACAATCTGACAGAAGAACGTGGTGCGTTCCTTTTCGTCCACTTCGCGATGGAAGTGATACTGCAACAGAAAAGAGAAAAGGTCGTTGACCGGTTCTCCTTTCCAACGGGCTTCTGCTCCCGACTGCACAAAGGCGGTCACTACTTCGTCCAGATTAATCACTTCTTCATACATGGCCTGTGCTTTCAAGTCTTCTTCACTGAAAGCCCCGGCTTCATTTTTCCGCACAATTTCACGGTACTTCTGATTGCTGATAACTTTCAGAATGATGGGACGTGCTTCGTCACTGGCCAGATAGGCAGGCGACAGTTTGAACGATGCTTGCGGACTGCCTTCCAGCAGGAGGGAACGCTCCCGTTCCATGATTTCGGACAGGTTGCTTCGGGCACGCAGCTCGAACTGGTCTTGCAGATATTTTACTTTTCGTATCTTTTCTACCAGTATCACCTGATTCTTTATCTGGTTCAGATAATTGATGATATCCTGTTGGGCACGAATCAGACTGTGGGCTGATAGTTGCAGTTCCTGTCGCAGTTCGAGCAGAATGCGAGTCAGCTCCTCATCAGTGGCCTGGCGGAAGAAATCTCGTTCTTCGTGCAGAATCAGATGTTCGGTAGAGTCTATCAACCGCTGGATGTTGATTCGCTTTTTGTCCAGATTTTGCAGTTTGGCTATTTTTATCTGGTACGTAGGTTCGTGTTTGAAAGCATTATCAATATTGTGTTGAAGATTGATAATGTTCCGTATCGTTACACGTGCCAGTTTCTGAAAGGTAATCTTGATATTGCGTACATAACTTTCCTTGCGCGACTGGATTTTTTCCTTCAGGTAGTAGTCCATCAGTTCGTGCAGGTACTCTATGTTTTCCTCTACGGTAGCAGTGTTGATTTCCTCGTTTGCTTCCAGCAGCAGTTCGAAGAAATCAAGGAATCGGGCATCCAGTTCCACAAAGTTTCCGTTTTGGTGTATGATTTCCTTTTCGATGAGTATTTTTAAACGGTTTTCGTCTTCTTTCAATAGGGTGAGTGCGTCCGAGTATCGAAAACTGTGTACTTTTCTCTTCTCAAACATCTCTACCAACAGCCCTTTAGCTACAAAAATCGTATTTATAATTTCGTGAATTGACCGGAATATATACATTGTTTTTTTCAAAAAAGTCCGGCGAAGTTACTCCAAAAGGTTGGAAAAACCTAGCGTTTTATGCTAAAAAGCATATAAATAGTGAAGTAAAAGGTGGAAAATGCTGAGGAGTAAATTAGTAAGAAGGAGGTCGTTGTATGGAGTTTCTGTCGCTTGTATGATGCTATATTTTTCAGATGCGGTTGACACGAATAACGTAGTTAGAATAAAGATATCCGTGCCATCGCATCTGGAAAATAGAATACTTTAGGAACTTTACGGTAAAGACTGATAAACCGGGTGCCTATGTTTTAGAACTGTTTAGTTGTGTGGGTTATTTGCAGGCTAGTTCGAATATCTCTTTACTATATTCTTTGTTCAGCTTCACATAATTGCCTACCCATTCTCCCTTGTTTTCATGTAGTTTTTTTACCAGCAGTTCAATGTCAGGATGTTCTATACCTAGTTCTTTGAAATTGACCGGTAAGCCTATGTATCTGAAAAAATGTTTCAATCGTGATACACCGGCAAGTGCCATCTCTTCCAAATCCTCATTTTCGGGAACTCCGAAAACACGATTTGCAAACTGGGCAATCTTCTTCGGATTATGTTCTGCCATGAATGTCATCCATGCAGGTACGATAACTGCCAGTCCTGCCCCATGCGTCACATTATATACAGCACTGATTTCATGTTCCAGAAAGTGTGAAGCCCAGTCTTCCTCACAACCTACTCCACACGTACCATTATGAGCAATTGTTCCACACCACATGATATTGGCGCGTGCTTCGTAATCGTTTGGATTCTGCTTCACTTTGTATGCTTCTTTAATGATAGCCATTAAAGTTCCCTCACACAGCCGGTCACTGATTTCCACATCGGGAGTATTGGTAAAATAACGTTCCATAATGTGTACCATCATATCGGCAATGCCACAAGCTGTCTGATAGGGGGGGAGAGTATAGGTCAATTCCGGATTCATTACAGCAAAAACGGGCCGTAGTAATTCCGGTACACGCAAACTTAGTTTCTGCAGACCTTCCAGTTTGGTAATCACCGTATTGCCCGAACCTTCGCTACCAGCAGCGGGAATAGTAAGTACCACACCCACTTTTAAGGCCTTCTTCACTTTGGCTTTTCCTATATAGAAATCCCAAAAATCACCTTCGTAGGGCACTCCTGCCGCAATGGCTTTTGCGGTGTCAATAACGGAACCTCCCCCCACGGGAAGCATAAAGTCCACGCCTTCTTTGCGGGCCAGTTCGATGCCTTCGTACACTTTCGGGTCAGTAGGATTAGGCTGTATACCTCCTAGTTTTACATATTCCACTCCGGCCTGTTGCAATGACTCTTCTATGCGTTGCAGTAATCCGCTACGAATAATAGAGCCTCCGCCGTAAACAATCATCACCTTTCGGGCGTTATACTTTTTAGCAAGAGTTCCGGTTTGTCCTTCTGTATCCTTACCAAACACAAACTCGGTAGGGCTATAAAATACAAAATTGTTCATTTGCTTATTCCTTATATTATTTTGTTATATGAAACCAAAGCAAAGTTAAGGAAATATATTACCTTTGTCGCCTAAATTTAGTAAAAAGATGAAAACGGACATTGAAATAGCACGCAGCATTGAGCTGGTTAAAATTAAACAGGTGGCTCGGGAAACCGGTATTCCTGTAGAGCACATCAGTAACTACGGGCGCTATATTGCCAAGGTGGATGAAAGTCAGATAGATGAAGAAAAGGTGCAACAGAGCAACCTTATTCTAGTTACTGCCATTACTCCTACAAAGGCCGGTATCGGTAAGACTACCGTTTCTATCGGATTAGCTTTGGGACTTAATAAAATAGGAAAGAAAACCATTGTAGCCTTGCGCGAACCGTCATTGGGTCCCTGTTTCGGAATGAAAGGGGGAGCTGCCGGAGGAGGATACGCCCAGGTTTTGCCAATGGATAAGATTAATCTTCATTTTACAGGTGATTTTCATGCCATCACTTCTGCTCACAATATGATTTCGGCCTTGTTGGACAATTACCTTTATCAGAATCGTGATAATGGTTTCGGATTGAAGGAAGTGCTGTGGCGTCGTGTGTTGGATGTGAATGACCGTTCCCTCCGTTATATTGTTACAGGACTAGGACCGAAGACCAACGGAATTACCCAAGAGTCAGGGTTTGATATTACTCCTGCATCTGAAATTATGGCTATTCTGTGTCTGGCCAAGGATGAAAAGGACCTGCGTCGTCGCATTGAAAATATTTTATTAGGTTTTACGTATGACAATAAACCTTTTACTGTAAAAGATTTAGGAGTTGCCGGAGCCATTACAGTTCTTTTGAAAGATGCTCTTTCTCCTAATCTGGTACAAACTACGGAACATACTGCTGCCTTTGTTCATGGGGGACCGTTTGCCAATATCGCTCACGGTTGCAACTCTATTCTGGCAACCAAGATGGCAATGACTTTTAGTGATTATACTATTACCGAAGCCGGATTCGGGGCTGACCTGGGAGCGGAGAAGTTTTATGATATCAAGTGCCGTAAAGCAGGTATCACACCTAAACTGACCGTATTGGTGGTTACTGCCCGTGCATTGAAAATGCATGGCGGCGTATCACAGGATAAGATAAAGGAACCCAATCTGGAAGCTTTGAAGCAGGGGGTGGCCAATATGGATAAGCATTTGCGTAATTTGAGATATTTCGGTCAGACAGTTGTCGTTGCGTTTAACCGTTATGGGGATGATTCGGAGGAAGAAGTGGATTATATCCGTACCCATTGCGAGAAGAAAGGCGTGGGCTTTGCAGTAAACAATGCCTTTACTGATGGTGGCGAAGGGGCAGTAGAATTGGCGGAACTGGTTGTGAAAACCATTGAGGAACAACCTTCCGAGCCTTTGCAATATGCCTATGATGATGAGGATAGTGTAGAAACTAAAATATCGAAGGTGGCTTGTAACTTGTATGGGGCCAGTATCATTACCTATAGTGCCGCCGCCCGTAAGAAACTGAAACATATTGTAGAATTGGGATATGGAGATTTCCCTATCTGTATTGCCAAGACGCAGTATTCATTCTCTACCGACCCCAAAATTTACGGTGCGGTAGATAACTTTGAATTCCATGTACAAGATATTGTGATGAATGCCGGAGCTGAGATGCTGGTAGTCATTGCCGGAGAAATAATGCGTATGCCGGGATTGCCGAAGGAACCGCAAGCATTGCATATTGATATCGTGAATGGTGAAATAGAGGGGTTGTCGTAACCCCTCTATTTTTATTTACACTGGTTTACATCGATGAGATTAGGCACCAAGTGTAAATGGAAAGTCCGATACCTATTATTAATCCTACAGATGAGTATCGGATAAACAATTTGTCTTTATACTTGCAGCCATAGCATAAGCCTACAATGGCGCATATGGATATTCCGATTGGAAATACAAAGAATCCCATTGAGGTAACTCCAATGAGTATAATGATACCCATGATGGTTAGAACTTTGTTTCTTGCTGTCATGGCTTTTATTGTTTGGTGTTGAATGTATATGGATTATATATGGCAGTAAAAGTACAAAATTATTGTTTAGAATCAGACTTTTATCCGTTTTTTATATATTTGCATTATCTAAAAAGTGGATAGATGGCAGATGTCTTGACTCCCGAACAACGCCGTAAATGCATGTCTCGGATTCGTAGTAGGAATACAAAACCTTCTGTCAGAAATGAGAACCTGAATAGGTTATTGTTTACGCTGGACCATTTGTTCTTGGAATATTTCGCAGTACGTCATGCAGTTTCGTATGGAGAGAGCGGTAGAGAATTAAATTTGGTTGCGGCCGAAGATAAAACGGAATATGAGAAAGATAAGCCTTTATAAAAATTGAACTAATCAGTAACGACAAAATGGATATGAAACATGTAAAGTATCTGGCTCTTGTCCTATGCATAGGGAATCTGTCGCCTGTTATGGCGCAGACAGCCTCGAAAAGTCTCACAGTAGACAATTTAGTTGCTTGGCAGCGTATCAGCGGGCAATCTATTTCTGATAATGGAAAGTGGGTGGCATGCAAGATGGAACCTTGGGAAGGGGATGCTGTGGTGAATTTGTATGATGCACAAGGGAAGGAACTTGCCACTTTCCCGCGGGCAGACCGTTTTCTTTTCTCGGCCTCTTCCGACTATTTGGTTGTGTCGCAGAAACCCGGCAAGATGATAGTGGATTCTCTGAAAATAAAGAAAACAAAGAAAGATAAGTTGCCGATGGATGCATTGGTTATTTATTCGCTTTTGGGCGACAGGGAAGTGATTGATTCACTGAAAACATTCAAACTGGCAGAGAAGGTGGACTGGGTTGCTTTTCAGAAGGGAAGGAAAGACTCGACTTTGTATGTTCAACCGTTGAATGCAAACCTCAGTACTCGGTATGAGGCTCCTGCTGTGAAAGCTTTCAACTTTGCGGAGAAAAGCGGAATGCTTTATTATATAACCGCAGGTGATAAAGCAGAGGAAAAGCCGGGATTGTATCTTCTGAATACGGAAACAGGTGTGAAGACGCTGATAAAAGAAGGTGACGGGGTGTTTAAACAGGTAACTTTTGATGAAGATGGAGCAAACTTGGCTTTCTTATATTGTGCACAGAAAAATTCTTGTTATAAAGCCATGAGCTTGTGGCTGTCACAGCAGGGAGCACCGGCAACAGAAGTTGTGGCACGTGGCAATCAGGCTCTTCCGAAAGGATGGGTGATTAGTGAGCATGGGAAATTACAATTTTCGAAGAGTGCTTCCCGGTTGTTTTTTGGCACATCGCCTGAGCCTAGACAAAAGGATACGTTGCAATTGGCGGAGAACCGTCCCAATGTGCAGGTGTGGAGTTGGGACGAGCCGGTGCAATATACTGTACAGAATTATAATAAGGAGAAAGAGCTGAAAAGAAGCTATCAAGCGGTTTATCATATAAATAGTGGTCGTATTTGTCAGCTGGCAGATGAGGAGTTATCTCAGATTTTGTTGGGAGATGAAGGAGATGCCCCGTTGGCATTGCTTTCCACTTCGCGTCCTTATTCATTGTCCTCCATGTGGGAAGGGCGGACACGCAGTGATTATTACACTGTGTCTTTGGAAGATGGCAGCCGTAAATTACTGGCATCGGCGGATTATGGCAGATACCGTCTTTCACCACAAGGCAAGTATGCGTATTGGTATGCTGAAACAGACAGTTGTTGGTATACTCTTTCTATGGCAGATGGGAAAAAGGTTCAGTTGACTACCCCTGTTTCTTTCCTCGCATGGGATGAAGAGAATGATGTACCTGACTATCCGAACGCACATGGAACTGCCGGATGGACGGAACGGGATGAGTCCCTTTTAATTTATGACCGTTATGATATTTGGAAATTCGATCCGGATGCCATGAAGGAACCTGTCAATCTGACGATGAATGGACGTAAGAACCGGATTTCATATCGTTTGGTAAAACTGGATAAGGAGGAGCGTGTGGTTGACCTGAACAAGCCACAGTTGTTGAAAGGCTTTAACGAAGTGACCAAAGGGAACGGGTATTACAAGGCTCGTTTTTCCACCGCTGCTTCTCCCAAAGAATTGATAGCGGGTAACTATATGTTACGCAGTATTTATAAGGCGAAAAATACAGACCATGTAATCTATACGATGGAAAGTTTTGAGCAATATCCTGACCTTCATTATGCTACACTCGATTTCAAGAAATCTATTCGGTTGACTCATGGCATTGACCAACAGAAAGACTATTTGTGGGGAACTGCTGAATTGGTTTCGTGGATATCTTTAGATGGTCGTAAGTTGGAAGGGGTGGTGTACAAGCCTGCTAATTTTGATCCGGCCAAGAAATACCCGATGATTGTGAGTTTCTATGAGCGAAATTCAGAAACTCTGTTTAATTACCGGATGCCGGAACCGCATCGGTCTACCATTGATTATCATTTTTATAACAGTAACGGGTATATTGTGTTCAATCCGGACATACGTTATGTAGACGGTTATCCGGGTGAGAGTTGCTATAACTGTCTGATGCCGGGGGTTGCCATGCTGATAGGCAAAGGTTATATTGACGAGAAAGCCATAGGTGCGCAGGGACATAGTTGGGGCGGTTATCAAGTGGCTTATCTGGCTACACGTACTGATTTGTTTGCGGCTATTGAGTCAGGTGCTCCGGTGGTCAATATGTTCAGTGCCTACGGAGGTATCCGTTGGGGATCGGGGCTGGCGCGCTCGTTCCAGTATGAACATACTCAGAGTCGTCTGGCCGGTACGCCTTGGAGTACTCCGTTGCGTTATTTGGAAAACTCTGCTCTGTTCACGATGGACAAGGTACAAACACCTGTTTTAATTATGCATAATGATGCTGACGGACATGTGCCCTGGTATCAGGGAATAGAATATTTTGTGGCAATGAAACGTCTTGGAAAGCCTTGTTGGATGCTGAACTATACAGGCGAACCGCATTGGCCGACAAAGATTGCCAACAAAATAGATTTTCAAAAACGTATGTTCCAGTTCTTTAATCATTATCTGAAAAAAGAAGCAATGCCTGAATGGATGTCTGACGGGGTTCCGGCTGTAGAACAGCCTTATGAATTAGGATACTGATATTATGTGTTCGGACGACTATAGAATTCAAGCTGCTCCTACTGTGGATAAAGTAAAAGGATAGTTCCTGAAAAGAGGGAGGAGGTGTGTCAAAACTAAAATGACAGCTCCGAAAAGTTACAGATAGTAATTATAAACTTAAAAGGGTCGTATCAAGCTCTGTATTGACTAATGATACGGCCCTTTCTTTAGTTTTTTAGGATGCTCAAATTTCAAATTATAAATTCATATTTTCAAAAACTGAGTTTTGATCCTCTCTTCTTCTTTTTAGTACAATGCTTTTTTATTCAAACTTACCATAACGGGTAGGCAACAGTTTGCGGTCACCTAATGTATTATCTACCCGGGCTACATTGATCCAGAATTTGTTATCACGTACCGATTCGATAGGATAAGCGGCTTTCTCGCGGCTGTAGCTGTGATTCCATTCATTGGTCACCACTTCATATTCAGGATGCGGGGCGTTGACCAATACATTATCTTCTTTATCGGCACTGCCATTCTTCACTTCTTGAATTTCCTGCCAGATGGTTTGCATCACAGTGACGAAATTATCCAGTTCCCATAAACTTTCACTTTCAGTCGGTTCAATCATCAATGTTCCATGAACCGGGAAAGAAAGGGTGGGCGCATGATAGCCATAGTCCATCAGACGCTTGGCGATGTCATTTTCGCTGATACCGGTTTCGTCATGCAGATAGCGGCAATCTAAAATCATTTCATGGCCCACAAAGCCCGTAGCACCGGTATATACAATACCGTAGGTATCCTTGAAGCAGGCTGCCAGATAATTGGCGCTCAGAATGGCAGTCTTGGTGGCATTGGTCAGACCTTCGGCGCCCATCATGCAAATATAACCGTAAGTAATAGGCAGGATTCCTGCGCTACCGTATGGAGCTGAAGAAACCTGATTGGCACTGTTACCCCAAACTTGATGTCCTGGAAGGAACGGGACCAGATGTTCGGCTACACAAACGGGACCTACACCGGGACCGCCACCACCGTGAGGGCTGGCAAAAGTCTTATGCAGATTCAAATGGCATACATCAGCACCGATGGTACCCGGATTGGTCAGACCTACCTGTGCATTCATATTTGCACCATCCATGTAAACCTGTGCTCCGCATTTATGAATAATTTTACAAATTTCTGCAATTTCCGGTTCAAAGATACCATGAGTGGACGGATAGGTAATCATTAATGCAGCCAGATCATCCTTGTTGGCTTCTGCTTTTGCACGTAAATCTTCTACGTCTACATTACCTTTATCGTCACAGGCACAAGTCACCGTGGTATATCCGCATTGAATGGCTGAAGCCGGATTCGTACCGTGGGCTGATGCCGGAATTAATATCTTGTTGCGGTGTCCCTGTCCGATACTTTCCAGATAAGCGCGGATGATGCGAAGTCCTGTATACTCTCCTGCTGCACCTGAATTAGGTTGCAAAGTGATTCCTGCAAATCCGGTAATAACCTTCAACTGCTCGCTTAGGTTATTAAGTAGTGTCTGATAGCCTTTTGTTTGATCCTCAGGTGCTAACGGGTGTATAGCCATCCAGCCTAAGTTGCTGAGTGGGAGCATTTCCGAAGCGGCATTCAGTTTCATGGTACAAGAACCCAATGAAATCATGGAATGTGCTAATGAGATATCTTTACGTTCCAAACGTTTGATATAACGCATCATTTCGGTTTCAGTATGATACTTGTTGAATACCTCATGGGTGAGGAAGGAAGTACGGCGGCGTAGTTCACGATTCAGTGAGGATGCTTCGGGAATGTCTGTCACTTCTTGAACGGTTTCTTCGGCAGCAATGGAGAAGATGGAAAGTAACAGGTTTACATCTTTCAGGTCGGTGGTTTCATCAATGCTGAAACCTACATCGCCATTATCATAGTAACGGAGGTTTACTTCTTTACTCAATGCGATGGTACGCAGCTTCTGAGCCGAAACATGGTCGGGCAGACTGAAACGCAGGGTGTCAAAGAATAATTCATTATGCTGTACATATCCCAAGCGGGTTAGGGCTTTGTTCAACCAGGTGGTAATGCTATGAATGCGTTTTGCTATATTTTTGATACCTTCCTGCCCATGATAAACGGCATAGAAGCCGGCCATTGTAGCCAGTAATGCCTGTGCGGTGCAGATGTTGGAAGTTGCTTTTTCGCGTTTAATATGTTGCTCACGGGTCTGTAAAGCCATACGGTAGGCCAGTTTGCCATATTTGTCTTTAGACCAGCCGATGATACGTCCCGGCATATTGCGTTTATATTCGTCACGTGTAGCGAAGTAGGCTGCGGACGGACCTCCGTAGAACAAGGGGATACCCAGGCGCTGGGTACTTCCGAATACGATATCTGCTCCCCATTCGCCGGGAGGAACTAATAATGCCAAACTCATGATATCAGCATCCACGGCTACTTTACAATGGGCAGCATGTGCCTTTTCCACAAACTCACGATAGTCTTCTACGCTACCGCTGGCATTGGGGTATTGCAGGATGCAGGCAAAAATTTCCGGAGTAAATACCAATTCCTTGTAATTTCCTACTTGGATCTTCATGCCTTGCGGAAGGGCGCGGGTTTGGATGACTGCCAGATTCTGTGGGAAAATCTCTTCATCCACAAACAATACATTGGCTCCGCTTTTTTGTTGGTCGCGGGTGCGAAGTCCATGCATCATGGTGGCGGCTTCGGCAGCGGCGGTAGATTCATCCAGCAATGAGCAGTTTGCCAATGGCATGGCTGTGAGGTCGGATATGACAGTCTGGAAGTTCATCAATGCTTCCAAACGTCCTTGTGAAACTTCGGTTTGATAAGGAGTGTACGAGGTGTACCACACAGGATTCTCGAATACATTGCGTTGAATGACCGCCGGAGTAATACTATCATACCAACCCATACCTATATAGGAGGTATAAATCTTGTTTTGTGAAGCTAGTTCGGTAATGTGCTCTGCAAACTCCCGTTCCGTCATGGGAGCAGCCAGTGGCAGAGGTTCTTTCAAACGGATTTTGGACGGAATTGTTTTGTTAATCAGTTCATCAAGACTCTTTACGCCAATCTTTTCCAACATAACGGGAAGGTCTTCTTCCTGTATACCGATATGTCGGTCTGCTAATAAATCTGTTTTCATGGTAGTAGTATATAAGTTAAATTTTAAGTTTTATCTTATCGGAAAAAAGGGTTGTTCGCTTTTTCTGCTCCCACAGTGGTCGGGTCTCCATGACCAGGATAGACTACCGTGTCGGGGGGAAGTACAAACAAACGACTGCATATATGTTCGCGAAGTTCGTCGAAATTACCTCCTGTAAGGTCTGCACGTCCTATACTTCCTTGGAACAATACATCACCGCTGAAGATACAGTGGTCTTCTTTGCAGTAATAAACAATACTTCCCGGCGAATGACCCGGCACATGGATAGCTTCCAGTTGGGTATTGCCGAAAGTAATGATATCTCCATCAAAGATATATTTTCCTAATGGCACGGGTGCTTCGGGCAATTGGAAGCCAAACATACGTGATTGTGCCGGGGCTTGTTCCAGCCAAAATTCATCCGCTTGATTTGCTTCGGCTTTTAGTCCGTATTCTTGTAACAGGAATGGGTTGCCGAAAATATGGTCCAGATGGAGGTGCGTATTCAATAAATGTTTCACTGTCAGGTTATTGCTGTCAATATATCTTTTTAAGGCTTGCTTTTCTTCTTCATAAAAGCAACCGGCATCAATAATGACGGCTTCCTTCGTTTCGTCCGATAACACATAGCAGTTTACCGGAAACATATTGAATTCAAATTTCTTTATTTTCATTGTTCTTTTATCTATAGTTATTAACCGTTGATGGTTACATAAACCACTTTCTTAGTTTTAAAAAAATCTTCTGTGAATTCATCTTTCAGATCATAAAGCATTGTTTTGTGCTTCACGGGCATTGTTTCTTGTTCCAACTCTCCGCCTTTCAGGCAAATCAGCCCGTTGGGCAGGACGTTATGCTGTTCTTGTCTGATGTTTTTACGGATAATTTTTATTAAATCGCCCAAAGGCATGACAGCACGACTTACTACGAAGTCGAATTTTCTTTTTTCTTCTTCGGCGCGGCAATGACGGAAAGTGACATTCTTCAGTCCGATAGCATTGGCTACTTCTGTAGCTACTTTCACTTTCTTTCCGATACTGTCCACCAGATGAAATTGGACTTCAGGGAATAAGATGGCCAAAGGGATACCTGGGAAACCGCCCCCTGTGCCCAAGTCCATAATTTGGGTATCAGGGGTGAAGTTTATCACTTTGGCTATGCCTAGCGAGTGCAATACATGATGCTCGTACAGATTAGCGATATCCTTGCGTGAGATTACATTGATTTTGCTATTCCAATCCGTGTATAAATCATACAATGCGGCAAACTGTGTTTTCTGCTGTTCGCTGAGGTTAGGGAAATATTTCAGTATTAATTCCATTCTATACTTAAAATCGTTATTTAATGTATCATATATTTTTCTACCGATGTGTAGGGTAAAGAAAGGGTGATGATTCCTACAGCATAGGGAGCGATATCATATTTGTTATACAGGAAAGATACTTTTTCCTTTTCTAACAAGAAATTGTCGGGTACATACATATTGGTAGAATTCAAGATGCCTGCATTCTGAAGTCCTTCCAGTGAGGTAATGGAGCTGTCTTCCAAACGGGTAGCCATTTCTGTTATCAGTTCTTCCAGCAGCATGTCACTTATCGGTTTTTCCGACCCTGCCATAAATACATCTTTCAAAGCAAGTAGTTTGCCGGTATTTTTTTCGAAGTTCATCCATTTGTTCCATGAGTTGGGATGTGCTCCGCCTGTATATTCAAAAGTTTCTGCAATGAAATTCAGAATGCCTTCTTTGCCTTCGCTGAAATAGGTGGTCAGTCCGTATTCATAATTGTACCATGTGGGAAGTTCGTCTTTGGGAGTTCCATTTTTTATATCTTCCTGATAGAACTCGTTCACATCTTTGCGGTAGTTGTTAATGTAGGTATTTTTAAAAGAATCTACAGCGACTTCCGGATTCATCCGGGTATATTCTTTTCCCAAAATGTGGGCTTGTATGGTGCGGTTGATGCGTTGTACTATGCTATCCGCAGCATCAGATTTTGCTAAATAACTATAATCAATAGTAATCTGACAGGTGGGAGAGACTGTGTCATCTTGTAAATGGGCTTGTTCTTCCACCTTTACAGTTTTCACTGTTTCACTATCAATTTGTTTTTGTCCATTACATCCCGATAATAAAAAGCAGGATACAAGGCAAGTTGCCATAACAGACAATACGAGATTTCTTTTTTTCATAACTTTTTGTTTATTTGCATGGATTACTTATCCTAACTTTCTCCACAAATATAGAATAACTTCGTGAAATGTCCATCTAAAAAGCGAAAATATATTTATCTGTTTGCAACAAGATTGCATGAACTTTTTGCTAAATTTGTCCGTTGATAAGCTATAATAAATAAGTAAAGAAATGAATATGAACGATATGACAAAAAAACTATATCCCGTTACGGGAATGCATTGTGCGGCATGTGCCGGCAACGTGGAGAAAATTGTAAGGAAGCAAGAAGGCGTGGAAAATGCATCGGTTAATTTGGCGACGGCTACTTTGACGGTGACTTATAATCCGGATATTGTGTCTCCGCAACAACTGAAAGAGGCTGTGATGAAAATAGGTTTTGATTTGATAATAGATGAGGATAACTCTGTACAGGAGCAAGAGGAAGCGGAGCAATCTTATTACGGACTGTTGAAGCGGAAGACTATCGTTGCTTGGATTTTTGCTTTACCGGTAGCTGTTTTGGGGATGTTTCTGATGAATGTTCCGGGAGTAAACTGGTGGATGCTGTTGCTTTCACTTCCTGTTATTTTATATTCGGGGCGTTCTTTCTATATGAATGCCTGGAAACAGACGCTTCAGCGTACCAGTAATATGGATACGTTGGTGGCACTTAGCACCTCCATCGCATTTTTGTTCAGTTTGTTTAATACGTTCTATCCCGAATTTTGGTACAGCCGCGGATTGGAACCTCATGTATATTATGAAGCTGCCACTGTTATAATAGCTTTCGTATTGGTTGGCAAACTGATGGAAGAGAAAGCAAAAGGAAAAACTTCCACAGCTATTCGTAAACTGATGGGATTACAACCTCGGACGGCCCGTGTGGTGAAAGACGGCAGGGAAGAGGATATCTTGATCGCCGACCTCCAGGTCGGCGATAAGGTGAGCGTCCGTCCCGGCGAGCAAATTCCGGTGGATGGAGTCATTGTCGGAGGAAATACCTTTATAGATGAGAGCATGATAAGCGGTGAACCTATTCCTGTAGAGAAAAAGCAGGGTGATAAGGTGCTGGCTGGCACTATCAATCAGAATGGTGCATTTATTATGACTGCTCAAAAGGTGGGGAAAAATACGGTGTTGGCACAGATTATCCGCATGGTGCAGGAAGCACAGGGGTCTAAAGCTCCGGTCCAGCGTATTGTGGATAAAGTGACAGCGGTTTTTGTTCCTGTTGTTCTTGCTGTGGCTGTTTTTACTTTCTTTATTTGGATAGTGGCAGGTGGAGCGGATGACTTTTCCTACGCTATGCTTTCAGCAGTGTCTGTTTTGGTTATTGCCTGTCCGTGTGCCTTGGGACTTGCTACTCCAACTGCATTGATGGTAGGAATTGGTAAAGGGGCCGAATCACATATTTTAATAAAGGATGCAGTAGCTTTGGAGCAGATGCGGAAAGTGGATACAGTGGTACTTGATAAAACGGGTACTGTAACTGAAGGGCGCCCTGTGGTGACCGGCTGGTTGCATGATGCCGGATGGCAGAACGAGCATAAGGGAATTCTGTATGCTGCTGAATTGAAATCGGAACATCCGTTGGCTTTGGCTATTGTCGAGGCTTTGAAAAAGGAAGGTGAGAAGCCGGCAATCATTGATTCTTTTGAGAGCCGGACAGGACGGGGGATTGTGGTGACCCGTGGAAATAAAACTTTTTGGGCAGGAAGCCATCGGTTACTGAAAGATTTTGGAGCGGGAATTTCCGACTTGTTGAAAGGGATGGTGGAGGATTATGAGAAGAGTGGCAAGAGTTTGGTCTATTTTGGCGAGGGAAATACATTGCTGGCGGTTATCGCTATTAGTGATAAAATAAAAGATACTTCCAGACAAGCGGTCAAACAATTGAAGGAGAGTGGAAAGTATATTGTATTGTTGACCGGTGACGGTCATCTTACTGCACAGAATGTGGCCGGAGAAATTGATGCGAATCGTTTTATTTCGGATGCTTTGCCGGCCGATAAGGAGAATGTTATTAAAGAGTTACAGGCTGAAGGAAGAGTCGTAGCTATGGTAGGCGATGGCATTAATGACTCGCAGGCGTTGGCCCGTGCCAATGTAAGTATTGCGATGGGTAAAGGTACAGATATTGCCATGGATGTAGCGATGGTTACGTTAATGACTTCGGATTTGTTGTTGTTACCCAAAGCTTTTAAGCTTTCCTATAAAACTGTACGGTTGATCCATCAGAATCTTTTTTGGGCATTTATCTATAATTTGATAGGCATTCCAGTGGCGGCAGGTATTCTGTTCCCACTATATGGTATTTTGCTTAACCCGATGATTGCCAGTGCTGCCATGGCATGTAGTTCTGTCAGTGTAGTGTTGAACAGCTTGAGTCTGAATTGGAGAAAGTTGTGATTGAATTAAAAATAAATAAAAAAGCAGCCGTGCGGAGATTTTGTTTTGCATGGCTGCTTTTCATTTTTCCATTTTTTAGTTTATAATTTAAAAAGGATTGTTTCTCCCTCTTTGTACTTCTATTCGTATTCCGAAGTTCCCATTTTCTGATTTCATTTCGAAAGCTCCATTGAAATTATTTCTTTCCCAAGGCAATGCGCTTGGATTTCGTACTTTGTTCCCGTCAGCGTCATATTCACCGTATGTGGTTATGTGTAATCCGTTTTTCAATTTAAAGGTTGCACTTTGTAAGGTAGGAGGCATTGACATTGTTCCGAATCCATAGATTCCCATTCCCGGATACATGGGGGTAAATACATGGTTGTAAGACCCTCTGTCATAAATGATATTCATATTGGGACGGAATATTTCATTGTAATTCGCAATTGTATTATTGTTGTAAGGCTGATAATAAAGTTGCGGGGCTATCAGAGGGGGAGGGGCCACAATCATGGAACCCATATCCAGCATAAATCCGTTAAAATTCTTGTAACCATCCAATGAAATGGGCGGAATACTATCTGTTACCACTTCGGACTGCGCAAAGGTAGTAGCGGCAATCAGAAACATAGAAATGGATAGAACCAGCTTTTTCATATACTGTTATTTTTTTTGTTCCGGACAAATATAGGGATATTTTCTAAATTCTGTATCGTTTCTGTTTCCTGTGAATAGATCTTTTCAAATACTTTATGAAGTTCTTCCTCATCGGCTATCAGTTGTCGTAATTCTTGCAGATGTACAGCATTGGCTGATTGAGGTATCCATAATCTTAAATAACCACCTTCAGCATACTTTTCTTTCAGATGTGCCAGAAAACGTATGTATTGTTTTTCTTTGTCTAGCTCGGGATAGTTGGAAAGACCATATTGTACCGTCCGTCTCAAGGTAATGTCCGGATCAATAATACGGTCGGCCTCCGCTACAATTTTGCCATAAATGCTACGAGGGACATGCTTGTTGGATGCACGGTGATCTTCTACTGCCTCTTTCATAATCAAAATATGCTCTTCAGGGAACCATTTCCTTAATTTCTTGTCCGCCCATAGTATTTTCCCTGAAATGAGATGATGGAACTCTCGTCCCTCACAGAGTCCCAGATCATGGTAGGAGGCAATAACATACACCATCATGCGGTTTACGTCATAATATTGAGACAATTTGAGGCTTTCTGCTATAACTTTCAATACATGATCTACACGATGTGCTTTGTCAAAATCAGCGTATTGTGGGATAATTTTACTTGCGATATAGTTGCGGAACTCCATTGGAAAATCATTGATGTACGACAACATATTCTTTCTTTTGATTGGGGTTGCAAATATACAATAATTATCCCACCTTTGCAGAAAAAAGTAATATGTATCAAATTATTCAACCTACACCCGATGACTTTGATGAATTGACCTGTTTATGGGAAGCTTCGGTGCGTGCTACTCATCATTTCATACCTGAAGCATATATTCAGAAGTTAAAACCACTGGTATGGAGTGTTTATCTTCATAGTATGCCGCTTTACATGATTCGTGACAATGCTGGTATAGAAGGATTCATGGGCATTAATGGAACTATGCTTGAAATGCTCTTTGTTCACCCGCGTGCCATAGGTACGGGAATAGGAAAACAATTGATGCGTTATGCTTTGGAACATTGCCATGTACGTTATGTCGATGTAAACGAACAGAATAAGAAAGCGTCCGGCTTTTATAGCCATTTTGGATTTCGGGTTATTGGCAGGGATGCAAAAGACGCATCGGGCGAACCCTATCCTATTTTACATTTAAAACTGGGAGGTATCATGAAAATTGAAAATTGGGGATTAGTTCCCTACTCTGAGGCTTGGGAGCGGCAGACGGAATTATTTAATGCCGTGGTGGAAGCTAAACAAGTGGGAAAAACGTATGAAAATAGAATTATCTTTGTAGAACATTCGCATGTCTATACATTAGGCAAGAGTGGAAAGGAGACGAATATGTTGTTGGGGGAGGCGCAATTGAAAATGATTGGTGCCACCCTTTATCATATTGATCGAGGAGGGGATATTACTTATCATGGTCCCGGACAATTGGTTTGTTATCCTATCTTGAATTTGGAGGATTATCATTTGGGGTTGAAGGAATATATTCATGTGTTGGAAGAAGCGGTGATCAGGGTCTGCGCATCTTATGGCATCGAGGCTGGGCGAGTGAAGGGAGCAACCGGAGTATGGCTGGCAACGGGAACTCCGCAGGAACGGAAAATCTGTGCAATAGGAGTGAGAAGCAGTCATTTTGTGACAATGCATGGATTGGCGCTGAATGTAAATACGGATTTGCGTTATTTCAGTTATATCCATCCTTGTGGATTCATGGATAAAGGGGTTACTTCATTACAGAAAGAATTGGGGTGTGAAGTGCCTATGGAAGAAGTGGCAGGACGTGTGCAGAACGAATTATCTGAACTTTTGTAAATAGGATATGTAAATAATACCGTATGTGTACCCTTATACATACGGGGTGTGAGTGTATCAAAAGTCCGATCGTGCTATCATGTCGTCAGCTGTAGGGGCAGGGTTTGTCTGCCCAAATGCATAAGCAAACCATTTTAGGGTGAGCGAACCTAGCTCCTACTAGCAAAATGATACGCCATTTTACTTTTGATACATCCTTGATTTATTCTTTTATATCTTGGTACAAGAAGCGCTTGATACTTTTCTTGGCTGTTTTTTCAAATTCCTCAGGATATAGCTTGAAGCGGGCTATTTGGGAAAATGCCGGTAATTGTTTGTTCAGTTCAAGGCGATTTTCTTCCATTACTCGTACAAGGTCTGATTGGTTCAAGCCGTGAGCAAAAGCATCATCGGAATCCGGATAGATTAGACCCACCAGTTTATCTTGTTGCAGAATAATCAGTGACTCTGATACGTATGGCATATTGTTTAGCTTGGACTCTATTTCTTCCGGATAAATGTTTTGTCCGGAAGAAGTGAGTAACAGGTTTTTGCAACGTCCTTTGATGAAAACATTTCCGTCTTCATCTATTGTCGCCATATCACCTGTATGCAACCATCCTTCAGTGTCAATGACTTGCCGTGTCGCTTCCTCGTTCTTATAATAGCCCAACATCAGGTTGGCTCCACGGCATACCAGTTCACCCGCAATGGCTGATGGGTTGGGAGACAGTACTTTGGCTTCCATACGTGCGGCAACTTTTCCGCAAGATGCCAATTTCAGTTCTGTCCAATGACTATGGCAGATGATGGGACCACATTCAGTCATTCCGTATGCAATGGTGTATGGGAAATCTATCATTTTTAGAAAGGCTTCTACTTCGGCATTGAAAGGAGCACCTCCGATGATGATTTCGATGAAATTTCCGCCGAAAACCTCCATCGCCTTCTGCTTGATAAGTTCTTTTATCTTATCACTGATGATGGGAACATGTAATAGCAGTTTACCTAATTTGTTGTCTACTTTGGGAAGAATATTTTTCTTGAATATTTTTTCCACAATCAGTGGTACGCAGGCTATAACGCGCGGGCGGATTTCCGCAAATGATTCGGCTATGATTTTGGGTGATGGCATACGGGTAAGAAACCATAGATGGGCGCCTGCTGTGAAACCGTAAAGAAAATCGAAAGTCATGCCGAATACGTGCCCCAAAGGTAACATGGATACGACGCTGTCACCTGCTTTCAGACCTATTTTTTCTTTACAGTAGAGTACGTTGGAGAGTATGCTGCGATAGGGCAGCATCACGCCTTTGGAATATCCGGTAGTACCTGAAGTGTAATTAATGATGGCTAGGTCTTCTGATTTTTCTTTTTCATAAGAAATATCATCAGGACGGAATCGGCAGGGGAATTTGTGTCCGAATATCTCATTCAGATGGTCGCGGGCATAAGCTAGTTTTTCCGAACGGGATACGGGTACGCCAAAATCTTTCAATTCTATGATACCTTCCAAATGAGGCATAGCTGCTTCATTCAAGTTCTCCCATATCTGATCGCCTACGAACAACAGGCGGGATTCAGAGTGGTTTACAATATTGTGTACCTGGTCGGCTTTGAATTCATGTAGAATAGGTACAACTACGGCACCATAGGTGATGACGGCAAGGTAAGTTACTGCCCAATGAGCGCTATTACGCCCGCAAATGGCTATTTTATCTCCCTTTTCAATGCCGGCATTTTCCAGCAAGATATGTATTTTCTCTATTTTACGGGCCACATCTCTGTATTGCAATGTGATGCCTTTATAGTCTGTAAGAGCGTTTAAATACCAATTTGTTTTTATACTTTGCTCGATAAGAGCAATAAAACTCTGTTCTAGTTCCATGATAACTTTTGCACATTTATAGGCTGAGTGTGCGCAAAAGTAGTAAAATGAGGTAAGGGGGATGGGAAATGAAACAGTTTTTTACATTAATTTAACGTCCTGAAAATGTAGATCCTTTCATCCCTTTACTTTAAAATGCTAGTTTATAATCGTTTGCCAATTGTTGACGTGTCCTATGAAGGAGTATAGTTGCTATAATTGCCAGAATAAGAGTTAACCTTGCCCGATACCATGATATACTCTTTGTTTCAATGATAGTCGGGCAAGTTCGAAAATTGTTTCTATAATTATGGGATTTCTCGATAAAGAAGCTTTATTTATCGTTGCTTTTATTTTCTGTCTCTTCTTTAGAAGGCTGTGGTTTGATGATAAGTCGCAGGGATGGGTCGTAGGTGAAATAACTCCACATCCAATCTATAAAAATAAATAAACGGTTTTTTACCCCCACTATGCTCATCAAGTGTATAAATAGCCATACTGCCCATGCGGGAAATCCACTGAAACGTATCTTTTGCAATTCTACCACTGCATTATTTCTCCCGATGGTTGCCATAGACCCTTTATTATAATATTTAAAAGGGATGAGCGGCTGGCCCTTTTCGATATTTCTCAGATTCTTTATTAAGTTCATGGCTTGCTGTATGGCAGGCTGTACAACTTGCGGATGTCCTTTAGGATACTCTTCTGAAATCATTAGTGCGGTGTCACCTATAGCAAATATATTTTTAAAGTCTTGTATCTGATTGTGTTCATTCACTCTCAAACGGTTGCCTGGACCATAGCATTCGGCAGGAAGGCCTGCTAGACTGTTTGCTTTTACGCCTGCTACCCAGTAAACGTTGGCTGATTCTATAAAATTCCCGTCATCCAGTACTAACATATTATTCTCGTAATTTTTTACTTGTTGGTTCAATAATATTTCTACTCCCAAATGAGTGAGGTATTTTTTTACTTCTTCGGAAGATTGGGGGGAGAAGGCGGAAAGCAAGCGTGGACCACCATCTATTAATATGATTCTCATCGTACTGGTGTCTAGATCGGGATAATCGTGCGGAAGGATGAATTTACGCATTTCGGCTAGTGCCCCTGCCAGTTCAATACCAGTTGCTCCTGCGCCGACTATAATGAAGGTCATCAGTTGCTCCCGCTTTTGGGAGTCATTAGTGTTCAATGCTTTTTCAAAGCTTTCAAGTACTTGGTTACGATTATGCAAGGCTTCTGCTGTGGTCTTGAGGGACATGGTGCGTTTAGCTATTTCGTTGTTGCCGAAATAATTGGTATAGCATCCGGTAGATATAATCAGATAGTCGTAGCTTAGACTGCCGATGGAAGTGGTGACTTGTTGTTCTTCAGGATGTACTTGTTGTACTTCACATATGCGGATATGAAAGTCTTTGTATCCTTTGAATATCTTGCGGAATGGGAATGAAATAGCACTGGGCTCGATGCCTGATGTGGCTACTTGGTAAAGTAACGGCTGGAAAAGATGGTAGTTGTTTTTATCCAATAACACAACTTGGTAGTGTTGTCTTTTCAGTTTGCGTGCAATCTTTAACCCGCCAAATCCTCCTCCGACAATGACTATTCTTTTTTTATTTCCTTTGTCGGGAATGTTGGTTATCTGTTCAGTCATAATGGTATTTGTTATTTTATGTATATAATAACAAATAACCGGGGTGAAATGTTTAGTGTCATGGCTATTAGAAATTAAAAATTCCGGGGGATAATGTAGGATTGATATAACTTACGTCTCGTGTTTGCACTAGCCTGCCATTCAGAGTGTAGAATAATTGTTTGGTGGCCGACGAATTGTTTAGGTTAACAGTAATTACGTACAGAGTGGTTCGTTTAGGAAATTCTATGAGATTTACATTGGTGGCAGTCCACATGGCGTATGGACTCAATGTAAAATCATTATATACATTAGGTGCCAGTTGATCTGTAGTTTGTAAATTGGTATTAGTCATCACCCATTGGGCATTACCGTTCATCCATACTTTTTTTTCAAAACCATTTTGAGTAAAAGAGGCTACATAATAATTCCCTTGTTGGCTCCAACTTACGTTCATGGCATGCGGATATATCTTTTTCAGTGCTATATGAAATGTAGTGGGAGAGGTAGCAGACAAGGTGGTGATCAGTACCCATAATATCACACATATAGAATAGTATCTTTTCTTCATGGTCATTTAAATGTTTTGATGAGGTTGATAAAACAGCTTGGTTATACTTTTTGTTCGCCGGTATAAAATCTGATTTTGTGGACTTTTTCCACACTTTTGTAGTGTTGTCAACAGGTATCTACACTTCTAAAAATGGATATGTAAATATGTATATGCTTGATTTTTAATGAAGTATTGAGAAACGCAGATTTATGGCACGTTTCTTGTTTTATTGCTATCGGTAAAAATGAATAAAAAACAAAATAATTATGAAAAAGGTATTAGTAACATTGGTATTAGTAATGACTTTAGGCGTGTCTGTTTCTTTTGCTCAAGCGGCTCCGGTAGAGGTTCCGGTAGTGGAAAAGCCTCAACAATCTAAGAAATTGGTTTTTTCAGAAATCTATATGAATGATTTGCCGGAAGCTGTGATGGACAGGCTTGCACTGGAAGGTGCTATGATAAAGCAGGCTTTTATGACCTATGGCATTGATGGAAGCCGTATTTATAAAATTAATGTGTTAACAAGTGATGCTCATGAACAGACATTGTTCTTAGGTGAAGATGGTAAAATTTTGAAATAGTTAGTATATTTATAATAGTGCTTTTACATGAATTCCCGGCTTGTGATAAGTCGGGATTTTTTTTAGTTAAATTGTTTCTTGACGATATTCGAAAAATAATTAAGAAATCTCTTGTACATAATAATTGTAGATTTTATCTTTGCCACTCGAATTTAAAAAAGATGATACCATGGAAACTTATGATATATATTTTAAAGAAGGTACTGATTTTGCTAATAAAGGATTTTCATTGAAGGATAAGGCTAAGGCTATTAGAATGGCTGAAGATATGTTGGCTGAACGCAAAGGATATGTGAAGGATTTTGTTGGAGGAACTATTTCCGTAATGTGTAAAGAAACGAAAGAGGAAGTTTGGTCCAAGCCGATAGAGGAGGTTTAAGACAACTTTTACACCTCTTTTTGCCTAGTCAATCACAGAGTTGTCAAATACAACCCTTGATTATATTTATGGTGAGTTCGTTATTGGCGGACATAAATATTTCTTTCTCTTCTAGGAATTTCCGGTATATTTCTCCCTTCATGCTTTTTGCCGGGCTGATATGGATAATGTCAGGTTTCATCCGATTGAGCGATGATTCTTTTTTATAAGATGCTTCAGTATAATTTTTCTTTCCATTCTGTACATTTTTGACATATAGTTGTTATTCATTAGCTGAATACATCGTAAACTCACCAATGAAGTCTTCTGTATAAACAGAGGTTAGTTACATAAATTTATAGTGATTTTTTGTCTATAATATATTTGCCATTGAAGTCTTGTTAGATTCCTTTGGTTCTTCTCTGTTTCCGGTGATTGAGTAGCAGATCCATTGAATGTTTTTCCCTTTGTCCTTTGTGTAATATGGAAAACATAAAAGGAAAAAGAATTTATGTTGTTTGAACAATTAAGTTAGAACGTGTGTTTATGTAACTATTGTGATTATTGTTGTGCCGATGGTGTACAGGCATTGATACAACAATGATTTTTCATAAAAACTTTAAATTTATAAATTTAGGTAGCCCTGACTTGTGATAAGTCGGGGCTATTTGCTTATTATGTGCTATTAAACTTGGTCAACTATTGGTTAACAATTTTACGCAACAGTAACTCTTTGATGCAAAAGTGATAAATAAAATTTTTTGTTCACATGAAAAAAACTTTCTCAAAAGCTTTGTAGTATTGATTTTCTATGTATCTTTGCATCGTTATTATTTCGCGGGGTATTAGCTCATCTGGCTAGAGCGTTAGACTGGCAGTCTAAAGGTGGCGAGTTCGAGTCTCGCATGCTCCACTATTATAAACCTCTCTGTTTCAGAGGAGTTTGTGTTTTCTTAAGCTTCTCCAGCTTTCGTTTTTGGATAAAAAAAAGACAGTTTGTGCCACTTTTGGCAAAAAGAACTTGTCTAAAACGAATCCAGAACAATTATGACAACTCTTAAAGCCGCCGTTGTTCCGGCCAAGGTGCTGAAAAACGGCAAACACAGAATTCGTATCGCAATTGGTCATAAACAGGAAACAAGATACATCGTTACCCGATTTGAAATAGATAATACTGCTAATTTTAAAGGAGGGCAGGTGGTAGGTGTTCCTGATGCCGCACATGTCAATGCTAAATTACGTGGAATACTTAATTCATATCAGGATGCCCTGGATAAGATAAATACATCATCCTATACTTGTACCCAACTTGTCGAATACTTGTCCTCGGTAAAGCAGGGAGCCATCTCTTATAGTGTCGCTTCGGCTGACTATATGTAGAATTTGATTAAAGAGGGGAGAAGGACCACTGCCTCCTTATATCAAAGGGCGAGTGATTACTTCATTGAGTTTGTCAAATATGATATAATGCTTGATGGAATTACTCCCCGGACCATAAAGGACTTTGATATTTATCTAAAGAATGTCCGAAGGCTGGCTCCTGTTACTTGTGGTATGCACATGGCACATTTGAAGGCAATAATCAATCAAGCAATAAGGGATAAGAAGGTATCATATGACACGCATCCTTTTGAATATTATGAAAGACCAGCAGGAATGCCCAAAGAGCGTGATATCTCGGTAGCTGACGTAAAGAAGATAAGGGATGCGGAGATAAAAAAGAAGTCTCAGCGTGTTGCCAGGGATGTGTTCATGCTTTCGTATTATCTAGGAGGTATCAATCTGATGGACTTGATGCAATACAATTTCAAAGATGCGAAAATTATGGAATATGTACGTGAAAAATCCAAAAACACAAAGAAAGGTGATATGAAGATCAGCTTCACTATTCCTGAGGAAGCAAAACCGATTATCAAAAGATGGATGGGGCGTAATGGAAAGCTTGATTTTGGTTATAAATACTCTTATCCTAATTTTCGTAACTATGTAACAAAAGAAATTATAAGGCTAGGGGAGAGGCTGGAGATAGAATCGCATGTCGTATATTATTCAGCTCGTAAATCCTTTGTCCAACATGGTTTTGAGCTGGGTATACCATTGGAAACTTTGGAGTATTGTATAGGCCAAAGCATGAAATCCAATAGACCGATCTTTAATTATGTCAGAATTATGAGAAAACATGCTGATGAAGCCATAAGAAAGATTTTAGATAATCTAAAGTGAGGATTCAAGAACTAGAGCGATTGCTTCGGCAGTCGCTTCCTCTTTTTCTTTGTCTATTTCTGAGTTTAGCCGTTCTATCAAGTCCATATTCCCTGTGACAATCGTTTTTGTGCCCTCAGAGGAAGAAATTGTAAGTTCATAGTGTCCAATAGCCTATAAACTTTTTAGATAGTTGATGAGCAGTTGGGGCTAATTTTGACATATGCAATTGCGTTAGTCTGCGGAAAAAGAAAACGGTTCCGCTTTCCCGTTGCGTTACATATCTTTAATGTCGGGATACAGTGTAGCCATTAAGCATACAACACGGGGGTCGGAACCGTATATGAAGAAGCTACGGGCATGTATGTTGTCCGTAGCTTAACGGTCGGAATCTCGACACTAAACAAAATATGTAACGCAATGCAAAGATGGGTATTTTATATGACTTTACAAAAAACAAAATAGGAAAATTTCAATAAAGCATAGGGGTGAGAAATTATATAATGATGATGAAAAGATAGGAAAAAGGCAGCTGAATAAGCTGCCTTCATTCATAAATTATTCGACAGATACTTTGTGCTTTAATCAAATGAAACAAACATAAGAGTAAAGAGACCAATTAAAACCATAATAAATACAATCACAATATAAAAGACTTTTTTCATAAACAAACGATTTGGTTTAATATATATTTATTTAAATATTTAACAATTCTCTTTTGTCTTAACAAAACCTCAATCTCACATAAAGACTGAGGTTCAGTGTATGCTCCTTGCTAAATTGACACACAATATTAGAGCATTTTGCAAAATCCGATATAAAATAATGCCCTAAAAAATAATTAAAAAGAACATATACATATATTCGGATTCTTTATTATAAGACAGGCATGTCCCAAAATCTCCCTATAGGTTTTATTGAAAAATAATAGATAAGCTGCATAATTATTGAAATTTGGTTGGATACAATTGGGCAATAGTTAGGTAAGGGAATGTATGCTTTGGTTGTAAAAAGTGAAATAAAAAATCCCCGGAAGAACCGGGGATAAACTTTTGTTATGAGATTTGGCTTCTACTCCAAAATCACAGAACAAAGATACGCAAAATTCTATTCTTTATCAGTTGATTGTATAATCCAATTGGAAAATTGTATTAAAAAAAATAATCCCGGCTCGTGATGAATCGGGGCAAACCTTATATAACAAGGTTGGACTTCTACGATGGCAAAGATCGTGAAAATAAAACATACGGCACGTTATTGGATGGTATAATGTGCCGTTTCATTTATTAAGCCGATTTCTTTTTAGATTCCAAAAGTTTAGGAAGGTAATCTAAGGCAAGTGGATCTCTTTCTTTGAAATACTTTTCTGCGTTTTCATAAAGCCAACGCTCATTGACATATCTTATAAACATCGGAAGTGCATCTATAGGATACATAAGCGCATCAACAACCCTTCCGTCAGGGAAATGGTGTTTGTATGTTTTGTGCTGGTTCCACAGTTCGGAGTTATTCTCTCTCATGAAGCGAGCGAACAATTTACCAACAGAACCGTCAGGCATCATAGTTTTACCATGTGCCCCTTTATCTGGTATAGCATAGCCGACTTTTTCAAGTTCTGCATAAAGCCTCACATATAATTCTGAAATAACAAAGAAATAGTTAGATGGAATCATGTGGATATTGTCTTTGTACCTTTTGATAAATTCAGGAAGAGTGCCTCTATCAGTTATACCGTAATAACCTTTTTCCCTGATAGAAGGGACAACTTCATCGAATAGCCATGACTCAAATTTTTCTGCATTTGGCAATTGAGAACGGGATATAAGCCGATATACATTACCCTCATTGATGTATTTCATTTTTTGAATGCCACTAGTTGTAGGGGGGCGCGAATCACGACTCCCATTGATTTACAATATCTTATAATTGCATCTCTGGGATTTACATAACCTAATACTCTTGCAACATCAGTGGCACAAAACCACAATTTACCATCTTCTTCGATGGTTCTAATCTGATTAAAGGCATTTTCTTCATCAGATTGATAATTAAATAACAATAAATTTATGTTGTAAACTTTTTAAAAATAAAATACTTATTATCCCATCCAAATGGGTATGGCAAATATACATTTTGTTGTCTACAAAAACAAGAAAATACAATAATAAAAAAGGACAATAACCTTCACAGGCAATCGTCCTCATAGGGATAATATTTATTTTTAAAAGTTTCAGACAATATTGATATGTATGGAAATATTATCTTTCCAGTTGCACACTGCAAAGTGTAATATTTTATTTTGAATAAATGTATGTTTACAGGCAAAAATAAAAGTGATTTTGCAAAAAATAGATGCAACCAAGTTTCTTAATAAAACGCCCCGATTCATCACGAGCCGGGGAAATTCAAATTTATAAATTTAAAGTCTTATGATGAAGATTGTCATGTTGTTGCGCCAAAAATATTGGCGCAACAACATGACAACAAGCAAAACAGTTACACAAATACAAGCAAAGCCTATTTGCTTAAGTAATGTGGATTCTTTTTTCTTCTTTACCTCTTCAGTCTTAGTTTTTTCATGTTTGATGGAAGTGGCTTCCTTATCAGCTTTGACATTTGTAGTATCGGCTACCACCGTCTGTTTATCCTCCTTCTTGTTGAAATTACCTTCTACATGACCGTCAGCCAGTAACGGAGGTTTCCCGGTAAGACTGTCGGGCGGCTTTCTTGTATCATAAATCCGAAATTAATCACGTAGCTGCCATTAGTGGTAATGAGTTCGCTCAAAGAGGTGGTTGATTCGTGTACGATGTTGACAGTTTCACTGGCGCTATCCTTGCTGATTACTTCTGTGTCGGATTTGATAGCCTTATGCGAGCTACCGCATGACAACAGAAGAAACAGGCACATAAAGAGAGCCAGTAATATGTGCCGGCTTACCCAGTTCATAACCTTAGCCAACATAAGAGATATCATTTATACGGTGGTTCATCCAGCCCCGTTTGAACTTGTTATTTGCAGGGCGTTCCCGGCATATATCCTCGATGAAATCAAACCCTGCAATCTTGATCTGATCAAACAGTTCACGTGGATTACGGGAATTTACTGCAGCGAGTGTCTTAGGCCCGACAATGCCATCAGGAATCACGCCAACCAAATCATGCGGTATTTTGATACCGTGCATTTCGCTTGCCCAGATCCAATCGACAAGGATATCAGCTATGGATTGGGATTTAATTTCGTCAGCTTTCCACCTGTCCCAATACATGGTTTTCAAAATCTCCGTTTATTCCTCTTTCGTGATGTTTTTCAATCTTTCAACCGTAGGCTTGGGATAGCCTTTCTTTCGGCAATACGCTTCATAAGTTCCAATGGTCACACCCATATTGGTAGTCACTCCTAAATCGTCCGAGTCATTTACAAAACCGCCTTCCCACTTCAGGATAAACGGTGCAAGTTTATTCACATCAGCCATTTTTCTTTTCCTCCTTATCTTTAATTAATGTAGTCCTGCGTGGTGGAATACGGCGACCGCATTCGCTATCGGGCCTGTCACAACGGTTATGCTCGGCATCTTTCAATTGCAGTTCCAGCTCGTGGCACTTATGAATCCATGCCAGCTTATCAGACTGTTCATTACGAAGCTTAACGTATAACGCATCAATCTTGGCGTCACGCTGGGCGATGCGTTCTTCCAGCCAGTCAACCTGCTTACGCTTGTTCTCATCCTCCATCGAATCGGCGGACGCATCCTCCTTCCGTGCGTTCGTCTTGTGGTTCACCCAGAACGTGACACCCCAGCGGACAGCCTTCAATCCCCCGAAACCTCCGATTATAGCCAACCAGTCGTTTAATTCCATTTCGTCTATTGTTTATCTGATTATAATACAACTTCAAAGATATGTCTATTTACTTGCGTCATTGTTGCAGAATTACTTAAATCCATTGCCACGATATGACAATAAAAAAAGAGCCTGATGACAATATTTATTGCCATCAAGCTCCTGGTTACTCTGCAAAGATAGTGAAAACTATTCCATATTCAATCCATATTGAAAAAAATAATCAGGAGCAATATTCTGATCATCCGAAAAACTTAAAGAATCACAATGTTAATAGAAAACAAATAGGATTCATGAAATCTACCGGTTATCTATAAAATCAGATGTTCTCAAACTTTTATCGGGAAATATCTTTACTTTTCTCCTTTTCCTTTGAGCGTTTTTCAAGTCACGTACTATGGTGCTGGAAAGTATCTCTGAATAAATCTGTGTGGTCTTTACGGAAGTATGTCCGAGCAGCTTCTGGACTGTTGTAATCGCAACTCCCTGATGGATCAGCAGGGTGGCACAGGTATGACGGCTCACATGATAGGTTATCCGCTTTTTGATACCACACAATCCGGCCAGCTTTCGAAGCTGCCTGTTCACCTCCGAGTTGCAAGGCAGGGCTGCAAGACTGCCGATATCCGGATAGCGGTCAAGACTGCCCAATGCCCTGCTTTCAAAAAGCAAATGCAACGGCAGACGGATTTCCACCCCTGTCTTGACGGATTTGAAGTACAGCCACCTCTTGCCGTTTATCCTGATAAAATTCTCAGGTGTGAGCTGGCAGAAATCAGAATAACGCAGGCCGGTATAACAGCAGAATAGGAAAGCATCGAGCACATGGCGCATGGATTCCTCTTCCACCTCAACCGTTTCCAACTTCTTCAACTCGTCCGGGATAAGAAACTCATGTCTGCCCTTCTCCTGCTTGATTTTGTATTTCCGAAAGGGATAAGCGTCTGCGTGCATGTATCCTTGGTTGATTGCCTCATTGACCAAGGTACGGAGCTGTCTCATGTGCTTGGCTATCGTATTGACCGCATTGCCCTTTTCTCTCAGGTATTGTTCAAAATCACGAAGGAATGTATAGGTAAGATCCTTGAAGTCCAGCCCGGAGCGGAAATCATGCAGGACCGCCAGTGTCGTATGCAGGTTATCCTTGGTGGACTGCTTCTTGTCCGAATTGTCAATGGCTGATTTGGCGAAAATGGAGAAGCTGACATTCACGGCACTTTTCTTTTTGACGGCATCTTTCAGTAAAGAGAGTGTGGCAGGTATTCCGCGTTTCCAATACCCCAACTCTATGCCTTGCAGATACAGGATGTATTCATAGAGCATTGCGTTCAACTCATTTGACTGGGGATGGTTAATGACTTGTGCCCCTTCACGGCTCCAGCACTCCGGTTTGAGGTACACATTTGTCTTCAGATAGATTTTCCTCTGGTTCAAATAGGCTTCAATTTGTACAAGGGCTGTGCCCTGTTTATTCAGTTTCTTTTGGCGGTTATATACAAGACGGTATCTGATTTTATCCATTTTTCTGCAAAGATGTATTCTCTGTCTCAAACGGCAAAATTTTTAGTCTACAAAAATGCACCCTCACTTTCACAAGGTGTATGATGACGGATACCTTTATATAATAAATATGGATGAACTTGATACCGATTCATTGAGTAGGATATATAAGAGGATTGTTCCCTGATAACTCCCGCCTTTTCATACCGGTTGTCCGCATACTCCCCGTTTCCGACATGATGGTATTCTAAAACGGCATTTTATTACAAAAAAAATACATTTGTGAATAATTAGTACCATTCTGAAGGCTGTATCCATACCGGACGATGATATAAGGGTGTAAAATATCAATTTGCTGATAACTAACCGTATAATACCCGTTTGATTTCCTGTTTTTCATGTTCTTACAGCAATATTATATTATAATAAAGGATTTAATAATTAAAAATAATTTAAATGTTATAAATAGGCCATTTTTTACATTTACCCATTTCTTCTGTTTCTTCTCCCATGAGAGCCCGTACGTATAGTAAAAAATGATTTTATTCCGGTTTTTCCGTTCTTTTAAAAGTATTTCCAGATAAAAGGGAGAATATTGTGGAAATTCCGGTTTGATTTTAACATAAAAGATATTGTAATCACTTTTTTGAATAACTTCTTTTGTAAAAGAAAGAATAAAAAATGTACTTGGTAATACTCGGGATTTAACAATGTTAAAACCTGATCTAACATCTTGGGAAGAATGAATAATGGAATTGTGAACAGGCTGTTTCTTGCGGCCCTGCTGTTCGTCTGCACTGACTTGTGCGGTCAGAACGTTCAGATAAAGACGAATCTTCTTTATGACGCCACCGCCACTATAAATATCGGTTCGGAGTGCCGTTTGGGCCGTCGTTGGAGTCTTGACCTTTCGGGCAGTTACAACGGTTGGAAGCTGGGCGGTGACAGGAAGTGGAAACACTGGCTTGTGCAGCCGGAAGGCCGCTACTGGTTCGGCTCCGCCTTCAAGGGGCATTATGTCGGTGTGCACCTCCACGGCGGCCAGATGAACCTGGGCCATGTGGGCTTTGGGGATCATGCGCTCAGGGAGCATTACAGGCAGGGGTGGTTCTACGGGTGCGGTGTCGGCTACGGATACCAGTGGTCTCTAAGCCGCAATTGGCGCATGGAGGCCGGTCTTGGGCTCGGATACACCCGTTTTGACTATGACGAGTATGGATGTTCCATATGCGGGGGCAGGCTTGGTGAAGGCTCCAAAAACTACTGGGGTGTCACCAGAATATCATTGTCGGTTATCTACAGTTTATGACATAACAAAAATCAGACAACTTATTTATTAATCTAAAATTGTTACATTATGAATCTAAAACAGTTAAGTTTGGCTGCGCTGGCATCCATGGCTTTGTTTGCCTGCAGCAATGATGAGTCTCTTGGCGGTAGTGACGAGAATGGCACTCCGAAAGCCGTGTATATGAAACTGGAGGGTATTTCCGCCTCCGCTGTGAACGGACGCTCTACGGATGCTCCGACTGAAGGCGGCAATCATACAGTTACCGTAAGTGATGTCGCTGTAATATTCTATCAGGATGGAGGAAATATCACGGATATAGAAGAAATAACAAGTGCTGACGACAAGAAATGGAAGGCACTTGTTGACCCTGAATCTGGTGATGGATATAGATTTGTTGTCGGCCATAAAGCCGACAAGGTCATGGTGATAGGCAACTACCAAAATTTAAAAGAGAAAACAGACATTGAGGGAAAGGTGGTGGAAAACCAGCCTATTTCAGGGGTGACAGATTTTCAGATTCCTTTGAGCAGCCAGAATGTGGCAGGAACAGGCACTGATGAAACAACCAAAGCCTGTGTGACCTTGCATGGTGACGCTCCGATGACCAAAAAGGTAGGTGAAAAAGCTCCGGAAGACAATGATTATGATGTATATGAGGCACATGTTGACATAATTCCCATCATCTCACGTGTTGAGATAAAATCATTAGGATGTGTATTCAACAAGCAAGATGAAGGTACAGCAGGCACTCCGACAGAGCATCTGTACACCTCAGTGACCGTCAAGGGTATCGGCATGGTGGATTATTATAACATGGGTACTTTAGGAAAAGATTATACTACTCAGATGGTGACCAATACTACATCAAATCCAGACGGTTTGATTTACGATCCTGAACATGCTTCTGTTCCAGAGGGAGGTTACAAATTCTGTGGCGGTGAGAATGCATCATGGGGCTGGTCTTATGACATGATAGGCGCCTCCAATGGGATAACATTAACTTCTGGCGATGTATCATCGGGTTCTGTCACAAAATATGTGGGTGCAACTGCTGAAACACAAACTCAGAATGAATCTCGAACTTTTGCCTATAACTTCTTCCCCAAGGGTGAGATAGCCAATGTCAGGGTATGGGTTGAAGCACAAAAGGAAAGTGAGAGTGCAAAGAAATCTTTTGTTGTCACCGCGAACTTTAAAGATAAAGAAGATGGGGGTACAGTTGTGGAACCTCAGGCCGGCAATATCTACCAGTTTGACTACCTGTTCAATGAGACTGTTCCGGGTGTATGGGACAAGGACCAGAAGGTGGTGTATGTGAAAGTGACAGTCAAGAAATGGACTATTACAACTGTTTATCCTGATTTCCACTAATCCGATATCCTACGATTTATAATCCGCGGTTGCCGGCTGTCATGCCGGTCGCCGCTTTAACCTGAAACGAAGAAGAAAGATGCTGAAAAAGAAACTGTTCACCGGTATTTGTCTGCTGTCACTCCTTTCAGGCTGTGTGCTGGACGACCTTCATGACTGCCCGGGCCATCCTGACAAGCCGGTTCCTCCCAACCCTCCGGAGGAAACTACGCAGTTCCTGTATTTCCGGTATATGGGAGACGGTGACACCGACTTGCTGACAGAGAGGATCTCATGTGTCGACATGTACGTCTTTGACAGCGGGGAACGTCTTGTGAGCACGCTGGAGATTGACGCGGAAGCCCTGAGGGCGAGGCATGGCGTTTCCATTGACCTGCCTGCGGGCAATTATACGGTGGTCTGCCTTGGGAATGCGGGCGAGCGTACACAGGTGAGTGATCTGACCACCTGTGACCTTCATATGATGTTCTTCGCCCATCCCGGCTACTTTATGAATGACGAGAGCATGCTCACCGGCAATGACCCGCTGTATCATGGCGACTTGCGGTTCAGGGTGGAGGACGGGAAGTCTCTGAAGGACACCGTTGATTTTAACTCCTCCCATCTGAAGGTCTATGTCGAGGTGAAAGGGTACGGAACGACGGAGTATGGAAAAGACGGCGGTGAACCGGATATCCGCCTGCACAACATGCCGTGCCGTGTGTTCTTCGACAACCGGATCTGCCCCCAGAGACGCACCTACCATCCTGAAGTCGGGAGGGAGGGCGCACAGGACATGTATGTGGGAAAACTCTGTACCTTCCGGTTGGACGGGAACCATCCGGCTGAGATAGCGCTTTACAGCGGGGCGGGTACGGAGCCTTTCTATACGGTCGATGTCGCGGATTTCCTAAAGAGGCACCCAGAGGTGGACATAACCAAGCAGGAGGCCGAGCTTTCCATGCGGATAGAATTCAGGGAGAGGAATGCGAATGTGACAATCACCGTTCCCCAATGGGGGGTGGAGGATGTCTATCCTGATGTTGGTTTCGAATAAGCGGATATGAGTATGAACGGACTTAAATATATATGCCTTGCCTGCATTATTCCTTTCTTGCCGTCCTGCATACAGGAGGAGCATACGGGGGATGCGGGCGATGACGGCCGTGTGACGGTTAGTTTAACCTTTACCACCCGTACGGAAGAGGGTGCGGATGAAGGCATGGAAAGCGACGAAGGGAACAATGAGAACCTGATCAGAACGGTCAGGGTCTATGTCTTTGACGGGAGTGATGGCAGCCTGACAGGTTATCACCATGCGGATCTTTCTGGTAAGAATGTGACGGAGAAGTCTTTTAATATAAGATTGGGGTTCTCCAGACACACGATTCCCGCCGACGGCCATACGTGTTTGTTTTACGCCATAGCCAATGAGGGGAGTGCAGAAGGGCTGAAATCCCTGCCGGCCGCTGTTTATGATTCTGAAACCGGGAGATATGTCTGGACGGACGACAAGGAGATAACACAGCGGGAACTGTTGGAATTGACATTCAGTGGGCTTCCTGAGAGCAAGCTGACCGAAGGGGATCCGGCCGCGAAAGACGAAACCGGGAAGAAGTACTCAAGTTCCATTCTTCCCATGGCTGTGAAACAGGAGGTTGTCATAACGAAGGAGACGGAAAACCTGACACTTCCCCTGCGGCGTTCCTTGGGCAAGATGGAACTTTATTTCGCCAAAGGCGGCATCGGTGAAGGTGACCTGTATATCGGGCGCGGAGTATATCTGTACAACATCCCGACGAAAGGATATCTGTTTCCCCAAGATGCTCCGGCGTTGGAAAGTAGTGAGATAGCTCATAGGGAAAGTGATAAAGGCGACACTTCCGACTCCCCATATCAGAAGAACGGTCTGCCGATCCTACGTTGCGGCTTTGAGGATACACCATCCAACCCGGATGAAATCGCACAACTTCACATCAACAAAATAACCAGAAGATGGAACAACAAGGCTCCGGACGATAATACGGATGGAAAGAAAGAGTACCAGTGGCTTCCCGGAAAGGCGGTCTACCTGTTTGCAAATCCTTACAAATCGGATAAGAATGCCGCCAGTGGGGTGGAAGGTGACGGGTATTATATGAAGATTCTGCACCACAGCCATGAAAACAGTGATACGGGGGCGGACAAGGAGGAGTCCCATATGGATTATGTCGCACTTCCAGCGGTCAAACCCAACATGTTTGTCAAGGTGTTCCTTGTCATCCCCTTGGATGGGTATACGGCCACTAGAACATGGTGGAAAGTCGGAGACTGGACGGAGGTCGAGAATCCTGGCATTAGTTTTGATTAACAAGAACATTTATATATGGCAATTTTTATGAAAGGTATATCAAGATACATATTGACGATGCTGGTGCCGTTCCTTTGCCTCTCCTGCACGGACGAGATACCGATGCCGGCTGGCTGCGGTGCCGCCGGTGGCGTGGACCGTGGCAAGACTGTGAGGGTGAGCCTTCCGTTCAGTGTCAGCGGCGGCATCAGATCGGATATTGTCACCCGTGCGGCTGGCACCGAGGACTCCCGTCTGGGCAGGATCATGCTGTTCATGTATGAGAATAAGGGTAAGGACCAGAGCCAGAACAAGCTACTGGGATACAGGATATTCCTGAACTCCAATGAAGGGACGGTCAATAATGAGGAAGACGGCTTTTGGACAGGAGAAGGAAATGAGGGAAGACTGAACTTCTATGCCTATCCGGGTGATGTGTATATCTATCTGTTGGGAAATGTGACAGGCTCCTTCCTCAAGTATTTTCCCGGCATGCAATCGGAGGAGGAGCTTAAAGGACTTACCGATCAGGAAAAATTCTTTCAGGCGGTCCGTCCCACATGGACGGGCAACTTCAACATGACGGACGGTTACCTGCCGCTGGCAGGCTCCGTGAATAACAGTACTGCGGCATGCAGGATTGGCGAGGATGGTACTGTCACTTATATGGATGATGCTACAGGCACAGAAACAAGAATAGACTCAATAAATAATCCTTTCCTTCTGAAACGCCTGATGGCCAAGATCAGTTTCACTTTCAAGTCCAAGGAGGGAGTGACCTTCACCCCCCGTAGCTATCAGTTCCGTCATGTGGCCGAGTGGGTATCCCCCAAATTCAGCCAAGACAGGACAGATAAAATAGGTGTGACTGACGGGGAGCAGACTCCTTTTAACCCCCAGACTCCAAACTCTTTTCTGGTCTATGTTCCGGAGAATATGGCAAGAACACAGGCAACCGGTATAACTTCTTTCCATGACCGTGAGAAAATAAAAAAGGGTTCCAGCGGAATAAATCTTAAAGAAACCCAGGAGGGCCATGAATCACATTATCAGTTCGAAAATGCTCCGGAGAACACCACCTATGTGGAGGTGACAGGACATTTCAAGGGAAAAGATAATAAAGGGATGGAAGTGGAGGCGGACGTGAAATACACCATCCATCTGGGGGATTTCTCTGATGGCAATTTTAATAACTTTGATGTTGAACGTGACCATTATTACAAATATACCGTGACGGTCAATGGTGTGGACGAGATTATAGCCGAGGTTGAGACAAACCGGGAGAATCAGCCGGGTGCCGAGGGCGTGGTGTTTCGTAAAGGCTCCAAGGTCCGTGTGGACGCGCACTATGAGGCGGTGGAGATGAATATAAGAAGGAGCGTGCTTGAGCAGGGTATCTATATATATTGCAAAACTCCCTTCGGAACGGTTGGCGAGATGTACTATCCCCAAAAGGGAGCTGATGATGCAAATTTAAGAGCAAAAGAGATCCTTATGCCCTATCTCGGATGGGTCAAATTCCAAAAACAGGATACAAAAGGGGAACTGGCCATATATGATCCGAAGGAAACACAGAATGTATTTGAAGTCCTGCAGGAAGTCTGGAATGAAAATGGAGAGGGTGCATATTACACCTGTTTTGTAGACGAGTATTATTACGAAGAAAATCCAGTCAATAAGGGAAATGTCAGGCTGAACGAGTTTGTCAATGCCGATGACCGCGTGTTTACCCTGGCAACCTCCTTGCAGTATAGTAAGGATCAGCAGAGTATCCTTGCCGACGCTGTATATTCCGTCAGCCAGCGTTCCATCGCCTGCTTCTATGACCTTGACAACTTTGAGGGTAATGTGTACGGGGTGGAGAGTGTTGACGAGACGGGCGGGTTGTATTGCAGTGAACGGTTCGACCAGGATTTATCATTATCAGAGAATCCTGACAAGGACGGCCGTGGAAATACGTTGGCACAGTGTGGCGCAAACGGATATGGTTATGTAAACTGGAAAAAGAACGGGTATCTGTTGCAGAATGACGGTAGTTATAAAAAGGAAAGCGGGTATACCACATTGTCTTATGATGGGCAGTATTCTTATAAGGCGTGGGCCGGCCGTAACCGTGACCTGGACGGTAGTGGCACGTTGGAAGAGAATGAGATACGATGGTACGTATGTGCGAGGGACCAGATTATCGGCATGTGGATAGCGGAACCTGCACTTCCTACGGAGGCGGTCCTGTGTCCGGAAGACATTGAAACACTGCTGGCGGGTAAGACGTCTGAGAATCCGGTTGCCCGGATACACACGAATTCGGGCCGGAGCAGCCGTCTTGTCTGGAGCGAGCAGGGATGCAGTTTCGGTGGCGAACACAAACGGGAACGGGGGAATATCCGATGTGCCCGCAATCTTGGCATTACCCAGGCTGCGAAACGGAATACAAGCCATACCATTTTCCCTGATAGATATTATGAATATGACAATACGACAAAGACCATTACAATGAACCTTTCGTCTATCGCATTGAGGGGGTTCACGTCAAGGGAACTGGCGCCCCACAATGAGCGCAGCGTCATAAACAGGGTTCCAAAGGTTCTGCAGGTATCAAGTGATTTCTTGTATGGAAAAGTCAGACAGGATTATTGTGGTGGACATGGCTTTTGGTGGGAAATTTTTTCTAAAGAATATTATCCGTTTATAACCTCTACAGCAAAGGATGCCAAGGATGCCTGGATAACAGAAGCTGCCAGTTATGTGGAACAAGACAGTAAGGTAAGTTCCGTTCAGACCAGTGCGTCATGGCGTCTGCCTAACCAGCGCGAGCTGGCATTGATCGTGGTGGCCGCTCCTGAACTCTTGAGAAAGACAGGCGCACAAGTGGATGGAAATACCTATGATTACAATGACACGTTTATTTATAAGAAAGAATGTGAGGGGAACCCCATAACTGGTCATAATTGGAAGAATCGTTATCGGGCCTCCATTCATTGCCGCACCAGATTTTCTATAAATTCAGGACTTGACGGAAATGGAAGTTATACAGTGTATGGGTATTGCTGTTATTATAACGAGAATGGTTCAGGACAGGCAACTGATACAGGATTTCTGGGATTGATGAGTATTGGTTATAACAATGAGTGGTTGGGTTATGGTGATGCGGGCTATGCTGGTTACCGTTGCGTCAGGGATATAGAATAATGCTAGAATTATTAACAGTGATCATAAACAGTTCGCTCATACAGGTAGGAATTTAAACAAGAATTTCTGCCTGTTGGCGATCTGGGGGAACTGATAGGAATAAATGATACATGGTTAAGATTCAGAGATGCTAGAAATATAGATTTCCAAGACGAATTAGGCTCTATGCAATATAGTGGAATGTACTTACTAAGAGAAGATTCAGAATTAGAATATGTCCGTAATTGTATATTAGTTGTAATCGGTAATCCTAATATCTGTTGTGTTCAGAAATTATATAATTATAACGGAAGTATCTATAAATATAGAGTGAAATGGTATAGTAATTATTGGGATAATTGGTGAACCGTATCTTGGGTATAAAAAAACGGATGGTCCGGTACAAGCCGGTTCCACCCGATCCTGATATGCACAACGCCATGTGCAGTGCAAAGGTAATAAATATCTGAATAAACCGCTATATTTTTCAAGATATAGAGATTTCTTCCAAATCTGATATACTGATTTGATCTGTCACGTCTGTGAAATAAAATTTACTATGATTATCAGAGAACACTTCAATATTAGTTCGTGACCATGTACTTTTATAAATGTAAACATAAAAACTTGTTTCATCTTTAAAAAGTCTGATATTACTCCCTCCCTTTGCCAACAACATGTCTGTAAAGATGTTTATATCTGAAAGAATCACACGAATAAAGCAGCATGTAGATAATGTGTTATTAGGTGCACTATAGATATATAATCGATGGACAATATTTTGGCCATAATCAGGCCAATTTGCCGAAGGGTGAAGTGTGTTAAATAAATGGTTTATGTTATTGTTTATTGTTTGATTTTCGTATATTTGCAATAAATCTTAATTTGAATGGGAAGTTGGAGTGAACAACAGGAAGTAAAGAAGGAAGTTAAAGAAAAAGAGAAAACAAGTCGGGAAACGCTTGGTAAGTTCTTTTATGATTTAGCAAAAATATCTTTTACTGCATTAGTGGTAGGAAGTGTTGTTTCTGTTGCGACACAACAAGAAAAAGTAGAAAATTGGGTACTTATACTTATAGGTATTTTTGTTACCTATATATTTCATACATAGGTTATAAAATAATAAAACAGTAATTATATGGAAGCATTAATATCTTTATTTGCGGTAATGGCTGTGATAGGTTCTATTATAGCTGTTTGGCTTAATACCAAGTCTGGCAAGAAATGGCTCGCAAATCTATAGTGTACTTTTCATTGGAAATTGAGGGTATTATGGACGCATTAGGTTTTAGTCTGGCAACAAAAAGTGGTTGGCTGGTCTGTGCTCTCTGATGCCTTACAATTTTGGTTAATGTATGAAAAGGAAATCCCTTGAATGTTTATGGTCGTTCAATTATAGTAGTGAGTTGAGCGGCTTTTTAGTATTTGGACGTTAGAACAGGGAAAATAATGAATAAAATAAAATAGAAAATCAAGATGATTTTTACTAAAACGAATCTTGGAGGATTTTGAATGGGTAGATAACCTTCTGCTTGTCAGTATAGTAAGTGCAGATCAGAATTCATACTGGCAGTCTAAAGGTGGCGAGTTCGAGTCTCGCATGCTCCACTTTTTAATGAGAAAATGAAGGTCTGCGGAGCAGGTCTTTTTTAACTTAAAGACTATAAATATGTTAATTTATAATACAACTTATCAAACAGGTATTGACGATGCGCGTAATTTTGTCATTTGGCTTAGTGAAAGCTACATTCCCGAAGTGGAAAAAACGGGAATATTGCAAAATCCCCGTCTTACGCACATCCTTAGTCATAAAGAGCAGGATTCAGAATGTTTTTCATTGCAATGGGAGGTGGAAGATACAGCGACCTTACACCGCTGGCATACTCAGCAGGGGATGCATCTGAATGAGGAAATGATGAAGATATTTAAAGATAAGGTGGTTGGCTTTCCCACTTTGATGGAGGTAATTAAGTGATTCAGCCGGTAAAAGAGAAAATCATTCTGGGTATAGATCCTGGAACAACCATAATGGGGTATGGTCTGCTGAAAGTAGTAGGTACTAAACCGCAGGTAATGACTATGGGGGTCATTGATCTTCGTAAATATGGTGATCATTATTTAAAACTGCGCCGTATTTTTGAACGGGTGGTTGGTATAATAGAAGCCTATTTACCTGATGAATTAGCAATTGAGGCACCTTTTTTTGGGAAAAATGTGCAGTCGATGTTAAAATTAGGGCGGGCACAGGGGGTGGCTATGGCTGCTGCTTTGAGCCGTGATATTCCTATAACAGAATATGCGCCGTTGAAGATAAAGATGGCGATAACCGGTAATGGGCAAGCCAGCAAGGAACAGGTCGCTGATATGTTGAAGAGGATGTTACATATACCAGAGAGTGATATGCTGCCTTTTATGGATGCAACAGATGGGTTGGCGGCTGCTTATTGTCATTATTTGCAAATGGGCAGACCGACATTGACTAAAGAATATTCCGGCTGGAAAGATTTTATAAATAAGAATCCTGATAAAATAAAAAGATAAGATTATGAATGTGAGACATGTTATTTGGGCATCAATTGTTTCTACTACTATTAGTTGTCAGTCTGTGAAAAAAGAATATAATTCGTTTGATGAATATCCTGTCCGTGAAGATGCGCTGACTGAAATGGAGTACTCACCTGCCGAAACAAAGTTTTCACTTTGGGCTCCTACAGCGGAAGAGGTGCGTGTCCTTTTATTTGAATCGGGTAATGAAGGTTCAGCTTCTAATACTTTTCCGATGGAGATGGGAGAGAATGGTACCTGGACTATTTCAATAAAAGAGGATCTGAAGGGTAAATTCTATACCTTTAATGTGAAGGTGAACGGGAAATGGTTAGGAGACACTCCGGGAATTATGGCAAAAGCCGTAGGGGTAAATGGTAAACGGGCAGCTGTGCTTGATCTTCGTTCTACAGATCCGGAAGGATGGGAGAACGATGTGCGTCCTCCTTTGAAGAATTATGCTGATATTATGGTTTATGAAATGCATCATCGCGATTTCTCTTTGGATTCTGTTTCTGGAATTCAAAATAAAGGCAAGTTCCTGGCTTTGACAGAGCAGGGTACTATCAGTTCTTCAGGCGAGAAGACAGGTATTGACCATCTGAAAGAACTGGGAATTACCCACGTACATTTATTGCCGTCGTATGATTATGCCTCGGTGGATGAAACAAAACTGGACAAGGCCCAATATAATTGGGGGTATGATCCGCAAAATTACAATGTGCCTGACGGCTCTTATTCTACAGATCCTTATAAACCCGATGTTCGTATCAGGGAATTCAAACAAATGGTACAAGCTTTACATAAGGCGGGAATCAGGGTGGTGCTTGATGTGGTGTATAATCACACTTTCAATACAGACGAAAGCAATTTCGAACGTACGGTTCCCGGTTATTTCTATCGCCAGACGAAGGACGGACAATGGGCAAATGGTTCGGGATGTGGAAATGAAACGGCAAGCGACCGCGCCATGATGCGTAAATATATGATAGAGTCTATTCTATATTGGATTAATGAATATCACATAGACGGCTTTCGTTTTGACTTGATGGGGATACATGATATTGAAACCATGAATGAGATACGTGCGGCTATTGATAAAATAGATCCGTCTATTTTCATGTATGGTGAAGGATGGGCTGCCAGTTCTCCTCAATTAGAAGCAGACAAACTGGCAATGAAAGCCAATGTGGAAAAGATGCCTCGTATCGCCGCTTTCTCAGATGAAATGCGTGATGGTTTGCGAGGTAGTTGGGATGATGATACCAAAGGAGCTTTTCTAGTAGGGGAGCCGGGACACGAAATGAGTATCAAATTTGGAGTTGTGGGAGCAATCGAACATCCGCAGGTTATAAGTGATTCTGTGAATTATAGTAAGAAACCTTGGGCGTTACAACCTACCCAGATGATAAGTTATGTAAGTTGTCACGATGACATGTGTCTTGCCGATCGTCTGAAAGCTACCATGCCAGATGCTTCGGTAGAGGAACTGGCAGCTTTGCAGAAGTTAGCGGAAACATTTGTCTTTACTTCACAAGGAGTACCGTTTATATTTGCAGGGGATGAGATGATGCGTGACAAGAAGGGAGTTCATAATTCTTATAATAGTCCCGACAGTATTAATACGATAGATTGGAAAAATAAGACCGTGCATAAAGATGTGTTCGAATATGTGAAAGGTTTAATAGCCATGCGTAAAGCACATCCCGCTTTCCGTATGGGGGATGCTGATATGGTACGTAGGCAATTGGAGTTTTTACCTGTAAAAAATACGAATGTGGTTGCCTTTATCTTGAAAGACAATGCAAATGGTGACTCATGGAAAAATATCATCGTAGCTTTGAACAGCCGTGCAGAGCCTGTCAAGTTGGACATTCCGTCGGGTAAATACACTGTAATCTGTAAGGATGGCAAAATAAACATGAAAGGCTTGGGACAGGTTTCAGGTGCTGAACTTATGGTACCGGCACGCTCTGCAATGATTATACATCAATAGAAAAAGGCTCAAAGAAGATTAATAAAGACTTTGTCGTACAGACTAAAACACATAATACGAATGGAAAAGACATGGAGATGGTTTGGGAGGAAAGATAAGATAACGCTTCCCATGCTTAGACAAATCGGGGTGGAAGGAATTGTGACCGCCCTTCATGATGTACCTAATGGTGAAATATGGACTTTGGAAGCTATTAAGAGTTTAAAAGATTACATTGAATCTCACCAATTGCGCTGGTCGGTGGTAGAAAGCCTGCCGGTAAGTGAAGCTATCAAATATGCCGGTCCTGAACGGGGTCAATTGATAGAAAACTACAAAGTAAGTCTGGCCAACTTAGGTAAAGCGGGTATCAAGACCGTATGCTATAATTTCATGCCCGTCATTGATTGGATACGTACCGATTTGGAACATCCTTGGGAGGACGGGACCAGTTCTTTGTACTTTGACAAGATCCGGTTCGCTTATTTTGATTGTATGATTCTTCAGCGTGAAGGGGCGGAGAAAGACTATACCGATTCGGAATTACAACAGGTGCGTGAATTGGATAAGACTATAACCGAAACCGAGAAAAACGAATTGGTCGATACCATTATAGTCAAGACGCAGGGATTTGTAAATGGTAATATAAAGGAGGGAGACCGGCATCCGGTAGCCATATTCCGCCGTCTTTTGTCTTTGTATGATGGGATAGACCGTGATGCCCTGCGTGAAAACTTACGTTATTTCTTGCAGGCTGTCATGCCGGTGTGTGATGAATATGGCATAAATATGTGCATTCATCCGGACGATCCCCCTTTCCAGGTATTGGGCTTGCCGCGTATTGTGACCAGTGAGGAAGATATCACCTGGCTCCTCCATGCGGTTGATAACTCGCATAACGGGCTGACATTCTGCGCCGGTTCGCTCAGTGCCGGATTGCATAACAACGTACCTTCGTTGGCACGTATGTTTGCGCACCGTACTCATTTTGTACATTTGCGCAGTACCAATGCATTTCCCAACGGGAATTTTATAGAAGCATCTCATTTGGGAGGGCGTGCTCATGTGATAGAGTTGATCCGTATTTTTGAGAAAGAGCGTCCGAGTGTCCCGATGCGTGTGGATCATGGGCGCATGATGCTGGATGATGCCGGCAAAGGATACAACCCGGGCTATTCGTTTCATGGCCGTATGATGGCTTTGGCTCAGATAGAAGGTATGATGGCGGTTATCAATGAGGAATCAAAACTTAAATCCTAGATTGACGTACATACTCACTTTATTGGCTCGGTTTGCATAGTTCAGTGATGCCTCTAAGGGCCCGAACATACTATCCAAACCGTAGCCGATACCGCAGCCGAACATGGTATCCTGTTCCAACAGATACCTCAGCTTGCTTGCACTCAGCGCATAATTTCCCGTTAGCGTCAGATAATGTACACTTCCCATCCGTTGGCGGAATTTCATGCTTCCTATCAGTAGCGTATTTCTCATTAATTCCACATTGTTTATTCCCACAAACGGTAGTTGTTGTTGCAGGAAGCGTCCTTGCACATCTCCACCCATTGCATTAAGTTTGGAATATGGAATATCTTTTCCTATCAGGAATCGGCCGTAAATGGCAGGCAGTATGGAGAATCTGCGTGTAACAGGAACCACTCCCTGGCAATAACCTTTTATGGCTGAAAAAGGGGCATGGCCGTCATATCCGGTAAAGTTGTCGGTATAAAGCGAATAAGAGGCTCTTGCCGATATGCCTTTGGTTGGGAAGTACGCCTTGTCGAAAGTCTCGTAATGCATTTGTGCGAAATAACTGAAGAAGTGTTCTGTTCCTACGTCAAAACCCTGATTGCCTTCCTGGTATAAAAATTTGTCATAGTCATACAATTCATACCTTAATCCGATAGCAAAACGCACATTCTTGTACCATACATCCGAGAATGACAGTTCCCCCAAATGGTAGCGGAAAGTGGAGTTATGTGACTTATCTCCATAACGATAGAAATTAATATCATTGTATTGAAACATATATGCCAGCCCGATATTCTTCAAAGGAGCCGGTTCAAATCCATAATCTATGCGCGCGGCATAACGTTTCCCCAGTCGTCCTGTCAAAGACAGCGTAGTGGGTACTTTTCCCCGGAAATTGCTGGTGACATTAATCAGCAGACTGGCTGTTTCTTCCGAATCAAAATGAATCCCTACGTTTAGTTTATTCTCATATTTCTTGCTTAGAAGGAAATGTAAATTATAGCCTCCGCCGGGGGCTTCGGGCAGATTATAAGTGGCGCTGGAATATTCCAGGTTAGAACACAATATGGCCGTTGCTTCTTCTATGCGGCGGATGCTTATTTCAGAATCCTCCTTTAAATCACAGCGTTTCAACAGCCATCGCTTGTCTTTCTCGTCCAGCCCGTCGAAAGTGATTTCTTTTATATACACTTTGCGGCTGGGGGAGTACGGATAGCTGGGAAGAGGTTTCGGCATATAGGTGCTGTCCAGACCCAGTTCCTGCTTCAGCTTCATTAAAGCACCTTCTTGTGCCAGTGCCGCTTCTTCTCCCCGGCGGATCAGTGTATCCACTGCATTAGGTGTGAAGCTGGCAGCTGAATATCCTTCCACATTCACCTTGATATAAGCATTGGTCTCTTCCAGGTTCTTTTTATAAAGCTGTAATCCCATCAAGTTGATGAGCTGCCCCAAAATACTGCCGGCGCTATTCAGTTCGTTGGCAGGCTTCAAGTCACTTTGTACGTCTACTCCTATAATAATATCCGCCCCCATGGCACGCGCAACATTTACAGGGTAGTTATTTACCACACCTCCATCCACTAGAACCATACTGTCCAGCCGGACTGGAGTGAATACTCCCGGTATGGCCATACTAGCCCTCATGGCCGTAGCCAGTACACCCTTATGAAAATTTACCTCGTTGCCATTTACAATATTCTCGGAAACACAGGCGAAGGGAATAGGCAACTTGTTGAAATCGATGGAATCATGATATCCTACGGTCAGCTCGCTGAACAGGTTTGCCAAGTTTTGTCCCTTTATCAATCCTCCTATGGCTTGTGTTTTGGCATCTTTTCCGAATGGAAGAGAGAATACATACTTTTCAGCGGCCTCCCGTTCCGCCATATTTTGTTCACTGCGTGGTATTTTGTCACTCAGCAGAAAAGTCCAGTCTTGCCGGCGAACCATGCTGTCTAATTGTTCGGGAGTATAACCGATGGAGTAAAGTCCGCCTATGATTGATCCCATGCTGGTTCCTACTACATAATCTATGGGAATGCCGGCTTTTTCTATGACCTTTAAAGCACCTATATGTGCCATTCCTTTGGCTCCTCCGCCACTGAGAACTATACCCACCTTCTTTCGGGAGTGTGGTTGGGCTGTTATGTGAACGGAGATACAAAGTAACCCTGCTGCTATTAACAAGGTAGAGAATTTCATCTTTTTCATCTTACTATAAATCTAGTCTAAGTTAAAAAACAAAAACAGTGCAAAGATGGTTTAATCTTTCAGCTTTTACAAGTGCTGATTGTCACAAATATTGGTCTATTTTGCTGCTGAGGTTTCAAAGATAAGAAATTGTACCGGAAAAAAGAATTTTGTATATCGCTTTTTTGTCGTACCTTTGTCTGTGTAACGAAAAAAGTATGGATAATTTTGCAGCAATAGACTTCGAGACGGCAAATAATGAACGTACCAGCATATGTAGTGTGGGTGTGGTTATTGTGAGAAATGGTGAGATAGCCGATCGGTTCTACAGCCTCGTCCATCCTGAACCGGATTACTATTTGTATTGGAACACCCGTATTCATGGATTGACACAGGAAGATACTGCCCATGCTCCTGTTTTTTTAGAAGTATGGAAACAGGTTGCCCCTAAAATAGAGGGGCTTCCGCTAGTTGCGCATAACAAAGCCTTTGATGAGAGATGTTTGAAAGCTGTGTTCCGTACTTATTGTATGGATTATCCTGATTATGACTTTTATTGTACCTATCAGGCTTCCCGGAAGCTGAAAGGGTTGAGAAACCACCAGTTACATACAGTGGCCGGTTTTTTTGGTTTTGAATTGGAGAATCACCATCATGCGCTGGCTGATGCTGAGGCGTGTGCATGGATTGCCAGACAGATTCTGTGAGTTATAATTAAAGATTTATGATTTCTGAAACCCATGATACAAGAAGATACTTATAAAACCATTACAGACATTGCCGAAGGCATATATACGGAGAAACGGAGTAAATTTATAGCTATTGCCATTCCGGTACGTACCATAGAGGAAATAAAGCAGCATCTTGACGCGTATCAGAAGAAATATTACGATGCCCGTCATGTGTGTTACGCTTATATGCTGGGGCATGAAAGGAAGGATTTCAGAGCAAATGATAACGGAGAGCCTTCGGGTACCGCAGGAAAGCCTATTTTGGGGCAAATAAATTCCAATGAGTTGACGGATATCCTTGTTATAGTAGTCCGTTACTTTGGAGGTATAAAATTGGGAACCAGCGGACTGATTGTCGCTTACAAGGCCGCCGCTGCCGAAGCAATAGCTGCTGCTGATATAGTGGAAAGAACAGTGGATGAAGAAATCACCGTATCCTTTGAATATCCTTTTATGAATGATATCATGCGCATTGTGAAAGAGGACGAGCCTGCCATCTTGGAGCAATCGTATGATATGGATTGCCTGATGAGGCTCCGGATACGTAAATCCATGATGGGAAAACTCCGTGCACGTCTGGAGAAGGTGGAAACTGCCCGTATTATTGAATAACTCTGTCGGTACGTCGATATTTCTTTTGGTCATATTCACTGTGTTCACAGCAGATGAGAAGCATACGGAATGTGGCTGTAAAATGTATTCCCCATATCAAATGAAACATATTTGTAATATGAATGAAATGTTACAGATATACCGAACCTATATCTTTGCAGCCGTAAACAAAGAAAGTCACATTAATAAAAATGAGAAATACACTTGTAGCGTCTGCTTTTACAATGCTGAGTATTGCAACTGCTTCCGCACAGCTGACTATTCCTAAAGAATATTTGCCGGAAGTACATGGAACGATCCGCGGTAAATATGAACTTCAAACCACTAACGGAATGCAACGGTTCCAAGTACGTAACGCCCGTGTCAGTCTGGACGGGAAGGTTCTTCCGGTAATCGCTTATAAAGCTGAAATAGACTTGTCCGATGAGGGAAGTATCAAGATGCTGGATGCATACGCCCGCTTTGTCCCCAATGATACATGGAATGTCACACTAGGACAGATGCGTGTGCCTTTCACCATAGACGCTCATCGATCTCCCCACCAACAATATTTTGCCAACCGTTCGTTCATAGCCAAACAGGTGGGGAATGTGCGTGATGTGGGGGCTACCGGAGCTTTCTCTTTAAAGGAGGGACTGCCGTTGAAACTGGAGGGCGGACTGTTCAACGGCTCCGGACTCACCAATCAGAAAGAGTGGCACAACACGTTGAATTATTCTGTTAAGCTTCAATTGATGCCGTGGAAAAATTATAACTTGACTTTGAGTACCCAGAAAATACATCCCGATAAAATCAGCATCTATATGTATGATATCGGTACTTACTACGAGTTTGATAATTGGCATATAGAAGCCGAATACCTTTATAAAACTTATGCGAAAAACTCATTTGATGATGTACATGCTTTCAACGCCTTTGTCAATTACGACTTGTTTATCAAGAAAGGTCTGTTTCAGAAAATTTCATTTTTAGGACGTTATGACAGTATGGGAGATCATAGTAACGGTAATGCGGATGAGGATGGTAAACTTTACATTACCGATTATTCCCGCCAGCGTGTGACTGGAGGGGTGACGTTAAGCTTTGGAAAGGCTTTTCAAGCGGATTTGCGTCTTAATTATGAAAAATATTTTTATGATAAACTTTCTTTGGCAAAGGAGTCTGAACAAGACAAGTTTGTTATGGAATTAATGGTACGGTTCTGAAAAAAGTAGGGCAAGTAGGGGACCCTACTTTTCCCGGAACTCACCGATATATCCGTGCTATCTTATCGGGAGACAAGCCTACCCCCATCTCTCTTTCATCATATCTTCCAGTTTCAGCAATTCATCCCTATACTGTGCAGCTTCTATAAATTCCAGCTTCTTGGCAGCTTCCTGCATCAGTTTCCGGGTACGTTCTATCGTTTTCTCCATCTGTGGCTTGGTCATATACTGAACAATCGGGTCGGCAGCCATTGTATTGGAAGATGGCTCAATATATGCCTTGGAGCCTTGAGTGGTTCCGGCCGCTTCGTTGCTGTTGTTGCCCAACAAGGCAGCATTACGCGCACGCTGTATTTGTTTGGGGGTGATTCCATGCTCTTCGTTATATGCCAGCTGTTTTTCGCGACGACGGTTGGTTTCGTCTATCGTTTTTTTCATGCTGTCCGTCATGCGGTCTGCATACATGATTACTTTTCCATTGATATTGCGGGCGGCGCGTCCTGCTGTCTGGGTCAGCGAACGGTGGGAACGGAGGAACCCTTCTTTGTCTGCATCCAGAATGGCGACCAAAGACACTTCGGGCAAGTCCAGACCTTCACGAAGCAAGTTCACACCCACCAGTACATCATAAACGCCCTGACGTAATTCATCCATAATCTTAACGCGTTCCAAAGTGTCCACATCGCTGTGGATGTAGTTGCAGCGGATGTCATTGCGCAGCAGATATTCGGTCAATTCTTCTGCCATGCGTTTGGTGAGCGTGGTCACCAGTACACGTTCTTCTTTCTCGATGCGTTGCTGTATCTCTTCCATCAGGTCATCAATCTGATTCAGACTGGGGCGTACTTCAATTACCGGGTCCAGCAGTCCGGTAGGACGGATAACCTGTTCAACGATAATGCCTTCACTTTCCACCAATTCATAATCGGCAGGTGTAGCACTGACATAAATCACTTGCTTGGCCAGTTCCTTGAACTCTTCAAATTTTAGAGGGCGGTTGTCAAAAGCCGACTCCATCCGGAAACCATATTCCACCAAATTGGTTTTTCTGGCCCGGTCACCACCATACATGGCACGTATTTGCGGTACGCTGACATGGCTTTCGTCTATTACAATCAGGAAATCATCCGGAAAGAAGTCCAGCAGACAGTAAGGACGGGTACCTGCATTACGCCCGTCAAAGTAGCGGGAATAATTTTCTATGCCCGAACAGTGCCCCAGTTCGCGAATCATCTCCATATCGTATGTCACGCGCTCATAGAGTCGTTTCGCCTCATACATTTTTCCTTCCTCCTCGAATTTGGCCACCTCTTTCGTCAAGTCGTCCTCAATCTGATGAATAGCTCTCAACTGGCTCTCTTTGGTGGTCATAAAAAGATTGGCCGGATAAATTTTGTATTCATCAAAAGTAGCCAGACGGATTCCCGAAACAGGGTCGATCTCTTCAATGGCATCAATTTCGTCGTCCCAAAACATAACCCGGAGGAGATTGTCGCTATATGCCAGGTAAATGTCTACCGTGTCACCTTTTACGCGGAAATTCCCGCGATTCAGCTCTATATCGTTACGCACATACAGGCTGTCCACCAAACGGCGTAAAAATACATTTCTGTCCAGCAGTTTGCCTTTTTTTATCTCAATTACATTATTATAGAAATCCGACGGGTTCCCCATACCGTAGATGCAGGACACGGAAGACACCACCACCACGTCCTTCCGTCCCGACAGCAGGGCAGAGGTGGCAGCCAGCCGCAATTTGTCAATCTCTTCATTAATGGCCAGATCCTTTTCTATATAGGTGTCGCTGGACGGCAGGTATGCTTCCGGCTGGTAATAGTCATAATAAGATACATAGTATTCCACTGCATTGTTGGGAAAGAAACTCTTGAACTCTCCGTATAACTGGGCCGCCAATGTTTTGTTATGGCTTAATATCAAGGTGGGTTTATTGATGTTTTTAATTACATTTGCAATCGTGAAAGTCTTGCCGGACCCGGTAACCCCCAATAAAGTTTGTGCGGGGACTCCTTCCAGCACTCCCTCGGTTAGCTGGGCGATAGCTTCCGGTTGGTCGCCGGTGGGTTGGTATTCGGAAATCAATTCAAAATTCATAAATAGTATGTTTAGTTTAATGAGATGTAAAAATACAGTTATTTCCTTAGATATTATCTATTCATCTCTAAAAAATAGACTCTTGTCGACTTTTTAGCATTTAAAAACATGGAAATATTGCATTATTCGGTGGAAAGGCGTAAATTTGCGCAATTATTTGAATAAGATGAAAAAATATATCATTATAGCTCTTGTCTCCGGTACGGTTCTAACGTCTTGTGGAGAGTATAACAAAGTTTTAAAAAGCACGGACTACGAATACAAGTACGAAGCGGCCAAAAGTTACTTTGGCAAAGGGCAGAATACTAAGGCGGCCACCATTCTGGAGGAATTGATTACCATCATGAAGGGAACGGATAAGGCTGAGGAATCACTTTATATGTTGGGTATGACCTACTATAATCAGGGTGACTTCATCACAGCTTCGCATTATTTCACCACTTATTATAATACTTATCCGCGTGGGGTCTATACGGAACAGGCCAGATATTTTTCAGGAAAAGCATTGTTCTTGGATACTCCGGAACCTCGTTTGGACCAGTCGAGCACCTATAAAGCTATTCAGGAGTTGCAGATGTTTATGGAATATTTCCCAACCAGTAGCCGTCGGCAGGATGCACAGCAAATGATTTTTGATTTGCAGGACAAGCTGGTGATGAAAGACTATCTGGCTGCGAAATTGTATTATGATTTGGGTTCTTATACAGGAAACAGTACTTATAGTACTACCGGTAACAATTATTTGTCTTGTATCGTTACGGCTCAGAATGCTTTGAAAGACTATCCTTATACCAAGATGCGCGAAGATCTTTCTATCTTGGTCTTGCGTGCTAAATATGATATGGCGAAAGCGAGTGTGGAGGAAAAGAAAGAAGAGCGTATGCGTGAGACGATAGATGAATATTATTCTTTCAAGAACGAGTTTCCTGACAGCAAGTATACTAAAGAAGTGGAGAGCATCTACAAGGATGCCAATAAGTATGTAAAAGAATTTAATGAATAAAACTAAATAAGAAATTATGGATTACAAAAAGACAAACGCTCCAAGTAATACTGTTACCCGTGACATGATGGATTTATGTGCAGACACAGGTAACATTTATGAAACTGTTGCTATCATTGGCAAACGCGCCAACCAGATTAGTGTTGAGATGAAGAATGATCTTTCAAAGAAATTGCAGGAGTTTGCCTCATACAACGATAACCTGGAAGAAGTCTTTGAAAATAGAGAGCAGATCGAGATCTCACGTTATTACGAAAAGCTTCCGAAACCGACATTGATCGCTGCTCAGGAATATGAAGAAGGCAAGGTTTATTTCCGTAATCCTGCTAAAGAAAAAGAGAAACTACAGTGATTCTTCATTTGGGGTTGTGCAAAAGGTCTTTACCACAGATTACACAGATCGTTCTATTTTGATACATGAGTCATTTCGTGTGGAAACTGTATCAATCTGAGTAATCTGTGGTACATTTTGATGCACCTCACATTATATTAGCCCTGTTATGCTGAACGCAGTGAAGAATCTGATAACCATTCACTTTGTGTTTTCAGGTTTTTCACTGCGTTTAGAATGATAGGTTGTATGATTAAAATTAAAGAGACTATGATACAACGCATTCAATCTGTTTATTTACTTGTTGTTACCATCTTGATTATTATTTGCCTGTGTAGTCCCGTAGGTTCATACATAGGAAGTGATTATAGTGTTTCCGCTTTAACAAATCTGTGTCTTACTATGGCGGATGGTACTAAAGATTATGCTCCATGGGCCTTGTTTGTGATTTTGCTGGTTGTTGCGGTTCTTGCTTTCGGCACTATCTTCTTGTTTAAAAAACGCATGTTGCAAATTCGTCTGACTATTTTCAGCATCATTTTGTTGATCGGGTATTATGCCACGTTGGTCACTTTTATTTTTATGTTGAAAGAAGAGTCAATGACATTTTCTCTTTCATGGACTGTATGTCTGCCGTTGGTTGCCATCATTTTGAATTGGCTTGCCATCCGCGCCATTGGTAAGGATGAGGTATTGGTTAAAGCATACGACCGTTTGAGGTAAGCTGAGGGAATATTATGATATAAAAAGCCTGCAAGATCCATCTTGCAGGCTTTTGTTGTTATGAGAGAGAGTGGAACGCGGACTATTTGCAGAATAAAATCTTTTTTTTATTTAGTAATATCTATCAGATAACTCAGCCGTATGCCTATGAATGAATGGGCTGATCTTTCGAAAAAATCTCTTTTCGAATTCTTGTAAAAGTCGCTCAATCCCATGTAGTAACGTCCTTCCAGCAGGAAATGTCCGATACCGGTACTTACTTCCAGACCGGCGCCGGCTGTGATACCATAATCGAATTTATTCTCTACCTCTTTACCGTGTTCCGGTCTTGTTGTAGAAGTAGTCCAGTTTATCTTTTCGTTGTCACCCAGGAAAAAGCCGATTTGTGGTCCTGCATTGAAAAAGACCTTCACTCCCCGGTTCAATGCATCCTTGCCGAATGCCAGATGTGCCATGAAAGGGATTTCCAGATAATTCATGGTACGGCTGTAAGAATTGCCGGAATCGTCTTCTATCTTTTCGTCCCATCCGCGTTGTGAATAGTTTATTTCCATTTGTACGCCACACATCATCTTGAAATATTTCTCGGACATATATCTCATGGTAACCCCCATAGACATGGTGTTCAAGGTGTTCAGTTTGATTTTCGGGTTGAAACTGACGGAACTCATGTTCAGACCACCATTGATGCCGACGGCAAAATTATGACGTTCTTCACCCAACTGTGCAGCTGCCGGCAATGCAAAGAGCAATGTCAGTACAAGCAGCCCGAAGTTCTTATACTTTTCCATTATTCAAAATCAAGTTTAATCAGTTCAAAGTCCTTGGTAAAATGAACGAAGAACACTTTGCGATTGATAAATCCACCCCAGTTGTTTACGCGTTCAAATTTAAATCCGGTCTGGATAGGGGTGACAGCCACCTTGTCCAGTTTGTCTTCCAGTTTGTTGCCGTATTGGGACAGGCCCTTCAGGAAGAAATATCCTGTATCGAATCCCAGCATACCATATTTAGGGAATGAGTTGAGCATATCCTTGCTGTACCATTTGCGGTAAGCCGATGAGAACTGAACGGCTTCCGGAAATAAATTGTTTGTGTAAAACGAAGAATAGAAATAGGTGTCCAGTTCATAGAAACTGGCCAGATGGTCGTTGGTATAGGTCTGCCATTCCGGATAGCCGAATAACTGCATACGGTAGTCGGGATTGTCACGGGAGGTCACAATCAGTTGTGGTAACAGTTTTATCAATGCCACGTTGGTGCCGGAAGTCGGGATGAATACATTATCCATACTATGGTTCATCGCGGCTTTCAATGATTCCGGAGTAATATTTTCCCCTTTTAATTCGGTAAAAGGAATGCGTTTGTTTTTTAACTCCTCTTTCAGCCCTTTTATAAAATCCACTTTGTCTTTATCACCATCTTCTGCATCCAGGAAGATAACATTGGCGGTTGTAAACTTGCGGGTAAAATGCTCATAAACTTCCGAGTATAAATAAGATTGGGGAGTATTTATCTGATAGATGGCGGGATTGTTGAAAACTTCATTCCCTTTGGAGGTAAAAGGTACTACCAGCCGGATATTGTTTTTCTTGGCAAATTCCGCAACCGGTTTCACCTGGTCGGGATAAGCTGGGCCGAAGATAATATCCATGCTCTTCAATTCACTTCTATCCAGAATGTTCTTGATGGAAGAAGTATTGTTATGGGTGTCGTATGAGTACAGGTCGATGGATACTCCTTTTTCCTTCAAGCTGTCTACTGCCATCAGGAAGCCTTCATAGTATTCCACCATACGTGTCTGTTCGTCACGGTTGCCCTTACCGTCTGTCATGAATGGCAGCATTACGGCAGCTTTGATGGTAGATATTTTGCGTGCCTCCTTCTTGCTTTCATTAAACAGCTGGTCATCCGTGGGAATTACGGCAGGCGTATTATTCACAGGTGTTTCGGTCTTTGTATCCTTAGGATATGGAATACAAAGGAACTTTCCTTTTTTCAGTTTTTCGGTACGCAGTTCAGGATTGGCGGCAATCAGTTCGGCTTCTGTGATGCCATACAGGCGGCTGATGCTGAATATGGTTTCCTTGCGTTCCACTTTATGCATGTCCCTGCAATTGGGTTTCAGTGGGGTGGAAGTGGTGACCGGCTTGGTAGTCTGTGCAGCTTTCACCTCGTTCATAATTATCTCCTCGCTGTCCGTCACTTTGGCGGGAATTACGATAACCTGTCCGATACGGAAATTCTCCGCGCTCAGCCCGGGATTTGCCTGGCAGATGCGTTGTGCGGTTACTCCATAGCGTTGTGTCAGCTTGTACAAGGTTTCACCCGACTGGATGGTATGGAACATCTGCTGTTCCGTTCCGCTGTTCTTTTGTGGAATCTTCAATGTTTCACCGGTTTTAATTTTCTGGTCACTGCCGGGGTTCATTTTAACGATGTCACCGGTAGTGACATTATACATGCTGGCTATGGAATAAAGACTTTGCCCTTTGGTGATGGTGTGCAGGAAATAGCCGGAAGACTGTGTTTGAGCCATCATTCCGGTGCTGCTGGCAGACAAGGCTGCGATAAGATATAATGCTCGAATAAATTTCATTTGCAGTGTGTTGATTAAACTGAGTGGCAAAAGTACAAAAAAAACTGTTTTATTCACATTATATAGAAAGAATAGAAAATATTATTAGGCTTTTTAATTAAATATTTCGTCGGGAAGCATTAATTTTGCAAAGATTACGCAGAGTAAGAAGACTATGAGTGAAGAAAAAGAACTGATTAATGTATACGGTGCCCGTGTACATAACTTGAAAGATATAGATGTTGAAATTCCACGGAACAGCCTGACGGTGATAACCGGATTGAGCGGAAGCGGTAAATCGTCCTTGGCATTCGATACCATCTTCGCCGAAGGGCAGCGGAGATACATTGAGACCTTTTCCGCATACGCCCGTAATTTCCTGGGAGGGTTGGAGCGGCCGGATGTGGATAAGATTACAGGACTCAGTCCGGTAATTTCCATCGAACAGAAAACGACAAACAAGAATCCCCGCTCTACCGTGGGGACTACGACAGAGATATACGATTATCTCCGTTTGCTCTATGCCCGTGCAGGAGTTGCTTATTCTTGTCTTTCGGGAGAGAAAATGGTGAAATATACCGAGGAACAGATCATCGGCCTGATTCACCGGGATTATCAGGGTAAGAAGATATTTATGCTTGCCCCGTTGGTACGTACCCGTAAGGGACATTACAAAGAACTTTTCGAGCAAGTGCGCAAGAAAGGTTATCTGTATGTCCGCGTGGACGGCGAGGTGCGCGAGATTGTACACGGCATGAAGCTGGACCGTTATAAAAATCATGATATAGAAGTTGTGATAGATAAGTTGGTCGTATCGGAAAAGGATGACAAACGGCTGAAACAGAGCGTTGCCACTGCCATGCAGCAGGGTGAGGGGCTGATTATGATTTATGACGCCGATACCCGGGAGGTGCGCCATTACAGCAAGCGGTTGATGTGTCCTGTTACCGGACTGTCTTATAAAGAACCTGCTCCTCATAATTTTTCGTTTAACTCTCCGCAGGGAGCTTGCCCCCGTTGTAAGGGGCTGGGGTATGTGAATCTGATTGATGTGGACAAAGTGATTCCCGACAGGAATCTTTCCATTTACGAAGGAGCCATCGTGCCTTTGGGCAAATATAAAAATGCCATGATTTTCTGGCAGATAGAGGCGTTGCTTGAAAAATATGATTTTACGATCAAGACGCCGGTCAAGGATATGCCGGATGATGCGATAGACGAAATACTCTATGGCTCGGATGAGCGTATCAAGATAAAGAGCACCTTGATTCATACCTCTTCCGATTACTTTGTAACTTATGAAGGGATTGTGAAGTACATCCAGATGATGCAGGAGAAAGATGCGTCGGCCACTGCTCAGAAGTGGGCGGAACAGTTTGCCAAGACCGATGTTTGTCCCGAATGCAAGGGCGCGCGTCTGAACAAGGAGGCGTTGCATTTCCGTATCCATGACAAGAACATTTATGAACTGGCAAGCATGGATATTAACGAACTGTATGACTGGTTGCAACAGGTCGATTCTTTTTTGGAAGACAAGCAGCGCATGATTGCCGCCGAGATTTTGAAGGAGATCCGTACCCGTCTTAAGTTTTTGTTGGATGTGGGACTGGATTATCTTTCACTGAACCGCACCTCGGTATCCCTTTCGGGAGGCGAGAGCCAGCGCATCCGTCTGGCAACTCAAATCGGCTCCCAGCTGGTGAACGTGCTTTATATTCTGGATGAACCGAGTATCGGATTACACCAACGGGACAACCTCCGCCTTATCAACTCTTTGAAGAAGTTGCGTGACACAGGTAACTCTGTCATCGTGGTGGAGCATGACAAGGATATGATGCTGGCGGCAGACTATGTGGTTGATATGGGACCGAAGGCGGGCCGCCTGGGAGGCGAGGTAGTGTTTCAGGGGACTCCGAAACAAATGCTTCAGACAGGAACGCTTACCTCTAAGTATTTAAACGGACAGATGAAGATAGAGATACCGGCCGAACGCCGCCCCGGTAACGGGAAATCCTTATGGCTGAGAGGGGCGAAGGGGAACAACCTGAAGAATGTGGATGTGGAATTTCCTTTGGGAAAACTCATTTGTGTCACAGGGGTGTCCGGCAGTGGTAAATCCACGCTGATAAACGATACCTTGCAGCCCATCCTGTCACAGCATTTCTACCGTTCTTTGCAGGAACCTCTGCCCTATGACAGTGTGGAGGGACTGGACTATATAGATAAGGTGGTGAATGTGGACCAGTCGCCGCTGGGTAGGACACCGCGTTCTAATCCGGCCACCTATACAGGGGTATTCTCGGATATCCGGAATCTGTTTGTCGGTCTGCCCGAAGCGAAGATCCGTGGCTATAAGCCGGGGCGTTTCTCGTTCAATGTAACCGGAGGACGCTGCGAGGCTTGCGGTGGTAACGGATACAAGACCATCGAAATGAATTTCCTGCCCGATGTGCTAGTGCCTTGCGAGGTTTGTCACGGCAAACGATACAACCGCGAGACGCTGGAAGTGCGCTATAAGGGTAAATCCATAGCCGATGTACTGGACATGACCATCAATCGTGCTGTAGAGTTCTTTGAGAATGTGCCTCAGATTCTGAATAAAATCAAAGTGCTGCAAGAGGTGGGGTTGGGATATATTAAACTGGGACAGCCTTCCACCACCTTGTCGGGCGGAGAGAGCCAGCGTGTGAAACTGGCTACGGAACTGTCCAAGCGTGATACCGGAAAAACGATGTATATTCTGGATGAGCCTACTACCGGGCTTCATTTCGAAGATATCCGTGTGCTGATGAATGTACTGAACAAACTGGTGGAAAAAGGCAATACCGTTCTGGTTATCGAACATAACCTGGACGTTATCAAACTGGCGGATTACATCATCGATATGGGTCCCGAAGGCGGACGGGGCGGAGGACAGGTACTTGCGGCTGGAACTCCCGAGGAAGTGGCCGAAAGCAAAAAAGGATATACCCCGAAGTTTATAAAAGAAGAATTGGAAAATTAACCGGCATACCAGCAATGAAAGAGAAGATAGCTAAAACCAACGTAGCCCGTCTGCTTGATAAAGCCAAGATAGCATACGAGCTTATTCCATACGAAGTAGACGAGAATGACCTCAGCGCCGTTCACGTTGCCGCCAGTTTGGGCGAGAACATAGAACAAGTCTTCAAGACTTTGGTGCTTCATGGGGATAAATCTGGATATTTTGTCTGTGTCATACCCGGCGAGCACGAGGTAGATTTAAAAATGGCGGCAAAAGTCTCAGGTAACAAGAAATGCGACCTGATCCCCATGAAAGAGTTGCTTCCCCTGACAGGATATATCCGGGGAGGATGTTCTCCCATCGGCATGAAAAAACATTTCCCCACCTATATACACGAGACTTGCATCACATTTCCATTTATTTATATCAGTGCCGGTATCCGCGGATTACAGATAAAAATAGCTCCCGATGACTTGATAAAAGAAACGAAAGCAGAGATATGTTCCCTTTTCACCGAATAAATATGCCAAAAAGAGTCACATTTGTGGCTCTTTTTTTTTCAGATAGACTAAAAGTTATATCTTTGCAAAAAAAGAATACTAACTATTAATTAAATCTTTATCAACTATGTTTGAAGGACAGCCTAAAGGCTTATACGCATTAGCTCTCGCCAATACCGGCGAACGCTTTGGTTATTACACCATGCTTGCTATTTTCACTCTCTTCCTGCAAGCGAAATTCGGCTTTACAGCCGCCACGACGTCAACAATCTTTGCCAGTTTCCTGGCAGGAGTGTATTTCATGCCGCTGATCGGAGGTATCCTGGCCGATAAATTCGGTTATGGCAAGATGGTTACTACCGGTATCGTTATCATGTTTGCCGGTTATGTGCTGCTGGCTATCCCGATGGCAACCAATATCGGATTGTATTCCATGTTCGGCGCTCTTGCCCTGATTGCTTTGGGAACCGGACTTTTCAAGGGAAATCTGCAAGTAATGGTAGGTAATCTGTATGATGCCCCCGAGTATAGCGCGAAACGTGATACCGCTTTCAGTTTGTTCTATATGGCGATCAACATCGGCGCCCTGTTCGCTCCGACTGCCGCTACTGCCATGACCAACTATGTGTTGGGCAAAGCAGGTTTCAGCTATGTACCCCAGATACCTTCTTTGGCACACCAGTTCCTTGACGGTACGATAACAGCTGAAGGTGAGGCCACACTGACCGCCATGCAGAGCGCACAGAATTTTACAGGAAGTATGGCCGATTTCTGCACTACCTATATTGATAAATTGTCTGAAGCTTATAACTATGGTTTCGGTGTAGCTTGTATTTCACTGGTTGCCTCTATGGCTATTTATGTTATTTTCCGTTCTACATTCAAACATGCCGATTACAACTCCAAGCAGGCTAAACCGGCCAATGTACACGAAGAAGAGCTGACTCCCGCACAGACTAAAGAACGTATCGTTGCTTTGCTGCTGGTATTCGCGGTGGTAATTTTCTTCTGGATGGCATTCCATCAGAACGGTCTTACCATGACCTTCTTCGCCCGTGACTACACGGCACATGAGGTAACCGGTCTGGATCGCCTTGGCTTCAGCGTATGGAATCTGGCTCTGCTTATTGTAACCGTTTATGCAGGTTTCTCACTGTTCCAGTCCAAGACAGGCAAGGGTAAATTGATTTCAGGCGTTATTGCTACCTTGGCTCTTGTGGTTTTAGGAGTCAATTATGGCACTATGGATCCTACATTGCCTATTCTTCCTCAGATTTTCCAACAGTTTAATCCCTTCTTCGTAGTAGCTCTGACTCCGGTATCACTGGCTGTATTCGGTTCGTTGGCAAAGAAAGGAAAAGAACCATCAGCTCCGCGTAAAATCGGTATCGGTATGGTGATTGCCGCAGTAGGTTTCATGTTGCTGGCATTCGGCTCATTCGGTCTGCCTACTCCTGCAGAAGTAGAAGCGAACGGTATTGCCGAAAGTGCATTGGTTTCACCCAACTGGCTGATTTCAACTTATCTGGTATTGACTTTTGCTGAATTGTTCCTGTCACCGATGGGTATCTCGTTTGTTTCCAAAGTAGCTCCTCCTAAGTATAAAGGTGCTATGATGGGACTTTGGTTCGTAGCTACTGCTATTGGTAACTATCTGGTGGCTATCATCGGTTATTTGTGGGGTGATATGCAGTTGTGGATGGTATGGAGTGTATTGATTGTATGCTGTTTGCTTTCTGCATTGTTTATTTTCTCTATCATGAAGAAATTGGAAAAGGTTGCGAAATAATTCATGCCTTATATAGATTAAAAAAGGAAGCCCGCTTGATTTGCAAGCGGGCTTCCTTTTTTTGTAATTTAGCGCGAATCCTCAGGCTTACGTTAAATTACAGAAAAAAGATACGAAAACAGGAACGCTCATGTCAATCAGTATTCCGTGGAATATGGCTAAGGGAATCATGTCTTTTCCCGAATAGCGTGTGATGGATGGCAGCAATACATCCATCGAGTTCACTCCGGCAGCCGAGATAGGGGCCAGCTGTCCAAAGTATTTCCGTATGAGCGGAGCGCCGAGTAAGGCCATCATTTCCCGGAAAATATTGGCCAGTAATGCAATGGTTCCCAATTCGGTGGCCAGTTGTAACCCGATAGACGGTTCCTTGAACTGTGTGATCAGGATGGAGGAAAGCGAATAATAGGCAAAGCCGCTACCCACCGCCATACAGTCGAATACACTCCATTGGCTTAATAGCAGGCTGGCAAGTGCCGAGAAAAGCAAGGTTCCCGTAATGGTAGCTATCGGCACCAGGAGCATTTTCAACCGTAAGCTTTTAATCAGTTCTTTCAATTTCTTATTGCTGCCTATGCTGATTCCTACTTGTAACATCAGTGCATAAAGCACATACATGGAAACAGAGTGCATGTCATACTGGAAATTATTGACAGCTCCAATCATACATCCTGCACAAAAAAATGCGACAACAACCAAACTACCTTTCATTGTTTGCCTCCTTTCTTAAAAAACAGATGAAATACCAGGAAGGAAGCTAGCATACTGCCCAAAATGCTTAATGTAGCCAATATAGCCGCCTGCCATCCGAATCTACCTAAATTGTTAATGATTAAGCTGTTGGAGCCGATGGAGATTCCCAAAACAAACAGTAGCAGGAAGATAGTGAGTGAGGTACTCTTTTCTATCTTTTGTAAAAACTGTAAGTTGCGCAATACATATCCTATACCGATACCAACAAACATGATAGATATAATAGTAAACATAGCAATCATTTTTTTAGTAAAACATATACAACTCGATGCTCTCACCGAATGAGAACCATCATGCAATATATCTTTCATCGGGCACGTGTGTGGGTAGGATGAAAGTTTGGTAATAAATTACGTGTGAGTGGAAATCTAAACAAATCCGCTGAACCAATGTACATGCACAATGAAGTGATTACACAGGGGGGTATTTCCCGATGTAAGGTGATGTATGCTGTATGTAGTTTGTAATTGGTTCATATCAATCGTTCATTTGCGGTGCAAAGATAAGTCTTTTGTGCATATTTTCAAAATAAATATTCATAAATCTTCTTCTGTTACCTCTATCCGAATACATCGTGTCTTTTAATATAGGATCATTTATTGGGAATTTATCTCCGAATTCTGACGATAAAAAATATTCATGAATTGCAGGGGAGAAGAACTTTATCTTTTCTTGAGAATTATACTTTTTTATTGAATTGAATATGCTGTGTAAGTGTTTGTATACTAGTTGTTTATATTTGTTTGAGATAAAAATGAAGATAATGTCATAATTGGTGGCAATTATCTATACACCCTATTGATATTTTTTGTTTCTTTGTAATCTATTTATATACTAACACACCAAAGGAATGGATTACACCGAACAGTTTATCCGGCTGAATTGCAGCTTGATGTCAGATTACAAAATGATGAAGCTGAATGCCGAAATGAAATGCATGGGAATAGGATTATATATTCAAATGATATTGTTCCTGCGAAGGCAACAGGAATACAAACACGATTTTAACGAGTTGGATTTGTTGGCTGAACAATGGGGGGCTACAGTGGAAAATTTGCAGCATCTCATTAAAGACTTTAACTTGTTCGTCATAACGGAGGACGGATATTTCCGATGCCTGTATCTGGATGAGGTGATGGGTTATCAGAATAAGCTTTCGGAGCAACGTGCAGCCGCCGGTAGCAAAGGCGGAAGAAGCAGCAAGAAAAAGACTGCGCAAATAGCTGAAAAAGTAATCACTTCTACTGTGCTGGTGGCAGCAGATAAAGAAGCGGATGACGAAGCAAACAATAAGGAAAACGGTGCAAAATGCATGAAAAATACGATTGAAAAAAGTGATGATGAAAATATAGCCGAAAATACGATTCAATATATTGATAATGAATGTGTTAATGAGTGTTCACAAGCAAGCGTTAAGCAAAACTTTATAAGAGAAGAAAAGAATAGAGAAGAGAAGAAAAACAACAATAACAAAGAAAAAGAAAGAATTGCTGTTGTTGCTGAACTTTTCAGAAACATAGAATTTACACCTCGGTGGAAACGCTATATCAATGAGGCTTTCCCCGTCCGGACTCAGGCGGCTACAGCGCGTATGATGTCGGTTCTGGAAGAAAGGGGAATTGGACCACCCAAGAAAAACTACGCGTCATATCGATTGCTGAGAGTTATTGACCACTAAGTATCCGCCGTTAACTACGGAGAATAGATATAGATCTTACACGTGCAAGATGCTATATCTTACAGCTGTAAGATTATATATCTTTCGCCTTCATCGTCTGGATGTTGCAGATGGATTCAGCCGGGCTGTCGGTGGCGGAATATAACCGCCTGCCCTTGTTTTCACGAGTATCGTTTGGGATATCTCAAAAAAATGCTCAGCAGAGCAAATACTCCGATAGCTACCGGATAATACAAGTATTCGATGATGCTCAGAGGAGAAAGGGAAGCCAGCTTGGCGGCAATCAGCATTTGCGCTCCGTAAGGGATGATACCCTGGATGACACACGAGAAAGTATCCAGGATACTTGCACTCTTGCGTTTGTCCACCCTGTAACGGGTAGCGATGTCGTTGGCCAATGGTCCCACTGTGATGATGGCTATCGTATTGTTGGCTGTACAGAAATTGGCGATGCTCACCAAAGCTGCGATGCAAAGTTCGGCGCCGCGTTTGCTGTTGACGTGTTTGGTCAGTTTTTGGATAATATAGTCCACTCCGCCGTTAAAGCGGATCAGTTCCAGCATACCGCCTGCCATCAGGGTGATGATGATGAGTTCGCCCATTCCGGTGATTCCTGTGCCCATGGAGCCAAGCCAGTCGAACAGGCTGATACTGCCTGTGAGCAGGCCGATCACTCCCGTTGTGGCGATGCCCAGTATCAGTACGAGTGCTACATTCATCCCTGCTATGGCGGTTCCCAGCACAACCAGATAGGGGAGGACTTTGATCCATTCCACCGACTGGATGTCATGGGTGGTCATCACGTCCATTCCCCTGAAGATGTAGTAGCCGAAAACCATCAGGGCGGCCGGAAGGGCTATCATGAAGTTCACCCGGAACTTGTCACGCATGGCGCATCCTTGGGTGCGGGTGGCGGCGATAGTAGTATCCGAAATGAACGAAAGGTTGTCGCCGAAGAAGGCTCCTCCCACCACGATACCCGCCATGAAGGCCAGGTTCATATCGGTTTTATCCGCAATGCCTGCTACCACGGGGACTAATGCCACGATGGTTCCTACCGAGGTTCCGATGGAGAGTGAGATGAAACAGGCGGCCAGGAAGATGCCTGCCAGCAGCAGATGGTCCGGCAGAAGAAGAAGCGTAAGATTCACGGTTGCGTCAATGGCCCCGATATCTTTGGCGCTTTGGGCGAATGCGCCTGCCAGGATGAAAATCCAGATCATCAGCATGATATTCTTGTTGGCTGCGCCGATGGAATATTGCAGCATGCGCTCGTTCAGGCTCAGCCCTTTGGTGATGCATACTGCATAAACCGAAGATGCCATGAAAGCAACCGTGATGGGGACTTTATAAAAATCATCTACGATGATAGATGTCACCAGATACAGACATAGAAATACCAGTAATGGACTGAGTGCCCATAAGCTGGGTTTATTTGTTATTGGGGTTAATTTTTCACCGTTCATGAATTTGTATTTTATAAAATGAGGTGCAAAGTTACAAAAAGACTTGTTTTATAACAATATATGCGAGAAAAAGGTCACAGCCCCACCTTCGTAATAAGAAAGGCAGGGCTGTAAGGGTATTGGGAAAGTTGAGTATAAGATTGGATTATAGTGTCACGCCTGTCTTGAAGATAGCGATTTCACGATAATTCTTCTTTTCATTATTTACCGGTTCTCCGCTGGCAACCCGGATGATATAGTCTATAAAACGCTCGCAAGTCTTTTCCATCGGTTCGTTTTCTACGATGACTCCGGCATTGAAATCAATCCATCCCGGTTTGTTTTTAGCCAGAGTGGAGTTGGTAGAGATCTTCATGGTGGGAACAAACGTACCGAACGGAGTACCGCGGCCGGTAGTGAAGAGTACCATGTGACAACCGCAAGAGGCGAGGGCGGTAGCCGCTACCAAATCATTACCCGGTGCGGAAAGCAGGTTCAAACCTTTCACTTTCAGGCGGTCACCATAGCCCATAACGCCGTCAACGTATGCCTTGCCGCATTTCTGGGTACATCCCAGCGCTTTGTCTTCCAAGGTGGAGATACCACCTGCCTTGTTGCCTGGTGACGGATTTTCGCCCACAGGTTCGCCGTGTGACAGGAAATATTCCTTAAAATCATTAATCAGATGTACGGTCTGTTCGAACAACTCCTTAGTGCGGCAGCGGTTCATCAGGATCGTTTCCGCACCAAACATTTCGGGAACTTCTGTCAGTACCGAAGTACCACCCTGAGCAATCAGGAAGTCAGAGAACATGCCCAGCAACGGATTGGCGGTGATCCCTGAGAAACCGTCCGAACCACCGCATTTCAAACCTACACGTAATTCAGACAGAGGAACGTCCTCGCGTACATCGGCTTTGGCCTTGGCATACAGCTCACGCAGAATCTTCATGCCTTCTTCAAATTCATCCCCCACTTTTTGAGTTACCATAAATTTCACGCGGTCTGTGTCATAATCACCCAAAAACTCGCGGAAAACATCCGGCTGGTTGTTCTCGCAACCCAGACTGACAATCAGTACGGCTCCTGCATTGGGATGCAGAATCATGTCGCGGAGAATTTTCTTGGTATTCTCGTGGTCATCACCCAACTGCGAACAGCCATAGTTGTGAGGAAAAGCCATGATGGCGTCCACGCCTTCACCGTTGGTTTCGCGGCGTAACGCTTCGGCCAGTTGGCCGATGATGCCATTTACACAACCCACGGTAGGGATAATCCATACCTCGTTACGGATCCCCACATCACCGTTCTTGCGGCGGTATCCTTTGAACGTCAGGTCTTTCTTCGGGATATTGAGGTCTACGCTGACCGGATTGTAGGTATAATCCAACAGACCGGCAAGATTAGTCTTTATCTGATTTTCGTTAATCCAGTGTCCTTGTTCCACGGCGGTCAGGGCATGGCCGATGGGGTAGCCATACTTGATGATGTTCTCGCCCTGGGCGAAATCTTTCAGTGTCACCTTATGGCCGGCGGGTACGTCTTCTTTCAAAGTGATGACATGACCATCTACCGTGATGGTTTCGCCTGCTTTTAAATCCGAGATAGCCACCACTACGTTATCAGCCGGATTAATTTTCAAATACTTTGTTTCCATTTCTATTTTTAGTTATTAGATTTACTTTTTATGTGCGTCCAGATAGAAATCCACATTCTCCACCGCAAGCAGGGTGATAGGCATATAGTTACATTGCTTCACCTCTTTTTTGAATATCAGGTGGTTGCACAGGCTCTCTACGCCGCTGTATCCTTGTGCGGTAGGTTGCTGCGCGATCAGGAAATCTACAGCACCCTCTTTCAGACAAGAGACGTTCCGGCGTAACAAATCGTACCCAATCAGTTTGAAATTTTTCATATTGTGTCCGATGAGATATTCGCCTACAATGTATACTTTCGAGTTGAACGTGATGCCGCACGTAATCTGTGGGTTCTCCTGGAAGAAGCGGTTCATCAGTGCCTCGTCCTCGTCCGGGCGCTTGGCATAGAGATTCAGTTCCACTATCTTGCAGTCGGGAAAATGCTCCTGCATATATTTTCTGAATCCTTTTTCACGGTTTTCCTGCTGGTTCGATCCCAGGCGTCCTTCGTTGATTTGTCTGAAGATAACAATTTCCTTGGGACATTCTCCCAGCATCATGGCCATGCGGGCGGCAAAGTATCCGCTTTGATCGGATTTCTGCCCGAAGAATGCCAGTGGGTTCAGACTGTCCACATTGGAGTCTATAAATATATAAGGTATTTCCCGTTCTTGTAATTTGTTGGTAAATCTGGCCGTCATTTCAGGAATAGTGGGGGCAAGCAATACGCCGTCCGGCTCTTTTCTCAGTATGTCCTCACCGGCGTTGATGAAGGAGGAATATTCATATTGGTCATAGTACACCACGGACAGGGTGATGTGGAAATCAGAAAAAGTCTCTACGGCTCTTTTCATCCCCATCTCCACATCGGTCCAGTAATCGCCTTCCTTGTGCTGTGGCAGCAGGCAGACGAACAGATACTTTTTGTTGGACGCCAAAGCGCTGGCATACATATTGGGCTGATAGTCCAGTTGCTTCAATATTTCTTCCACCCGTTTCCGGCTGGCTTCGGATACTCCTGTGCGGCCATGCAATACACGGTCCACTGTGCCGACTGATACATCTGCCAGGCGGGCGATATCCTTAATTCTGATTCTTTCGGGCAGTTTATTCATACCTTATTATATATATTGTGCTCGTACACACTAATAATTTATTTTTTTTCGACACAAATATATAACAATTTTTGGTTTTAAAAAAATAAATAGTACCTTTGTGCACGCACACGGATGAATTATTTGAGTGCTCTGTTGAGTACAAGGTTATGATGTGATTCGTCTATAAGTGTGTAAACCAGTAATTTAATTGGATTAGAAGTTAAAAGAATAAATATATAACAATTTAAAATCACGAAATTATGGGAAAAGTAGTAACCTTAGGTGAAATTATGTTGAGATTGTCAACTCCGGGAAACACACGTTTTGTACAGTCGGATTCATTTGATGTTGTTTATGGCGGTGGTGAAGCGAACGTAGCGGTGAGCTGCGCGAACTACGGTCACGAAGCTTATTTCGTAACCAAATTGCCGAAACACGAAATAGGACAGTCTGCTGTGAATGCATTGCGTAAATATGGTGTGAAGACCGATTTCATCAGTCGTGGTGGCGACCGCGTAGGTATCTATTATCTGGAAACAGGAGCTTCCATGCGTCCTAGCAAAGTAATTTATGACCGTGCCCACTCGGCTATCGCCGAAGCCGATCCTTGCGATTTCGATTTTGATGCTATCATGGAAGGTGCGGACTGGTTCCATTGGTCAGGTATCACTCCGGCTATTTCTGACAAGGCTGCTGAACTGACCAAGCTGGCTTGTGAAGCTGCAAAACGTCATGGTGTTACTGTGTCTGTTGACTTGAATTTCCGCAAGAAACTGTGGACAAAAGAAAAAGCACAGTCTATCATGAAACCGTTGATGCAGTATGTAGATGTATGTATAGGTAACGAAGAAGATGCTGAACTTTGTCTAGGATTCAAACCGGAAGCGAATGTGGAAGCCGGTGAAACCAATGCGGAAGGTTACAAAGGAATCTTTAAGGCTATGGCAAAGGAATTCGGCTTTAAATATGTAGTGTCTACCTTGCGTGAATCATTCTCGGCTACTCATAACGGTTGGAAGGCTATGATTTACAACGGAGAAGAATTTTATGAATCAAAACGCTATGACATCAACCCGATTATTGACCGTGTAGGTGGTGGCGACTCATTCTCCGGAGGTATCATTCATGGTCTGTTGACTAAGCCGAATCAAGGTGCCGCCCTTGAATTCGCTGTTGCCGCTTCTGCTTTGAAGCATACTATCAACGGTGATTTCAACTTGGTATCTGTAGACGAAGTGGAAGCATTGGCCGGTGGCGATGCCAGCGGACGTGTACAACGCTAAACTTGTTTTTTATAGGAACACGAATGACGCAAATAACGCAAATTTTTGATACATGTTTTATTTGTATCATTTGTGTTCCAATCTTTCATTTAAACTAAAATATAAAATTATGGCTCGTTTTGATAAAATAGCAGTGTTGAACAAGATTGGTTCAACCGGAATGGTTCCTGTGTTCTACCATAAAGATGCAGAAGTGGCAAAGAAAGTAGTGAAAGCTTGTTATGATGGCGGAGTTCGTGCATTTGAATTTACAAACCGTGGTGACTTTGCTCATGAAGTATTCGCGGAAGTTGTGAAATACGCGGCAAAGGAATGTCCTGAAATGGCTATGGGAGTAGGTTCTATCGTTGATCCTGCTACTGCTGCTCTTTACTTGCAGTTAGGTGCTTGCTTTGTGGTAGGTCCGTTGTTTAATCCAGAAATCGCTAAAGTGTGCAACCGTCGTTTGGTGGCTTATACTCCGGGATGCGGAAGCGTGTCCGAGGTGGGTTTCGCTCAGGAAGTAGGTTGTGATCTTTGCAAAATATTCCCGGGTGATGTATTGGGAGCAAAATTGGTTAAAGGTTTGCTGGCTCCGATGCCTTGGTCTAAACTGATGGTGACCGGTGGTGTGGAGCCGACTCAGGAAAATCTGACTTCTTGGATTAAGGCAGGTGTGTTCTGTGTAGGTATGGGTTCTAAATTGTTCCCTGGCGACAAGGTAGCCGCAGAAGACTGGGCGTATGTAACTGCAAAATGTAAAGAGGCATTAGGCTACATTGCAGAAGCCCGCGCAAATAAATAAGAAAAAGATCAGCTCATGCCCGCAAGGGGTTAGTGAATTAGGGCGTGAGTATCATTTTGTTTAAAGGTGTATATAAAATGGGTAAGGGCCATCGCGAAGTGTATTCGCGGTGGCTTTTCACTTTCCGGCGTGTGCTTGAAGCGGGATGGTGGTAAAAATATTCTTGTAAAGATTGGTAGATAGAATAAAAATTTGTTCTTTTGCACCATTTCTTAAAAAAATAAAATGAAGCGTTTAATCTAAAACACACAAAAATGAAAAAAGCATTATTAAAGGTGACCGTCATGTTGTTATGTTTGGCGGGGGTAACTCCTGCAATGGCCCAGTTTAATTTGAAGAAGGCAGTGGGGGGAGCCGTAAAGGCTGCAAAGGCGGTGACTTTGACCGATGAGCAGATGACAGAGTATGTAAAGGAGTACATTGACTGGATGGATAAGCATAATCAGGTTTGTGCGGACGATGATCCGTATACTGTCCGTTTGAAAAAACTGACTGAAGGGTTGACCGAAGTGGAAGGGATGCCGCTGAATTTCAAAGTATATTATGTGATTGATGTAAACGCGTTTGCTTGTGCCGACGGCAGCGTGCGTGTGTTTTCTTCACTGATGGATATCATGACAGATGAAGAGTTGTTGGGAGTAATAGGCCATGAGGTAGGTCATGTGGCACACAAAGACTCAAAGAACGGTTTCCGTACCGCATTGCTGACATCGGCATTGAAAGATGGTATTTCATCACAAGGAGGAAAAGCGGCTGCCCTGACAGATTCCCAGTTGGGTGACTTGGGAGAGGCATTGGTCAATGCTACTTATTCACAAAAACAGGAACGCGCCGCCGATGATTATGGTTACGAGTTTCTGAAGAAAGCAGGTAAGAATCCTTGGGCGATGGCATTATCATTCCAGAAATTGAAAAAATTGCAAGAAGAGGCAGGAGCACAGAAAAGCAGCAAGCTGAATCAGTTGTTCTCTACTCATCCCGATCTTGACGCACGTATCCAGCGTATGGAGGAACGTGCTACAAGCGAAGGTATTGAGAAACCTGCAAACACGATGGAGGAAACAGCGAAATAAATGGTTTCCGGCAATGTAGGTTATACACATAATAGAGGGTGTCCGTTTCAATGGTGGACACCCTCTTCTTTTTTGGGAGATTTTTTTGCATGACCTTATCTTGCCTCCCGGCGGGATAAAATCTGAATTTATTATGAGAGAAATCCTTATTGGGAGAAAATCAAAGTCCAAAGTTCAGGTTAAAAGAATCAAGTGTTCTTTTTCGTCTAGATTATAGAAGGAAATCTCTTGGTACAAAGATACGCTTATTTTAATGGTTGCCGAATTCCCTGTAGGGTTATATCATAGCTAGATTTCCTAAAATGATGGCAAAAATTCCTTTTTTCTTTCTGATACTTTGCCTTCTCTTTACATTGTGCTATATGCTATGTGTTGTAAATCAGAAGGTTAATGGTGTATATTGTTTCTAGACTATGCAAAAATAGGGTGGCTTAATATAAGTGAAAATCACTATCTTTGTATAAACCAGCAGAAAGAAATGCACAAAACAGTTTAGCCATGATGAATTACGCATACGATACATCTTTGCAGGAAACGATGATACTGACTGAAGCGTTTCACACAGACAGGGTCATCTGTGACAATGGTAGTCTGTATAAGTTTATATGGGTCCAGGAAGGCAAACTGACATTGATAGTAGACCATGTGGAAATAGAGATGGAGCAGGATGAAATCATCTCTGTGAGTAATCTTCACCGCACGGAGTTCAAGAATGTATCGGGCAGGTATCTTGCTCTTCTTTTCAACGAGAATTTTTACGGCATTTACAAGCATGAGAAAGAAGTGTCGTGCAGCGGAGTGCTGTTTAGCGGAACTTCCGGTATAGTGCATCTGCGGCTCCCGATAACCGACTCCGAACTGTTGCACGAGGTGGTGGACAGAATGGTTACCGAATACATTCTGCGGGATAACCTGCAGGGAGAAATGCTCCGCCTGCTGCTGAAACGTTTCATCATTCTGTGTACCCGGCTGGCCCGTAAGCAGTTGTCCGGTTTTCCGGTTAATGAAAAAGGTTTTGACATCATCCAGCGTTATTATGTGTTGGTGGACAATCATTTCAAGGAGAAAAAGCAGGTACAGGCATATGCTGCTTTGTTGCATCGTTCTCCCAAGACGCTTTCCAATTTATTTGCCGCATACGGTATGCCTTCCCCTTTGAAGATTATACAAGAACGAGTGGTGACCGAAGCGAAACGGCTGTTGCTGCATACCTCGCATAGCATCAAAGAAATATCGGTGATTTTGGGCTTTGAAAGTGTGGGTACTTTCAGCCGCTTCTTTAAGAATATGACGGGGGAAAATACCTCGGCATACCGGAAAAGATTGCAATAAATAAGAACCGGTTCTTATTGCTATTAATTTTGATAAAAACAGGGACTTTTTCCATGTTTTATGTAGTTATTCTGAAACAGTATCCGTTATCTGATTAAAAAAACAAGCATCAAAACTTTCTATCTATCTAATTTTCTTGTAAATTTGCACCTTAATTTTTGGAAGGTATTGCCTTTTAGTTAGAGAATACAAGAAAACGATATAAAATTATGAGTAAGAAATTTGCTGAACACTCGCAACTCAACCTATCACAGGTCAATAAAGATGTGCTGAAGAAGTGGGATGAAAACGATGTTTTCGCCAAGAGTATGACAGAACGTGAAGGATGTCCTTCTTTCGTGTTTTACGAAGGACCTCCCTCGGCTAATGGTATGCCGGGTATTCACCACGTGATGGCACGTACCATTAAAGATACTTTCTGCCGCTATAAAACCATGAAAGGGTTCCAGGTAAAACGCAAGGCCGGATGGGATACTCACGGACTGCCTGTGGAACTGGGTGTGGAAAAAGCATTGCATATCACCAAGGAGGATATCGGAAAGACCATTTCTGTTGCCGAGTACAACGCGGCTTGCCGTAAGGACGTGATGAAGTTTACCAAAGAGTGGACAGACCTTACTCATAAGATGGGTTACTGGGTGGACTTGGAGAATCCATACATCACTTATGACAACCGCTATATTGAAACGTTGTGGTGGCTTTTGAAGCAGCTTTATAACAAAGGTCTGCTGTATAAAGGCTACACCATCCAGCCTTACTCTCCGGCTGCCGGAACAGGATTGAGCTCGCACGAGTTGAACCAGCCGGGCTGTTACCGTGATGTGAAAGACATCACTGTGGTAGGACAGTTCAAGATGAAGAATCCGAAACCCGAGATGGCGGAATGGGGAACTCCTTATTTTCTGGCGTGGACAACTACTCCGTGGACATTGCCTTCGAATACGGCATTGTGCGTAGGACCGAAAATAGACTATGTGGCCGTGCAGACTTACAACGGATATACCGGAGAAAAGATGACTGTAGTATTGGCAAAAGCCTTGCTCTATACTCACTTTAACAAGAAAGCGGAAGAACTTGCCTTGGAAGACTATAAGCCGGGTGACAAACTGATTCCGTTCAAAGTAGTGGGTGAATATAAAGGACCGGATCTGGTAGGCATGGAATACGAACAGCTTATTCCTTGGGTGAAACCGGTGACGGTAGATGAAAACGGAAAATGGCAAGAAGCGGCCGGTCAGGCATTCCGTGTCATTCTCGGTGACTATGTAACTACCGAAGATGGTACGGGTATCGTACATATCGCTCCGACATTCGGTGCGGACGATGCTTTTGTAGCACGTGCGGCAGGTATTCCTTCTCTGTTCATGATAAACAAGAAGGGTGAAACCCGTCCTATGGTGGATCTGACTGGTAAATTCTATCTGTTGGACGAACTGGACGAGACTTTCGTAAAGGAATGTGTGGACGTAGAGAAATATAAGGAATATCAGGGTCGGTGGGTGAAGAATGCTTACGATCCTCAGTTTACTGTAGATGGCAAGTACGATGAAAAAGCTGCTGCCGCCGCCGAATCACTCGATATCTATATCTGTATGATGATGAAAGCCGGCAACAAGGCGTTCAAGATAGAAAAGCATGTGCACAATTATCCGCACTGCTGGCGTACTGACAAACCGGTGCTCTACTATCCGCTGGACAGTTGGTTCATCCGATCTACCGCAGCCAAAGAGCGCATGATGGAACTGAACAAGACTATCAACTGGAAACCGGAATCTACCGGGACAGGCCGTTTCGGCAAGTGGTTGGAAAACTTGAATGACTGGAATTTGAGCCGTTCTCGTTATTGGGGGACTCCGCTGCCTATCTGGCGCAGTGAAGAGGGAGAAGAGCTTTGTATCGGTTCTGTAGAGGAATTGTATAATGAAATAGAAAAATCAATAGCTGCCGGATTTATGACCGCCAATCCTTATAAGGAAAAAGGTTTTGTTCCGGGCGAATATAACGGGGAGAACTATGATAAGATAGACCTTCACCGTCCGTATGTGGATGATATCATCTTGGTGTCTGAAAGCGGCAAGCCGATGAAACGTGAGGCCGACTTGATTGATGTGTGGTTCGACTCCGGTGCGATGCCTTACGCGCAGTTGCACTATCCGTTCGAAAATAAGGAAATTGTGGACAACCGTACTTATTATCCTGCGGATTTCATTGCAGAAGGGGTGGATCAGACCCGTGGCTGGTTCTTTACGCTACATGCTATCGCTACGATGGTATTCGACAGTGTGGCTTACAAGAACGTAATCTCTAATGGCTTGGTTTTGGATAAGAACGGAAACAAAATGTCAAAACGTCTGGGCAATGCGGTGGATCCGTTCGGCGCTATCGAACAGTATGGCTCCGATCCTTTGCGTTGGTACATGATTACCAATTCTTCTCCGTGGGATAACTTGAAATTTGATACCGATGGGGTGGATGAGGTTCGTCGTAAATTCTTCGGTACCTTATATAATACCTATTCGTTCTTTGCACTTTATGCCAATGTGGATGGTTTCGCTTATCAGGAAGCAGAAGTGCCGGTAAATGAACGTCCCGAGATAGACCGTTGGATTCTGTCTGTTCTGAATTCATTGGTGAAGAACGTGGACGCTTGTTACAACGATTACGAACCGACCAAGGCAGGACGTCTGATTACAGACTTCGTAAATGATAATTTGAGTAACTGGTACGTGCGCTTGAACCGTAAACGTTTCTGGGGTAATGCCATGTCACAGGATAAGCTGTCCGCTTATCAGACATTGTACACTTGTCTTGAAACAGTGGCTAGGCTGATGGCACCTGTCGCTCCGTTCTATGCCGACCGTTTGTATACAGATTTGATTGCCGTTACAGGTCGTGACACCGTGGTTTCTGTACACTTGGCCAAGTTCCCGGAATGTAATGAGGCATTGATAGACGGAGAACTGGAAGCGCGTATGCAGATGGCTCAGAATGTTACTTCTATGGTATTGGCATTGCGCCGTAAAGTCAATATCAAAGTGCGCCAGCCGTTGCAGTGTATCATGGTTCCGGTGGTGGACGAAGAGCAGAAAATGCATATCGAAGCCGTAAAAGACTTGATTATGAACGAAGTGAATGTGAAAGAAATCAAGTTTGTAGACGGAGCTGCAGGCGTATTGGTGAAAAAGGTGAAATGTGACTTTAAAAAACTGGGTCCGAAATTCGGCAAACAGATGAAAGCTGTTGCCGCAGCCGTAGCCGGAATGTCGCAAGAAGCTATTGCCGAATTGGAGAAAAATGGTAAATATACCTTTATGCTTGATGGTGCGGAAACGGTTATCGAAACAACGGATGTGGAGATCTTCAGTGAGGATATTCCGGGATGGCTGGTTGCCAATGAAGGCAAACTGACTGTGGCTTTGGAGGTTACCGTAACCGAAGAACTGCGTCGTGAGGGGGTTGCCCGTGAGTTGGTAAACCGTATACAGAATATCCGTAAGAGTAGTGGTTTTGAGATAACAGACAAAATAAAAGTGGCATTATCTAAAAATCCTCAAACCGATGATGCGGTAAATGAATATAATACTTATATTTGTAACCAAGTTCTTGCTAACTCCTTGGAATTAGTGGATGAAGTGAAGAACGGTACAGAATTAAATTTTGATGATTTCTCACTTTATGTGAGTGTCGTAAAAGAATAATTAACCTTTTAAAACTAAGTTATATGGCTGAAAAAACTAGATATTCAGATGCGGAACTTGAGGAATTCCGTGCTATTATCATGGAAAAACTGGAATTGGCTCAGCGCGACTATGATAGACTGAAAAGTAGTATCATGAATAAGGACGGTAATGATACGGACGATACTTCCCCTACTTATAAAGTTTTGGAAGAAGGTGCTAATACATTGTCTAAAGAAGAAACAACCCGGTTGGCGGCACGTCAGCTGAAGTTTATCCAAGGATTGCAGGCGGCACTGATACGTATCGAAAATAAAACTTATGGTATTTGCCGTGAAACCGGTAAGTTGATTCCGAAGGAAAGGCTTCGTGCAGTACCTCATGCAACACTGAGCATTGAGGCAAAGAACGAAGGAAAGAAATAAAATAGTGGTTAATGGTTAGTGATTAATAGTTAATGAGTTTCACTGTCATGTTACAGTATTAACCGCTAATCATTAACCATTAATTAATTTTCAATTTAATAAATGAAGAAACTACTCACCAAGGGGCAGCTCTCTGTTCTTATTGTCTTTGGAATTCTGATTATCGACCAGATAATAAAGATATTGGTAAAGACCAATATGTACTGGCATGAGAGTATCCGCATAACAGATTGGTTTTATATCTATTTTACAGAAAATAACGGCATGGCTTTCGGTATGGAAATATTTGGAAAGTTATTCCTTACTACCTTCCGTATTGTAGCTGTGGGATTGATTATCTGGTATCTGGCAAAAATCGTGAAACAGAATTATAAGACTGGTTATATTGTATGTATCTCTTTAATTTTGGCGGGGGCTATCGGTAACATTATAGACAGTGTGTTCTATGGAGTTATTTTTAATGAAAGTACTCATAGTACCATCGCTTCTTTTGTTCCGGTAGGTGAAGGGTATTCGGAATGGTTACATGGTAAAGTGGTGGATATGTTCTATTTTCCCATTATTGAAACCAACTGGCCCGAATGGATACCGGGAATAGGAGGGGAACATTTCATATTTTTCAGTCCGATATTTAATTTTGCCGATGCCGCCATCAGTTGCGGTATTGTGGCGTTGTTGTTATTTTACGGTAAATATCTGAATAAGAATATTCACCCGTCAGCAGAAGAAATTAAAGAATAAATGATGCGTCGCAAGAATATTACTTGGGTGTGGCTGCTGGGTGCGGCTTTTATGGTGGGGTGTGGTAAGCAAGTGCCTGAAAATATTATCCAGCCGGACAGGATGGAGAATATCTTGTACGATTATCATTTAAGTATCTCCATGGGCAATAATCTGAGTTATTCTGATAATTATCAAAAGGAAGCATATAAGAACTATGTTTTCGAGAAGCATCATATTACTGAAGCTGAATTCGATTCGTCCATGGTATGGTACACACGTCACACAGAGGAACTTGCCAGCCTCTATAAAAAGCTGGGGGAACGCTTCCGCAGTGAAAAAAAACACATGCAGGAGTTACTGGCATTGCGTGAGAATAAACCGGCTGTATCGTTGCCGGGAGATACTGTGGATGTATGGTATGACCGTAAACTTTATTGGCTGACAGATGTTCCGTTGGCGAATAAGGTGACTTTTGAGATTCCCGCTGATAGTAATTTCAAAGCAAAGGATGCTTTCCTGTGGTCGGCTGATTATATATTCCTTTCGGAAGGAGAACGGAGAGCCACTATGGGGTTCAATATTTTGTTTGATAATGATTCTGTGGTGGGACGTGTGAAGGATATCACGTGTTCTGGTGTGCAGACCTTGTATATAAAGCCTGATTCTGCTTTTGCCATCAAGAGTGTGAACGGATTTATTTACTATATGGATAGTGATTCGTCAACGAATAAGCCGGGACTGATTATCAATAATATTACTTTGACCCGTTATCATGAACCGGTAGATACAATGACAGTTGCCGGAAAGGATAGTTTGGCTGTGGAACGGCGTGTTGGAACAGATTCGATGGTAACAGAGAAAAAAGCAGATTCGATTCAATCGGTGGATATCAGGAAAAATGTTCCCGTCCGTATGAATCCACGTGAGATGAAGGAGAATAATGCGGCAGATCATTCTCACCCAGATCGTCCTCAGAGAATCAAGCGCAGAAATTAATTATTTTTTGTGGGTATGAGACGTTTTGCTTGTCATTATCTTTATGTTTCGGCAGATGGCTGTTATTCTAAATATGTAGTGGAGTTGGAAGATAGCGATAGAGTGCGTGCATATTTTCCATTGAAGGAGGAGATTAGTGCGACACAATGGATAGGCGGAGTGATTATTATTTCTCCGATGTATGAGTTGGATATTTGTTCCGGAGAGAAATTTGTTGATTTCCTGCACCGTGCCATGCTGGAAACAGAACTTGAGCAACCTGTATATGCATGGCATATAGCTGATTTTGATTTGCCGGGAAAGGAGTTTACAGCAGGAAGCAGACTGGTACGCTTATAATGTATGCTTTGGGTAGAGCTGTAGTATTTCTCATTCAGAAATTATTGGATATGCCGATGGAAATATGAATTTTAAGGTAATAAACGTCTTCTGAACTCCGAGCAAACCACTGCTGTGGCAATTGCCACATTCAATGATTCGGAGGTTTCCCGTTCTTGAGGATAATTGGGAATGTATAACTTCTTGTTTATCAGCTTCTCTACTTCAGGACTTACTCCTTTTCCTTCGTTTCCCATGACAATCAATCCATGAGCCGATAGGGATTCTGCATAAATAATGTTCCCGCTTAAAAAAGTGCCGTATACAGGAATATCGGCCAGGCTTTCAATAAGCTGTGGTAAAGAACAGTAATGAACTTTTACTCTAGCCAATGCCCCCATGGTTGCCTGTACGGTTTTGGGATTATACACATCTGCTGTCCCTGCCGAGCAGAAGATATGCTCAATGCCAAACCAGTCTGCCAAGCGGATAATGGTTCCCAGATTTCCGGGATCTTGTACATCGTCCAACGCCAGGCATAGAGAACTTTTAATAACTTCCGGATTTAAATCATAAGAAGGTTGTACAAAAACGGCCAATACCTCTTGGGGGGTCTTTTGAAGGCTGGCACGTGACAACTCTTCTTGTGTTACTTCAATAATTTCGTTGGCCGTGACAGGGTGGTTTATTTTCAGCCAATTGGAAGTGGCAATCAGTAACTTGCAGGGGAAGTAGCCTAATAAATCGCCTACCAATTTATGTCCTTCGGCCACAAAAACTTGTTCTTCTTTGCGTTTTTTTTTCAGTTCCAACGAACGGATATATTTTATTTTGTTTTTGCTCAGCATGATAATTTCTATTTAATAACAAATATTTGGAGCAAAGCTAAGAAGATATTTTCAATTAATATCTATCTTTGTAGATAAATTTGCGAAGGTTACGGATTTGTATGAAGAAAAGCGCACGCCCATATATATGCACATTTATTATAGCACTATGCACCTCGTGTTCGGTCAGTAAATTTATTCCTGAGGATAAATATTTATTGGATGAGGTCAGGATTGTATCTGAGACGAAAGAGGTGAAGCCGTCACTATTCAATTCATATATTCGTCAGAATCCTAATGCCAAATGGTTTAATTTGGTTAAGATACCTATGCGCACTTATTGCGTCTCAGGCGTGGACTCCACTAAATGGATTAATCGTTTTTTTAGGAAGATTGGTGATGCTCCGGTAATCTATGATGAATCTGTTGCCCTGAAATCCCAGGAGGAAATAGAGAAAGCGGTACGTAATATGGGGTATATGGGGGCTACTGTGCACTTGGATAAAAAAACGAAGAAGAACAAATTAAAATTGGCTTACCGTATTCATGCCGGGCATCCTTATAGGGTACGTCATGTGGTGTATGATATAGATGATTTGGTTATCAGTAACTACATGCGGCAGGACTCTGCCCAAAGTTTGTTGGCGCCCGGTATGTTGTTTGATGTGAATGTGCTGGATACTGAACGGCAGCGGATTACCAAATTATTGCAAAATAAGGGGTATTATAAGTTCAACAAGGATTTTTTGGTCTATCAGGCGGATACGGCTAGAAATACCTATTTGGTGGATTTGACTCTACGATTACTTCCTTATCAGCGTAGAAAAGAAGATTTGCCGCGGAAGCATAGACAATACAAGGTGGGGGAGGTGAATTTTCTGGCGGATGATGAAATCATGTCGGTGCAGGAAGGAACTTTGGAAGAATTTGACTCTTTGCGATACAAAGGATATAGTATGTATTACAAGGGAAAGGCTTTTCTCCGTCCGCAAGTGTTGGTTGATTTCAATCGTATCCGTCCGGGAGAACTGTATAGTGAACAGGATGTGCAAAACACCTATTCCAATCTGGGGCGTTTGCGTGCCTTGAAATACTCTAATATTCGTTTTCGTGAAGTGAATGGAGAAAATGGTACGCAACTGGACGCGTACGTATTTTTGGCAAAGAACAAAAATAAATCCATGGCGTTTGAAGTAGAAGGAACTAATTCGGCTGGTGACTTGGGAGCGGCTGCCTCGGTTTCTTTTCAGCACCGTAATGTATTCAAAGGTTCCGAAACTTTTATGATGAAAGTACGTGGCGCTTATGAGGCCATTACGGGATTGGGGGTGGCTTCACAGGATTATGTGAATGATAATTACATGGAGTATGGGATAGAAAGCAGCTTGAATTTCCCTCAGTTCATGTTTCCTTTTCTATCATCGAATTTTAAAAAGAAAATTAGAGCTACTTCAGAGGTCGGCTTAAAGTTCACATCGCAAGTTCGTCCGGAATTCTCGCGTACACTGGCTTCTGCTTCATGGAGTTATAAATGGACTGACAGGAAACGTATGCAACACCGTTTGGATTTGGTAGATGTCAATTATGTATATATGCCTAGAAAGTCATCGGCTTTTCAGGAATATTTGGACAGCATGAGTCTGAGGAATTCAGCTTTGAAAGCCAGTTATGAAAATCAGCTTGTTGTGCGTACAGGGTACAGCTTTACCTATAACAGTGCAGGAAACGCCATGATGCGTACACCTACTAAAAATTCCTATTCTATTCGTGCCAATATTGAAGAGGCTGGTAATTTACTATATGTTGCTTCCAAATTGGTTCACCCTAATCCGAAAGATGGAGAAGATTATGTGCTGGCAAATATTCCTTTTGCTCAATATGTGAAAGCAGATTTTGATTTTGCAAAGAATTTCATGATAGATCCGCGTAACTCATTTGTGTTTCATATAGGAGTGGGGGTGGCCTATCCGTATGGTAACTCCAAAATGCTTCCTTTTGAAAAGAGATATTTTTCCGGTGGCGCGAACAGTGTACGTGGGTGGTCTGTGCGTTCTTTGGGGCCTGGTGTTTATAAAGGTAGTGAGGATGGGAGAATGGACTTTATCAATCAGGCTGGTGATATTAAATTGGACTTGAATATAGAATATCGTACTCATTTGTTTTGGAAATTGAATGGAGCGGCTTTTGTGGATGCCGGTAATATCTGGACTATTCGTGATGACTCCGGACAGGAAGGTGGTTTATTCAAATTTAACGAGTTTTATAAACAGATAGCTGTAGCATACGGTTTGGGAATCCGTTTTGATCTGGATTATTTGATTTTGCGTTTTGATGGTGGTATGAAGGCCATAAATCCTGTGGAAACAGGTAAAAAACGATATCCTGTTATCCGACCGCGCTTTAGCCGTGATTTTGCTTTTCACTTTGCAGTAGGTTATCCATTTTAAAGAAAAATATATAATATGATGAAAGAAAGAAAGAGAACATATACTGAGGAGGAGGTTAATGAGTTGAAAAAATGGTTTGATTCTCAATCACTTCCTCCAACAATGCAGATAGATAAGGCTGCTTTTACTCCTAATTTAAAGGATACGGTAGATATGCTGTTTGAGCAGGCCTATGTATGTTACGAAAATCCTAAAATGCAGGGATGTCTTTATTTGTTAGAGAAAATTAAGAGCAATTTGGGAAAAAACGGGGCAGGAGCGTGAGCAATTAGCATTTCATATTGTTATCAAGGTATTATAATTTAATACTGACAGTATGAAGAAGAATTTATTATTGTATGGTGTATTTCTTTGCGCCCTCTCCATGTCCTCTTGTTCCGGTGGTTCCAAGAGTAGTCACGTTATGGATAGCAGTAGCATGAGTGTGGAGAATGCGAATGAAGTGATGAAGTATTATGATACCTCATTGAAAATCTTGAAAGACTTAGTTAATGAGAATGAGATAAAAGCGGTGCTGGGCTACTTGGATCAGAAGATGCCGGTAGATTCTCTGCCTGTGGTATCACAGCCTGTGGTTTCTGTTCAAGATACAGTGTTTGTTTCTAATCCGGGAAATTACTTCAACGAGAATGACCGTCAGAATCTGAAGGAAAATTATGGCCGTTTGTTCCGGTCGATTTCTGCATTTTATGAGAACTATAAGACTTACCGGCTGTATATGCAGGATCAATCATATAAAAAGGATAATAATGCTTTGGCGGATAAAATAAGAAAAGAGGAGCTATTATTGAGTATTGCTTTATCTGAATACAAACAGGTTATTTTTGATATATTAACTCCGATGGTTGAGGGGGCTAAAATAACTCTGACTCCTATAAAGGGAGATGTTAAAGATAAATAGAAGTATAACAGGCAGCTGGAAGGTTGCCTGTTTGGATTGTATTATGTGAATTAAATCCTTGTTGTTCTCTGCTTTGTTGTTAAGGAAGCTATTTCATTTCCAATCTTCTTGATTTTTTCTCTTAAATATTTTCAGTCTGTTCAAGAACTATTTTTAGATATATCTTTTATACGTTCCCCTTTAGAGAAACTTGACATTCCGGTAGGAGATGCTTGCTTGTAGATTTCTATTGTTTAAGTTTATGCTATAATGATGAAAAAGCCAAAAGGGTATGTATATAGGATAAATAGAACTCAGATGGATTGCTGATATTGTTTTAATTGTCCATTTAATGGGTTGAATTTAATAAAATTGTTAATAACTTTCACATAACTTTTCTATAAATAATGTGAAGTTTAATAAGGTGTTTTTTATCTTTGTAGCAGATTAATTGTAAAAAAGTGCTGTAATATTATTTGTTATGGAAAAATTGTATGTTATAAATAGAATTAAAGAATTATGCAATAAAAAGAATGACAGAGAGATAGCTTTGGATTTCTCTTATAATAATAGGATATTCCATGCAAAATATTTATTTTTAGGCAATGACCTTTATATTACAGATACATTAAATGTTATTGAGTTAAAGGATTTGGATATGGGAGTTTTGAGCAGACTTAGCGAATTATTAAAAATATAAGATAACTGATTTTCCTTGTGCAGTCATTGATGGCTGTACGCTCATTTGTATTTTAAAGCGGTGGCCCGGGAGGGGTAGCCGCTTTTGTTTGATGGACTTATAACAAAAAAGGAATAACTTTTGTTACTCCTTTCGTACACCCTCAGGGATTCGAACCCTGGACCCACTGATTAAGAGTCAGTTGCTCTACCAACTGAGCTAAGAGTGCAAAATGCAAACTATTTTTCCGTACACCCTCAGGGACTCGAACCCTGGACCCATTGATTAAGAGTCAATTGCTCTACCAACTGAGCTAAGAGTGCAAAATACAAACTATTTTTTCTTTTGTACACCCTCAGGGATTCGAACCCTGGACCCACTGATTAAGAGTCAGTTGCTCTACCAACTGAGCTAAGAGTGCATTCTTTTCTGATTTGCGGTTGCAAAGGTAGGTGTTTTCTTTTAAACATCCAACATTTTGCATCATTTTTTCACCTTTTCATCGAAATTTATTCAAACTCATAAATATCTGAAGGCGTATTCCGCTTTAAGGCAATGACTTGCACATCTTTGCCAACGATAATCCCTTTGTTTCGTAGTGAGAGTTCTACTGTCTTATATGCCAGTTCGGGGTGATTATTGTCTTTGCTAAGATGACAAAGCCAAATATATTTAAGACTTTCATTGATATTTTCTGCCAAAAAATCGGCGGTTTCGCGGTTACTCATGTGTCCATTAGGCCCGGCAATACGTTCTTTTAAATATTGGGGATAAGGTCCCATTTTCAACATCTCTTCATCGTAATTCGCTTCCAATACCAAATAGTTTGCTTTACATATATATTCGGCGGCAGTGGGAGTGATATGCCCCAAGTCAGTAAGGAAAGAAAATATTTTACCGTCTATATTTATGCAATAGCCAACATTGTCAGTTCCGTCGTGAGGCACTTCAAAGGCAGTAATTGCGAAATCTTCCAATTCCATTGTCTCACCTTTGTGCAGGTAGTGTACGCAGGTCGATAATTTCTCGGTCATGCAATAACTTTTGTTGATTCCTGCATGTACTTCCGGAGTAGAGTAAACAGGAATTCCAAATTTCTCTCCTAAATGCCCTACTGCTTTGATGTGGTCGGCATGATCGTGTGTTATGAATACTGCCCGGATAATATCCAGTCCGATTCCAAGTTCTTTTAATGTTTTTTTTATTGTACGGATGCCAATGCCTGCATCCACCAATATGCCATATCTGTCTGTTCCGAGAAAATAGCAGTTGCCGCTACTTCCGCTTGCGAGACTTATAAATTTGATTTTCATTTTGTTGCTCTCCCAATTCTAGTGAATCCCCACGTTTTTTGTGTTAAAAGAGCCGCAAATATACATAAAAAAAGGAGGAAATAAAATAGAAACAGGCTTTTTCGGAAAGATGATTTAGCGGATATTGTTTTAAAAGAATGCCTGGAATCTGGATTATGGAATACGTAGATAATAACCCTTTCCTCTGACTGTTATTAATTTATATTCTTGGAATTCTTTTAAAACTTTCCGGATTGATTTGATGTGTGCATCTATTTTTTCATTGGCATTATCATCCGTAGGCCAGAGACTCTTTTTTATTTCTTCACGACTTACGCAAGTTCCTGCTTTTTCATAAAGCATATTTAGTAAAGTGAGGTCTAATTTCTGAATGTTGCACTTTTTGTTTCCTATATACAACTCTTGTTTCTCCATGTCTATGTTCATAAGAGTAAGGAGTGTTTGGGTATCCTTTTCCTTTTTAAGAAAAATGAGTATGAAAATAAGAATCATCAATTGTCCGATGAGCCAAAAGAGAGTGTTGTCTATGTGTCGTAAAATGGTTTTGAAGTCATAGTTTACCCATGCTTGTACCTTGATGTTTTGGGTGATATCTACTATGTATCGGGGAGTATTGTATGCCGTTCGGGGAATTGCAGAACTTTGGTCACTGTGTTGGGAAATGGATTTGTTATAATAAATAGTTCCGGTCCTGCCGGTTATGTCATGATCGGATAATATCTTTCTAAAGGTTGCATTTAATTCATCGGGCTTTATGGGTTTTAGTTGGGATAGAATGTATTGGTTCAGCATACGTTTGGCGGTCTGCTCGTCCAGGCTGTCTTTAAAGGTATAGATTGTTTTTCCTTGTCTGGTTCTTATGGTGTAGCTTTTTACTTTTTGATGTAGGCTGGGAGCGATAGTATACATCTTTATATCCCAGTTTGTAGGTTCGGGATGATAATAGCTGATATAGGAAAGTCTTTCATTGTAATCTTCCGTAATGGCGGATTTGAAAGCGTGGTCTATTTGGGTGTTTACTCGTTCGGTACTATTATGAAAAGCGATATAAACAGTATATAGAACGGTGGTGGTGACTGCCATAAATAAGATAATGTGTGTTTTTGCCCTTTTCATCGTATGAATTTTGAATGCAAAAGTAAATAACGTTAAGGAAAAAACAGGTGTTTTATCTGATCTTTTTCTGAAAAAGGAGAAAATTCAGAAAGAGTTCAGATAAATATTTTGCAGAGATACAGGCTTTTCTTCTTCTTTGCGTCAACAAAATATTTTGCGAATCAATAAAAGCAAGAAACGTATGAGAACAAAAGCTGTTTTATTTTTTCTCTTGTTATTGCCGGTGTATGTGGTGAATGGCCAAGATGACAAGAGAGAGTATTTGAAAAAGGTGTTGGATAATTTAGAGCAGATTAAGTCAGCAACGTATAAAGTAGAGGGCGAAGTCTGGAATCCTGGTGATACAATTCCTTCCAGTATTAGAAAATATATGGTGAAAGAGTTCGATAATCCGGCAGATTCTACGATAGGGGCAAGTTTTGTGAATTTGGGAACAGATGATGGTAAAGAGTTCCAATTCGGTTATAATGGTGAAGTACGTGTGTTGGTGAATCATGCTGTCAAGGAAATAAAAATCGATAATTTTACCACCAGGCCGTTACCTGTCAGACCGTTGTCCCCACCTTTCTTTAATTATTGCAAAAATATTGTCAGGTATGCTTTGGAAACAGAAGACAGCATAGCCACCACATTGGAAGACTGTGGGGATTATTTTCATTTTAAACTTGTCATAAACGAAAATACACAAGTGGAGTTCTTTGGTAAAGCTTATCACATGCCTCCACCTCCTTTTTATGTAGAGCCGACTTCTATTTATGAACTGTGGATTCACAAATCGAATGGTTTGCCTTATAAAAAACGGAGAGCAATGTCCCATGATATATCGGTGGAAACTTGCTGTAATGTGGAAATAAACAAAGAAACAATTGACAGGTTTGATGTTTTCGATTATGTTCCGCAAGGTTATGAAACAAAAAAATATGATTATGGCGTTCCTTCCAGGAATATGGCCGCTAATCTGACGGGTAAGAAAGCACCAGAATGGACATTGAATGATATAAAGGAGCGTCCCGTGTCATTGAGTGATTTGAAAAGTAAGGTCATCTTGGTAAATATAACAGGAATAGGCTGCGGAGCTTGCCAGGCTTCTATCCCTTTTCTGAAAGAACTGAAAAGAAAGTACCAAGAAGAAGATTTTGAATTGGTAGCCATTGAAAGTTGGAGCCGGATGCATTCACTTCAGAATTATGCAAAGAGAAAGGAATTGAATTATATGTTTTTGGATGGAGATGATAAAGTGATAGAAGATTACCGGACGGGTGGGGCGGCTCCGTACTTTTTTATTTTGGATAAAGAACGGATTATACGGAAAGTCATTCGAGGATATGGCATGGGAAAGACCGACAAGGAAATAACGGAGGCTATAGAAGAATTGCTATAACTGGAATGAGGATGGAACAAAAAGTGAAAACTTTTGCAGACACATTTGTTCCATCCTCATTTATTTATATTCAGCACTCTGACGGTTGTCAAAATTGGAAGAACTTCTTGGCATTATTATAGCAGATATCTTCCACCATCTGATTGACGCGTTCTATTTCGCAAGCAGGGATTTCGCCGTTTTCCACATCATTACCCAGCAAGTTGCACAAAGTACGACGGAAATATTCGTGACGCGGATAAGACAGAAATGAACGAGAATCTGTCAGCATACCTACGAAGCGGCTCAACAAGCCTAACAATGACAGTGCGTTCATCTGTTTTTCCATACCGTCTTTCTGATCGAGGAACCACCATCCAGAACCGAATTGAATTTTGCCTGGAATTGTACCGTCCTGGAAGTTGCCTAACATGGTAGCAATTACTTCATTGGCGCAAGGATTCAAGTTGTAAAGGATAGTTTTGGCCAGTTTTTCTTCTGTATTCAGGCGGTCAAGGAATTTTGCCATCGCTTTGGCGGTGGTAAACTCACCGATTGAATCGAAACCAGTATCAGGTCCCAGAAGTTTGAACATCTTGGTGTTGTTGTTGCGGATTGCTCCATAGTGGAACTGCTGGGTCCAGCCTTTTTCCCAATCCATTTCCCCAAATACGATCAGCATGGCTGATTTGAATTTCAGAATTTCTTCCTTGGTCAGTTCTGTACCACCATATACTTTATTAAATATAGCATTGATTTCAGCATCAGTATAGTCTTCAGCATAAAACTCTTCAATTCCGTGGTCAGACAATTTACAACCTTGTTCAGCAAAGAAGTCATGACGTTTCCGCAAAGCAGTTACCATGTCATCGAAAGAAGAGATCGTGACACCGCTTACAGCAGACAATTTTTCCATATAAGCACGGAAATCAGCAGGAACTTCTACTGCCATAGCCTTGTCTGGACGCCAAGTGGGAAGCATTTTAATTTCGAATCCGCTTTCACGGGTTTTGATGTGATATTCCAATGAATCTACTGGATCATCGGTTGTACAAACGGTTTCCACATGATAACGACGCATCATGCCTCGTGCGGAGTATTCCGGTTTGGCAAGCTTTTCATTACATTCATCAAAAATCTCGCGGGCTGTTTTCGGATTCAATACTTTATTGATTCCAAATGCGGTTTTCAATTCCAAATGAGTCCAATGGTATAATGGGTTGCGGAAGGTATAAGGAACTGTTTCCGCCCATTTTTCGAATTTTTCCCAGTCTGTGGTGTCTTTACCGGTACAATAACGCTCGTCCACACCGTTGGTACGCATGGCACGCCATTTATAGTGGTCTCCACCCAACCAGATTTCTGTCAGTGACTTAAACTGATAGTCGTCAGCAACCATCTGGGGAATCAGGTGGCAGTGGTAATCGATAATAGGCATTTTAGCCGCATGTTCATGATACAACTTCTGCGCAGTTTCTGTCTGAAGCAGGAAGTTTTCATCCATAAAGTTTTTCATAAGTAGTCTTTTTATATCTATATAATTGTTGTTTATTTTGACTTTCAGTAAAAACTCATTCTAAAAAAGATGTCAAAGAGCATCTCTTTAGATTTATTAACCGTTATCGAACACGAAAGTAGAAATTTTATTTGGAATAACAAAATTATTTGTATCTTTGCGGCGAAGATTTAAAGATTTTAAATGCTTGGATCAATGATGATATATAAAAACTTAAATATATATTACCGTTTAAGAGAAAGCATGAATACTATGAGTACACAATAAAATCTGATTCGTCTTCGATAAGTACAGGTATGGATAAACACATAATATAATTAAAAATATGAAAGCATTAAACAAGGAGACAGCAGCAAAGACTCAACGTCCCGAAAGAATCATTCAATTTGGTGAGGGTAACTTTCTTCGTGCGTTTGTGGATTGGATTATCTACAACATGAACGAAAAAACTGATTTCAACAGCAGTGTGGTGGTGGTTCAACCTATTGAAAAAGGCATGGTTGACATGTTGAACGCACAAGATTGTCTGTATCATGTAAACTTGCAAGGTTTGGATAAGGGACAGGTGGTAAACAGCCTGACAAAAATTGATGTGATCAGCCGTGCTTTGAATCCTTATTCTCAGAATGATGAATTTATGAAATTGGCGGAACAGCCGGAAATGCGTTTTGTTATCTCTAATACGACAGAGGCCGGTATCGCTTTTGATCCTGCCTGCAAGCTGGATGATGCCCCTGCTTCATCATATCCGGGCAAACTGACTCAGTTGTTGTATCACCGTTATAAAACGTTCAATGGCGATAAGAGCAAAGGTTTAATAATCTTCCCTTGCGAATTGATTTTCCTGAACGGTCATAAACTGAAAGAAACCATCTATCAATATATTGAATTGTGGAACCTGGGTGAAGACTTTAAGCAATGGTTTGAGGAAGCTTGTGGTGTCTACGCTACTTTGGTAGACCGTATTGTACCGGGATTCCCCCGCAAAGATATCGCTGCTATTAAAGAAAAATTGCAGTATGATGACAATCTGGTGGTACAGGCAGAAATCTTCCATTTGTGGGTAATTGAAGCTCCGCAGGAGATCGCCAAGGAATTCCCTGCCGACAAGGCCGGTTTGAATGTATTGTTTGTTCCGTCTGAAGCTCCTTATCACGAAAGAAAAGTTACTTTGTTGAACGGTCCTCACACAGTGCTGTCTCCGGTAGCCTATCTGTCTGGAATCAACATTGTGCGTGAGGCTTGCGAGCATGAAGTGGTAGGTAAATACATTCATAAAGTTATGTTCGATGAGTTGATGGAAACCCTGAACCTGCCGAAAGAAGAATTGAAGAAGTTTGCGGAAGATGTTTTGGAGCGTTTCAACAATCCGTTTGTTGATCACCAGGTGACTTCTATCATGCTGAATTCATTTCCTAAATATGAGACTCGCGACCTCCCGGGTTTGAAAGTTTATCTGGAACGTAAGGGTGAGTTGCCTAAAGGCTTGGTATTGGGACTGGCGGCTATCATCACTTATTATAAAGGTGGTGTTCGTGCTGACGGTGCTGAGATTGTTCCGAACGATGCTCCTGAAATCATGAATCTGCTGAAAGAACTTTGGGCTACAGGCTGCACTCAGAAAGTGGCGGAAGGCGTGTTGGCTGCAGAATCTATTTGGGGTGAGAACTTGAACAACATTCCGGGTTTGACCGCAGCTGTGAAAGCTGATCTTGACTCTATTCAAGAAAAGGGTATGCTGGAAACAGTAAAGGGTATTCTCTAGATTAATTGTTAGAAATAGTTTATAAATTCCTTGAGGGAGATTTGGGTTATTAAACTGAATCTCCCTATTTTTGTAACTATACAAAATAGATGTGGCCTATGGAGAAACAAGAATTCAGACCCAGCTATCCTTTATGGGTTTGGACGGTTATTGCTATTATGTTGGTGGCGTGTACATGCCTTTTTATAGCGCATGGAAGATATGCATCTTTGCTGGTCTTGACTCCTTCTCTGCTGATAATGGGGGTAAGGTTATTGTCTGTTTATACTATTACTCCTGATTCTTTTGCCTTAGCTATAAGAGGGATGAAGCCTCAGCATGTTTTTCCTTTGCAAAACATCACAGAGATAGAAAAGGAGTACACAAAGTCTGGTAAACTCAAGTCGATTGTGATCCGTTACCGGAAAGAAGGAATGTACCACAATTTTTTAGTTATCAAGAAAGATGATGTAAATATTGAAGGTATTCTGAACGCTATTTTGAACTATTGTCCTTCCGTATCTGTTCGTTAAAGATGATCATTAGGGAAAAATAAGGAAATACTCTTCTTTTCAGTTCCGCCTGATGGGAAGAATGATATTCTTCGGCTGTCGATATATTTTCAAAATAATGATAACTGTATTGGGGGTGGGACTCCATGTAATCCTGTACTATATCCGCACATTGAGATAATTTCATGATAACCGGCACATGATGATGGCTAAGATACATGTCCAGTTCATCCGAAGTAATATTGCCCGGAATAATGACCAGTCTTTCTTTTTGGCTGATGAGATGTAGTTTTGCGGCAGCTTCCGCAGCGATGAATGAAGGAATACCGGGAAGTTGCTCTACGGGGATTCCATTTTCTTCGAGGAGATCCAGTACATAGTGAACGGAGGCGTAAATTCCCGCATCGCCTTCTACTGCTACCGCCAACCGTTTTCCTGCTTTTTGTTCCAGCCTCATTTTTTCGAAAAGTTGCCGATAGACTTTGATTGCTTTTGTCCTGTCTTTGCTCATCGGGAGTGAGAATAGGTGTATATCTCCTTTGATGTCTAGCTTATGTAACAGGGTGGCGGCACGTGACAAAATTTTATCTGGTTCCCGAACCGTTGATGGACAATATATTATGTCTGCTTGTTGTAAAGCATGCAATGATTTTAATGTAATCAGTTCGGCATCACCGGGTCCTAAAGAAACAAAATAGATCGGATGACTCATCTTTTGTGGGTATTTACAGTTTTTAAGCATGCAAAAGTGCTGAAAAATTCTGTATAAAGCAAGAGAATTGATTACCTTTGTTGGCTGAAAAACAGAAAAGAACATGAAAAAACTAATATTGGCTTCGGGGCTCTTGTTATTATTGACTGTTACAGCCTGCCAAAGTAAGCACAAACAGGGTTCCGGGAATTTGGAACATAAGACATTGACAGATTCTTCTATTGTGAAGATTATTCCGGAATATGCCCAAGGGTTTAAAATAACTTATACGGATCAGGCTTGTCTGCTTGACATTCAGGACCCTCAGAATAAAGAAAGTCAGTCTTTTCATTATGCTTTGGTGCCAAGAGGTGTGGAAGCGGAAAACATACCTGCGGATTATACAGTTATTGAAACTCCCATACGAAGCGTTATCTGCATGACTTCCCTGCAACTTTCCAATTTTATCAAGTTGGAAGAGCTGGATGCAGTGGTGGGTATCACCAGTACACGCCATTTGTTTAACAAGAAAATAAATGATCGTTTGAAAGAAGGAAGCATTCATAAGATAGGTATTGAAGGGAATTTCGATAATGAGGTGATTATGAGTGTAAACCCGGATTTGATTTTGATCTCTCCTTTTAAACGAGGGGGATACGATGCTTTGAAAGAGGTAGGCATTCCTTTGATGCCGCATTTGGGATATAAGGAAATGACTCCTTTGGGACAGGCTGAATGGATAAAGTTTGTGGGCTTGTTATTGGGAAAAGAAGATAAAGCTAATGAGCAGTTTGCCGCTATTAAGAAAAGATATAACGAGCTGAAGGAACTGACCGGCCGGGTGACAAAACGCCCGGTAGTATTCAGTGGGGAATTGCGGGGCGGCAATTGGTATGCTGTAGGAGGGAGGAGTTTTCTCGCACAATTGTTTAAAGATGCCGGTGCCGATTATTTTTTGAAAGACGATGAACGGTCTGGAGGGGTCACCCTCGATTTTGAAACAGTCTACAGCCAAGCGGCCGGTGCCGATTATTGGCGTATTGTGAATAGCTATCAAGGAAAATTTTCTTATAACACGTTGAAAGAAGAAGATGCCCGTTATGTTGATTTTAAAGCATACAAAGAGAAAGGGGTGATTTATTGTAACATGCGTGAAAAACCTTTTTATGAGAGTATGCCTACAGAACCGGAAGTTGTTTTGGCAGATTTGATTCAAATCTTTCATCCGCAGCTTTTGTCCGGCCACCAACCGGGATATTATGAATTGCTTAAATAGAAAAATAGTATATGAAACGACCTGTTGCATTTTATATGCTGTTAATTATGGCTTCTATTTTTCTGTTTTTCTTCCTGAATCTGGTATTAGGTTCTGTTTCCATACCGCTTCGTGCTGTGTGGAATATCCTTTGGGGAACAGGGAATGAGTCTGTTATCTGGCAAAATATTATTTGGAAATCACGGGTACCACAGGCGCTTACCGCATTGGTGGCGGGGGCGGGGCTCTCTGTCAGCGGTTTACAGATGCAGACTGTTTTTCGCAATCCTTTGGCCGGTCCGTCGGTACTGGGCATCAGTTCGGGAGCCAGTATGGGAGTTGCTTTTGTGGTGCTTCTTTCGGGTAGTTTGGGTGGCGTTGCTTTGAGCAAGCTAGGCTTTATGGGGGAAATAGCCCTTACCATAGCAGCTATTGCAGGTTCACTTTCCATTATGGCACTTATTGTTTTCGTTTCCCAAAAAGTAAGGGGCAATGTTACTTTGCTGATTATCGGTGTGATGATTGGTTATATAGCCAATGCGGTGATCGGTGTGCTGAAATTTTTCAGTGTGGAGGAGGATATTCGTGCATATGTCATTTGGGGGCTGGGAAGTTTTGCCCGTGTATCGGGAGATCAGATGACTTTATTTATATGTATCATGGTGGTATTGTTGCCACTTTCCTTCCTGCTTGTGAAAACATTGAATCTTTTGTTGCTGGGAGATGCATACGCACGGAATCTCGGATTGAATATAAAACGTGCCCGTCTGCTTGTCATTACTTGTTCGGGAGTATTGGTAGCTATTGTTACCGCATATTGCGGTCCGATTATTTTTCTGGGGCTGGCCGTTCCGCATCTTTGCAGGGGAATGTTCCGCACATCCGATCATCGTATTCTGATGCCTGCTTCTTTACTGGCAGGTGCGTCATTGGCATTGGTATGTAATTTGATTGCCCGTATGCCCGGTTTCGAAGGTGCATTGCCGGTAAATTCGGTGACGGCTTTGGTAGGCGCTCCGGTAGTGATGTCGGTTTTATTCAATAAACGTCGCAATGAAATGAATGAGTAATGATGAATCAAGAAACTATACATATTCGGAAACTGACTACCGGTTACCCCGGTAAGGGGGGGACCAAGATTGTAGCGAAGGACATTGATGCTACTATCCGCAGTGGGGAACTGACTTGTCTTTTGGGTGCGAATGGAGTAGGGAAATCTACTTTATTGCGTACTTTGTCTGCCTTTCAGCCGGCTGTAGGAGGAGAGATAGAAATAATGGGAAAGAAACTGACGGATTACACCGATAAACAGTTGGCGACAGTTATCGGAGTGGTATTGACCGAAAAATGCAGCCTGCGGAACATGACCGTAGAAGAACTGGTGGGTATGGGGCGCAGTCCTTATACCGGTTTCTGGGGAAATTTAAGCAAGGAGGACAAGAAAACAGTAAACGATGCCATTGCGTTGGTAAGGATTGAGGATTTGAAATACCGGATGGTACATACTTTGAGTGACGGTGAGCGTCAGAAAGTAATGATCGCAAAGGCGTTGGCACAGGAAACCCCGGTGATTTTTCTGGATGAGCCGACTGCTTTTCTTGATTTCCCCAGTAAAGTGGAGATTATGCAATTGCTTCATCATTTGTCACGTTCTACCAACAAGACGATTTTTCTTTCCACCCATGATTTAGAGTTAGCTTTGCAGATTGCTGATAAGATTTGGCTGATGGATAAAGCCAATGGAGTGACTATAGGAACTCCTGAAGATCTTTCCATAGACGGATGCCTGAGTAATTTTTTCTCTCGTAAGGGTATTGTTTTTGATATGGAAACCGGACTGTTCCGCATTGACAATGAGTTTGAAAAAGAAGTCCGTCTGGTGGGACATGGGAATAAGTATGCGATGGTACGGAAAGCTTTGCAGCGGAATGGTATTCTGGCAAGCCGGCGTGTTGAGTCCGATTTTTATATTGAAACGGGAGATATGACTACCAATGGATATATTATCCACCCGGTAGCCGGGAGGACGATAAAGGTAGATACCATAGAGGAATTGTTAGAACAAGTCACTGCTATATTAGCTTCCGTTTAGCAGCGTTTAAATAATCAGTTATTGTATCCTGAAAAGAATATTCCCTTCTTCATCAATCAAGAGGATTGTTAATTTTCCTTCGGGCAACAAGGGGACGCAATGTGCAAAACAATGTTCCAACAAACACGGAAAGAACTTTCCGCAGTCTTCTTCAGACAGCAATGTCCATAATTCACGGGCTAATGTCAACCTTTCTATCATGCTTTCAACATCCGGAGAGCATCCGGCTTCCATTGCCACTTGTTTTAGGAATTCTTTATTCATCACTACTTTCTTACTATGTGTGTCCAGATTTCCTTCGGCCAGTTTCACCGCTTTGCCTATCATAATGCCTAAAGTAACCAATGGAACCTTAAGCTTGGCAGCTATCTTGAGTGTCTCCCCGATAAAATTTCCATAATGTACAAAAGCCTGAGCAGGTAACCCCGGATACTCCTTCTTCACAAAACGTTCGCTTTTTGCTCCCGAATTAATGATGAGTCTGGATGAGCCCACAGCCACACAAACCTCCACTTCCCTGCGGATAGCCTCGACAAAAGCTTCTGAAGAAAAAGGACGGACAATGCCCGAAGTTCCAATTATGGAAATGCCATCCACAATTCCTAGTTTAGGATTGAAAGTACGTTGTGCCAACTCTTTTCCTCCGGGAACGGAAATGGTAATATCCAGCCCTTTATCATAAAGCGCCGATAATTCTTTCATTATCATTTGTCGGGGGATGCGATTGATGGCGGGTTCCCCGATTTCCAATCCCAGCCCCGGAAGGGTGACTCGTCCCACTCCTTCACCTTGCAGGAAACGGATGTCCGGGTGATTGCTAAAACTTACCGTTACCACAATGGATGCGCCGTGAGTGACATCCGGATCATCTCCCGCATCTTTAACAACGGTGCAGGTGGCACTGTTCTTTTCTATTTCTGTATGGGATACCGGTAAGGTCATTTCCTCGTCATCGGGAAGGCGGAAGGATATCATTTTCTGTTCTTCCCCTAAAATCAGAGCCGTCAATGCTGCTTTTGCAGCTGCAGTAGCGCAGGCCCCTGTGGTATAGCCGCTTCTCAACGGGTAAAAAGCAGGGATGTTCTTTTCTATCTGTTTTCTCAATCCATATTCACCGGTAACGATCATGAAATGCCGGGGAAGGGGAGGGCGTTTTATAGCAAAGACCGGGATTTTTGCAGCCTGTGCCGCTTTCACTTTCTCCGAAAATCCTCCGGATTCTCCGCTTTCCTTGGTCAGAATGGCTTGTGGATGTAGTGTCTCTAATAAAAGAGCTTCGGATTCTCCGGCATGATAGAATACCAGATTTCCTTTCGGGAAGCCTTGTTCTTGGGCTAATGTGATGGAAGTTTCCCGTTCCAGTACGCGGAACCAACAGGTATGTTTCTCCCAATAAGGGCGTAACTTCCCGATGGTCTGTACTCCGGTCAGTGCCAGCAGATGATCGGTTCCTGCTTTCTCTAACTGGTAAATGGCATCTGTATAGTCTTCACACCAGATGATGTTTTCGGTGCGTGGAGGATACTTCCTTTCAAAACGTATGACAGGAAGATGTAGTGTCCGGCTTGTTTCATCCACAGTCCGGTGGAGTTGGGAGGCAAACGGGTGGGCAGCATCCACCAATAAACGGATGTCGTTTTGGCGGCAGAAACTTTCCATTTTCTCCGTGTTCATTCCTCCGGTGATACGGATGCCGTGCTTGCATTGTATCTCCTGCCATTCTCCTTTGGTAGAGTAGAAGTAGGGCTTTCCGGCTTCATCGGCAACTTTCACGGCGGTGCGTCCTTCGGTAGTTCCTCCTAAAATCAGTATCATAGGCTGGATGTGAATGATTCTTTTTTTACTTTCTGAACAAGTGTTTGAACTCGTGCGCATAGAGCCGGGACAGACCTTTCCGGTTGTCTATTGCTTCGCCTACTACCAATAAGGTAGTCAGCGTCAGGTTATTGTCACGTACTATCTTAGCCAAATCCTTCAACTCTCCGCGATAAATCTTTTCTTCTTTCCAAGTCAGCTTATAACAGGCGGCAACCGGAGTTTCGGGAGGGTATGCCTGCATCAGCTCTTCCTGTACCTGTTCCACAATGCCCGCACTTAAATAAATGCACATTGTACTTTGCGATTGCGCCAATTTATGTAATTGTTCTTTTTCGGGCATCGGAGTACGGCCTTCCCCACGGGTGAGGATTATACTTTGTACTTTTTCAGGGATGGTAAACTGTGACCTCAATGCTGCCGCAGCCGCTTGGAACGAGGAGATCCCCGGAGTGATATGATAACTCATCTTGTAGCGGTCGAAGAAAGCCATTTGTTCCTGGATGGCTCCATAAATGCAAGGATCTCCCGTGTGCAAGCGTACAATAAACAATCCTTTATCATAAAACTTTTTCATCAAGGCGAACTGTTCCTCCAAATCCATACCGGCGGAACTGCGTACAGTCGCTCCTTCTTTAGCATAAAAGGTCAATTCGCGGGGAACAAGACTTCCGGCATACAGAACAAGGTCCGCTTTCTCCAACATTCGTTTTCCGCGTACCGAAATCAGTTCGGGATCACCGGGACCTGCACCCACGATCTCTATATGTCCGCCACGCATGGCTGTCGCACTGACGGCTATGGCAAAAGTGAAGTGATTTCCTTCTGTCAGCATGCCCTTTTGTTTTTCCAATACAAGTGTTCCTTCACCGCTGCTTTTCAAGGCTGTGCTTTCGGCCACTCCATAGACGCCTGTCACTTCGAATGCCTTTTCAGACGGATGGGGGACTGTGATATCTTTCAGTTCTTCCGCAGGATAAATATGGGTTTCCGTATCGGCCCATCGCCGGTGGAGGATTTCCAGCAGAGGCTCGTCTTTTTTCAGTTCGATGGTATTGAGGGAGGCGAGAGAGAACGGACACAAACCTTGTCTGTGCATCACGGCTTCTATGTATTCCGCAATGCCCGAAGGATCGCATTGTTTCCGGCAACCTATTCCCAAGTGGAGGACAGCGGGATGGAAGCAGAGCATGGGAATCTCCGCACTATATATATAAGGTGTAACAGCAATAATCAACTTGAATTCCGATTGGGGTATGTCTTCGAAATGATAGAACACTTTTACGTGTGCGGGAAGTGTGCGTTCCAGATACTCCGTACCTTTATCCTTTATATCGAGCAGCAGCACCGTTGGTTCCCGGTTGACAAAAAGTGTGACCAGTCTGTTCATTTCTGCATGAGGAACAGTTATTTTCCAGTCATATTTTTCAGCTAGCGTATCCAGTGCCCATAACCCAGCATTGTCACTTTGGGTGGTAATCACAGCTTCTCCTCCTGTAATGGCGGCAATATGGCGGGTCAGTTCATTGGCTCCCCCCACATGCCCGGAAAGTACTGAAATGACAAAGCGCCCTGTACTGTCCACACAGACCACTGCCGGATCTTTATATTTGTTTTTTATGCATCCTGCAATGCTGCGTACACAGATTCCCATGGCACCAATAAAGATGATGCTGTCGAAGTCATTGAAATGCTCCTCTATGAACCGATGGCAGGATGTGATGGAAATACAGCCTTCGCATTCGTTTTTGGTATAAATAAGGGTATCCGGCAACTCTCTTTGTAGTGTTTTTGCCAACGGCAGACTGGCTTCTGATATTAGTATGATTGCTTTCATTTGTTATCTGTTTTAAATCATTTATTCCGCTCTCATTATCTCTATCGGATTAAAGGTATCCACAGCAATACGGGTACACTGTGTTACCTTCTTGTTGATTTGTGTTATACCTTTTGTGAACAGGGCCTTGCTCTCTTCCGAAACCGAATTGAATACAATGACTCCGTCAGGCAACAGCACTTCTTTGATTTTTTGTAGAATCTCTATCATTTTTCCTCCATGACCACCTATAAATACGGCATCGGGGGCGGGAAGCCCGCCGAGTTCCGTTTCCAGAAAATCACCCATGACGGTTGTAATGCCGGGCGTGCCGAATTTACGACTGTTGCGTTCCATTAACTCTTTACCTTCCGTACGCTGTTCGAATGCTGTCACTTTCAGCTCCGGAAATTGGAGTTTGGCTTCTATGGAAACGGAACCGGTGCAGAAACCGATGTCCCAGAATGATTTCTTTTCCCTTAATGTCAGCATACTGAGAGTAAGCAAGCGGACAGGCATTTTGGTAATCATTTTGTTGCGTCCGTTCAACAAATGAAATTCACTTTCGGGAATTCCGAACGGACGGGGATGCACCTTGTTTCTTTGCAGTATCAGGCAATTGGGAAAGCGGAAAGCAGATTGGGAGGCTTCCTCTAAAGAGAATGTACGTACAGATTCTTCCTCGCCATTGCCTAATGCTTCCCCCACGGTCATGCGGTAGTTGTCATATCCATACTCCAGCATCCGGGCGGCAATGGTGGCAGGTGTCTTTTCCCGGTCGGTCAACACGCCTATCAGTTTATCTCCTCTGATTAAAGCAGAGTCGAATGCATCCCAAGGACGTCCGGTCAGCGACAAGGTCTGCATCTCCTGATAGGGGAGCAATATACGGTGTGCCAGCATTTGCAGCGAGTTGAAGGTGGGGAATAAGATAATCTTTGCCGACGGGAGTTTTCTCATGACGGTATTGGCGAAGCCGAAAAACAACGGGTCGCCTGAAGCGAAAACAATTATTTCGGGATGTTCCTCGTAACGGGAGAATACCGCATCCAGCGGGACGGTGATGTCTATCCATACGGCATCTTCCGGCAAATAAGCGTGTACCAATTCATGATGACGTTTTCCTCCCGAGAAGACTTTCCCTTGAGAAACCAAGTTCCGGATTTCAGGAGAAAGAAATTGATTCCGGTCATCGCTTATACCTATTATATAGAATGTTTGCATGGACTTATACATCTCTTCCCGGTTTCAGTTGTTCCGCATCATCAAAAGTAAGGATGGCATTTACCAGAGTCGCTGCCAGATTGCTTCCCCCTTTGCGTCCTTCTACTATCAGTTTGGGGATGTGGCTGAAAGGTTTCACCATGTGTTTGCTTTCGCAAACGTGCACAAAGCCCACCGGAGCAGCGATGATGCCGCATGGATGCGCTTTTTCTTTCCGTATCAGGTCACACAGTTCCATCAATGCTGTAGGGGCATTACCGAATACATATAAAGCTTCCGGATGTTCTTCTGCTGCCATACGTATACCGGCCTGTGTACGGGTGATTCCTTTTTCTTTTGCCAATGCTGCCGCGCGTTCGTCACCCAGATAGCATTTCACCCCGATGCCCATCCGTTCCAAAGCACCTTTACGGATGCCCGCGGCAGCCATCGTCACATCCGTAATAATTGTACGTACTTTTCCTTCATTCAATATTTTATACAGACATTCTACGGCAAGAGGATCTACATGCAATATGTTTTCCATCTCGAAATCGGCTGTGGTATGGATGGCATGCAGTAACGCCCATTTGTGATCCGAAGGAATATTTTTATTTTTCAATTCTTTCTCAATAGTACGGAAACTGTTTATCATAATTTCCTGACCGATTCCTGTCGCATCGGTGGTCTTTTCCCGGTAATAACCACGCGGAGTGATTAATTTCCCTTCCCGATAATAAGACTGGGAGTTGCCAATCAATACCACTGTAAACATATCCACCTGTTCGGGATCGAATTCTTGCAAAGTGGTGATTGTCACAGTTTCTTCCTTACGTCCGGCCTGACGCACAAAGCCTACCGGGGTTTCGGCTTCACGCTCTTTCAGAAAAATTTCTTTTAATCTGTAGAGTTGCCAATACCGCCCTTCGCTTTTGGGATTATAGACTGCCGTTACGAAATCTGCCGTTGCGGCTGCATGGATGCGTTTTTCAATCCGGTCCCATGGCGTCATGAGGTCGGAGAGAGAAATCACACAGAAATCGTGACCGATGGGTGCTCCCAACAGGGAAGCCGCTTTCTGAAAAGCACTGATACCCGGCAATACTTCTATTTCCACCCGGCTGCCACGCTCGCGTTTCATTTCGTAAACCAGCGGAGCCATGCCATAAATTCCGGCATCTCCCGAGCTGATAACGCATACAGTCTTTCCTTGTTCCGCCAGCTCGAAAGCCTGTTCGGCACGTGCTTTTTCACGTTTCATTCCGGTGTCTATACATTCGGTGCCCGGTTCCAGATAGGGTTCGATAAACTGGAAATAGTATTTATAGCCGATTACTACATCGCTGTTCTTGACTGCTTGTATTACAGCGGGGGTTATATCTTCGGGTGAGCCGGGACCAATGCCGGCTACGATTAATTGGGCCTTTTTCATTTTTTATTATATAATTATTCCTTTCCGGAATCTGATTTAAAAGTTTCCTTCAGTGCTTTCAGCCAATATAATCCTCTGAATGACAATGCGCTGTCCTGACAGTAGTTCCTTCATCTTGCTTTCAGGCTTTTACATAGACGGACTGAAAGTGATAGCTGGCATGAGGAGCCAAACTTAACCGTACAAAGTTACTTATTTGAACGGGAGAAACAAGTCTTTTCTTGCTATAATTATAGAAATCTTTTTTTTATCAGGCTTAATAATGAATAAGGCATCATTCAGAATGTGCCGTAATCGGGAAGCCGGCAAAGCAGAGGATATTGCCGGTGAGAATTGAAAAAGGAACTAAGAATTATAGCGATTTGCTGATAGATAAGTTTGAAGAAAAAATGTTGGCGGAATCATTGGGGGGCACTATGGGGATGGTTAAGCCTTTTTATTCCTGCACTTAAGCCTTTTTGAACGAATGATTTCTATCTCCCAAGCTTGCGGAGTTAACTCCAAAGCTTATGGAGATAACTCCAAAGGCTATGGATTTAACTCCGCAAGCTTGGGAGATAGAAATCATTCGTTCAAAAAGGCTTAGTCACAAGGATGTGAGAGCTTAGGAATCGGCTTGCCGGAGTTTGTTCTGTATGGAAGAAGCTGCCTCCGCTGTTTGTATCATATCGGATTCCGTTATTTTAAGGCCTTGCCATCCGAGAAAGCATTACCCACTTTTTCTCCTACTTTCAGATAATCATTATTGAACGGGTCGAAGATGACGGGAATAACTTTGGAGGCATCCACTTTTCCATTCTTATCCAGTGCACGTTCATCTACACTTACATTGACTATTTCGCCGCGCAGGATACAGGTTTCGGGATTGTAATCCTTCAGCTTGCATTCCACAGCTACGGATAATTCATCAATCAGCGGGGCATCCACAAACTCCGACCGGGTGGCATGGAATCCCGCACGGGCGAATTTGTCCGGAACCTTGTTGCCCGAAACAATGCCTACATAATCGCAAGCGATGATTTGCCCGGCTTCTGCCATGCTCACTGTGAATGCTTTGCGTTTCAGAATGTTGGCCGTTGTCTTGTGACCTTCACTGATACAAATACTGATTTCATTCATTTCACTGATACCGCCCCAAGCCGCATTCATGGCATTGGGAATACCGTTTTCATCGTATGCGGCGATGATAAATACCGGTTGCGGATAGGTAAAAGGTTTTGCTCCTAAATTCTTTCTCATACTATTTATTTTTTAGTCCATTGTTTAATCTCTTCTTTGGTAGCACCGTTCATCAGCCTGCCTTTCTGCCAGTTCAGGTTGGGATAGGCTTTCTTTAATTCTTGTTCGGCGTTAGAAATGCGGCTTCCACCCGAGGTAGCGAATGGAATGAGGATCTTGCCTGTGAAATCACCTTTTTCTATAAAACTGTTGATGATTCTTGGAGCCAGGTTCCACCAAATGGGGAAACCGATATAGATGGTATCATAGGTTGCCAAGTTTTTGGGCTGGGAACGCAATGCGGGACGTGACAGGGCGTCTGCCATTTCCACACTGCTGCGCGAGGATTTGTTGTGCCAGTCCAGGTCGGCGGAGGTATATTTCTTTGCAGGTTGTATTTCGTAGAGGGCTCCGCCTGTCACCTCCGCTACCTGTTTGGCGGCTTTCTCTGTTGTACCTGTTGCCGAGAAGTAAGCTACTAATGTTCTGTTGCTCTGTTTCTGTGCGTTTACGGTAATACACAGTATCATGATTACCGTCATAAATAATCCGAGTCTTTTCATACGATTTATGTTATTTGGTTCAAATATACGTTTTAATATTTTATGATGTTGCAAATTTAGGTATATTTGCTTGGGTTCTTTGTAGATAAATTACGGGTATCCTAACCTTAATTACAGATTCTGCCATATAATATGGAGGGGTAGTCCGGCAGGAACATTCCGGCTCTTCTTTTTATTCCCGGATGGGATAAGATTCAGTAACTAAGGTAAAATAATCCGTAATTGGGGTTATAACCTTGTCCGGATAACCTCCTATTTTTGTAACCGTATTATTCAAATAACTGAAAAAGCTATATTTTAGCAGGCATTAAACAAGTTAGAATGATGGATAAAATATTAAATTTAGACAGTGTGGACCAATATAACAGTCTATACGGACTTGAAACACTGAATCCGTTGGTCAGTGTCATTGATTTGAACAAGGCTACCCGGCAGATGGACTATGTGCACTGGAACTATGGTGTTTATGCACTTTATCTGAAATTGGAGAAAGCTTGTGATATCAAGTACGGGCGTCGGAGTTATGACTATCAGGAAGGAACCGTAGTATGTTTTGCTCCGGGACAAACAACGGAAACCACATTGACCACCGACCGTGTGCAGTTGAATGTGCTTGGAATTCTTTTTCATCCGGATTTGTTACGGGGGACTACGCTTGGAAAAACAATAAAGAAATATACTTTCTTTTCGTATGAAGTGAGCGAGGCGCTGCACCTTTCGGAAGATGAGCGCAATATTATGACAGATTGCCTGAAGATTATCCGTATGGAACTGGAACGGGGGGTGGACAAGCATAGTAAGACCTTGCTGGTAAACTATATAGAACTGCTTCTTAATTACTGTATGCGTTTTTATGAACGTCAGTTCGCCACCCGCAGTCATTCGAACCGTGATGTGTTGACACGCTTTGAAGGGTTGCTTGACGATTATTTTGAGGGCGAACTTGCCGAGCGTGACGGATTGCCTACCGTGAAATACTTTGCTGACAAACTGTGCCTTTCATCCAACTACTTCGGGGATATGTTCAAGAAGGAAACCGGCAAGACCCCACAGGAATATATTCAGGAAAAAGTGATAGAACTGGCGAAAGAACGGATGTCCGACAGGAGAGAAACCGTCAGCAGGGTAGCTTATTCACTGGGATTTCAATATCCGCAGCATTTCTGCCGGTTGTTCAAGAAGCGTGTGGGCTGTACACCGAATGAATATCGTACACAAAACCTTCCTTTATAGTATCCTGTTTTAACAAGCAATGAAAGAGACTATGTTGGACTTGAGGACTGTATATGAATGTAATCGCTGTCTGGGTTGCAAGACATTGCATCCGCAGGTGAGCATCATCAATCTGGAGAATCCTTCATTGGAAGAGGATGCGGTGAAATTTGAATTCTATGCTGTCTTGCTGATTGAGGATTGTCCGAGCGGTTGTTGCTGCTGCGGACGGAAATATTATGATTACTCCAATGCTACCATGGTGTTTCTCACTCCCGGCGAGATCTTTCGTATGAGTAAGGAGAATACGTTGCCGGATAAAGGATATCTTTTGGCATTTCATCCTGACCTGTTGTTCCGCACCTCACTGAAGAATCATATTAAAAATTATACCTTTTTCCATTATCGCAAGGAAGAAGCGCTGCATCTTTCACGGCGTGAGACAGAGAAAGTGACGTGTTGCCTCTCGAATATAGAGGATGAGTTGCATCATCCCATTGATACTCATAGCAGTATTATTCTTTCCCGGCATATAGAACTTCTGTTGGATTATTGCACCCGGTATTATGAACGTCAGTTTATTACCCGTGAGAATAAGAACAAGGCTCTTTTGGAAAACATGGAACGTTTGTTTGTGGAATATATCGCATCCGGAAGATTGCAAGGCGGCAAGTTGCCCACATCCGGCTATATGGCGGGAGAGCTTGATTTGTCTGTCGCTTACTTCAATGATTTGCTGAGATTTGAAACCGGCAAGACTTTGGAGGAATATTTTCAACTGAAGCGGCTGGATATAGCCAGGCACATGTTGTTGCAGGACGGTCATACGCCTGCTGCTGTGGCACGGAAGTTAGGCTATCCTAATGTGCAGTGCTTCAGTGTGCTTTTCAAGAAAATAACAGGTGTCGCCCCCAGTGATTACCGGCTCTCACAGAATTGATAACCGGGTTGCAATACCATGTTCTTGTGATACAGTTCCTTTCTGTAAAAATGGTAATTCTATCTGTAATTTATCTACAAAGAATGAATGGGGTCTGGCTTATCTTTGCATTGTGAAATGAAAGCGGCTTTGTTCGCATCGGAATGAAGTAAGACAACAGATGAAATCATTTAAATAGGTAGAACGATGTATATTGAACAAGTAAATTCTCCGCAAGACATAAAACGGTTTTCTGCGGAACAGTTAAGACAGTTGGCCGGTGAAGTCCGCAATGCATTATTGACCAAGTTAAGTGCTCACGGAGGGCATGTGGGACCTAATCTGGGAATGGTGGAGGCTACAATAGCATTGCACTATGTATTCAATTCACCGACGGATAAGATGGTATATGATGTATCCCATCAAAGTTATACACATAAGATGCTGACCGGGCGTAAGGATGCTTTCCTGAATCCGGAGGATTATGATGTGGTATCCGGATACACCAATCCCCGGGAAAGCGGGCACGATTTTTTCACTATCGGCCATACTTCCACCTCTGTCAGTCTGGCTTGCGGTCTTGCCAAAGCCAGAGATCTGAAAGGCGGACACGAGAATATCATTGCCGTGATAGGGGATGGATCGCTCAGCGGCGGGGAAGCTTATGAAGGTCTGAGTAATGCGGGAGAAATGGGAACCAACCTTATTATAGTGGTTAATGATAATGAAATGTCCATTGCCGAAAACCACGGTGGGCTCTATCAGAACCTGAAGGAACTGCGCGATACGGAGGGACGGTCGTCCTGTAATTTCTTCCGTTCTCTGGGGTTGGATTATCTTTATGTGGGAGAGGGGAATGATATTCCGTCTTTGATTGCGGCTTTTGCCAAGGTGAAAGATACATCACGTCCCACAGTGGTTCATATTCACACACAGAAAGGAAAGGGATACGCTCCGGCAGAAGCCGACCGGGAGGAATTTCATTGGGAGATGCCTTTCGATCTGGAAACGGGTAAGCCGAAGGTGGATTGCAGCGGTATGGAGGATTACCATAGCCTGACCGGGAAGTTTTTGTTGGAGAAGATGAAGGAGGACCACACGGTTGTTGCCATCAGCTCGGGTACTCCTACTGTGATAGGTTTTACTCCTGAACGCCGAAAACAGGCAGGGCGTCAGTTTGTGGATGTAGGTATTGCCGAGGAACATGCCGTGGCATTGGCATCGGGTATCGCTGCCGGTGGCGGACGTCCGGTGTACGGGGTTTACAGTACTTTTGTCCAGCGTTGCTATGACCAGTTGTCTCAGGATTTGTGTATCAATGGAAATCCGGCGGTGATCACTGTGTTTATGGGGACAGTAGCTGGAATGAACGATGTGACTCATCTGGGTTTCTTCGATATTCCGCTTATCAGCAACATCCCGAATATGGTTTATCTGGCTCCTACGTGTTCCGAAGAGTATTTTGCTATGTTGGAATGGGCTGTCCGCCAGACGGAATATCCCGTTGCTATCCGTGTGCCGGGAGCGGCAGTGGTGCATCGTAAGGAAGAGTTTGACACGGATTATAGCGAGTTAAACCGCTACAAAATGACAGCCAGGGGAGAAACTGTCGCTATTCTTGCATTGGGTGCTTTCTATGATTTGGGACAGGCTTTGAAGAATAAGCTCCGGGAAGAGTCGGGGGTTGAGGCTACTTTGATTAATCCCCGTTACATAACAGGGCTTGACGAACCGATGCTGGAAGAGTTGAAAGTGGGGCATCGTATTGTCGTAACGTTGGAAGACGGGGTGCTGGATGGAGGATTCGGCGAGAAGATAGCGCGTTATTATGGTAATTCTGAAATGCGGGTGCTGAATTACGGACTTCGTAAAGAATTTGCAGACCGCTATAATCTGGATGAGCTGATGAAAGCCAACAGGTTGACTGACAAGCAGATGGCGGAGGATATTGCCGGTATATTAGGATAACCGTTTTACGGAATGGCTGAAGTCCAAGACTTCAGCCATTTTTGTAATAGTGAAATAGATAAGCCGGATTAAAACTGTTTGTTACCATAAGTATGAGAACTGGAATACTTATTCTTTTTCCAGAAGCGAATAAAACACAGGATGATAATCGGGAAGTAGTTCCGGGTGAAAAGCTTTTATCATGTCACTCAGAAGAACATCGGGTGAGAGGGGAAGATTCTCATACAAAGGTATCCATTCCAGATTGCAATAAATAACTTTCTTTTCTTTAAAAGCCCGAAAATCAGCATATTGTGGATTGGAAGCTTTTAATGCTTCATAAGAGAACTCTCCTTTATAACCATTCATCACTCTCCAGTAGCCGGCATTATATCCTTTGGCGTATACGGTTTCAAAATCCATGAGTACACCTCCTGTTTCAGGATTATCCTTCATAAAGTAATCGGCCCCTGCGTCGGCGAACAAGCGGGCATAGAAACTTTGTCCTCCGGGTACATACCAGGTACCTCTTCTCATTTCTCCGCTGAATACACTGGGACGCTGTTTTACATTGGAAACTTTGGCTTTCAATAGGTTATAGCGTTGTTCCATTTGTGCAAATAATTGGCATGCCTCTTCCTCTTTACCGATAAACATACCTGCTACCTTGATCCATTCGGACAGCCCCAATGGTGATGTTTCCTTGAATGCCCAATAGGGGACCAGAGGGATGTTCAGCTCTTTCATCACTTCATACCCTCCCCGGCGGTTGGGAGATACGAAAATGATATCGGGTTGGGATGCAATGATAATTTCCGTATCAAAGTTTCCTTCCATTCCTATCTTTTTCACCCGTCCGTCTTTTAATCGGGCAAGCCATTCCTTATTCTGCATCCGGCGGGTGGTACTTGTCGCTACCACTTTGTCATAAGCATTCAGACCGGTAAAACCTGCCAGTTGCGGCGTGGTCATGCAGATTACTCTGTCTGTCGGAGTCGGAATAACGGTATAGCCATCGGGTATCTCGGCTTTTGTTCCTTTAGGAACTAAGGCGAAAAGTTCGGGTATTGCATGGTTATTGTTCGGCTCCGAGATGTACAGAAGCTTTACTCCATCCGGACGAACAGTTATTTTGAAGCCTTTGGCATAACGGGGGGCCAAGGCTGTTTGTATGGTATCTGCGGAAGATAGCCCGTTTTCACTCACTGGGTTGCGGCTTTTATAGCCGCAACCTGCCAGGCAGAAAGTTGTTATGAGCAGATAGACAAGTCTGGTTTTAGAAGCCATGCTAAAAATAGTTTTATTGCTTGAAACGAACCAGCAGACTGACATAGAAAGAGCGTCCCGGTGTCAGAGTTGCATAATTACTGTTATAAGGACGGTCATCTGTGTAATTGAAAATGTTTTCAACTCCGACGGCGGGTTCCAGAGCAACAGATTTTAAATTGAATGAATGGCGTGTGTTGATATCCCAAAGCTGGTGGGCGGGGGCGTCACCGTAAGTTTTAGACCAGCGTGTACCTTGATAGCGTCCGTTGATTGCAATATTGAATGTATAATCATTCCATGTTTTTCGCCAACTGGCATTGAAATTACCCGAGTGACGTACTGTTCTTTCCAAACGGATGTCTTCTGTACGGTTGCGCCCGTCCGTGTAAATATAGTTTGCTCCGAACATGAAGCCTGTGAAGGGACGGACTGAAAAACCTATGTCAAAGCCTTTCACACGTGCCTTTTCTATATTACGGTACTGGCGTCTGCGAGTGATACCGTTTTCAATATCTTCGGGTGTTGTTCCTATATCTTCCGCTTCGATCTTGTCTTTCAGGTCATTCTGATAAATGGAAGCGGCAATGGAGAACAAGCGATGATTGTATTCTATATTCAAATTATAGAAATTGCTCTTTTCCGGGTCCAGGCCAGGGTCTCCGACAGTGATTTGTCCACGGCTTTCAGAAACGGCATACATTTGTTGCAAGGTAGGTGAACGGAATCCGGCAGCGTAAGATGCACGTACATTCAGTCCTGAATATTGGTACATCAAGGATAGTTTGGGCGTGAACTGGCTTTTAAACTTTTCATTATAGGCATATCGTATACCTGCCACTACGCTGATTGCATCCAGTAGTTTTACTTCGTCCTGTACGTATGCTGCCAGTGTATAAACACTTTGGTATTCATTATTCAGCATCTTGCTGGTTTCAGTCGGCTCCAAGCCTTCGAATACATAGTCCAGTCCGGTAAAAAGTGTATTGTTCTCGTGAGTCTTGAATACACCTTTTAGATTGGCATTGGTGTAAGTCTGGTCTTTACTGAGGACTTCATCACCGGTTTTATGCGTTTTTGCATCATTTATATAGTCATAAAAAGAACGGAAATTGGTGGTGCTTATATTCCCTTCTATATATGAAGCCCGCTTAGCCAACAGATATTTGGCTGTTCCACCCACTGTATAGGACTGATGCCGGTTGTTGTAATCGTAAGCTCCGGTACGGTCGTTTTCGCTGATAAAAAGATTACCGTTTAAATGAAGACTTAAACGCTCTGTGGCTGCGTAGCTCAAGGTTTGGCTCACATTATGCGAATGATTTTTATAGACCGGTTTCTTTGTGGTTTCCACCAGTTCTCCCTTGCTTTCCTCATACGGATTCAGTTGCCATCCATCCGAAGTGCGGTAATTATAGTTCAAGTGTGCGGATAATTTTCCATCATTGGCGTCTGCGTTGACTGATTCTGAAATTCGTCCGTGAGAACTTACACGGGTATTGGAAGATACATTCAATGCAGATTTAGGATCATCGGTAATGATATTGATTACTCCTGCGATGGCGTCACTGCCATAAAGGGCGGAAGATGCTCCTTTTAATACTTCAATACGTTTTACGGCATCCATATTGATCCGGTCGTAATCTATAGACCCCGAAATATCTCCGGCTACTTTTTTACCGTTAATTAATACGAGGAGGTATTTATCAGGCAGTCCGTTTACGTATAGGGTTGTTCCCATAGCGGTGGTTTGCACCGAGATAGAGGGAACTAGTTTCACCAAAGCATCCTGGAAACTGGATGGATTGGCATTTTGCAGGTCACGTTGGGAAATGACCTCTACGGGTACAGGGCTGTCTTTCAGCTTGTGGTGAGTTCCGGTTCCGGTTACCACTACCTGATCCATGTTGAAAGTGGTACCTTTCAGCCTTATCACCATTTCTTTTTGACTTTGACTGACTTTCTGAGTAACAGGAGCATAATTCAGGCAACTGGTACGCAGGGTATACGTCCCCTCTTTGATGTCTTTCAACAAAAATTCTCCTTTAGGATTGGTAGCACATCCTATTGTAGTTTGTTCCAAACGTACGTTAGCGCCTTCCACCGGCTTTCCTGTACGGGCATCCACTACTTTTCCACTTAACGATATCTGGGCGGATGCACACACCACCATGCTGCCGAATAAGGCTGTCAGTAAACATTTCTTTTTCATCGAAATAATTTAAGAATTAATAATTAGCTTTCCTGGCCCCGGGAAAGCGTGAATTATCTATGTTCAGACTTGGCAGGTTTCCTGGCTTCACCCTGAAAAGCGCCTTCCCATTTCTTACAAAGGAAACAGTGGCATGGCGAGAGTTGCTTTTCATTGGACGGGCTTCACAGTAGCGGGCACTGCTTCGGATTCTATAACCGAATTCCCTTTTATGCAAATACGGAAAGTACTTACATCACCAAATCTGATGCAAAGGTAGGGTTTTATTTTAAAATCTTTTGGGATTCTGAAAATAAAAGAAACATTTTTGTGATGTTTGATACTGATTTATAGGCTTCTTAATATATAAGGAAGGGACAACTAAGGACGAATGGGCATTTTCTTTGGCAGGATGAGAGGCTTGTTTCCGGTTTTAAATCCATAACTACTATTAATAGGTATTGACTGCTATTGGAAATAGTTCTATCTTTGTCCCCGTTACGATGAAGAAATATTTGATTCATATTCTAAAGCTCTTCCTTCCGCTGATATTTATTGCCTATTTGGGAGGGATCACCCTTTTTACTCACTCGCATGTGGTAAATGGGGTAATCATCGTACATTCGCATCCGTTTAAAGGGGAGCATCAACATACGGAGGTGGAATTGGAAACAATTTTCTTCCTCTCTTCTTTCGCTGCTTCCGATAGTTTGCTCACACCATTTTCCGCATCAATCTTATTAGTATTGCTATGCTTGCTGGCTACTCCGATTGTAGAACACATTAAACCGGCAAAAGCTTGTTGCGGCATTTATTTGCGTGCGCCTCCTGTTGTTTATTAAATAAAGAATTTTCACGTTAGTAGAATGTTTTCCGTTGCCATTATGTGCATACGGATTCGTTCTTCTGACCGCTATCCTTTTATTCATAAATAAACAGAACAAGAACACATGAAGAAATACATTTTTTTCTTGATGGGAGTAGTATGCTTTTTACTCTCGTCACTGGCTGTGCACGCCAATGAATTGAATAAGTCTGATGCAAATATTATAGGACATGTATTAGATAAGAGTACGAAAGAACATCTCTCTTTTATCAGTGTATCGCTGAAAGGAACTACCATAGGGACTATGACTGACGCCAGTGGACACTATTTTCTTAAAAATCTGCCTGAAGGAGAATTTACCATGGAGGTAAGTGCTGTCGGTTATAAGACAGTCAGCCGGAAAGTAACTTTAAGAAAAGGGAAAACTTTGGAGGAGAACTTCGAGATAGAAGAGGATCTGATAGCGTTGGATGGAGTAGTGGTGTCTGCCAATCGTAGTGAGACCACCCGCCGTATGGCACCTACTTTGGTAAACGTAATGGATGTGAAAGTGTTTGAAAATACAAATTCCTCTACATTGTCGCAAGGGCTGAATTTCCAACCCGGAGTGCGTGTGGAAAATAATTGTCAGAACTGTGGTTTCCAACAAGTACGTATCAATGGGTTGGATGGCCCTTATACGCAGATATTGATCGACTCGCGTCCTATATTCAGTGCTTTGGCCGGTGTATATGGATTGGAACAGATACCTGCCAATATGATTGAGCGTGTAGAAGTGATGCGCGGAGGAGGTTCGGCATTGTTCGGCTCTTCAGCCATTGCGGGAACCATTAATATTATCACTAAGGAGCCTGTACGGAATTCAGGACAATTGACACATACCCTGACAGGTATAGGAGGTACTTCTTCTTGGGACAATAATACGACACTGAACGCTTCATTAGTGACTGATAATCATAAAGCAGGATTGTATATTTTTGGACAGAACAGAGAAAGAAGCGGTTATGACAGTGACGGAGATGGATATACCGAATTGCCAAAACTGAAAAATCAGACAGTAGGTTTTCGTTCTTTTATTAAAACAAGCACGTATTCAAAACTGACTTTTGAATATCATCATCTCAGTGAGTTCCGTCGTGGCGGGAATAAGTTGAACCGTCCTCCCCATGAAGCGGATATAGCCGAACAATTGCAGCATACTATCAATAGCGGGGGAGCGAAATTTGATTATTTCTCTCCTGATGAGAAACAGCGGCTGAGTGTATATGCCTCTGCACAGCATACAGGACGCGACAGTTATTATGGTGGAGGACAAGATGTGAATGCGTATGGCGCGACTACGGATTTTACCTGGGTCACAGGATCGCAGTATATCTATAGTTTTGATAAATGCTTTTTTATGCCTGCCGATTTTACCGGAGGTTTGGAATATAACCAGGATAACTTGACGGATGATATGTGGGGATATAACCGTTATACCAAACAAGAAGTCCGTATAGCCAGTGCATTTTTCCAAAATGAATGGAAGAATAAGCAATGGAGTTTTTTACTTGGAGGACGTTTGGACAAACATAATATGGTGGATCATGTGATCTTTAGTCCGCGTGCTAATCTTCGTTACAATCCGACTGAGAATATGAATCTGCGTGCCAGTTATTCTTTCGGATTCCGTGCGCCTCAGGCTTTTGATGAAGATTTACATATAGAAAATGTAGGTGGGACAGTGTCTATGATTGAACTGGCAAAAGACTTGACAGAAGAAAAATCACAAAGTCTGAGCATATCGGGAGATTTGTATCATCGTTGGGGAGATTTCCAAGGAAACTTGCTTATAGAAGGTTTTTATACTTTGCTTTCCGATGTATTTGCCTTACGCCAGATAGGGGAGCGTGACGGTATTATTATCAATGAACGGTATAACGAGAAGGGAGCCAAAGTGTATGGTTTGACTTTGGAAGGAAAGATTGCTTATCGTTCCTTACTTCAATTGCAGGCCGGCGTTACCATGCAGAAGGCTGAATACAAGCAGGCACGTGCATGGAGTGATGATGAAACGGTGCCGATGGAGAAAAAAATGTTCCGTACTCCGGATACTTATGGATATTTCACTTTGTCATACAATCCTTTCGTACCGATGACTATTGCATTGTCCGGTACTTATACCGGTAGTATGATGGTAGAGCATAAAGCTGGTTTTATTGATAAGGACATTGCAGTGAATACACCTGATTTCTTTGAATTGAATCTGAAAGCCGGTTATGACTTCAATTTGTATAAAGGCATAACCATGCAAGTAAATGCCGGAGTACATAATATTTTTAATGCGTATCAAAGTGATTTTGACCGGGGGGCAAAACGTGATTCCGGTTATATTTATGGGCCGGGTATGCCACGTTCTTACTTTGCCGGAGTGAAATTGAGTTTTTAATTTGTATATATCATTGCCGGGAGAGGACGGATAGCGCTCCTCTCCCGGCAATTTGCGTCATAGAATAAATAACCTATTATAGGACTTTCGAACAGGTTATTTTAGATAATAATTCTTTTGATACACTTTATTTAGAATAATTATCTAAATTGGAATGCTTTATTGGATGTAAAATCTGCTATTCCTATCTTTGTGGAGAAATAAATCTGAAATGTGATTAATATAAAGATAAATCTCCTATATAACTATCCGCTATATGGATTTATCGGAATTAATAAGTAAAAAGGTCAAAAAAGATGGGTATTGCTGAGTTGATAAATAAGGAAAAGAAAACAGCATTTTCTTTCGAGGTTCTTCCACCGTTGAAAGGTACTGGAATTGAAAAACTATATGCTACAATAGATACATTACGGGAATTTGATCCTCTTTATGTCAACATTACCACTCATCGCAGCGAATATGTGTATCGCGAGTTGGGGGGTGGTTTATATGAACGTAATCGTTATCGGCGGCGTCCGGGTACGGTGGCGGTGGCTGCGGCTATACATAATAAATATGATATCACTGTTGTGCCGCATATTTTGTGCAGTGGGTTTTCACGTGAAGACACGGAATATATATTGCTTGATTTGCAATTTTTAGGTATTACTAATCTGTTGGTACTCCGGGGAGACAAGGCAAAAGATGAATCTTCTTTTGTTCCCGAGAAAAACGGTTATGCCCATGCTTTGGAGTTGGAAGAGCAGATTAATGCTTTTAATGAAGGAAAATTTATTGATGGAACACCTATTCAGGCTCCTTTAACTCCTTTTCGTTATGGTGTGGCAGGTTATCCGGAGAAGCATGAGGAATCTCCTAATATAGAACAAGATTTATATTGGTTAAAAAAGAAAGTGGAAGCCGGAGCCGATTATGTAGTAACACAAATGTTTTATGATAACCAAAAATACGTTGCCTTCGTGGAGCGTGCAAGAAAAGAGGGGATTAATGTTCCTATCGTACCGGGTATCAAACCTTTTTCCAAACTATCACAGCTTAGCGTTATTCCCAAAACGTTCAATGTGGATTTACCACAGGAACTGGTCGTGGAAGCAATAAAATGCAAGGATGATAAAGAAGCGCGTGCATTAGGCATAGAGTGGTGTGTCAATCAATGCCGGGAACTGATAGCATATGGAGTTCCGGGAATACATTTTTATACAGTGGGTGCGGTGGAGAATGTGAAAGAGGTGGCGGCAGCTGTTTATTGATAGTCTTTAATGGAAATGTTTCTGTCAGGCCATTTATTGCTCCGTATCTTAATGGGTTTAAGATGCGGAGCAAAATATATTTTGTAAATGGGTTATAAGTCATCTTCCAAAGCTGTACTTTTGGCATAAGCCGTACTCTTTGCTTCAAAAAAATCAGTCTTTACCATATTGGCATTAGAATATTGAGATACCCAGTGCATGCTTTCCGGCTCTTTATGGTTTTCTTCGTACAGAGGGCCAAAACCTAAACTACTCCAACGGAGATTGCCTAAATATTGAATATAATCTTCTATCATTTTCCGGTTGAGTCCCTGTATATTGTCTCCTATCACATATTGTCCCCATTCTATTTCCTGCTTGACCCCCTCACGCATCATGTATTCATATATTTTTACTTTATCGGGAGTGAATAAATCCGGTTCTTCTTTCTTTAATTCCAGAATAATGTTGCGGAATAACCACAGATGCGTGTTTTCATCTCGATTGATATATCGGATTTCTTGTGCGGAACCTGACATTTTTCCATTACGGCTCAAGTTATAGAAAAACATGAATCCGCTATAGAAATAGATTCCTTCCAATATATAATTGGCGATAAGGGTTTTCATCAATGTGAATCCATCCTGACTTTCCTGGAATTCGTTATAGCAATTGCCTATAAAAGTATTTCTTTTCAGCAGGTGTTCGTCTGTCTTCCATTGGTAAAGGATCTCGTTACGCTTTTCGGGGCTACAGATAGAATCCAGCATGTAACTGTAGCTTTGGCTGTGTACACATTCCTGAAAGGCTTGGATATGGAGGCATAGATTAACTTCATTGGCTGTGATGTATTCGCTGATGGTGGGCAGATTATTGCTTTGTAAAGAATCAAGGAACACTAAAAAACTCAGGATTTTATCATAGGCGGTGCGTTCTGCCTGGTCCAGGTGAGGATAATCCTTGGTATCTTGGGTGAGATTGATTTCTTCGGGAATCCAAAAATTATTCATAGCCTGACGATACCAGTCACTAACCCATTTATAGCGCATATTATTGAAATCATTCAAATTGGTGGTGTTTCCTCCAATCATTCTTCTGTGCCGGAGGTCGGTATCTCCCTCAGGATTGAAAAGGGCATTCTTTTTTAATTTTATTGTATTCATGATTTATTGTTGTTTTATATTCTGTCTTCTTGTTTTACTGCTAACTCAAGGCTGTATATTAAAAATAAATTTGTTATTCATTCCTTGTAGGGGCGCAATACTTGCGCCCCTACAAGGAATGTTTTAGCATGACAATTCAGTACTGGAGTGTTTACGAAAAGATCAGGAGGCACAGCTTTCACATTCTTCTACTTCCAACGATTTGCTACGGACATAATATATTGTTTTTACGCCACATTCCCATGCCAGCAAATACAGGTTTAATACTTGTCTCAGGGTAAATTCATTGGTAATGTATAGATTCAGACTTTGCGCCTGGTCTATATGTAACTGCCGGATCCCTGCGGCACGGATACTCCATGTCTGATCTATCAGATAAGCACTTTTATATATCCAATAGGTCTTATCGGACAATGCCGGTGCAACACGTGGCAGCATGGCTCCTTTCTTTTCTTCCAAGAAGAAACGTTTCATTACCGGATCTGTTCCGGCAGTGGTTCCGGCAATGATACTGGTGCTGCTGGTGGGGGCAATGGCAAGAAGATAGGCATTTCTCATTCCTTGTGTGGAAACTTTTACAGCCAATGCTTTCCATTCTGGCGAATTGTAGCCCCGTTTTATAAAATAAGCTCCGGTCTGCCAGTCGCTACCTTCAAAATAATGATAGGATCCTTTTTCTTTTGCCAGTTCGCTACTTGCTGCTATAGCAGCATAGTTGATACGTTCGAAAACTTTATCCATAAAATTGAGATGTTCCTCGCTTTCCCAACGAATACCGCGAACAGCAAGAGCATGATGATAACCGCTGACTCCCAAGCCGATACTGCGGTAGCGATGATTGGTAATCTGAGCGAAAGGAATCGGATAAAAGTTCAGTTCAATCACATTATCCAATGCCCGTACTAAAGTTGCCACCTTTTCTTTCATTTGTTTTTCATCTTCCAAGGGCAAATGTCCTAATGAAAGGCTGGCAAGATTACATACCACAAAGTCTCCGGGCCGGATAGTTTTGACTACCACTGTATCACCATCTTCCGTACATATCTCTGTAGAGACTGTTTCAATGGAGGACATGTTTTGTGCTATTTCCGTGCAAAGATTGGAGCAATAAATGATCCCCCGGTGTGCATTGGGATTGGCACGGTTCACGGTGTCACGATTGAATGTAAAGGGAGTACCTGTTTCTACAGCCGAACGTAGTACCAGTCTGACGATATCTTTGATGCTCATACAGCGCTTGGAGAGTCGGGAGTCATTTACGCAATCCATGTATTTCTGTTCCCATTCCTTTCCGTAGTAGTCTTCCAGACAGTATCCTTTGACGGTCATTATTTCATTGGGACAGAATAAATACCATTGCTGGTTTAAATCCTGTTTCGCCATACGCCAGAATAAGTCCGGATAGCATACGGCAGGGAAGATGTCGTGCGCTTTCATCCGGTCATCTCCATTATTGGTCCGGAGTTGCAGAAACTCAGGCAAGTCTTTGTGCCATACATCCAGATAGACGGCTACGGCTCCCTGACGCATACCTAACTGGTCAACGGCTACAGCAGTGTCATTCACCAGTTTCATCCATCGGATTACACCTCCGGCCACACCTTTGAATCCGCGTATGTTTCCACCTGCGGCACGAACTTTGCCAAAATACATTCCCATTCCTCCTCCAAATTTGCTTACCATCGCAAAATTGTCTAAACTGCGGTAAATGCCTTCCAGACTATCGGGCACTGTATCAATGAAGCAACTGGATAACTGGTGATAAGGTTTTCGGGCATTTGCCAGGGTAGGGGTGGCCATTGTGACTTCCAAACGACTTAATATATCATAGAACTTTTTTACCCATTGCAGTCTGTCCTGTTTTTCGGGCATAGCGAGATGAAGGGCAATCCCTAAATACATTTCCTGCACAGATTCCATAGGCTCGTGTGAACGGGTACGGATCAGATAACGCTTGGCAAGCAGATCCAGTCCTGAATAATTGAAAAGCTTGTCACGTTCAGGACACATGAAGCCAGCTGCCGTTTCTATCTCTTGTGGAGTATAGGAGGCTAAGATATAATTACCATACAAACCCTCATCGGTGAGGTAACGTAATTTATCATAAAATGAAAAGATGCCGGCAGCTTCCGCCTGCTCGGCCAGTTTTTTTGTTAATCGGAAATTCAGCAGACGCGCCGCAATGAATTCCCAATCGGGAGTTTCTTGTGTCGTCAGTTCTACAGCCGCTTTGACAAGTGCCGCCAACCGTTCCCCGGGTGTCATATCCGGTTTACAGAAACTTGTGAATTTCTCTGCGAGAAGGGTTAGACTATATTCCTTCCCGGAGAAGTCTTTTTGTATCTCTTTTAGTATATTTGATATAGTATCATCACCGGTTCCAGTAATGATTTGGCTAAGAGCTTTTCTTCTTTCTGTGCGTTGCCAACGGTAAAGTATATAGTTTTTGGCTTCTGCATAAAAGCCATGTTCCATCAAACTACGTTCCACTTCGTCCTGAATGCGTTCTACACTACGATTTGCTTCGTTTTGATGCAGAAATAGTTCCACTTCGTCTACTATGGTGTAGACAGCTTCATCTGTTATTTCTTTTTGAGTACTGGCAAAGCTTTTCCGTATGGCAACGGCTATTTTTTCTCTGTCGTAGGATTCTGTTGCCCCATTCCTTTTAATTATTTGCATGAGATGCTGTTGGTATGAATTATTGTATCTTTTCGTACCGCTTCCCTAACCCCACGAGTAGAAACGGCCTTTGATGAATGGCAGGTCTTCTGACTGGCTCCTCATTTCCGATGCCTTCCCGCGTTCTCGTTATGTGGAGTCAGGCAGTGGCAATAGGTACATATCGGAAATTTTATCGGAGTTTCACAGCAGCGGGACTGTCCGGGATTTACACCCGATTCCCTTTTTATCCGGATAGAGGACATCTATTCGGAACCGATTCGGGAACAAAGATAATGGAAATTGGAATTATTACAGCATTGAGTTAGTTTAAAAATCAGAAATGATTTATAAAAGTTGGATGGTATTAAACATTTTGGACAAGTTCTACTACCATGCTTCCAAGCAGCACAGCTACTATTGTTATGAGTAACCAATTGATATACTTGCTTTTCGATCTCGTTTTTTCTTTTTCTGAATGACACTGATTTTTACCATATAACCGAATGATTCCCCAATGCGATTGGCACTGCGTATCACTCGTGAAGTATGTACACCACATCCCATCATGTGAGCGGAATATTCAGAAATAAATCCACTGACATCTATCAAAGTTTCGGCTGTCTTATCCATTTAAATGAAGTTATGTTTTTCTTTTTTTAGAATCCATAGACACGACATGGCTTTCCAGTGGAAGGCATTTCCTTGTCAATTTCAATCTTTAATTTTTTTATATTCAATATTTCTTCTCCTTCAAGCATCAGGCACATAATAAGAAAACAACCGTTTTTCTCACATTCCATATCGAATAACCGGTGTTGTGAAAACATGCCTAACCCATGTGAGTCAATAAGAATAAACTTTGGATGGTTATAAAGTAATGCAGCCAGAGAGTCCCAATTAAGCTTCATGTCAAACATAAAGAAGTCTTTGGTTGCATAGTCGTTGGTTGCCATATTGCCGGTATATAAAACCAATGCTTTACCTTCTATGTCCAAGTTATTAAAGTATTCGTCGGCTGGTAGTCCGTTCCGACAATCTACCACGACGGCATCTGTTACATATTCTTTATAGCGGGGAGCTTCCATATAGCAATCCATGTGGGTGCCGATGTGTCCGAGGCGTTCCGTTTCTTTGGCATCAAGTTCGAACTGTGCCAAATCTTCATCACTTAACTGTAAATGTAGTTCTTTGGTAATCGTTTCTTGTTGGTACATATTTAAAGAATTTTAAAGTTTAACCTAATGAGAGTATCAATAATTGAGCCGTAAGTACGCGTAGGAACATAGCAAGCGGATATACGGTGGCATATCCCACGGCCGGAGCGTCACATGAAGTCAGATCATTGGAATAGGCGAGGGCAGGCGGATTAGTATTTGCTCCTGATAATACACCAATAAGGGTATAATAGTTTAATTTACAGGCATAACGCCCAATGAGCCCCGTTATGATTAATGGTACGGTCGTAATAATAGCTCCATACATAATCCAAATATATCCACCTTCATTTACAATTGTCTCTATAAAATCTTTCCCGGCTCCCAACCCTACACAAGCTAGGAATAAGGAAATCCCGATTTCTCTTATCATCAAGTTAGCACTCATCGTGGTGTATGTAATCATTTTATATTGAGGACCGAAACGACTGATAAGAATGGATACAATAAGCGGTCCACCTGCTAGACCAAGTTTTACTGGTTGTGGAATACCTGGAAACATAAATGGAATACTTCCCAAGATACATCCTAATGCGATGCCGAAAAAAATGGGGATAAGATTGGGATGATTCAGTCTCTTCATGGAGTTTCCCAAAACCTTTTCGGCATGAGTGACAGCAAGTTCACTACCAACTATAGTTACACGGTCGCCCATTTGCAACTGTAAATGTGGGGAGGCTACCAAGTCTACTCCTGAACGGTTGATACGGGTGATGCTCGCACCGAAGTTATTTCGTATCTTAAGTTGTGAGAGCATTTTTCCATTTAACTCAGGCTTTGTTATCAAAATGCGGCGTGAGATAAGTTTCTTGTTTAACTGTTCCCATTCCATTTCTACCTGTTTGCCAAAAAATACTGTAATCGCTTCAATGTCAATAGGGTTCGAGATAACCAGAATCTTGTCATCAATATGTAATATCGTTTCTGAATTTACTAGTTCCACTTCCTGTTGTCCGTCATGATGGCGTATGCGCGAAATAACGAAGTTGCGGTTTACCAAAGGACGTATTTCCTTAATGGTCTTCCCATGTATTGCTTCATTTTTTATCTCTAATGTAACGGGGCGTACGGTCAGTTCCTGTAAATGTCCCAATCCTTTTTCGGCATCAGCTTCTTCTTGTGATGTTTTGATATTAAGAATGTATTTCAGTGCAAGCAATGAGAGAATGGCACCAACCACCCCCAAGGGATAGGCAACAGCATATCCCATCGCAATCTCCGGTGCATCTATGCCATTTAAATCACTATTTGCCTGTTGGGCGGCACCAAGGCCGGGAGTATTGGTAACAGCACCAGAGAGAATGCCGACCATGGTGGTTATGGGAGTTCCGGTAGTAAAATGTAAAATGATAGTAATGACTACACTGATAAAAATAGCCCCCATAGCCAACATGTTCAGCGTAAATCCTCCTTTCTTAAAGGCTGAGAAGAAACCGGGACCCACCTGCAAACCAATGGAATAGACGAACAAAATAAGACCGAATTCTTTTAGAAAATGTAGCAGGTGTTCATCCAGATTCAGATTGAAATGGCCGAATACGATACCGACAAAAAGAATCCATGTGACACCAAGTGAGATGCCGGATATTTTTATTTTACCCAGCATAATTCCAAAGGCGATAACTAGTGACAGAATGAGTACGGAGTGTGCTACACCTCCGCCCCAAAGATTGGGATATCCTTCAAAGAGGTTTTTAAGAAGTTCCATAGTATTAAGAAATATATTTATTTTTAACTAAGTCATCATTTTATATTTAAAATTTCCCATCATGTGGGTTGGTAAAAGTATCCCCGGAAAAATCACTTCTGCGGGGATACACACACATTGAACAATTACAACGGCATATTGCCGTGCTTTTTAGGCGGATTGCTTTGGTTTTTGTTGTGACACATTTCCAAAGCCTGAATGAGTTTATAGCGGGTGTCACGGGGCATAATCACTTCATCAATCAAGCCGCGTTCTGCCGCACAATAAGGGTTAGAGAATTTATCTTCGTAATCTTTGATTATTTCTTGTTTTTCTTCAGGAGTGGATTTCCGATAGAGGATATTTACAGCTCCCGCAGCTCCCATAACGGCTATTTCCGCCTGTGGATAAGCCAGGTTCACATCAGCTCCCGTCGGTTTGCTGGACATGACAATGTAGGCACCTCCGTAAGCTTTACGGGTAATTAAAGTTACCTTGGGCACTGTAGCTTCGGCGTATGCATAAACTATCTTCGCACCGTGGCGGATGATGCCGTTGTGTTCCTGTATTGTTCCGGGCAGGAAGCCGGGAACATCCTCGAAAGTGATCAGAGGAATGTTAAAGCAGTCGCAGAAACGGATAAAACGGGCAGCCTTGTCACTGGCGTCAATGTCAAGGACGCCGGCCAGCCAGGCGGGCTGATTGGCAACAATACCTACGGAACGACCTCCCAGGCGACCGAACCCCACCACCACATTTTTAGCAAAGTGAGGCATCACCTCGAAGAAATACTGGTTATCCAGCACCGGTTCGATGATATCCTTTATATCATAAGGCATATTCGGATCTTCGGGAATGACAGTCTGCAACGCCTCCACCTGACGATGGATGTCATCGTTGCAGGGAACCAACGGCGCATCCTCCATATTGTTGGAAGGCAGGAAACTCAGCAATTCGCGGATACTCATCAGCGTTTCCTCCTCATTGTCGCACATAAAATGGGTCACACCGCTTTTGCTGCTGTGGGTATAGGCACCGCCCAGTTCCTCCTTGCCCACCTCCTCGTTAGTCACAGTCTTCACCACATCCGGGCCGGTGATGAACATGTGGCTCTTCTCTTTTACCATAAAGATAAAATCGGTTAGTGCTGGTGAGTAGCAGGCTCCTCCGGCACAAGGACCCAAGATGGCGGAAATCTGCGGGATAACACCTGAGGCGATAGTGTTCTGATAGAAAATAGAGGCATATCCGGCAAGGCTGTTCACCCCTTCTTGGATGCGTGCGCCTCCCGAGTCGTTCAGGGCGATGACGGGAGTGCCGTTTTTCAATGCCAGTTGTTGCACCTTCACGATTTTGGCAGCATTGGTCTCGCTCAGCGAGCCGCCATGTGCGGTAAAATCATATGCATAGACAAACACCGGACGGCCGTCTATCTTTCCGTAACCGGTGACCATACCATCTCCGGCAATCTGCTTCTTCTCCATACCAAAGTTGGTACAACGGTGGTTCACCAGCTTGTCCAGTTCATTGAACGTACCTTTGTCCAGCAACATTCCGATACGCTCGCGAGCGGTCATCTTCCCTTGGGCGTGTTGTTTCTCGATCTTGTCCACACCGCCGCCCAGCGACGCGCGTTTGTCCAGCTCTTCAAACCGGCTGTATATTTCTTCTCTTGTCATGATCAATCTTCTTTTATTATATCCAATACTATTAATACCTGGTTAGCATTGACGGAATCCCCTTCATTGACCAGGATATCCCTTACCGTGCAGTCCGAGGTCACTTTGTAGTTGCTCTGCATCTTCATGGCCTCCAGCACTACCACAATATCCCCGGATGACAGACGGTCTCCTTTCCGGACGGGAATTTTTACAACCTTTCCGGGCATGGGAGCTACAATCTTGTCATCCTGTCTCTCCTCGCCGCCCTTTTTCATACGCAGATACTTGGTCTGGGTGTCCACTATGTCCACATGATAGGAACGGTAGAACATATTCACATCATAACTCTTTCCACCCTCCCCACGGATCAGTTCGGCATTGAAGGAATTGCCATCGTGCAGGATGGAACAGCTTCCGTTCTCGGCCATAACGATATCCACATCATACGGTTTTCCGTCAATCATAAACTGTACCTTGTTTCCTTCCTTGCTCACCAACGTCACATCGGCTACGCGGTCTCCAATATGTATTTCCATACTTTTGCTTAATTAAATGAAGAATCAGATTCTCAATACTCCTTTCTGCAAGCCGAACTCACGCCAGCGGCTGATGGGACGGGCATCAGACAGCTGGGGACTCTTGTTCTCTTCCAGATTCATCAGATAGTCAATATAAGAGGCGATCATGGCGATATTCTCAATCTCCTCATTATTACCGTTGCCACGGAGCAGCATACGCGAGTTCTTCTCTATGAACAAGGTATTATACTCACCCTTTACAAAGTCGGGGGTATGCATGATGCGTTTCAGATAACTGAGGTTGGTCTTCAGCCCCGTAATCTTGTACTCGTAAAGTACCCGGCGCATACGTTCTATGGCATATTGGCGGGTCGTAGCCCATACAATCAGCTTGCCTATCATCGGGTCGTAATAGATGGGAATCTCGTAACCTTCGTAAACGTAGCTGTCAATGCGTACGCCGATGCCGTTAGGCTCCGTCAGCTGTTTGATGATACCCGGCGAAGGCATGAAGTTGTTCTCCGTGTCTTCCGCACAGATACGACATTCGATGGCATGACCGCGCTGGAAAAGCTCTTCTTGCTTCAGGTGCAGCACCTCGTTATTGGCTATACGGATTTGTTCTTTTACCAGATCCACGCCCACCACTTCTTCGGTGATGGGATGCTCCACCTGCAAACGGGTGTTCATCTCCAGAAAATAGAAATCGCGGTTCTTGTCCACCAGAAACTCGATAGTTCCGGCTCCCGAATAGTTCACCGCCCTGGCGGCAGCCACTGCCTTTTCCCCCATCTCCTGGCGGAGTTCCGGAGTAAGGAACGGAGACGGGCTCTCCTCTACAATCTTCTGGTTGCGACGCTGGACAGAACACTCGCGGTCAAACAGATGGATTACATTGCCATAATTGTCACCCAGAATTTGAAATTCTATATGATGGGGTTCCTCCACAAATTTTTCCAGATAAACCGTATCATCCCCGAAAGAAGACATGGACTCGGAACGGGCGGTGTTATATGCCTCCACCACTTCGTCTTCACTGTGTATCAGCCTCATCCCTTTACCGCCGCCTCCCATAGAAGCCTTCAGCATGACAGGATAGCCTATTGCATTACAGATACGTACCGCCTCTTCGGCACTTTGCAACGGTTGTTCCGTACCGGGGACCACGGGAACGCCTGCGGCAATCATACGCTTACGGGCGGCAATCTTGTCACCCATCGCTTCCATCGTCTCGGCGGAAGGGCCGATAAAGATGATCCCCTCCTCTTTGCATCGGCGGGCAAAATCAGCATTCTCGGACAAAAAACCATAACCGGGATGAATGGCATCGGCTTTGCATCGTTTGGCAGTCTCTATTACTTTTTCTATATTTAAATAGCTTTCCCTGGCTATAGCAGGACCTATAAGATAGGCCTCGTCAGCATACATCACATGATGAGAAGTGCGGTCGGCTTCTGAAAAGACAGCAACGGTCCGTATGCCCATTTCTCGGCAGGAACGCATTACACGTAAGGCTATTTCACCTCTGTTTGCAATCAATACTTTCTTTATCATTTTTCTTCTTATTATAACGGGGGTTAATTTCGCAGGCATAGAAACTGTCCTTGACGGCTTTCAGGCAGTCATGGCACAGGCAATCGGAATAATTCTCCATTAAATAGGTGCGTTGCAGAGCATCCAGTCGGACAGTTGCACAATGACACGATAAAATATCATTGTGCATACAATCAAATGTTGCACCACAACGTGGACATACCTTTTTCATAGGCATTCCTCCCGTAAATTTTTTATTTTCTTATTTTCTTTCGTACTGCTTTCCTAATCCCACGAGTAAAAACAGCCTTTAATGAATGGCAGGTCTTCTGACTGACTCCTTATCTTGAAGCCTTCCCGATGTGAGGATTGTCACATCAGTGGCAAAGGTATTTTTCAAGATTCCAGCAGAGCTTCACAGCAGCGGGACTGTCCGGGATTTGCACCCGATTCCCTTTTAATCCGAATAGCAGATAGACTATCCGAAACCAATTCTTTGCAAAGATAATGGATTTTATAATTAAACGAAGCGGAAAAGATGAAAAAAGTGTTGCTTGAAGTTTTTTTTCTTTTTCCAGTTGTTTTATTGATTTAATTCCTAACTTTGTCAGTAATATCGGTTTCCGGATTAGCCGTTGGCGCGAAACGGAATTAAAAGGGAATCCTGTGCAAATCAGGAACTATCCCCGTAGCTGTAAGTTTTATCCTCCCATAGTGTGGGGAAGTGTTGTGACATTCTTAGCCACTGGTTATTGTGAAAACCGGGAAGGCGTTACAACGGAAACAAGTCAGAAGACCTGCCGTTATTGTTTATATCATTCATGGCTTTCGGGTGAAAGGCGATAGAACGAATCATACTGATCCTTTTTATTACTGGTTTCCATGAATTGTCGTGTGTGAAAGACTTATATTGAATAATGTGTGTTTTGTATAACCTTAATTTATAAGTATGATTAATTCAGAGGTATTTATTATTAAGAGAGATGGTAAAAAAGAAACTTTCTCTCTTGATAAAATTAAAAATGCAATAGCCAAAGCATTTTTGTCAGTAGGAAGTTTTGCTACCCAGGATGTGATTACTACTGTATTGAGTCGCGTTAGTGTCAGTGATGGAATGAATGTGGAAGAAATCCAGAATCAGGTGGAGGTGGCCCTGATGGCTGAACATTATTACAGTGTTGCCAAGGCGTATATGCTGTATCGTCAGAAACATTTGGAGGATCGTGAGGTGAGAGATAAACTGAAGTTTTTGCTTGACTATTGTGACGCTTCCAATCCGGCAACCGGCAGTAAATATGATGCGAATGCCAATGTGGAGAATAAGAATATTGCTACGCTGATAGGAGAGTTACCCAAATCAAATTTTATTCGTCTCAACCGTCGTCTGTTGACTGACCGTTTGAAAGACATGTATGGAAAGGAATTGTCCGATCGTTATTTGGAACTTCTGAATCATCATTTTATTTATAAAAATGATGAAACTAATCTGGCTAATTATTGTGCCAGCATTACTATGTATCCTTGGTTGAATAATGGTACGATAGCAGTGGGAGGGAACTCTACGGCTCCTACTAACTTGAAATCTTTTTGTGGTGGATTTGTCAATATGGTTTTTATTGTATCCAGTATGTTAAGTGGTGCCTGTGCTACTCCAGAGTTTTTGATGTATATGAATTATTTCATTGGTTTGGAATATGGGCAGGAATATTATAAGTATCCCGATAAGATTGTTGATTTATCTACCAAACAAAGAACAATAGACAAAATCATTACAGACTGTTTCGAGCAAATAGTATATTCTATTAACCAGCCTACAGGGGCGCGTAATTTTCAAGCCGTCTTTTGGAATGTAGCTTACTATGACAAATATTATTTTGAAAGTCTTTTTGGTAACTTCTTTTTTCCCGATGGAAGCCAACCTGACTGGAATTCACTAAGTTGGTTGCAGAAACGTTTCATGAAATGGTTTAATAAAGAGCGTACACGTACTGTTTTAACATTTCCTGTAGAAACAATGGCGCTTTTGACTAAAGATGGTGATGTATTAGATAAGGAATATGGTGACTTTACGGCTGAAATGTATTCCGAAGGTCATTCTTTCTTTACTTATATGAGTGATAATGCAGATTCTTTAAGTAGTTGCTGCCGTCTTCGCAATGAGATACAGGACAATGGTTTCAGCTATACTTTGGGAGCAGGTGGGGTTTCTACAGGCTCAAAAAGTGTGCTGACTATTAATTTGAACCGTTGCATCCAGCATGCGGTGAAATCCGGTATACTTTATCCGTTTTTTTTGGAAGAAGTGGTTGATTTGGTACACAAAGTCCAGTTGGCTTATAATGAGAATCTGAAATTGTTGCAGTCGAAAGGTATGCTGCCTTTGTTTGATGCTGGTTACATCAATATGAACCGTCAGTATCTAACTATCGGTGTTAATGGTTTGGTGGAAGCAGCGCAATTTATGGGTATTGAAATCAATGATAACCCTAAGTATGAAGCATTTGTTCAGGAGATTTTAGGAATGATTGAACGATATAATAGGAAGTACCGTACAAAGGATGTTTTGTTTAATTGCGAAATGATTCCTGCTGAGAATGTAGGAGTGAAGCACGCTAAATGGGATAAAGAAGCAGGCTTCCAAACATTCCGAGAATGTTATAACAGTTATTTCTATATTGTAGAAGACAAATCGTTGAATGTTGTCGATAAATTCCGTCTGCATGGACGCCGCTATATAAAGCATTTAACGGGAGGCTCGGCCTTGCACATGAATTTGGAAGAACATCTTAGTAAGGAGCAGTACAGACAACTACTTCGGGTAGCTGCTATAGAAGGCTGTAATTACTTTACATTTAATATACCGAATACCATTTGCAATGAATGTAAGCATATTGATAAGAGATACTTGCATGAATGTCCTGAATGTCATAGTCGGAATGTGGATTATCTGACACGTGTTATCGGGTATATGAAGCGGATCAGTAATTTTTCTCAGGCAAGGCAGAAGGAGGCTGCACAAAGATATTATGCTCCGTTACGTTGATTATGACATCGTATTTCAAGAAATTCCGGATGAAGTCACTCTGGCGATCAATCTCTCTAACTGTCCCAATAGGTGCAAGGGCTGTCATAGCCCTCATTTGTTGGAAAATGTAGGAGAATCTTTAACGGAAGAAAGTCTTGGGCATCTTTTACAGAAGTATGGAAAGGCGGTGACTTGCGTCTGTTTTATGGGAGGCGATGCCGAACCCTTTGAAGTGGAAAGGTTGGCAGGATTTCTTCACCGACAGTCTATCGCTTTGGTAAAGGTGGGTTGGTATTCGGGGAAGAATGAATTGCCGGAAGGTCTTTCCGTTCAGAACTTTGAATATATAAAGTTGGGACCGTATATTGAAAAATTGGGTGGCTTGAAATCTCCTGATACCAATCAGCATTTCTATCGGATATACGGGGATGAGATGAAAGATATTACCTATCGGTTTTGGCGTATCTGAAAAAGGCGGAAATAAATTCCGCCTTTTTCAGATAAATATATTAAGTTGGTTATGCTTCCGGTTGATAGTCTTCACCATTCTCCCATGCACTGTCGTCATTCCAGTTTTCATATAAATGGTTTACCCAAATTTGGCGAATCTCAGGATAACTGCCAAGGGCTTTCATATTACATCCGTCTTTAATACCATGATCAGCTCCGGCTTGATCTATCGGGTGGCTTTCGAATGTTCTGTCCACTTTGAATCCTAATTTCTCCAAACGTTCACGCCAGCTATATTCATTTGTATTGATTTCCACATTACTTACATCGTCATCTTCGGCCATAGCTTCCAATCCCCAAAGGTCGTTGTGGGCATGGTCACCGGCAATTGACATGAAAGGTGCAAGATAAACATTTACTTCTGATGGGTTCAGGCCGTTCTTTTCGCAATAGCTCATCACCTTAGAGTACATACAGTCGGGATATTGGGTTTTGTCAAATCCTTCTACAGGAATTCTATTAGCCGGTTCTTCCTCTATTTCTTTCGGGAAGAAAAGCATGTCACCATAATCCACAGTACCTACAAAGATATTGTTGTTGGCAGCAAGTTCCTGCAATGCTTTTTCCATGTCAGAGTACTTTTTGTTAGCATTGTAATTCTCATCCGGATTACCGTGTCCCATTAGAAGCACGATGTTGTTCTTGTCTGCTAATTTAGACTCATAGTGTTTGTAAAGTATCTCTGCTACATCTTTAGTATCTTCTGCACTGGAAAGAAGGTTGGCACCTTTCAATACATCAATATGCGGATACCATTGAATCATAAAGTATTTTTTTACATCAGTATTCATTAATGAAAGATATTCTTCGCCTGGAATTACGTGCAATGATTGTACAGCCACACGTTTGTATCCTGCATCGCCTATTGCTTTCAACCATTGGTCCAATTCATAACGTGCTATGCCGGTAGATGCTTCTACACGTCCGATACATGTACGTGAAGTAAATGACATATAAATATCCGTATTGGGGAATTTAGCTTTAAAATCCTCAATCACATCATCATAAACAGAAAGGGACTCATTATAGGTACTGCCAAAAGTACAGAGCAAAATTGCTGTGTCGTGTTGCTTGGTTCTGGTTACTACATCCACAGCAGGATTAACAGTACTTTCTTCATCATCATTGTCACTACAGGAACTGAATCCTGTGCAAGTTGCGGCAGCAACAAAAGCCGCCATCAGATAATACTTGAATTGTTTCATACGAATAAAAATTAATTTATAAATTGTTGGTTATTAATTGTTTTTGAATTTAATGAGGGCGGAGACATAAAAAGTTCTTCCGGGAGTTGATGTGGCACGATTCCGTCCGAAAGGAGTACGGTCTACATAGTCAAATACATTATCTACCCCGGCATTCATCGTTAATGACCACCGTTTCATTTTTAATAATGAGTGGGCTGTGTTGATACGCCAAGTTTGGAATCCGTCGGCATTATTATCATTTATATAACGGCGTGTAGACTGATATCTGCCATAGATGCCGATACCCAAACGATACAGTTTCCATGAATGTTGCCATAAGACATTTAAATTTGCATTATGGCTGGAAGTAGCATCAATAGGAAGATATTTCATATAATCTATACCTTTGTTAGGATATTGCGCTTTTGGATCAGCATAACTATATCCGCCGGCAAGGCTGAGAGATTTTGCAGGACGATAGTTGAAGGTGAAATCCATACCATAAATACGTGCCTTTGTCAGATTCTTATATTGTTTGCTCTTTTCTACTTCAAGAAACTTTTCATCGGGAGTTACGGAAATTTCAACCAACTCAATCATGTTGTGAAGATAATTCATGTATCCGGTTAAACTGGCTTGGAATTTTTGCCCTACGTACTCGATACCGATTGAAGCATATTGTGAGGTTTGTGCTTTTAGATTTGTGTTGCCATGATATGCAGTCAAGGCACCGCCTCCGATAACGCCGGTATAATTATAATAAAGTTCTTTAATAGTGGGTGCTTTGTAGCCTAAAGCATAAGAAGCACGCAAATTAATATGTTCTCCGGGTTTATAAAGTCCTGATATTTTCGGACTGAAATTCAATCCTGTTTCCTTGTGTTGTGTTCCTCGTACCCCGGCAGTCAGAACCAGATTTTCTCTGGCTGTCCATTCCTCCTGTATATAAGCTGCCAACGTATAAACGGAAGCGCGGTCACCGTCAATGTGATGAGGTGATTCCAAATGATTGTACTGATATTCGATTCCTGCATTTAAAATATGGTCCTCTCCAAGATAAAATACACTTTTTACCTGGCCTAATATTTGTTTCTGAATACTTTGTTTGATACGTTGACCGGCAAAGTAGGTGATACGTTCATGGCGGTCATTGTCTAGAAAATAATCAGTATGCTCGTTTAGCTTATAGTCATAGAAGTAACCGTATCTGCCATACGAGAGGTCTGCAGTCAGATAATTCCGTTTTCCTAATTTATATTTACTTCCTACTGCAAATGTATAGTTGCGATAATAAAAATCGTTGGCTTGATATTTCCAAGGACCGTGTGTACGCATTACCCAACGCTCATAATAAGTGCCTTCTGCAGTGAGGTCTAGTTTGCGATTGACTTGCCATTCAATGTTCTCGGACAGGGTATAGTTTGAAGAACGGTTTACGGTCAACATAGTAGAGCCGGATTTCAATTGATTCTGATCCCACTGCAGGTCTGTATTCCGCCAGCCATCGGTATGCCGGAAGTTGATTCCGGTTACAGATTTTATCTTTCCATAATTAAAGCCGAAACTGGTACTTTGACGTATATCACCATATTCACCTATGCGGGATGTATTGGTGAGCTCCATTTTTTCACGGTTACGTTTGGTTATGATATTGATAACTCCGGCTATTGCGTCACTGCCATAAAGTGAAGAAGCGGCCCCTTTTACAATCTCTATGCGTTCTATATTAGCTGGATTTAATTGATTCAAGTCGTTTTGCCCTCCTACATCGCCATTCATTCTTTTTCCATTTATCATGATCAGGATATAGTCATTGTTCAATCCGTTTAGTTGGATATGGCTCCCCATATCACCATCATGAAAGGTCAATGAAGGACTAAGACCACTGAGCAAATCGTCTATACTGCGTGCCTGATATTGTTCCAAAGCTTTGCTGGTTATTACTTCAGTCTGTACGGGAGCATCTTTCAGATAATGTTCAGTACCTGTACCCGTGATGACCACTTCATTCAGTAATACGGACAATTCTTTATCGTCTTTATCTTTGAGAATACTTTGGGCACTTGCAATTTGTGTACCTAATAGTAGAATAGCAGGAAGTAAATACCTCATATTGTGTTTTATTTAATTTGCAAAATAAAACATCAAGTTTCCCTCTGATAAAGAGGAATGCCACAAAGGAATAGACGTTGGAAAACGCTTGTTCGAATGGACACATACTTCTAATCCTGGAAGCTTGGTGTTTATTGTTCAACAGACTTAGCAGGTATTCTGGCTTTCCTCTGATTGGAAACCTTCCCATTTCTTCAAATGAAACAGTGGTTTTGGACTATCCAATCAACATAATGAGGATTTACAGCTGCAGGTACAGCCCCGGATTTACACCGGATTCCCTTGCATCGGGCTATGTGATAGCCCGATTACTAATTCTGTTGCAAAGATATAGGTTTATTTTATATTATCTTCGATAAGTCTTTGATTTTTTTAGCTTTTAAATTTTAAAGACAAACTGATATAGAATGAACGTCCGGGGGTAAGAGTTGCATAATTGCTGTTATAAGGACGATCATCCGTATAATCGAACAGGTTTTCTATGCCACATCCGGGTTCTATGATTACAGATTTTAAGTTGAAAGAATGGCGTGTGTTTAAATCCCACAATTGAAAGTCGGGAGCATAGCCATAACTTTTAGAGAAACGTTTGCTGTTGATACGACCGTTCAAATTTATGTTCAACCGATATATCTTCCATGAATGCGCCCATTGGGCATTGATATTGTATGCGTTTTTAATACTTTTGTCGATGGGTTGTTCCAATTCCACGTCTTGGGTATTAAGATGAGTATATCCTCCGCTTAAATTGAACCCGGCACCTAGGTATGCATTGGCGGATACATTGATTCCGTATACTTTAGCCTCCGCTATATTATCACGTTGACGAACTTCCTTATGACCATATTGCTCCATAGCTTTATCTCCCGTGGCAATCGTATTATAATCTATCATGTCACGAATATTATTATAAAAAGCATTGACTGATACAGAAAAACGCTCATGTACATACTCTGCACTCAATGAGAAATAATCATTCTTTTCCGGCTTTAAATCCAAATTGCCTATTGTCAACCTGTCATTTTTTTTAGCTATGTCAGTGGCATAGAGTTCAGACAGGGTAGGAGTTCGGAAACCTGCTGCATAGGAGGCACGGAAATTGAATTTGCCGGGTTTATACATCAGTGCTACATTGGGAGTGGCATGATTTTTGAAATTTTCATGATAAATGTAACGTACACCGATCAAAGCCTGTAGATTTCTCAGTAACTTTATTTCATCTTGTGCAAACAAGGCCAGTGTATAAGCATCTTCTTTAGCTATATTGTCTGTTTGACTTTTCAAGACATCAACGATATATTCTGTGCCGACTGAAAGTTTGTGCCGGCCACCTAATTTAAAGATACCTTTTATGCTAAGATTGTGATTGCGGGTCCGTTTGCGCACTTGCTCTTCACCTGCTTTTCCATTATAAGTTTTATTGTCTTTAAAAAAACAATAAGAGGAAGAAAAATGATCGGCGTAATAGTCTGCGGTAATATAATTCCCTTTACTTATCATGTATTGGGTACCAATACCATAATTAAAGGTTTCATGCAATATGTTGTAGTCGTATGCTTCATAAGGGCGGCGTGTCTTGTTGTCATAATATCCGCCGCGGGCATAAAAGGAGAGTTTGTCGGTAGCATCAAAAGTGAATTTTTGATTGACAGTATTTGCATAGAATCCTGTAGAAGCTACTTTCCCGGTTTCTTCCAGTTCATGAGTTTTGGAGTTCTCTTCGTATGGATTCAGTTGCCATCCCTCGGCCTGCTGACGGCGGTAAGAGGTGTAGGAGCCGAACTTGCCGGTATTGACATCTGCGTTTACGGACTGGGTAAAACGTCCTTTACTGGCATAACGGGTATCGCTGGAAACATTGATAGCATTTTTTGCATCATCAGTAATAATGTTGATTACTCCTCCGATAGCATTTGTTCCGTAAAGAGCGGAAGAGGCACCGTTCAATATTTCAATACGTTTGATTTTGGCAACATTGATTCGGGCGTAAGTATCATCTCCATACAGGCGTTTGCCATTTTCCAGAAAAATGAAATAATCATCAGGCAATCCATTCAGACTCAATGTTGTACCCATACCGTTGGTCATACTTGAGAAAGATGGGGTCAGCTTTTGTAAAGCCTCGTCCAGCGATGTTACACTGGCATTACTTAAATCCTTTGCGGTGATAACGGAAACAGGCACGGGACTGTCCGTCATGCGGTGGTGTGTTCCTGTTCCGGTTACTACTACCTGGCCTATATTGGTAAAACTGTCTTGTAGCTTGATAAGAAGATTTTTTTCACCCCCTTTTGTGGTGACAGATTTGGGTGTGTAACTGACATGCGTGATTCTTAATACATGTTTTCCATCAGGAAGATTGTTGATATTAAACTCGCCTTTACCATTTGTGGTGCATCCTGAAAGGCTTTGGTCAATACGAATATTAGCCCCCACTACAGGTTCGTTGGTATCGGCACTCACAATCTTTCCACTGATACTGACTTGTGCCAGTACGTCAATAGCCAGACAGCTTAAAGTAATTGCTGTCAATAATAATTTTACTTTCATCGAAAGAATTTAAGAATTAATAATTGGCTTTCCTGACCCCGGGAGAGCGTGATTATCTATGTTTTGATTTGGCAGGTTTCCTGGCTTCACCCTGAAAAGCGCCTTCCCATTTCTTCATTTTCGAAACAGTGGCATAGCGAGAGTTGCTTTTCATCAAATGGGTTTCACAGTAGCGGGCACTGCTTCGGATTCCACAACCGAATTCCCTTTTATACAGATAGAGAAAAAATATCTGTATCACCAAACCGGGCGCAAAGGTAGACAATTATTTTATATATGTTTTAAGATTAGTGAAAAAATGACTGCTTAAAACGGAGAGAATATTGAAAAGAGGAGGGGATTTTGAACCGTAGAAGTGAATTTGATTCACTCCTACGGCAATATGAATTTGCAATAATTCGGATAGTGATTTCAGGCAAGCGCCAATATTAATATTTGTGCTGTAAGCACACGTAAAAACATGGTGAGCGGATAAACGGTGGCATAACCTACTGCCGGAGCGTCACAAGAGGTCAAATCATTGGAGTAGGCTAATGCGGGCGGATTGGTGGTGGCTCCGGACAATACTCCGATCAAGGTGTAATAGTTCAGTTTATAAACATATCGTCCTATTATTCCTACAATCAGTAAAGGCAGCAGCGTAATAATGGCGCCGTATGCTATCCATACATATCCGCCTTCGTTAATAATTGTTTCGATGAATCCTTTACCGGCTCCTAATCCTACGCAAGCAAGGAAAAGTGAGATACCGATTTCACGTACCATCAAATTGGCACTTATGGTGGTATAGGTTATCAATTTATAATGTGGTCCGAAACGGCTTATCAGGATGGACACAATAAGGGGGCCTCCTGCCAGTCCCAGTTTTACCGGTTGAGGGATACCGGGGAATAAAAAAGGAGTGCTTCCTAAAATACACCCTAATGCGATGCCTAAGAAAATAGGAATCAGGTTGGGATGATTCAAACGTTTCATGGAATTACCTAGAATCTTTTCGGCATGGGCTACAGCCAGTTCGCTACCCACAATCTTTACCCGGTCACCCATTTGCAATTGCAGGTTGGGAGTGGCCACAAGGTCTACACCCGAACGGTTTACACGGGTAATGCTTGCTCCGAAGTTATTCCTGATTTTTAGTTGAGCCAATGTCTTGCCATTCAATTCAGGCTTGGTGATCAGAATTTTTCTGGAAATAAGTTGTTTGTTCTGGAAATCCCATTCCACATTCACTTGTTTTCCAAAAAATACAGTGATAGCTTCTACATCTATCGGATTGGCGATAACAAGGATTTCATCGTGCATGTGAAATACTGTAGTGGAGTTCACTAGTTCTGTTTGTTTGTCTCCGTCACAATGCCGTATGCGTGAAATCACAAAATCACGATTCACCAATGGCTTGATTTCTTTTATTGTTTTACCTTCTACGGCTTCATTGCGTATTTCTAGTGAGATAGGGCGTACGGTCAGTTCTTGTAGATGTCCCAATCCCCGTTCCGCATCGGCTTCTTCGGTTTTTGTGTTGATGCGCAGGATATATTTCAATGCCAGCAGGGAGAGAATACATCCTACTACACCCAGTGGATAGGCTACGGCATATCCCAGTGCTATTTCGGGAGCGTCTATACCATTCAGATCACTGTTTGCTTGCTGTGCGGCACCTAGTCCCGGGGTATTTGTTACAGCACCCGAAAGAATTCCTACCATTGTGGTAATGGGGACACCTGTTATGAAATGGAGTATAATGGTGATGGTCACACCTAAAAATACAACCATCATGGCAAGCAGGTTTAGTGTGAATCCTCCTTTTTTGAATGCTGAGAAGAAACCGGGACCCACTTGTAGTCCGACTGAGTAGACAAATAATATCAGACCGAACTCTTTTAAGAAATGCAACAGATGTTCGTCCAGGTTCAGATTGAAATGACCGAATACAATTCCTACAAAAAGTATCCAGGTTACTCCCAATGAGATACCTGCCACTTTTATTTTTCCTAACATGATACCGAAAGCAATGACCAGTGAAAGAATAAGTACGGAATGTGCTACTCCGCCGCCCCATAAATTAGGGTACCCTTCAAAGAGATTCCTAAAAAGTTCCATAATTCATTATCTAGTTTAATTATTTATAGTATCAATTTTATAATTCAAAAAGTTGTCTTTCAAAATATTAGAGTAGGTTTTATGGGATAGGATGCTTCGTTTTATAGCTGTCATCCCGGCAAAATGACTGCAAAGGTAGCTTATTTAATTGATAAACCATAAAACTTTAATTGCTTTCTAAGGATATTTACTTGATATGTCGGAATTATGAATTAATCTGTTATTCTAATTTCGATAATTTGCAATTTGCACTATCTTTGTATCCGTTTTTAAAAGAAATACTAAAGAATGAAGCCACAATTACTCATAGGGGCCGCTACATCGGGAAGCGGAAAAACGACTTTTACGATGGGGTTGCTGCGGGCATTGCACAAACGAGGCCTGCGAGTACAGCCTTTTAAATGTGGTCCTGATTATATTGATACACAATTTCATACGCTGGCTGCTGACCATGAGTCGGTGAATTTGGATATTTGGATGGCATCAAATACCCATGTACAACATCTGTATAATAAATATGGAGATGGAGCCGATGTATGTGTAACCGAAGGAGTGATGGGATTGTTCGACGGTTATCAAAGAATGCAGGGAAGTAGTGCTGAAATAGCCAGATTGTTGAATATCCCTGTAGTGCTTATAGTAAGTGCGCGTTCTACAGCTTATTCTGTGGCTCCGTTAATTTATGGTTTCAAGCATTTTAATCCGGCTGTGAAGATTGCAGGTATTGTTTTCAATCAAGTATCATCTCCTTCTCATTTCGCTTATTTACGTGAGGCTTGTGTTGATGCAGGAGTAGAGTGTTTGGGGTATCTGCCTATGACAGAAGGGTTGAAAATTCCATCCCGGCATTTGGGTTTGACATTGACAGCCAAACGTTCCATGAACACCTTAATAGAACAGGCTGCGGAATTGGTTGAGAAATATGTGGATTTGGATAAGCTGCTGAGTATTTGTCATCGTAATTTCCCGTGTCGGTATACATTGCCTTATAGTTCTGAGATAGGGGTGGAAAGTTTTGCTCCTTCTGCTAAAAAGATGAAGATAGCCATAGCGCGGGATCCGGCTTTCAACTTTATCTATAGAGAAAACATAGACCGCTTGTCTGCGCTAGGAAGCATTACTTATTTCAGTCCTGTATATGGTAGTGATTTGCCGGATGCTGATTTGGTTTATTTACCCGGAGGATATCCGGAATTGTTTGCCCGTCAACTGCATCGGCGCAAAAAGTTAATGGAAGCATTAAGAACCTATGCAGAGGAGGGGGGGAAGATTTTGGCCGAGTGTGGAGGTATGATGTTTCTCACCCGTTCCCTGACAGTCCGCCAAGGAGGGACTGCATATGCCATGACGGGTATTTTGCCTTTGGATTGTACCATGGTGGGTGCCAGACTTCATCTAGGATATCGCCGTATAGAATATAAAGGGATGGAGCTTCGCGGGCACGAATTTCATTATTCCAATGTCGTTGCTCCTGATGCTATGCCTTCTGTAGCAAAACAATTTACGGCAAGAGGAATGGAAGTGAGTACCCCGCTTTATAGATATAAAAATGTGATAGCCGGGTATACCCATTTATATTGGGGAGAAACGGATATATTAAAATTATGGGAAGTATGAGGCGCATTTATACACGTACCGGGGATAAGGGCATGACAGGGATTCATGGTGGAGAACGGATACCTAAGGATGATATCCGTATCGAGGCTAATGGATGTATCGATGAATTGAATGCTGTTATAGGAATAATACGTTCACTTTTGCCGCAGGAGCACGAATGGCAATCCTTGCTTTTTACGATTCAGAAAAATATAATGGTAGTGATGAGCCATGTGGCCACACCATCGGCCCTTCGTGATGGGAATCCCAATATTTTGCCTGATAATTTATGCTCTTTTTGTGAGGAGGCAATGGACAAGTTGATGGAACAAATGGAGGATAATGGTTATTTTATTCTTCCCGGAGGAACACCTGTATCGGCACAGTTGCAATTTGCAAGGACTGTGGCACGTCGGGCAGAACGGAGATTATGGACTTTGCATAAACACGATCCGTTACCGGAAATCATACTTCGGTTTATCAACCGGCTGTCCGATTTATTTTTTGTTATGGCCCGTTATGAGATGCAACAGCAGAACTGGACGGAAGAAAAGTGGCAGTCCTTTGCCTATAAAAGAAAAAAGAAAGAGTGATGAAAAAGAAATTACACCCCATTATGTTGGCGGGAACAGGTAGTGACGTTGGTAAAAGTGTTATTGCCGCCGCATTATGCCGCATTTTTAAACAGGATGGTTATCAACCGGCACCTTTCAAGGCACAAAATATGGCATTGAATTCGTATGCCACTCCGGAAGGATTGGAAATAGGCCGTGCACAGGCTGTACAGGCTGAAGCTGCCGGAGTTCCTTGTCACACGGACATGAATCCTCTGTTATTGAAACCCAGCTCCGATCATACTTCGCAAGTGGTGTTAAACGGTCGTCCCATCGGTAATCGTAACGCTTTTGAGTATTTTCGCAAGGAGGGGCGTGAAGAACTGAGGCAAGAGGTAAACGCAGCCTTTGACCGTCTTGCCGCACGTTATAACCCTATTGTAATGGAGGGAGCAGGGAGCATTTCCGAAATAAATCTGCGGGATACTGATTTGGTGAATATGCCGATGGCCTGTTATGCGGATGCGGATGTGATTTTGGTAGCTGATATTGACCGGGGAGGAGTATTTGCCAGTGTCTATGGTTCGGTCATGTTACAAACTACTGAGGACAAGAAACGTATAAAAGGAATAATCATTAATAAATTCAGAGGGGATATCCGTTTGTTTGAGCCTGGTGTGAAGATGATGGAAGATTTATGTGGTATTCCTGTCTTGGGAGTAATACCTTATTATAGAAATATACATATTGAGGAAGAGGATTCCGTAGTCTTGGACTATAAACGGATGCAAGCAGTGGAAGGCAAAATAAACATAGCAGTTGTTCTGTTGCGTCATCTCTCAAACTTTACAGATTTCAACAGATTGGAACGGGATGAACGAGTGCACCTTTATTATACTAATAATACGGAAGATCTGGCCAAAGCTGATATTATTCTGCTTCCTGGCAGCAAAAGCACTTTGGATGACTTGTATGAGTTGAGACGGAACGGGGTGGCGCAAGCTGTCCTGCGTGCGCATAGGGAAGGGGTTACTGTAATGGGAATTTGTGGGGGATATCAATTGATGGGACTTGAGATTCACGATCCGGAAGGAGTGGAGGGAGAGATCCGCCAATTGCCGGGACTGGGACTGCTTCCCGTCATTACTACGATGCAAGGGGAGAAGGTGACACGGCAGGTGAATTTTCATTTTCTTGAGAATGCGGAAACTTGCCAAGGATATGAAATACACATGGGAGAAACCCGCCCGGTTCCGGGGGTGTCTGTAGTTCCTTTGAATAAACTGGAAGACGGTGGAGAGGACGGTTGTTTTGTAAACCAAAAATGTATGGGAAGTTATATTCATGGAATATTGGATAATCAGGCATTTATAGATTATTTACTGGAACCATACGCAGAAAAACTGGAGTGTCATACGGTGTTGGATTACCGGACTTATAAAGAAGAACAATATGATAAATTGGCAGAGCATGTACGCAGTCATCTCAATCTGCCTTTGTTGTACCAAATAATGAGTGGGAATGATTGAAGGACATGGTGATGATGCTTATAAGTATAAAGCAATAAAGATAAATTTCAGTTCAAACGTATATAATCATGTAGACCATAGCGGATTACATCAACATTTGTTTCAGCAGATGGAAAGTATCCGTACGTACCCCGAGCCGGAACCTTATTCATTGGAAAAGGTTTTGGCGAAACGGTTTCATCTTTCGTCTGAAGAGGTTTGTGTGACCAATGGGGCTACGGAAGCCATTTATTTAATAGCTCAGACATTCAGGAATCAGATTTCGGCTATCTTGATGCCGACTTTCAGCGAATATGCGGATGCTTGTCGTCTGCATGGTCATAAAGTGGTTCCTATATATAACTTGAACCGTTTGCCGGATAGGGGGAGGTTGATATGGTTATGTAATCCTAATAATCCCACTGGAGAGGTCAGGGAGAAGGAAGTCTTGACAGCCTGTATAAAACAAAATCCGCAGCGTATTTTTGTCATGGATCAGTCGTATGAATTCTTTACACAGAAGGCTTTGCTTACAGCCAGGGAGGCTGCGGAATTTCCGAATGTTATCCTGTTGCATTCCATGACAAAACGTTTTGCCGTGCCCGGCTTGCGTTTAGGATATATCACTGCATGTAAAGAACTGCTACATGAAATTCGGACACAGCGGATGCCTTGGTCTGTTAATCAGTTGGCTATAGAGGCCGGGCATTATTTATTGTCTTCTTCTCAATATGATATAGATATCTCTTTGTTGTTGAAGGAAAAAGAGAGATTAGCTCAATCTTTACTTTCAATAGGAGGAATGGAGATCTGGCCATCGGATACTCACTATATGTTAGTTCAATTGCGTATGGGAAAGGCAGCGGCTTTGAAAGAATATCTGGCAACAGAGCAGGGTATCCTTATTCGTGACGCATCCAATTTTGAAGGGCTGAATGAACACTTCTTCCGTATTGCTACACAAACTCCGGAAGAAAATGACAAACTGGTAGAAAGTATAAAGAAATGGACATATATGTATTAATTCTTCCGTTGTTGATAGGATGGATATTAGATAAATTGCTTGGGGATCCGGTAGGATTGCCGCATCCGGTGGTAGGATTCGGGAAGCTGATCTCTTTTTGTGAGAAACGATGGAACTGTGGGGCACATCGGATGTTGAAAGGAGGGGGGGCGGCTATTATGCTTATTTTGCTAGTATATGTAGGATCTGCTTTGGCATTGCATTATCTGTTTTTGTTGAATCGCTGGTTGGGGATCGCCCTCTCCGCTGTGCTTGTTTTCTATTGTTTAGCAGGGACTACACTTATTAGAGAAGTAAAACAGGTTTTTCTAGCTGCGGACCGTTCTTTAGAGGAGGGGAGAAAGCAGGTTTCCCGTATTGTAGGGCGTGATACCTCAGAACTGACCGATCAGGAAGTGCGTATAGCTGCTTTGGAAACGTTGGCCGAAAATTTGAGTGACGGAGTTATTGCTCCGCTGTTTTGGTATTTGCTTTTGGGAGTTCCCGGTATGCTTGCCTATAAAATGGTTAATACGCTTGATTCTATGGTAGGCTATAAGAACGAACGTTATTTGCAATTTGGTTGTGCCGCTGCACATATTGATGATATGGCGAACTATATTCCGGCTCGTTTAACCGCACTTTTAATGGTTTTGTCTGTGGGGCGTCCCGGTTTGCTGAGATTTGTAGGTAAATATGGTAACCGGCATGCAAGTCCTAATTCAGGTTATCCGGAGTCTGCTTTAGCAGGTATCTTGAATTGCCGTTTTGGAGGTCCTCATGTTTATTTTGGAGAGATAGTCTATAAACCTTTTATTGGAGATAAGGATCGGCTTATCCATACACAGGATATGCATAAAGCTGTCGATATAAACAGAAGAGCAGAAATTTTGATGATTATAGTAAATATTGTTTGCTTATATTTGGTCAGCTGAAAAATATATATTACTTTTGTTCCTGTTTTAGAGATGCGGCAGTAGCTCAGTTGGTAGAGCATCAGCTTCCCAAGCTGAGGGTCGCGGGTTCGAGTCCCGTTTGCCGCTCTTTTTTATTTTTCTTCACTTTCCAATTCTTTTATTTCTTTATTGAGGAACACGGACAGGATGGTTCTTAAAACAACAATACCTCCCAATAGGGCTAATTCATTCAAGGTTGGTTCCAATACTGTTTTCAAAATATCCGAAGCTATTAGGAATTCTAAGCCAAGAAGCAGATAAGTTCCGAATGTGGCTCTTAGTTTTCGTATATTGGTAATGGAATACCCTCCGGTAAAGCGTCGTATTTCATTCTTCAAAAAAGAAATAATACCTATCAACGCTCCGTATGTGACAATCAAAAGGCTTGTCACACTTATAACAACAGCTAATAAATCTAGGAAATGAGTAAGCATATTTATTTGTCTTTATAAATAGAACAAATAAATAAGCGATATGTTCTTGCATCACGATAATTTTATCTTGACAATTCCTCCATAAGGAGTGAGTGCGCTAAATGCCTCTTCGGGTTTAATGATACCTGCATAAATTTGTGCGTTCAGTAAAATGCCGCCATGAGCAAAGATCGCGACTTGTTCATACGGTTTTTGGCGAAGCTCGTCTAGAAAACCGGCAACACGCCGGTATTGATCTTCAAAAGATTCTCCATTGGTCGCTTTTACATGCAGATAATCTGCATACCATCTTTCCAAGTTAGCGTCGGCAATTTCATCGAACCGATGCATTTCCCAATCTCCGAAGTTTAGTTCTTTCAAGCGGTCGTCCCGTTCTGCATCCGGGTAGCCGCAAAAGGTAGCCAGGCGTACACAACGGGTTAACGGACTGGTATAAACTTTATCAAAAGATAAACCTTGTAAATTGGCTGCCGTTTGAGTTGCCTCCGTTTCAAAAGTCGGCTTTAAGGGTACATCCGTCTGTCCGTAACAAACACCTTGCGGAACATCAACAGCAGTATGACGCATTAAGTATATTACCATAGGTTTGTATAGATTAAGTTTATAGTTAGATAAAAAGAAAACTCACATAATAGGAAAGTCGCTCCGCAACAATCACCGGTATATCCTTGCAGGCGTCTGCGCATGAGTGACATTAAAAGGATGAACATCATAGCAGGAGCGATGGCTGCCCACCAGTATCCTTTATCCAGTAATAAAAGCATAGGCAGGGTTCCGGCCATAAAAGCGGATAATAAAATACCTGGACTCATACGGTCATATATGACCTTCGCTTTCGATTCTTCTTCTTTACGGGCGTATGGAAGCGTGTTGATGATTTGTGCGGCACAAAACTTGCTCCAGGCATCTCCGCTTAGTATGGCCGCACATGCCAAGGGTACAGAAAGTGTGGTGAGTATATTCCACATCAATCCATAATAGAATAATAATCCGAGCACTCCGTATGTGCCGATATGTGAATCCTTCATGATAGACAGAATCTTGTCACGTGATGTACCGCCCCCGAAGCCGTCGCAGAAGTCTGCCAATCCATCTTCGTGTAAAGCACCCGTTGCTAGTAACCGGGCGGCCAGCGCCATGAGCACAGCTATCTGTACAGGTAGAAATTCTGCAGTGATCCATAGAGTGCCTGCCATGATACCTCCTGTCAGCCATCCTACAAAGGGCCAGTAATCCACTACTCGTTTAAAGTAAACAGGTGGTACATTAGCTATTTTCCAAAACGGAAGGCGTGTGAAAAAAATGAGGGAGGCAAGCAGTTTCATGGTTAAAAATATTTAGTGATGGCGGCATGGGCGAAATTGTCCATCTCATTCATCATGTTTACAGAGGAAACGACGATAGGATAAGCGCATATCGCTCCTGTTCCTTCTCCCAAGCGGAGACCTAAATTTAATAAAGGGCGCACTTTCATGGCATCCAATACTAGTTTATGACCGATTTCATCTCCCTGATGTCCGAATATGGCATACGAGAGAACTTCCGGATGAAGTTTTGAGGCGGCTAGAATGCAATTGGTCATGATGAAGCCGTCCACTAGAATAATCATTCTTAATTCTGCTGCCCGGAGCATGCCGCCTATTGCCATAACCATTTCATATCCTCCGAACCAAGCGATGATATCTTTTACGGAACCGTTACCGGTATAATGGTTAACCGATTGTTTCAATACATTATATTTATGACGGATACCTTCTGAATCCAGTCCGCTTCCTGCACCCACACATTGCTCTAATGAGATTCCTGTCAGCAAATGCATCCAGATAGAAGAAGGGGAGGTATTACCAATACCCATTTCGCCAAAGCTGACCACATTGCAACCGTCTGCATGAATCATATCCGTTATCTTTGCTCCACGTTCCAGGCATAATTCCATTTCTTCCATACTCATAGCGGGGCCTTTTAGAAAACTGTGCGTGCCACGTCCTACGCTACAGTTGATAATGCCTTTCTCGTAAGGAAGATCGTAATCGACCCCTGAGTCTACTAATACAAGCTTAAAACCATGTTGGCGGCATAAAAAATTAACTCCGGCACCTCCATGCAAAAAATTACTTAGTTGTTGCCAAGTGATTTCTTTGGGAGACTTGCTTACCCCTTCTTCTACTATACCATGATCGGCTGCAAAAAGTACGTTGTGCGGATGGCTTAATGTAGGGGAGAGGGTTTGTTGGATTAATCCGATTTGCAATGCAAGATCTTCCAGAACACCCAATGAACCTTTGGGCTTTGTCAAATTGTTGATTTTGTCTATCAATGCCTCCCGAAAGCTTTCATCGGGATACTCAATATGAAAGTTTTTCATTGTATTTATTATTTTATAGGAACAGGAATTCCTGATACCATCAAATATACTTGGTCTGCTTTTGAAGCTATATATTGATTCATCCAGCCCTGTAAATCTGTAAAGCGGCGTTGAATGGCGTTTTCGGATACTGCTCCGGAACCTATTTCATTGGTTACGAAAATAAAAGTGGCATCTTGCCGGATAAAATTATCAAACTCCTGTTTGACTGCCTGTAATGCAGCCTCTACATCCGCATCCAAATCAAAGAAAAAGTTGGTACACCATAAGGTGACACAATCAATCAATACTACATTATCCTTTACTTGATGGCGGCTTAGTTCTTTTTCTTCTTCTATATTCGTCCATTCCGATCCGCGTCTTTCTTGATGTTTGATAACGCGTTGGCGGAATTCTTCATCCCAAATACGGGAAGTAGCTATATAAACGGGAGTGGGTGATAAGCTTAATGCCAATTTCTCCGCGTATGAACTTTTTCCCGAACGTTGGCCTCCTGTGATTAAGATAATACGTTTCATTGTTCTACTTCTCGGTGGCACGCAGAATCAGCGTAGTCGCACCTAATGTGATGATAGCGCCTTCCTCGATTCGTATCCGGTCCTTGTTCCCCAAAATCTCGTTCATCAGAAATGTTCCTGTAATGCTGTCATTATCACGCAGGGTATAAATGATTTCCCCTTGTTTGTTGCGTTTCACATTAATGATACAATGCCGTCTGTCCATGCTCGGATCTGATGTTTCGATGGGAATATCCACTTCAGTGCCTTTGCTTCTGCGTCCTATCAGGTTGTCACCTTCCATCAGGGGTAATACTTGTTTGTATCCGAATACATTTTCTACTACTACGATACTTCCAAAATCCTCTTTATTGGCTTGTTCGTCCAATATTTCTTCTTTACGGGTTGCTTTCAGTTTGGACTTTCCGATACGGATGCTGAATTGTTTTTTACAATGGTCACATACAAAGACCAACGACTGGCCTTCTGTATATTTGGTTTCATCAAAAGTTATATAGTTGTCACATTTGGGACACAAAACTCTTTTCATAAAAAATAATCTTGTTTATTTAGAACTCAATATCCATGCATTCTTGAATGCATCATTTTGTTTCAGTTCATTTAATTTCTTATAAGCAGCGGCTTTATCTGCAAAGTTGCACAAAGACAGGCGATAACGTCCGTTACCTTCTATGATTGTTACATCCTTATATCCTTTTTGCTTGTACTCATTAAGTACTTGCTGCGCGTCATTGGCTGTCGGTAAACTGGATACGATGATATAATAATTATTTTTTTTACTGCTCGAAGGTGTTGCTGTTTCTTTCTTCTCAAGGGCAGGTTTACTTACAGCGACAGGCTTGGCAACTGGCTGTTCTGTACTGTTCAAATTTGCTGCAACAGCATTCTTGGGTACTGCTTCTTGTGCTTTTCCTACCTTTTCTACTTTTACAGTTACAGGTTTCAACGTGTTTTGATTATTTTTGATATTCGTCTTCTTGGGTTGCTGCGGTCTGGAAGGAACGGTTATCAAGGTCGTTGCCAAAGATTGGGAACGAATGGCGTCAAACAGACCATCCGTACCTAAAGAAGCATAATTACCTTTGTCCACATATGTGTTCTCTACCGGAACAGACAAGAAGAAAAATAAGACTACAGCTATTGCCACAGCTACTGCATTTCCTATCCACTGACGTTTGAAACGTACTGTTCTCTTTCTTTTTTCTTGTTGGGGAAGTAATTCTCTGGTTGTTGCAGACGTTGTTGAAGTAAGATATTCTAATCTGGTGATAGAAAACGAACTAAGTCCGTATAAGGTAGGTGATAATGCACCGTCCTCATTGGGATGAAACTCGTATGTGCTATGAATATTATAATGTAAGACCCCTATACCATGCATTTCTGCACATCCGTTTTGGTATAGTTGTTCTTTCAATCCGGCTACTTCTTCTTCTATCATGCGTGTGGCATCAGGAAAATCGGTGTGATGAGCTTGCATATACGATTGAGCTAATAAACCATCGTTTATAGTCAATTGGGGATTGAAACCAATAGTACGTACAGGGGGAAGATAAAGATTTTCCTCCTTGATATACCGTGCCGGTTGATAGTGCGCTATAAAACCGCCAAAGTCTGGAATAATCACACAGTCATTTTCCAGTAACAGAATTTCTATATGTCTAGCCAATTCAATCATATCGCAAAATTAGCATTTTTATTCCGTTTCAGCGCAACTTTTATGGAAGAAAATAACAACTCACTCATAATTTATTGTAATTTTGCAGCGAAAAAGTTAGACTAACGAATTAAATAAAATGAATATAGCGATTGTAGGGACCGGGTATGTAGGACTTGTTACCGGAACATGTTTTGCCGAAACTGGCGTAGACGTAACTTGTGTAGATGTAAATGCGGATAAGATTGCTAATCTGCAACAGGGTATTATTCCTATTTATGAACCGGGATTGGAAGATATGGTCTTGCGTAATGTAAAGGCTGGACGTCTTCATTTCACCACTTCTTTAGAGAGTTGTCTGGACAATGTGGATATTGTGTTCAGTGCAGTGGGCACTCCTCCTGATGAAGACGGAAGTGCCGATTTGCGTTATGTGCTTGAAGTTGCCAAGACGATTGGTGCTAATATGAAGAAATATACCTTGGTCGTGACCAAGAGTACGGTGCCTGTGGGTACGGCACGAAAAGTAAAAGCGGTCATCCGAGAGGAATTGGAGAAAAGAGGGGAGTCGATAGATTTCGATGTGGCTTCTAATCCGGAATTTTTGAAAGAAGGTAATGCTATCGACGACTTTATGAGTCCGGACCGTGTAGTAGTGGGCGTAGAGTCGGAAAGGGCTAAAAAACTGATGACCAAGCTCTATAAACCTTTCATGCTGGTTAACTTCCGCGTTATTTTCATGGATATTCCTTCTGCCGAGATGACTAAATATGCGGCAAACTCCATGTTGGCCACCCGTATCAGCTTTATGAACGATATTGCCAACTTGTGCGAACTGGTGGGAGCTGATGTAAATATGGTACGTGACGGAATAGGTTCCGACAGTCGTATCGGGCGTAAGTTCTTGTATCCGGGATGCGGTTATGGTGGCTCTTGTTTCCCGAAAGATGTGAAGGCGTTGATTAAGACTGCCGAGCAGAATGGTTATTCCATGCAGGTGTTGAAAGCGGTGGAAGATGTGAACGAGAATCAGAAAGGCATTTTGTTCGAGAAACTGGTAAAGGTATTCAATGGAGATTTGAAAGGCAAAACAGTGGCTTTGTGGGGACTTGCATTCAAGCCCGGTACGGACGATATGCGTGAGGCTCCGGCTTTGGTACTTATTGAGAAATTGAAACAGTCGGGTTGCAATGTCCGCGCATACGATCCTGCTGCTATGGATGAGTCCCGCCGCCGGATAGGAGAGTCGGTTTATTATGCGCACGATATGTATGATGCGGCTCTTGATGCGGATGCGTTGATTCTGGTAACCGAGTGGAAAGAGTTCCGTCTTCCTACCTGGGGAGTAATCAAGAAGGCGATGAAACAGCCTGTAGTGCTTGACGGACGAAATATTTATGATGGTGACGAACTACAGGAAATGGGGTTTGTTTATCATTGCATCGGTCGATAAATAAAATAGAGAGAATAACCATGTACAAACGTTTTTCGATAATAATGTTGGCTGTTGCGCTGTCTTCTTGTGGAACTCCGCAACAAAAAGCATCCGCCCTGGAAGAGAACAAGGAGGCAAAATCTTTGTTGGAAGGTATATGGTTGGACGATAATACGGAAACGGCATTACTGAGGGTGAAAGGCGACACCCTGTTTTATGCAGATGCCGCTACAGCTCCCGTTGCTTTTAAAATTATAGGCGATTCGTTGATTACGTATGGTGCACGGACTAATGGTTATAAGATTGAGAAGCAGGAGGAGCATACTTTTTGGTTTCATTCGGCTGTGGGAGATGTGATACGTCTGCATAAGTCTGATACAGAGAATGATTCTCTGGCATTTATCCACACTCGGGAAATCCCTGTTTATAACGAAGTTATTAAGAAAGATTCGGTGGTGATATACGATAATGTCCGTTATCGCGGATATGTGTACATTAACCCGTCAAAGATTAAAGTAATGCGTCCGGGAGTTTCGGAGGAAGGACTTGGGGTGGATAATGTATATTATGACAATATCATACACATTTGCGTGTATGAAGGCAGGAAGAGTCTTTATGCCAAAGATATCACCAAGCAGATGTTCAAGGGGGTGGTTCCGGATGATTTCTTGCAATGGGCTATATTGTCGGATATGGATTTTATGGGCGTCGATTCTAAAGGGTATCATTATCAGGCCACGGTATGTGTACCTGACGGCGCATCTTGTTATATGGTCAATATCACTGCTGGCAAGGATGGAGGACTTGCATTCGAGTTGGTAAGGTAGTCGTGGCTATGTCATTTTTTCGTTTAGCGATTACTATTTGGTCGCTATCATGCTCTATAGAGAATACCCCGAAAAATCCTTCAAAAGCTTCAGCCTGCTCGCAAATGCCCTGCCTGTCGGTATTCCGGCTGAAGGATTGGGCTCGGGAATTCTTCAGCTGGAGATTGGAATCCTTCAGGCGGATTGGTGGTTCTTCCGATTCTTGGGGAATCGGTTTTCCTGAAGGATATTTTTCGGCTGAAACATTTCACAATGCATATCCTTCAGTCGGAATGCCGATGGGCAGGGCGTTTGCGGAATAGCTGAAAGATCTGAAGGAAAAATAAGGTGTTTCGGCATGTAGATGCCGTTATGGAAAAAACAACAGGTCAAATTTTAAAAAGCTCTTGTTCTTTCAATGAAAACGTCTTGTTCTTTTTTTTAAAGACCTTGTTCTTTTCTGAAAGGAACAAGACGTTTGAAAGGTTAGTAACGTGCATACCGGAAGGTTAGTAACGTGTCACCTCATACGTTACTAATGTGTGGGTTGTAAGGTTAGTAATGTTACAGGTGAAAGATTATATATCCTACAAGCAATACATATAATGGATGTTTGTGATTGCCCCGCATCTATTTTGCAGAGAGCCATGAAGTGACTTTCTTCATAAAATAAAATTGGAGGAAAACAAGTCCGTCTTCCTCCAATGATTTTTAGATATCATCTCTTCCGTCTATTCTTTTGGGGTGTTTCTTCTATTATTGGCACCGGGCGTACCGTTCTTTTTCCCCTTATAATTGCCTTGTTTTCTGGAACTGCCACCTTTGTGATTGCTACGACCGGCGCCACTTCGCGGGTTGTATTCGGGCGCTTCTCCCAATTCCTCGGGAATCGGGATTTTATAGATATTCCTACCCAAGAAATTTTCAATAGCTTTGAATTGGGTCTGCTCTTTCTCACTGACAAAAGTAATGGCGCAACCATCATGGTTGGCACGAGCTGTACGGCCGATGCGGTGTACATAATCCTCGCTGTCATGTGGTACATCGTAGTTGATTACCAAACGAATATCGTCAATGTCTATTCCTCGCGAAACAATATCGGTAGCAATCAGGATATTGATTCTGCCACTTTTGAATTCACGCATAATCTGTTCCCGCTGGGACTGCTCCAAGTCTGAATGCATTTCACCTACGTTCAGTTTCATCCGCTTGAATGCTTGTGTCACCTCCTTTACTTTCAATTTGGAAGAGGCAAAGATAATGACCCGTTCAGGTGTTTGATCCTGGAACAGGGATTGAATAATTCCCAATTTCTGGCGTTCATAACAGATATAAGCCGTTTGGATAATCTTTTCCGCAGGTTTTGAGACCGCTAATTTTATTTCTACCGGATTGTTTAAGATCGTTTTTGCCAATTGTTGTATTTTAGCCGGCATAGTGGCCGAGAACATGATGGTCTGACGTTCTTTCGGCAGATATTTCACTATTTGCATAATGTCATCCGAGAATCCCATATCCAGCATACGGTCCGCTTCATCAAGAATAAAGAAAGAAACTTTAGACAAGTCTACGTAACCTAGGCTGAGATGACTTATCAGACGTCCCGGAGTAGCAATGACTACATCGGCCCCCAAAGTTAAACCTTTCTTTTCTTGCTCGAAGCGCACACCATCGTTTCCTCCGTAAACAGCTACGCTGGATGCCGGTAGAAAATAAGAGAAACCTTCCATTTGCTGGTCTATCTGTTGCGCTAATTCGCGTGTGGGTGACATGATCACACAATTGATGGCATCTTCCGGATATCCGCCTTTGCTTAATTGATTAAGAACGGGCAAAAGGTATGCGGCAGTCTTGCCGGTTCCGGTCTGTGCCACTCCGATCAAATCTTTTCCTTCAAGAATGACCGGTATGGTATGTTCTTGTACAGGAGTGCATTCTTCAAATCTCATGGCATCTAATGCCTGAAGCACCCCTTCTTCTAAATTTAGTTCTGAAAATTTCATATATATAGTTACTTCTTTCTTTAGAGTTTGCCGCGTTCTTCCAGGTAAGAGTCCTTGAAACCTAGGAAATAGAGGACGCCGTCCAATCCGATCGTATTAATGGACTGTTGTGCGTTAGCCACTACTTTGGGTTTTGCATGGAATGCTATACCCAGGCCGGCTTCGGACAACATGGGTAAGTCATTCGCTCCATCTCCTACAGCAATAGTTTGTGCTATGTCCACACGTTCTACTTGAGCGATCAGTTTCAGCAGTTCGGCTTTACGTTTTCCGTCAACTACATCTCCCAGATATCTTCCGGTTAATTTGCCATTTACTATTTCCAGTTCATTGGCATATACGTAATCTATGCCGAATTTATCTTTCAGATAATTACCAAAATAGGTGAATCCACCGGATAGGATGGCTATTTTGTAACCATATCTTTTCAACACGAACATTAGACGTTCCACACCTTCGGTGATGGGAAGGTTTTCTGCGATTTCTTTCATTACGCTTTCATCCAGTCCTTTCAGCAAAGCCACCCGTTCTGTGAAGCTTTCTATGAAATCAATTTCTCCACGCATAGCTCGTTCTGTGATTTCTCGTACTTGGTCACCCACACCGGCGCGTTCGGCTAATTCATCTATACACTCTGTCTGTATCAATGTGGAATCCATATCGAAACAAATCAAGCGTCGCATACGTCGGTACATATTGTCCAGTTGGAAAGAAAAGTCCATTTCCAGGTCACTGCTCAGTTTCATTAACGCCTGTTGCATTTCTTCCCGTTGGTGGGGGGTGCCACGGACGGAGAATTCGATACAAGCCCGTACATTCGCTTTCCGCTCATCCAATGGAATACGCCCTGTAAGACGTTTGATAGCATCAATATTTAAACCTTGTTCCGCTAATATTCCTGTGACTGCTGCGATTTGTTTGGCTGTCAGCTTGCGTCCCAGTAAAGTCAGGATGTACCGGTTCTTGCCTTGCATATTTACCCATTCCTCATATTCTTCCACAGTAACGGGATAGAAACGGATATTGATGCCTAATGCGGAAGCTTTAAATAGCAACTCTTTCATGATATTACCTGAATCTTTTTCCTGGCTTTTGAATAAAATGCCTAATGACAGGGTGCTATGAATATCGGCCTGGCCAATATCCAAAATGGTAACATCATACTTTGACAAAATCTCCGTAATGGAAGCGGTTAATCCCGGCCGATCAAGACCGGTAATTCTGATTAAAATAAGTTCAGTATTATTATTCATACTTTGTGGTTGCTATTTACATATTGCAAAAGTACGTAAATAAATCCTTATCAGCTATATTTTCTGCATTCTTTTTTCTCGATGAAAAGGATGATTTTATGCTATATAACATATTTTTTGAGAAAAAATCTTGGAGTTGATTTCAAAACTCCTTACCTTTGTCGCAGATTTCTAATTTAAATGGTATTGATTATCAGTACTAAAGATAATGTTCCGGGTGGAAATCACTGTTTAAGGGCAGTCTCGGATAGTATTAACTAAGATCGAATTACATGATTAAAAATGTAAAGTGGATTTTTGTTGTATTAATTATTAGTTCCTTGATTTCATTCTCTTTTGTAGGGAAAAACACGCCGACAGAAGGCTTGACCATAGGAGACAAGGCTCCTACATTTACTATCTGTGGCGAAAAGCAGTTGATTGACTTGAAGGATTTAAGAGGTAAATATGTACTGCTAAGTTTTTGGGCCAGCTATGATGCTCTGTCAAGGATGCAGAATGCTACTTTGAATCATGCCATCGCGCAGGCCGACAATGTAGAAATGGTTTCCGTTTCATTTGATGAATACAAGTCGATATTTAACGAAACCATTAAAAAAGACCAGATATCAACTTCTAATTGTTTTGTGGAATTGGCTGGTGTTTCATCGGATCTATATCAGACTTATCGCTTGAAAAGAGGCTTTAAGAACTTTTTGTTAGATGAAAATGGCGTTATTGTTGCCAAGGATATCACCGTATCCGAACTCTCTTCTTATTTGAATTGAGAGAACATTTCCGAAAGGAAGAAAAATACAACAAAAATAATTACCGTGGATTCTCAATGGAATCTACGGTTTTTTTTGCTATATGGTATTTTATTGACTTACATCATTTATCATTCACAATCAAATGCTTACCTTTACGGCGGATAAATAAAAAGGTTATGAAACAGATTAAGAATATTGTGTTTGATTTCGGCGGGGTTATCATTAGCTTTGACCGTGAACAGGCTGTAAAGGCGTTTGAGCGGATAGGAGTGAGGGAAGCGGACAGTTTATTAGGGAAATACCATCAGCAGGGGATTTTTCAGGAAGTAGAAAATGGGAACATGGACGCTGAAACTTTCCGCTGTGAATTGAGTAAAATTTGTGGGAAAGAATTGACTTATCAAGATGTGGAAAATGGGTGGAAAGGATTTGTTACGGACGTGCCGCAATATAAATTGGATTACTTGAATGAGCTTCGTAAGAAGTACAAGGTATATATATTGAGCAACACCAATCCTTATGTGATGGGATGGGCGAGGAGTAATGCATTTACTTCTGCGGGAAAGCCATTGGACGCTTATGTTGATAAGATTTACACTTCCTACGAAGCCGGTTCCACCAAGCCGGATCCTGGCATCTTTAACTATATGATAAAAGATAGTAAACTGAATCCGGCTGAAACAATATTTGTAGATGACGGTGCGGCCAATATTGTTATTGGTAAAGAACTGGGCTTTATTACGATGCAACCGGAGAACGGCGAGGATTGGCGTCAAAAACTAGAAAAGCTCCTATAATTATTTAGGAGCTTTTCTGTATAAATAGATAGCAATAAATGTGTAAAGTATATTAGGAATCCATACCGCTATAATAGGAGGGGTGTTTCCGTTGACAGCAAAGGTTGCTGACACTGTTTGGAACAAAATGTATGAAAAACTAAGTGCTAACCCTACTCCTAAATGCAGTCCCATTCCTCCTTTCATTTTTCTGGATGATAAGGAAACACCAATGGTTGTCAAGATAAAAGCGGCAAAGGACATGGCTATACGTTGGTAATATTCAATTTCAAATTCCTTTATGTTGGCGAACCCGCGTCTTTTCTGCTTGTCTATATATTCTTTCAGTTCAGGGCTTGTCATGGTTTGTTGCTGCCCTTTCATAATCAGGAAATCTTGAGGCTCCATTTTAATGATCGTATCCAAACGGTCACCACGAGTGATTTTTTCACGCATACCTTCCATCTCACGTATCATATAGTTCTTGATTGTCCATTTGTGTACAGATGCTGTATCATAAGTGACACTTCGGGCAGTAAGGTGGGCAACTAGTTTCTTGTCATCAAACTTGTCTAAGGAGAAGCGGTATCCCGTTTTATTATAATTTTCATAACGTTCTATGTAGGCAATGACCCCGCTGTCTACTTCCAGTTGCACATTCCGCACATATTCCTGTTTCTTTTTTTTCTTATAACGGTCCTCAAAATCCAAACGGGTTACATTTCCCTTAGGTATGACGTATGCTCCCAGTCCGAAAGTAACAACGGAAATGATTGCAGCCGAAATCATATAGGGCCGCATCATTCGTTTAAAACTCATTCCGGTGGAGAACATGGCAATGATTTCCGAGTTTTCTGCCAGCTTGGAAGTAAAGAAGATAACAGCGATAAAGACAAACAAGGGGCTGAACAGATTGGAGAAATAAGGGATGAAGTTCATGTAATAATCAAATACAATCGCTTTCAGCGGAGCTTTATTATTGATGAACCTGTCTATATTTTCGTTCACGTCAAACACTACTGCAATGGAGATAATCAATGCAATAGCGAAAAAGTAGGTTCCCAGAAACTTCTTAATGATATATATGTCCAGTCTTTTCACCCATTTATCCAGTTTCAGCCAACTGATATTCGGCTTCCACCATTTTTTATCCTTTGGAGATGAATCTGTGTTTGTCTTGAACCAATTCTTCATTTCTAGTAATTTATAATCTTGTAGATAAGCGTTTTACCATCATTGGTTTCCACGTAGAGAAATCTCCTGCAATGATGTGTTTACGGGCCTCGCCTGCTAGCCACAGGTAGAATGCCAAGTTGTGGATAGAAGCGATTTGCATGGCCAGCAGTTCTTGTGCGTGGAACAGATGGCGCAAGTAAGCACGGCTGTACATGGTATCTACATACGATGCCCCTTCGGCCTCGATAGGAGAATAATCATCCTCCCATTTCTTGTTGCGCATGTTCATTATGCCGTTTTTAGTGAACAACATTCCATTGCGTCCGTTCCGGGTCGGCATTACACAATCAAACATATCTACACCGCGTTCTATACCCTCCAGTATATTTACCGGTGTACCGACTCCCATCAGATAGCGGGGCTTGTCTTTGGGTAAGATTTCATTGACAACCTCTATCATTTCGTACATTTTCTCGGTTGGCTCACCTACGGCTAGGCCACCGATGGCGTTTCCGTCAGCTCCCTTGGAGGCAATATATTCCGCTGATTGTTTGCGTAAGTCGGGATAAACACAGCCTTGCACTATGGGAAATAATGACTGTTGATAACCATATTTGGGATCGGTTTCGTTGAAATGTTTTATGCAACGGTCCAGCCAACGATGGGTAAGCTGCATTGATTTTTTTGCGTATTCATAATCTGCGGTTCCCGGAGTACATTCGTCAAAAGCCATCATGATATCTGCACCGATAGTCCGTTCAATGTCCATCACCCGTTCAGGAGTGAACAAGTGCTTCGAACCGTCTATATGTGAGCGAAATTCCACACCTTCTTCTCTCATTTTGCGGATACCTGATAAAGAGAATACCTGAAAACCACCACTATCAGTCAGCATAGGACGGTCAAAACCATTGAATTTATGCAGACCTCCGGCACGTTCTATTATATCCAGTCCCGGTCGCAAATACAGGTGGTAAGTGTTTCCTAGGATTATCTGCGCTTTAATGTCCTCTTTCAACTCATGCAAATGCACGCCCTTCACCGTTCCCAATGTGCCTACAGGCATAAAGATGGGGGTTTCTATTTGCCCGTGGTCAGTCGTTATCAATCCGGCACGGGCATTCGATTTAGGGTCTGTATATTGTAAGTCAAAAGTCATATTTATTTCTTTTCTTCTGTTTTTTGATTGGTAATATTAAAATCAATGGCACCGTTTACTTTTTCATTGGTGAGAGCTAAAGCCAATACTTCTTTAATATCCGTGACATAATGGAATGTCAGTCCTTCTAGATACATCGGCTGAATTTCTTCAATGTTCTTGCGGTTTTCCTCACATAAAATGATGTCTTTGATTCCGGCACGTTTGGCGGCTAGAATCTTTTCCTTGATACCGCCTACGGGCAGGACTTTTCCACGTAATGTGATCTCGCCTGTCATTGCCAGGTTTGCTTTTACTTTACGCTGGGTGAGGGCGGATGCCAATGACGTCACCATGGTGATACCGGCTGACGGACCATCTTTGGGGATAGCTCCTTCAGGTACATGGATGTGGATATTCCAATTGTCAAAGATATCCTCCTGTAAATTCAGCAGTTTGGTATGTGCCTTAAGATATTCCAAAGCCAGCATAGCCGATTCTTTCATTACATCACCCAAGTTCCCGGTCAACGTCAGTTTACCGCCTTTTCCTTTGCTCAAACTGGTTTCTACAAACAAGATCTCACCTCCGACAGCTGTCCACGCCAGCCCTGTGACAACACCGGCGTATTCATTTCCTTGATATTTGTCACGGCTATATTCTGGCGTGCCTAGGTATTTGCGTACATCGGCAGGTTTTATTTCATGCATCACTTCATAGCCGTCACGTGCAAATTCCAACGCTATTTTACGCATTACCTTGTTTATCTTCTTCTCAAGTTCGCGTACCCCACTTTCACGAGTATAATTTTCTACAATACATTCCAAGGCAGCTTTAGAGAACTTCACATATTCTTTTTTAATGCCGTTGGCTTCCAGTTCTTTGGGGACAAGATGCCGGCGAGCTATTTCTACTTTTTCTTCTGTGATATATCCGCTGACTTCTATCAACTCCATACGGTCCAGCAGAGCAGGAGGGATGGTGCTCAAATTGTTTGCCGTAGCGATGAACATTACTTTAGACAAGTCGTAATCTACATCCAAATAGTTATCGTGGAAAGTGTTGTTCTGTTCGGGGTCAAGCACTTCCAGCATAGCGGAACTGGGATCTCCGCGGTGGTCACTGCCCAGTTTGTCTATTTCGTCCAAAATGATAACCGGATTAGAGGACTCGGCTTTTATCAAACTTTTGATGATACGGCCCGGCATGGCACCGATATAAGTTTTACGATGGCCACGGATCTCGGCTTCGTCATGCACACCACCCAATGACATACGTACATATTTACGTTTCAATGATGCCGCTATGGAACGCCCTAAAGAAGTTTTACCGACTCCCGGAGGACCATAAAGGCAGATGATGGGTGATTTCATATCACCTTTTAGTTTCAGCACTGCTAAATGTTCAAGGATACGCTCCTTTACTTTCTCTAGTCCGTAGTGGTCTTTGTTCAATGTCTTTTCGGCATTACTTATATTCAGGTTGTCAGTGGTAAAGACATTCCAAGGTAATCCTAACAGGGTTTGCAAATAGGTAAGTTGCACATTGAAATCTGGTGATTGGGAATTTGTCCTTTCCAATTTGGAAACTTCTTTTTCAAAAAGTTCTGCCATTTCCGAACTCCATTTTTTGGTTCTTCCTTTTTGGCGGAGTTCATCTATCTCATCTTCCTGTCCGGCACCCAGTTCATCCTGTATGTTTTTAATTTGTTGCTGCAAAAAATATTCGCGTTGCTGACGGTCAATATCTTCGCGTGTACGCATTTGAATGCTTTGTTTGATATCAGCCAATTGTACTTCACGATTTAAGATCTTGACCAGCATATACAGGCGGCTTTGCAAATCGCCAGCTTTTAGCAATTTTATCTTTTCTTCTACCGCAATAGGGAAGTTTGCACAAATAAAGTTTACCAAAATTTCTGGATTGTCCAAGTTCTTGATTGCAAAAACAGTATCCGGGCTCATCTTCTCGGAAGCCTCTATGAACTTGCTCGTCAAATCCTTGCAGGTGTCAATCAATGCTTTGAATTCGTCCGTTTCCAGTTGGTCATTTGCCTCTGGAATAGGAGTCACTATTCCTTTCAAATATGGAGACGTTTTTGTGATACTGTCCAAATGTACTTTGGGCCCGTTTGACTGCATAATTACTGTGGTATTTCCACCTGGCATTTCGAATACACGGAGAATCTTCCCGATAACTCCTACATGGTACACATCATTAAAACCAGGATCATCCATGTCTCCCTGTATCTGACAAACTACCGCTATGGGAAGTTTTTTCTTGTATGCAGCATTTACCAATTTCAATGTGCTGGGGCGTCCAATGGTTACAGGCATTACTACAGATGGAAACATTACCATGTTGCGTAAAGGCATAACAGGTATTTCTTTATTAAATTCCATAGCAGTTACTTCATCCGGATCCGTTTGGATTTCAGCTAACATAGAGATGTCATCGTTATCAGTATTCAACAAAATATCCTCTTTCTTATTCCTCTTCATAATTTATTCCTCTTGTGTTAAATTGAGCCCAATGCCCAAAACGGGGACAAAGTTAATCATTCCTTGTCGAATAAGGAAAATTCATGGGAACTAATTGAGTTTTAAAAATCAAATATTTCCTAATAATTGGAGTAATTAAATGGATTTTTCTATTTTTGACAGCTAATTTAATAAATATAGTATGCCAAATCCTTATTTTTCTTTTAAGCAATTTACTGTTTATCATGATAGATGTGCCATGAAGGTTGGTACGGACGGAGTTTTATTGGGAGCTTGGGTTGATGTGGTTTCTGCCCGTAATATTTTAGATGTTGGTACTGGGACCGGATTGATTTCTTTGATGATGGCACAGCGGTGCAATGCCCAGATAAGAGCTGTTGATATAGATGCGGATGCTGTGGAACAAGCTCGTGGAAATGTGGCGGCATCTCCGTGGCAGGATAGGATAGAAGTGGAGTTGCAGGATATTTGTCATTTTACATCGGAAACACTCTTTGATGTTATTGTTTCCAATCCTCCTTATTTTACCGATTCATTGAAATGCCCTGAAAGGCAGCGTAATATCGCTCGGCATACAGATCTTCTTGATTTTGATAAATTAGCAGAATCTGCCGCTCGTTTGCTTCATTCCGAAGGTGTTTTTTCTGTGATTATTCCTGCTGATGGTAAAGAATCTTTTTTGATGGCTGCCACTCGTTACGGATTACATCTCTCACACCAGACTTTAATTCATACAAAACCTGGAACTGAACCCAGACGGGTATTGCTTGCTTTCAAATTCTCTGTGGATAAATGTGTTACAGACGATTTGACCATCGAATTATCACGTCATGTGTATAGTGAAGAATATATAGCCTTGACTAAAGAATTTTATTTGAAAATGTAGAGGGTGGATTATTCTGAACATCATCAAAGAAACTGTTTTTATTTGGCAGAGTCTTTACTGATGTTCAGAAAAAAGATATTTTTTATTGTTTTTTGGATAGACGACGCAATAAACTTTTGTTAAGCTCAAATAAATGGCTGTGCCGGAAAGCAAAAGTTTCAGCTTTAGGCTTCATACCACTGAATATTTCGGATATTTGTTGTAAGAGACTAAAAGGTTCGTTCTCTTTTTTTTTATCAGAAACAATGATGTTGAGTCCGTGTGGAATCAATTCTACCTCAATATCCTTTCCTCCCATGATCGGATCTCCGTCATAATGCATTACTCCGGGTTTTGAACGATGTATCTTAATCTTTTTAGTACGGAATGTCTTGATCCGGCTGTTTTGGTCTATGGTTTTGTTGAAAAGTTGAAAAGATAAAGAAGGAACATCCAACACTGTGAATGGCTCTAATATTGTGACATCCATCAAACCATCGGTTAACGAGGCTTGTGGAGCAATATATGCGTTATTCCCATATTGGGAGGCATTGCCGCAGGCTATCAGGAAAGCTTTGTATTTTACCGTTCCTTCTTCATTTTCTATTTCATAAGTTTCAGGTTTGTAACTCAGACTCTCATGCAAGGTATTTTCCAGATAGGTTAGTAGTCCGCGTTTGCCTGAATCAGCAAACTTTAAGCTGACAAATGCGTCAAAACCTACTCCGCATGTGCAGAAAAAAGGTATGTTGTTTATTTTTCCGTAATCAATACAGGCAACAGAACTTTCATTTATAATGTCAATAGCAGCCTTGGGCTCCAAAGGAATTTGTAAATGTCGCGCTAGTCCGTTTCCCGACCCGCAAGGTATAATACCTAATGCTGTATCCGTATGTATCAGTGCACGTCCTATTTCGTTTATAGTTCCATCTCCTCCAATAGCTACTACTATATCTACTTTCTCTTTGGCAGCTGCAGCCGCAATTTTTTCAGCATGGCCGGCATATTGTGTTTTGACAATCGTATAATCATAAAGTGTACGGTTTATACGTTCGTCAATCCATTTTAATATGGCTCTTTTCCCCTGTGTCCCCGAGATAGGATTAACGACAAATACAATTTTCTTTTTTGTGGTCATACTTTTACTTTGGTAGTTTAGCTCTTTATTAAACGCAAAAGTAATACATTTTGTTTATAACTACCCTAAATCCTAAAAGTTTTGATGTCCCTAAATATTTTTTTGAAAAAAAGTACAATCGGTTGTAGAATTTACTATCTTTGCAGCCTGTTTTGACGGGAACACCTTGAAGACAGAATGTATTAGTGAGTTTATATACATTATTTTAAAGTAGGCCGACGAGGCTTACATATACAATAGGATATGGGATTATTACAAGACAAGTTAAGTAAATTCAGATTGCCTCAACTATACATGGAAAGAGGCGTTTACCCTTATTTTCGTGAGATAGACAGCCATCAGGATACAGAGGTTATCATGGATGGTAAAAAGGTGCTGATGTTTGGCTCCAACTCATATATGGGGTTAACCTACGATGAACGGATTATCGAAGCAGCTATTGCTGCAACCCGTAAATATGGTACAGGTTGTGCAGGTTCACGCTTCTTGAATGGTACGCTTGATCTGCACGTTCAGTTAGAAAAGGAATTGGCGGAATTCGTAGGGAAAGATGATGCATTGGTTTATTCTACCGGTTTTACTGTAAATGAAGGTGTGGTATCTTGCCTGACAGACCGCAATGACTACATTATCTGCGATGACCGTGATCATGCTTCCATCGTAGACGGACGTCGTCTTTCTTTCTCCACCCAGTTGAAATACAAGCACAATGATATGGAAGCCCTTGAGAAAGAACTTCAGAAGTGTAAACCGGAATCTGTGAAACTGATTGTGGTGGATGGGGTTTTCTCTATGGAAGGTGATTTGGCTAACTTGCCTGAGATTGTTCGTTTGAAAGACAAATACAATGCAAGTATCATGGTGGATGAAGCACATGGCTTGGGTGTGTTCGGTCGTGACGGGCGAGGAGTCTGCGATCACTTCGGACTGACAGATCAGGTAGATGTTATTATGGGTACATTCTCAAAGTCACTGGCTTCTATCGGTGGTTTTGTTGCTGCGGATAAAGATACAATCAACTGGTTGCGTCACAACTCACGCTCATATATATTCTCTGCAAGTAATACTCCTGCTGCAACAGCTGCTGCACGTGCTGCACTTCATATCCTTAAGAGTGAGCCCGAACGTCGTGAGAATTTGTGGAAGATTACAAATTATGCTTTGGATTGTTTCCGTCAGGCCGGTTTTGAAATCGGTGATACTGAAAGTCCGATCATTCCACTTTATGTTCGTGATACGGACAAGACATTCGAAGTGACTAAGCTGGCATTTGACGAGGGTATATTTATTAATCCTGTTATTCCACCAGCTTGTGCACCACAAGATACTTTGGTGCGTGTTGCTTTGATGGCTACTCATACAAAGGAACAAGTTGACTATGCTGTGGATAAACTGACCAAGTGCTTTAAGAAGTTGGAAATCATAAAATAAGATATCACAGGTTGCCTTTGTAAAGGCAACCTGTTTTTTATTATGTATTATTGTCTATCTTTGTATCCGTTTTACTTGAAAAGGACATGAATCGGATAAAAGGTATTCTATATGCAGCAGTGTCTTCTGCGACTTTCGGATTGGCACCGTTTTTTTCCATAAGCTTGTTGGCTATTGGATATTCTTCTTTTGAAGTGCTGACTTATCGTTGGGGAGTTGCTACAGTTGTCTTGCTTGTTTTTGCTTTTCTTACCAAATGTGATTTTCATATAGGGTATAAAAATTTTAAAACAATTTTCGGACTGAGCTTGCTGCGTGCGCTTACTTCGTTCAGTCTTGTCATAGCTTATCAGAATATTGCAAGTGGTGTTGCTTCTATTATCCATTTTATGTATCCGCTGGCTGTTGCAGTAACAATGGCCGTTTTCTTTAGAGAAAAGAAGTCTATTGTGACTTTCGCTGCTATCGTTTTATCATTAGTAGGAGCATCTTTCTTATCTTCCGGAAATATAGAATATAATGGTGGAAATAGAATGGTGGGATTGATAGCGGCCTGCATATCGGTTTTCTCTTATGCCGGTTATATAATAGGTATAAGAAAAACTAGAGCAGTGGAAGTTAATTCTACGGTATTAACTTGTTATGTGATGGGGTTGGGAGCCTTGCTCTTTTTGCTGGGAGGACTTTTCTATGATAAGGGGGTCCGTTGGGAAACCAATGTAATCACTTGGCTCTATATTGGGGGACTGGCACTTCCTGCAACTGCGATCTCTAATATCACGTTGGTGAAGGCTGTAAAATTGGCAGGACCGACGTTGACTTCTTTATTGGGTGCATTGGAACCTCTTACGGCAGTCCTGGTAGGGGTATTTGTATTCAATGAACTCTTTACTACATACAGTGCTTTGGGCATAATCCTTGTTGTGATTTCTGTAAGTTTGGTGCTTTTTCAGCAAAAAAGAACATATACATAGACGTTTGCTATTCAGTTTTCAGGCTGTTTACCGGATTAGTGCGTGCACTAAGATAACTATGTATTGTTATCGTAATGGTTGTAATTACCAATACAATAAGAATAGGAGTCAGGAAATTCCATTGTGTGGCTGAAATTCGATAAGCAAATTGCTCCAGCCAATGTTGCATTAATAACCACGTTATCGGAATAGCGATGATGTATGCTACTAGTATTTGCCATAGAAAAGAACGGTTTAGTAACCATACTATTTCCCAATTGGAAGCACCATGCACTTTACGGATTGCAATTTCACGGGTACGATGACGTACAGCGTACCATGAAATACCGAACAGGCCAAAACAGGTCAGGGCCAATGCAATAAATGAGTAGCTGATAAGGATTCGGGAGAGTATAATTACTTTGTTATTACGCAACATAAATTCTTTATGCATATCTACATATTTGAAACCTCTGTCACCATTCATTTCCTTCCATAATTTTTCAATAGATACCAATGTTTCTTTATAATATTCAGGAATGAGTTTCATTTGTATGAATGTTCCTTTCTGAATTAAATCCTGTTCTGTTCCAATAGATATTTGTTGACCACCGATTTCTTCTTCCAGGGAGTTAAATGGGAAATTCTTGAAAATACCTGCAATAATACTTAATGAATCCGAGAATCCATCAAATTCATTTAGTTTATGGCCTATGTGGGAAACATCTATGTTCAGCAGACGCGCAAGGTTTTCATTGATAAAAGCCGGATGAGTATATTCCCGACAGGCTTGGGAGGGAGATACTCCGGCAATTTGTCGGATATGCATGGTTTGGAAGAAAGCTGTGTCAGTAGGGATGTGTGCTATAAAATTATGTTGGATACTACCGTCTGTTTGTCGGATAGGAAGCTCACGAAGCCAACAGTAAAGTACAGAACTCATGGAAAGACTTATAGACTCTATCCCATCCATTTGTTTCAGTTCCTGATAGAGCGGAAACAGAGGAAGGGTGCCATTTCCTATTTCTATTGTATTTTCGTAATGGTATGCACGGGATTTGATTAGATTCATTTGTTTTTGTGTAAGAGTGGTTGCATACACTAACCCGATTGAAAATATAAACTGGATGGTAACAAGCAACCATATAAATTGTTGCTTTTTCCTTCCTGTATAAGTTTGCCGATACTTGCTCAAAGTCTGTTGAGAGAGTTTATGGCTGATATACAGACCGGGAATGACAGCCATGAAGAAAATGAAGGATAAAAGTAAAGGTAGAACTTGCCAGCTGAAAAAGAAAGAGAAGAAGAGGTGGGTAGACAACAGATCATTAAACCACGGCAGCATGTCATTAATAAGCAATAATGATAACAGGAATGCAAATAAAACGGTAAGTGCTGCATCAAGAAATAACTGACTGCGGATTTCTTTTGATTTTGCTCCCATCAATTTCTCTATATGTATCATTTTAAGTTGCTGCATGATACGTGAGAGAGTCAGATTTGTATAGTTGAAACAAGCGATGATAAGTACAAGCAGGGCTGAAATCAGACTGATATATAGTAATAATACGTCACAGTGTTGGAAGAAAGCCAACTGTTGCTGCTTACTGTCTTTTCCAGTATTAAAGTATAGTTCTTTTATCGGATCAATATAATATTGTGAATCCGGTACTAAAGTTGGAATCTTGTCTTTTTTAATTTTTTCCTGTAAAGCTAAGGGAGATGCACCTGGTTGTAGTTTTAATAATACGGGACCTCCCCATGATTTGTCGGATAGTCCTGTCAGCAAATCAAAATGCAGAAAAGATTGTGGACGATCTTCTAATATAGCTGCTACTTTATAACTTTTACTTTGTCCTTCTTCGTTGATTATTTCCAGGATTTCTCCAATTCCGGAATGATTTCCGAAAAGTCGGTGAGCAAATCTTTTGTTTACAGCAACTTTGTCCGGGGTCGTGAGGACTTCTTCCAGGCTGCCTTCTAAAGTTGTATAAGGGAAAAATTGATTTAAAGTAGAGTCGGCACTGATAAAAAGAAACTGTTTGATATCTGTTCCATTATATTTGCAAAGATTACCAGACATTCCGTTCACATGCAGAATATCTGTAATTTCAGCATATTTTTCTTTTATCTGTGTGGCTGCGTCTGAGGTAGAGTAGGCTACTTTAATACCTTCTTCCATTGGAGAGTTTTGACGTAATAGATAAATGAGGTTACGGTCGGTATTATATTTTTCCACATTATATTCATGGATAAAAAAAGTCATAAGCAGATTGGTGCATCCTAATCCAGCTGTAAGACTGAATAGTGAAATCAGAAAAAAAAGTTTGTTCCGCCACCAGTTGCGGACAATAAGTTTGATGTTTAAGAAGATGTTCATTGTTATAATATCCTTTTGTTATCATTGAGGTGGTTAAACCACCTCAATGATAAATTAATTTATATTTTTATTTCATTCACCACCTGTCCGTCAAACAAATTAATGGTTCTTCCTGCATAGCCGGAATCGTGTTGGGAGTGGGTAACCATAACAATTGTTGTTCCTTCTTTATTCAGCTCGGTCAAAAGTTCCATTACTTCCTTGCCGTTCTTGGAATCCAGATTACCGGTAGGCTCATCTGCTAGAATCAGTTTCGGATTTGCTACTACAGCACGGGCTATTGCAACACGTTGTTGCTGTCCGCCAGATAGTTGTTGTGGGAAATGTTTTACTCGATGAGCAATAGCCATACGGTTCATGGCATCTTCTACCCGACGTTTGCGTTCTGTCGCCGGAATTCCCATATACAATAAGGGTAATTCGATATTTTCGAATACATTTAATTCATCAATCAGGTTAAAGCTCTGGAACACGAATCCGATGACTCCTTTACGTAAATTGGTGCGTTGTGCTTCGGTAAATTTGGAAACGTCTGTTCCGTTCAGTTCGTAAGTGCCTCCCGTAGGATTGTCCAAAAGGCCGAGGATATTCAGCAGGGTGGACTTTCCACAACCGGATGGTCCCATGATGGCTACAAATTCGCCTGCTTTAATTTCTAGATTGACATTGTTCAATGCCCATGTTTCGACTTCTTCTGTTTTGAAGATTTTCTGCAAGTTTACTGTTTTGATCATAATCTTATATTTTAAAAGTTATTCGTTTTTGATTACTTCTGCAGGATTCTCGTTGGCTGCTTTCCATACCCGCCAACTGATTCCTGCTATGACTGTCAGAGCCAGCCCTATAAGAATAAGGATGAATGGTAATGGACTGATACTGACCTGCCGGACATAGTTTAATATCCATTGCTTGATAATGACGTATGTGATTGGAAAAGCGAACAGTGCAGCAATACAAAGCATGATTAGATATTCCCGGAAAAACAGGAATAGAATGCTCCATACTGTGGCTCCATTTACTTTACGTATTGCAATTTCTTTACGACGTTGTTCGCAAGTAAGTGTTACTAAAGAATAAATGCCGAACATGGCGGTAAGAATACATACTAAAGACGCGAAACTAAGCAGCCGGGTCAGCATTTCTTCGGAACGCAGGTAATTATTATATACTTCTTCTTCACTGTTCAGACGCAAGATATTCTCAGGAGAACATTCGGTCTGGTAAAGGTGTTCAAGGGCTTTACGACATTCATTCCACGTTCCTTCTTTATATTTGAATAAGATACCGGCAGAACGCTGCATTAATCCCATTTGTTCTCCAACCAGAAAGCCTGTATGGGGAATGGGTAAAGTCGGTGCTCCATAATGGCAATCCTTCACTACGCCGACAATTGTATAGGTAATGTATGATTGTATAATATGTTTGCCGATGGCTTCTTGTGGGCTCCATCCCATTCGGCGCGCCAGTGATTCATTGATAATGATGTCTTCATAAGTAGATAGGTCATCAAGCCATTCACCGGCTAATAAGGTGATATCGTAAAAACGGAAAAAATCTTCTTTCCCTAAAAATAACTTAACCGGAACTGGCGTATCAATAGGAATATCCAGTCCCTCCCAATTGTCAAATTGTCCGATAGCTGTCAGTTGTGATACTATGGGGTAATAGTCAGGTTGCATAACTTCGGTTATCATGGGAAGTTCTTTTATTTTTCTTATTAAAGGAGTATAATCCATGTCTCCCATAACAGAGAAGCTGCCCCGATTCTTAATTTTCAATCCTAAATCGCGGTGACGCAGGTAATCCAATTGTTGGTTTATCAACACGGTACATCCTATAAAAGACAAACAGACAAACAATTGAAGAACTATACTTCCTCTACGTAACTGTGTACCGGTACTCCTTCCGGTATTGTAACGCAAAGAGAGGTGTAGGGAACGATGATATAGTATATATAAAAGTCCGATAATGGCAGTCAATATAATTAGGGAGATCAAACCGATGAAAAGAAAGGCTTCTCCGTATAAAGAGGATTTTGCTGTATCAATTCCTGTAAGTTCTATGAAAGATGGAAAGCATATTTCTATCAGCAGAAATCCGGTAGTAACTGCACACGCCAACAGAAGCAAAAATTCCACAGTTAAGAGAGAAACAAGCGAGCGGATGTTGGCACCGTGTATCATTCGCAGTGCCATTTCCCGTTGACGGACTCTCATGCGGTTAATAAATAAGGTGAGATAATTGATTAACGCACACGTTATGATTAATATACCGGCTATTGAAAAATAGATGATATACTGAAAAGTTATTCCAGCTTCTTTATCATCTCGGAAATCTTTTGCATAATGTAGTTTGGAAAGCGGAGTAAGTATAATCCGTTCAATGCCGGTTTTTCTGGTCAATGTCACTTGTTTCAGTTCGGCAGGCAGGTTGGCATTGATTTTTGATTCTAATTCTTCAATGTCTGTATCCGGCTTTACCTTAATCAGTATGCTCCAAGTGATATACCACCAGGTTTTTCCCAATTCTGGGTTGCCTATAAAGTCAAAAGGAAAATTGGTATGTCTGTTTTCAGCTTGGACAATGGCACAAATTTTTTTGGTACGTCTGAGCATTTTCACCTCTTTTCCTATCGGGTCTTCCGTTCTGAACCATTTTTTTGCAGCTTCTTCAGTGATTGCTATTTCGGCATTATCTTTGGGGAGCATAAAGTTACGGTTTCCCTTAATAATCCGGATATCCATCAGATTCATCCATGCACTGTCTGCTGATGAAAAAACGGCATCCTGATATTTGTCATTCACGCTGATTCGTTCAGAAATGAGATGAAAGGGGGCGGCAACTGCTATATCCGGAAAGTGCTGGGCCAAATAAGCGGCTAAAGAATAGGGAACTCGTGTTGAAATTTTCCCTTCCGTATATTCGTCATTAGTGCGTACCATATAGATACGGTCGGCATCCTGGCGGAAATGGTCGTATGTCATTTCATAATGTATCCAGTAAAGGGATAATGAAAAACAGACAAATCCTACAGCCAGTCCTAGAATACTGACTGCCGATTGGACTTTGTACTTTACTAAGTTCCTGATTGCTATTTTCAGACAATGTTTTATCATAGTTGAATCTATTTCTTATCATTCGTTCTTGATTACTTCTGCCGGATTAATTCGTGCTATTCTCAGAATACGGAATAATACCGTGAGGGCCGTAATAAATGTTATTCCGATGAAAATTCCTGCCCAATATATGATACCGTCATTAAAGAATACAATATATGCTTTTTTCCACATTTGTATGACTATATAAATAAATGGAAATGCAATAACTGCGGAAACAGTCAGCAGTCTTATATAAAGGCGGGCAAACAATAAAATAATCTGTTTCAATCCTGCTCCATTTACCTTCCGGATAGCTACTTCCTTTTGTCTGCGTTCCGTATCCAATGTGATGGTCGAATAAACTCCCAACAAGGTAATGAGCAGGCTGACGATAGAAAAGAACAGGATAATCCCTTTCAATTTATTTTCTGTTGCTTGTGCTTCATATATATCCTCCTGCAATGTAGTGACTTGAGGGTGAATACTTTCCGGAAGTGTTTCTTGCAATGTTTTTTCTATCATTTTTTTTATTTCAGCCGTTTTCCCCGGCTCGCATTTCAGATAGCAATGACCTACATAATAATTGAAGTCGCTGGGTAAGAATACAAATCCAGGACTTTGATTATATACATTGGCGATAAAATCGCCACATATACCGCAAATGGTATAGCTTTCCGAGTAATTGTATAAAATAGTTCCTAACGGATCTTTTTTCTGGCGTTCCGCCCATGTTTTGTCTACTACCAAATCCTCTTTGGCTTTTAATGTGTGTCCCGATAGTAAAGGTATGTTCATGAATTGGAAGAAGTTAGTGGAAACATTCATGACATTTACTTCAAAACTGCTTTCCGGGTTACCTTTTTCCATTTGCATCCCAGTACCTGATATACCTTTCAGATAACTGATGTCTGCCAATAATTTGTCTTGTACACCGGAAAATTTGGATATACGTTCTATTAAAGCCAGTTTCTCTTCATTCTTCATAAACATATAATCTATGGAGAAACTTAGTATATTGGCTTTTTCTTTTTCAGTCAATGTGTTGAATAGGGTAGATTCCGTTTTTTCCGCTTGCATATAAAGAGCTACGGTAAATGCGACGAAAATCCAGCATATAAAAAATTGGATACCTAACAGTATATTTCGCATTCCATGTTTATGACGTTTTATCTCACTGCCATGAATCTCTGTCTGGATAGATGTGTAATGTATGCGCAATACAGTTATAAAGCATAATATCATACATAAAAATAAGATGAATATCATATACTCTGTGGTCTGTATAAACAAGAGGTTCTTTTCAATGATAAGAACATAATTAAATAAATTGAAATTCAAATAGGGGCTGATTATTTCAATCAAGCAGAACGTAAACAAGAAAGCGATGAATGCAATGATGACAGACTGGACAAAGAGTTGGTAAAAAAGTCGCTGGTTTCCACTGCCCATAACTTTGCGTATCCCGTATTCACGGTTACGATTCAAGAAAGTTCCCATAAGAAAATGGAAGAAATTAAGAAGTCCGGTCAGTAAGATCAGCAGGCCTACTATCATGGTTATTCCTGCAAAATAAGGAGCGATGGACTTATCCCAAAATTTCTCTCCAAAGGGTGAGGCGGTTATAGCTGTTTCTTCGTCATACATGTAGTGCTTCATATTTATGGAGCGAAAACGGGCTTCTAATTTTCGGGCTGTTTTACCTGGACGTAGCAGAGCAAAACCAAAACCTCCGGTCATATTATCACGACCGTTGAATTGCAATGTTCCTTCACTGTCATTCAAAGTTAGCATATCCAGTTTCTCAAGAAAACTCAGGCTGGTATTCAGGGGAATATCTTCTATCACGGCCTGAATGGTATAGGTTATGCCTCCAGTACGAGGAGTGGTATCCGGTGCTGTAAAAAGACGTTGTGTCAATATCATACGTTTGCCTATGGGATTTTCTGACTCACCGAAAATCTTTTTTGCTAAAGAGCGGGTCAGTATAATGGCATTGGGGGTGTTGGAGGCTACTTCCCATGATCCCTGTAGTATTTGGGGAGTGAATACTTTCCTAAAAAGAGAGTCTACTTCCATTGTCATCAAATGATCGTATGGTAATTCTTTCCCTTCTTTTATCTCTACGTTGTAACTCCGCTCTCGGGGATAAACGGTAAAGGTAAAATCTTGAACCTCATCGAATCTAAGTTTACGCAATTCTTCAATCGTTGTTGCCGGAATACCAGAATACAAATCTCCCCGTGTTGTACATAAATTTATGTCTGCTATGCGTTCCTTATTGGAAAAGCAAGAATCTACTTCGCTGATGAACCGGCTACAATAAAGACAGATACTAAAACATAATATCCCGACAGATAGCCCTACGATAGATATCAGATTTTGTATCTTATATTTTAATAAGTGGCGCATTGCCATTTTTATATAATGCCTTAACATATTTCCGTTGTTTTATAAAATTATTCTGTTTTCATGATTTGCGTCGGATTAATATGTGCCGCCTTTTGTACTTGGTATGCTAAGGTGCCCAGTGATATGATTATTACCAACAGCAATGATATGATAAAAATGTCTATACTGACAGGTGCCCTTACTGCAAAATCCTGAGTATAGGTATTTATCAGATAACAAGCCAAAGGAATAGCTATGACAAATGCTATAATTAAAACGGTTATATATTTGCGGAATAACAGTCGGTAAAGGTCTTTGGCACTTGCACCGTTCACTTTACGAATCGCTATTTCCCGATATCGTTGGCGAATGTCAAAAAGAGAAATCCCTAACAAACCAAGACTGGAAATAATAATAGCTATACTTGCAAAAATAGAATAAATAGTGGCTGTTTGGCGGTCTTGTGTATACATTGCTTTGATATCATCTTCCAGAAAAGTATATTCAAAGTCTTCACTTCCATAGAGTTTATATTCCAAATTACGTAAGAAATCAATCACTTCTTTCTTTTTGCCGGGTGTATAAGCTATCTGATAGAGATCACCACTGAACCGTGCTCCGACAGGATAAATAGTAGGCTTGATTCCAGATGTCAAATGTCCTTCAAAATAATCCTCTACTACTGCAACAATAGGTTGAAGAGAAGCGTTAGCATTAGCCTTTTTTTGATTTTCCTCAATCACTCCAACGCCATTGATTGAAGTATAGCCTAATGCTTTCAGTGCGGCTTTGTTTACAACAAAAACAGTGCGCCGGTCTTCTTTATTTATATCGGGTATCTCACCTTCAATTACTTTTATATCATATAATTTGAAAAATGCAGGAGTGGCGTAATGAATATTTAGAAACACCTTTTCTCCTTTATTGTTCAGATAATTTGTACCAAAGGTAGGAGTAAGGATATTCTCATAGCTAGGTTCGTACAATTCAATAAAGGGGCATGCATTAAGTTCATTATCCAATTGCATGACACGTTGGCGGCGTTGTTGCATACTTTCATAAGTATAGCTGCTAAAATCTTTCGATTCATATACTAAATTTACATTCATTATGTTTTTAGTACGAAAGCCCGGCTCGGTACTTAATAACATTCCAAGTTGTCGATTAAAATAAAGTGAAAGTACCACTAACAAAAAAGTTATAATATACTGTGCCCCTAGAAAGAACATACGAAAATGTTTGGAATGACTTTGGGCACCGATAGAGCGAATGGAAAGAATGGGGGAGGTGTAATTGTATTTAATGTATGGATAAATAGAAGTTATTACTGGTAACAATAATAAAATACTTGCCGAAAGCCATCCGTCGAAAGCCGTATAAGAAAAGTGAGTGTCGAACAAATATTCAGTAGGGGCAGACATTATTTCAATAATAAGCCAAGATACTAATAAGGCGCTCAGAACTAGTAATGTATTTTCAATCCATATATTGGCAAACAATGTTCTGCCGCATACGCCAAATACTTTCTTCAATCCATATTCTTTTCCGCGACGTAATAATGCCACCAGATAAAGATTAATAAAATTCAAGATGCCGGTGAGGAGCAATAACAGGCATACGCCCGACAAAATGATTAAGTGAGAACGGTTTCCCGAAAGAAACATAGTAGGTTCACGGTCAGTTAAAGAACCGTCCCAGTAAATATCCTTCACAGAAATTAAAGAAAAAGTATGTGTGCGAGTGTCATATTCAGGATCATTTATATACCGTGGAACACTACCTGTCTTATTTATGGCATTTATATCTGTACCGGGTAGGAAACGATAGAGCTCCGTATTCATCCTTTCCCAATGTTGGGATAATTTAGAAGAGAGGATGATATCAAAGTTAATTGTAGTTTTACACTCAGGTTCTCCTACAATGCCTTCTATGGTAATGTCTTTGCCATTACTATAACGTAGTATTTTACCTATAGGATTTTCATTACCGAAAATCTTGCGGGCGTATTTTTCCGTTAATAATGCCGACTGAGGTGTTGTGAGAGATAGCTTTCCTTGCACTATAGGATAATGAAATAACTGAAAAAAGACACTGTCGGTAACGAGGCAACGTGCCGGAATACGGTTGGTACCGGAAATGACATAGTCCTTTTCCAATGGAATATAGGTGGCCATAGCTTCTACGAAACGATTGTCAATAGAAATGGTATCATAGTTATATTGTTTCAGTCCACTTAGTCCCCGGTTGCCTTCTGTATTGGTACAGATGGCATACACATGCTCCCTGTCGATGCAATGTGTGTCCACTGTCAGTTCTCTATGGATATATCGCATCAAGATGATGCTGCATGCCAGACTGCATGCCAGTCCCAGCAAATTAATGATAGTATACGATTTAGAACGCATTAAAAAGCGCCAGGAATATTTCAGTGTTTTCATATTTTATGTGTGTTTATTCTGATCTTATAATTTTTGCGGGATCAATTTGAGCAGCTTTGTGTATTTGCCAAATTACTGTGCTTGATGAAATAAAGGAAATGATAGCTAGAACTGCTAAATAAATCCCTATACCTATAGGTGTTTTTAGCACAAAATCCTGTGTATACATATATATGAGGTAATGGGCAAGTGGAACAGCCAATACAAATGCACAACCTATTACTTTGATATATTTGCGGAATAATAGCAGGTAAAGGTCTTTCATCCCTGCACCATTTACTTTGCGGATGGCAATTTCACGATAACGTTGTCGGATATCAAATAAGGATAATCCAAATAGTCCCAAACAGGAGATGATGATTGCTATCAAGGCAAAGACGAAATAAATATTTGCTGTTTGACGGTCCTGAGCATAAAGTTTGTGAACTTCATCTGTCAACCAAGTATAGGTGAAGTCTTCGGTATTATATATTTCTTTCTCTGTTTTCTTCAGATATTCTATGACTTCTTTTTCTTTATCGGGGTTGACGGCAATCAAAAAATCGCTGTTGCCACTGCTGGGCCCCACGACAAATGCCATCGGTTTTATTCCTTCAGTGAGATGGCTTGGGTAATAATCGTCTATTACAGCCACTACAGGCATAAGTTTGGTTCCACCTTCTTCCATTTCTCCTTTTTCGCTGACACTAATCCAAAGTGGAGATTCGCTGCGTACAAAAGCATCTTCTAGTTGCGCATAGCCCATGGCTTTCATTGCTGCTTTGTTTAGTACCATTTTATAGTCACTCCAACCTTCAAATTTTTGGGGGATTTCTCCTTCCAGTACTTTCAAATCATACAGTTGGAAGAATTGTGGGGAAGGAAATAGGGTGAGCATGGGTTGACGGGTATCTTGGTCATTTAACAACATGCAGATAGAGCTTCCCCTTAATATAGAATAATGGGAACTCATCCACATTTCAATGTGAGGACACTCGTTTAATAGTTGCTTGATACGGTCTTGGCGGGCAAAGCGCTCATTGCGCTTTTCTTCTGTTTCAGAGCGCAGATAATTTTTGTTCTCGTGTAACAACTCAGCTCTAAGAATTCTTTCTGTCCGATATCCGGGAGAGGTATTCAGCAGGAAATGCAGTTGCTTGCCAAAGTAAAATGACAAGATAAGGAGTAATATGGTTATAACGTATTGGAAAAAAAGGAATGTCATACGTACAGTGATAGCATGACGGTTTGATGTTATTGAACGAATAGATACAATAGGAGGGAGATAATTGTATCTGATGTATGGATAAATAGAAGTGACTAAAGGTAATAATATGATGAATCCCAAAGACAATTTCCAGTCGAATGCCGAATAGCTAATTTGTTCATTCATCAACCGGCTGACTGGTACTTGGGTTGCTTCTATCAACAGCCAGGCGGTTAGCAGTGCGGCAAAGGCTAATAACTGATTTTCCATCCATATTTGTAAAAACAAAGGCAGACGCTGCAAGCCGAATACTTTTTTTACTCCATATTCTTTAGAACGTTTCATCATAAATACCATATAAATATTGATGAAATTCAATATACCCACCAATAATAGCAATATGGTTACTCCTGAAAGAATATACAAGTGCGTACGGTTCCCGAATTGCATAATGGAATCGTAATCGTCATCGTGGCCGATGGAATTTTCCCAGTATAAATCTTTCCAAGCAATAAACTTCCAACGTATTCTGTTTCCTCTTTTATCTTTTCTGTACACATTGCTGATTTTGTTTATTTTGTCTAGATTTACTCCGGGGAGGATACGCATCAGTGATATATCCATACGTTGCCAGCGTTCTATCAATCTGTATGATACTAGTATATCGAACCGAAGTAATGATTTGCAGTCCAATTCTCCGATCACCCCCTTGATAGTGATATTTTTATCATAATATTCCAATACTTTACCTATCGGATTTTCTTTGCCAAATATATTACGAGCATAGTGTTGGGTGATAATGGCGTCATTGGGAGCTTCTAAACTAGCTTCGCCAGCCACAATCGGATAGTGGAAAAAGTGAAAAAAAGTGGAATCTACAGCTGCTATATTCATTGCATAGTTGCTGTTCTCGTATACCACATTGTCTCGTTGCTGTAGCATGAGACGGCATTGCTCCACTATTTGATGGTCAAGGATATAAACAGAATCCGCTTCCGTCCAATCTTGTTGCAAACTTCCCGGATGAATGTTTCCTTCCATATCCCGTAACGGAATGATGATATGTTCCGGATCTACGCTATGTGCATCCACCGTCAGTTCCCTATGGATATACCGTATTAGGATGATGCTGCATGCCAGACTGAATGCTAGTCCCAGCAAATTAATGATAGTATATGATTTAGAACGCATTAAGAAGCGCCAGGCATATTTTAAAGTTCTCATTTTGCATGTTTTATTTTAATATTAATTCTTCCGCGTCACCAAAGGTATCATATCCTGTGATAACTACAAATTCTCCAGGCTGTAAACCTTCTGTGATTTCATATTGAAGCGGGTTTTGGCGTCCTATGTTCAATGGAACTTTTACAGCTTTTGTTTTTGATGAGTTTATTTTGTAAATCCATTGTCCTCCAGTAGACTGGTAGAAGTTTCCACGTGGGATAACTATAGCTTGTTCGGGTTGGCCCAATTCTATTTGTACTCGGAAGCTCTTTCCTACACGGACATTCTCGGGCATTTCTCCGGTAAATACCAAGTCCACATCAAACATGCGGTCTTTTACCTCAGGAACTACTTTAGTAATTTTCAGCGGGTAGCGTTTTCCTTGATAGTTTACGGTAGCCGGAAGACCTGTTGTGATGCGGTCAATATAATATTCACTTAAAGAAGCATGAATTTTATATTGATCCAGCACTTTTATTTCAGCTATACTTTCTCCCGAAGCAACCTGTTGACCGGGAGTAACTTTCACAAAACTTAGTTGGCCGCCAATCGGAGCTTTTACTATCAAGTCTTCCAACCGTTCTTCCGCACGTTTCAGTTTTTTGCTTTCACGTTCCAGATCATTTCTCAATAGTTCTTTGCGGATAAGAGTTACGGATGAATCATGTTTCAGACTTTCCATTTGTAATGCCGTATTTTTCAGTTTATACTTATATTCATCTTCAGATACTTGAAGCTCAGCCTTGCTCTTAATTCCCATTTTGAATTCCTCTTTGTCCAATCCGAAGCTTTTGCGCAGTCGTTCCATTTCATATTGTGCCTGTAATGTTTGTTGCTTCAGTGTCAGACTCTTTTGTTCCATTTCTATCTCTTTCTCTTTATAAGTGATTCGTTGTTTTTCCCACTCGTCACGTTGGTCTTCAATGGAACGAATCAGATCCGGATTAGTCAATATCAACAAGGTGTCACCTTGTTTCATCATATTCCCTTCTTCTCCAACAATGCGGTCTACACTGCCGCCCTCACGAGTATTTACTTTGATGGTAAGAATGGGTTGCACCAGTCCTTCCACATCTACATACTCCATAAATTTGTCGTCTTTTACTTCGGCTATCTGAATGTTGTCTGTTTCGATACGCAGTTTGCGAGGACCTAATGAAAGGCTTATCACATAGATAAGGAAGATAATAAAGGCCAGTGCAGCTATCATATAGTAGCGATAGCGGATGTACCACGGTTTCTTTTCAATTTTTATATCCATTAGTTTATGTTTTTTGATATAATTTTTTTATTTCTTTTTTAATGCATGGCGATAATACAAAGGTCATTTATACCTGTCGTGTAGTTAAGGTTTAGGTATAGTACATGAAATCTCTGCTTTTCTGAGGAAATCATATCCCGTCATACTTCTAAGACCATAATACAGACTCCAATAAGTTTTCAAAGCTGTTATATAATTTCTCCGTGCGGTATCTTTTTCTGTAATGGCGGCATTGAGGTCCAGGATTGTCGATTTTCCCAAGATATAAAGCCGACGTGCTACATCATGGCGTCGGTCGGCCGTCTTGTCCGTCTTGGCGGCTACTGCTACACGGTATGCTTGAAGATTGAACTGACGGACCATTTTACATACATTCAATTCAAAATCTTTCATTCCCTGTTCAGCTTGTGTATCTACTAAGTCTACATTGGAACGAGCTACACGGACGCGTCCTTTTCCACGACCCCAATCTAGGATAGGTAAAGAAATACCAATACTGGCATATTGTTGATTCATGGGGTTTCGGTAAGAATCTGCAAATTTATTTCCGGTTTGAGAAAGCCCGAATTGTACATACAGGTCAGCTTTCAAACCCGCATTGGCTTTTGCAGAAGCTAATGCGCTGCGGCTTTCCAATTGTTTGCGTTTATAAGTGTCAGGGTCGGGACTGTTTTTGAATGCCAGTTGTAATGCTTTTTGTAAAGAGATTTCAAATTGAGGAATACTGTCTTCCGGAACAACTCGTAAATTTATTTCCCGATTAATGCCAAGGAAGGAACGGAGTGTTTGCATTTGGTCCTCTACTTCGATACGGGCATTCATCATATTGGTTTCTTCTGTCAGTTTGTTTATTTCCAGCTGTAGCATTTCGTTTTCAGTTATTGTTCCTATATTATATCTTCCTTCGGCATATCTGTATAAAGTATCAGCAGAAGCATAGTTGTAGGTAGCTATGTCAAGATTGGTTTGTGCAGTAGCCAAGTTGAAGAAAAGAGTGCTGGTTTCTGAGGCTACAAGTTCCAATGCTTCTGCATATGCTTTACGGGCTTCCCGGTAGCGAAGGGGTTCGATACGACGATCCCATTTTAAAGAGTTATATCCAAAAAGTTGCTGTTCGTAACCTATTACTACGGGTTGGGTGTTATACGCTGTATGATTATCTTCAAATTCATCAATGCGTTGGGTGGTACTTTTTACAAACAAGCTGCCACCGGTGAACCATATATTTTGATTTATTTTAAGGCTGAGGTCTGTGCTTAACTGGTCTTGCTGGATAAATTGGTTTGTTCCATCCGGTTGGGTAATTTTGTTTATCTCCCGATTCAGGGTAGGAGATGAAGTTAATGTGACGGAGGGAAGATAATTCGCCCGGAAAAAACGGTAGTTCCAATAAGCTGCCCGATAGGTATGACGGGCAGCTTGTGCTTCCGGTGAGTTTTCTTGTGCTATTTCAATAGCTTGTTGCAAACTCAGTGTCATTAATTCTTCTTGTTGTGCTGCGGCTGTTTCCGGGCGAAGCAGAAGGGAAAGTGCTATAATACAATATAGTTTCATGTTCGTTTTTTTATGTCTTTATACCTATTAGTATTTTTGTCTTATAGTTAGGGAAACAGGAACGAGTCTTCAGTGTCTTTTTCGGATAAGTCGCTTTTTATTTTGGTTAATGCTTCCTTTGCTTTTTCATGACCGTTGTCTATAGCTTTTTGGAACCAGAACCGGGCTTGTTGTAAGTCTTTCTCTACGCCTTTACCCCACTGATACATGCGACCCAGGTTATATTGTGCAGGAGCATTCCCCTGTAAAGCAGCTTTAGTCAGCCACTTGGCTCCTTTAGCAAAATCTTTTTCCATTCCCTCGCCATAACAATACATATTTCCTATATTATATTGAGCTATCGGATTATTCTTATCTGCTGCTTTTTTAAACCAAAAATAAGCTTCTTCAAAGTCTTTGGGAACCCCAAGTCCGTTTTTATATAAATAACCGATATTGTTCATGGCGTCCGTATTACCATGAGCCACAGAACGTAGGTACCAAGTCATAGCAATGTAACAATCTTTACGTACTCCCCAACCATTTTTATAAAGGCTCCCCATACCAATTTGAGCTTCTGGATTTCCTTGAGTGGCAGCTTTGTTCAACCATTTGAATGCTTGGCTGTAATCCTTAGTGACTCCCAAACCATATGTGTACATAAAACCTATATTGTTTTCAGCATAAGTGTTTCCGCCCGTTGCCGATTGATGAAAAAGTTTCAAAGCTTTATCATAATCAATTTCACCTCCTAAGCCTTTTAAATACATGTCGCCTGTCAGATATTGGGCATGATGGGCCGTATCAATGCGAGCTATCTTTTCTAATAACTCGCGTGCTTTTTCATATTGTCGATTGACATAGTGGGTTTGTGCTTCTTCCCACAATTGACGGCAGTCACCTATATAAAGCATATAGATCTTATTGCTGGATAGAATTACTATGCTTGCTACAAGGCATAAACTGATAACTATTATTGATTTTTTTTTCATAACTTAATATATTAGTATTATAGACTAATCAAATAGTGTGCCATTATCTTATCTCTTTGTTTACCAGAATTTTGTGGGCTAAAAAATAAAAACGTCTCTGTGCGGATACGCACAAAAATAGTGCGTATTCGCACAGACAACACACTAAAAAAAACAATATCTTTGCAAAATAGCGGATAGAAAATCTTTTATTCGTATAATAATGTATATGAGGATAAAATAATGAATACAAAAGGAAAAATATTGATTATAGATGATAATGAGGACGTGCTTTTTGCACTAAACCTTTTATTGGAACCCTACGTAGAAAAAATAAAAGTTACTACTCAACCGACTCGTATTGAGCATTTTATGACTACTTTTCAACCTGATGTTATTCTGCTTGATATGAATTTCCGCCGGGATGCTATCAGCGGGCAGGAAGGGTTCAATTGTCTAGAACAGATATTAAAATTAGACCCGCAGGCTATTGTCTTGTTTATGACTGCTTATGCAGATACAGATAAAGCTGTACGGGCTATTAAAGCTGGAGCTATTGACTTTATTCCCAAACCTTGGGAAAAAGAAAAACTACTTGCTACGCTTTCGTCGGCTATCAAACTTCGTGATTCTCGTAAAGAGGTCAGGCAACTGAAAGAACAAGTTGTAGCATTGAGCGGGCAGGATGAAGAGATGCCTCAGATGATAGGGCACTCAGCGCCTATGCGAGAGGTTTTTGATACTATTCGGAAATTATCGGATACTGATGCTAATATTTTGATATTGGGTGAAAATGGAACCGGTAAAGATTTGGTGGCCCGTTCTCTACGTTATTTTTCTCCTCGTCGTGAATGTCCTTTTATAACGATTGACTTGGGGAGCATACCAGAATCATTGTTCGAAAGTGAATTGTTCGGCTATGAAAAAGGGGCTTTTACAGATGCCCGTAAAGCAAAAGCGGGACGTATGGAGGTGGCATCAGGAGGAACGCTTTTTTTGGATGAGATAGGGAATTTGTCATTACCTATGCAATCCAAATTGCTAACAGCCATAGAAAAGCGGCAGATTTCACGTTTGGGAGCAACGGATATAATTCCTATTGATGTTCGGTTGATAAGCGCAACGAATGTAAATATCCGACAATTGGTGGAGGAGGGCAATTTCCGTCAAGATCTGTTGTATCGCATCAATACGATCGAGATTGCCATTCCTCCCTTGCGGGAAAGGGGAGAGGATGTGCTCTTATTGGCTGATTATTTCTTACAACGGTATACTCATAAATATAAGAAAGAGATAAACGGACTGAACCGCGAAGCCAAGCAGAAACTCATGCGTTACCATTGGCCGGGTAATGTACGCGAATTACAGCATGCCATAGAACGGGCGATTATTCTTTCGGACTCGCCATTGTTAAAGCCTGCAAATTTCATGTTGCAGCCACAACCCGAGAAGAGGGTGAATACGGATGAGATACTGAACTTGGAACAATTAGAACGCAATGCCATAGAACGTGCTATGAAGCGCAGCGAAGGAAACTTGAGTCGTGCAGCGGAATATTTGGGGATTACCCGTTACGCTCTTTATCGGAAACTTGAAAAATTAGGTTTATGAATCGTTTACAAACTTTACGGATGATAGCTTGTATGTTACTGATGGGGGTAGTAGCTATAGCTGCATATCTGTTTTATCAACATTCACTCTATTTTTGCTTGTTATTTTCGCTGATGATTATGGCAAGTATTATCATCTATATCTGTCAGTGGCAATATAAAACGACCCGTATGATATCACGAATGATAGAAGGTATTCGTTATGCAGATTTCTCTTTGAGTTTTTCTACCCAGCACAAAACTCGTACAGAACAACGATTGGCACAAGAAATAAATAATGTTGTTGCTGAATTCCGTACTCGGTTGTCCGAGAATGAAGAGCGATATCAATATTATGAAACATTATTGAATACTGTTGACAGCAGTTTGCTGGTAGTAGATAGTCTGTGCAATATACATTGGATGAACCGGGCCGCCATGCAGGATTTGTGCGGCTATTGTATTCATTCAGTCAGGGAATTGGCTCTGTTAAATTCTGAATTTCCTACTATTATCCTGTCATTACAGCCTGGAGAAATTAAAACAGTACGAATACATAAAGGAGATACTCTACAAGAATTGGCTGTTACGGTATCCGAATATTCCGCTCAACATGGTACGGAACTCCGGTTAGTTAATTTAAAGAATATCCGTGCTGTATTGGAGGAAAATGAAATGGAAGCATGGCAAAAGCTGATTCGTGTACTTACTCATGAAATAATGAACTCCATTGCACCCATTATTTCATTAAGTGAAACATTAAGTGAGCGTGCTGTGCAAAATGGTATGAATGAGAAAGATTACAATATCATGTTGCAAGGGATGCAGACTATTCATAGAAGAAGTAAAGGATTACTGAATTTTGTGGAAAACTATCGTAAACTTTCTCGTCTGTCTGTCCCGATACTGGCTCCAGTAAATATAGGTGAGTTGTTGAGTGATATGAAAAAACTATTCCCTAATAAAAACATACAATATATATATAAAGTAGAAAACCCAGAAACGATTCTGATGCTAGATCGTTCACAGATAGAACAAGTATTAATCAATTTACTAAAGAATGCAGGTGAGGCTTGTGTAGAGCAAACCTATCCCGAAGTTATTATTAGTACACATTGTGATTTAGACAAACATCTATTTTTCCTTTCTGTCTGTGATAATGGTAGTGGTATTCTTCCTGAAGTTTTGGATAAAATCTTTGTTCCTTTTTTCACAACGAAGTCGACAGGTAGTGGTATCGGACTCAGTTTATGCAAACAAATTATGAATTTACATGGTGGAAGTATCTCGGCAAGTAGTGAAATAGGGAAGGGGAGTTGTTTTACACTGAAATTTCTTTGTTGCGGATGAAAAAAATGAAGTTAATATGCTGATTTATAATTTAATAAATAATAGCACGAAAAAAAATGGAAAAAAATCACTTCAAACGTTTGCACATATAAAAAAAAGTCGTACCTTTGCATCGATTTTGAGAAACAGAGCAATTGAAAAAATAAAAAGATTCGGGGTGTAGCGCAGTCCGGTTAGCGCACCTGCTTTGGGAGCAGGGGGTCGTGGGTTCGAATCCCGCTACCCCGACAAAAGAAAAAGACTTTGATAAGCAGTGATATTAAAGCTGTTTTCAAAGTTTTTTTTATTATAAAATCTTCATTTTATTGATTGAAAAAAGGAGTTTTTGCTCATCAATGGATACAAAACTTATCCTTTAATTTTAATCAGTATGGCAATTCTCAAACTAACAATTTTCAAAGCAAAAGTTTTTAAGGATGGCAGACATAAAATTAGAGTGGCCGTTTACCATAAGCAGGAAACTTGCTATATTATCATTCGGTTTATCATAGATAATCTCTTCCAGTTCAAGAACGGAGAGGTGGTAAAACGCTCGGATGTCGCAATGATAAATACAAAATTGCGTAATCTTCTCAATAAGTAATCAGGAAAGACTAGACAAAATAGATAATTCTGGTATCTATTCATGCACACAGTTGAAGGATTTTATCTTAAGGGAATCTGTGGGGATGTTCCAGAAATATTTTGAATGTTGTAACGGACTATCTGAACGGAAAACTTACAGATTCGGGAATCGGTTGTCTATCTCATGAGCACCATCAATGCCATGACCATAAATGAATAAAAGGTGATATTCAATAAGAAATTTTGCATAGCCTTAGCAAATTACGGACTCATTTCAAATTATGATAAAGAAGACTTAGAATTCACCTCCTTTGTCTCAAACCCTAGTCCGGCTAATCAGAGCTTGTCTTTACTTCTGAATCTTTGTATACCAAAGCTGGACTTATCAAAAATATCCATTAACAATCAATCTAGTCTATAAAACTATAGCTCCAACCCAAGGATTAGCATTCCAGAACATTATTTTTATCCCAAATTAATTTTTTTAAGCAAAATGTTTTTTTATTATATAAATTTGATTAGCTTTGAGAAGCAAAAACAAACCGTTTTAAATATTCAAAAATTAAACGACCATGAAAAAACATTTGTTGTTCTTGTTGGCATGCCTGTTCCTTATGACAGGAACGGTAATGGCAAAAATTGTAAAGGGGCGGGTTATAGACTCGTCTGACAAGGAACCCATCGTGGGAGCGTCCATTTTTGTCAAAAGTACAAAACAGGGGACAATCACTGACATTGAAGGTCATTTTTCCTTGGAAATCCCCGACAATGTCAAAACAATCACTGTTTCTTTTGTCGGTATGACAACTCGCGAAGTTGCTATCACTCCCGGAGAAATGACAATCGAGCTTACGGCAGAGAGCCAGGCACTTGACGAAGTTGTTGTTGTCGCTTACGGCACGCAAAAAAAGTCTTCGATTACCGGTGCCATCACCCAGGTCAGAAATGAGGAACTCCTGAAACGTCCTGTGACATCCGTCACTTCAGCCCTTGAAGGCTCCACACCGGGTATTACGGTCACAGGCAACTACGGCTCGCCTGGAAGTGACCCCACAGTGCTTATCCGAGGTATCGGCACAGTAAATGGTAGTACCTCTCCCCTCTATGTGATAGACGGCGTTCCGTACGGAGGAAACATCTCCGACCTTAATATGGAGGATATTGAAACAATGTCCATTCTGAAGGATGCCGCTTCGGCCGCACTCTATGGCAACCGGGCTTCAAACGGAGTGATTCTGATCACAACCAAAAAGTCAAAGAGTGAACGTATCCAGTTCAATTTCAAGACCAACCAGGGCTGGTACGAACGTGCTCTGCCGGAATATGAGCGTACCAATCCCTTCCAGTTCATGGAGGTTGAATACCAGAACGCAGCCAACGCATTCGTACACGGCGGAGGTGACCGTACGGACAAACAGGCAATTTTAAATGCCGTGAACAGCACACTTATTCCCGACAGACTTTATGTCAACATCTTCAACAAACCAGACGACCAGCTTTTCACCCTCGATGGGAAAATGGCTGCCGACGCCTCTATCATTGACGGGTATGCCGGCGATTTGGACTGGTTTGACCAGGCCACACGCAAAGGATATCGTTCGGAATACCAGTTCTCGGGATCGGGTGCTACAAGCAAGAGCGACTATTACTTCTCACTCTCCTATCTTGATGAGAACGGATATATGAAAGATTCCGGGTTTGACCGTCTGACAGGACGCATGGCTGTCAACATCAAACCTGTGAAATGGTTACGGGCCGGCATGAGCATCAACGCCTCACATCAGAAGTTCCAGAACACGTCAAACGGTGTCGGGGACGGCTCGTCATCATACAGCAATCCTTTCTATTTCTGCCGCTATATGGCTCCCATTTATCCGGTACACTCGCACTATACGGAAACTGGAACGGTATATGACAATGCCGGAACCCCCATACAGGTGAATAAGGGGGATTATGTGCTTGACGGTGCCGGAAACCCGCAATGGGACGGCGGAAGCTATATCATCTACGACCAGAACGGAAACCCTCAGGAGGTCATAACCCGCAATCAGAACCGTGACCGCCACGTGATATGGGAGTCGGAATTGAATGATAGTCGGACAATACGCAATACACTCAACGGGATAGGTTATCTTGATCTCGTGCTGCCCTACGGCTTTACCGCAACCCTTAAAGCAAATGTGAACACACGTAATAGCGATTATTACAAATACGAGAATGCGGTCATCGGTGATGCACGTGGTACTGTTTCCGAGGACGGTTCCATCTCGGGTCGCAACGGGGCTCTTGCCAAAACCCTCTATACCTACAAGAACTGGACTCTACAGGAGCAGCTGCGCTGGAACATGACCTATAATGACAGACATAACATCGAAGTCCTTCTTGGGCACGAGAACTACAGCTATCGTTATGACTATACCTATACAAGCAAGACCAACGAGGCTTTTCCAAACAGGTATGCGCTTTCCAACTTCTCTGAAATGGCAAGTATCTCGGGATACAAAACCCGCTACCGCACTGAATCCTATCTGGCGCGCGTACAGTATGGATATGACAACCGGTACAATATCGAAGCCTCATTCCGCCGTGACGGTTCCAGCCGTTTCGCAAAGGAATCACGGTGGGGAAACTTCGGTTCGCTGGGTGCCAACTGGGTCTTCAGCAACGAGGAGTTTATGAAAAAATATAGATGGCTCAATCAGGGCAAGTTGCGGGCAAGCTGGGGACAGGTAGGTAATGATTCCGGCTCCGGTTACTACGCATATTATGGCCTTTACGGATCATGGACCCAGAATTCCAAGCCGGCATACGTTGTAAGTCAGAATCCGGCAAGAGACCTGCATTGGGAAACCGGAGAATCATGGGGCGCAGCTGTTGAAGGACGTCTGTTCAACCGGCTGAATCTCTCCGTTGAATATTTTGACAAAAGGAATAAGGACCTTATTTTCAGCGTATATGCCCCCAGTTCAGCAGGAGGTACCAGCACAGGTTCCTCCACATCAACCACAGACAGGAACATAGGTACAATCTCCAACCGCGGCTGGGAGATCTCCGCTGATTTCGATATCGTGAAGAGCAAGGATTGGACTGTCAGCGTATCCGCAAACCTTACCACCACCAAGAACAAGATCGTCAAACTTCCCGAACAGAATAAAAAGAAAACCGTATATCCCATTGATCCATCAGGAAAGCTTGGACAAAGGGAGGACCTGCCTGTCGGCATAACTTCCGGCAGCTATCTCATCTCCGAAGGCAAGTCACGATATGACTACTATACATACCATTGGGCAGGAGTGGACGAGATGGATGGACAGTCGCTTTACGAGGCAAATCTTAATGATTATTATATTGTACTTCCTGACGGGTCACAGCTTGGTGGCAAGCAGAAACTCAACGATGAAGGAGAACTGATGTGGGACGCCAACGGCAATCCCGTCCAGGGAGCCACCGAGCTTGCTCCCGAGAACTACAGGCTGATCAACGGGAAATATTATGTGCTCAAGACCACCTATGCCCAAAAGAAATGGGCAGGCAGCGCGCTTCCTACCACATACGGTTCCTTCTCGGCAAACATACGCTGGAAGAACATCAACATATCTGCAATGTTCACCTATTCGCTTGGTGGAAAGATATACGACAGCCCTTATTCCAGCCTGATGACACCCGGACAAAGTGCCGGAAATTACCATGTGGACCTGTACAACAACGCCTGGCGGATCAACGACAGGTCCAATGCCATGATAACCACTTACAAGAATGCCTATGATGACGCCTACAATGCTGCTATTGCAGCAGGCCAGACTACATCAGAGGCGAACTATGCCGGATATTATGCGGCAAACAAGGCTGTGGACGGCAATGGACGTATCAATCCCAACACCAATCCCGAGATCAATAATCTGACCAGTACCGACAATAATGCTGGAAGTGACCGCTGGTTGGTCAGCCGTAACTATCTTTGCTTTAAGAATCTAAATATAAGTTACACTCTTCCGAAAAGATGGACAGCAAAGGTCAACCTTTCCACTGTCCGTTTCTTATTCTCGGCCGAGAACATACACCTCTGGTCGGCCCGTAAAGGTATGAACCCCATGATGGGAATAGGTGGCGGCCAGAGCAATTATCTGGTTCCGGCCCGTGTCTTCACATTCGGTATTAATGCAACCATTTAACATTTGGAAAGATGAAAAAGATATATAATATAGTTTCAATGGCAATTCTGCTTTTCTGTACAGCAGCCTGTTCAGATTCGTATCTTGAACTCAGTCCGGAATCAAGCGTTTCAGACGAGGTGATTTTTGAGAATGCCGATGCCGCACAATACGCCGTGAACGGACTGGGTCGGATCATGAGCACACAGTACCTGGACACACAGGGGTACAACGGAGAAGGTACCGTTTATGCGTATCAGGGCGAATATCCTGGAGATGTGATACAGAAAGGCAGCTACACCGGCTGGCAGAATCTCGCGAAAGGCAACTATTTTACCAGCAGTACGAACAGCAACATCCATGTAACATGGTACTACTATTACAAACTCATCAGAAATGCTAACCAGATTCTAGACAACTGCAAGACGGGGCTTGCCAACGTGGCGGAGCAACGTAAATGGGACTATATAAAGGCACAGGCGCTGGTCTACCGTGCCTACTCCTACACCATGCTCTCACAGCTGTACAGTCGAAGATGGACAGATGCAGACGGCTTGCAGCGCGGTCTTGTACTGCGTACCACAGTAAACAATGACGAAATGCCATGCTCCACTATGGCGGAGACATTCGAACTGATCTACCATGACCTTGATGAGGCCATCAGCCTTTTCACATCATGCGGATACGATCGGCCTGTCGATGTGGACAAGAGGTGGATGGCGAACCTTGATGTGGCCCATGCCGTCTATTCACGGGCAGCTCTTATACGTAATGACTGGCAGACGGTCATCACCCATTCACAGGAAGCTCGCAGGAACTACTCCATCATGACTCCCGATGAGTATAAGGCAGGATTCAACACAGCCAATCAAGAATGGATATGGGAGGTGTTCGAGGATGACACACAGCCTGTTCATTACTATTCATTCTATAACTATATGAGCGCCAGCTGTCTCGGTTCTGCATCCCGCACTTATCCACCATGTATAAGCAAACAGATAGTAGATCCGATTGATCCCGCAGACAAGCGGCTCGCCATTTATGCCATTCCGACTCCGGAAGAAGTGGGCGATGTTTCCAAAGTCAGCGGCTCGGGTAAGGTGACCAAAGGTGATTTCTACAACCGTGTGAAGAAGGAGTTCGCCGGACGCATATACAGCACCACGACAATCTTCTATTATCTCTCCACCAAGTTCATTGTAAAATCCGGGACAGGAGACGGATGTATTCCTATTTTCCGTGCCGCTGAAATGATGTATAACGAGGCGGAGGCACAGTACCGTTTAGGTAACGAACAGGCCGTACGCGCACTTCTTGAGCAGACCGTCAAGCCTTATAATGCGGATTATACCTGCACAAAAAGTGGTGACAGTCTTTGGGAGGAGCTTAAAGCATACCGTAAATTTGATCTCTGCAACGAAGGCCACAGCTGGTTCGACCTAAAACGCTGGGGAGACCCGATGGTCCGCAAAACCTGGGCAGAAGGCGGAAGCTGGGCCACTTATTTTGCCGAGAAGAACACCACAACCGGAGGAAACTACGGTCCTGCCGATAAAAATGCATGGACTGCGGTTATTCCAACCATGGAAACCAATTACAATTCCCTTGTTTCCAATGTTGAAAAAATCAAGTCTGACGGTACTTGGGATCGGAATTGAGATTTCTATTTAATTTAAATATATAAAGGACGCGGATATTCTTTGCGTCCTTTATACTGTAACAACCATATACTATTCTTCACACAACATTGTTTGATCATGTAATGTTCTTATAGAAAGTCGGTAATTTGCACTCCATTTTTTGTCGTTTGTGCATTAAATAGCACCTTTGCAGAAAAATGGATAAAATCAGATACCGTCTTGTATATAACCGCCAGAACACACTAAACAGGCAAGGCATGACCCTTGTACATGTTGAAGCCTATTTAAACCAAAGAAAAATCTACCTGAAGACAAACGTGTACCTCAAACCAGAGTGCTGGAGCCGTGAAGGGGTACAAGTCATTAACCATCCCCAGTCAAATGAGTTGAACGCAATGCTCTATGAATACATCCTGTATCTGCAAGGCATAGAGTTGGGGTATTGGAAACGCGGAATACCTGCCACACTCTCTTTACTGAAAGATGCCGTCAAAAAGAAAAGTGCCGTGAATGTCAGCTTCTCCATTTTCGCCAAATCAGCCATTGACAATTCGGACAAGAAGCAGTCCACCAAGGACAACCTGCACTCGACACTGGCGGTCCTGCATGATTTTTGCTCCGGGCTGGACTTCAAGGATCTTACCTATACATTCTTTCGTAATTTTGAACAATACTTAAGAGAAAAGGGCAATACGGTCAATACCATATACTTATATTTTATTTAAATTTCATTTCTATTTCACAATACTTTCTTTTAACAGAATGGAGGGTTGTATGCCAAAATACGCCTTAAAACTATGGGAGAAATGTGAGAAACTTTCAAATCCTAAATCCAATAGAAATTCTGACGGCTTGATTTTCTTTTCTTTAATGAGTACATAAGCTTCTTCCAGTCGCTTTGTCAACAACCATTTTCCGAGTGTCGTACCAAACACTTTTAAGAAGTCTCTGCGGAATGTAGATAAGCTACGTCCAGAAGCCTGCGCCAGTTGTTCCAATGGCAGGTTATCCTGATAGTGACACTCCATGAAATCTTTCAAATTAATTCTCTGCAAGCTGTTCATACGAGAAAACCAATTATGTAATCCCGGACGGAGATAGGTCAGGACATTTATGCACTCCTGTATCTTGAGATAAGTCAATGGTTGGTTAGCCCGGAAATTATTATCAACACCAGCTTCAATGCCTGATATCAGACCCTGAAGGAGTACATGATTGGTTACTGTCATTACATTTATATCTTCATTTTCCACTTCATTTTCTGCATCTGTCATAGCCGGAGACGTAGCACGTAACAGATATTCTGTTACAGCCTCTTCCGATATGCGGATATGTACTACTTGCATGAAACTCTCCGTGTGAAATGAAATATGTTCGTTACGGGCCAATATCCAGCCGCATCCTTTGCTCAGCGGGTGATTAATCCCTGACACACATATTGTTCCTTCTCCCGAATAGACATATAAGAATAAAAAATCATCAAATTGGAATTTCATAAGCCGCCCGTTGGTGAAATTCATCTTATACATAATAGGATAGTCTGGAATCATTTTATTTTTCATTTGTGAATCTCCTTTATTGTTTGGTTACCTTTAAAGCGATATGCGAGGTTGCAATATGATTGCAAAACCATGTACCGATGCAACAAGCAACGATGATAATTCCGGTTGTATAGAGCATATTTCCCAATCCGGTCAAGGGAGAAAGCACTCCACCGAACAGGAACATCAAAAATCCAAGCAATGCAGAGGCGTTTCCGGAGTTCTTTCTCTCCAAATCAAGGGCAAGTGTTGTAGAACTGGGCAATATTACTCCCAGGAAGAGCATAAAAACAAACAGCGATACTTCCACCGGCCACACGGAAGTGGAGAAAAATAAAGCTGCGGCTACAAACAAACTCATTATCCCGAATCCTATAGAACCTACACGCAATGCATCGGTTGCGTCATGGAATAATGAAACCGTCAGACTGCCCAGCATTATGGCTATCGCATTGGCACCGAAACACAGGCTGTACGCCAGCGGGGACATGTTAAAATGCTCCTGAAAGATAAAGGGAGAAGCAGCAATATATGTAAACATTACCCCCATAGCGAACGCCTGTACCAATACATAGCGCATAAACTGAGCATTTTGAAACACAGGTATATAATTCCGAAATGTGGCAAACACACCGCAATGTTGTTGCTCGTTATTCAAGGACTCTTTAAAAAAGGCCAATGCCATAATCAATAATATGCCTATCAATACCAATATCCAGAAGATACCTTTCCAGTCAGTCACTTCCAATAAAACACCCCCCAATACGGGGGCACAAACCGGGGCAATGCCTTGCACGGAGCTAAGCATAGAAAAAAAGCGAGTAAGCTCTCTCCCTTCGTAGAGATCCGTGGCGATGGATTTGGAAATAACTACTCCACCGGCTCCGGACAATCCTTGTAGTAATCGGAAGAAGATAAATACATATATATCCGAAGCGTATAAACAACCTATTGTAGATATACAAAACAGGACAAGGGAGGCCATTAATGTTTTTTTACGTCCATACTTGTCACTCAACGGCCCGATAACCAACTGCCCGACGGCCAGTCCAACCATACTAAAAGTCAGGCTAAGCTGTACGAGCGATGCCGTAGTATCAAAATATCCGGCCAGCACCGGAAGGGCTGGCAGGTAAAAGTCGGTCACAAACGGACCAAAAGCTGAAACAATCCCGATAACAACCAGGATATACAGTTTTGAGTTTAAAGTTTCTTTCATCATAATTTATTTATACTTTTATTTTCTGCTGCAAAGTTCATAACATTCTGTCACATCCTTTTGTCCATTTCCATGTCTGGATTGTCCGGATAGTAACCAAATGTTGATTAGAGAAATCTATTTTAGTCTGACTTTCTCCTGTAAACGGCTTTGAAGCTGAGAGACAAATTTGTTATTGTCCATTTCGTGATATTTGCAAGCAGATAAACAATAATCCGTAAAATCCTTTTATATTTGTATGAACTTACTTGTATTATATTCGATGCCAATTAATAAAGATATGACAAACAAGTTTGGAAAATGTCCTTCCACCGGACATTTATCCGTATTATTTCCGGAAAAGGAAGCGGAACGTACTCCCTCAAATAAGATTTTTCTCGCTATAGTCTTACAAGGTGGAGCCATGATTGAAATTGACGGGAAGAACCATTTAATATATACCGGGACATTGATATATCTGTATCCAAACCATCTGGTCAGACAAATATCTCATACAGAAGATTTGCTACTTGAATATCTTTGGTTCGAGTTTGAATTCCTCTCGGATTTTCCTTTATTACTAAAGGCAGATATTTCAGAATATGTAGGAAAAAATCCTTGCTTACAGTTAAAAGATAAAGAGAGGCAACTGGTGAAGAAATACTATGACCTGATAGCTGAACGTTATCAGGAAAGCAATGAGTACATTGCCATTACCAAAGGATTGCTGTTTTCCTTTATTCTTGAAATCAGCAGGTTATATTCCGGTAAAAATGTGTCGGTATCGAATACACGACAAGACGAATTGACAGATCATTTCTTCTTTCTACTCCATCAGCATTACAAGAAAGAACGGTCTGTTTCATTTTACGCCGATAAATTATATATATCGGATAAGTATCTGATGCGTGTACTGAAGAAATCCACTGGACAGACTTTTCATTTTTGGGTAATTGAGTTTATTATGCGTGAAGCCAAGCTGTTATTACGTTCAACGACCATCAGTATTACCGAAATATCGGAAAAATTGAATTACCCGAACCCTTCATTCTTCTCCCGCGTATTCCACCAGTATGTGGGAATGACCCCAAAAGAGTTCAGGAATCAGTGACCCTGAAATATTCTATGGTCATAGACTTCTAAAGGCAAATGGCTTTGACATTTACAGACAAGAGCTAATTGTCCGAAATGACGACTTTTGCTACCGTAAACAATTTAATATTTGATGATATATGGTAGCAAAATGTTTTAAAAAAATCTTGCTCCTTCTTTTTATAACAGGAGCGATACAGGCCAATGCCCAGGAAGGAAAGAAAAGTGAATTGCAACAATGGAAAGATTTCATTGAGAATGCACGTTTAATAGCCAGACAGGAACGACACTTGATGGATTCGATTGTCCATATAAAGGCCGAAAATGCTTTGCAAAGGAAAGAGTTTGTACTGGAAAGTGACGAACTGACACTAAAGCATGGTGAACATGGATATGTAAATTCTACCACCAACTTCATTGCCTTGCATGACGGGAGAGCGACCGTGCAAATCTCACCGTTCCAATCAGGCGGCGGTCCCAACGGCGTGGGTGGTATCACAGTGGAAGGCACTCCGACCGGATTGAAAATGGAAACAGACAAGAAAGGCATCACCCGCCTTTCCATGAATGTCACCGGAAATGGTATATCGGCACAAGTTACAGTGACACTCAGTCCTTCGGACAACCGTGCCACAGCAACGATTATCCCCAATTTCAATTCTCTCAATGTTACATTGGACGGGCAACTGGTTCCGTTCAAGGAAAGTTCCGTATTTAAAGGAACAACTTTCTGATCATTAAACAAACTAACCAAGAAAAGTATGACAGCTAAATTGTACATAGGGGTATTCATGCTCCTGGCAGGAACCCTATACTCCTGCCAAAAAGATGAAGAAGTGAATAAACTGGATGCCGACTACCGCGTAATGACTGATTATGATCCGGAAACGGATTTCAGTCAGTTCCGGTCATATTATCTGGCAGACAGTATTCTGTTTATCGGACAAGATAAGATATTACAATATCTTGACAAATCTTGAACACCTGTCACCATAACATGCAGGAACGGGGTTACAGTCGTGCAGCAAGCAAGGAGAAGGCCGACTTGGGATTACACCAGTACCTACCATTTTGTGGGATACACCGCTTCACCTTATTGGTGGCGGGGATTTTCCGGTTATTGGAGTCCTTTTTATTGGGAGAACAGAGTTTGGAGGTCGCAACCGGCTCGTTGGAGGAAAATTCCAAAAACGTACACCAATACACAATGAAATACAAAGGGCGGCTTGAAAAAACCGAAGAGTTTGGAAACATGGTTATCCGGTCGTTACCCAACGGAGAAGTTCTCCGGTTAAAAGATGTGGCAACCATTAAGCTGGGTGCACAAAACTATGTTATCAACGGACAGATAGACGGGCATCCGGCAGCCACTTGCATGATATTTCAAACGGCAGGTTCCAATGCCAATGAAGTAGTGGGTGAAATAAACGATTATCTCGAAATTATAGAGAAGGAACTTCCAAAAGATGTCAAAATTGCCCATCTGATGAGTACAAAGGATTGGGGGATGCAAGTATCCTTTAGGCTCACTACGTATCTATAATTTTGTACATGTGGATGTATAACTCGTACAAAAGCGTGCTTTGTACCACAGAAAAACACTGCTCCACTACACTTCCTACATCTTGCAGGTGCTCTGTTTTATGGAAGCTGTTGGGGCTACTGATTTTTATACTGCTTCCAGTTCAACCGTTCCATTTGATCAATAAAAAAACGACTTTTAATTATCATTTATTTGTGTGGCAAAATCGAATCTATACTTCCTCCTGCTTCCAAAGAGGACTTCATTTCATTGATTAACAACTCGGAAAATAAATAAGTTATAAATAATAATTTTGACTTCTTTGTGTCTTGCTTGTTATTAGTTCCCAATATATACCCAACATTTGGGATTAGTTGGATCTCAAAACTACTCCTGTAACCGTCATACTGTTGTGAATACACAACTCAATCCGTCTGCTTTCAATTTTTTGCATACATTACTGTATTTTTGTATTCTGAAGCAAAGCGATGTTTTGATTGGAATTCACGGTTTTAATACTCTTGACCGAATAAAATCCGTTTTTCAGATAACGCGTACTTATGAGCTCTATATATTAATCCACTGGCACTTTTATCCATCCCGTAGGATAGATATCCGGGGTTTCGGAATACTGAAACCAACGGCTAGGCACAATTACTGTTTTGTCTATACTAGGATTTAACCATGCTCCCCACCAGCTGAATGTACTGTTGCAGATGATGTGATGCTTGCAATGACTCATAAGCATCATATCCTGCCAACTGTCTTCACCTGTATTCCAATCAATATATACCGCATTTTGCAATGGAAGATTTTCTCTTACCCAAACAATGTCATCCGAAAAAATATAGTAGGACGGAGAGGTAACCCTTTTGCTCATTTCCGCTATTGCGTTTTGATAGTAAGGTAACTGGCATACACTTCCAGTAGTAGCCCAATGTTTGGGTTGCAAATAATCTCCACGACGAATGTGTAGAGAAACTGCGTTTTCATCCTTATCCAAAATGTCAAGCATATCAAGACTTCTACTGTTGGCTTTGCTTCTGTCAAAAGTGAAAGCTTCCCTGACCTCATCCTTTATATCTGCAAAGAAACGTTCCGACTGATAAAACCCTTTAAAATAAAGTAAAGGCCAAAAGTATTTCTTTTCAAAAGCCCTTAAACTATTGGGGGCTTGTTTCCGTTCATATATTTTTTTGAAGAAAAGAAATTCGATAATTTTTTTCAGAGGCTGGTTTATACAAAATTCTGTATGGGGCAGCTTGAATACACGATGCATTTCATATCCGTAGTGCACTTTATAATGCATCATGTCCGAAAGGTCTATGCGCACCTTTGGATAGTACTTTTTCATCCGCAAATAAAAAGCATAAATAAACATTTGATTTCCCAACCCACCTGTCACTTTTATAAGTCTCATATTTCTTTGTCATTTTTTTGTTATCTGCAATATTTCAATTTGCATTTCGACATTGTTTATGCATAAATTGAAAATGCAAAGGTATTGATTTTATCAGAGTCTACAAATATCTTAAAAAAATATTGTAAATGTTTACTTGGAAAATATTGTTTTCCCTTATAGCAGTTTACTATCTCGTTATTATATAGTGAATTAACCGTATGAAAGATATGAAGTAAAATTTAGAAGAAAAATCAGAAGATATTATGATATATCGGTTGTCTTTCTGTGGTACAGCATGTAAGTAATGTTTTTAATGGAAGTGAGTTACTTCGTCAACGGAATAAAATTTTCCAAGTTTACTCTCATTAGAATTCTTGCGATATTTCTTCAAAAATGTCGAATTCTGTCCCCCAAAAAAGGTAGAGTGAATCTCTGAAAGTTTTGTACTTTAGCTATATTCTTGTTAGGATATTTCTCTCTTTCTTGCTTTTAAATTTTATTTACGAAAAACGCCTAAAAACAAAAAAGTAAACTAATATGGAACTTTAAGTGTGAGTTTGTTGGCTGATTTTACGTTGCTTACTGAATATTTTTGATTAGTTTTATCTCATGCCGTACCTTTTTTCACTTGGTATAAGGTCTTTCATCAATGTTTCGACAATTTTACTGAATGATTAAAATTAAATATTGTATATTTATATTGTCTTGGAATCGTATATTTAATACAGGCCTTAGGTCCCTCTTTTAAGTGACAAGTTTAGTTTTATCAATTATATATGATATCTTTGCAACTTTACATTTCCTACTATTAGGAAATGTAAAAACATATCGGATGATTTATTTATTGAAACATTGCAAAACTATACTATCAAGATGGGCTGGCACATTTACAATATGGCAGTGACAAGCTGATTAATTTTTATTTGTTAAACGAACAGGAATATAAATTTGTTATTATTGAATGCAGCCTCAGGTAGTGAAATTGAGCAGGTACTGGAAAAAATGGTAGATTTTGGGATGGATGTAGGTAAGGATATATTTGTCGCTATTCTGATATATTTAATCGGTCGTTTTATCATTAAGCAGATAGTGTATTGATAGCCAAAGTTCTTGAAAAACGGAAGATAGAAACGTTGGGTAGCTCAAAGTGTTAAACTTTATCCGCTGTTCGGTCTGACCATGTCCAATTGGATGTTTGATATGCATGATCTGGATGTTGACTGGGATGGAGAACATGTTCATGTTAATATGGGGGTAACCATAGTGAATTCCGTATCGGGGTTAGTCTCGGAGTCGGGGAGGAACTCGCTTTGGGACGTAACTGGACTATGAATGTTGAATTCGGATACCAATTGATTGATGATTTTGACCAAGGAATTATTAATTTCGGAACTGCATACCAGTTCTAAAAACATATCAAGAAGCAGATCAGTTCTATACACTGTCTGTCTCTTGAACTTTATTAAAATCACTATTTCTAGGTATTTCAGAATTTCTTTCAAACCTTTTACTTTGCAGCAAACAAATTAAATGATTTGCTGTATGAAAAAAATGGGTATAATTTATGGTTCCTCTACTGGAACTTGTGAAAGCATCGCACAGACAATAGCTGAAAAATTAGGTGTGGCATCAGTTGATGTAATTGATGCAAGCAAAATTACCACAGAAAAAGTGGGAGGTTATGATATCTTATTATTAGGGACTTCTACTTGGGGGGACGGTGAATTGCAAGACGATTGGTATGATGCTATTAAAACGGTGAAGACTGCAGATCTGAATGGTAAAATCGTTGCTCTCTTTGGTTGTGGAGATTCAGAGTCCTATTGTGATACATTTTGTGACGGTATGGGAGTTATATATGACCAGTTAAAGAATTCCGGTTGCACTTTTGTAGGAGCAGTTCCTGCCGATGAGTATTCGTATTCATCTTCGATAGCGGTAATCGATGGAAAATTTGTAGGTTTGGCTCTTGATGACGTGAACGAAAGTGGCAAGACCGAAGAACGTATAAACAATTGGATTGAAGAAATAAAGAAGAACTTGTAATTTTGACAATTGCCTTATGATAGCTTCAGACATTAACCCGGTAGAATTGAAAGTATTTCTGAATCATATTTATGAATTTAAAAAAGGAGTACGTCAGATGGTACTCTATACTACCAATAGGAAGTATGAAGATTTTGCTGTAAAACGGCTGACCAATCAAAAGATTAATTACATAATCCAGCCTGTGGGGAATGATAAGATAAACCTGTTTTTCGGTAGAAAAGAATGCATTAATGCCATTCGTTTCCTAGTGACTCAGCCACTGAACAAACTGTCACCCGAGCAGGATTTTATTCTTGGAGCTATGCTGGGGTATGATATTTGTGCACAATGCAAACGTTATTGCGAACGTAAAGTACAATAATCTCAATTTCACGTAGTTTTAAATGTAGTAGTAAAGGGATGTCTGAATAATTCTCAGGCATCCTTTTTCACTTTTTATGTGAACCATCTTTATATCTATTTTGTTGCATTATTAGCATAAACCTTAAAAATGAGAAGATATGGATAAAGAAAAAAAGAAAAAGATGGAACAAAAGAATGAGCTGACGAATAGTGGTCAGCGGTTTCCTGTTGAACAAGTGTCCAATACTGGTAAGCCTACCAAGAAACAGGTGAAAGCAGCGGTAAAAGAGTTGAATCCAGATGTGAACAGTTTGGGGAGTAGAGGGTAATTTAAAGTTGGATACAGTGATGGGTATAACTGAACAAATTGAAGAGGCGAAACGATCGGATTCATTGTTGCTGCTGGTGTTCTATGCAGATTGGTCTCCTCATTATGAATGGATTGAACCGTTGGTACATGAATTTGAAAAGCGGGTTAACATTGTGAGAGTCAATATAGAAGTCAATCGGAAGGTAGCCGATACTTATGAAATAGAAATAGCCCCCAGCTTTGTCCTCCAACGTAAGGACAAGGTATTGTGGGAAAAAACAGGCAAACTATTCCCGGGAGAATTAAGAGATGTCATTGAAATGTTTAAGAGTTGAGATCCATACATCCGTATGGATTAAAAAAGTTCCGTTGGTATGCAGCTACGGGACTTTTTTTCTTGTAGGCGGTTTTGTACAATGAAAAACATATCGTACCTTTGCCAAACATTTGATTAAATATTAAAGAATATATGTTCAGAAGTCATACTTGCGGAGAGCTCAGACTTTCCGATGCAGGCAAAAGTGTAACGTTGGCAGGTTGGGTACAGCGTGCACGTAAAATGGGAGGGATGACGTTTGTCGATCTTCGTGACCGTTACGGTATTACCCAATTGGTATTCAACGAAGCGGTGAATGCCGAATTTTGTGAACGTGCCAATCACTTGGGGCGTGAATTTGTTATTCAAATAACCGGTGAAGTGAACGAACGTTCAAATAAGAATATGAATATTCCCACAGGTGAAATTGAAATCATCGTATCGGAATTGAATGTACTTAATTCAGCGGTAACTCCTCCTTTCACGATAGAAGATAATAGTGACGGAGGTGATGATATCCGTATGAAATTCCGTTATTTGGATTTACGCCGTAATTGTGTGCGTAAAAATTTGGAACTCCGTCATAGAATGACAATGGAGGTGCGTCGATATTTGGACAGCAAAGGGTTTCTGGAAGTGGAAACTCCTATGTTGGTAGGTTCTACTCCTGAAGGAGCTCGTGATTTTGTTGTTCCTTCACGTATGAACCCGGGACAGTTTTATGCACTACCGCAGTCTCCGCAAACACTGAAGCAATTGCTGATGGTTTCCGGCTTTGATCGTTACTTCCAGATTGTAAAGTGTTTCCGTGATGAAGATCTTCGTGCAGATCGTCAGCCTGAGTTTACTCAGATAGACTGTGAGATGAGCTTTGTTGAACAAGAAGATATTATTTCCACTTTCGAAGGAATGGCAAAACATTTGTTCAAGGAGTTACGTGGAGTCGAACTGAGCGAACCGTTTCTGCGTATGACATGGGCAGATGCCATGAAATATTATGGTAGTGACAAACCAGATTTGCGTTTCGGCATGAAGTTTGTGGAGTTGATGGATATCATGAAAGGTCATGGTTTCTCTGTTTTTGATGATGCAGCATATATTGGTGGTATCTGTGCGGAAGGGGCTGCAAGTTATACCCGTAAACAGTTAGACCAATTAACCGAATTTGTCAAGAGACCTCAGATCGGTGCGAAAGGTATGGTTTACGCCCGTGTGGAAGCTGATGGCAATGTAAAATCCAGTGTAGACAAATTCTATTCACAGGAAGTCCTTCAGCAGATGAAGGAAGCGTTCGGTGCCAAGCCGGGTGACTTGATCCTGATTCTGAGCGGTCCTGATGCCATGAAGACTCGCAAGCAGTTATGCGAACTTCGTCTGGAAGTGGGACGTCAGCTGGGACTACGTGACAAGAATGAATTTGCTTGTCTGTGGGTAGTTGATTTCCCGATGTTTGAGTGGAGTGAAGAAGAAGGCCGTCTGATGGCCATGCACCATCCGTTCACTCATCCGAAAGAAGAAGATATTCCTTTGTTGGATACAGATCCGGCTGCTGTTCGTGCCGATGCTTACGATATGGTAGTAAATGGTGTGGAAGTAGGAGGCGGTTCAATTCGTATCCATGATTCACAATTACAGGCCAAGATGTTTGAGATTTTGGGTTTTACTCCGGAAAGAGCACAGGAACAATTCGGCTTCCTGATGAATGCATTCAAATACGGAGCACCTCCTCATGGTGGTTTGGCATATGGCCTTGATCGCTGGGTTTCTTTGTTTGCAGGACTTGATAGTATTCGTGACTGCATAGCATTCCCTAAAAACAATAGTGGGCGCGATGTGATGTTGGATGCTCCCGCTGCTTTGGATCAATCACAATTGGATGAGTTGAATCTGGTCGTTGATATAAAAGAGGAAAAGTAAGTTTTGTCTGCTTTTATAGAGTCTTGTATAAAAGACCGATAACGGGGGATCCGAACATAGCGTAGCGAATACTGTTTCAGCTAATTCGTTACGCTTTATCTTTTTGATTTAAAGTAGTCCGATAAGCTGAAACAGATTACAAACAAATGAAGGAAGCATATAAAAATCAAGCGTATGAAAGAGAAAAATACGATCAAGATAAAGCGTTATAAATCACCCTGCGGAGTGTTGCTGCTCGGTTCGTTTGGCGAAAAACTCTGCCTGTGTGACTGGCAGGTGGAAAAACACTGCGATCGTGTGAACCAACGGTTGAAGCGGATATTGTGTGCCGAATTTGAAATAAGTACGTCAGAAATAATCGAAGAAGCAATAGAGCAACTCAACGAGTATTTTGCAGGACAACGCAAAGAATTTAATGTGCCGCTTCTTTTTGTGGGCACGGATTTTCAGAAAACAGTATGGAATGAACTGCTAAAGATACCGTTCGGCAAAACAATTTCTTACGGTGAAATGGCCAAGCATATCGGGAGGCCCCAAGCAGTTCGTGCGGTAGCCAATGCTAATGGTGCAAATTCCATATCAATCTTTGCACCTTGCCATCGTGTGATCGGTAGTGACCACTCGCTGACGGGATATGGAGGCGGACTGTCCGCTAAAAAGTTTTTATTGGAATTGGAATCACAACCTCGGTTAATGTTATGAACAGACAAGAAACATTTCCAATGCTGTAATAATAAATAAAAAGGAATGGGTGATGAAAATGCCCATTCCTTTTTATCATATCTTCTTAATGAATTACCATGTTGTTCCTTGGAATACACTACTTTCGTTATAAGGAACCAGATACCCGTTCATTGTCAGCGTGTTGCCCGAGAAATTTGGATTTATAGTAACACTAGCCTGATTGGTTCCGCCAGTCAGTACAATGGAAACGGTGGCCGAAACGGCAATACCATTAATTCCATAATTATAGTACACATTACCGTCTTTATCCTGGCGCATACTTATTCCGTTCACATTTCCCTGAACCGTGACACCTCCCAAGCCGTTCGGGCTCCAGTTATACACAAAATTAGTAAAGGCGGTCTGAATAATACCTTGCCCATCGTTTACTTCCACATAATTCGTGTTAGAGGAAACAAAACGCATTATTCCATTACGGAATACAACGTTATCAGCTTCTAATACAAAAGAACCGTTTTTTAAAGCATTAATTGCTTGGACGTAGGATACAGAGTCCTGCTGAGCTTCCAAGGCTTTCTTTTCCTGACGTTCTTTCTTCCATGCTTCACGTTTAGCGTCTTCTCTTTGTTTTCTGGTTTGTGCATTTGTTACTCCGCTGAAGCAAACGAGTAACAATGCGGCTAAAAATAATACTTTTTTCATAATTAAGCTGTTTAGTAAATCAATAATATCTTTTGAATATTCTGATAACTAAAACAGCTTTAACCATGAATTGTTTAACGAATATGTGAATTTATATAACGATAACGTTTGTATTTAATCTATAAAGCGTCGGGTTAGATTTTCAAACTTATCAATACGCCGGTCACGGAGAAAAGGCCACCAGCGACGAACATTCTCGCTACGGGTCATATCCAGTTCCACTACCATATTTTCTTCATCCATATTGCTGGCTTGTACCAGTATTTCTCCTTGAGGACCTGCCACGAAGCTATTACCCCAAAATTGGATACCATTTGTCTGACCGGAAGGATCGGGCTCATGTCCTACGCGGTTCACGGCGATAACCGGCAGACCGTTTGCCACGGCATGGCCACGCTGCACAGTTACCCATGCATCTAGTTGCCGGATTTTCTCTTCTTGAGTGTCTGTGCTTTCCCAACCTATAGCTGTAGGATATATAAGAATTTCAGCACCTTTCAGTGCCATCAGCCGTGCACCTTCGGGATACCATTGGTCCCAGCAGACTTGTACACCTAGTTTTCCCAGTGACGTCTGAATGGGTTCAAATCCTAGGTCACCGGGAGTAAAATAAAATTTCTCATAATAAGCGGGATCATCGGGAATATGCATTTTGCGGTATTTTCCTGCTATACTGCCATCTTTGTCAAAAACGACGGCTGTATTGTGATACAGTCCCGGAGCACGCTTCTCGAATAACGAAGTAACCAGTACAATGCCGTATCCGGCAGCCAACTCACTGTAGAAACCGGTAGAAGGACCGGGAACCGGTTCTGCCAAATCAAACATATCCGTATCTTCTGTCTGACAGAAGTAAGAGGTGTTGTGCAACTCCTGCAATACAACCAGCTGTGCACCTGCCGCCGCCACCTGTTCTATATTGCGATGCAGTTTGCTCAAATTATGACGGATATCATTTGTGCATGTCTGTTGGATAATTCCTATTTTAATCGTTCTTTTCATACATATATTTATTAATATACACCTTCGGGATATTGCATGGTGACGCAATGCAACGAGCCATGTTGCTTTATCAAAGCAGTGCAGTCAATACCTACTATTTCTCTTCCGGGAAATGCTTCCGCCAATACTTCTTTAGCGCACATATCATTTACAAAATCAGCATAAGTAGGATAGAGTACAGCTTCATTCATTATCAGGAAATTGGCATAAGTTGCCGGCAAGCGATGATGTTCCTCATCATAAACAGCACTCGCCATAGGCAGCGGAAGCAGGCGGTATGGCCTGCCGTTCAAAGTACGGAACGCTTTTAGTTCTTCTTCCATCATTGCCAGTTCCTTATAGTGTTCATCTTTTTCATTGGTGCACTTTACATACACAATGGTATCATCCGGACAGAAACGTGCCAATGTGTCCACATGGCTGTCTGTATCATCACCTGCCAGATAACCATGTTTCAACCATAGGACCTGTTTTAAGTTGAATGTTTCTTTTAGAAAATCCTCCACTTCCTGTCGGTTCATTTCATTTCTGTTTTTAGCCAGCAAGCATTGCTCTGTAGTCAGCAGGCTTCCTTTCCCATCACTTTCTATGGAACCTCCTTCTAAAATAAAATTCCGGCAGAAAACATATTCACCTTTCAGAACAGGATGGTGAAAATATAGTTCGTTATTAATCTGGTTATCATAATTTGCGGCAAACTTCATTCCCCAACCATTAAAACAGAAATCCAGTAGTAGGGGAGTAGCGTCTTCTTTCAACAAGGTGATAAAAGCATGATCGCGTGCCCAAGTATCGTTTGTGTTGATTTTTGATGTGATGAGTTTTTGGATATCAGCTCCATAATTATCTATACTATTTCTTATGGAATCGGGGTCTGGAGCCACAATCAACAAATTCTGACGTTTCAAAACCTCATAAGCTATCTTAAGAAAACAGGTATTCACTTCTTCCAACATGTATGCCCAGTCTGTGTCTTTATGGGGCCACGTTAGTTGAATCAAACTTTGTTTATGCCATTCGGCAGGTAAATAGGACATATTCATATTTTTAAATTTACTTCGCAAAGATATGAAATAAACTTTATAGGTTGATTAGTCATCGCTTCGTTTTTGTAACGAACCTTTCCTTCTTTTCCATAAGAACCAGCGGAACAGTTCGTCCCAAGTATTGAAATCTTTTTTATACATGAGACCTACTCCTTGAGTGGTCAGGGTAGATTTAGTAAAATAGCGGTCATTAGTCTGATTATATCCTCTCAAACGGAAATCTCCGTTTTTTGTCAATAACCATATCGCTTCAAAGTCTCCTACGAAATTGCTATTTGCCATCACATTCTCCTTATAGCCGAAGTTTCCATTTATCATTAGCCTGTTATTCAATAACCTGCCGGACAACATAGCTTCTGCTTCCACATCTGTCCAACCTTTTTCACCGGTGCTTAAGTTGGCACCTATGTTCCAGTTTTTATTGCCCATCCATTGGGACAACATATTATTCAGCTGACCGGAAAGTGTACTGAAGGCTAAAGAACTGGTCGCATTAGAGGATTGGTCATTATTGGCATAATCATAGGTGTAGAACTTACCAATTCCCAGCAAATAAATAATCTGTGTATTCATTTGTTCTTCCGTACTGGTAGCACTACGTACCAATTCCCGGTCTTCCTCGCTTACAGTGGGCAGTTCCAAATCGAATTTAATATCCGGATTGGATAAATTTCCTGTCAGATTCATCAGACAGTTTACCTTCACCGTACCTTGGTTACGCGAGGGATCTACTACCAAATCACTTAAAGAAGCTGAATTAACCGTGTACACCGCCTGTAAATCAAGATTTGCTTGATAAGGATCACCTGAGAAAGTCACCGTACCACCCGATTTCAAGATAAAGTCCTTGCGTATTACTTCCTGCATGCTTAGTTTATACATACCTTGATCTATAACATAACTACCAAACATACGAAAGTCACCTTTATTGAAAAAATTCACTTGCAGATTTCCATTTCCGGTTGCTGTAATATTATCTCCCGCTACAGGATCCATGATAATTTTCATGGTAGCGTTGGGAGTTGCTTCTATCAACATATTGATGCGGAGATCCATAGGAGGTCCGTCTTCCTCTTTAGTCTTACGCACATTAGAGTGGTGGTAAAGATCGGTTTCCACATCATCGTGAATGCGCTTGGGAGTTTTGTCTACAAAAGTAATAAACTGGTTGCTCGCTGCTTCCGTGGTCACTCCGGTTATATAAGTGAAGCTGGTATTGCTGCCTGTAGTCAGTGAAGCGTCCACTGTCATCGCATTATTTCCACCATCCAGCACCACATTTCCTGTACCATATACTTTTCCGTAAAAAGGCATATTCCCGGCTTCGTAGGTATTGTACATCAACAGGTTGTTTCCTCGTATATTGAAATGGTACATTAGATTTTTCAGCTTTGTGTGATGCAGATAACCATTTACCAGTCCGTCATGTCCCTCACGGTCATAGACTTTTACATTCCTGAAATCCAGACTGCCCGAAGATATATGTATGGAGTCATCCCGGATTTGGAAATAGGTGTTCAACACATCAATTTTAGCATCCATTTTGGCCCGCACTTCACCTTCCAGATCCAAATGCTTGAAATCACCATATAAACGGACATTCCCGTTGACACGACCATTTATTTCACTGAAAATTCCTTCTATAAAAGGTTGTAAGAATCCCAGATTCGTACTATCTGCCCGAATCAACAGGTCAAGACCTTTTAACTTGGGAGAGACATACCCTGTCACATGAGTGGAGGAAATTCCTTTTTCCGCTATTTGGGCATCCAGTCGTACTCCGCCCAATTCCTTATCCCATACACCTGTAATATCGGCTTCTCCTAATAAAGAACGGTTCAGACAGAAATTGTGCACATTTAGACGGGTTCGCATCACGGGGTTCTTCATAACACTTTTCAAATGAACCTTTCCAGTTACAAGTCCGCCAAACTCTACATCGTCAAACTGCACGATATCCAGTACATAGTCCAGCTTGATATTTCTCAAATCCACCCAGCAGGAATCACTTTCTTTCTTGGTCAGTTTACCATCTATCCTTAAATATTGGTCTTCATGTTCAAACAGGAAATTATTAATGAATACGCGTCCCGAATCTATGGCGATATGCGAAGGATGAATGTTCCATACCGTATCATTTAGCACTACTTTTGTGGGCTGTATGTTTATATCTGCCTGAAGAATAGGATGGGGGCCTTCCGTTTTGAAGAAACGGGTATCGGCGGCAAATTTACCACCGTAAGTCACATCAGTATTGTTTCCCCAGTTAATTGTTGTTTCCAAATGATCGTTTTTAGCATTGGCTTCCACTGAGAAGTTAAGCATTGCACCACTTTTCATTAACATACCGCCTCGCAGTGAGCATTTGAACCGGTCGGAAGGATTCTCACAAAATAAAACGCCTGAATCATAACGTGTTCCATTGTATCTGAATTCCGGAAAATGTCCTTCTACGTGCAACTTCTCCTCGCCATCGTTAAAATATCCTTTTAAAGATGCCGGCAAATATAATTCCAATGGAATCTGAAATAATTTGGATAGCACTTCGGTATTCTCCAAGCAGATATCAAACTGGAAGTTATTATGAGGCTCGGGCATATTATCCTTTATTGTCAGTAAGGACGGAATATAGCGTTGTACCGTCTTTACCACGCTGGCCGGAATGGTGTGGTAGGAATAGTCACCGCGTATCACTGCTGTCATGAAGGATGAATTTATGCGCAACTCTTTTTCACCGCTTACCTGTCCGGCTGTAATAGTCAGATTGTCAAGAAAACACCCTCTTTCATCGGGAGCGTTTAATTGCAGGCTGTCCAATGAAATACGCCCGTTCATGTCGTCAATGGATTTGCCGGTGAAATCGGCCGTGAGTCCCAGCGATATACTGGCATTCTCATATTTGTCCGACAAATGGAGGTCGTGGGGGCGCAGGTTCTTTACGGATGCCTTCAGATTAAAGTCAGGGATTGTTTTGGCAACATTGAAATTACCGTCTATCTGGACAGAACCGTTTGCGTCGTCCATGGACAAGCGCCCGTTAAAGCCTCCATCCTTATATACGCCATCCAACATGATATTTTCATATTGATATTGACTATATTCAAAAGAAGATATGATTCCTTTGATGTATGACTCCGGATACCGGTTCTTATAGTTGAAACCTTTCAGTTCCACATTGAAATCCACCTTGCCGAATTTCTTTTCCTGATTAAGTAATTTTCCCAAATCCAGGTCAGCACTTGCTACACTACCCGAATAGGTTCTGCTCATGCTTTGTTCATCAATGCTCATCATCACGTCCGTTTTCACCATGCCTGCCCCTGTATAGAACAAGCCTGTCAGTGTGAGATCATGCAGATAGCCCGCCGCTTCCCCGTTAAAACGAATATAGTCCAAACGTTGCAAAATGGGAGGAACCTTTCCCGTCAGGTTCGTCATCAGAACGTTTATGCCCTCTTTCGTCATGATCAGGTTACCCAGTTTGCCGTAAATGTACATATCCATGCCTGCATCCCAGTTACTCAGGGCCGCTTCCCCTGCAATCATCAATCCGTGGTGGTTAGCCAGCTGCAGGGTGGGGCAGTCCAAATGCTTGCCGTGACCGGAGAAAACAAGATTTAGATCCAACGGTTCTTCAAAACGTGACAAGGCAGGCACAAAAGGAGCCAAATCTTTCAGTATAACTGAAGCCTTCAAAGAGCCATCGTATCTTACATTTTCTGTCATTTGGGGCAATTCGGGCAGGCTGTCATACTTCAAGGTCAGACTATCTATCTTTAAAGCGGTATTTGAAAGTTCCACACCAAAATCCTTAATATCCAAACGTTTATTGTTGGCTGTAACTTTCATGGCAAATTTCTGCAATGAAAAACCACATTGTTCGTCAAAGCTGACCCGCCGGATGGCAGCATTCAACGAGTCGCTGCGCAATGCTTTCAGTGAAAGCGTCGCAGCGAGATTTTTTACCGATAGATGATGGGCATTGAACTTTCCGGGAGTTTCCGGTTCCGATAATATATCGTATGTCACTCTGCCACGCCTTATCAACACGGAATTAATTCGTAAATCCAAATTAGATTTTGTTTTAACCGTATCTTTGGATGCGAAAGCGTCTAACACAAACTGGAAATTAGGGGCAGATTCTGGAGTTTCCCGGTTCAAATTGACCGTAAATCCAAAAAGCTGGACACTGCTGATGGTGACTTTACCGTTCAGTAAAGGAAGAAGATCGAATTTTGCCGACAAGCGGGCTACTTTCAGCATCTCCTGATTCTTCCGGTCATGCAAAAGGACATCTTCCACAATGATGCGGTTCAGCAAACCCATATCAATCCGTCCTATAGAAACCTCCGTATTCAGTATGTTTTTTAATTCTTTAGTTACAAAAACAGATAATTTGCCCTGAACATACGGTATGTTCAGCAGCACAATTATTCCCAGGTAGACACCAATCAGTGTACCTAGCAGAATACGCACAGTGTACTTAAGACTCTTACTAGAAATCATTGTTTATTTTGGGCTAACAAAAATACGAATAACGTACGACGTAGCCCAAAATAAACGATTTTTTTTACTTGTTTTTATGCAATCTTTTCAACTCGAAGGAGAAAATGACACGGAAACATCCGATAATAAGGAAAGTGATGGACAGCATGTAGAGCACGGTGACAGCGCCAAGTCCGGGTTGCCAGATGATAGCCATAGAGCAAAGAATGGCCAGAATGCCAAACACCAGATACCATCCCCAGTCCTTCGTGCCATAGCGTTTCAAATCTGTGGAATAGCCACACAATGTAAACCCTCTGAACATCAACCAAAAAGCGACAATAAACGGAATCAGCTCCATGCTGACCAACGGATAGAATACCAGATAAATACCTATCAGTAAATCAATAATACCTCCGGCAAGATACCATCCCCAACTGCTGATTGTTTTTTTGTTTCCGGCAGCAAAAAAGATTTCCAGAATGCCACTGACCAGAATCGAGATACTGAAGATGACACTCAGTGCCACATAACTGCTCACAGGAGCGAACAATAAACATAGTGCTACCGCAATGTAGAGCAAGCCCAGCAACAGGGACATCCACCAATTTTTTACAGCGTAGCCTAAGCCACCAACTAATTCATTCATATTTGTTAAGTTTTAGGTTATAATTTGAACTAATAACGTCCCCTTTGCAAAAAGGTTTACCTACAAATACAAAAAAAGTCTTTAAATACCGCCGATTGACTTTTAGAACTCAAAAAATATTCCGAACTTTGCACGCTGAAAACTAAATTGATAGTTCTATTTACATTTTGAATAAAAAAATGAATAAAAAAAGAATGAAAGATAACAAAATCCCTTCACCGTTAGTATCCCTTTTACCCGTATTCGTACTTATTTTATTATTGTTTGTCACTATCCGTACATTTGGAAGCGATGCCTTGTCCGGTGGCAGCCAAGTCTGTCTGTTAGTGGCTACAGCAGTTTGTGTGCTGACAGGTATGGCGGGATTCCATCGTCCATGGAAGGACTTCGAACTGGCTATCACCAATAATATAGCCGGGGTAAGTACCGCACTTATTATCTTGCTGATCATCGGAGCTTTGTCCGGAGCATGGATGGTCAGCGGTGTAGTCCCTACATTAATATATTACGGCATACAGGTTATTCATCCTCATTTTTTCCTGGTATCCACTTGCATTATTTGTGCGGTAGTATCTGTCATGACAGGCAGCTCATGGACTACCATCGCCACTATCGGCATCGCACTGATGGGAATAGGGAAGGCGCAAGGTTTCAGTGAAGGTTGGATTGCAGGTGCGATTATCTCCGGAGCCTATTTCGGTGATAAAGTTTCTCCGCTTTCGGATACCACCATTCTGGCATCTTCCGTAACGGATACACCGCTGTTCACTCACATCCGTTACTTAATGATTACCACCGTTCCGTCACTTGTCATCACTTTGATAATCTTTACCATAGCTGGATTGTCACATGAAGCCACTGATACCGGTCATATCGCCGAATACACCCGTATATTGAGTGATAAGTTCCATATTTCATGGTGGTTGATGATTGTCCCCGTTGTCACAGCGATACTGATTGCACGTAAAGTGCCTTCCATCATCACTCTATTTGTTTCTACGGCTCTGGCTACCGTCTTTGCCTTGATTTTCCAGCCCGGACTATTATGCGAAATCGCCGGACAAGGAGCCGAAGGGATTGCCGCCTTGTTCAAAGGAGGAATGGGAATGCTTTATGGTGGAACCCAATTGGAAACCGGTAATGCGGAAATAAACGAACTGATATCCACTCGCGGAATGGCAGGTATGATGAATACCATCTGGTTGATTATCTGCGCCATGTGTTTCGGAGGGGCGATGACAGCCGGAGGAATGCTCGGCAGTATCACTTCTGTCTTTGTACGTTTTACGAAAAAGCGGGTAGGAATGGTGTCATCCACAGTTGCATCGGGCTTGTTCCTGAATCTTGCTACAGCAGATCAATATATATCCATTATCCTGACGGGTAATATGTTTAAAGACATCTATAGTGCAAACGGTTATGAAAGCAAACTGCTGAGCCGCACGACGGAAGATTCTGTTACAGTCACTTCGCCATTGATACCCTGGAATACATGCGGTATGACACAGGCTACTATCCTTAGTGTTCCCACCATTGTGTATCTGCCTTACGCCTTCTTTAACATTATCAGTCCCTTGATGAGTATCACAATTGCTATACTGGGATATAAGATAAAGAAAAAAGCAGAACAGCCGGGCCTGTCATAATAATGATAGGATCTGATGATTATATATCTTTCACGTGAAAGATTAGCAGGGTTCAAAAATAACTTGTACATTTACCCACCCTAATAAATCATTTTATATTTTTACAATAATATGAAGAAACACATCACATTCGCTCTTCTGTTTGCGGCTGCATTGACAGCCCAGGCACAGCAGGGAGGCATTTCAGGTGAAATGCTGAATCAAATCAAACAAAGTTATAAGGCAACCCCTGCCGACAAAGCCATCCGTAACGCCTTAGGCGGAACAAGTATCAACACGTTGGCATTGAACCAAGAGAACCGTGCCGATTTTGATACGGAATTTTCACACAAGGTGCTATCCAAGGGGATAACCGACCAACAATCTTCCGGTCGTTGCTGGCTTTTTACCGGACTGAACGTGCTCCGCAGCCAGATGATTGCCAAATACGGACTGGATGAGATGGAGTTCTCACAGAACTATTGTTTTTTCTACGACCAATTAGAAAAAGCAAACTTATTCTTACAGGGAATCATTGATACCAGTGGAAAGCCCATGGACGACAAAATGGTGGAATGGCTGTTCAAGCATCCTTTAAGCGATGGAGGACAATTCACAGGAGTTTCGGATATTATAGAGAAATACGGACTGGTCCCCAAGAGTGCAATGGTGGAAACTTTCAGCAGTGAGAATACCGGAAAGATGAGTAACCTGATAGGATTAAAACTGAAGGAATTTGGTTTACAACTACGAGAAGCTGCCGCTGCCGGAGTGAAGCCGGTCGAACTGGAAAAGAAAAAGACAGAAATGCTGGGAACGGTTTATCGTATGCTGGTGTTGACCCTTGGCGAACCTGTTTCCACCTTTACATGGAGTCTGAAGGGTGGAGAAGCGAAAGAATACACTCCGATATCTTTCTATAGAGAGTTCTTGGGAAATGATCTGACCAACAACTACGTGATGCTGATGAATGATCCCAGCCGCGAATTCTATAAATGCTATGAAATAGACTTTGACCGTCACCGTTATGATGGCAAAAACTGGACCTACGTCAATCTGCCTATAGAAGATATCAAAGAAATAGCCATTGCTTCCATCAAGGACAGTACCATGATGTACTTTTCTTGCGATGTAGGCAAGTTCCTCGACAGCAAACGTGGCCTGTTAGATCCTGATAATTATGATTACGAATCATTGATGGGAACCACCTTCGGCATGGACAAGAAACAACGTATCCAAACTTTCTCCAGTGGCAGCAGCCATGCTATGACCTTGATGGCGGTGGACTTGGATAAAGCGGGAAAATCGAAAAAATGGATGGTGGAAAACAGTTGGGGCAGTGCCAGTGGATACAGAGGACACCTTATCATGACAGATAAGTGGTTTGATGAATATATGTTCCGTGTAGTGGCAGAAAAGAAATATGTTCCTGCCAAGGTACTGGATATTTTAAAACAGAAACCTATCCGTCTTCCGGCATGGGACCCGATGTTTGCTGACGAAGAATAAGCGTCATCTCTTTACATTGTATATAATTTAAGCGGACTGTACAGAAAAGAAAGACTGTACAGTCCGTTTTTTATTCTAAGGCATTGTGTATGTCTGCCATTTTTACTTCTTTTTAACTTCTCTCTTGTAAAAAGAAACATAATAGGGAAAATAGGTTTGTTGCAGTGATGAGTTATTGTATAATGGGCTTGCAGAAAGGTGTTTCTTGCATATTTAGGTATAATAAAAAATGGGAATCTCTTCGTAAGAGAACCCCATTTTTGTGCAAATATAGCCCATATTTGCTTTAAACGCAATTTTTTGTTCTAGAAAAATAAGAAAAAGTTGCAAACAGGCGCATCTCGTTTATAAAAATAGCATACGACAAAACCAGTAAATATTCAATTATCAGAGATCTAACTTGACTTTGGGGTTCTCTTACGAAGAGAACCCCAAAATATAGAGGATATCTGATAGCAAATCTGTTCCTCTTTTTCAAATAAAGGTATGATAAAATGTAATGTTTTGATGGGAACAACAAATGACAATCAAGACATAACGAGCGAAGCGCCTAAGTTACTGCTCTGCAGTTCAATCGCTTCTGCTTCAGACCCGGGGTCAAATGCAGTAACCAAGCCACAGGCTGGAATAGGGAAAGAACACCCTGAACTCTCGTGGTACTATATGTATCTTTCCTATAAGGAACTGAAGCGTTATATTGCAGTCTTCAGTGGCAGAAAAGCAGTAAAGCTCCGTACTTCGGAAGGGATAACCGAGGAATGTTACTTCTGTTTCAAAGTATTTTCTTATACCGAGGCAGGTCATCGGAAACGTTTCGAACAGTGTGATTATACTAAACAAGAGTATGCTGCTCGCCGTGAATCCGCCAGAATCGTGAAGGAGGCCTTTTCCACCGGTTCTGCCTCACAACTCAATGCCCTGACAGATGAAAAGGAAGTACAAGGTAGCGGTTGGTTATTTGTGTGCGCTCCTTTGGAGCAACTTCAGCGCATCTTGTCTGCCATGCTCCCCCGCCAATATCTGGTAACGGACTACGTTACCCATCGTGCTGCGGTCATTCCCCAGTGTCAGATGGAGGAATTCATCTATCTATATGAATCCATGCCTTATAATATTGAACTGTTGAACCGTCCTTTGGAGGCTTATCTTCAGAAGAAGCAACGTATTCGCATTACCGGTGGTATTTTTCATGGTAAGGAGGGGTGCATTATGCGGCTGCATCGCAATACAAGGTTAGTGTTCGCTTTTGGAAATATGACGGTGGCTATCAGCTATCTTCATGCTTTTCCGTTCGAGAAGGTGGACTAGGTACATATTATATTCTCTATTTAACAGAATGACAATAATATGTCCAATTCTTTAAAACAAGTAGCGACCAAGGGGGTTCTTTGGAGTTCGATAGAACGCTTTTCTGTGCAAGGTATTCAGTTTGTAATCATGATTATCATGGCCAGACTGCTAACTCCGGAGGATTACGGCCTTGTCGGAATGCTGACCATATTCTTGGCTGTTTCCCAATCATTGATAGACAGTGGATTTTCCCAGGCCTTGATACGTAAACAAAACCGGACAGAAGTAGATAATTCTACTGTGTTTTATTTCAATATAGCTGTCGGTCTTGCGCTTTATCTGTTATTCTATATCTCCGCGCCTTGGGTGGCGGATTTTTATGGACTTCCCGAACTTTCTTTAGTGATGAGAGTGGTATGCCTGGGTATAATCTTTAACTCACTGGCTGTAGTCCAGCGTGCACTACTGACAGTCAGGATAGATTTCAAGACCCAGGCAAAGGCATCATTGATTGCTGCTGTTATCTCCGGTATGGCAGGTATCATATTGGCTTATACAGGATTTGGCGTATGGGCATTGGTATGCCAGCAACTGGTCAATCTGGGGATAAACACCTTGTTATTATGGATCTTTTCAAAATGGAAGCCCATGAGAGCCTATTCCTGGACATCTTTCAGGGAATTGTTTTCCTTTGGCTCCAAACTGTTGGCGTCCGGTCTGCTGGATACCACTTACAACAATATTTATCCCATTGTCATAGGCAAGGTCTTTTCCGCCGGTGATTTGGGACATTATACACGGGCCCAGCAATTCTCTGTTTTTCCCTCTTCTAATATTACAGGGATACTGCAACGTGTGACTTATCCCGTGCTTTGCAGCATACAAAATGATATTGACAGATTACGGGGAGTTTATCGTAAATTTCTCAAGTTGTCCGCTTATGTGGTCTTTCCTCTTATGACAGGACTTGCAGCGGTTTCCTTTCCGTTTATCCGGATTGTGTTGGGTGAAAAATGGATGTTCTGTGCGGTTCTGCTTCAAATCATCTGTTTCTCAATGATGTGGTATCCCATTCATGCTATCAATCTGAACCTGTTACAGGTGCAGGGACGTTCTGATCTTTTCCTGCGGTTGGAAATTATAAAGAAATCAATAGGAGTAATCATTCTTTTCCTAACCATTCCTCTAGGCTTGAAAATCATGTGCCTGGGGGGAGTGGTAAGTTCCCTCCTTTGTCTGGTAATCAATACCTTTTATACAGGAAAGCTGATACAAGTCGGTTTTATCATGCAGATGCGCGACTTGTTTCCCACTCTGGCGGTTTCCTTGCTGATGTTTGTCCTTGTGTTTTCCCTTCAGTGGATGACTGAGAATCTGTATGCCCAGTTGCTGGGCGGCATCATTTTGGGCAGTGGGTTTTATCTGGCTGTAACAAGGATTCTCCGTTTTCAGGAACTACAGGAACTGTTCTCATTGTTCTCAAAAAGATAAATTAAAAAAAATGATATGGATAAAAGTTTGATAACAGTAACGTCTCCGTTACTGCCGGACCTTGACGATTTTCACGCAATGCTCAAGGAAATTTGGGCAAGCAAGTGGATAACAAACAACGGTTCTTTTCATAAGCAACTGGAAAAGGAACTGGCTGCTTATCTGAAAGTACCTTTTATCAGTCTTTTCACCAATGGGACACTGCCATTGATAACAGCTTTGCAGGCTTTGAGAATAACGGGAGAGGTGATAACCACCCCTTATAGTTTTGTGGCTACCACCCATGCCCTTTGGTGGAATGGTATCACTCCGGTTTTCGTGGATATCGACCCGTCTACAGGTAATATGGATCCGGATAAGATAGAGGCTGCCATTACACCCAGAACAACGGCCATTATGCCGGTTCATGTATATGGAAAGCCCTGTGATACCGTGCGTATTCAGGAGATAGCTGACAAGTATGGCTTAAAAGTCATTTATGACGCGGCCCATGCGTTTGGTGTGGAAGTAAACGGTGAAAGCATTCTGAATGCGGGGGATATGTCCACACTCAGTTTCCATGCCACCAAGGTTTATAATACGATAGAGGGTGGTGCTTTGGTCATGCACGATGAACAGACCAAGAAACGTATAGACTATCTGAAGAATTTTGGCTTTGCTGATGAGGTAACCGTGGTGGCTCCGGGTATAAACAGTAAAATGGATGAAGTGCGTGCCGCATACGGACTGCTGAATCTGAGGCAGGTGGATTCCGCCATTGCTGCACGTCGTCAGGTTGCCATAAAGTACCGTGAAGCGTTGAGTGGGGTGGATGGTATCACATTCTTTGATGATATGCCGGGCGTGAAGCACAACTATTCATACTTCCCCATTTTTATAGATGCAGAGAAATATGGTATGACCCGTGATGAACTTTATTACAGGATGAAAGAGCATAATGTGTTAGGACGCAGGTATTTTTATCCGTTGATAAGTACTTTCTCTACCTATAAAGGATTACAGAGTGCCGGACCGGAAAATCTTCCTAACGCGCATAAGATGGCTGACTGTGTGATTTGCCTGCCGATGCACCATGCGTTGAATCAAGAAAATATATATCGTATATTAAATTGTATTAGGAAATGACATCTTTTTATTCAGAAAAAGAATTACTATCAATAGGTTTTAAATCGTATGGGATTAATGTTTTGATCAGTAGATATGCAAGGTTTTATCGTCCAGAGAATATAGTCATAGGTGATCATGTTCGTATAGATGATTTTTGTATATTATCAGCTGGCTCCTTAATAGAGGTAGGTAATTATGTTCATATTGCGTGTTATTCATCATTGATTGGAAATGGTAATATCATCATATCAGATTATTGTTCCATATCGGGTCGTGTAAGCATATATTCCAGTAGTGATGATTATTCAGGCAAATATATGACAAATCCAATGGTTCCTAAGAACTTCACAAATGTTACTGATGCTTCTGTTGTCTTGGAAAAACATGTAATAATAGGATGCGGAGCAACAATACTGCCCGGAGTTATTTTGGAGGAAGGGGTTGCTATAGGTGCAATGTCGTTGGTTCAAATGAATTGTAAATCCAATATGATATATACTGGAAATCCACTTAAAAAACTAATTCCTCGTTCAAAAGATTATAAAAAATTAGAAACCAAATTATAGAGAGATGAAAGAAAAAGTATTGGCTATCATAAATGAGATTCGTGCTACAAAAGAATTATCGGCTGTATCAAGTCTTAATGTAAACGACAATTTGCGTAATGATTTGGACTTGACCTCATTTGATCTTGCAGAACTGACAGTCCGCATTGAGGATGAGTTTGATATTGACATTTTTAAGGATGGACTTGTGAACACTGTTGGAGAAGTTCTTGCAAAGTTGGAAAAATAAAAACGATATGATTATGTTTTTATACAATGGAGAGCAGTCATATAACTATGCAGACCTTTTAAAGGTTGTATGTATGGACGACTATGTTCCCTTATTAAAGACGCATGATCTTTTCAAGTATTTTTCCAACTTGATAAAAGCATTGGTCAATAATAAGCCTTTGGTATTGCTTGATTCTGATCTGAGTCTGTCCGAACTGGGTGGGATAAATGAAGAAAAGATTAATGTCATAGAGAAGCTCCGGACACAAAAATTCTCGTCAATGAATGAAGTGGTTAAGGCTTTACAGCAATCCGCTTCTGAAATTACGATATTTACTTCCGGGACAACCGGACAGCCCAAAAAGGTCATTCATAGCGTGCAGGGACTTACCCGTTCAGTACGTTGTGCCGAAAGATATCGACGGCAGGTTTGGGCTTATGCCTATAATCCTACACACATGGCAGGATTGCAAGTGTTCTTTCAAGCCTTTGAAAACCAGAATACTTTGGTAAATGTGTTTAGTCTTGCCCGAAATGAAGTCTATAGCCTGATAGAGAAGTATTCTGTAACTCATATTTCAGCTACTCCTACTTTCTATAGACTGTTATTACCCTTTGAAAAAGAATATTCTTCCGTACAGCGGATTACTTTTGGGGGGGAGAAAAGTGACCGGCATCTTTTTGATGTTATACATGACATATTCCCTCTGGCTAAGATAAATAATATATATGCCTCTACAGAGGCGGGGTCCTTGTTTGCGGCAAAAGGTGATTGTTTTCAGATACCTGCATCCATACGGGATAAATTTATGGTTGTGGATGATGAATTGCTTATTCACCGTTCATTGCTGGGACGATCGGAAAGTTTTAGTTTTGATGGAGATTATTACCATTCAAATGATCTGATAGAATGGGTGGACCAGCAGGAGGGTATCTTTAGGTTTAAAAGCCGCAAGAATGAACTGATAAATGTAGGGGGATATAAAGTCAATCCCGGAGAAGTGGAGGTTGTCATTAATGCCATTGACGGTATCCGTCAGTCATTGGTTTATGGGAAGTCCAACTCCGTTTTGGGTAATGTGCTTTGTGCTGATATCCAGTTGGAGGAAGGTGTTCTGTTGAAAGAGCTTGATATCCGTTGTCAACTCAAGAATAAATTGCAGGATTTCAAGATTCCTCGTAGGATAAAGTTTGTCGAGTCTTTTACTTTAACAAGAACCGGAAAATTAAAAAGATTATGAACTATTTAGTGACAGGATGTTCGCGTGGGGTAGGCCTTGAAATATGCAGGGTACTATTGGAGCAAGGACATACCGTGTATGGTGTGGCCCGTTCTTATACGGATGAGTTTAAAAAGCTGGAATCAGAGTTTGACAATAAACTTTTCTTTAAAAGTATAGACTTGGGTGATAGTGAGAATGTGCACAGAAATGTGTTCAAGGACTTTGTAAATAATAGGATTCAGCTTCATGGTTATGTCAACAATGCCGCGATGGCTTATGATGATATTGTTACGAACTTGAAACTGGACAGATTGCAATCCATGTATTCGGTCAATGTTTTTACTCCGATGATGATAACCAAATACGTTTTACGTAATATGCTGCTTCATCATACCAAAGGAAGTATTGTTCATATTTCCTCTATCTCAGCACATACCGGCTATAAAGGGCTGGCCATGTATGCATCTAGTAAAGGTGCACTTGAAGCTTTCTCCAAGAATACGGCGAGAGAGTGGGGGGAATTAGGAATACGCAGCAATGTGGTGGTTCCCGGTTTTATGGAAACGGCTATGAGTGCAACACTTACCGAAGAGCAGAAGAATCGTATTTATAAACGCACTTCGATGAAAGCTGCGATTTCGGTCCGTTCAGTGGCAGAAACTGTAGCATTTCTACTGTCTGATGGTGCTTGTAGTATTACAGGAGTTGAGGTCAGGGTGGATAATGGAACAATTTAGTTTGTTACTTGATTTAGTTAATATTTTATGCTAAAAAAACAATATGTTCAATATATAATTTATTGAAGAAAAATATGTTATCTATCACATGCTGCCTGATACAGTTACCGCGCACACATGCGTTTGCTAGCCTACATTGCGATACGTGCAAACATCACCAGTATTCCGAACTTCATTAGTTACAAAAAACATCGTCTCGCAAAGAACGAAACTCTAATCTGGAACTTTATCGGATCATTGTGATGCTGCTTATTGTGGCCCATCACTATGTTGTCAATTCCGGCTTAATGTCTGTGATGAAAGAGGAACCGCTTCATATCCAGTCCATATTTCTTTATTTATTTGGAATGTGGGGGAAAACAGGTATCAATTGCTTTGTGATGATTACCGGTTATTTTATGTGTAAATCCCCATATATCAGCTTACGAAAATTCATGAAGCTGTTGTTTGAGATTTATTTCTATAACCTTATTATTACAGGCACTTTTCTGCTTACGGGATATTGCACTCCTTCTTTCAGTACTGTTTTTTATGCATTGGTACCGATACAAAGTTTTGGAGTGAATTTCGTGGCGTGCTTCGTGGTATTCTATTTGTTGATCCCTTTTCTTAATCTTTTGATACAAACCATGAACTCTAAGTTGCATTTACGGCTTATTCTTCTTTGTCTGTTGGTGTATAGTGTGATAGGTACTATACCTAAGATCACTTTGGGAGTAAATTATATCTCATGGTTTGTCGTGTTGTATTTCATAGCTTCTTATATTCGTCTTTACAGATTTCCAATAAAAATATCCAATAGGAATTGGGGATGGTTGACCTTGTTGTCTATATTGATTTCTATGGCAAGCGTGGTGTTCATGGCGTGGTTGTCCACTGTCTTTGTTAATAAAAATATACCTGTGTTTTGGTTTGTGGCTGATAGTAATCATATTATGGCTCTGGTTACTGCTCTTTGCTCGTTTATGTTTTTCAAGGACTTGAATATAGGATACAGTAAAGTGATAAATTTGATTGGGGCAAGTACTTTTGGTGTGCTTCTGATCCATGCAAATAGCGATATTATGCGACAGTGGCTGTGGCAGGACATTCTCAATAACGTGGGTCAATATGGTACAAATACCATGGTTCTTCATGCTATATATAGTGTGTTGATGGTATATGCCGTTTGCACAGTCATAGATTATTTGCGCATGAAGCATTTTGGAGAAATGGTATATGAAGCTGATTGATAATTGTCGTTTAAAAGTTTAAATTAAGGGAGATGTTTAATTAGAATTCTAGTAAAAGATATCAAGAAATAAGATTTTTTTATGAGTTATAAGATCATTTTTTGCATTGAGACATTTAATGTAGGGGGAGGGGCGACAATTGCATTGATGAGTTTAATAAAAAATAATCCTGAAATAAAAGATTATGTTATATTTTGTAGAAATATTATCAGAAATGAGAGAACGTTAGAGGGGAAAATAATAGTAGGAAAGGGAAATGATATTTTGAGCTTTTTTCAAAGGAAAAAGTTCGATTTGATTCATTGGTTTAAGGCTAATGGAAATTGTCTTTTTGAGGATTTAATAAAAGAAATGTGCAAGTATGAGTGGAGGTTTCCTATACTTACTACAATATGCCAAAAACCTTCTTGTAAATCTTTGTTGTTATCTCCTTGTGAAATTCGTTATTCAAACCATTTAGTCTTTATAGATAAAGCTGCATATAATGATGCTTTATTCCAATTTATCCCTAATTCAAAAAAGTCAATGATATATTTTGGTTTTGGGTGGGATTTGTTAGAAATCATAGATAAGGTTAGAAAAAATACGTCTTATGTTAAAACTAATCAAATTATTTATGGACGAGGAAGTTCTCTCAATAAATGTCCAAAAGATATGTTTGATGTTTTTGATAAAATAAATTATCCAAAGTCTTTTATTATAGTAGGAGGTGGAAAGAAACAATGGATTATCCGAGAGATAAATAAAAGAAAAAAGTATAGCGTTAAACTTATAGATAATCTTAGGTATGAAGAATGGATTAAAGTATTGAATAGTTTTGATGTTTTCTTGTATTATCTACCTTTGAAAGCATATTCTTCGATAGATGGTACTTTAGGTGAAGCTATGTTACTACAGAAACCTGTCATCTATTATGGACCTGAAGCTCCAAAAGAACGCTTGATACATGGATACAATTCGTTAATAGCTAATAACAAGGAAGAAATTTCTGTTCTATGTAATAAATTAGCAAAGGACGAAGAAATGAGATTGCAATTAGGGCTAAAAGCACGTGAAACAACATTGGAAAATTTTAGTATTGAAACAACCATTGATTCATATAATATTCTGTATAATAAATTGTTGACTAAAAAAGAATTTATCCATTTTGATATGCCTTTTTTTTATTTGTGTCATTATTATATGTGTAAACAGTATTTTCTTTTAAAAAGAAAATTGTTTGATTTTGTGAAAAAGATTATGCTTAAAAAATTATAATTATTGAATTAATAATGTGTTTTTATGAAATTAGTGTCTTTTACGGCTGGGTTAGGGAATCAGCTGTTTCAATATTGTTTTTATCGTTATTTATTGAATAAATTCCCGAATGAGAAGATATATGGGTATTATAATAAGAAATGGTTAGAAAAGCATGGGGGAATTATAATAGAGCATTTTTTTGATGTTAAATTACCTCGTTCTACTAGATGGATTAATCTGTATGGACAATATTTACGCATTATATATAAATGCTTTAGCTGTGGAGTTTCTAAAGATGATGATTTTGAAATGAATAGAACAATGTTTGTAGGATATTGGCAAGATCAATGTTTTTTTAGTGGAATTAATATCTCATATAAAAAAGATTTAGTCATATCTGAAAAAAATACATGGTTATTGGGCGAAATTTTGAAATGTAATTCTGTGGCAATTCATTTTCGACGAGGGGACTATATGCTCCCACAATTCAAAAAAATATTTGGAGAAGTTTGTACTGTTAAGTATTATCTAAAGTCTATAAGAAAAGTGGAAGAAAAGATTTCGGAACCTGTATTTTTTGTTTTTTCAGATGATATTGATTGGGTTAAGCAGAACTTTACTTTTAATAAAGTTTATTTTGTTGATTGGAATAAGGGGCAGAATAGTTTTTGGGATATGTATTTGATGAGTCAATGTTCTGCAAATATTATAGCGAATAGTACTTTTTCTTTTTGGGGAGCTTATTTGAATAAGAATAATCCTTTTGTCATTTATCCCCAAAAGTGGGTAAGAACAAATTTGAAACAGCCTAATATTTTTCCAAAAAAATGGATGGCCCTATAATAAGAGAAAAGATGCAGTCGAAAAGATTTTTTTTGTTTATAGTTCTGTTTTTTTCTTTTATATCTTCATTGCAACCTTGGTTTTTTTGGCATATTAAAGCTGGGATATTTTATGCTATTGTTTTTTTAAGTTTTTATTATTATAAATCGAATGCAGCATTTTGTGTGAAACGCAAATATTTGATATTGATTGTTCTACTGCTGATTGCAGCTATATCTCATACAAATTGTAGTTTTTTTTCTATTATTTCACATATATTTCTTATATTATCTGTCATTTCCATATTTTCATGTACTGATTTAGAACGCGCATCTTTTTTTGATATTTTGTATAAATGGTTTGCTATATTGTTAACTATATCTTTAGGATTTCATATTTTGTTATTATTAGGAATAAAATTACCAAGTTTAGGAATTATCCAATATGGTAATATGGATATATACGTATATAATAATTATATTTTTACATTATATGGTAGTTATGGTGTTAGATTTCATAGTATTTTTTGTGAACCTGGACATGTAGGGATGATAATTTCTTTTTTACTCTATTTCCTAAAATATGATATGCGTAATAAATATGTCATTCTGTTGATTATTAACCTATTATTTACATTGTCATTAGCAGGGTATTTGTTGTTGTTATTCGGATGGCTTATAAACTATATTACGGACTTTAGTGCAAAAAAAATGCTTTTAATAATAATTGTTGGATTCTCTTTGTATTATTCTTATGTATTATTGGTTGATATTTTATCTAGTGATAATATAATATATGAATATGTACTAAAAAGATTGGTTTATGATGAAGATGCTGGTACTATTAAAGGTGATAATAGAGTCTCTCAATATTTAACAGATTATATTGAAAATAATCTTAGTTTGTATGAATATCTTTTAGGATTGTCACATGATAAATTTGATAAATTGATTGCAATGTATGGTGGTGGTAGCGGATATAAAATGTATTTAATAGAGTTTGGTATGTTGTCAATTGTTTTTGTTTTCTTCTTTTATTTCTATATGTTGTATCTGTTTAAAGAGAATAGGTATTTTATGATTGGAGCATTTTTATTGTTTGTGATTGCATTTATTCAACGCTCATATCCTTTTTGGATATCTGAAATGTTTATATTTATGTTAGGTCCCTCTTATATATTAGTAAATAATCAATCCAAAATAGATGGAAAAAGTTAATATTTTGTATTCTATAATTATCCCTCATTATAATGTACCAGAACTTTTGCAACGTTGTTTAAATTCGATTCCAAATTTGCCCTCATTTCAAATTATTATAGTGGATGATTGTAGTGATGGTAAAATTGTTGATTTTAGGTGCTTCCCAGGGATGGAAAGAGAAAATGTAAAATGTATTTTTCTTAAAGAAAAACATGGAGCAGGTTTTGCTAGGAACTTAGGTCTTCGGTATGCTTGCGGTAAATGGGTGTTATTTGCAGATGCAGATGATTTTTTTCATAAAGATTTTTATAATATAATATCGGCATATGAAAAATCATCTTACGAAGTTGTGTACTTTGATTCTTATTCTGTGTTTTCTGATACATTAGTAAAAACATATAATAGGGAAGATATTTTTAAAAAATATGTTGATACAAAAGATGAAAATGTCTTGCGATTCATGTCTCATTCAGTTTGGGGTAAAATGTTTTTAAAGAATTTTCTTGATGAAAAAAACATTTTGTGTGATGAAACTCCTGCATCTAATGATGTCCTATTTTCGGGATTGGCAGGTCTATATGCAACAAAGTTGAAAATAGATAAAAGAGTTTTGTATTGTTGTACTATACGTTCTGGTTCTATTTGTACCCAAATAAATATTTCTAATATTGAGGCGAGAATATTTGTTGCACGTAAATTCAATTTAATACTGAAGGATAATTATATTGATGCTAAATATTGGATGAATCTTATTGGCCCTATACTAAGTTTGATGAGAATTAAGAGGAGAATTGGAAGCACTTTGTTATTGGACTATTTTATGCATACACAATGGATACGAATTTATTATGATTTATGTGACTCGGGAAGTCGCTTTATAAAGCGACTTTGGGGAGTTAATAAGGATAAAGATATGAGAAAATTGCAAAAAGAGATGCGTTTATGAGTCGAATTATAATTATAGAAAATTCCGGTAAGGTAAATTTTGGTGGAGGTCAAAAAATAACTTTACAAGTAGCTGAGATTTTGAGTAAAACTTGTGAACTTGTATTTGTAGATTTTGCAAAAGGCACTCGTTTTGAACAGATGATAAATGAAAAGTTTCCGGACTCTTCTAAAATATTGCTAAAAGGTCGAAGTTTCTTTTTCCCTTTTAAGTATTTGAATTGGTTATTAGATTTGGTGGTGTTGACGTGTTTCTTTCCTGGAAATTTGGGAAAGATTAAATATCATGTTACTAAGCAAACATTGATTTATGTTACGACAAAGAAAGGATTACTGTATGCATATATGATGAAAGTAATATATGGTGTCCCATTCATATATCATGCTCATTTAGTTGAAAATACGAAATCAATATTTTATTTTTTATATAGATCTTGTTTGAAAAAGGCTGAGATGTCTTTATGTGTTTCAAAAGCAGTGTATGATACCATTAAATTACCGAATAAAATTTTGCTGTACAACCCTAACATTAATAATAAAGGTTTTAAAGGCCGTAAAAATAGAGACAAATTTGTAGTGGCAGCGATGGGAAGTCTTATCAAGATAAAAGGATTTGAATATTATATTAAGGCTGCTGATAAAACTTCGGAAAAACTTCCTATCGAATTTAGATTATATGGTGAAGGACCTCTACATGATACTTTGGAAACATTATCAAATGGTAAAGTGAAATTTATGGGATTTAGTGAAAATATAATGAATGAACTGTATGAATCTATTGATATTGTAGTTGTGCCGACTATTATTCCTGAAGCTTTGCCATTAGTGCTTGTTGAAGCTAAGAGTGTAGGAATACCTGCAATAGTAACTAATCTTGGTGGTCAGGCAGAAATTATAAGGAATGGTATTGACGGGTTCCTTGTTCCTGTTGGAGATTTTTTTAGCATAAAGCAATATATTGAAATGATGGTTAAGGATAAAGTTTTATACAATAAGCTGGCAGAAGAATCCTATCAGAGTGTTTCTCTCTTTGATTACGATTTGTTTAAATCTACTATTTTGAAAATCTTTATTGTATGAAAATAGCGATTATTCAAGAATGGTTAGTAACCGTTGGAGGTTCCGACAAAGTGGTCAAAGCTATAGCTGATGTGTTTCCAAATGTAGATATATTTACGTTGGTAGCCAAGAAAGAAGTCTGTGATGAATTGGGGATTGATTGGAAAAGAGTACATACATCTTTTATCCAAAAGATGCCGTTGGGGATAAAGAAGCATCGAGTATATCTTCCCTTGTTTCCTTTTGCAATAGAACAATTTGATTTGCGCGGGTATGATGTGATTATATCTTCAAGTCATGCGGTGGCAAAGGGAGTACTGACAAAAGCCGACCAGTTGCATATTTGTTACTGCCATTCTCCCATTCGTTATGTATGGGATATGTATAATGAATATTTGGAAGAAGCCAATCTGGCTAAAGGTTTCAAGAGCTGGCTTGTAAGGTATATGTTACACAATGTCAGGAAGTGGGATATGCTTTCCAGCTTTCGTGTGGACTATTTTATCAGTAATTCAGATTATGTGGGAAGGCGCATCAAAGAAACTTATCGCAGGAACTCTGTGACGATTCACCCTAATATTGATATTTCGAACTTTGAATATTGCAGTGATAAAGAGAACTACTATTTGGCGAGTAGCAGACTTGTAGCATATAAGAAGATAGACATCATCATTGAAGCCTTCAATAGGATGCCCGATAAGAAATTGATCGTAATTGGAGGAGGACCAAATTTGAAGAATTATAAAGAATTGGCCAATGAAAATATTACAGTGATGGGCTATCAACCTTTTAATGTGCTGAAAGAGAAGATGCAACATGCCAAGGCTTTTATTTTTGCAGCAGATGAAGATTTCGGTATGATTCCTATAGAGGCTGAAGCCTGTGGTACCCCTGTGATAGCTTATGGGCATGGAGGTTCATTGGAAACGGTCTGTGATGGAAAAACCGGAATGTTTTTTTATGAGCAGACGGCCGATGCCATAGTAAATGCAGTGAAAGAGTTTGAAACGATGGGGAATGCTCCTTTCAAATACGAGGATTGCCGTAGTTGGGCAGAAAGATTTTCAGAGGAACGGTTTAAAAGGGAAATAAAAGAATTTGTAGAGGAGAAATATAAAGAATTTAATAAATAATTGGGTATGAACTATTTTATAACAGGTGGGACTGGCTTTATAGGTACCCACCTGACCAACCTGCTCCAAGAATTGCACCCAGAATGTAATGTATATAATCTTGATATAGTAGAGCCGGGTACACCGTTGCCTAGTGTGAAGGATTATAAGTCTGCATTGCGCAAGGGGCAAAAGTTGGCTTCAACATTCATTCGCTGTGATGTTCGCAAGCCTATTGTGCTTGAAGGGGTAAATGTCACGGCTGATGATGTTATCTTTAATTTTGCTGCCGTACATCGTACTCCGGGACATCCTGATTATGCCTACTTTGAAACAAATGTTCTTGGTGCAGAGAATGTGACGGCTTTTGCGGAAAAGTATGGAATAAAGAAAATTGTATTCACTTCCTCCATTGCTCCATATGGTGCAGCGGAAGAACTGAAGGAAGAAACTACAGTTCCTACTCCTAATACTCCTTATGGAATATCAAAATTGGTTGCTGAAAAGATTCACATGATTTGGCAAGCCAGGAATCAGGCAGAAAGACAATTGACGATCGTTCGTCCGGGTGTGGTATTCGGTAAGGGGGAAAATGGAAACTTCACTCGTCTTTATTGGGGAATACGTGGCGGAAAATTTATATATCCCGGAAGAAAGGATACTGTAAAGGCATGTATTTATGTGAAGGAGTTAGTCCGTTTTATGCTATATAGATTGGAACACCATGAACAGGGAGTGGAATTATATAACTGCACTTTTGAACCGGCTTATACTATTGAACAGATAGTTGAAACAATGAAGAAAGTGACAGGTTTGAAAAAGGGGATACCATTGATACCCGCATGGGTGCTGATGCCGGCCGCCGCAGTAATTGGCGGTTTGGGCGCACCCATGGGAATTTGTCCTGCCCGTGTGAAAAAACTGATGATATCTACGAATATTTGTGGGAAAAAGCTTTCAGCTTCGGGATACAAATTCCATTATTCTTTTGAGGAAGCGATAGCTGATTGGTATAAAGATAATGACAATCTTTATCTGAAATAAATTTAATGAGAAAAATACTTCTTATTCTTGTTGAGACATTAGCCTATATGAGTTTATACGCCCAGTTTACAACAGGAACAACAGGACTCCTTAATATGCCTACAGCCGAAATGCAGCGTGACAAGACGTTTATGTTCGGTGGTGGATTTCTGGAGAAACATGCCACACCAGCACGATGGACATACAATACTTTTAACTATTATATCAATATCACTTTTTTCCCATGGTTAGAGGTGGCTTACGATTGTACACTTCATAAGGCGATGAAATGTGATCCTGTTTATGGGTGTGGATTCTGGGTTCCGTCCACGTATGGTAAGTTCGTAAATCAGGATAGGAACTTTTCTGTTCGTTTACGTTTATTGAAAGAGGGACAATGGTGGAAATATATGCCGGCAATTGTTATTGGTTCCAATGATGTTACGACACGCCCCAGTGATGACAGTAGTACAAACTTTTCAAATCCGAAGGGAACAGGCAATGGATTTTGGAATCGCTATTTCATTGTCGCAACTAAACATCTAACATTTAAGAATATGGGAGAGCTAGGTGTTCATTTAGCATATGTTTATAACAGGCGGAAGGATTATCCGTTAAATGGTCCCGCCATCGGTGCCAACTTCCGATTCTCTCTGTCCCCGACTTCCTTTATCAACAAAGCGGTAAATAACTTGAATCTGATGGCAGAATACGATAGCAAATCGATAAATTGCGGCTTTGAGTACAGCTTCTGGAAAGACTACATCAACGCCATAGTAGAACTGAACCGTTGCCGATACTTCTCTGGTGGTATTGTTTTCAAGATTCATCTGAAATGATAAAAAAGAGGCTCCTATTAGAAATTTCCGGTTAGATTTTGTTCCTTTGTAGTACAATCAAAAAAACGATGAATCATGGAACAGCAGCAGTTGAAGAGATGCCCGATAGGGGTACAGACTTTTGAGAAAGTCATAGAGGGGAACTACCTTTATATAGATAAGACGGAATACATTTACCGTATGGCACACGGTGCTTCCAATTATTATTTCCTGAGCCGTCCCCGCCGGTTCGGTAAGTCGTTGCTGGTTTCCACGCTGCATAGTTATTTTGCCGGGAAGAAGGAACTCTTCAAAGGGTTTGCCATCGAAAAGCTGGAAACCGAATGGACGGAATATCCGGTGCTGCACTTTGACATGAGTCTGGCCAAGCATGTGGACAAGGAAACATTGGAAAGCATGCTGGATGTGCAGCTCTTTGAACATGAGAAATATACGGAAAGCCGGAAAGGGCGGTTACTCTTAATGACAGGATGAAGACACTCATCATGCGTGCCTGCGAACAGACCGGCCGCCAGGTGGTAGTCCTCATCGACGAGTATGATGCGCCCTTGCTGGATGTGATGCACGAGGAGGAGAATCTCCCCGTACTTCGTAATGTGATACGTAATTTTTACAGTCCGCTGAAGGCATGCGACCCTTATCTGCGCTTTGTGTTCCTGACCGGCATCACCAAGTTTTCCCAGCTCAGCATCTTCAGCGAGTTGAACAATATCTCGAATGTCAGTATGGACGAGCCTTACGCTGCCGTTTGCGGCATTACGGAGGAGATGCTGGAACGGATGTTAGGACACATTGAATGTCTGGCAGGTGCGCTGGAGATGACGTGTGAGGAAACCAGACTGAAATTGAAAGAGAAATATGACGGTTATCATTTCACTTGGCCTTCGCCTGATATTTATAATCCGTTCAGCCTGCTGAATGCCTTGGAAAGAAAGAAGATAGACAACTATTGGTTTGGCAGTGGTACGCCCACTTATCTGGTAGAGATGCTGCGTAAGTTCCACGTCCTTCCTTCCGAGGTGGGGCACAGCATGCAAGCCATGGCTTCTGATTTTGATGCGCCTACGGAGAAAATGGAGAGCATCGTGCCTCTGCTCTATCAGAGCGGATACCTCACTATAAAGGGATATGATGAAGAATTTGGAATGTACCGTTTAGGTTTTCCGAACCGGGAAGTGGAAGAGGGGTTTGTACGTTTCCTGCTCCCTTTTTACGCGAACGTAAATAAGGTGGAATCTCCCTTTGAGATTCAGAAATTTGTCCGTGAGGTGCGTTCCGGTGATTATGACTCCTTCTTCCGCCGTCTGCAAAGTTTCTTTGCGGATACTACCTACGAAGTGATCCGCGAGCAGGAACTACATTACGAGAATGTGCTTTTCATCGTATTCAAGCTTATCGGCTTTTACACCCAAGTGAAATATCATACAAGCAAAGGACGCATTGACCTTGTCCTGCAAACTGACAAGTTTATCTATGTGATAGAATTCAAGCTGGACGGCACGGCCGAGGAGGCTTTGCAACAGATTCATGACAAGCATTACGCGCTTCCTTTTGCTTCGGACGGACGGAAGCTCTTTAAAATAGGGGTGAACTTCAGTGCTGAAACCCGCAATATCGAAAAGTGGATAGTAGAAGAATGAAAATATCGAAAGAAAATAGAGTCCGAAGAAAAGAGGTGCACACTGCTGCAATATCCGGTGAAACTTGGTACAAGATCCGCGGAATCTTGTACCAAAGTTTTTGTAATCTTGTGACGGGTGGCGGCTAGTTCCTTTGGACATTGCAAAGATAACTTCACGTCCGTGCGGCGTGATCTCTTCTGACCCCTTGGCGGATTGCAGGGAGTTTACGGGGACACGGGGACAGTGGGGACACCCCCTTTTTTCCTCACACACGTATGCGTGTACTTATAAAGGGAGAATAAGTTGGGTGATATATTCCCTTGCCGTCCACACTTACCGGTACCTCTTATTTGGTGAAACGTTTGCCCAAAGGAGGACGGTGCTTTCGGTTATCCTCCCTGTCGTGCGTTTTTTTCAGAAGTTCCGGCCGGACATAATCCTGTGGGAAGGCAGGGGGAAAGATGATTTTCCCACCTAATTATATCGCGCGTGCGTGTGTGAGAAATTTGGAGTCTGTCCCTGCTGTCCCCACTGTCCCTGCTTGGGAGAGCCGGTGTGAACTGCCATCTTTAAATTCTCAATTTTTAATCTTCCTCCGTATCAACGTTTCCTCGTCCTACGAGAGGAAACAAGCTCGTACCGGCTCCTTGCCGGAACGTTCCACGCCTTTGCCGGGATGATTTTTCTTATTATCCGCACTGTTGCTGTGGAAATCATAGACCGCTTGTACGTAGTTCATCGCCCCATGGGGATTTTATTGCCGGTGGTGGCCGGCATCCGCTTATGTATTACCCAAACGACACTCTTCGTGATTACCAGCAGGAGATGAAGCTCCGCCTCTTTGAGGAGTGGGAGTTTCATCGGAATGTGATGGTGCAGATGCCCACCGGTACGGGAAAGACGCATCTGCTGGCCGCCATAGTGAGGGAATTCCTGCGTGGTTCCGGCAGCCGGGTATGGATTGTGGCGCACCGCCGGGAGCTGGTGGATCAGATAGAGGAAACCGTGTCCCGGCACGGGATGAGCAAAGAGGACGGAAGGGTGAGGGTGATGTCCATCCAGTGGTTGTCACGAAACCGGAAGGATATGTACGGAGAACCGGACTTGATCGTTATCGACGAGGCGCATCACGCCCTGGCGGAAACCTACCGGATACTTTGGGAGAACTATCCGGAGGCAAGGAAACTGGGCATGACTGCCACTCCCTGCCGGCTGAACGGCAAGGGATTCATGGACTTGTTCGACAGCCTGATCACCTCGTGGACTGTCGCGGAATTCATCGGAAAAGGGTGGTTGTCATCCTTTGACTATGTGTCCATCCGTGCGAACAGCAGGGAACAGCGATTGATAGACTCGCTGAAGAAACGGGGTGCGGACGGGGACTACCAGGTAAAGGAGATGAACGAGGTACTGAACCGGGAGACAAGTATCGGCCGGCTGTATGAGAGCGTGGAACGATATGCCCACGGAAAGAAAGGAATCGTATATGCTGTCAGCATCGCCCATGCCCGCCGGATAGCGGCTTGTTATAGCGCACACGGGCTGGAGTCTGTTGCTATCGACAGCAGGACTCCGGCTTCGGAACGCAAGGAACTGGTAGATGATTTCAGACGGGGAAAGGTTAAAGTGCTGGTCAATGTGGATATCTTCTCCGAAGGCTTCGACTGTCCCGATGTAGAGTTCGTGCAGCTGGCACGTCCCACGCTTTCCCTGGCGAAATACCTGCAACAGGTAGGACGTGGGTTGAGGAGATCGGCAAACAAGGAGTCCTGTATGCTGATAGACAATGTGGGTCTGTACCGCATCTTCGGTCTGCCTGCCCGGAACCATGACTGGGCGGCGATGTTCGAGGGACGGATGATTGGCAACGCGCTGTCCTGGGCACGGACAGAAGGCGGATTGTACCTGCCTGCTTTGTCATTGACGGACAGTGGCGGGCAGGAGGAGGAGGTATGGGAGATTGTTATGACTCACGACCGGTTGCTGGAAGCCATCCGGAATCGGGAGGAAGCAGAAGAGGGAAAGGAATCACAAGCCGCCTTGAAATCTTATCCCGACCGGCGGAGTAGCCTGTGGGGGCTGAAGCGTGGAAACAAGATAACAGTGTCTCCCCGTTATCTGCAAGTCTTTGACATTCAGGGAAACCGTGTGGCAGTCCGTTTGAAAGATGGACAGGCAGGAGTGGTGAGTGCCTCCGGGGAGCCGGAAGTGATACTCGGGTATTGTCGGAGATTGAAGTTCCTGAAAGAGGAACTGCTGGCTGTTACGGATACTGCCGGCACGGTTTCCTACATGGACATGAAAACAGGCCGCACTTACCGGGAGAAGCCGGTGGTGTTTTCCTACGGCGGTGTGAAATTGCTGAGGGTAGGGGAGACTTTCCATAGCCGTACAAAAAAAGCATACGCCTCCATGAACGGGTTGCATAAAGACAGCATCTGCTTTTATGAATATTACTTGAAGATACCGGATTATCGCGTACCGAAGTCCTGCAAGCTGGTGGATTCCGTGTGGTCCACGGTGTTTGATGTGTTCGCCTGCTTGTTGGCAGGGGATGACGAGGAAGTTTATTGGTGCTGCGGCCGTCTGGCCGACCGGAGCATCGTGGTGATGGACGGGGCTGGAAGGTATTACCATGTGGAAAAAGGAAAGAGGAAGCGGTACATTGCCACTAACCTTCCCAGACCCGGTGAGCAGGACTTCGACACGGCTGTAAAGAAGCTGAAAGAGGAAGCCGGACAGCGGGCGGAGGAAACGGACCGGCAGAAGAGAAGGAACGAGGAAGCGAAAAGGCGGAAGAGGCTGGAGGAGATAAGAGATGCCCTTCCGTACCGTATGGGCATGAAATGGGGCTTGAAACTGGGGGAACGTATCATCGTTCCTCCCAAATACAGAAAGATTCTTCCTCCTGTGGGCGTTTATTGTGCTTTTGAAGAGAGCGCCTGCCGGTGGGGGGTGATGGCACTGGACGGGAAAGTGATGGTGGAAGCCTGCTACCAGAAGGTAGATATAGAAAACAATGGCACGGTACACCTGACCATCATTCCCGGCAAAGTGAAGACCGTCAAACTGTAAGTGTTTCCGGAATGAAACACAAATGACGAGAATGACATAAATTAAAAATCAAGATAAATTTATGCCATTCCCGTCATTTGTGTTCTAAAAAAAAAGTGAGTATCTGCCTGAGTTTGCACATACATTCAGAAAGGTTTCTATTATTACAGAATTTTTTCCATAATAAGCGCCAATTCTTTCTTTTTTCACATTTTTTTTCTGTACTTTTGCGCTCAAATTTAAAAACCATTTTTTATAACCCAATATGGCAAATGTGATTAAATTACACAAAGGCTTGAACATCAACCTGAAAGGAAAACCCGTTCAGGAGTTCTTTGACGTGAAGCAGCCGGACATCTATGCGATAGTGCCCGATGATTTTCATGGCGTGACTCCGAAAGTCGTGGTCAAGGAACAGGAATATGTGATGGCCGGGGGAACATTGTTTGTTGACAAGAACCACCCCGAAGTGAAGTTCGTATCTCCGGTAAGCGGTGTCGTTACCAGCGTGGAGAGAGGCGAGCGTCGTAAAGTCCTAAGCATCTCCATTGCAGCAGCAAAGGAGCAGGACTATGAAGAGTTTGGAAAGAAAGATGTTTCGACTCTGACAGGAGAACAGGTAAAAGCTGCTCTGCTGGAAGCCGGACTCTTTTCATTCATCATTCAGCGCCCATACATCGTGGTGGCTGATCCGAATGCCCAACCAAAAGGCATCTTCGTTTCTGCATTTGACACTAACCCATTGGCTGCTGATTTCGAATTTGTTCTGAAAGGCCAGGAAAAAGATTTCCAGACAGGTCTGGACGCACTGGCAAAGATGGCAAAGACGTATCTGAATATCAGCGTAGAGCAGAAGAGTCCTGCACTGACCAACGCCAAAAATGTAACTGTAACTGCCTTCGACGGTCCTAACCCCGCCGGAAACGTAGGCGTTCAGATTAACCACATCAGTCCTATTAACAAAGGCGAAACTGTTTGGACGCTCCGTGCGGAAGAAGTGATCTTCATCGGACGCCTGTTCAATACGGGTCGCGTAGACCTTACCCGTACTATCGCCCTGACCGGTTCGGAAGTAAAGAAACCGGCTTATTGCAAGCTGAAAGTAGGAGCCCTGCTGACAGATATTTTTGCAGGACGTGTGAACGGAGGTAAAAACTTACGCTACATTAACGGTAACGTGCTGACCGGAACTTTGGTGAAACCTAACGGATTCCTGGGCGCACACGCTACAAGCCTCACTGTGATTCCCGAAGGAGATGACCAGCACGAATTCTTGGGCTTTATCATGCCGCGTACCGATCAGTACAGTGCCAACCGCAGTTATTTCAGTTGGTTGTGCGGTAACAAGGAATATACACTGGACGCCCGTATCAAAGGTGGCGAACGTCACATGATCATGTCCGGTGAATATGACAAGGTATTCCCGATGAGCATTTTCCCCGAATATTTAATTAAAGCTATCATTGCCGGCGATATTGACCGCATGGAAGCACTTGGTATTTACGAAGTGGCTCCCGAAGACTTCGCTGTATGCGAATTTGTTGACTCTTCCAAATTGGAATTGCAACGCATCGTACGTCAAGGTCTGGACATGCTTCGCAAGGAAATGTGCTAAATAATTAAAAACTAAGAATTAAAAGTTAATGAAAGCGTTAAGAAATTATCTCGACAAGATAAAGCCAAACTTTGAAGAGGGCGGCAAACTCCACGCGTTTCGTTCGGTGTTCGACGGTTTCGAAACATTCTTGTTCGTACCCAACAGCACTTCGAAAACAGGAGTTCACATTCATGATGCGATTGACAGCAAGCGTATCATGTCAATGGTGGTTATTGCGTTGATACCGGCCCTGTTGTTCGGTATGTACAACGTAGGTTACCAGCACTTTCTGGCAGTAGGCCAGGAGGCAGGTTTCTTTGAAAAGTTTATTTATGGTTTCCTGGCAGTTCTGCCTAAGATTATTGTATCATACGTAGTAGGTCTGGGAATCGAATTTGTGGTGGCACAATGGAAGAATGAAGAAATTCAAGAAGGCTTCCTGGTATCCGGTCTGTTGATCCCGATGATCGTTCCTGTGGAATGTCCGTTGTGGATTCTGGCTGTTGCTACTGCGTTCTCCGTTATCTTCGCTAAGGAAGTATTCGGTGGTACAGGTATGAATATCTTCAACCCTGCTTTGATTACCCGTGCTTTCTTGTTCTTCGCCTATCCTACCAAGATGTCCGGTGATGCCGTTTGGGTAAGCACTGACAGCATTTTCGGCATTGGCGGCGGACAGGTAGTGGACGGTTTTACCGGTGCTACGATGTTGGGACAGGCTGCTACAGCCGCTCCGGGTGCAAGCGAACTGATTAATGTGAACGGTACTCCCGCTACCATGTGGGATATGGTTGTAGGTTTGATTCCGGGTTCTATCGGTGAAACCAGCGTTATCGCTATCGCATTGGGCGCTATCATCCTGTTGTGGACAGGTGTGGCAAGTTGGAAGACGATGTTCTCAGTCTTTGCCGGTGGTATCGTGATGGGACTGATTTTCAATGTATTCGGTTCTACTGATAACATGATGGCTCAGTTGCCTTGGTACGAACACATCGTATTGGGCGGTTTCTGCTTCGGTGCTGTGTTTATGGCTACCGACCCTGTAACTTCCGCACGTACGGAAAAAGGTAAGTTCATCTACGGTTTCCTGATCGGTGTGATGGCCATTGTAATCCGTGTGTTGAATCCGGGTTATCCTGAAGGTATGATGCTTGCCATCCTGCTGATGAACATCTTCGCTCCGCTAATTGACTACTGTATCGTACAGAAGAACATCACAGCCCGCGAAAACAGATTAAAATCAACTAACAACTAAAATATCGGACATTATGAATACCAATAGTAATAGTTATACTATCATCTATGCTTCGATAATGGTTGTTGTCGTAGCATTCCTGCTGGCATTCGTTTCTTCCTCTTTGAAAGAAACACAGTATAAGAACGTGGAAATGGACACCAAGAAACAAATTCTGGCTGCTCTGAACGTTTATGATGTAAAGGATGTCGATGCAGAATTTACAAAATATGAGATTAAGGACATGCTGGTTCAGCCGGACGGAACATTGGCTCCTAACGACGGAGCGTTCCAGACTTCTTATAAGGGTGAAATAGCAAACAACCGTCTGCACGTTTTCGAATGTAATGTAGATGGTCAGACCAAATACATCCTTCCTGTTTACGGTGCCGGACTTTGGGGTCCTGTATGGGGATACATTGCATTAGACCAAGATAAAGACACCGTATATGGCGTTTATTTCTCACACGCCGGTGAGACTCCGGGTCTGGGTGCGGAAATCACGACAGTTAAGTTTCAAGACCAATTCCTTGGCAAACATGTGTTGGAAAACGGTATTGTAGCTTTAGGCGTTGAGAAACATGGCAAGGTGGCAAAACCTGACTATCAGGTAGACGGTATCTCAGGAGGTACTATCACTTCTAAGGGTGTAGATGCGATGATTAAGGATTGCCTGAGCATGTACAATTCATTTTTAACTAATAAATAAGAGGAGGGTAAATAGAATATGAGCGCATTATTTTCTAAAAAGAATAGAGAAGTTCTTTTAACCCCGCTGGGTTTGAATAACCCTGTCACCGTACAGGTGCTCGGTATCTGTTCTGCACTGGCTGTAACGGCTCAGTTGGAACCGGCTATCGTAATGGGGCTTTCTGTAACCATTATTACAGCCTTCTCAAACTTCGTTATCTCCTTGTTGCGTAACACCATTCCCAACCGTATCCGTATCATCGTTCAGTTGGTGGTTGTTGCTGCATTGGTGACTATCGTTAGTGAAATTTTGAAAGCATTCGCATACGATGTAAGCGTACAGCTTTCTGTATATGTAGGTTTGATTATTACAAACTGTATCCTGATGGGACGTCTGGAAGCGTTTGCTATGATGAACGGTCCTTGGGAATCATTCCTGGATGGTATCGGTAACGGATTGGGTTATGCCAAAATCCTGATTATCGTGGCATTCTTCCGTGAACTGCTGGGTGCAGGTACACTGTTCGGCTTCCAAGTTATCCCGCAGGCTGTTTATGACTTGGGCTACTTGAACAACGGCTTGATGTTGATGCCTCCTATGGCGTTGATTATCTGCGCTTGTATCATCTGGTACCAACGTGCAAAACACAAAGAATTGCAGGAAAGTAATAATTAATCCCCGCTATAAAACGAAAAGAATATGGAATATTTAAGTTTGTTTGTAAAGTCCATCTTTGTGGACAATATGATTTTCGCATACTTCCTGGGGATGTGTTCTTACCTGGCAGTATCGAAGAACGTAAAGACAGCCGTAGGTCTGGGTGCAGCCGTTACTTTCGTGTTGATTGTAACTTTGCCGGTGAACTATATGCTGGAAAATTACGTACTGGCACCTAATGCGCTGGTAGAAGGAGTAGACCTCAGTTTCTTGAGCTTTATCCTGTTTATTGCCGTTATCGCCGGTATCGTTCAGTTGGTGGAAATGGCGGTTGAACGTTTCAGCCCGTCACTCTATGCTTCATTGGGTATCTTCCTTCCGCTGATTGCTGTAAACTGTGCTATCATGGGTGCTTCACTGTTTATGCAGCAACGTCATTTCATCAACATTGGCGAGGCAACAACTTACGCTTTGGGCTCAGGTATCGGTTGGGCACTGGCTATTATCGGTCTGGCTGCTATCCGTGAAAAAATGGCTTACTCTGATGTTCCCGCTCCTTTGAAAGGTCTGGGTATCACTTTCATCACTGTAGGTTTGATGGCAATGGCATTTATGTGTTTCTCTGGTTTGAAAATCTAAAAGGAAAGGAATAAGACAATGGATATGAATTTAATATTAGCTAGTATTGGAGTATTCCTTGGAATTATCCTTCTGCTCGTTGTTATTTTGCTGGTAGCTAAGCAGTATCTTACTCCGAGCGGCAAAGTAAAGATAACTATCAATGGAGAGAAAGAACTGGAAGTAGAACAAGGTTCAACTTTGCTGAACACCCTGTCTGTTAATGGTATATACCTGTCATCGGCTTGTGGTGGTAAAGGTTCTTGCGGTCAATGTAAATGCCAGGTTGTAGAAGGCGGTGGTGAGATTCTTCCTTCTGAAAAAGGACATTTCAGCCGTAAACAACAACAGGATCATTGGCGTCTGGGTTGCCAGGTGAAAGTAAAAGGAGACCTGGGCATCAAGATTGATGAATCTGTAATGGGTGTTAAGGAATGGGAATGCGAAGTAATCAGCAACAAGAACGTTGCCACTTTCATCAAAGAGTTTATTGTGGCTTTGCCGAAAGGTGAACACATGGACTTTGTTCCGGGTTCATACGCCCAGATTAAGATTCCTAAATTTGAAATGGACTACAACAAGGATATTGACAAAGACCTTATCGGTCCGGAGTATCTGCCCGCATGGGAAAAATTCGGCCTGTTCGGCTTGAAATGCAAGAATACGGAAGAAACAATCCGTGCTTACTCTATGGCCAACTATCCTGCCGAGGGCGACCGTATCATGCTGACAGTACGTATCGCTACTCCTCCGTTCAAACCGAAAGATCAGGGTCCCGGCTTTATGGATGTGAATCCGGGTATCGCTTCATCTTACATTTTCACGCTGAAACCGGGTGACAAGGTAACGATGAGTGGTCCTTACGGAGACTTCCACCCGATCTTCGATTCTAAGAAGGAAATGATTTGGGTAGGTGGTGGTGCCGGTATGGCTCCATTGCGTGCGCAGATTATGCACATGACCAAGACACTGCACACTACCGACCGTGAACTTCACTATTTCTATGGTGCGCGTGCATTGAATGAAGTATTCTATCTGCAAGATTTCCAGCAATTGGAAAAAGACTTCCCGAACTTCCACTTCCATCTGGCTTTGGACCGTCCGGATCCCGCAGCCGATGCAGCAGGCGTGAAGTATACCGCAGGTTTCGTTCACAATGTGATGTATGAAACTTATCTGAAGGATCACGAAGCTCCCGAAGATATTGAATACTACATGTGTGGTCCCGGTCCGATGTCTAATGCAGTCGTTAAGATGCTGGATAGTCTGGGTGTTGAACCTTCTTCTATCATGTACGATAACTTCGGAGGATAATATTAGGATCTCCTTTTATTAATAATGAAAATAAGCCCGGTAAAAGTGAACTTTTATCGGGCTTTTTCTTTACTTTTGTATAAAACGAAAATAAATATGATAGAGAACATACTAGCCAATTTGAAAATTGAGCGACTGAACCCGATGCAAGAGGCGTCCATTGATGCTTGGAAAGAGGGAAAAGACTTAATATTATTGTCTCCTACGGGATCCGGCAAGACGTTAGCTTATCTGTTGCCTTTGGTGCAGAGTTTGAAGCCTGGTATAACAGGCGTACAGGCTATAGTGCTGGTTCCTTCCCGGGAGCTGGCTTTACAAATAGATCAGGTATTCAAATCCATGAATACGCCATTCAAGGCTGTAAGTTGCTATGGCGGACGACCTGCCATGGAAGAGCACCGTACCATCAAAGGGGTGCAGCCATCAGTTATCATCGGTACACCGGGCCGTATGAATGACCATCTTTCCAAACAGAATTTTGATGCAGACACGGTTTCCATTTTGATAATAGATGAATTTGATAAATGTCTGGAATTCGGTTTTCAGGAAGAGATGGCGACTGTCATAGGACAGTTACCCGGTCTGCAACGCCGTTTTCTGTTGTCGGCTACCGATGCGGAAGAGATTCCGCAGTTTACGGGGCTGAACAAGACCATTAAATTGAATTTTTTAAATCCGGAAGAGCAGCTTACCCAGCGACTGCATTTATATAAGGTACTATCTCCGGAAAAAGACAAACTTGAAACCTTGTATAAACTACTTTGTACCTTGGGAAGCCAATCGACATTGGTTTTCTGTAATCACCGTGAAAGTGTGGAAAGGGTAGGAAAGTATCTTCAATCCAAGAAGTTTCAATGTGGCATTTTTCATGGCGGCATGGAACAGGATGACCGTGAACGCTCCCTATATAAATTCCGCAACGGAAGTTGCCATGTGCTTATTTCTACCGATCTGGCCGCTCGCGGACTGGATATCCCCGAAATAGAGAACGTGGTACATTATCATCTACCTGCCAATGAGGACGGTTATATCCATCGTAACGGACGTACCGCCCGTTGGGAAGCCGAAGGAAATTCATACGTTATTCTTCATGCTGAAGAAACACTGCCCGGATATATAGCCGATGAGCCGGAAGAATTCATATTGCCCCAAGTGCCTCCCAAGCCGTCCTTGCCCGAATACGTAACATTATATATAGGGAAAGGCAAAAAAGATAAAATCAATAAGATAGATATTGTGGGCTTTCTCTTTAAAAAAGGTAACTTGAATAAAGACGAAATAGGACGGATTGATGTAAAGGACCACTATTCTTTTGCAGCCGTATCTCGCAAAAAGATAAAACAAACTTTGAATTTAATACGAAACGAGAAGATAAAGGGCATAAAAACACTTATTGAAGAAGCCAAATAATGACAATTTGTCAATTCTCGAAATGAAATGATTAAAGAATAATTCAAAAAGATATTTTTTTTATGCTTTAGATCATTGTTTACTAGGGATGTAGTTACAAAATGAAAGCATAAAAATTCAGATTTAACTAATTTGAAAGAAAATTATGCGGAAATTCGTAAATTTATTAGCGATTTTTTTGGAAAACTGAAAATAATGTGTAATTTCGCCCAATGTAAGATATAAACAAATTGTATAACCAAAACAAACTTCAAATGAAAAAGCATAATTTCAATGCGGGACCATCTATCTTGCCTCGCGAGGTAATTGAGAAAACAGCACAAGCCGTTCTTGATTTTAATGGTTCTGGTCTTTCCATCATGGAAATCAGTCACCGTGCTAAAGATTTTCAGCCTGTAGTAGACGAAGCTGTTGCTTTGTTTAAGGAACTGTTGAACATCCCGGAAGGGTACTCGGTACTATTCTTGGGAGGTGGAGCCAGCTTGGAATTCTGTATGATACCTTTCAACTTCCTCGAAAAAAAAGCTGCTTACCTGAATACAGGCGTATGGGCTAAGAAAGCGATGAAAGAAGCCAAGGCTTTCGGTGAGGTAGTAGAAGTAGCATCTTCCGCTGAAGCGACCTATACCTATATTCCCAAAGATTATACGGTTCCCGCTGATGCAGATTATTTCCACGTCACAACTAATAACACAATCTATGGAACAGAACTTCATGAAGACCTGGATTCTCCGGTTCCTATGATTGCTGATATGTCATCTGATATTTTCTCTCGTCCTATTGACGTTTCTAAATATATTTGTATCTATGGCGGTGCGCAGAAGAATTTGGCTCCAGCCGGTGTTACTTTCGTTATTGTAAAGAACGATGCTGTGGGCAAGGTATCACGCTATATCCCTACTATGCTGAATTATCAGACTCACATTGACGGCGGCTCTATGTTCAACACACCTCCTGTACTTCCTATTTATGCCGCTTTGCAGACTTTACGCTGGATAAAAGCTAACGGTGGTGTAGCAGAAATGCAGAAACGTGCTAAAGAGAAAGCAGACATGTTGTATGCTGAAATAGACCGTAACAAAATGTTCCGTGGCACAGTAACGGATAAAGCCGACCGTTCTTATATGAACATTTGCTTTGTGATGAATGACGAATACAAAGAGCTGGAAGCCGATTTCATGAAATTTGCCACAGAAAGAGGTATGGTGGGTATTAAGGGACACCGTTCTGTAGGTGGTTTCCGTGCATCTTGCTACAACGCCATGCCGAAGGAAAGCGTTCAGGCTTTGATTGACTGCATGCAGGAATTTGAGAAACTTCATTAATAATTATGTTCACCACAGATTATACGAATTACACAGATAGGAACAATAAATGGAATCTGTGATAATCCGTGCTAATCTGTGGTGAATCTTTTTAATACAATAAGACCATGAAAGTATTAGTAGCAACAGACAAGCCGTTTGCAAAAGTTGCAGTAGACGGTATCCGTAAAGAAATAGAAGCAGCAGGTTATGAACTTGTATTGCTGGAAAAATATGGTGAAAAAGCCAAATTACTGGAAGCTGTAAAGGACGTTAACGCCATCATTATCCGAAGTGATATTATTGATGCCGAAGTATTGGATGCGGCAAAAGAACTGAAAATCGTAGTACGTGCAGGAGCAGGTTATGATAACGTGGATTTGGCGGCTGCTACGGCACACAATGTATGTGTTATGAATACTCCGGGACAGAATTCCAATGCAGTAGCCGAACTGGCTTTTGGCATGATGGTGATGGCTGTCCGCAATTTCTATAACGGGACTTCGGGTACTGAACTGATGGGCAAGAAGTTAGGTATCCATGCATACGGTAATGTAGGTCGCAATGTGGCTCGTATTGCTAAAGGTTTTGGCATGGATATTTATGCTTTTGACGCTTTCTGCCCGAAAGAAGTAATTGAAAAAGATGGTGTGAAAGCTGTTTCTTCTGCTGAGGAACTGTATGCTGCTTGTAATGTAGTGTCCCTGCATATTCCTGCTACGGCTGAAACTAAAAATTCCATCAACTATGAATTGGTTAACAAGATGCCTAAAGGAGGAGTATTGGTAAATACTGCCCGTAAGGAAGTGATCAATGAAGCGGAATTAATCAAACTGATGGAAGAACGAACCGACTTAAAGTATGTTACTGATATCATGCCGGTTGCCCATGCTGAGTTCTCAGAAAAATTTGCCGGCCGCTATTTCTCTACACCGAAAAAGATGGGAGCCCAGACGGCTGAAGCAAATATCAACGCAGGTATTGCTGCCGCCAGACAAATTGTAGGCTTCCTGAAAGATGGTTGTGAAAAGTTCAGAGTAAATAAGTAATCCAATAACCGCAGGGGCGGATTGAATCCGACCGAATGCATATAGCTTATGTTTTCGGGCGAATGCAATTCGCCCCTGCAAGTAAAATCTAATACCTTTATTTTTATGGCAATAATAAAACCCTTCAAAGGCATCCGCCCTCCGAAAGAATTGGTAGAACAAGTAGCTTCACGCCCATACGACGTACTGAATTCTGAAGAAGCACGTGAGGAAGCGAAAGGTAATGAAAAGTCACTTTATCATATTATTAAACCGGAAATTGATTTCCCTGCCGGAACAGACGAACACGATCCTAAAGTATATGAGAAGGCTGCCGAAAATTTCCAGATGTTTCAGGACAAGGGCTGGTTGGTGCAAGACGGAAAAGAAAATTATTATGTATATGCACAAACCATGAATGGCAAAACCCAATATGGGTTGGTGGTAGGAGCGTATGTTCCCGATTATATGAACGGGGTCATCAAAAAACATGAACTGACCCGTCGTGATAAGGAGGAAGACCGCATGAAACATGTCCGCGTAAATAATGCCAATATAGAACCGGTATTCTTTGCTTACCCGGATAATGCGGAATTAGATGCTATCGTTAAGAAATATACTTCACAACAGCCGGAATATGATTTTATCGCTCCGGGTGACGGTTTCGGACATTCATTCTGGGTGATCGACAAAGAAGAAGATATAACAGCTATCACAAAAGCTTTCAAAGCTATGCCGGCTCTTTATATTGCCGATGGCCATCATCGCTCGGCTGCTGCCGCCTTGGTAGGTGCCGAAAAAGCGCAGCAAAATGCAAACCATCAGGGAAATGAGGAATACAATTACTTTATGGCTGTATGTTTCCCGGCCAACCAGCTGACTATTATTGATTACAATCGTGTTGTAAAAGACTTGAACGGGCTGTCTCCGGAACAATTCCTGACCGCTGTCAGCAAGAATTTTGTAGTAGAAGAGAAAGGCATTAAGGTTTATAAACCGCAGGCTCTTCACAATTTCTCTCTCTATCTGGACGGTAAATGGTACAGCTTGACAGCAAAACCGGGCACATACGATGACAATGATCCTATCGGAGTATTAGACGTGACTATTTCTTCCAACTTGATATTGGATGAAATATTGGGAATCAAGGATCTTCGTTCCGACAAACGGATTGACTTTGTAGGTGGTATCCGTGGCTTGGAGGAATTAAAGAAGCGTGTGGACAGCGGTGAAATGAAAGTGGCTTTGGCCCTTTATCCTGTTTCTATGAAACAATTAATGGATATTGCCGATACCGGTAATATTATGCCGCCCAAAACAACTTGGTTTGAACCGAAACTTCGTTCGGGATTGGTTATTCATAAACTGAGCTGATCAATATAGAACACGGACAGAAGAACAAACCTGCATTTTCCCTCTCTGTCCGTGTCCGTTCATTTCATATAATTTTTTCAGCAGCTACAGGTGATATAAATTCTTTTATATTTGTTGATTAGGTATAATCTAAATAAATAGATGTTAGATTGAAAGAATAAAGCACTTTTCCTTTGTTTATTGCTAACAAATATCTAATTTCGCGCCGATTTTAAAGCGTGTAATAAAAACGATGATTAACAACAAGACTAAAGGATTTCTCCTTGGGGCAATCGCAGCAGCCAGCTACGGCATGAACCCACTGTTCACCCTTCCTCTTTATAGTGCAGGAATGAGCGTAGACTCGGTATTATTTTATCGCTATGCACTGGCTATAGTTGTACTAGGTATCATGATGAAGATGCAGAAACAATCTTTTGCCATTAAGAAAGCGGATGTGCTGCCACTTTGCATCATGGGGCTGTTGTTCTCATTCTCTTCCCTGTTTCTCTTTATGAGTTATAACTACATGGATGCCGGTATCGCATCCACCATATTGTTTGTCTACCCGGTACTGGTAGCTATTATTATGGCTGTAGTATTTAAGGAAAAAGTATCGCCGGTCACTATGTTTTCCATAGCGCTGGCCTTTGTGGGAATTTCCTTGCTTTGTAAAAGTCCGGGAGGACAGACACTCAGCTTGGTCGGGATTACTTTTGTCTTTTTATCATCCTTAGCTTATGCTATCTATATAGTTGGCGTAAACCGTTCTTCCCTGAAGGATATGCCTATAGCCAAGCTTACTTTCTATGTCCTGCTTTTCGGTCTGTCTGTTTATGTGGTGCGATTGAAGTTCTGTACGGGATTGCAGCTTATCCCTACACCCTTGTTATGGGTAAACGCAATTTCACTGGCTGTTTTTCCTACTGTTATTTCGTTGGTGACTATGACAAAGGCCATACACTACATTGGCTCCACACCCACTGCTATTCTAGGTGCTTTGGAGCCTGTTACAGCTTTATTCTTCGGAGTACTGATTTTTGGAGAGCAGCTGACACCGCGCATTATTCTGGGCATTTTGATGGTGATTACTGCCGTAACTCTAATTATAGGAGGAAAAACATTGCTGAAAAAAAGCAAGATTCGGTTAAGGCATACTGGCAAATAAGATCGGATTTTGTATCTTTGCCCTTGTAATTATAAATTTTCCACTATGAAAAAACAACTGATGCAATGGGCAGGAGTGGGAATGTGGATGGTATTTGGTCTGTCCGCATGTTCTCCTACAAAAACAGAAATCGGAAACCTGAATGTCATTCCGCAGCCCCAAGAAGTAAGTCAAGACATTCAAGCCCACCCTTTTGTTATTAATCCGCAAACCGGTATTGTCTATCCGGAAGGCAATGAAAAGTTGCAACGGACGGCAGAATTTTTAGCTTCTTATATTAAAGAGGCTACGGGAATTACCGTCCGGACAACAACTGAAGCCGTAAAGAAGAATTCCATAATCTTGGCGGTTGACAGTTCCATTACCAACAAAGAGGGGTATCAACTGGAGGTAACTTCTGAAAACATTCATTTGAATGGAGGAAGTGAGTCTGGGGTCTTTTATGGAATACAAACGCTCTATAAGGCTTTGCCATTGACCAAAAACAAACAGGTATCCGCTGCCATCCCGGTGGGAACTGTTAATGACTATCCTCGTTTCGGTTATCGCGGTTTTATGGTAGACGTGGGCCGCCATTATTTCCCGGTTTCTTATCTGAAACAAATCATTGATATGCTGGCATTGCACAATATCAATTATTTTCATTGGCATCTGACTGAAGACCAAGGTTGGAGAATTGAAATCAAGAAATATCCCAAACTTACGGAAATAGGTTCGATACGTCCACGTACGTTGATTGACCGTGAAACCCAGACCTATGATGAAACTCCTCATAGCGGTTTTTATACACAGGAAGAAGCAAAAGAGATTGTCAAGTATGCCGCTGACCGTTTTATTACTGTAATTCCCGAAGTTGACCTTCCGGGACATATGATGGGAGCTTTGGTTTCCTATCCGGAATTAGGTTGTACGGGAGGTCCATACGAGATTCCTTGTAAATGGGGGGTATTCCCTGATGTGCTTTGTGGAGGAAACGACCGGGCTTTACAGTTTGCTAAAGATGTATTGAATGAAATTATGGACATCTTTCCATCTCCTTATATCCATATTGGTGGGGATGAATGTCCGAAAGTACGTTGGGAAAAATGCCCTGCATGTCAAGCTAAAATTCGGGAACTGGGTTTGAAAGATACACCAAAACACAGCAAGGAGAATCAATTACAGACCTATTTCATGTCCGAGGTAGGCAAAGTTATTAATGACAGAGGGCGTAAAATGCTGGGCTGGGATGAGATGTTGGAGGGAGGATTGGCTCCAGGTGCCACAGTAATGTCATGGACTGGTGTCAAAGGTGGTATCGAAGCCGCCCGTCTGCACCATGATGCAATTATGACTCCTATTCAGTTTCTTTATTTCAGCAATCCTACTTACAATCGGATAAAAGGGACTAAAAGCCTTGAACGTGTCTATACATTTGAACCTGTTTCTAATGAATTGGCAGAGGATGAACGAAAATATATCATCGGTACTCAAGGATGTATCTGGACAGAATGGACGCGTGACAGTTTGAAGATGGAATGGCAAATTCTTCCTCGTATGGCTGCCTTGTCCGAGATTCAATGGACGGAACCGTTACATAAAAATTTCGACAGTTTTTTGAAACGTTTACCAGCTCTGCTGGCTATTTACCGGGATAGAGGTTATGATTTTCGTCAGGATATTTATGATGTGAACATTGATATCGTTCCGGCTCCCGATGAAGGAAAAGCCAAGATTGCTTTTCAGACTTTTGATGATGCGGAAATACATTATACATTGGATGGCAGCGTTCCCGATGTGCAATCCCCATTGTATACCGACACTATACAAGTGGATAAAGATGTTATCATACAAGCCATTGCAGTTCGTCCGCAGGGTACTAGTCAGATAAGTAAGGAGGAAATACATTTTAATGCAGCCACAATGAGACCGGTTACCTTGAATACCATTCCTCATAAATCATATACTTTTAAAGGAGGAAGTACCTTGATAGACGGATTATATGGGGATATGAATTATCGCTCAGGACGTTGGATTGGTTTCTACGGGACAGATATGAATGTGACCCTTGATTTACTTGAGCCTAAGGAAGTATCTTTAGTTTTTGTAAACACAATGTTGAACACAGGCGATGCTATCTTTGGTGCAACAGGTCTGAAGGTGGAAGTTTCTGAGGACGGGAAAAATTTCCGCAGGGTAGCCTCCGAAAATTTTCCCGTTGTGGAAAAAGGAACTAAAATGCAAAGCCGCAAAGACTCTGTTTCCTTTGATAAAGTAAAAGCCCGCTATATTAAAATCATAGCAGAAGTTACTCCGAAACTTCCCGCATGGCATTCCATGCCTGGCGAAAAAGCTTTTCTGTTTGTTGACGAAATAGGAGTGGAGTAAATTCGCCTTCGGAGCAATAGCTTTCTAAAGAACAAATACTAAACAAGAAACGGACATTCTGACAAAACAGATGTCCGTTTCCTTATCAATAACCCTTTCATGTATTTTCAAACTAGAAAGCTGTTCAAGAAAAAAATGGCGATAGAGTGAATCTCTATCGCCATCATGTGACATGGAATGTCTAATTCCTTATGCTTTAGGAAGTGCTTCTTTTACAACCATAGTACGGTTTACATATTCTGCACCGTTCAATTGCTTGATAGCTTCTTTAGCTTCGCCATCATTAGGCATTTCTACAAAAGCAAAACCTTTAGAACGACGTGTTTCACGATCAGTAATAAGTTTTACTGAAGCTACTGTTCCATACTCTTCCATTACACCTCTCAAATCACCTTCCCTAACATTATAGTTAAGGTTTCCAATATACAAATTCATAAAATAAAAATTGATAAATAAATAATTAAGTAAACTTTGAATTTAAAAATTTAGTTAGAAGAATAGAAACGGTTCAAGTGTGAGATGAATTGAGTCAATCGAAAAAACTATCTTTTTATATTCCGTTGTCAAAGGAACGATAAATAATTGGATTATCCACTATATTTCTCTTTTTATTTTGATATTTTTTTAACCGGTGACTCTTTTTATACTTTTTAGGCTTAAAGCAAGAGCCTTATATCATTCATATTCACTAATTTTGTATTAATAGCTAACTTATAACTAAGATTTATATGATATTGAATGAAAGAGAAAGCCGCCATGAACATGTTCTGCATGTGGCCCGACAAATGATGACAGCAGCGCGTACTGCTCCCAAAGGAAAAGGTGTTGATATTATTGAAATAGCCATGGTGACGGATGGTAATATCAATATTTTATCGGAAATGATGGTGAAAATGGTTGCGGAGCATGGAATGAAATTCTTCCTGCGCGATGCGGAAAATATTCTGAATGCAGAATGTGTCCTGTTAATAGGTACACACGAACAGGCGCAAGGATTGAATTGTGGTCATTGTGGATATGCCACTTGTGTGTCTCGCAAAGAAGGAGTGCCATGTGCTATCAATAGTGTTGATGTGGGCATTGCTATCGGATCAGCTTGTGCTACAGCAGCAGACAACAGGGTGGACACACGGGTCATGTTCTCGGCCGGATTAGCAGCACAGCGTCTGAACTGGCTGGAAGGATGCACCCAGGTTTATGCCATCCCTGTCAGCGCATCCTCTAAAAATCCTTTCTTTGACCGGAAACCTAAAGAATAAATTTCTCTACTACCGCGGCTACACCATCTTCTTCATTAGAAAGGGTGATGTAGTCGGCGTTTTGACGGACTATTTCTTGAGCATTGGCCATTGCTACCCCCAATCCGGCATATTGTATCATAGAAAGATCGTTAAAACCATCACCAACGGCAATCATTTCTTCTTTTGTCATACCGATTTCTTTTAGCAATACGGCCAGTGATTGTGCTTTATCAATACCTTTAGGAACCAATTCCAAAAAATAAGGTTCGGAACGGAATACCCCCATACGATCTTTCAAATGTTCGTACATTTCTTTTTCAAGCACTGCAAGCCGCGTAGGTTCACCTACAATCAGACATTTGGCAATAGGAAATTTTATTGCCTCCAGAAAATGATCCACTTTCTTGGGAGTCATCACATTCAGAATAGCTTCTTTCAATACATATTCATCTTCCGGATATTCAGTCAATACATATTTTCCATCGTAAGTGACGATAGCAAAATGGTTGTCGGTGGCACATTTATACAGGTAAGGTAATATATCCGGATCGAGCACATTCTCGTACATCATCTCACCGGTTTTCCAGTCTATGATCTCACCTCCGTTATACGAAAGTATATAACCTTCGTATTTCTGCAGCTCTAAGATCTCAGCCAGTGGAGCCACACCGTATGTGGGACGTCCCGATGCCAAAACAATTTTTACTCCGCGCTTTTGCGCTTCGATAAGTGTACGACGTGTGTGTTCCGTTACCTCTTTCTTTTTATTGGTCAACGTTCCGTCTAGGTCTAAAACTAATAATTTATACTTCATATACTATTTAATGGAGTGCTTTTGCCAAATTCGCTGCAAATATAACGATTAAATTCATGGCTTTTTGCTACATTTGCTCAAAATAAACAAGAATCATGACAGAAATTTTATTAACCGTAATTATTATCCTGCTGATAATTAATATTGTAATCGCACTTACTAAAAACAATCGTCTGCAAACCGAACGTCTGGAAGGATTGCTACGCGAAGAAATGAAAGAAAACCGGGACGAACTGGGAAAAAATATTCGCGAACTTCGTAACGAACTGAATCAAACCTTGAATTATTCTATCCGTAATATGCAGGATACTTTGCATAAAAACCTGCTGACCGGTAATGAAATGCAACGGGAAAAATTTGAAGCAATGGGCAAGCAACAGGAAGCTTTGGTGAAAAGTACGGAAAAACGATTGGATGACATGCGGCAAATGGTAGAAGAAAAATTACAGAAAACATTGAATGAACGTATAGGACAATCCTTTGAGATAGTACGTTCGCAGCTGGAGAATGTACAAAAAGGATTGGGAGAGATGAAGGGTCTGGCACAGGATGTAGGAGGATTGAAAAAAGTTTTAAGTAATGTGAAGACACGGGGTACATTCGGAGAAGTACAATTAGGTGCCTTATTGGATCAGATGCTGAGTCCGGAACAATATGAGGCGAATGTCAAAACCAAGAAAAATGCAACGGAATTTGTGGAGTTCGCCATTAAACTTCCGGGAAAGGAAAATAATAATGATACTGTATATTTACCTGTGGATGCCAAATTTCCCAAAGATGTATATGAACAATATCAGGATGCATACGAAGCCGGAGATGCCGCATTGATTGAAACTTCATCCCGTCAACTGGAAATCACAATTAAAAAAATGGCAAAGGATATTCACGATAAATATGTAGACCCACCTTTTACAACAGATTTTGCCATTATGTTTCTGCCATTCGAAAACATCTATGCAGAAGTGATCCGCCGGACCGCGTTGGTGGAAATGTTGCAGAAAGACTGGAAGATAGTGGTTACAGGTCCTACCACCCTGGGAGCTATCCTGAATAGTTTGCAAATGGGATTCCGTACGCTGGCCATTCAAAAACGAACAAGCGAAGTATGGAATGTGTTAGGGGCAGTAAAGACCGAATTCGGAAAGTTTGGAGGATTGCTGGAAAAGGTACAGAAAAATCTACAGAATGCAGGAGACCAGTTAGAGGAAGTTATGGGGAAACGTACTCGTGCCATAGAACGTAAATTACGCCAGGTAGAAGCCCTTCCGGCAGAAGACAGCCAACGAATGTTGAGTTTGCCCGAACTGACTGATGATGAAGACGATGAATAAAAGGAGGATTTCAATATGAGCATGACGTGGGATTTTATTTTGAGATTGTTTGTGGCAGGCGCTTTGGGTACTGTTATTGGTCTGGATAGGGAATATCGTGCTAAAGAAGCCGGTTACCGTACCCATTTTCTAGTATCACTGGGAAGTGCTCTCATTATGATTGTATCACAATATGGTTTTATGGAAGTAGTGAAGATGGAGGGGATAGACTTGGACCCGAGTCGTGTGGCCGCACAGGTTGTCAGTGGTATCGGTTTTATTGGAGCGGGTACTATTATTTTTCAAAAACAAATCGTGCGCGGACTTACTACCGCTGCCGGAATTTGGGCTACTTCGGGCATCGGTCTGGCCATTGGAGCCGGTATGTACTGGCTGGGAATCTCAGCAACAATCCTTACGCTGATTGGTCTTGAGGCACTTAGCTATCTTTTTAAAAGTATAGGTATGAAAAGTTCCATGGTAGAGTTCTCTACAGACAATAAAGAAACACTGAACCGTATGGCCAAAAAATTCAATTCCAAGGAATACAATATTGTTTCCTATCAATTGGACGAAAAGAGGTTGGGAGAAGTAACAACCTATTATGTTACAATGGTTATAAAATCTAAGAAATACAATGATGAAGGTATGTTACTGACATTATTACAAGATTTTAGCGATATTACCGTTCACAGGTTGGAGTAAGCTTTTCCGACTTGGTTCAAAAGCAGCGGGGGAGAGCTCTTATTGAAAGATTCTCTCCCCTGTGCTGTGATCATGCTTTTAATCGCATAACAAACATACTTCCTTCTCCCAGCTTACTGTCTACTGTAAGAGTACCATTATGGGCCTCGACAAAATCTCGGGAAATAGACAGGCCTAAACCGCTTCCTTGTACTTTAGTTCCGGGAACCCGGAAATAATGGTCAAAGATGCTTTTATGATAACGTGGATCAATCCCTTTCCCGAAATCCCGTACAAACATCTCAATGAATCCATCATCTGTTTGACGTGCCCCTATTACCACACGACCGTTTTCCGGTGAATACCGGATGGCATTGGAAAGAAGGTTGGTTAGAACCCAAGCTATCTTCTCACTGTCGACAAACAGTTTACCTATTTTGTCTTCAGGGTATTCCACTTCTATTTGAATATTAAATTTTTCAGCTTGTACACGATTGGCCTTTATTGCATATTCTATCAACTCTATAGGTTTGGTTATCTTAGGCTTCAACTGTAGTTTTCCTGATTCTACCTGGGTCATATTCAGCAACTCGCCGGTGATATTAAGCAGCCGTTCGCTATTTTCTTTGATACTGTTTGCCAAATCTTCCTGTTCTTCATTTAAAGCTCCGATACGCTGGTCTTCTAATAATTGCAGACTCATCATAATAGCCGAGATAGGAGTCTTCAATTCATGTGAGATTGTAGAGATAAACGTAGTCTTGGCCGAATCCAGTTCCTTAAATTCGGTTATATTCTTCAACATAATGACATATCCTTTTTTTTCCATAGTAACCCCATCTTTCCCTGGTTGGGAAATACTCATGTATTTTACTTGGAAAAAACTCTCTTTATTGTCCGCATAAATCTTCAGAGGTTCTTTCTTTTCTTTTTCCTTGTCTCTGACTGGTTCCCCAGGAATTTCCACCAATTCACGAATCAGGCGACGCAACAAATCATTGCGCAGGGAAATATCCTGTGCAGAGTGTTTAATAACTTCTTCACGCTTCAGGTTGATCACATTCAATGCTTCATCATTGATGAAAAGGATTTCCATATCATTATTTAAACCAATGATAGGCTCGTTGATACTGTTGATGATAGTCTCCATATATTTTTTAGATGCCATCATATCGGATAAAGCACTTGCATGATAATCTTCCAGACGTTTGGCCATGCGGTTGAAATTTTTAGATACTTCAGAAAATTCTTCACTATTGCTTAATTCCAAACGTTTTTTATAATTATGGTTCGCAATTTCCTGTATAGCGTTGGTCAATTCTTTAATAGGATTATCAATCGATGCAGGAAGACGCAGCCACATACCAATACCAATACATATACATGCGGCACCAACAACATATATCCACAATAAAGCCCGCTGTAATCCGGGACCTGCTGCCGGACTGTCAGGTTCCGTGGCGGTCAATATTTGCAAATTCACAACAGAAAGTACAACCAATAGTACAATCATTGCCACCAATACCCCTATGGCAAGGGTTAGTTTCGACTTTATATTCATAACTTTTATTTTTTATGCAAGTATAATCAAATCTATGTCTATTTCAGCTAAAGAGTTTAGAAATTTTCGATATTTGGAAAGACTGAATAATGCACCTGGCATTTTGAAAGTAGGATGCCCCATACAGACGGTTGTAATTCCACGTTGACGACAAGTTTTAATTATTTCTCCCATAATATCGGAAGATGAAACTTGGATAACTTCACCACCTAACTCGGTAACCAGTTTAAAATGGTTAAGTAAATGCCGCTGTGTTGCCAATGGAATACGTTCCGTACTCTCGGCAGGTGTCTGTACATAGAGGGCAAAAAAGACCGTATTGTACCGGGAAGCAAGCCGTGCCGCTTTACGGATAATATGTCGGGGAGTCCGTTCATTACTACTGATACATGCCAAAAACTTCTCGTGCCGGATGCCCTTTTCACCTGTTACAATTTCATTTTCAACTTTCTTCTCGACTCGAAAGGCCACTTCTTTTAGTGCCAGTTCACGTAACTGAAGAATATTCTCTGTCTTAAAAAAATTATTCAGTGCCAACTGAATCTTTTCAGGACGATAGATTTTCCCGGCTTTCAACCGGTTTATCAGTTCTTCGGCGGTAAGGTCTATATTTACCACTTCATCCGCATCCTGCAGCACCTTATCCGGAATCCGTTCTTTAACTTCTATACCTGCTATACCTTTTACGTCCTCATTCAAACTTTCTATATGCTGGATGTTAACTGCAGAAATTACGTTTATACCGGCATCCAACAATTCCATTACATCTTGCCAACGTTTCTCATTCCGGCTGCCCTCGATATTGGTATGTGCCAATTCATCTACTATAACTAGTTCGGGATGTAACTGAAGAATGGCATCAAGATCCATTTCTTCCACTTCCTTACCTTTGTAAAATATCTTTTTCCGAGAGATAACAGGCAATCCTTCCAACATAGCAACGGTTCCTGCACGTCCGTGCGTTTCAATATAACCTATCTGTACATCTACCCCGTTCTCCAACATTTCGTGAGCTTCTTGCAGCATACGATAACTCTTCCCTACACCGGCTATCATTCCGATATAGATTTTAAACTTTCCACGCCGTGAACGTTTAATCAAATCTAAAAAATGCTGTACACTTTCTTCTCTGTCTTCCATTTGTTACTTTATCATATTAGTGTAAATATAACAATTTTCCGTATATTTAATATCAGTCCTTTTATAACAGACAAAGAATATACCAATAAAACAAACGGCTTAGTTACAATGCCATAAGCGTGTCATTAAAAACTAAAGCTTACCAAAATGAAAAGGAACTCTTTCAAAATGAAACACTTTCTTAATCACTATAATTATTGCTGTTAGATCCCCTAGAATAGTTTATTCCTGCTTTTCTAGCTTGTGTATGTTGAAATTGGCGGGCTATTTTATATTCACGTTCTCCTTTTAGTAATCTGTATCCAGTTTGTTTAAACCAAAAGCTAATATTATTTTCTATACATTGCCGACGAATGTCCAATACCCAGTCATAATTACATATGCGCGCTTCTTTACCTGATTCTCCACCTACCACAATCTGTTCTACCCATGTACCAAGTTCTCCCTTGAAGTTTATAGCGGACAACAATGGTTCACAGATAATGATTTTATGCTTTACAGGAGCTGCTTTATAAAGAGGAAGACGGTAATCCACTCTTTCTTGATTTTCCATGGTGCAACAAATGGTAACATTATCATACCCGTCCCCCCAATCCGGAGGCAGACATTGGCTGAGCCGGTCTATACGTTTAGTTATAAACAAGAAATGAAGATCGTATCGTTCCCGCATCATTTTCCATGCTTCTATACGCCATTCATCGGCTTCTTCTATCAGAAAATCAGAGGTAAAACAAGTATAGACGAGATTTCCGGAAGGGATCTTGTAAGTCTTATCCTTTTTCCGCCTCACGGGCAGATTGAATTGTCCGGTTTTGGTTATTATGGAACTGTCTTTCCCATGTTTACTATCTCCGCGATATACATAACAATGCCGGCAACCTGTACTTAGCTTATGGCAGCCATGCCAAGGATTCCATAGAGAAGACTCCGGACTTATTCTATTTTCCATTCTGTTTGAATAAAATTTATCATTTTATTATTGTCTGCAAAGTTAGCTAAAGTCTTTTCATCATTTACATAATTCATTCCTGAATTTCTTCAAAAAGAATGGGAGTGTTATAGTTAATGCAAATGGATTAATGTACCTTTGCCGATATAATCAATTAAGCCACTAACAAGAATAAATTTTATAATGTAGAGTATAAAACAAAAAACTTATTATATGAACACAGACGATAGAAAATGGGAGATTATTGAAAGTGAATATCTTATCCGCCGCCCTTGGCTGACCGCACGCCGTGATCGGGTTAAATTACCTACAGGAGTTGAAATTCCTGAATATTATATTTTGGAATATCCTGATTGGGTAAATGTAATTGCTATCACCAAAGAGGGTAAATTCGTATTAGTACGCCAATACCGTCACGGAATAAAAGAAACACGTTATGAAATTTGTGCCGGAGTTTGTGAAACCGGAGAAGAACCTTTGCTTTCTGCCCAACGCGAATTGTACGAAGAAACAGGATATGGTAATGGAAATTGGACAAAACTTATGACCGTCTCTGCAAATGCCAGCACCATGACAAATATCACTCATTGTTATCTGGCTACGGAGGTAGAACGAATCTCCACCCAGCATTTGGAAGAAACTGAAGATTTGACAGTGCATTTGCTGAGTGAAGAAGAAATAAAAGCGTTGTTATTGAATGATGAAGTAAAACAATCATTGATGGCAGCACCGCTTTGGAAGTATTTTGCTTTATATTCTCATTCATAGTTCAATCACCCAAATACATTTTCAGGGAGGATTTTGCCCTCTCTGAAAATGTTTTTTGGCTTAAAGGATAAAGTAATCTAGAACCACTTTGCCCATAAAATATTGGAGTTCTCCGGAGAATTGATTTTGACAGGTTATTCTAAATGTCTTTTTATCTGTTCCTTATCATTTCAACAAAGGTAATTGATTTAACATTTCTTTAATTCTGATAGCAATCCGTGGCATCGGTTCGGCAACGGTTAGACCTACTATTTCTTTTTCTTTGGCAATATCATTAATAACGCGGACCACTTCTGCCAATTTCATTCCATCGGGAACTACCCCTACGGCTGCTATAATTTCGGCAGGGTCGAGCACATCCATATCAAAATGAATTAACACGCGGGATGCTCCACATGATTTTAACCATTCATATATAGCATTACTATTTTGTGCTACATCTTCCGGAGTAAGATGTTTTATACCATATTGTTTCTGGCGGACTTTTATTTCATCACGTTCCCAATCACGCAATCCTACGAGCAGAATCTTTGAGGGGGCTATTTGGGCCGGTAGCTTGGAAAGGATTTCCTTGTCGCCTTTCCCCATGCAGGCAGTAACAGCCATGGCATGGAATCCGCTGTACATATCTCCGGGAAGTGTTATATCAGGATGGGCATCAATCCAAATCATTGCCACATCATCTTTATATTTCTCTGCAAGGTAGGTAAACGGAACGACACTGACAGAACATTCTCCTCCAAGAGTTACTATTTTATCAGGATCACTGATACGCAACAAGTCAAGAGCAGCTTTAGTCTGTTTCACAATAATGTCGCGGTCTAGTACACCGTCCTTTTTTCTACGCTCTGTAATTTCTGTTGAAATGGGAACTGTCAGTGTTTCTTGACTGCTGTCGGGAGCCAAGAAGTTAAGCAATTCTGCCCCTAAGAAGTATCCCTTTGATGCTGCTTCGGGATCTTTTATTTCAGTAATCCACCGAGCAATATCACCTCCTTGCCATTGCGGATAAATCAAACGAATTGTTTTTGTTTTCTTTTCCATACTTTGATTATTAATTGAATTTTTCTGTTGTGCATTAATAGAAATCACATTAACAGCCAGTAATATTATCAGAGATAACCACTTTTTCATTATATCATTATTATATATCCCATTATTCCTATATCTGAATCTGTCTGCAAATTTATAATTACCCGATGGTTTGCGCAAGTAGGGATAAATTAATCAGTATATGAATAATTTATCCCTATAACATGAAAAGAGTAGAAGCTATTCTTTCCATGTTATTTCAATATGATTAATTTTGCAGAAAAAAGAAGATTTATGTACAGAAAGAAAATACCTTTTGATATAGACTGCGGTGTGAAAATAGCGATGGAAGTGATTGGTGGAAAATGGAAAAGCTGCATTATTCAAGAATTGGACAAAGACCCGAAGCGCCCGAGTGAACTTCATCGTTACTTTGATGATGCCAGCCCAAGGGTAATCAACCAACAACTGAAAGAACTGGAGATTCATGGCATGATACAGAAAAAGATTTTTTCGGAACTTCCTCCCCATACAGAATATTCCATTACAGAGCAAGGTAGAACACTGCTTCCCATTATTGAACAATTAGAAAAATGGGGAGATGGATTCCGACCGCAAATGAAGAAAATATTAGGAATGGAAGACTAAGTTCAACAAGATATGATTCTTTATCAATTCGGTTTTCTGATTGAAAATGAATTACTTTGTCAATTAGAAAACGTTTTAAAAAGAGGGTAATTAAAACTATTATCATAAAACAATTTAAAGCCTTATGGGCTGTAAAATTCCATTCATTAAAACGCCCACAAGAATATGCTTTGCTGCTCAATGTCTCATCTGTTTATCTGAATGAGGCGGTGAAAAAGACGACTGGGTATAAGTGCCTATGTACTGAAAAGCGCTTTAATGGAAATGCTTGATATATAAAAAAGCGAGTGCAGATACTCCTTGAACAGAATGTCTGCACTACTTGAATATGTTTTAGAAGGTCACTTTACTCTTCTTTCCACTAACCTTGAAAGGGATTTATTTTCTTTGCTATAAAAAATGCATATCCATAGTATTCTTTATACTTACTATATAATTCAGCTTCATGGCAGATGGATGCCATCAGTTTTTCAGCTGTTTTATTCCCTGCATACTTCTTGATAAACATTTCTTTGGCTTTGGCCTGCGGAACATAATAATGTTCTGTCCAGCAATTCTCCGGAAGAATGAACGTAGCAACGGGAATATATCCCGCTTTTTGTATTTGTACTACTTTATTAGGAATTGTATCTATTTCCGTGTAAGCATTCATCCAGAAATCATGAATCTCTGCCGGACGGTGATCGGTAAACCAGACACTTTCAGAAACGGCAAGGTATCCTCCCGGTTTCAAATAATTGCGCCACTCGTTCAATCCTCGTTCAAAACCGATATTATAAATAGCTCCTTCCGACCAAATCAAGTCTAGGGATTCTTTTTCAAAAGAAAGGGCATCCATTGAGCCGACTACACCTTTTACTCTATCTTGTAAATTTAACTTTTCGGCATTCCTGTTGAAGCATTCAATAAATTCCGGAAAGAAGTCGAGTCCTGTAATACTTCCCGGTGTATGTTGTGCCAATACCATTGTCTGACCTCCTGTCCCACAACCGAGATCGGCGATAAGGGATTGAACAGTGAGATTATTTATAAAGCTTAGTGCTTTTAAGGTTGCTTCGGGACTTCCGGGACCTTGCCGGTTTGTATTTAAAAAGAAATCACAGATTAAATTTACGTCGAACTCTTGGATTGTATTATGATTATTATCGTTATTCATTATTGTAAAACATTGAGGCATACAATCCCATTATTTGTATGCGGATTAAAAGATCAATTATAAATAATATAAAATTGCTCTCAAAAGACATTCTGAGAGTAAAAACGACTGGACAATCTATTCTATAAAAACAGATTGTTTACGACACCAAATCCGATATATGAGTTTTTAACATATTGCAAAGATACATTTATTTTATTGAATTGTAAATAGATTATTCATAAAAAGAATTATTCTTCTGTCCGATTCATTGAAAGTGATAGAAAATAATGTTTAAATTTAGTAAGGATTTGATCGTTTCCACTCTTTTAAAACCCTATTTTACGTTTCAAATAAATCATATCTTTTAGTAAAACCCCATTGTCAATGATAGGATGATCGTAATTCTCCGTGAAAAAATCTTTTATACAATGAGAATATTCAAAACCGCAACTTTTATAAAATGCAAGAGTGCCGGGAACGTCTCCCGTTCCCACCATCATCTGAGTATATTCTTTTGAGTAATGGTTTATCAGGTAATTTATTAGTTTTCTACCATATCCTTGTCGTTGGGCACTAGGGGTAACCGCTATATTCTTCAATTCACAAATTTTCGGACCTTCTTTTGTTACAACACAAACAGCTTTTATCCCGTTATCTTCCAATACAAACAAGTCACCGCGCTCCAAATATCGGTCTATCATTATTTCCTGTTCATCCCCAAGCAATAATAAATCCAGATATTGCTTTTTATTTCTAGATATTTTAACGATGTGATAATCCATAATATTATATTTATGACATTCTTGTCTTTATTTTCATAGACAGTACAAAATAGCACTATTTTAACGATTCCTGGCATATCGGTAAATAGCAGCCGAAATATCAGAGATGATCTTAGTATTCGTTTCCATATTTTCTTTTGAGTCTTTGACAAATACGGCTACTACGTATCGGTTCCCATCAGGTAGAATTACAAAACCAATGTCATTGATGCCAATGTATTCCCCCCGTTCATTCTTATCGGAAGTTCCTGTCTTATGTCCTATCTTGACTTCACTTTCGGGAAGGGGAGCAGGTAGTCTGTCTTTACCTGTCTCACACTCTATCATAATATGTTTTAGAAAATTTGTATATTCATTTTTCATGGAATCTTGAGTCATAAAAAGTTCCAATAGATTGGCTGCTTCCATTGGTGTTGTCCAGTTTTTGTAACAATCATCCATGTCTTGATGCATCTCATCTTCGGTAGTAGTTATAGAAACATCGTTTATTCCCAATGAATGAATGTATTCATCCACCACGTTTACACCACCTATATAATCGAATAAAATATCACAGGCTACATTGTCACTTAACTGCATTGTATAAGCTAAAAGTTCACTAATCGGAAGTTCCAAATTACCTTGGGGATATTTATCACGCAAAGGGCTGTATGTATCCGGTTTGAAATACCTTTTATCAAGATATAGGGAAGTGGAAAGTGGAATATGCCGTTTTTGCAGGTAATCACATACAGCCAATGCCTGATGAAACTTATAAACGCTCATCATGGGATATTTTTCGGCATTATTTATGGCCAGCGTATCTTCTCCATCCAGTATCAAAGCCACTCCTATAGTTGCTTTCTTATCTTTAATAATATGTCGAATTTCTGTTTTTAATGTTTTCAATGAATCTTGGGATTTATTCTGAACACATCCGCCAGACAACACACACCATATACATATAATAATATATGGACATCCGTTTTTTACTAAAGACTGCAAGATTAACCTTTGGCTCCGTTTTTTTGTTATACGCATTTTCCTGATTTTAATTGTACAAAGATACTGGATTATCAGTCCTTCTCCAAATTTTTCCTTATTTAAAGATTAGCCTTTTATCTTCTTCCGCAAATAACACAGCAGTATTTACCAGTGCCAGATGAGAATAAGCTTGTGGGAAATTACCCAGTTGTTCTTTTGTTTCGAAATCAATATCTTCACTGAACAGACCCAAATGGTTTGAATATTGCAAAATTTCATCGAACAAACAGCGTGCTTCGTCTTTTTCCCCGATGACATAAAGTGCACGGATCAGCCAGAAAGTACAGATGGTAAAGGCCGAAGAAGGACAGCCAAAATCATCATGAGTATTATAACGGTACATCAACCCTTTGTGTAACAGGGATTTCTTGACGGCTTTCACTGTTTTATGATAACGAATATCATCAGCATCTATAAATCCATAAGGTTCCATTAACAGTAAAGAAGAATCCAAATCCAGATTGCCGTATGCTTGTGAAAAACTTTGTATTTCTTCCTTCCAGCCGTTTCTCATAACATCAGCTTTAATTGCATCAGCTTCTTCTTCCCAACGTCGGCTATTCTCATATTTATTCAGAATACGAGCTATGCGGGCTCCTCTGTCCAAAGCAACCCAACACATCACTTTGGACGAAACGAAATGCTGTCCTTCACCCCGTATCTCCCAAATTCCTTTATCAGGCTTTCTCCAATCTTCCACCACAGTCATCATAATGCTTTTCACCATTTCCCACATATCTTCTATTTCATCCAATGTACCTGGCATCAACCGGTAATATTGGTAAATCAAATCCATCAAATAGCCGAACGAATCATTCTGCCTTTGATGATAAGCATCATTGCCGATACGCACCGGTTTGGAGTTTTTATATCCTGAAAGATGGTCGAGTATAACTTCAGTCAATTTCCTTTCCCCACGAATGCCATACATTATTTGATAAGTGTCATGCTCGGCAACAAAAGTAGATTGTATGAATTTCATGAATTTGCGGGCTGCATCGGCATGACCTATTTTGAAAAGGGTCTCTATGGACATGGAGGCATCTCGCAACCAACAAAAACGGTAATCCCAATTGCGTACTTCTCCCACAGCTTCGGGCAGGCTGGTAGTAAGAGAGGCTAATACCGCGCCATTATAAAAGGACATCATCTTCAGGGTGAGTAAGCTACGCTCTATTATATCGTTGTAAATAGTGAACTTTCTTGTACGATCCGTCCAGTTCAACCAATAAACCAACGTGCGGCAATACTCCAGTTTCTCACGCTCTATATCAACAGGAATCACCTTTTCATTGTATGAAAGAAGAAAAAATTCATCTTTCTCTAATATAAATTCCTGATGGTTTACAATACCTTGCAACGGCAAAGAGGAATACAGATATTGTCTGTCCTTGTTGTTAGAAGAAGAATAGGTTTCAATATACCGGGAAGTTACATTAAAAAACGCTTTTCCACGAGCATAATCGGGAGCCGGATGGTAATTGACTTTAATGCGAGGACGACCTTTAATCCAGCGGATATAACGATAGACCTCAGCTGGACGATAATATTCCTTATTATCATATAACTCATAACAAGGCATAAAGTCGACTACCGCAAATTCGTCTTGTTCTGACACAAAAGTAGTGGAAAGAATATTGGTATGGGGAACATACGATTGGATGGTGTGATAGTCTTCTGAAACTTCAAAACCAAAAGTCCCGCCTTTTTCACGATCTAGAAGAGCTGCAAAAATAGAAGGTGAATCAAAATTTGGAAAACATAGCCATTCAATACTTCCTTTTTCGGAAATCAGTGCGGCTGTGCAGCAATTACCGATTACACCGTAATTCAAATTATCCATGGTTATTTTTTTTGTAATGTTAGTGGTTTATTATCCGTTTAAAAAAATCTATAGCCGATGATAACTGCCCTTTCAAACCACTTTTCAAGGCTGCTTTCACCATGCCTTCATCTGTCAGCCGTTGTAAAAACGGCAAGGTGTCTGTCTGTACGGGCAGATTGTAACGTGCACTCTCGGATGCTGTACCAATCTTTACAGTCACAGCAGTAACAGGTACGGCTTTAAACATATCATCATCCGTAGTATCATCTCCTATTGCCAAGATAAAATCATATCGGGTGGCAAGCAAAAGCCTGTTTACTTCTGAACCTTTGGTAAATTCGGGAGATTTTATTTCTATTACCTTATTACCCTGCATGATTTGCAAATTCTGTTTCAAGCAAATAGATATCAAGGAATTGACCAACTGTTGCGCACGTAATCTGCCCAACCATGCATCGGCCTCACGATAATGCCAGGCAAGTGCCGTTTCTTTGACTTCAAGATGGGAGCGAGGAGTCTTGCTGACAAATAATTTTAATATAGAAAGCAATCCGGGGCTCCATTCCTGCCCGTGTACATTCTTGTGCCATACACCATTCTCTTTATAAAAGGCCCCATGTTCGGCTGCAAAGGAAAGAGGCAGTGCACCCAACCACTTCTCTAAAGTAAAATGGTCACGTCCGCTGTTTATTACCACATGATTCAAGGGGTCGGCGGTCAGTTTCTGCAATGTATCCAGCAATTGTGGAGTAGGAGAGGCATCTTCCGGCCTTTTCTGAAAAGGGACCAGTGTCCCGTCATAATCCAACAAAATCAAACGCTTTTTAGCATGTAAGTATTGATGCTGAATTTCCTGCATATTCTGTGATCCTATCTTCTTAAAAAGCATGGTTTTGTTTTTGTGTGCCACTTCCTGCCATTCATTTACAAAATCGGCAGCCCATTTATTGACAGTCTGTACGGATACAATAGACTGCATACGGTGCATCCGTTCTTTCTGTTCTTCAAACGGCATTTCCAATGCCCGGCAAATGGCATTTTCTATCTGCTCCGTATCATTGGGATTAACCAGCAAGGCGTCGGTCAGTTCCACAGCGGCACCAGCCATTTCACTTAAAACCAATACACCGGGATTGTCTTGCTTGACAGCAACATACTCTTTGGCAACCAAGTTCATTCCGTCACGCAAAGGAGTTACTAATGCAATATCAGCTATAAAATACATAGCAGCCAATTCTTCGAATGAAAAACCATGATAAAAATAGCAGACCGGAGTCCAGTTCATTGTAGAATATCGTCCGTTGATAGAACCTATTTCCTCGTCAATCCGGGTTTTCAATTCGGCATAACTGCCTACATGATCACGTGAAGGAACTATGACCATAGCCAGTGTTACCTTGCCATGATATTCGGGATGGTGTTCCAAAAAAGAGGCAAATCCATAAAGGCGGTGCAAAATACCTTTACTATAATCCAAACGGTCTACCGATAGGATAAGTTTATGTTTGCCAAACAAGAGACGGGTTCGTTCTATAGCCTTCCAAACATTTTTTTGTTGTGACACATTGTGGTAAAGGTCATAATTTATCCCCATCGGAAGTGCATCAACGCGCACAATGCGACTGCCTATCCGGGTTTCATCCAAACTGAAATCTATATGGAGTACCCGTTCGGCCGCACTGATGAAATGACGCATATAGTCATGTGTATGAAATGCGATAAAATCGGCTCCTAACAATCCTTTCAGTATTTCGGCACGTTCAGGTAGAATTCGGAATAACTCATAAGATGGAAATGGAATATGATGGAAATAACCGATATGCAACTGGGGAAGCTCTTGGCGAAGCATTTCCGGAAGTAACATCAACTGATAATCTTGTACCCAGACCCAATCATCCGGTTCCACAAGGCGGATAATTTCCCGACAAAACAAAGCGTTAACCTCTTGGTAAGATTGCCAGAAACTTTTTCTATATAATGTATAGGCAAAGAAATAGTGACATAAAGGCCACAGGGTACTGTTACTGTATCCCTCATAATAGTTCTTATATTGCTCATCGGATAAAAATATGGGATGGAGATTCATTTCCTCCAACCGGTGACAGATATCCTGTTTTTCTTCCTCTTTGTCTGTACAGATTCCGGGCCACCCCACCCAATGTTTCTCGTAATTGCCCTGTAGGGAATTTAGTCCCGTTGTCAGACCTCCTTCACTACGTGAGAAAACAAAGGTATCTTTTTCTGCGACAGCCTTCACGGGCAGTCTGTTTGATATGATATACAATTTCATTTTTATATAATTCTTTTTTTCAATTAGATGACAAAAGTCATACCACTAATTTAAACATCTTATTATCAACATGATATATGTTTATTGATTAGTTTATACTTTTTCAATATGAAAGCCTTTTTTCTAAAATGGGAAATGAAATAGCTGAAAGATAAAAGTGCAATTTTTGTAATGGCATCGATTTTGATTTATATGGAGTATAACGCTATCGACTTATAGAAAAGGTAGCGAGCAAACAATAAGAAATAACTGATTAACAAACTAATAAAGATGAAACTAGTAAAAACATAGCTTTCCAATATGGAAATTTGCCTGTTAAAATGAAAAAGAAACTCCAAAAGAATAAAATGCAATAAAAAAATGAAAGTATATAATTTAGAAAATATTAAATCTGCCACCGAACTGAAACATTGGACTGAAGTAATTAACATGAACGAACGTTCTATTATAGTGCTCGACACTTTTACCAGCATTGCCCAAAAGCTGCAAGCTGTTTCTATTTCTTTATTCCATGTCGATATCGAAGAGGTTATGAGTCAATTGCAGGATTTTGAGAATGATTGTAGAAATTGGCTGGACAATCTTCTTTCCTCCGAAATACAGAAAGCAGAAGCTGCCAAAGAAATAAAAGTACACATCGATCAAATTTCCCGTTTATGTAATGAAAATCTGAACATCATTGACGATCATGAGATCATGGCTCACGGAGCAATGATATCCTCTCTTATTCTGTCACATTATTTAGAAGAATGTACAAAAAAGAACTTCATCTTGAACTCATGTCATTTCATGCGACTAGGGCTTGATCGAAAACCGGATATAAAGTATGTGAAAAAGAATGTAGAAGAACTGATGAAAGACTGTCCCGATGTTCACATTCTTATTACCCAAAGCCGTTTGTGTAAAAATGTATATGATGAAGTGGATTTCTTCCCACAAATAGGAAATGAGTATTATGCCACTGTTATCGGGGCTGTATTCCATGCGGATGAAATTATAACATCCTTACATTCTGATGAAATTTGTTTCCGAGGTATGGAACATACTCGAACTCTTACATACGGTGAAGCCGAGAATTTTATTGATAGCGGCATTGCATTGCTTCATCCGGAATGTATTCCGCTGGCGCGCACCGCCGGTATGGCTATTGTATTGATAAAAACACCGAAAGATACATTACGAATATCATCAGAAAAAACAGGAACAAAAGTAAAAGCTGCTGTTTCACGCAGAGGTGTGGTCTTTGTCAAACTTCGTTCGTTGGGGATTCTTACTTCTTATCTATTTATTGGAAAAGTATTTGATGTGTTCGAGAAATATAAGGTTCCTGTCTATTTAGCGACTTCCTCTAATGTAAGTGTTTCATTGGCTGTGAAATGTAGCAACGACACATTACGCCTGATATATCGTGAATTACATAAGTATGCGGAAATAGGAATGGAAACAGAAATGTCTGTGGTCAGCGTTATTGGAGATCTAAATTGGGAAAAGCATACAGGGTTGGAAGCCAGAATTATAGAAACACTGAAAGAAATGCCGGTATGCATGATCTCATACGGTAGCAGCACTCACAATCTTTCAGTGCTGGTACGGGAACAAGATAGAGAAAGGCATTAGTGACACTGTGCAAAGCCTTTCTAGATATTCCATCAGAGAAATTTGATGTAATAAAGCAAACTCAATTACAAGACTCTTTTGTTATGTGACCTTCCTGAGTAAACAGAAGCAACAATTCGTCCGACAAGGTATTTGTTGCTTTTGTTTTTGATTAAATAAAACATTATTTTATCCTTATAGCGATTTGTACTTTATTGCCAATTCTATCACCTAAATTGTTATCCATACAAAAATCTGACTTATGAATTTAATAGAATTCTTTCCCTTATAAACAAAAATAGACATATAGTTGATTATCAGTCCTGAATAACCTTTTAAAATAGTTGCTGTTATCCATTCTTAACTTTAGCACAGAACAGGAAATAATAAAATGGATTTAAAGCAAACAAAGAACATCTCTGTTAAAATACTTTTTGTATATTTGCAACAATATGTTTTATCGTTAAAATAGTTGCAACAGAAATAATACACATAAAAGAAAAACAGAGCAAATAGAAAATGAAGCGAGTTATTAACCTGGACAATTGGAATAGAAAAGAGCATTTTAAATTCTTCTCGGCTCTCGATGACCCTTTTTGGGGAATTACTACGACTGTTGATTTCACAAGCGTATATCAACAAAGTAAAAATATGGAGGTTTCTTTTTTTCTTTATTCTGTGTACTTCCTATTGAAATGTATCAATGCAACTACTGCATTCAAATTACGTATAGAAAACGGAGAAGTAGTAGAATATGATAAAATCAATATTTCGCCCACTATCGGAAGAGAGGACGGAACTTTTGGCTTTGGATTTTTTGAGTATGACACAGATCTTTCCTTATTTATTGAAAATGCAGAAAAGGAAATACATAGAGTAAAAAACAGTGCCGGACTTTCTTTTTCCAAGGACACTGCAAGAGCAGATGTCATCCGTTATTCGGCTCTGCCTTGGTTTGCCTTTTCCGAGATGAAACATGCCGGTTCAATTCAAACAGGAGATTCTATACCCAAAATTTCCACAGGTAAGCTGATACAAGAAAAAAAGAAACTTTTGCTCCCTATATCCATCAGTGTCCACCATGGCTTGGTGGATGGACGAAATGTTGCCGAATTTATACAGAACTTAAAAGACGGACAAAACAATACATTATGATATGATTGCTCCCTCTTCCTATTCTAATAATAAAACATGAAAAATAAAATAGAATTTATCGCTTTTGATGCCGATGACACTCTTTGGGAAAATGAACTTTATTTTCAAGAGTTGGAACACAAATTTTGTCATCTTCTGAGGAAATATTTACCAGCTCCTTCCATATCAGAAGAACTGTTCAAAACAGAAATAAAAAATCTGCATATCTATGGTTATGGACTGAAAGGAATGCTGCTTTGCATGATTGAAACCATTTGCAAAGTTACTAATGGAGAAGGAGATCTCAATCTCGTAAAAGAAATCCTCCGATCAGGCCAGGAACTTCTGCAAAGGCCAATCATATTATTGGACGGTGTGCAAGAAGTCATATCAGCCTTGTGCGAAAATTATAAATTAGTATTGGCCACCAAAGGTGATCTGTTCGATCAAAAAAGAAAGATTTCTGCGTCCGGACTACAAGAATGTTTTTGCCACATAGAAATAATGAGCGACAAGAAGAATGCGGATTATAAAAGATTGCTTGATAATTTAGGGTGTAAGGCAGAAAATTTACTGATGATAGGAAACTCAATAAAGTCAGATATTATTCCCATATTGGAACTCGGAGGTTATGCAGCCTATGTACCTCATCATATCACTTGGGCACACGAACAATGTGAAGGAGAAGTAACGCACTCCCACTTTATTAAGTTGAATAACATTAAAGAGATACAAAACTATCTTTAGTTTTTGCCATATTCCATTCTCCACGTGGCAACTCTTTGAACAAAAATACCACATCTGGCAAGAATCAAAAAAAGATAAGTCACTCTAATACAACAAAAAGGAGAAATGCTTTGCATTTCTCCTTTTCATCAAAAAAATCACACATTTAAAACCCAATACTTAATCCGGCTATCAGATAAGTTTTGTCAAATGAGGGCGAAACAATAGCCTGTACAAACAAAGGCAAAGAAAAATTATCTGTAATATTAATGTTCTTGGAAGCTTTTAAAGCAATATCTGTAAAAGCAGCACCATCAGCATCATACATTCCTTTCCAAGGAGTGAAACCAACGGAAGGAGTGAGCGTAATTTCTGCCGGGCAAGCAATATTATAAGAAGCATTGATATAAGTGGAATAAGCACGATCACCGTCTTTGTTATCGTCTCCTCCCGCAAACATAGTAGACCAACTCAAGGTCAGAGGAAAGTTCTCGCCGAAATTATAAGCTAATGTTCCTTCAAAATGATGATCATGTTTATAATCCCCGTAGGGCATGGTGATGCCATTCCACCAATAGTCGGTTACTGTAATACCTAAACCGCCAATAGTATAGCTTAAATTGATGTCAAACTCTTGTGCACCGTCTGTCTTGGTCAGGCTCTGACTCCCCCAAGCAGATAAAGAAAGGTTGCCGTAAGATAATCCTAATGTAGGCTGTACAGAAAATCCTGAATTCTGGTAAGCGCCACGCCAAATGTAATCACTTACAAAATCTGCCTTAGCCGTTACGTTAAATTCTTGTGCTTTTATCACTCCAGGCAACAGTAAAGCCAGCACCAAGACCACTTTTTTCAAATTCCTTTTCATCTTAAAAAATTAAACTAATTAATATTCATGTTTTACATATTTCTACTATTTCCTTCTTATTGTCTGAAAGGAAATATCCATTTTGAGTTTTTCTGAATCAAGATGCATCATTCAATGGTGATGCACGTCAAAGATCAAGAATCCATGTTATCAAAGCAAAGAACAATACAATGATAGCCACAGCTTCTAGAGCCGACAGGCTCTCGGTATCCAGGAAACTTCTCTTTTTCATGACGCACATCTTCCTAATTTAATGACTATATATTTTTATTATTTTGCCTTTTCTAAAGCAGCATTCAGTTTTAACACATTCACCTTCTCTGTACCGAACATGCCCATAAACGGTTTTTCCACAGCTTTATCTACAATAGCTTTTACAGTTTCCTCACTCATTCCGCGAGCTTTAGCCACACGTTGTACCTGTACGTATGCGCAGGCCGGAGTGATGTCAGGATCCAATCCGGAACCGCTGGCTGTTACCATTTCGGCAGGTACTTCCTTACGGTTCAAGTAAGGATGATGCTTTAAAAATGTATCAATCCGAGCTTCTACTTCAGCCAGATACTCCTCATTGGTAGGACCTTTATTGCTACCGGCCGAACTAGCCGCATCATAACCTTCACCAGCACATGAAGGACGTCCCCAGAAATAGATATCTTCTGTAAATAATTGTCCCACATTGGCTGCACCTACCACTTTTCCGTTAAGTTCCACAACCTCGGCATTGCCGGAATTAGGTCCGGCAAATTGAGCGAAAATCCATAAGACTAGTATATAGCATACTGAGAAAAACACACAAAAGACTAAAGTAAGTCTGAATGACTTTATAAAATTTTTCATTGTTATTTACTTGTTAAAAGAATAATCCTACTACTAAATCTATTAATTTAATACCCACAAAAGGAGCAATAACACCACCTATGCCATATATCAAAAGATTACGACGAAGCAAGGCGGAAGCTCCTATCGGTTTGTATTGAACTCCTTTCAATGCCAGCGGAATCAGAATAGGAATAATGATGGCATTGAATATAACTGCAGATAAGATAGCACTCTCAGGGCTATGCAACCCCATAATATTCAATGCAGCCAGTTCTGGAATGGAAAGCATGAACAATGCAGGAACAATGGCAAAATATTTGGCCACATCATTGGCTATGGAGAAAGTGGTCAGTGTACCACGTGTCATCAGCAATTGTTTACCTATCTCAACAATTTCTATCAGCTTGGTAGGATCATTATCCAAATCCACCATATTCCCTGCTTCCTTGGCAGCCTGTGTACCGCTATTCATGGCAACCCCCACATTAGCTTGGGCAAGGGCAGGAGCATCATTTGTTCCGTCACCCATCATGGCAACCAGTTTGCCGGCAGCCTGCTCTTTCTTGATATACTCCATCTTATCCTCCGGTTTAGCTTCGGCTATGAAGTCGTCTACTCCGGCTTTCTCTGCAATATATTTGGCGGTCAAAGGGTTATCTCCCGTCACCATGACTGTTTTTACCCCCATCTTGCGTAAACGTTCAAAACGTTCCTGAATACCCGGTTTTATGATATCCTGCAATTCTATAACTCCGGCAATTTTCTTATTGACACTCACCACCAATGGAGTACCTCCATTACTTGTAATGGTTTGAATGATATCTTCCGTTTCTTTTGGGAAAGGGTTTCCGGCAGACAAAGCTATCTTGCGGATAGCATCAAATGCACCTTTACGGATTTCTGTTCCATCCTTCAAGTTAATACCCGAGCATTTGGTTTCGGCGGTAAATTTTATCATATGAGCACCATCGGTATTCAAATTACGCATCCGTAAACCCGATTCACGTCCCAGTTCAATAATAGATTTACCTTCCGGAGTATCATCAGATACAGATGAGAGTAGGCAGGCTTCGATGAAAGCATGTTCATCCACTCCCTGAGCCGGATAAAAACGAGTAGCTTTACGGTTTCCTATAGTTATTGTTCCTGTTTTATCAAGAAGCAAAGTATCTATATCTCCGGCTGTTTCCACTGCTTTACCCGATTTGGTTATGACGTTGGCACGCAGAGCACGATCCATCCCGGCGATACCGATAGCCGAAAGCAATCCTCCGATAGTGGTAGGAATGAGGCAGACAAACAAGGACAGAAAAGAAGCAATGGTAATGACAGTTCCCGTATAATCGGCAAACGGTTTAAGGGTGATACACACAATGACAAAGACCAATGTAAATGCTGCCAACAGGATAGTCAATGCAATTTCATTCGGTGTTTTCTGGCGGGATGCGCCTTCCACCAATGCAATCATCTTATCCAAGAAACTTTCACCCGGCTGGGTGCTTACCATTACTTTTATCTGATCGGACAATACTTTTGTACCTCCTGTTACTGAACTCTTGTCACCGCCTGCTTCACGGATTACAGGAGCGGATTCGCCTGTGATGGCACTTTCGTCAATAGACGCCAGTCCTTCGATGATCTCGCCATCGGCAGGAATAACATCTCCTGCCTCACATACAAAAATATCACCTTTCTTTAACTGGGAACTACTGACTGTTTTCAAAGTCCCGTTCACAATCAATTTGGCAGGGGTCTCCTCACGAGTCTTCCTCAGGCTATCGGCTTGTGCTTTTCCGCGCGCTTCGGCAATAGCTTCAGCAAAATTAGCAAATAACAAGGTGATGAACAGAATTACGAAAACCCATAAATTATAAATAAATGAGCCTTGTGAATCATTAACGATAGAGTAGAGCATCACCAAGAACATAATAGCTGTACAAACCTCTACCGTGAACATAATCGGATTCTTAATCATCACTCGCGGATTCAACTTCACGAATGATTGTTTTATGCTGTCAATAACTTGCTCCTTCTGAAATAAAGAAGCTGATTTATTATCTTTCATATCTTCTATTAATATCGTTGTCTGTTATCAGAATTATAAACTCAAGTGCTCGGCAATAGTGCTTAATGCATGTACCGGGAAGAATGATAGTGCGGCAACAATAAAAATAACCGCAAATGTCATCACACCGAATGTCACTGTATCGGTTTGCAATGTGCCGGCGCTTTCGGGAATAAATTTTTTCTTAGCCAGAATACCTGCTATGGCCACTTGACCTACAATCGGGACAAAACGTCCTAATATCAGCACAATACCACAAGAGTAGTTCCAAAACCATGTGTTATCACCCAGTCCTTCAAAACCGGAACCATTATTGGCGGCACACGAGGTGTATTCATAAAGCATTTCACTCAGACCATGATATCCGGGATTGTTCAACCAGCCACCTTCACTTTCCACAAATGCAGGCGCATGAACAAACAGATAAGCAGCCAATGCTGTACCAACTAAAATGATAAACGGATGAAGTAGTGCTACAATGGAAGCAATCTTCATTTCACGTGCTTCTACTTTATGACCAAGAAACTCCGGTGTACGGCCTACCATCAACCCACTGATGAACACGGCGATAATAATAAATGTAAAGTAGTTCATCCATCCCACACCTACACCGCCAAACCATGTGTTGATCTGCATGTTCAGCATTTCCATCATACCCGAAAGCGGCATTGTTGAATCGTGCATACCATTGACAGAACCATTGGAAGTAACCGTAGTAGTAATACTCCACAAAGCAGTGGCGGCCGAGCCCAAACGTATTTCTTTACCTTCCATCGCGCCATTATCCTGCGCTATCCCCATCTCATCAATACGTGGATTACCACCCATCTCCTGACTGACATTGATACAAACTCCTACCAGATAAGCAAACAGCATGACACCATATATACTATAACCCAATTTTTTACGTTTCAGATAGAAACCGAATGCAAATGCCATCGCCATAGGTATGATAAGGATAGACCAACATTCCACCATATTAGCAAAATAGGTAGGGTTCTCCAAGGGATGAGAAGAGTTTACACCAAAATAACCACCCCCATTAGTACCCAATTGTTTGATAGGGACAATAGCCGCCGTAGGGCCTTGTGATACATATTGTGTAGTTCCTTCCATGGTGGTCACCTTCATTTTTCCGTCAAAGCCCATCGGAGTGCCTTGCACAATCAGGATAAAACCTACGATCAATGAAAGAGGCAACAGGACACGGGTACAACTTAATACCAAATAGTTCCAGAAATTGCCAATAGTCTGAGTAGTCTTTGCAGCCAGCGCTTTCATTATACCTGCCATGGCAGCCATACCGGTAGCGGCAGTAATAAACTGAAAGAGCATGATGACGAATAGCTGAGTAAAATAAGTCAGCCCACTTTCACCGCTATAATGTTGCAAGTTACAGTTCACCATGAAACTGATACAAGTATTGAATGCCTGATGCGCAGTCTGACCGGCATTTCCATCCGGGTTAAGCGGCAGCACACCTTGTGTAACCAACAGTACCATCCCCCAAAGGAACCAAAATAGATTTACCACCAGCAAGGCTCTCAAAAACTGTTTCCAGTTCATCTCCTCATTGGGATTGATACCACTCAGTTTGAACATAACCCGTTCAACGGGCTTCATAAAATCCGACCAAGTCTTTTCACCTTTATAAACTTTAGCGATATATTTGCCCAAAGGATAGCTAAGCACTATCAATAAGACAATTTGCGCTATAACACCTAAAACTTCAGTATTCATAACTCTTTATTTCTTAACTTACTTTTTTAAAACTTCTCCGGCTTGATAAGAACATACATCATATAGCCGAACATAATCAAACTAACTACAAATAATGCTGTGTACATAACTTGTTTCTCCTTTCTTTTTTTAGATCTTCTCGAACCAGTCTATACATTTAAAGAAAAGCCAAAAGCAAGCTATGCCGCTCAAGGTACAAACCGCAAATCCGATTGAAAATAAATCCATAATTCCTTTTTTTAAATTAATACTATTGTTAACTGCCACGCTATATGCCAATAGTGTGCCATTACTGGCAAACAGGAGATAAGTAATTGATTTATATACAGATATAACAACAAGAAAAAAGAGGGAGCAAAAGAAGATCTTTTCAAAATGAAAAGGGAAGGATATCAAAACAGGAGAATAATTGATTTATTTGCTGCCAAACTGCATAATTCCCCAATTTATTATATAGCTTTGTATAGAGGTTTTAATACAGAAAAACAGAAAGGAAAAATGAAAAAGATAAATGTTACCGTAGCCGATATCACTACTTTAAAAGTCGACGCCATTGTAAATGCAGCCAACAGTTCGTTGCTGGGTGGTGGCGGTGTAGATGGAGCTATCCATCGGGCTGCAGGTCCGGCGTTGTTAGCGGAATGCAAAACATTGGGCGGTTGTCCGACAGGGGAAAGCAAGATAACCGATGCATACAACCTGCCATGCAGGAAAGTAATTCATACTGTAGGGCCCGTATGGCATGGGGGAACGCATGGAGAAGCCGAAAAACTTGCATCATGTTATCGTACCAGTTTTATACTAGCGAGAGAAAACGGCATCCAAAGCATTGCATTCCCCTGTATCAGTACCGGCGTATATCATTATCCCAAGGAAGAAGCGGCACGTATCGCATTGAATGCCATCGGGGAAGAAATGGCACATGGCTATGAAGGAGAAGTGATTGTATGCTGTTTCTCGGAAGAAGATGCTGAAGTATATCGAGAGCTCCTGTCTTGCTGAGGAAAGCCACGGGGGATTTCTAAAATCCGTACTATACCGATTCCATTTCCATCTTTGCTGAAACTGTGACGGACAGAAGAGTGTAGTAAGTGTTCCAGCTTGTGAAACGCTACCGTATGGTCTTTCATACCTGATACTAAGCTCTTTCTTCCTTATGGTTAAGCCCATTCTTACGGTTACATACTATAGTCGCCGGCATCGCTCCGTACAGTCCACTGCAATGGACTGTACGGACTGCCCCGGTGGACTGTACAGTCCACCGGAAGAAACTGTAGCAGCAAACCATAAGAGTGGGCTTAGCCATAAGGAGGAAACGGCTTAATCAATGGTACTCAATAACTAAATACCGTATTCCTCTATTTTTCTATATAAAGTAGTCAAACCTATTTTCAATAAACGTGAAGCCTCAGTCTTGTTTCCTTTAGTATGTTGCAGAACTTTAGCAATATGACGTTTTTCCATAGCGGCCAGTTCAAACTCCGAATAATTCTTGCCGGAATAATCTTCCTGTCGGGTATTCTGTATTTCAATAGGAAGATCTTGTAAGGTAAGCTGTTTGTCGCAGACAATCATGCTGCGTTCTATCACGTTTCGCAATTCACGGATATTTCCTCTCCAGTCGGCAGCTTTCAAAGCATTCAAGAACTCCGGAGCCATCCCTTCCACTTGTTTCCCCAGTTTTTTTGAAAAGAGTTGGATAAAGCTTCCCGCCAAAAGTTCGATGTCTTCTTTGCGCTCACGAAGAGGAGGGAGGTGTATCTGAAAAACAGAAAGACGATAATAAAGATCTTCACGGAAATTACCTTGTTCTATTTCTTTTTTCAGGTCCCGATTGGTGGCGGAGATAACGCGGACATTCACTTTCGTCGGTTTCGTGTCGCCTATCTTGATGTACTCTCCCGCTTCGAGCACACGAAGCAATTTGGCCTGCAGCTCGAAAGCCATTTCACCTATTTCATCCAAAAAGATGGTTCCGTTATCGGCCACTTCGAACAGCCCCTTCTTATCTTTCATCGCTCCGGTAAACGAACCGGCTTTATGACCGAATATCTCGCTTTCAAGCAGATCTTTGCTAAAAGCAGAACAGTTTACAGCCACAAAAGCATTCTCTTTGCGAAGACTGTTGCGATGGATGGCTTGTGCAAAGACTTCTTTCCCCGTGCCTGTTTCTCCGGTCAGCAAGACTGTAACATCCGTTGCCGAAACCTTTCGGGCCAATGCTACGGCTTGTTGCATACCCTCCGACTTCCCTTTTATAGCGTCAAAAGAGAAACTTTGGGTTTCTTCTGTTTTCACTTTTTCCCCTACATTCTTTTTAGCCTGAGCCATAGCCCGGCTGATTAACGGAATAATTTTATTATTATCATCCCCTTTGGTGATATAATCAAAGGCTCCATTCTTGATTGCCTGCACACCATCCGGAATATTACCGTGGGCGGTCAAAAGTATCACCTCCAATTCTGGATAGAGTTTTTTGATGGTTGTAACCATATCCACTCCATTGCCGTCCGGCAAAAACACATCACACAACACCACTTGGGGATTATGTAACTTAAGTTGTTTCAATGTAGACTGGCAATCGGCTGCCTGGAATACTTCGTAACCTTCCAATTCCATCATACGCGAAAGAAGTTTGCGTATTTGCGGTTCATCATCAATAATTAAAATACTATCCATATATTTATTCTGTTTTGCGGGACAAAGATAGAATAAAATGAACGCTCGACAAAAGGATAATACTTAATTTCTGTTTTATAGAAAACGCTTTCTGATTATCTTTTTTAATCTCGGATTTTCTGAACCACTCCCGTAGGGAGTAAACAATAACAAGCTGTAAGAAACATATTTACTGATCAATTAAACTCATCTTATAATGAACCTTTTTATATTTTGTTTCGTTAAATATACCGGATGACATCTCAATTTACTTCCGTCAATTCCTCCCTATTCTTAATTAATTTAAACTATTATAGACTATGAACAAAATAGAAATAAAAGACTTATATCTTGTTTTCGGTCCGGAAAAGCAGAAAGCGTTCCGGATGTTGAAAGAAAGAAAAAGAAAAAATGAAATTTTAAAGGCGACTAATTGTACTGTAGCAGTTAAAAACGCCAATCTGACAATCAAAGAAGGAGAGTTCTTCGTAATCATGGGGCTATCGGGTAGTGGCAAATCAACTTTATTGCGCTGCATAAACCGATTAATCAAACCCACAAAAGGACAAGTACTGATTAATGGAACAGATATTACTGCCGCATCTGATAAGGAATTGTTGGAAATGCGTCGCCGGGAGATAGCTATGGTGTTCCAAAATTTTGGTTTGTTACCTCATCGCAGTGTTTTAAGCAATATTGCATTCGGTCTTGAACTCCAAGGAGTTCCCAAACAAGAACGTGAGAAAAAAGCCATGAAGAGTATGGAAATAGTCGGGCTGAAAGGATATCAGAATCAGATGGTCGGACAACTTTCCGGCGGAATGCAGCAACGTGTCGGGTTGGCACGCGCTTTGGCAAATGATCCGGAAATATTACTGATGGATGAAGCCTTTTCCGCTTTGGACCCATTGATCCGCGTACAAATGCAAGATGAAATGCTGGCGCTGCAATCCAAAATGAAAAAGACCATCGTCTTTATCACGCATGATTTGAGCGAAGCAATTAAACTGGGTGACCGCATTGCCATTATGAGAGACGGAGAAGTGGTGCAAGTCGGAACTTCAGAAGAAATTTTAACAGAACCAGCCAATGACTATGTGGCAAGATTTGTAGAAAATGTGGACCGGAGCAAAATCATAACGGCAGGAAGTATTATGATAACCCGTCCCGCCGTAGCCCGTCTGCGTAAAGAAGGTCCCGAGGTTCTGATCAGAAAGATGAAAGAAAGAGATATTACCGTGCTTCCTGTGATAGATGAAAATGACAAGCTGATAGGAGAGATTACATTGGAAAGTGCCGCCATTCTTCGGCATAAAGGTATAAAATCAATCAAGGAAGCCGTACAAAGTGAAGTACATTCCGTTACGGAGGACACAAAGATTGAGGATCTGCTTCCCTTAATTACGAAAACCAATTCTCCCATTTATGTGGTAAATGAAGAACGCGAACTGAAAGGCTTGGTTCCTCTATCGTCCATCGTAGTAGAGATGACCGGAAAAGATAAAGAAGAAATTAATGAACTTATTCAAAACGCTATCGAATTATGATAAACATAGGAAAATATATAGAAACAGCCATCAACTGGCTCACAGAAAACTTTGCCCCTCTTTTCGACGCCATCAATGTTGGAATAGGCGGGTTCATAGATGGGTTCCAAAACATATTGATGTGGATACCTTTTTATGTAACAATAGCATTGCTGGCCATCCTGGCTTGGTATAAATCGGGAAAAGGAGTCAGCATTTTTACCATTTTAGGATTATTACTGATTTGGGGAATGGGATTTTGGAACGAAACCATGCAGACTTTAGCATTGGTGCTTTCGTCTACCATCATCGCTCTTATCATGGGACTTCCATTGGGAATATGGAGCGCAAACAGCAAACGATGTGATAAAATTCTGCATCCTATCCTCGACCTGATGCAAACGATGCCTGCTTTCGTCTATCTGATTCCTGCCGTACTCTTTTTCGGGCTGGGAACCGTTCCGGGAGCTTTTGCCACCATTATTTTTGCCATGCCTCCCGTAGTGCGTCTGACCAGCCTGGGTATCAAGCAAGTACCGAAGAATGTTATAGAAGCTTCGCGCTCTTTTGGTGCGACACCTATGCAATTATTATTCAAGGTACAATTACCGCTGGCATTGCCCACCATCATGACCGGTATAAACCAGACAATCCTAATGTCGCTCTCCATGGTGGTCATTGCCGCTATGATTGCAGCCGGAGGGTTAGGGGAAATCGTATTGAAAGGTATCACGCAGATGAAAATAGGTTTAGGTTTCGAAGGCGGTATCGCAGTAGTCATCCTAGCCATCATTCTGGATAGAATAACACAAGGACTTGGAAAACAAAAGAAAGGGAAATAAGCATGAAGAAAATACTATATTTTTTGTCTTTCCTCCTGTTGCTTACCTCTTGCAGCGGGAAAAAAGATGATAAGACAATAAGCATTGGATACATAAACTGGGACGATGGCATCGCTCTGACCTATTTAACGGAAGTGATTCTTGAACAACAAGGTTATCATGTCATTTTAAAGAATGCTGATCCAGCTCCTATCTATGCAACAATGGCCCGTGGCAAAGTAGATTTGCTGATGGATGCTTGGTTACCAGCCACACAGGCCGATTATATGAAACAATACGGAAAGAATCTGGAAATCTTAGGCAAGATCTATCCAGATGCCCGTATCGGTCTGGTAGTCCCCGATTATGTGGACATTCATTCTATTGACCAATTAAATGCCAACAAAGAAAAATTCGGAGGCGAGATTATCGGCATTGATGCCGGCGCAGGGATTATGCATGCTGCAGATATGGCCATAGAAAAATACAATCTGGATTACAAATTGCTGGAGTCTAGCGGACCGGCTATGACCGCAGTACTAAAAAGAGCCATTGACGAACATCAATGGATTGTGGTGACGGGATGGACTCCCCATTGGATGTTCACCCGCTTTAAATTAAAATTTTTAGAAGACCCGAAAGGCATTTTTGGTAAAGCGGAAACAATTACAGCCATTGCCTGCAAAGGATTTGGTGAGCAACACCCGTTTGTGGTAAAACTGATAGAAAACATACATCTGAGCACCGAAGAAATCAGCAGCTTGCTGGATGATGTATCACAAAATGAATATAATGAAAAAGAAGGAGCGGAAAAATGGGTAAAAGAACATCAGGAGCTGGTAGATTCCTGGATTCCCCAGAAATAGAAATATCTCACTTACCTTGAGGGCCGCGCCCAAGGTAAGTGAGAAAACAAACGAACTTTGTATCAGCTCAACTATGCCATATATTTTGATAAGTTTCTCGAAAACAAAACCTATCTTTGCAACATAATAAAACACATATAAATTATGAATGTAATCAAATCAAAGTTCGTCTATCACTTAATGGCAATAATCACTGTAGCTATCTGGGGGACTACTTTTGTTTCTACTAAGATTCTAATCCAACATGGATTAAGTCCTTCCGACATCTTCTTTTATCGTTTCACTCTGGCCTATCTTTGCATGTGGTGTATTTCTTATAAAAAACTATTTGCCAATAGAATAAAAGATGAATTGTTACTTTTATTGGCCGGATTATGTGGAGGAACTATTTATTTCATTACTGAAAATACGGCTCTCGGTATCACATTAGCCTCCAACGTGTCTCTGATAGTATGCACATCACCTGTTCTGACCACACTACTTTCTTATTTGTTCAGAAGAAAAGAACCTTTCACCCGCCATCTTGTTTACGGATCGATCATGGCTTTGATAGGAGTGGGGCTAGTTGTTTTCAACGGCAGTTTCATTCTGAAAATTAATCCTTTGGGAGATATTCTTTCACTGACCGCTGCATTGATGTGGGCATTTTATTGCCTTATTCTCAAACAATTGGATAATCATTATTCTATCGTATTCATTACCCGTAAAGTATTCTTCTACGGAGTGCTGACCATTCTGCCCATGTTTTTATTCCGTCCGTTAAATTGGGACAATGTCTTGATGATGCAACCCATCGTGTTTGGAAATCTTCTCTTTTTGGGATTTGTCGCCTCCATGCTCTGCTTCATAGCCTGGAATGCATGTGTCAAGGAATTGGGAGCCGTAAAAAGTACAAACTATATTTATATCATCCCTTTGGTAACTCTTCTTACTTCAGCGGTCATTATTAATGAAAAGATAACTTGGATAGCCCTTACCGGCTGTTTTCTTATCTTGTGTGGTGTATATTTGGCAGAACGGAAAACAAATCCTACATTTGAGGCGAAATCTTAAAGCCCTTTAATTATGAACGAGATAGACAAAATGCGTAACAGTCAGCTGGCCGATATGGAGAAACCGGAAATACAGGCCAGTTTCATACACGCCAAAAAACTAGTGGCCCAATTACGGATGATGAGTACATACGATGATGGTTTCAGGGAAGTGCTGGAAGAATTAGTGCCGGGTATCCCTTCCACTTCTGTCATCTGTCCACCATTTTACTGTGATCATGGACACGGCATCCGCTTAGGAGAGCATGTCTTTGTGAATGCCAACTGTACATTTTTAGACGGTGGATATATCACCATAGGAGCACATACATTGATAGGACCCAATGTACAGATCTATACTCCACATCATCCGGTAGATTACATAACCCGACGCGAACCCAAAGAGTATGCATATCCCGTAACTATCGGAGAAGATTGCTGGATAGGAGGAGGAGCTATTCTTTGTCCCGGAGTAAAAATAGGTCATCGCTGTATTATCGGAGCTGGAAGTGTCGTAACTAAAGACATTCCCGACAATTCCGTTGCTGTAGGTAATCCAGCCAAAGTGATTAGAAAAGTTGATTAAAAAAAGAGAACAGATAATTATGAAAGTTTTGGCCCCACATAATTATCTGTTTCTCGTATTCAGCCAATATAAACATTGACGCTCAGAAACAGGCAATCGTCTCCGTTAGAACATTCAAAGTCTATTTTATTCTCTCTGGCCAGCCAACCTATAGCTGCATTCAAATCTCTGTCAGACAACTCTGAAGCTCTTTTTAAATCACAATAACTCCACCGTTTATTGTCATTCAGCAGTTTCCAAACTTTTCCTGCGTTTACTCCAATTTGATGTTTATCCATTTTGATGTTCAATTAAAGAAGTTAATAATAGAATGCTTAGTTTTTTGCGGTAAATATAACCTTTTATTAAAATAAAATAGACTCTCCTACATAAAATTCATGTAAAAGACATGATTATTTAACATTTGTTTCTGTCAAATTTCATGTAAATTCTCTTTTTATGAAGATATTTATTGCCGGATGAGCCATTTTTACAAATATTTCCTCTAACTTTGTAAGTCAATTAATCCTTTGATATGAAAAGAAATAAAATAAACTGGAGAGTGCCCAAAGGTATGGAACTCACAGAGTTAGATAAAAAGGTTCTCTATTATCAAGATAGAGGTCATTTGGTGCCTTCACGTGAACTGATTAAGACACCAGAACAGATTGAAGGAATACGCCGTAGCGGTATTATCAATACCGGAGTGCTAGACCTTGTAGAACGCGAGATCCATGCAGGCATGAGCACATTGGAAATAGACAAACTAGTTTATGAATACACTAAAGATCATGGCGGCATTCCTGCAACCTTAGGTTATGAAGGTTTTCCAAAAAGTTGCTGCACCTCTATCAATGAGGTTGTTTGTCACGGTATTCCTAATGAATTCGACATTCTGGAAGAAGGAGATATTATCAATGTGGATTGTACTACCATTCTTGATGGTTATTATGCCGACGCATCGCGTATGTTTACCATTGGAAAAACCACACCTCAGAAAGAGAAACTGGTACGAGTAGCTAAAGAATGTTTGGAGATAGGCATGGAAGCTGCAAAACCATTTGGTTTTGTGGGAGACATAGGACATACCATTGAAAAACATGCTAAAAAAAATGGATTCTCAGTAGTGCGTGATCTCTGCGGACACGGAGTAGGCATAGAGTTTCATGAAGAACCGGATGTAGAACATTTTGGAAAAAAAGGAACTGGTATGCTATTGGTCCCGGGAATGGTTTTTACCATTGAACCAATGATCAATATGGGAACATGGGAAGTCTTCATTGATGAGGAAGATGGCTGGACTGTAGTCACCGAAGACGAACAGCCGTCTGCACAGTGGGAACATACTTTCGTTATGACAGATAACGGACTTGAAATTCTGACACATTAATATATATAATTAAGGTATAGAAATATGGATACAATTATATTAGGTATAGAATCTTCCTGTGACGACACATCAGCCGCAGTTATCAAGAATGGCGTATTGTTGTCCAACGTAGTGTCCAGCCAGGCTGTTCACGAAGCTTACGGAGGGGTGGTTCCCGAATTGGCGTCACGTGCCCATCAACAAAACATTGTACCGGTGGTGCACGAAGCCTTAAAAAGGGCAGGAGTTACCAAGGAGCAACTAAGCGCCGTTGCATTCACCCGAGGACCCGGCTTGATGGGATCATTACTGGTCGGAGTATCTTTTGCGAAAGGTTTCGCACGTTCATTAAATATACCAATGATTGATGTTAACCACCTGCAAGCCCATGTGTTAGCCCATTTCATTAAAGAATCGGAAGAAGACAACAACCAACCTAAATTCCCTTTCTTGTGCCTGCTGGTGTCAGGAGGAAACTCACAGATAATATTGGTAAAGGCCTATAATAATATGGAAGTTTTGGGACAAACTATTGACGATGCAGCAGGAGAAGCTATCGACAAATGTTCTAAAGTAATGGGCTTAGGTTATCCCGGAGGTCCTATCATTGATAAACTGGCACGTCAAGGCAATCCCAAAGCGTTCACTTTCAGTAAACCACATATTCCGGACTATAACTATAGCTTCAGTGGACTAAAGACTTCTTTCCTATACTCTTTGCGTGACTGGTTGAAAGAAGATCCCGATTTCATCGAGCATCATAAAAACGACTTGGCTGCTTCATTAGAAGCGACTATTGTAGATATTTTAATGGATAAGCTGAGAAAAGCAGCCAAAAATCTCAAAATAAATGAAGTGGCAGTAGCCGGAGGGGTATCAGCCAATAACGGGCTTCGTAACTCATTCCGCGAACATGCCGGGAAATATGGTTGGAATATCTATATCCCGAAGTTCAGCTTTACTACGGATAATGCTGCAATGATCGCAATTACCGGTTATTACAAGTACCTGGACAATGATTTTTGCACTATAGACAAGCCCGCTTATTCACGGGTAACTATTTAAATATTTAAAAACCGTTTTCAACATGTCAGTAGAAGGTAAATTTTTAAGTAAAGAGATTAACGATTTGTTTTGGAGAGAAGGCCTGACACTCGTTACTGCCGAGAGTTGCACGGCAGGAAGTGTGGCGGCCGCTATTACAGCCGTTGCCGGAAGTTCACACTTCTTTAAAGGTGGAATTATCGCCTATTCCAACGAAATAAAGGAAAATCTGTTGGGGGTAAACCACGGAACTTTAGAAACTCATGGGGCTGTAAGTGAAGAAACCGTTATCGAAATGGTAAAAGGGGCGATGAAATCGATGAATTCTGATTGTGCTGTAGCAACTTCAGGTATCGCAGGGCCCACAGGAGGTACCCCCGACAAGCCGGTAGGTACCATTTGGATTGCTGCCGGATGTAAAGACAAAGTGATTACACTGAAATTGGAAGGCGACGAAGGAAGAAACAAAAACATTGCAAATGCAACCCAAAATGCACTGCAACTGCTCCGAAAGTTGTTCCAAAACGAAGAAAATGAGCAGTAATTGCAGAATTATTTGCAAAAACTCTTGTTTTATACAAATAAAAGTGCTTATTTTGCACTCCGTTTGAAATAAGTATTGAAAAAAACTATAAAAATAAGATAGCAATGTCGAAGATTTGTCAAATTACCGGAAAGAAAGCCATGATTGGCAACAATGTTTCACACTCTAAGAGAAGAACCAAAAGAACTTTTGATGTGAACTTGTTTACTAAGAAATTCTACTATGTAGAACAAGATTGCTGGATTAGCCTGAATATCTGCGCTAACGGCTTACGTGTGATTAATAAAAAAGGCTTGGATGCAGCGCTGAATGAAGCGGTAACCAAAGGCTATTGTGATTGGAAAAGCATCAAAATTATTGGTTAATTAAAAAGGAGAGATAGACTATGGCAAAGAAGGCTAAAGGTAATAGAGTACAGGTAATCCTTGAATGCACAGAAATGAAGGATAGTGGTATGCCGGGAACTTCTCGTTACATTACAACAAAAAATAGAAAAAATACCACTGAAAGATTGGAACTTAAGAAGTACAATCCTATTTTGAAAAGAGTAACAGTTCACAAAGAAATTAAATAATTATAACCCATGGCAAAGAAAACAGTCGCAACCCTTCAGACAGGTAAAGAAGGACGTTCTTATACTAAGGTTATCAAGATGGTTAAATCTCCGAAAACAGGAGCTTACATCTTCGATGAGCAAATGGTACCTAACGAAAAAGTTCAAGACTTTTTCAAGAAATAATTCAGTCGGAAGACTAATGGAAAGTTCCTTTCATATATTATGGAAGGAACTTTTTTTATACCACAATGTTATCATCATAATACATTATGACCAATCATTGTGACACTTTTTTTTGTCCGTGTAAGAGATTAGTTATATCTTTGTAGCATAAACAGATAAATCAGACTCCAATATGGGATTTTTTAATTTTTTCTCGAAAGAAAAGAAGGAAACTTTAGACAAAGGATTGTCCAAAACCAAAGAAAGTGTATTTAGTAAGATTGCCCGTGCCGTAGCTGGTAAATCAAAAGTAGACGATGAAGTATTGGATAATCTGGAAGAAGTGCTTATTACTTCGGATGTAGGCGTTGAAACAACTCTAAATATTATTAAACGCATTGAAGAAAGAGTTGCCAAAGATAAATATGTAAACACTCAGGAACTGAACAAGATTCTCCGTGAAGAGATAGCGGCATTATTGACTGAAAATAACACGGTGGATTCGGATGATTTCACTGTTCCGGAAGGTAAGAAGCCCTATGTCATCATGGTGGTAGGTGTAAACGGTGTGGGTAAAACTACAACCATTGGCAAATTGGCATATCAATTTAAGAAGGCGGGCAAATCCGTCTATTTGGGTGCCGCTGATACATTCCGTGCTGCCGCCGTAGAACAATTGGATATTTGGGGAGAAAGAGTAGGAGTGCCTGTTATTAAACAGAAAATGGGATCAGATCCCGCATCCGTAGCTTTTGATACCTTAAGCTCTGCCGTAGCTAATAATGCAGATGTAGTAATTATTGATACCGCAGGTCGTCTTCACAATAAAGTAGGTTTGATGAACGAGCTTACTAAAATCAAGAATGTGATGAAGAAAGTTGTTGCGGACGCACCTCACGAAGTATTGCTGGTTTTAGACGGTTCTACCGGTCAAAACGCATTTGAACAAGCAAAACAGTTTACTTTGGCTACAGAAGTTACTGCTATGGCAATTACCAAATTGGACGGAACAGCCAAGGGGGGCGTTGTAATTGGCATCTCAGAGCAGTTCAAAATTCCCGTAAAATATATTGGATTGGGCGAAGGTATTGAAGACATGCAGGTATTCCGCAAAAAAGAATTTGTAGACTCACTATTTGGAGAGACTGAATAATAAATGAAACGTAACACAATAGATATCATCACCTTAGGGTGTTCCAAAAACTTAGTAGACTCAGAAAAGCTGATGCGTCAGCTGGAAGCAAACGGTTATAAAGTAACTCATGATTCCGATAAACCGCAAGGAGAAATCGCAGTTATTAATACATGTGGTTTTATCGGCGATGCCAAAGAGGAATCGATCAATATGATATTGGAATTTTGTCAGGCCAAAGAAGAAGGAAAACTCAAAAAACTATATGTAATGGGTTGCCTTTCAGAAAGATATCTAAAAGAATTGGCATTGGAAATTCCTCAAGTAGACAAATTCTATGGTAAGTTTAATTGGAATGAGTTACTGGCAGATTTAGGCAAAGCATACAAGGCGGAATTTGCCATTGAACGGACATTAACCACTCCTCATCACTATGCTTATCTGAAAATATCAGAAGGCTGTGACCGTAAATGTTCTTATTGTGCCATTCCTATTATTACAGGACGCCACATTTCACGTCCGATGGAGGAGATTATTGATGAAGTGAAACTACTTGTATCCGAAGGAGTAAAGGAGTTCCAAATTATAGCCCAAGAATTGACTTACTACGGCGTAGATCTATATAAAAGTCAGAAATTGCCCGAACTCATCGAAAGAATTGCTAATGTTCCCGGTGTAGAATGGATACGTTTACACTATGCATATCCGGCGCATTTCCCGGAAGAATTATTCCGTGTTATGCGCGAACACGATAATGTATGCAAATATATGGATATCGCCCTGCAACACATTAGTGACAATATGCTGAATAAAATGCGCCGACACGTAAGTAAAGCGGAAACCTACGAATTAATCGAAAAATTTCGTCGGGAAGTACCCGGTATTCACTTACGTACAACATTAATGGTAGGACATCCCGGCGAGGCTGAAGAAGATTTTGAAGAATTAAAAGAATTCGTCAAAAAAGTACGATTTGACCGGATGGGGGCCTTTGCATACTCAGAAGAAGAAGGAACATTCGCCGCTAAAGAATACGAAGATTCCATTTCTCATGAAGTGAAACAACAGCGTTTGGATGAATTAATGGCACTTCAGCAGGAAATAGCCGGCGAACTGAGCCAAACGAAAATAGGTAAAGAATTCAAAGTCATTATAGACCGGAAGGAAGGAGATTACTACATAGGCAGAACCCAGTTTGACTCTCCTGAGGTAGATCCTGAGGTCTTGATAAAAGCTGATGACGAGTACTTAAAAATAGGTGAATTCTATAAAGTGAAAATTACAGCCGCCGATGATTTTGACCTATACGCCAGCATTTTATAGGCTTTTTCCCATATAAAGTTTGGATAATGTTTGTTTTTTTACTAATATAGCAACCAAATTAACACTTTAAGCTTTGAATAACAAAGAATTTATATCTGAATTATCACGTAAACTAGGATATACAAATAAAGATACATCACAATTGGTATCCTCAGTCATTGGTGTTATGACCCAAGAATTGCAAGATGGCAACAACATTGTAATTCAGGGATTTGGTACGTTTGAGGTTAAGAAAAAATTGGAAAGAATTTCTATTAACCCGGCTACTCAACAACGTATGCTGATTCCCCCCAAGTTAGTGCTGACTTACAAACCCAGCGTAACCTTAAAAGAAAAGTTTAAATAAAATAGCCCTTATTTATAATATTATCATGAGCGAGAAAGTAACCATACAAGATATCATCGAACTTTTGGCTGAGAAACACAGCATGACTAAAAAAGATGCTGAAATCTTTGTCAAAGGAATGTTTGAACTGATAGAGGAAGCTCTAGCTACTGAAAAATATGTAAAGGTTAAAGGACTAGGTACGTTTAAACTCACAGAGGTGGAGAGTCGTGAAAGTGTAAACGTAAATACGGGGGAAAGAATTGAAATACAGGGTCATACAAAAATATCTTTTACTCCGGATTCCAGCATGAAAGATTTAATAAATAAGCCATTTGCTCATTTTGAAACGGTTATATTAAATGAGAATACCAAATTGGAAGATACCGAAACAGAAATAGAAGGAGAGGAGGAAGACACCGTTGACGAAAACGCGCCTAAGCCTAAACAAACAGTTGCGGCTAAAGAGGTTGAACTCATAGAAACGGAAAATACAGAAGATTCTCCAAATGAGAATCCCATTGCCGCTGAAGACACTATTCCGGTTATTGAGGAAACAATTATTGAAGAACCTGTACCTTCTGTTGAAATCACAAAGGAAGAGATACAAATTATAGAATCGGGAAAAAAATCGGAAGATATTGTCACTGAAGCAGAAAAGGATATTGTTGTTGAAACGGCTGTTCCCCAAACGGTTTCTCCTTTAGCAGAAACAATAGAAGGAAACAAGGTAACAGACAAACCTCAAGAAGAAGTTATGACTATTGCCGATGCAGCCATACTGGCTGCTCATAAAGCTTGTGAAGAAAAAACATCTTTGGAAATAATAGTGCCACAAGAGGCAACCCCGTCAGAAAAAACGGTAACTGTTACTTCTAATTTTGAAAAAGAACAGAAGATAGAGGAAACAACAGAAGCACAAGAAATCTCAGGAGAGAAAAAGAACAGAGTTTCCCGGGGAATTATTCTTGTTATCATTTTGATTGTCTGCATCACAGGTGGCATATATTGGTATTTGCAATCAGATAAAACTTCGGATTTACAATCGCCGGCTACAATAAAAAACACCCAAGAACAATTGGAAGAGGATATTCCTGCAATTCCGGTTAATGACTCATTAATGCAAGGTAAAGATACCGCAAACATATGGACGGATGTTACTAGAAAAGAAACCATCAGTCAATCACAACAGGCTGTATCTCCTAGTACGAAAAAGAGTTCTGGCGTTGCTGTAACTGCAAATGTTGAAAAAGAAACTTTAGCCGACACTGTAGAATATGACATAACAGGGACTAAAACTAATTACACATTACGAGAAGGAGAGAGCCTGGTAAAATTAGCTGTGAAATTCTATGGTACAAAAAAGCTATGGCCCTATATCGTGAAACATAATAAAAACATCATTAAAGATGCCGACAGAGTACCCATAGGGACTACTCTGCGTATTCCTGAATTAACTCCTAAAAAATAAGACTTCTTGTATTTTGCCTGCTTTCGACTTAAATAAAGCAGGCAAAATACAAGAAGTAAAAAAAGTGCGCTCAACTGATATTCTCACTCTACAAACCTTATCTTTGTATTTTAAAATTCTTTAGCCCAATAACCTTTAAAAAGTAGAGATGCACTTTACTTTTTTAATAAAAATTAGTTGCCGCTGTTAATTAATTACCGTAATTTTGGCTGCGTTAAATGAACAAGGCTATTTACAAGCCCGTTATTAGATCAATAAAGAAACAACTAAATAAACAAAATTATGGCTGAAGCAATTGACATTCGCGAACTAAACGAACGAATTGAAAGACAAAGTGCGTTCGTAACCAACTTAATGACTGGTATGGACCAGGTTATTGTAGGTCAGAAACATTTGGTAGAATCATTACTTATCGGTTTACTGTCCGATGGTCATATCCTGTTGGAAGGTGTTCCGGGTCTGGCAAAGACTCTGGCGATCAAAACGCTTGCATCTTTGATTGATGCCAAGTACAGCCGAATCCAGTTTACTCCAGACTTGCTGCCCGCCGACGTTATCGGTACCATGATTTATAGTCAGAAAGACGAACAATTCATAGCAAAGAAAGGTCCGATTTTTGCAAATTTCGTATTAGCCGATGAAATTAACCGTGCCCCGGCTAAAGTACAGAGTGCTTTGCTGGAAGCCATGCAGGAACGTCAAGTCACACTGAGCAAGGAAACCTTTATGCTACCCGAACCTTTCCTTGTAATGGCTACTCAGAACCCGATTGAACAGGAAGGTACCTATCCGCTTCCCGAAGCCCAGGTAGACCGTTTTATGCTGAAAGTTATTATCGACTATCCGAAACTGGAAGAAGAAAAGAAAATCATCCGCCAAAATATTACTGGAGAGAAAATCGAAGTTCGTCCCATTCTGAAAGCAACAGATATTATGGAAGCCCGTAAAGTGGTGCGCCAAGTCTATCTGGACGAAAAGATAGAGCAATACATCGCTGATATCGTATTCGCAACCCGTTTCCCTGAAAAATATGACTTGAAAGAACTGAAAGACATGATTGGTTTCGGTGGTTCACCGCGTGCATCTATCAATTTGGCATTGGCAGCACGCAGTTATGCGTTCATCAAACGTCGTGGTTACGTAATTCCCGAAGATGTTCGTGCAGTTGCTCACGATGTGCTTCGCCACCGTATCGGCTTGACTTACGAAGCAGAGGCTATGAATATGTCTTCTGATGAAATTGTAAGCAAAATCCTGAATAAAGTGGAAGTACCCTAAGGATTGTGTTCTGAGGCAGTTCTTAATTGCTTGACAATTAGGAAGAAACCTTGGAAACAAAAGGTTGAGTACAGAGTTCCACATGGGTGGGACTGTCATTCCACCCATGTGGAACTCCCGTTTCATCTATGTGGGACCACCATCCCACATGGGTGGAACACCAAATGCATCCGTTTGAAAAACCATTCTCGATAGGAGAAAAAACAGAAACCGATGCGCCGGATAAATAAACAACATAGTACGAACAGTATGGAAACAAGTGATTTATTAAAACGGGTTCGCCAGATTGAAATCAAGACACGCGGACTTTCGAACAATATCTTTGCCGGACAGTATCACTCTGCATTCAAGGGCAAAGGTATGTCATTCTCGGAAGTACGTGAATATCAGTATGGTGACGACGTACGTGACATTGATTGGAACGTAACCGCCCGCTACAACAAACCCTTTGTCAAGGTGTTTGAAGAAGAGCGCGAATTGACGGTTATGCTCTTGATTGATGTTTCGAACAGCTTGGATTTCGGTACGGTGAAGCAGTTGAAGAAGGATATGGTGACCGAGATTGCCGCTACATTGGCATTCTCGGCCATTCAAAATAACGATAAAATCGGAGTTATTTTCTTTTCAGACCGGATTGAGAAATTCATTCCGCCTAAAAAAGGCCGTAAACATATTCTTTATATCATCCGTGAACTGCTTGATTTCAAGCCCGAGAGCAAGCGTACAGATATAAAAACGGCTGTGGAATATCTGACCAACGTAATCAAAAAACGTTGCACCACCTTTATGATAAGCGACTTTATAGATGAAAACGACTTCCGCAATGCTTTGACCATTGCCAACCGGAAACATGATATCGTAGCTATTCAGGTATACGACCGCCGCATGGCAGAGTTACCTGATGTGGGACTGATGAAAGTACGCGATGCCGAAACCGGCCACGAGCAATGGATTGACACCTCGTCACGAGCTTTGCGTCGCGCACATAATGACTGGTGGATACAGCGTCAGGGAGTATTGAATGAAACATTTACTAAAAGTAATGTGGACTCTGTATCTATCCGCACGGATCAGGATTATGTGAAATCGTTGCTTAACTTATTTGCTAAACGAAATTAAAGAATATGAATATACTGAATACTAGCAAAAAGTTCTTGAAAGCTGGAGTTTGTGCAATTATGCTGATAACAGCCGGACAGGCACAGGCACAGCAGGTTACGGTAGACGCCAGCATTGACTCGCTGCAGCTTCTCATTGGCGAACAGGCTAAAGTGAAGCTGGAAATCAGCATGGATGCCAAGCAAAAACTGCAACTTCCGTTCCTACGCGATACATTGGTAAAAGGAGTGGAGATATTGGATATAGCCAAGCCTGATACCCAGATGCTGAACGATGGAAAGCGTATGCTGATAAAACAGGAATATACAATAACTTCTTTTGACTCGGCACTTTACTATCTTCCCCCATTCGAGGTGATGGTAAACGGAGAGTCTTACCGGTCCAAAGCATTGGCCGTAAAAGTATATTCCATTCCGGTAGATACGCTGCATCCCGAACAATTCTTCGGACCGAAGACCGTTCGCGAAGTACCTATCACCTGGGATGACGTATCGGCCATCGTATGGCTTACCTTGCTGATGCTTGCTTTGGGCGGACTAGCTTACTACCTGTTTGTACGCTACAAAGATAACAAGCCTATCATCAAGAAGATCAAGATTGAACCGAAGTTGCCGCCACACCAGCAGGCGTTGAAGGAAATAGAGCGTATCAAAGGAGACAAAACCTTGCGTACAGCCGATCCGAAGACCTATTATACCGAGCTGACGGATGTACTCCGTACTTATATGGAAGAACGATTCGGCTTTAACGCTATGGAGATGACTTCATCCGAAATTATTGATAAGCTACAGGAAATCAACGACAAAGAGTCTATCAAGGATTTGATGTATTTGTTCCAGACTGCCGACTTGGTGAAATTCGCCAAACATTCTCCGTTGATGAATGAAAACGATATGAATCTGGTAAACGCAGTAGACTTTATCAATAATACAAAAGTGGAACCAGACCCGAATGCAAAGCCCGAACCTACGGAAATCACCGTGGAGGAAAAGCGAAGCAAACAGGGCAGAATGATTCTGCTGGGCAGCATCAGCATCATTGTTATTGCGATTGTGGTAATTCTATATAAGGTGCTGAGTGGTGTATATAACCTCTGGTTTTAACAAATAAATACTAGGAACAATGATTTTTGCAAATATTGAATATCTATTTCTGCTGATTCTGCTCATACCTTATATAATATGGTACGTCATGAAGCGGAAGAAAACCGAGCCTACGCTTCAGGTTTCTACCACACGCATGTACATGAAGGCACCCAAAAGCTGGAAGATTTACTTGCTGCATGCTCCGTTCGTACTCCGTACGGTGGCTATCATCATGGTAATCCTGATCTTGGCACGCCCTCAGACCACAGACAATTGGCAGAATACCGAAATAGAAGGAATCGACATCATGCTAGCAGTAGACGTTTCTACCAGTATGTTGGCCGAAGACTTGAAACCCAACCGCTTGGAAGCCGCCAAACAAGTAGCTTCCGAGTTTATCAACGGCCGCCCCAATGATAATATCGGTCTGACCATCTTTGCCGGTGAGAGTTTTACCCAATGTCCGCTAACGGTAGACCATGGGGTACTGCTGAATCTGTTCAACAGCATTAAAGGCGATATCGCCCAGCGCGGACTGATTGAAGATGGTACTGCCATCGGTATGGGCATTGCCAATGCGGTGACCCGTCTGAAGGACAGCAAGGCTAAATCGAAAGTGATTATTCTGCTGACGGATGGTAGTAATAACCGTGGAGATATTTCTCCACTGACGGCAGCCGAGATAGCTAAACAGTTCGGAATCAGGATCTACACTATTGGTGTCGGTACAAACGGAACTGCTCCTTATCCGATGCAGACCTACGCAGGGACGCAATATGTGAATGTCCCCGTCGAGATAGACGAAAAGACTTTGACCGAGATTGCAGGTACAACGAACGGAAATTATTTCCGTGCCACCAGCAATTCCAAGCTGAAGGAAGTCTATCAGGAGATTGACAAACTGGAGAAAACGAAGTTGAACGTGAAAGAATTCAGCAAACGCGAAGAAGAATATCAGGTATTCGCCTGGATTGCTTTCTTCTGCATTTTGCTTGAACTTTTGTTGCGTAACTCAGTATTAAAGAAAATACCTTAAAAAAAGAAAGTCATGTTTCGATTTGCAGACCCGAACTTTTTATATTTACTCATCCTATTGCCGTTTTTGGTGGCGCTGTATTTGTATTCCAATTATCACCGCCGCCAAAATATTCGCAAATATGGTGATCCGGCATTGCTGAAAGGGCTTATGCCGACTATTTCCAAGTATCGTCCTGACATCAAGTTTTGGCTGACTTTTGCTGCGTTGACATTGGTTATACTGATGTTGGCCCGTCCACAGTTCGGCTCAAAGATGGAAACGGTGAAACGAAGTGGAGTGGAAGCTGTTATTGCATTAGACATTTCAAACTCTATGCTGGCAGAAGATGTGACTCCCAGTCGTTTGGACAAATCAAAGAAATTGATATCCAGACTGGTAGATACGTTCAATAATGATAAAGTAGGATTGATTGTTTTTGCAGGTGATGCTTTCACGCAATTGCCTATTACAAGCGATTATGTTTCTGCCAAGATGTTTTTGGAAACCATTAACCCGTCATTAATAACCACACAAGGTACGGATATCGGTACGGCCATCCGCCTGGCAATGAAGAGTTTTACTCCACAAGAAGGAGTGGGACGTGCGATTATTGTCATTACCGATGGTGAGAATCATGAAGGTGGGGCAGTAGAAGCAGCCCAGGAAGCAGCCGAAAAAGGTATGCAGGTATTTGTACTAGGGGTAGGTTCACCGGATGGTTCTCCAATTCCAGCTGAGAATGGTAGCAACAATTTTCGTCGCGATAAAGATGGAAATGTCATCGTCACCCGCTTGAATGAGCAAATGTGCCAGGAAATAGCCAAGGCAGGCAATGGAATGTATATCCGCGTAGATAATACCAACTCTGCCGAAAAGGTGTTGAACAATGAAATTGCTAAATTGTCAAAAGCTGATGTAGAAAGTCAGGTTTATACTGAATTCGATGAACAGTTCCAGGCTTTGGCATGGCTGGTGCTTATCCTGCTGGTGGTAGAAATGCTTATTTTGGAACGGAAGAATCCGCTTTTCAAAAATGTCAGACTATTTAAATAAGGAATGCTTATGTTACAAAAAACCTATATCACTCTGTTATTCTTACTTGTGGCAAGCTGTGCCTTCGCCCAAAAAACAGAAAGAGATTATCTGCGCAGTGGAAACAAGCTGTATAACGACAGTTTGTTTATCAAAGCGGAGGTAGATTATCGTAAGGCATTGGAAATTAACCCGAAATCAACAGATGCTATGTTCAATTTGGGAAACTCGCTCTTGATGCAGCAAAAAGCAAAGGAAGCGATGGAACAGTTTGAATCTGCTTCAAAAGTAGAAAAGGATAGAGATAAACTAGCACAGATTTATCATAACATGGGAGTTATCCTTCAGTCGTCCAAGCAGTATCCACAGTGTATAGAGGCTTATAAGGAATCTTTACGGAATAACCCGAAAGATGATGAAACTCGTTACAACTTGGCTTTGGCACAAAAGCTGTTGAAAGACCAACAGCAAAATCAAGACCAGAATCAGGATAAGAATCAAGATCAAAAACAAAATCAGAAAGACGACAAAAAGGATCAGAACAAAGACCAGCAAGAACAGGATAAGAAAGACCAACAAAATCAAAATCAGCAACAACAGCAGCAAAATAAGGATGAAATGTCCAAAGAAAATGCCCAACAATTATTGAATGCTGTGATGCAAGATGAAAAGAATGTGCAAGATAAAGTTAAAAAACAACTGCAAATTCAAGGAAAGAAGTTGGATAAAGACTGGTAATTTCTTAATTTTGGCAAATAAAAAAATAATTAGATAGCAATGAGGAAAGTAATTCTCTTATTCATATTAATAACATCGGTGCTCGGAGCATGGGCAGACGGAAATGTGACGTTTACCGCTTCTGCGCCTGATGTAGTAGTAAGCGGGGATCAGTTCCGGCTGACTTATACGGTCAACACTCAGAAAGTCAGGGATTTTCGTGCACCTAATATCAAGGGGTTCGATGTCTTAATGGGACCAAGCCGTTCACAGCAGAGTAGTACACAGATTATAAATGGTAATGTTACTTCTACCAGCTCCATTACTTTTACTTATATTTTGATGGCTGATAAAGAAGGAACTTACACCATTCCTGGTGCTACTATTGTGGCAGACGGACAAAACAAAACTTCAAATTCCGTACAAATCAAAGTATTACCGCCTGATCAAGCAAATGGTGTTGGAGGTGGAAACAATAGCGGTGGAAGAACTTCTTCACGCAGTCAGGTTGCCGGAAGCAAAATAACCAATCAAGATTTGTTTATTACCGCAACAGCAAGTAAGACTACTGTTTATGAACAGGAAGCCATCTTGTTGACTTATAAAGTTTATACACTGGTAAATCTGAGACAGTTGTACGGAAAAATGCCGGATTTGAAGAATTTCCATACACAAGAAGTAGAACTTCCCCAACAAAAGACATTCTCTTTGGAACATTATAACGGAAGAAACTATAACACTACTGTGTGGAGTCAGTATGTACTTTTTCCTCAGCAATCAGGTAAAATGGAAATTCCGTCTATTACCTTTGAAGGAGTTATAGCTCAGCAAGTGGCTTCGGACGATCCTTTTGATGCTTTCTTTAATGGTGGAAGTAACTATGTGGAAGTAAAGAAAAACATTGTTACTCCTAAGCTGACCATCAATGTGAAAGCATTGCCCGATGGCAAACCGGCTAATTTCTCTGGAGGAGTAGGAGAATTTACTATCAGTTCGTCTATCAGTACAAACGAACTGAAAACAAATGATGCTGTAACCATTAAGTTAGTCATTTCCGGTACAGGTAATTTGAAATTGGTCAATACTCCGGAAATAGCTTTTCCAAAGGATTTTGAAGTATACGACCCAAAGATTGACAATAAATTTACATTAACTCGTGAAGGTTTGTCAGGCAATAAGGTGATAGAATATCTAGCAATTCCAAGACATGCCGGCAATTTCACTATTCCGCCTGTCGAATTTTCCTATTTTGACTTAAAAAGCAATAGTTATAAAACAATAAAAACAGAAGCTTATAGCCTAGAAGTGGAAAAAGGTGCAGGAAATGCAGATCAAATTATTGCAGACTTTACCAACAAGGAAGATTTGAAAGTATTGGGACAAGACATCCATTACATCAAAATGGGGGAAACTAGTTTGACTCGTAAGGGAGATTTCTTCTTTGGCTCAACAACATATTATTTATGGTATATCATTCCATTGGTTCTCTTCATTGTTTTCGTAATTGTCTATCGTAAAAAAGCTATCGAAAATGCAAATGTAGCAAAAGTTCGCACTAAAAAAGCGAATAAAGTGGCTGCCAAACGCATGAAAAATGCAGGCAAATTATTAACTGAAAACAAACAAGAAGCATTCTATGATGAGGTGTTGAAAGCACTTTGGGGATACATCAGTGATAAGTTGAATATCCCGGTTTCTCAATTGTCTAAAGATAATATCGAGGACGAATTGACCCAATATGGAGTCGCTCCCGAACTGATAAAAGACTTCATCGGAACATTAAATGAATGTGAGTTTGCCCGTTATGCTCCGGGTAACCAAAATGAAGCTATGGATAAAGTATATTCTTCGGCTGTTGAGGTCATCAGCAAAATGGAGAGTAGTATAAAACACTAAATCAAAGGAGATTATAACAATGACAAAAATATATTTCATTTTGATATTCCTGATAAGTTTTGTCACAGTTTACGCACAGAATGAATCAGACTCTGCACAGGTTGCCGCCCAAACAGAAATGCCACAAAATGCTGCTGTACAAACTTTCCCAACAAAGACAGAAGCTGATAGTGCATATATAAGAAACGATTTTGCAGCTTCTGTAGAGATATATGAGAATATATTAAGAAACGAGGGGGAATCTTCCGATATTTATTATAATTTAGGTAACAGCTATTATAAAATGAATAACATTGCCAAAGCTGTCCTCAATTACGAACGTGCTTTGTTGCTAAACCCAGGAAATAGTGATATTCGTTTCAACCTAGAACTGGCTAGAAGCAAAACTGTAGACAAGGTAACCCCTCCTAGTGAGATGTTTTTCGTTACTTGGACTCAATCACTTATTAATACAATGAGTGAAAAGGCGTGGGCACATACAGGCATTATCATGTTTATTCTGATGATATTGGCACTGTCTTTATTTATTTTCGGAAAACGAGTAGTCTTGAAGAAAATAGGATTTATTTCAGCAATCTTTTTCTTCCTAGTGACTATTTTAGCAAATATATTTGCCTCAGAACAAAAATCTGAATTAATTAACCATGATAACGCTATTATAATGGCTCCTAGCGTTACAGTTAAAAGTACTCCTAACCAAAGTGGAACAGACTTATTTATTCTTCATGAAGGTAGGAAAGTAATAATTAAAGATAATACGATGAAGGAATGGAAAGAAATTAAACTGGAAGACGGTAATGTAGGATGGGTGCCTACCAATGTTATTGAAATCATTTAAAACATAATCAATGGATATACAACAGTACATAGCAGCAGATAAAGAATTACTACTGAATTTGAACGGAAGCCAATCCTTATTTTGGGACGGATTCATGTGGGTAGCTACCAGTACAATTGTATGGGTACCTGTAGCTGCTATGCTGTTATATATCATAATTAAAAATAATAAAATTCAAGAAGCATTATTGACTATTATTATGATTGCCTTAGTCATAACTTTAGCAGATCAAATAGCTTCTGGTTTGTGCAAACCGTTTTTCGCACGTTTCCGCCCAACACAAGATCCCAATATTATGTATATGGTTGATATTGTAAACGAATATAGGGGAGGACAATTTGGCTTCATATCCAGTCATGCTGCCAACACATTTGCTATTTCTGTCTTTTTATCTTTACTAATTAAAAGGAAATCTCTTACTTTTATGCTTCTTTTTTGGGCCGTGCTCAATTCCTATTCTAGAATCTACTTAGGAGTGCATTATCCGGGAGACATTCTTTTTGGCACTATAGAAGGTTGTTTCATAGGCTATCTGATTTATCTCCTTTATAAATTTATTCAAAAAAAAATCTTTTATAAACCACGTTGCATTTCTAATCAATACACTGCTAGCGGTTATTTGATTAGCGATATTAATTTATTTTACATAATTCTCATTTCTACTTATTTCTTCATTATTATAGTAGGTATGATTGTAACTCATACACTTAATCTATAATTGGCAAATTAACCATTATAAATTTACATATAATCAAAAATAGCACAAAAATATTTGTTTTATGCATTTTTTTGATTAAGTTTATACCATGATTTAAGAACTCACTTTTATAACTAAATTTAATACATCATGAGAACAATAACATTTAATGAACTGCGCAGAATCAAAGATTCATTACCCAGTGGAAGTATGCACAGAATCGCAGATGAACTCAATATGACCGTAGAAACTGTACGTAACTTTTTTGGTGGACACAATTTCAAGAATGGTAAAAGTGTTGGAATTCATTTGGAACCAGGACCAGATGGGGGACTAGTAATGTTAGACGATACAACAGTTCTTGAAAAAGCCCTTCAAATATTGAGAGAAACTGAAGAAAAAATAACGCAAGAAGTGTAATATAAAATCCCGGTTGAATTGCAACATTCAATTGGGATTTTTTGTTTAACCTGAAAATCACTTAAAATATAGAATTATGGAAGATAAATTGGTAACCTTAGCAATCCTCACTTACGCTAAAGCTCAGATTTTAAAGAATGTGCTTGAGAATGAGGGAATTGAAGCGTACATTCACAATGTGAATCTTATTCAACCTGTTATATCTTCTGGGGTAAGACTAAGAATTAAAGAAAGCGATCTGCCCCATGCTTTGCAAATTATAGAAAGTTCTGCATGGCTTTCAGAAGATATAATCAAAGGGAAGGAGAGTAGCTCGGAAAAAAACAAAGAAAAAAGAAAAGTACTTATCCCGGTAGACTTTTCAAACTATTCCCTTAAAGCCTGCCAATTTGGTTTCTCTTTTGCTAATGCTATTAATTCAGAAGTTGTGCTTTTACATGCTTATTTCAGTCCTATTTATGTGCCTACAATTCCTTATGGAACTGATAATTTCAATTTTCAGATCGAAAGAGAAGAATCTGTAAAAAGTATGATAGAAACAGTGCACAACGAGTTGAACAAACTTTCCGATACAATTAAAAAGAAAGTTGAGTCAGGAGAGTTTCCCAATATAAAATATACTTGTATTTTGCGTGATGGCATTCCCGAAGAAGAAATCTTACGATATGCTAAAGAATATAATCCTCAGATAATTATAATGGGAACAAGAGGAAGAAGTCAAAAAGATATAGACTTGATTGGCAGCGTTACGGCCGAAGTCATAGAAAGAAGCCAATCCTTTGTATATGCTATTCCAGAACATACACCATTAAAAACATTCAATGACATAAAAAAAGTAGCTTTTGTGACCAATTTTGACCAAAGGGATCTAATAGCTTTTGACTCCTTGATAAATGTTTTTAAATCGTTTCATTTTGCCGTTTCCTTCGTTCATTTAAGTACAGATAATGATGCATGGCATGAAATAAAACTAGCAGGTATTAAAGATTATTTTCAAAAACAATACTCAAAATTGGAACTACATTATAATGTAGTGAAAGAAGATAACATACTGAGCAATTTGGACAAATATGTAAAAGAAGAAAATATAGACGTAATTTGCATCACAAACTATAAACGAAACATATTTGCTAGATTGTTTAATCCTAGCATAGCAAGAAAAATGATATTTCATGCTAATACACCTATATTAGTAATAAAATAAAGAATCAAGAAGTTAACATATTAATATCTACCCAATAAAAAAGAGATCAATATAAATTAAACATAATATTGATTATATATCAAAAATGGCTCGCATAAACGGATGTAATGGGTACAGAGTTAAAGATACATAAAACTTTAGGTAATAACAAAACCCGGGCTTGGGAAAGTCTTTTGGCATAAAAAGAGAGGTTGTGCCAGAATTTTAACACAACCTCTTTATTATTTTAAAATCAGTGTTTTTATTAATATCCTAATTCTTTTTCCAAAGAATCATATTCAGCTCTATTTAACTTCCAATAAATATTCAGCAAATAATTCCCCCACAAAGCCTTATTGTCAGGCTTTAATTCTTTTGCCTTCTCATAGTATGGTTTAGCTTTCTCATACAACTCTTTAATCTTACTTTCGTTTTCATTGTATTTGGGATCATCAATAGCTAGCTTCGCATTTTCCTCAACAATAATCTGAGCTGGGAAAAAATAACAGTCACCAATCTTTGAATATGCTTCAGCAACTAAATCTCCGTTATTTGAAATAATTTTATTAAATGTAGCAATTGCATCATCATACTGCTTTTTCTCATATAATAAGATACCTTTTACATAAAGATAGTACGGAGTTTCACTCGTAGCAAGCAATTTATTAATTTGAACCAGCCCCTCATCAACCATACCTTTTTGAATGTAATAATCCATAATATTACCAACAAAGTATTCTTGCTTAGGGAACAATTCAGTACCTTCTTTGATTACTTCAAGCCATTTTGCAGAATCACCACCTTCTTTCTGACCATATGTTTCAGCCAAGCACATTAATGCTCTATAACCTTCTTCTTTATGATTCTTACCTATATTACCATATTTGATGACAGCCTGATTATCTTTCAGCATATTAGCAGCTAAAGTTGCATAGCAAGCATATAATGCATTCAAAGTATCAGTCTTCAACTCATCATCATCAGCAAACATAGGTTCGTTTACTACATCAACAAATAACCCAAAATACTTTAAAGCATCAGCATAATCTCCTTTATTGTAAGCATCACCACCACCATTAACCAGGTTTAAACGCAAAGTCTTCAAAGCATCTGCATTCTTCTTTCTGAATTTGGGTTTCTTTAACTCGCCACTTTGAACTTTAGCCTGCTCTATTTCATCGCATTTCAAGTAGAAGTCATACATCTTAGCTAAGCTGTTATAAAGCTTAGTTGTATCTGCTTGGCCTCCAGGTAAATAAAGTTTCATGTTTTCTTCATCATAAATTGCTTTCTGAAAATCTCCTGCTAATTTCCATGTTTCCGGATCATTAGCAGTTTCAGGATTAGTTAAAGCCGGTTCGATAGCTTTTGCAGCTTCTTCAGGTTTGCTTTTCAAGGATTTAGCCTCCTTAACAACACTTACTTGTGCAGACACAAAGCAAGCTGTTAACAATAAAGCCACTGTAAATAATACTTTTCTCATGATTTTGTGGATTTAATAATACAATTTATTTTATTCTTCACTATTTGCTTCGGCAATTAAATCTGGATTAGTGATACTACCACCCTCTCCTTCAGTTATATTTTCAAAATCTGCATTTGAATTTTCATCTGTAATCTCCTCTTCTTCAGATGTCACCTTACATACAGAACCTATTTGGTCATTACGTTTCTCCAAATTTATCAATCGTACACCTTGCGTTGCACGTCCCATAATGCGGACCTCAGCGACTTTCAAACGAATTGTTATACCAGATTTATTAATAATCATCAAGTCATTCCCATCTGTAACAGACTTGATAGCCACCAATTTACCTGTTTTATCTGTAATATTCAACGTTTTTACACCCTTACCGCCACGATTGGTTTTACGATAATCTTCGATATCAGAACGTTTACCGTATCCTTGTTCAGAAACTACCATGATTGATTCAGCTTCAGGATCTTTTATACAAATCATACCGATAACTTCATCGCCACCATCTTCATCCAAAGTCATACCACGCACTCCTGTAGCCGTACGTCCCATAACACGAACCGCACTTTCGTGGAAGCGAATTGCACGACCATTACGGTTAGCAATAATGATTTCATTATCACCGTTAGTCATACGAACTTCGATCACTTTATCATCCTCACGAATAGTTATCGCATTAACACCATTCTGGCGAGGCCGTGAGTATTGTTCCAACAAAGTCTTTTTAATGACGCCATTCTTTGTACAGAACAGCACATAATGACTATTAATAAACTCGGTATCATTAAGGTTTTTCACACGTAAATATGCTGTAACCACATCATCGGAATCAATATTCAGCAAATTCTGAATAGCGCGTCCTTTGGCATTTTTAGTTCCTTCGGGAATTTCGTAAACTTTCAACCAATAGCACTTACCTTTCTGAGTGAAGAACATCATAGTATTGTGCATTGTAGCCGGATAAATATGCTCTACAAAGTCTTCATCACGGGTTTCACTTCCTTTTGATCCTACCCCACCTCTATTTTGGGCACGGAATTCTGATAAAGGAGTACGCTTGATATATCCCATATGGGATATCGTGATAACCATCTGATCATCAGCATAAAAATCTTCTGGATTAAATTCTTCTGAAGAATAAACTATTTCAGACCGACGGGCATCCCCGTATTTCTCTTTTACTTCTATCAACTCATCTTTGATTACTTTTTTACAAAGTTCATCATTTGAAAGAATTTCTTCATAATAAGCAATCTGTTTCATCACTTCTTCATATTCTGCGTGAAGCTGATCTTGCATCAGACCTGTTAATTGGCGCAAACGCATTTCTACAATAGCACGTGCCTGAATTTCACTCAGATTAAAAAGTTCTATTAACCCTGCTATAGCATCATTAGGGGTTTTTGCAGCACGAATAATACGGATAACTTCATCAATATTATCAGAAGCTATAATCAACCCTTCAAGAATATGAGCACGCTCCTGTGCCTTCCGTAAATCATACTGAGTACGACGAATTACCACATCATGACGATGTTCTACAAAATATCTGATTAAATCTTTCAGATTCAACATTTTGGGGCGACCATGGACCAAAGCGATATTATTTACGCCAAATGAAGTTTGCAAAGCTGTCATTTTGAACAATTTGTTCAGCACCACACTAGCATTTGCATCACGTTTAACATCAATAACGATGCGCATACCTTCACGGTCGGATTCATCATTTACATACGAAATACCATCAATCTTCTTGTCATTAACTAAAGATGCGATATTTTCAATCAATTCCTTCTTATTTACATTATAAGGAATTTCATTAACTATGATCTTATCATGTGTAGTATGAGTTTCTATCTCAGCCTTAGCACGCATCACCACTCTACCACGTCCGGTTTCGTAAGCATCACGTACCCCGCTTATACCATATATATATCCACCTGTATTGAAGGACTTATGCAATATGTAAAAGCACCTGTAGGGAAATCCGGTGCTTTTACATATTGCATAAGTCCTTCAATATCAATATCATTATTGTCAATGTAAGCAATACATGCATCGATTACTTCAGAAAGATTATGAGTAGGCATATTGGTTGCCATACCTACTGCAATACCGGATGCTCCATTTACCAACAAGTTAGGAATCCGTGTCGGCATGACAGTAGGTTCCTGCAACGTGTCATCAAAATTATTCTGAAAATCAACAGTTTCCTTATAAAGATCCTGCATCATCTCTTCACCTATTTTCTTTAATCTTGCTTCCGTATAACGCATGGCAGCAGGGCTGTCACCATCAACAGAGCCGAAGTTACCTTGACCATCTACCAACGGATATCTCATAGCCCAGTCCTGAGCCATCCTGACCAAAGCTCCATACACGGAAGAGTCACCATGCGGGTGATATTTACCCAAAACTTCACCTACAATTCTTGCTGATTTCTTATAAGCTTTATCGGAGGTATTACCCAGCTCAATCATACCATATAAGATACGTCTATGAACCGGTTTAAAGCCGTCGCGAACATCCGGGAGGGCGCGCGCAACAATTACTGACATTGAGTAATCAATGTACGACGACTTCATTTCCTCTTCGATGTTAATCTTTATAATTCTGTCTTGTTCTAGCATTTAAACAAATATTAATTATACATCTTTTTGGTTTACCAAAAACCACGCTAAAGTACTACTTTTATACGACATACGAAACAAAACCCATAAAAAAGTTAAGTCCATTAAATGTTTTTACTTATATAAGTAAAAAGTATCCCTATACCTTATTCTATAGTATATAGTGATTATCACTCCCACTTCTCATTTACTTTGTGAATAGTTTGCTATAACCCTTATTTTTGTTTAATCCATTTAGTCTGTCAAAGCTTGGCATACATTTTGTTATGCTAATATAAATAAGAAAACAATGGTATGCATTGTTATTATGTGTATCTTTGCACACTGGGAAATAAACACTATACTTTAGGAGGACGATAAATTTATGAACAATCAATTTACACAAAGAGTGTCCGATATCATCATGTATAGCAAGGAAGAAGCCAACAGGCTGCGGAATAGCTATATTGGTCCCGAACACTTGTTGTTGGGACTGATACGTGAAGGTGAAGGAAAAGCTATCGAGATCTTATTTAATTTACAAATAAACTTACAGGACATAAAAAATCAGTTGGAGACCATTGTGAAAAACAATGTGGAAAATGACACCACCTATGACGAGAATATTAGCTTTAATGACAAAGCATCCAAAGTGTTAAAGTTATGTATTCTGGAAGCTAAGTTATTGAGAAACATTGCAGCTGACTCCGAACATATTTTATTAGCAATTATGAAGGTCAAGGATAATACAGCTTTCCACGTCTTGGAAAGCAATGGCGTAACATACGAAAAAATTAAACTCACTTTACAGCCAGATCCCCATGCAGGTCTGGGGTTCAGTGAGGACGAGGATGAAGACGAAGATATACGTCAGAATCCAAGTAGCAATAAATCAAATGCAGCACAACAACAGGCACGTCCGGCACAAAAAAAGCCAGCTAATGACACTCCTGTACTCGACAATTTTGGCACAGATATGACAAGAGCTGCCGAAGAAGGAAAACTGGATCCTGTAGTTGGCCGGGTGAAGGAAATAGAGCGACTGGCACAAATATTGAGCCGCCGCAAGAAGAACAACCCTATTTTGATTGGCGAACCGGGAGTCGGCAAATCTGCCATTGTTGAGGGACTTGCATTACGGATTGTGGAAAAGAAAGTATCACGTATTTTATTTGATAAACGCGTGATAGCTCTTGATATGACTGCCGTTGTCGCAGGCACTAAATATCGTGGACAATTCGAGGAACGTATTCGTTCCATTTTGAACGAGTTGAAGAAGAATCCTAACATCATTCTTTTCATCGATGAAATCCACACTATTGTGGGAGCAGGTTCTGCAGCAGGCTCAATGGATGCAGCCAATATGTTGAAACCTGCATTGGCCAGAGGTGAGATTCAATGCATCGGAGCGACGACATTGGACGAATACCGCCAAAATATTGAAAAAGACGGTGCATTGGAACGCCGGTTCCAAAAGGTTATTGTAGAACCAACAACTGCAGAAGAAACACTTCAGATTTTGAAAAATATCAAAGATAAATACGAGGATCATCATAATGTGAACTATACAGATGCGGCCCTTGAAGCCTGTGTAAAACTGACAGACCAATATATCACAGACCGTAACTTCCCTGATAAAGCGATAGATGCTTTAGATGAAGCCGGTTCGCGCGTACATCTTACTAATATCACTGCTCCCAAAGAAATTGAAGAACAGGAAAAACTGATTGATGAGATGAAATCTCTTAAAAATGAAGCTGTCAGGTTACAAAATTTCGAACTAGCCGCCAGTTATCGTGACAAAGAGAAAGAATATACGAACCAGCTTGATACTCTGAAGGAAGAATGGGAAAAAAGCCTGAAGGAAAATCGGGAAACGGTAGATGACGAACAAATAGCCGAAGTCGTTTCCATGATGTCAGGCGTACCTGTGCAAAGAATGGCACAGGCTGAAGGAATAAAATTATTAGGAATGAAAGACGATCTGCTTTCTAAAGTTATCGGTCAAGACAAAGCAATCGCCACACTGGTAAAAGCTATTCAAAGAAGCCGTGTAGGTCTGAAAGATCCTAATAAACCGATTGGTACATTCATGTTTCTAGGTCCGACAGGTGTCGGCAAGACTCATCTGGCTAAGGAGTTAGCGAAACTAATGTTCGGTTCGGCAGATGCACTTATCCGCATTGACATGAGTGAATATATGGAAAAATTCACCGTATCCCGTCTGGTAGGAGCACCTCCTGGATATGTAGGTTATGAAGAAGGCGGACAGCTGACGGAGAAAGTAAGACGTAAACCCTACTCCATCGTTTTATTGGATGAAATTGAAAAAGCGCATCCCGATGTATTCAACATACTGTTGCAAGTGATGGATGAAGGTCGGTTGACTGACAGTTATGGCAGAACTGTAGACTTTAAAAATACCATAGTTATCATGACATCCAATATTGGAACCCGCCAACTTAAAGAATTCGGAAAAGGAATCGGATTTGCCGCCCAAATCCGTACAGATGACAAAGAATACTCGCGCAGCGTGATTACAAAAGCTTTGAATAAGTCTTTTGCGCCCGAATTCATCAATCGTCTGGACGAAATAATAACTTTCGACCAACTCGACCTGAATGCACTGACTCGGATTATCGATATTGAACTTAAGGGTCTTTACAGTCGTGTGGAACACATTGGTTATAAGCTTGTTATCGACGAAGATGCCAAAAAGTTTGTAGCCACCAAAGGTTACGATGTACAGTTCGGAGCACGCCCATTAAAACGTGCCATCCAAAACAATTTGGAGGATGGAATCTCCGAGCTGATACTTGGATCAGAAATGGCGGCTGGTGACACGATCAAGGTAAGCTATGACAAAGAAAAAGACATCATTGTCATGACTGTGGAAAAGTAAAGAGTCCAAAGTTCTTCAAAAAATAACAGACAAAATGTCAGATATCATTGTATCTGGCATTTTTTTTGCCCATCATCCAACAAAAAGACGATTCAAACGTATATATAACATAATAACTTAAAACCATAAATAGTATGCAAAAAGGAAATATTGGGGTAACCACTGAGAACATTTTCCCCATCATCAAAAAGTTCTTATACAGTGATCATGAAATATTCCTCCGTGAATTAGTTTCTAATGCAGTAGATGCCACACAGAAACTGAAAACCCTTGCATCTAAAGGTGAATTCAAAGGAGAGATGGGAGATCTTACTATTAAAGTAAGTTTAGGAAAAGATACCATCACCATTTCCGACCGGGGTATCGGACTTACAGCCGAAGAGATCGACAAATATATCAATCAGATAGCTTTTTCAGGCGCTAACGACTTCCTTGAAAAATATAAAGATGATGCCAATGCCATCATCGGACACTTTGGTCTGGGATTCTATTCTGCCTTCATGGTAGCCAAAAAAGTGGAAATCATCACAAAATCCCACCAAGAAGGAGCACAAGCTGTGAAATGGACTTGCGACGGAAGCCCTGAGTTTACTATCGAAAATGTTGAAAAAGAAAGCCGCGGATCGGATATTATCCTTTATATAGATGATGACTGCAAAGAATTTCTGGAAGAAACACGTATTTCTTCATTGCTGACTAAATATTGCCGCTTCCTTCCTATCCCCATTGCATTCGGCAAAAAGAAAGAATGGAAAGATGGAAAGCAGGTTGAAACAAATGAAGACAATGTAATCAACGAAACCTATCCTTTATGGACACGCAAACCGGTAGAACTGAAAGACGAAGATTATAAGAAATTCTATCGGGAATTATATCCCATGGCAGACGAACCTTTGTTCTGGATCCATCTGAATGTGGATTATCCGTTCAATCTGACAGGTATTCTGTACTTTCCGAAAGTAAAGAGCAACATTGAATTACAAAAAAACAAAATCCAACTTTACTGTAACCAGGTCTATGTCACCGACTCGGTAGAAGGTATTGTTCCAGACTTCCTGACCCTGTTACACGGAGTGATTGACTCACCAGACATCCCGTTGAACGTATCCCGTTCTTACTTGCAGAGCGATTCCAACGTGAAGAAAATCTCCACTTATATTTCTAAGAAAGTATCAGACCGCCTGCAAGCCATTTTTAAGAATGACCGCAAAGAATTCGAGGAGAAATGGGATGATTTGAAAATTTTCATCAACTACGGCATGTTAACCCAAGAAGAGTTCTACGAAAAGGCTAATAAATTTGCTCTGCTGAAAGACACAGATGACAAATATTATACTTATGAAGAATACCAAAGCTTGATCAAAGATAATCAAACAGATAAGGACGGCAACTTGATTTATCTGTATGCTACCCATGCAGACGAACAATACAGCTACATTGATGCGGCCAAGAACAAAGGCTACAACGTATTGTTAATGGATGGTCAGCTGGATGTAGCTATGGTAAGTATGCTTGAGCAAAAATTTGAAAAGAGCCGCTTCACCCGTGTGGACAGTGATGTAATTGACCGCCTGATTGCTAAAGAAGAGCGCAAAGATGCCAGTCTGGAAGCCGGCCAACGCGATATTCTATCTTCCATATTCCGCAGTCAGTTGCCACAGATGAAGAAAGTGGAGTTCAATGTAGAAACACAATCTTTAGGCGAGACAGGAACTCCTATCATGATTACCCAAAGCGAATATATGCGCCGTATGAAAGAAATGGCCAATATCCAGGCAGGTATGAGTTTTTATGGAGAAATGCCGGATATGTTTAACTTGGTTCTGAATGTCGACCACAAACTGGTGAAACAAGTTTTGAATGATGCGGACAACTCTTGTAAAGCTGCTCTTGAACCTATCGAAACTGAAATGACCAGTCTGAATAAACGTCACGACGAACTTCACAAAGCACAGGAAGGTAAAAAAGCCGATGAAATACCTCAAGCAGAAAAAGATGAATTAAGTGATGTTGAGAAAAAGTTGGCCGATGAAAAGACCAAGAAAGAAGCTGTTTTAGGTGAATACGCAGGTGGTAACAAAGTAATCCGCCAATTGATTGACCTTGCTCTGTTACAAAATAATATGTTGAAAGGCGAAGCTTTGACAAACTTTGTAAAACGCAGTATCGAACTGATTTAACAAATCTATCACATTTTGCTATCAAAAGCGTCGGGAAGTTCATTTCCGGCGCTTTTTTATTCTAAAAAACGATTGGAAACGAAGATTTCTTTCTATATTTGGAGCAACACATACAAAGATTCGACATCCATGAAACATTATCTATATATACTTTTTCTTCTCTTTTTACTGCTTCCTCCCATCCATGCACAGAAAGTGGGACTGGTACTGAGCGGAGGAGGTGCCAAAGGCCTAACCCATATCGGCATTATCCGCGCATTAGAAGAAAACGGTATCCCCATAGATTATATTGCAGGCACATCCATGGGAGCCATTGTCGGTTCACTTTATGCTATGGGCTATTCTCCCGATGAAATGGAGGCTTTACTCAAATCCGATGACTTCAAACGCTGGTATTCAGGTAATGTGGAAGAGAAATACATCTATTATTTCAAGAAAAATCCTCCAACACCCGAATTTATCAACATCCGTATCTCCCTGAAAGACTCGCTGAAGAATGTCAAACCTCAGTTTTTGCCTACCAGCATTGTAGATCCCATTCAGATGAATATTGTATTTCTGCAATTATTCGGTCAGGCAACAGCTGCAAGCAAGGCCAATTTTGACAGCCTGTATATTCCCTTCCGCTGTATAGCTTCGGATGTGTACAACAAAAGACCACTGATATTGAAAAAAGGAGATCTGGGAGATGCCGTACGTGCCTCCATGAGTTTTCCTGCCATGTTCAAGCCTATCGAAATAGACTCGATACTGGCATACGACGGTGGCATTTACAATAATTTTCCAGTGAATGTAATGCGTGACACCTTCCATCCGGATATCATTATAGGAAGTGCCGTATCCGCCAATCCGGGCAAACCCAAGGAAGGTGACATTATGGGGCAACTGGAAAATATGATTATGCAAAAGACAGATTACTCTTTACCCGATTCCCTCGGCATCCTCATGACTTTTAAATATGATGATGTCAATTTAATGGACTTCCAGCGCTTTGACGAGTTGCATGACATTGGTTATAAACGTGCCATAGAAATGATGGACTCCATAAAAAGCCGAATTCATCGAAGAATCACCCCCGAACAAGTGAAAGTTAAACGACTGGCCTATAAGAGCAATTTACCGGATTTCCGTTTCAAAAGAGTAAATATAACTGGTGCCAACGAACGACAAAAGCAATATATACAAAAAGAGTTCCATGAAAACGACTTCGATGTTTTCACTATGGAGGATATCAAACGAGCATATTTCCGTTTGTTGTCCGATAATATTATATCCGAAATCATTCCTCATGCCGTTTATAATGAGAAAGACCAAACCTACGACTTGAACCTCCAAGTCAAAATGGAGGCCAATCTCTCCGTTCGTGTCGGTGGAAACGTGTCTTCCAGTGGCTCCAATCAAGTCTATTTTGGTGCTTCCTATCAAAACTTGAACTATTATTCAAAAGAATTTAATTTTGACGGACAGTTAGGTCGGGTCTACAATAATGTGCAACTTGCAGCACGAATTGATTTTCCAACCAAGCTGCCTACATCTTATAAATTCATAGCCTCGATCTCCACCTTCGATTATTTCAAAGAAGCCAAATTCTTTTCCAATAAAGACAATCCGGCTTTCAACAAGAAAAGAGAAGAGTTTGTAAAATTGAAGGTGTCATTACCGTTTCTAAGCCGTAAGAAAGCTGAATTCGGTGTAGGTATAGCCCGTATGGAAGACAGGTACTTCCAAACCAATATCATCGACTTCAGCGAGACAAAACATGATAAAAGCACTTATTCTATCTTCGGAGGCTCTATCGTATTGGAAGGAAGCACCTTGAATGCCCGCCAGTTTGCCACACAAGGAAGTCGTGAAAAAATGGCTGCACAAATTTTCACCGGCACAGAACATTTCAGATCAGGTGCATCCAAAGTGACTAAAGACACACCGGAACCTTATAAAAAGGTACAATCCTGGCTTCAAGTTTCATATCAGAACGAAACATACCATAAGGTAAGTCCTAAGTTTACCTTGGGAGCGTATCTAGAGGCGTATTACTCATCCCGAAATTTCTCCAATAATTATACGGCTACATTAATGCAGGCAGGAGAATTCACTCCGACAGCCCATAGCAAAGTAACCTATAATGAGGCTTTCCGTGCTAATCAATATGCCGGAGTCGGCGCCATGCCCATCTACCAGTTAAGCGAGTCTTTTCAATTACGCGGAGAATTTTATGGATTTGTACCCATCTTTCCTATCAAGAAAGATGAATATGGACAAGCATATTACGGGAAAGCTTTCACAAAATTCGAATATCTTGGAGAAATCTCATTAGTTTTTCAATTATCGTTCGGTTCTATCAGTGCTTATGTAAACCACTATAGTTCACCGTCTAACGATTGGAATGTAGGTTTAACACTGGGCTGGCAGTTGTTTAACTCCCGTTTCATCGAATAATTTTTAGAAAAAAGTTTTAGTAAAACGCTTGCATTTTCAAAAAAAGTCCGTATCTTTGCACCCGTTAAAACAAAAGAACAATAAATAATGGCCGCGTAGCTCAACTGAATAGAGTAGCTGACTACGGATCAGCCGGTTACAGGTTTGAATCCTGTCGCGGTCACTACCAAAAGAAGTTCGATTAGTTTTGCAATGGCCGCGTAGCTCAACTGAATAGAGTAGCTGACTACGGATCAGCCGGTTACA